>Ga0209339_1000001_pt1 | contig 730209 bp, 616 predicted proteins | sample OlaalgELextract3_FD_187376 | JGI IMG/M metagenome (GOLD analysis project Ga0209339, IMG submission 187376) | Olavius algarvensis symbiont microbial communities from Tuscany, Italy - Type A ELBA extract 3 (SPAdes) (version 2) | ecosystem: Host-associated > Annelida > Digestive system >... | reverse complement strand
CAAGGTCAGGCGTTTGTGTGCTAACTTCTTAGTTGCGGTCATTGTGTCCTCCTTTGGGTATTATTGTTCGGCAAAACATTTATACCCGAGAGGACGACCGCGCGCCATACCCTGGTCTTCTTTTGGGGCCAGGGATGGCGCTTATCGTCTATCTCAAACTGTTTGGGAAGATCTTAACTTTTTCATGTTAACCATCCTTCAGCAGGATTCATCAATACGCTGCTTGCGATTATGAATACTGAATCAATTTAAGTTCTTATCGAGCACACTTCGGATGGTGTTTGAAAAATCCACCATTGAGATCGGCTTCATGAGAAATGCATTTACCCCTAAGGACGCGGCCTTTTCCTTAGACATGAGTTCACTGTAGCCCGTACAGATGATGGTAGGAATGTCGGGCAGAATTTTATCTAGTTCGATTGCCAGTTCTTCTCCAGTCATGGCCGGCATGGTCATGTCGGTGATGACTAGATCAAATCGCTCGGGCTGGTCGGCAAATATTGCCAGGGCATCTATCGGGTTGTTCGTAGCCGTGACCGTGTACCCCAGCGCTTTCAGCATTTCTTCTTCAATGACCAGGATATCCGGCTCGTCGTCGACCAGCAGGACGCGCTCATTGCCGCCACTTGTCAGGTCGATCTGAGGCGTTTCATTTTGATGCATTTCCCTGGACAATGGTAAATACACTTCAAAATCAGTTCCTTTATCAACGTCGCTTTGCACTAATATAGAACCCTTGTGTCTTTTAATGATCCCATGAACGACCGACAGGCCTAGACCGGTGCCCTTACCGACCTCTTTGGTGGTAAAAAACGGGTCGAAAATGCGTTCCAGGTGTTCAGGTGGAATCCCAGCGCCTGTATCGGAAATTATCAGTTTTACATAGTTACCATCGGGAATTTGAGCAGTGGTCGCGGCGTCACCTTCCAGTTTTATTTCCGCCAGTGAAATGTTAAGTATTCCACCAGTTGTTAGCATCGCCTGGGAAGCATTTGTGCAAAGGTTCATGATAACCTGGTGGATTCGGGAAGGATCCGCTGAAATTCGGCCTTTTGCATTCAATTGCGTCTGGATTTGAATAGTGGTTGGTATGGCCGGACGTAATATTCTAAGCGCATCCTTAATGATGGCTCGCAATTCAACCTGTAACTTGGTTTGCTCGTCTTTGCGGCTGAAAGTCAGGATCTGGGAGACGAGATCGCGCGCCCTTTCACCGGCACTGTAGATCGCCTCAATCTTATTTTTGATAGCGCTATCCGAAGGAAGCACAGTCAGGACCAATTCTGAGTAACCCAGGATGGCGGATAAGATATTATTGAAGTCATGGGCTATCCCTCCGGCCAGGGTGCCGATCGCTTCCATCTTTTGGGTCTGACGCAACTGCTCCGCCAATCCTAATTCATCCGTGATGTCGCGGGCAATACCCATCACATTCTCGCTATCTATCGGTAGGGAACTGAGTAGGGCGATGCGCTGCGTTCCATCCGGCCGCTGGTAAGTTACCTTTCCAAAATCCAAATTCACATTTGATTCGTCGATTAAATTGAGGTGTTCAAACGCGCCATCCGGTACAACCACCTGGGTTGTTAATTGCCTTAATTCCGATCTACTCCGGCCGGTCAACTGAACACCGGATTCATTTACGTCTAGATATTTGCCCGTTTTTTTATCTACAATAAATATGGCATCGGTAGACTTCTCGAACACAGACCGATAGCGTTTTTCACTTTCCCGCATTGCGCTCTCAGCCTTTTTACGCGCTTCGATATCACGAGTCACACCCATTATGGAGATTGGGTTATCATGTGGATCTCGAATGAATGAAGCTATCGTTTCCATCCAGATATAACCCCCGTTTTTGAGCGATTGCTCGAGTTCAATAATTTGGGATCTATTCTTATCGATGCCCTCCTCATTGTCTTGCAGCAGCTCTTCCTCGATAATCCCAATCACTGCTTGATACGATTCAGGGGATAACTGTTGTTCCAGGCTCATTTCCATGGCTTCATCTATGGTAAAACCCCGAATACGTTCTATGGAAGGACTCACGTATTCAAATTTCAAAGTATTCAGATTCAAGACCCAGATGATATCCGTTGCATTTTCAGTAATCAGCCGATATTTCAGCTCTTTTTCCTTAAGAGCCTTTTCGGCAATTTCTCTTTTGAGGATATCCTTTTTTAGCTGCTCGTTGGTACTGGCGAGTTCTTGGGTTCGAATGGAAACGAGCTTTTCCAGAGATTGGTTGATTTCATTGATCTCAAGTTCATTGTTTTCACGAGTTCGTTCGAAGAAATAGGCGAAAGAATAGGTCACCACATAAGCCGCCATGAACCGCCCGACAAAACTGAGGCTGTATTGCGCAAGAGAAGCATTATGCGGAGCTATCAATAATAGAGTTAATACAGGTATTAACATCAAGGCGGAAACTAGGCCGCCGATCCGGGAGCCCAACAGATAACAAGCAATCAGCGGGTATGTGAAGTACCATACGAATGCTGTTCCGCCAACGCCCCCAGAAACGTACAGGTAAATGAATAGGGCGGAAACAAAAATTGTCCCTACGGTTATATTTGTCTGGAATCGTTTGCGTAACCGGGCATCTATTAAATTAAATGTCAGGATGAATGCGGTTAGTATATCAAGACTACCCAGGGTTGGGTTACCCTGAAAAAATGCAACGATACTGAAAATAATGAGAAATATGATGCCTACTGAGGAGAGGAGGACGAGTAGAGCTATACGCCGCTTTTCATTTAGCGTAGTGCCTTCTGGAAAGAAACTGTCAATACTCTTTTTTTCTCTGGTGGCCAAATCCATAACCTAATTTTAAATACAGGTCGGTCTATATCCTAAAAATATTTAAGGCTCCAATCGGCAAAGGTTACCTCCAATATGATATCGGCAATTATAATTATAACTTAACCCATTTTCTCATAATTTTTTCAGGCCAGGTTTCAATTATTGACGCCGATCTATATCAAAATACAATCATAGACGGTGAGCACCGCAGTGCTAGGTAATCCACAGCATAAAGAAGCGCATCTTCGCTGCGGCCAACCAAGATAGTAATTTGACCAACCGGTGAGTTGTTCCGTTTATTTGAGTTATAAGCTCTCTGCCACTGTCGTAACAAGAATACCAATGCAAATCCATATCGTAAAGCACTGTTTTTATGAATTTAAAAATTCATTTAGAGGTTATCAGGAACCCAGTTGAGACATTCGTGCGTTATGCGAGACAAGCTAATGCGGGTTGAGACACGCCGTTGTTTATAACATTGGCCAGAAGAATTTTTACGAACGCACTATAAAGGTGAGGACTGCGGTTTTTAAAATTGAAAGAATTAGAGGTGTAATACGAAGGTTTTAGACCGATTCATGACGTTCGGTGGCTTTGGAACCGTCTGACATCCTGCAAATATCGCAAATCCATTAAACCTGCAGATATGGTTAGCATATCTGGATCGAGCACGCTGTGGCCGACTTTTTACAGCGTACACGGCTGATAATGCGTCAAGGAAGGATGATGGCTGTGCGGTGTGGATAGAACGTGCTGGCGGTATTCCAAGGTATTCAGCGCTGAGCTGGGTATGCGCGTATCGCGGGAATTGATTGTGAACCGCTGCCCCGTTTATTTCATAAACGGTATCTCACCAGGGCTGTAATGATGTTCCATAATCATGCTTGTATCCCTGGAACACTTACTGATAGTACTTTCCAGTTCCACGACATTACCCAGCCCGTATCTATTTACATGAAAGTCGAAATCCTTGAGTTTTTTATAAAAACCATTGCAAATCAACGGAACGGTTTCAAGACTGATATGACAGGCATGGGGTACTGCAAATAAGCCGGAACTATGTTGTATGATGAGATAGAAGCAAACGGCCGACATATATTTCGAATTGGGCTCTAAATATAGTTCAGGATGAAATCTCGACACATGCAGATCATCCTTGGCAGGATTATATGACAGGACTATCGAGGATGAGATTGTGCAACCTGTTAGTCTCTCATTAACGAAAAATTCAATACAAAAGTTTTCTCTATAATACTCCATCCCAAAGCGCTGCAAGAAGATGGGGATGTACTTGAACATAAAGTCCGATTCGATATGTATGTCCGGTGCCGAATTCATGTTGCGCTTTTAGCAGTTCATCTTTTCACAATCAGTGGATTTCTTAAAAGCCCGGAACCACCTCTAAACCCGAATTTCTTATACCACCCAACCAATTGATCTGTGGCCATTGAGGGATCTTTACCGTTGGGCATCACAATAGGGCTGACTTTTAGGGAGACACTGAACTTGTCAGCCTGATCGCAAAGCTCCTGGATAATAATGGAACCGTTGCCGCATTGCGCTTCAAAGGCACCCAGGTGGTATATGTACACAATTGTTTTTTCATCTGGAATGGCAGCTATAGCAACTATACCAATGGCTTCTCTGTTCTCATTTTGAAAAACCAGCGGGTAGATTTCCGCGAGGTCATTCGTATATCCCACTCCGATGGCTATCCGGCCTTGGTATTTATTGTAAAAATAGCGGACATGTTTGTCCGCCGCGCACATATTTCCCATCATGGACCTCACCTACAACAGTCAGCGTTAAAAACAATTGAGGCCAAATGTTAACGCGCGCTTAAATGACATTCCGTTTCCGGCAACATCTCTGGATTGAGGAGTTTGAGGCGGCATTGTTTTCCATCTGACGGAGAGTGAGGTTCGCGCAGACCTTATGCCTGCTGCCGAAGTCAGATGGTTACCATTAACGGTAAGGTAGCTTAACAGAGTGCCAAGCCGATTCGGAGTTTTGATTGGGTGTGACCACTTGAACCCTACAACAACCGATGAAGCAAAGCAACAAATTCGAATGTGCAGCAGGTTCAATGGCACAATGGAAATATTTAAGGTTTACTCGGCACCTTGTCCTAACTTATCCCGATACTCTTTGACCGTCGGTCCATCCGCCCGCCAGACATGACAGGTGTCGAGGACGACTTCCATGGCCTTTTCAGAATAGTCGGCCGGGTCATAAGGCTCGCGGACGATATGCGACCAGAATCCCTGGATGGCAGCCGGAGCCATGGCCAGGAGCAGGGCGGTCAGGTGGGAGCAGCCCGACGGACCGCCCAGGGCCGCTTTCACCCGGTTGGTGAACCCGGCGCTGATGGACATGCCGATCACCGGCAACAGGGATTCTTCCGTTTCCCGGCACTCTTCCCGTGGCGTTTCCGGCAGTTCAGCCTCGATATCCTCAATCACCAGATCCGGGCCGGCTACCACCATCCGAATGATCATGTGATGCAGGATACCGGCGGGACGGACTTCCCCGCTCATCAGGTGGGACGGGCCGGTCCGCCGGTCTTTAAGGGTACCGGTGACGATCAGCTGGTTTTCTGCGTGGGGATAGACGGCGATATCGATGGTGCGGGCGTGGATTTTCCCCGAAGCGTCGGGATTTATACTCGGCATGGTTTTCCTCGAATCCCAAATGTGTTATCAATCAGTTTTTTTAAGCAGATTTAGTCTACTTCATAAAAAAACGCAAGATGCCGCGGCTGCGATCGGCACGTCGGAACACCGGACCGGCTGGAAAATGGGTCGACGCCCATGTGAATCAGTGATAACGTGCCGGGTTAAACTCATTCATGCGTAAGGTGATTGATGACACCCCCCCCCAACATCAGTGTTGATATCGGTGGGCTCAGGCTCAAGAATCCGGTAATGACGGCATCCGGTACCTTCAGTTACGGGGCGGAATTCAAGGACCTGATGGATCTCAACCGTTTGGGCGCCATTATCGTCAAAGGTCTCTCCCCGCAACCGCAGAAAGGCAACCCCCCGCCACGTATCGTGGAGACAGCCTGCGGCATGCTCAATGCCATCGGCCTGGAAAATGTCGGTATCGACGCGTTTATCACTGAAAAGCTTCCTTTTTTGGAAACCCTCGACGCTCCGGTCATCGCGAACATCTATGGCCAGACGGTCGAGGACTATGCCCATCTGGCAACCCGGATCGAACAAGTCGGGGGTATCGACGGCATCGAGTTGAATATTTCCTGCCCGAATGTCAAATCAGGGGGGGTCGCTTTCGGCGTCGACCCGGATGTCGCTGAATCTGTGGTAGCCCGGGTGCGCGAGAAGTCGACCAAACCGCTCATGGTCAAGCTTTCCCCCAACGTGACCGACGTGGTGCAGATAGCCCGGCGGGTTGAAGCCGGCGGGGCCGATTCGATCTCACTGATCAACACCATCACCGGGATGGCCGTTGACCTCGAGGCCCGCAAACCGATCCTGGCCAATATTACCGGCGGGCTCTCCGGGCCGGCCATCAAGCCGATCGCCCTGCGCATGGTCTGGCAGGTCGCCGGTGCGGTTGACATCCCGGTTATCGGGATTGGGGGCATCATGACCGCCCAGGATGCCCTGGAGTTTATCCTGGTCGGGGCAACCGCCATCCAGGTAGGGACGGCCAATTTTGTGAATCCGGCAGCGGCGGTCGAGATTATCGACGGTATGCAAGCCTACCTGGAGGCGCACGATATTGCTGATCTGGCATCCCTAAAAGGGTCTTTGCAGTTATCGGGTTGAATGAAAAAGGATAGTCTTCTATCCACCGGCAGCGTGCGCTGGGCGATCGATACACCAACGAACATCAATCTCATATGGATTCAAGGGGCCGAGGGGTCAAGGGGCCAAGCGAAAAGCTGAAAACAGAAACACCGCATAAAATACTCCTTTGGCCGCTACCTTGCTTAAAGTTTGTTTCCATTTAAGCGAACCAAGACTCGAACCCTTGAACCCTTGAACCCTAAGATATTGAACAGGAGGTAGTCCATGAAAAGAAAGCTGTTGATTTGTTGCCTGCTGGTAGTCGGGGTCTTCATAGCACCCCCGGCCCTCTGGGCGGAAACAGCCCTGGAACAGGCCGATGCCCTCTATGACCAGGGTGGATTGGAAAACATCAAAAAGTCTATTGACCTATACCTGGCCGCCGTAGCTAAAGATCCCGGTGATTACGAGACCAACTGGAAATGTGCCCGGGCCCATCGTGACTACGGTAACCTGGCCAAGCGCAAAAAGGTGGAAGGCTGGGAGAAAATATGCGCCGAGTACGGCAAAAAGGGGATGACCTTTGCCAAGACGGCCATTGACATTTCGCCGAATAAACCCGACGCCCATTATTACTACGGGATCAGTGTCGGCATTTATTCAGACGGTGTGAGCATCCTGACCGCCCTGCGCGAAGGGCTCAAGGACAAGACCCAGAGCAGTTTCGAAAAGGCCTACCAATTGGACAAGATGTACAACGAGGCCGGTCCCATACTCTCTCTGGGGCGTTTCTGGGCCGTGCTGCCCTGGCCCTTGAAAGACAAAAAAGATTCATTGAACTACTACCGTGAATACCAGCAGACATCGTATTTTGCCGACAGCGATGAAGCCCACATTTATATCGCGGAGTTGCTGCTGGACATCGGCGGACGGGACAATAAAACCGAGGCGCAAAAACTGCTCGAGAAGGCTGCCGGCGCTGATGATCCGTATTTCAGCGATTGGGCCAAGCGGTTGCTGGCGGAGGAGTTTTAACGCTGATCAATTGACACCAATTTGTATCCTCATTTTGGTGCCAGGTGACAGAATATCACTGCCATCGAAATCGCGAGCCACATGTATTCTACGGCTATCGATTCCGATCCCGATGATCGGGGACAATAGAAACGCCCACGCCGGGGGAGGCGGGGGCCATGATTAATCCAAGGGGAAAGGAGCTTAACATGAAGCGAAGGGGAGTCGTGGCAGGCTTGGCCTGCCTGTGTCTGTTTGTGTTTACCGCTGTCTGCGCCGCGGGTGACAAGAAAATTGCGGGGGTCACTTTTCCGGGTGAAAAGGTGGTGGCCGGAAAAACCTTGACGCTCAACGGGGTGGCCCTCAAAAAGAAGTTCGGTTTCGTCAAGGTATATGCGGGCGGGTTCTATATGGAAAATCCGAGCAGCAATCCCGATACCATGATCAATTCTGAGCAGGCCAAACAGTTCGTCCTGCACTACCTGACCAGTAAAGCTACAAAGGAGAAACTGCAGGATGGATTTATCGATGCCATCGAGGATGCAAATCCGAGTGTACTCGTTAAGGCCCAACAGGCCAATATCAAGAAGTATGCCTCTTGGCTAGATGCGGATATGGCCCCTGGAAAAATACAAGTCACCACCTATGTACCCGGCAAAGGGCTCACTGTGGTTTACCAGGGCGTCGAAAAGGGAACCATTACCGACAAGGATTTTATTAAAATGTATTTTACCTACAACTTCGGAGAGGATGCTGACAGTAAGCTCCGCAAAGGATATTCCGGGCGGTAGACGGTATTGTCAATGTAAACGCAAAAAGGGCGCAGATTGTGCCCTTTTTGTGTTTGTTGAGTATTCATGCGTCTTGATCTTTCTCTAAATCTTGATCCTGGGTGATGCCTTTTAGTAATCGACGATATGATATGAATAGTGTCTGTCCACAAATGGTAGGTTTTGGTTCAGAGCAAGGTTTGAGCGATTTTGGACCGCAGGCATAGTAAGTTATTCTGAGGATAGCACTATCGCTTCACTGCGTGCTCAAAAGAGCGAAAACGCCGCTCTGGGCCAGAAGGTGCCGTTTGTGGACTGGCACGACTACACGTGCTGGGCCTCCTTCAGGGGATGTTCCTTGAGATACTCGATCCGGTTCAGGCCGTTGACGTAGGCTTTGGCGCTGGCCGTGATGATATCCGAATCCGAGCCCTTGCCAAGGGCGATCAGACCGTTTTCGGAAAGGCGGACCGTTACTTCCCCCTGGGCGTCGGTGCCGCCGGTCAGGGCACTGACGGAAAATCGCAGCAGTTCGGATTCCGTGCCGGTCAATTGTGCGATGGCGTTGAAAACGGCATCAATCGGACCGTTACCGTAGCCGGCGCCCCTCACACTGCGCCCATTGATTTCCAGTTGGACGCTGGCCATGGGCATGACCGTGGTTCCAGCACTGACGTGCATGTATTGCATTTTGAAGGTATCCTCGGTGCGCAGGATGCCCTCGGTCACAATGGCCTCCAAATCTTCGTCCACCACATGTTTTTTCTTGTCGGCCAGTTCCTTGAATTTGGTAAACACCTTTTTCAGTTCTTCGTCACTGAGATCATAGCCCATCTCCTTGAGATGGGAGCGCAGCGCATGGCGGCCGGAGTGCTTGCCCAGGACCAATTTGTTGGCGTTCAATCCTACGGTTTCCGGTTTCATGATCTCGTAGGTCATCGGGTTTTTGAGAACGCCATCCTGGTGGATCCCCGCCTCGTGGGCAAAGGCGTTGGCGCCGACAATCGCTTTGTTGGGCTGTACGATGATCCCCGTAATCATGGAGACCAACCGGCTGGAAGGATGGATCTGCTCGGTTTTGATGTTGGTGTTGAACGGCATGAAGTTCGGCCGGGTGTGCATGGCCATCACGACTTCTTCCAGGGATGTATTGCCGGCCCTTTCACCGATGCCGTTGATGGTGACCTCCGCCTGGCGGGCACCGGCCTTGATGGCAGCAATGGTGTTGGCGGTAGCCAGCCCCAGGTCATTGTGGCAATGGACACTCAATACCGCTTTGTCTATGTTGGGGGTCTGTTCCCTTACGTAGCGCACCAGGTCGCCGAACTCTTCCGGGATGGCATAGCCTACCGTGTCCGGCAGGTTTACGGTGGTCACGCCGGCCTCGATAGCGGTTGCGAACACCTGGCAGAGGAAATCCGGGTCGCTGCGCGAGCCGTCCTCGGCCGAAAACTCGACGCTAGCGGTCAGGGACTTGGCGTAGGACACCGCTTCCTTGGTGGCCGCCAGGACCTCCTCCCGGGTCATGTCGAGCTTGTACTTCATGTGGATATCCGAAGTGGCGATGAAGGTGTGAATCCGGGGCCTGACGGCATGCTGGACAGCTCCCCAGGCTTTATCAATGTCCCCTTTGGAGGCCCGGCAAAGCCCGGCCACTTCCAGGTGCTTCATCTTTTTAGCAATCTGCGAGACCGATTCGAAATCACCTTCCGAGGCGGCCGGAAAGCCCGCCTCGATAACATCCACCCCCAGTTTTTCCAACTGGATGGCCAGGCGCAGCTTTTCAGCGGCGTTCATGCTGGCGCCCGGAGACTGCTCGCCGTCACGCAGGGTTGTATCGAAAATTATAATTCTGTCACTCATCTTTCATCTCCTTTTCCAGGTAAGGCAATCTAAAAAATGTCTTTTGACTCAATCGCGGCGTTGATCGCTCGGTTTCGGCACGGAGTGCCGGTTTTCAAGCCGCAGGCGCAACCTTAAGCGCTATCCTCGAAACACATGCGTATTCCTCCGGTTGCGACCCACCTTTGAAAATTAATCAGGCGGGAAGTCCCGTAACGCGGGGGAACCTCACGGCCGCCTTGACCTTGAATGAAAATCCTATTTTTAAGACGGCCTCTCAAAATTAGTACTAGCTACTTGCAAAATTACAGGCTACCTGAAAAAGCATAGGCCGCAGGGCCGGTACAATGACCGGTATTCCTGCGGCACGGGGGCCTCCTTGTAAATACAACATGGTATCAATCCTGTTTTGAAAGTTTATATTGGAAACTATCGGCCAAGGCCATCCAGCTGGCCTCCATAATATCTTCGGACACGCCGATGGTGCTCCAGACATCGTTCTGGTCCCGGGACTCGATCAGGACCCGAACCTTGGCCGCGGTACCCGCCCGGCCATCGATTACCCGGACCTTGAAGTCCACCAGGCGCATGGCGTCCAGGTGGGGGTAGAACTTGTCCAGGGCTTTGCGCAGGGCGTTATCCAGAGCGCTGACCGGCCCGGCCCCTTCCGCAGCGGTAATTTCATATTGACCGTCCACCGCGATCTTGATGGTGGCATGCGCCGTGCATGGCTTGTCTTTGTCTTTTTCCACGGTAATGCGAAACGACTCCAGGGCGAACAGGGATTCGAACTGTTTGGTGAACTTTTCCACCAGGATCTTGAAAGACCCGTCGGCCACGTCGAATTCATAGCCCTGCTGCTCCATGGCTTTGATCTTCGAGACGATTTTCTGGCTGTCAAAACCATTCCCGTTCAGGTCGATACCGAGTTCGCGGGCCTTGTACTCGATGTTGCTTTTGCCGGACAAGTCCGAGACCAGCACCCGGCGGCGATTGCCGACCACTTCCGGATCCATGTGCTCGTAGCCCCGGGGGTCTTTCATGACCGCGCTGACATGGATGCCACCCTTGTGGGCAAAGGCGCTCTCTCCCACGAACGGGCGTGAATTCACGGGGATCATGTTGGCGGTCTCACTGACGAAGCGGGACAGCTTTTTCATACCGGCCAGGTTCTCCGCGGACATGCAGGTCAGACCCATTTTCAGGCAGAGGATCGGAACAATGGCCGTTAGATCGGCGTTGCCGCAGCGCTCCCCGTAGCCGTTGATCGTCCCGTGTACCATGGTGGCCCCGGCCTGCACCGCCGTCACCGAGTTGGCCACCGCTACCCCGCAGTCGTTGTGACAATGGATGCCGATGCCAAACGGCAGATGTTCGGGATCCGAACCGGTGCGGGCCGCCAGTTCGGTTTTGATCATGTTGATCCGGTCGGTAATCTGGTGGGGCAGGGTGCCGCCGTTGGTATCGCACAGGACCAGGTACCCGGCGCCGCCTTCGAGCGCTGCCAGCAGTGTGTCGATGGCGTAGCCGGGGTTGGCGTGATATCCGTCGAAAAAGTGCTCGGCATCGTAGATGACAGCCCGCCCGTTTTTTTGGATGAAGGCCACCGATTCGCGAATCATGGCCAGATTCTCTTCCAGGGTGATGCCCAGGATACCCTGCACATGCAGATCCCAGGTTTTACCGAACAGGGCCACGGCCGCTGTCTGGCTCTCCAAAAGCGCTTGGAGATTTTTATCTGCTTCCGTGAGCAGACCGGGGCGACGCGTAGCCCCAAAGGCAGTCAGGGTGGCGTTTTTGAAACTGGCCCGCTGGGCCAGTTTGAAAAACGCCATGTCGCGCGGGTTGGACCCCGGCCAGCCGCCTTCGATGTAGTGAAATCCCATGTCATCCAGTTTCCGGGCGACTTCGAGTTTTTCATCGGCGGAAAAATTGATATTTTCCCCCTGGGTGCCGTCGCGTAGCGTCGTGTCATACAATAGTATGGGTGACTTCATGGAGTGCTCCCATTACCGGTTGCGGTTTTCGGGACGCAGGGCCCTTACGGCCGCGCCGGTCTGCCACATTTCGGTATTTTTGATTTCATCCAGTTCCTTTTGGAGTTTCTCCCGGTAGTCGGGGGCGCTGTTGACATCCAGGACGCGGCGGGTCTCCGCTCCCGATTTGACCGCCGCATACAGGTTGTCGAAGACCGGTAGGACGGCATCTCGGAATTTCGGGGCCCAGTCCAGGGCGCCCCGCTGGGCGGTGGTGCTGCAGTTGCCGAACATCCAGTCCATGCCGTTCTCGGCCACCAGGCGGATCAGGCTCTGGGTGAGTTCCTCGACCGTCTCGTTAAACGATTCACTGGGGCTGTGCCCATGTTTGCGGAGCAGGTTGTACTGGGCCTCCATAACGCCCGCCAGGCAACCCATCAGCACGCCGCGTTCGCCGGTGAGATCACTGTACACTTCGTTTTCGAATGTCGTGTGGAACAGGTAACCCGATCCGATGGCGATCCCGAGGGCGATGGTTCTCTCTTTGGCCCGCCCGGTAAAGTCCTGGTGAATGGCAAAACTGGAATTAATGCCGCTGCCGTCCAGAAAGTTCTTACGGACACTGCGGCCGGACCCCTTGGGGGCCACCAGGACGACATCGACGTTCCCCGGCGGCACGATCTGGGTCTGGTCCCGGTAGACCACGGAGAAACCATGGGAGAAATAGAGGGCATCCCCCTCATTGAGACATTCTTTGATGACCGGCCAGGTTGCCGTCTGGCCGGCATCCGACAGCAGATTCTGTAGAACGGTTGCCTTGCGGGCCGCTTCCTCGATGGGAAACAGGGTCTGGCCCGGTACGAACCCGTCCGTGACCGCCTTGTCCCAGGAGGCGGTGCCCTCGCGTTGACCCACAATCACATTGAAACCATTGTCTTTCATGTTGAGCGCCTGGCCCGGTCCCTGCACGCCGTAGCCGAGTACGGCGATAATCTCGTCTTTCAGCACCTCCCGGGCCTTCTCCAGGGAAAACTCTTCGGATGTAATGACCTCTTCAAGGGTGCCGCCAAAATCAATCTGTGACATTGTTCCTCCAATCGTGACTGCTACATTAATTAAGTTAATAATTCGGTAATCCGCTTGATTCTATAAACTTCCCAGTCCGCTCTGGCTCTCGCCCTCAGTTCGGTTCCCGAAAGAGTGCGATGGTGCCGGTACGGGCGATCTTTTTAATGCCGATGGGCTTTAACAGGTTCAAGATGGCCTGCATCTTACCCGGGTCGCCGGTGACTTCGATGGTATAATGCCCCAGCCCGGCGTCCACGACTTTGCCCCGGAATATCTCCACGATGCGGAGAATCTCGGCCCGGTAGGAATTGTCCGCCTTCACACAGATCAGGGCCATTTCGCGGTGCACCGCATTGGATCCGGACAGGTCCCGGACCTTGATGATGTTGATCAGCTTGTTCAACTGCTTTTCGATCTGCTCGACAATGTGTTCATCGGCCTTGGTGACGATCGTTACCCGGGAGACTTCGGGGTCCATGGTTTCCGCCACACAGAGGCTGTCGATATTGAATCCGCGTCCGCTGAAGAGACCGACAATCCTGGAAAGCACCCCGGGTTGGTTGTCTACCAGCATGGTAAAGATGTGTTTTTCTTCGGTGTGTGCTTCTATCTCATTGCTCATCTTTGGAATTCCTCTTCGATAGAACCGGCGTTCAGGTTCTGCCGCCTGAAAGCCGGACCTTTTCTATACCAGCAGCATTTCGGTAATGCTGGCGCCTGCCGGAACCATGGGGTAGACACACTCTTCCCGGTCCACGACGAAATCCATGATCACGGTCTTGTCGGAATTGAGCCCTTCGCGCAGGACCGGTTCCACCTCTTCCGGGGTGGTGGCCCGCAAACCCACGGCGCCGAAGGCCTCGGCCAGTTTCGCGAAATCCGGCGCATGTTCCATGTCCGTGCAGGCATACCGGCATTCATAGAACAACTCCTGCCACTGGCGCACCATGCCCAGGTAGCGATTGTTCAAGATGACGACCTTTACCGGCAGGCCATATTGCACGGCCGTGGCCATTTCCTGGATATTCATCTGTATGCTGCCGTCGCCGGCCACATCGACCACCACTTTGTCCGGGCAGGCCGCCTGGGCCCCGATGGCGGCCGGCAGACCAAAACCCATGCAGCCCAAGCCCCCGGAGGTAATGAAATGGCCCGGTTCATCGAAGTGATAGAACTGGGCGGCCCACATTTGATTCTGACCCACCTCGGTGGTGATGATGGCGCGGCCTTCGGTTAACTCATAGAGCTTATCGATGACATACTGGGGCTTGATGACATCTTCCTGCTTGTAGGCCAGGGGGTTGGTGTCCTTCCAGGCTTTTATCTTGGAAAGCCACTGCTCCCGGCTGTTTTCCAGGTGGGCGATGCTCTCCGGCTCGAACAACTCGTTGAGAACGGTCAGAGCCTTCTTACAGTCGCCTACCACCGGGATAGCGACAGATACATTTTTACGAATAGACGTGGGGTCGATATCGATGTGAACGATCTGGGCATGTTCGGCAAAGGTTTTAATCTTGCCGGTGACCCGATCATCGAAGCGCACCCCAATGGCAATTAAAAGGTCGCACTCGCCCACGGACATGTTGGCCCGATAGGTGCCGTGCATACCGATCATTCCCAGCCACAGGGGGTCGCTGCCGGGAAAGGCGCCCAGGCCCATCAAAGATCCGGTGACCGGGATGCGGGCGGCGCGGGCAAAGGCGGTCAATTCCTGCGCCCCTTTGGAGAGCACCACGCCGCCGCCGGCAAAGATCACCGGCTTTTCGGCGCTTTTGATCAGTTCCATGACCTTTTTGAGCTGTTTCTTGTTTGGCTTGACACTGGGATTGTAAGATTTAATGTGGACGCCTTTCGATTCCGTGTAGTCTATCTTGGCTTGGCCGAGATCCTTGGGGATATCGACCAGCACCGGTCCGGGTCGGCCGGATTTGGCGATATAGAACGCCTCGCGCAGCGTTTTGGCCAGCTGCCGCGGATCTTTTACGAGGTAGTTATGCTTCGTGCACGGGCGGGTTATGCCGACAATGTCTACTTCCTGGAAGGCATCGTTGCCGATCAGGTGGGTCGGGACCTGGCCGGTAATGACCACGACCGGAATGGAGTCCATATAGGCGGAAGCCAGGCCGGTTACCGTGTTCGTGGCCCCGGGGCCGGAGGTGACCAGGCAGACACCGACCCCGCCGGTGGCCCGGGCGTAGCCGTCGGCAGCATGGACCGCCCCCTGTTCATGACGGACGAGGATGTGCTTGATATCAGCATTGATGATCTCATCGTAAATGTCGATGACCGCACCGCCGGGAAACCCGAATATCGTGTCCACACCTTCTTCTTCCAGAACCTTCATCAGTACCTGGGCGCCAGTGAGTTCCATTTGCATGTCCTCTTTCTTTAGTTTTTCATTCTTAATGGTAGCCAAACCTATTTTATGATCGCACCCTGGCTGGCCGAGGAAACCCCCCGGGCATACCGGGCCATGTAGCCGGTTTTGATCTTCGCTCCCGGCTGCCGCCAGGCCGCCTTACGGGTGCGCAATGTTTCCGGGTCCACTTCCAGGGAGATGCGTTTGGCCGGAATATCGATCGCGATTACATCGCCTTCTTCCACCAGGGCGATGGGGCCGCCCTGCATGGCCTCCGGGGACACGTGGCCGATGGCGGCCCCCCGGGTGCCGCCGGAAAAGCGGCCGTCGGTGATCAGCGCCACATCCGCATCCAGGTCCATTCCGGCGATGGAAGAAGTCGGGGTCAGCATTTCGCGCATGCCAGGTCCCCCCATGGGCCCTTCATAGCGAATCACCACCACGTCCCCCTTGTTGATTTCTCCGTCTAGGATTGCCCGGGAAGCTGATTCTTCATCGTCGAATACCCGGGCCGGACCTTTATGCTGCATCATTTCCGCCCGCACCGCCGACTGTTTGACAACGCAGCCATCGGGGGCGAGATTGCCGAAGAGGACGGCCAGGCCGCCCTGGGCGTGGTAGGCGGCGTCCAGGGGACGGATAACGTCGGCATCGCGTATGGTTGTGGCGGCAATGTTTTCGGCAACCGTTTGACCGGTAACGGTTCGGCAGTCGCCGTTGATCCGGCCGGAGTCCGCCAGTGTCTTGATGACGCCGCTGATGCCGCCGGCCCGATTGAGATCCTGGACGTGATGCTGTCCGCCGGGACTCATGGAACACAAATGGGGCGTGTTCTCGCTGACCCGGTTGATCATCTCCAAATCAAAGGGTACGCCGGCCTCGGCGGCCAGGGCTGTCAGGTGCAGGACCGTATTGGTGCTGCACCCCAGGGCCATATCGACCGCCAGGGCGTTGGCAAAGGCCGCGGGGGTATAGATTTTGCTGGGCGTGACGCCCTGTTCCAGCAGCTTCACGATCTGCATGCCGGTCCGCTTCGCCAGGCGGGTGCGAGCGGCCATGACCGCGGGTATGGTGCCGTTGCCGGGCAGGGCCATGCCAATGGCCTCGGAAAGGCAGTTCATGGAGTTGGCAGTGAACATGCCGGCACACGAGCCGCAGGTGGGGCAGGCCGCATCCTCGATTTCGGTGAGTTCCCCCTCCGTCATGGTTCCGGCGCGGACAGCGCCGACGGCCTCAAACACTGTGATCAAGTCTATCCGGCTGCCCTGGGGTTTGCGCGGATGGTCTCCGGCCAGCATGGGGCCCCCGCTGATGACGATCGCCGGGATATCCAGGCGGGCGGCCGCCATCAGCATGCCGGGCACTATTTTGTCGCAATTGGGAACCAGTACCAGGGCGTCGAATGCGTGGGCCGTGGCCATGATTTCGATGCTGTCGGCAATCAGTTCGCGGCTGCCCAGGGAATACTTCATCCCCGCATGATTCATGGCGATGCCGTCGCATACCCCGATGGTCCCGAATTCGACGGGCATGCCGCCGGCCATGGAAATACCGGTTTTAACCGCGGCGACAATGGTATCCAACTGAATGTGGCCCGGGATGATGCTGTTGTGCGAGTTGGCGATGCCGATCAACGGCCGCTGCATTTCTTCGTCGGTATACCCCATGGCTTTGAACAGGGCACGGTGCGGGGCGCGTTCGATTCCCGCTTTTACATGATCACTTTTCATAATGTGCAATCGCTCCTCACCAGTCCAAAAAAAACCGTTATCGGCCCGGGGGGCTGATAACGGTTTTTTCAATTTCGTGGTTGCTGAAATTAGGCCATTATGAACCCCCGCTCCTCGTTGCGGATAATAATACCCACGACGAGGACAATAATTAGACCGAGGTTGTTAATAATGGATAGATTCTGCATAATTTTTTCGCTAATTGCGAACTGCTAACACTAAGTGATCGGTATGTCAAACTTTTTTTTATGATTGTCCCGACCGTCCGTTTGGTTAAGCCTCTGCGCAACGGTTCGTTACTTCACCGTTTCGCGGTGCCCGCAATCCCGATTCAAGCAGGCCAGAAAGGTTCCGGCCTTCTTGGTTGTCTTCTCCACCAAAAAGGGTGCCTGGCAGATAGGGCAGGGCTTGGCGACCGGTTTATCCCAGGTAGCATAATCACATTCCGGGTAACGGTTGCACCCGTAGAACACCTTGCCGCGCTTGGAGTGTTTTTCAACCAGTTCGCCGTCACAGCCCGGCGCCGGGCAGGCCACGCCGGTCGAAGCACCGTTGCCATTGGCGTAGACAGACTGGGTGGTTTTGCAATCCGGGTAGCCGCTGCAGGCCAGGAACGGTCCGTACTTCCCCTGTTTTAGAACCATGGGCTTGCCGCACTTTTCGCAGGTTTTATCGGAGATTTCCTCCTCCGGAACTTCTATGGGCACAATATTGCCTTTCTCGTCCCGATTGTAATTACGGGTGTAACGGCAATCCGGATAAGCGTTACATGCCAGGTAATGCCCGTTGCGGCCCACTTTAATGTGCAGTCGGTCCTGACCGCATTCCGGGCAGGTGATCTCGGTGGTTATACCGACCCCGCGCATGCTCAGCATGTCTTCAGCGGCGCTGGAAAGGCGATCCTGGAAGGGGGTATAGAACTTGTGCAGGATTTCACCTGCCTCGCTCTTGCGCTCCTCAATGCTGTCGAGCTGGTCCTCCAGTTTGGCGGTAAAGTCGACGTCGAAGACTTCGGGAAAATTGGCCACGAGCAGGTCATTGACGATAAACCCGAGCTCACTGGGGCGAAAGTATCGTTTTTCCAGGTCCACATACCCTTTGTCACGGATTGTGGAGAGAATGGCGGCATACGTACTGGGGCGGCCGATACCGTTTTCTTCCAGCTCTTTAACCAGGGAGGCCTCGGAAAACCGGGGTGGCGGCTGAGTAAAGTGCTGTTTCGGTTCCAGCCTGGAAAGGGTCAACACCATGCCCTCGGTCAGAACCGGTAAAAGGCCCTTTTTCTTTTCATCCGCCTGGAGATTTTCTTCTTCCACGGATTTGTACAGCACCATAAAACCAGGGAACTTGATGGTGGATCCCGAGGCGGCTAACGTGTAGTCGCCGGCCGCTATCTTAATGGAATTTTGATTGATCAGAGCCGGCTGCATCTGGGAAGCCACAAAGCGCTTCCAGATGAGGCTGTACAGGGCCAGCTGGTCCTTGGTCAGGTGCGGCTTGATCTTGTCCGGCGTGTTGTGAACCGATGTCGGCCGGATGGCTTCATGCGCATCCTGTGCTTTTTTACGGTTTTTAAAGTGACGGGGCTCGCTGAGGGCATACTCGGGGCCGAACGTGCTCTTGATAAGCGCCATGGCTTCCAGCGCGGCCTCTTTGGAGATGCGCGTTGAATCCGTCCGCATATAGGTGATCAGACCCTCGGGTTCCCCGGGGCCGAGGTCCAGTCCCTCGTACAGTTGCTGGGCCACCGACATGGTTTTTTTAGCTGAAAACCGTAGTTTGCGGATGGCCTCCTGCTGCAGTTTGCTGGTAATAAAGGGGGGCAGGGGGTTGCGCTTGACCGTTCTCTTCTGTACTTTGGCGACCGTAAATGCGGCTTGGTCGAGGTCGGCCGTCATCTTGCGGGCGGTGTCCCCGTCGGGGATGGCGACTTTCTGATTGTCCCGCCGGGTAAGTTTGGCCACGAAGGGCGGCGGCGTATCCCCTTCCAGATGAGCCGTAATCGACCAGTACTCCCTGGGCGTAAATGCCTGGATGTCTCTTTCCCGCTCACAGATGATACGGACCGCTACGGATTGTACCCGCCCGGCACTGAGACCACCTTGAACCTTGCGCCACAAAATCGGCGAGATCTGGTATCCGACCAAACGATCCAGTATCCGCCGGGCCTGCTGGGCTTCGTACTTGTTGCGATCAAGTTCCTCCGGAGTTCCAAGGGCCTGCAGGATCGCGTTTTTGGTCAGTTCATGGAAGAGAACCCGGTGAAATCGGCGCCCTTTCTTTTTCAGCACTTCGGAGGTATGCCACGCGATGGCTTCGCCTTCCCGGTCGGGGTCAGGTGCCAGGTAGATGTCTTCGGCATTACCGGCCGACTTTTTCAGCTCAGTAATGACTTTCTTTTTCCCGGGAATGGTCTTGTACTTGGGCTTGAAATTTTTTTCAAAATCAATCCCGATTTCCCGGGCCGGAAGGTCCTTGATGTGTCCAACGGTAGCCGCAACATTAAAGTCGCTGCCTACATATTTTTTAATGGTTCTGATCTTCGTTGGTGATTCTACTACTATCAGGGGTTTTGAGACGGTCATGGTTCCTTACACTTTCTGGAGGTTTTCTCAATAATGTCTTTTGGCCCAATCTTGGCGTTGGGCGCTTGGTTCCAGTCCTCGAAATACTTTAATATTCCTCCGGTTTGAACCTCGCGGCCGACTTGATCTTGAACCAAAATCCTATTTTTGAGATAGCCTCCGATATTTCTATAACACCGGCTGCCTAATGCCTTCAGCGGCGCTTTTAAAAAGGCTTTGCGCGGTGTCGGTCTTCATCATAGTTTACCCTGCTCAGCGTGTTTTGCGGCTGAACAGGTTGCCCCGGTCCTGGTGTACAATACCTTTCAGTTCGAGTTGGAGTAGGGCAGCGGCCAGTTCTCCCGGTTCCAGCTCCAAGTTTCTAACCAGTTCGTCTATGTGGACGGGATAGCCGTCCAGTTCAGCCAGGATTTTGCTATCCAGGGCCGACAACTCCCCCGGCGGCAACATGGTTGCTTGCTGCCCGGGTGCCTCGGCCTCTGCCGGCTGATAGCCGCCGGCCGGCAGCTCTTCCAGAATATCCTGGACGTTCTCGACCAGCTTGGCGCCCTGTTTGATCAATGCATGGGTACCGGTGCTCTTGAAAGAGTCGATACTGCCGGGGACGGCAAACACCTCGCGGTTTTGCTCGGCCGCCAGCCGGGCAGTGATCAGTGAACCGCTTTTCATGGTGGCCTCTACCACCAGGGTCCCCAGGGTCATACCACTGATGATCCGGTTGCGGGCCGGAAAGTGCCTGGCATCCGGAGCGGCGTTCAGCGGCAGTTCGGTTACCACCGCGCCGCTCTCGGCAATGGCGTCGTGCAGTTTACGGTTGCGGGCCGGATAGACGTGATTCAGCCCGGTCCCCATCACCGCCACGGTTTGACCGCCGGCCTGCAGGGCGCCCTGATGGGCACTGGTATCTATACCCAGGGCCATCCCGCTGACAACCGTTAAACGGCAGGCCGCCAGGTCGGCGCCCAAACGCCGTGCGATCGCTTTACCGTAGCTGGTGCCATTGCGTGAACCGACTACCGCCACGGCCTGCCGACCTGCTTTCAGGTGTCCCCGTACGTACAAGTAAGGCGGCGGGTCCGGGATCTCCAGCAACAGCCGCGGATATTCCGCATCGTTGCAGGTCAGGACGCGGCAGCCGGATTTGGCGATTGTTTCCAATTCCCCGTCGAATTGGCGCCCTGTCCGGCCCTGCCCGGCAATTGCGGCCACACTCTTTAGGGAGATCCCCTCCACCGCCAGCAGGTCTTCGCGGGAGGCCTCAAAGACCTTCTGGGGCGTCGAAAACCTGTCCAGCAGCCGCTTGAAGAGCAGGTTTCCTATCCCGGGCACGCTCTTGAGATTGAACCACGGGATCAGGTGCTCCATGGCTTAGCTTTGGGCTTTCTTCTGCCAGATCAATAAAATCGGGCTGGCCACGAAGACCGATGAATAGGTGCCGATCAGGGCCCCCACGATCATCGCGAAGGCAAAATCGTGAATGATGCCGCCGCCGAGGACAAATAACGACACGAGGACAGCCAGCGTTGTCAGGGACGTTAAGATGGTCCGGCTGAGGGTTTCATTCACACTTCGGTTGATGATCAAATCCATAGGATTTTTGTGATGGCGCCGCAGGTTTTCACGGATGCGGTCGAAGACGATGATCGTATCGTTCAGGGAGTAACCGATAATGGTTAAAAGGGCCGCGATGATCGGCAGGGTGAACTCCTTGTCGAACAGTGAAAAGATCCCCACCGTGATGGTAACGTCATGCACCAGGGCCAGGATGGCGCCCATGGCGTATTTCAATTCCAGGAACCAGAATAGCACGATGGTAACCAGCAGGGCGGCGACCATTAAAACCGGAATACTGGCATCGAAAAGGCTCACTACATACACAGCCACAAATAGCAGGATGGCGACCACTCCGCTGACCATCCATTTCTTTTCAAAGCGCCCGGAGATATAAAAAGTAATGAACAACAGAGCGTAAAACATGGCAAACAAGGCTTTCTCGCGCAGGTCTTTACCCACCTGCGGGCCCACCATTTCCACGCGGCGGATTTCGACCGGGCCGCCCGCCGCATCGGCCAGGGCGGATTTGAACCGGTTGGTAAAATCCTGGCCGGTGGCCATCGAATTGTCGGTCCGGATCAGATATTCGTTGTTGCCGGCATCCCCGAAAGCCTGTACCGACGAGCCCGACATTCCCAGGGCAGCCAGGCCTGATTTTACGGGATTGATTTCAACCGGATCCTGGAACTGCACCTGGATGAGAGTTCCACCGGCAAAGTCGATACCATAGCGCGGTCCCTTTTTGGCCACCAGGGAACCAAAGCTGATCAGAATGAACAGAACGGACAGAATGAAGGCGATTTTTCTTTTGCCTATGAAATCGATATTGATATCAGATTTGATGAACTGCATATATCAGGTCCTTTATGGCACTGTGTCGTCTTGGCCCGACAACCGCGTACGGCCGGGCGCTTGCTGTTAAATACTCAGGCTGCGGATCTTTCGACCGATCAGAAAATAGTTGAAAATAGCTCTGGAAACCACCAGCGCCGTGAAGAGGCTGGCCAACACTCCGCAAAACAGAGTGATAGCGAAACCTTTGACTGGGCCGGTGCCAAACTGAAATAGGACCAGGGCCGCAATCCCTGTGGTCACGTTGGCATCCAAAATGGTCCAGGTTGCCCGTTCAAAACCGGCGTCCACGGCCGCCCAGGGCGTCTTGCCCAGCGAAAGTTCCTCCCGGATGCGTTCAAAGATGAGCACATTGGCGTCGACCGCCATGCCGATTGTCAGGATAATGCCGGCAATGCCGGGTAGTGTGAGGGTTGCCTGAAAGGCCGCCAAACAACCGGCAATCAGCAGTATGTTCAAAACCAGGGCGATATCGGCAATCAGGCCGGCACCCTTGTAATAGACAATCATGAACAGCACCACCAGGATGCCGCCGACCAGCATGGAGATAAGCCCCGTCCGGATGGAGTCCGCCCCCAGTGAGGGCCCTACGGTGCGCTCTTCGAGAATGGTCACCGGTGCGGGCAAAGCGCCGGCCCGCAGGACAAGGGCCAGGTCCGAGGCTTCTTCGGTCGTAAAACTGCCGGTGATACGCGCTTCACCACCGGATATCTTGTCCTGGATGACCGGGGCGGAGTGAACTTTGTTGTCCAGCACGATCGCCAGGCGTTTTTGGATGTTCCGTCCGGTTACCTGGGCGAAAATACGTCCGCCCTTCTTGTCGAACTTAATGCCGACATAGGGGTCATTGTATTGGGAATCGATCTGTACCCGGGCATCGGTAAGCGAAGCACCGGTGAGTTCCGCCCGTTTCTTGATGAGCATGGGCGTCTTGGTAACGCGGTTGGTTTCCCGGTCCTCGCGGACCAGATATAGGATTTCACTGCCCCGGGGGACATTGCCCTCCAGCGCGGCGGCTATATCCCCGGTTTCATCCACAAGCTTGAATTCGAGCAGGGCGGTTTTCCCGATAAGATCTTTGGCCCGCTGGGTGTCGCTGATACCCGGCAGTTGGATAAGGATTCGCCTTTCACCCTGGCGGCGGATATCCGGCTCGCTGACACCGAATTGATCGATCCGGTTGCGAATGGTTTCCAGGGCCTGGTCGGTGGCTGATTTTTTAATCAGGTCGGCCTCTTTATCCGGCAAATTCAGCACCATCTCAAGGGTCTCGGCCGTAGCATTTTCATTTTCGATACGTATATCGGGAAATTCCTTATCAAGCAATAACCTGAATTCATTGATATTTTTCTGGCCGAGGATTTTTACCGTGATGTTGGTGCCGGAAACACGCTCGAGGGTGCGATAGCGGACGCGTTCTTTCTTGAGAAGGTCCCGAATTTCGTGGACCAAACGCTCGATCCGGCCCTCTACGGCCTTGTCCGTGTCCACTTCCAGCACAAGATGCATCCCGCCCTGGAGGTCCAGGCCCAGGTTGATCTGCTTGCCGTGGAGGATACCCGGTTTAAATGTCGGCAGGACATAGATGACGGCGGTGACGATAACCGCCAGGATTACAAACAGTCTCCATGAAATGTTCTTCAATCGTCTAATCCTCTATCAGTTTTGGGGCCGGGCAGTTTTGGGGCCAGGCAGTTTTGGGGTCAGGCCGCCGTGGGGCGGGCCAAGGGGCCCGGCCGGGAGACATAAGGGCCTGCAGCAATAAAGCCGGCCCGGCACTATATAAAAGCCCGGTGCAATGCAGCCGCAGGGGCGGTGCTTCGCACGGGGCTCGCTGCAACGGGCGGGCGGTGTTCCTATCCCCGGGCTATGTTATGCTTCCTTTTTACTTTTTTCTTTCTTTGGTAGCGGTGCCGTCGAAGTCGAAGCGAGGGCCGCCGTATTTGCCCGGGCAACTTTAACCCGGACTTTGTCGGCAATTTCAACGGTAAGCGTGTGTTCATCGAGCCCGGTGATCCGCCCATACAGGCCGCCGTTGGTGATGATCCGATCGCCCTTTCTCAGTTCACCGATCATTCTTTGGTGCTCTTTCGCTTTTTTCTGCTGCGGTCTTATCAGCAGGAAATAAAAGATCACGAACATCAGGATCAGCGGAATGAAAGATGCAAAACTGCCGGACCCTCCTTGAGCGCCACCACCGCCCTGAGACATTGCATATGCTATACTGGTCAAAATCAAGTCCTCCTGGCTGCCAAGCGTCCGGCCGGGCGAACGAAATACCGCCGGCCAGACTGCAGACCCTTAAGATGAAGGCCTCACACTATATAGTAATTTGGTAGGCCTGAAAATGGGGATCTATACAGGATGTGGAAAGCCGCGTCAAACAGTTTTTCAATACGCATAAATTCTTAGCTGCTTGCGAGTGAATTTCTAACTGACTGATTGTTAAAAGTATATGGGGGTTCAGTCGGCTGGAATCCAAATATTTTCACCATCGAACCGAATACGGCCGGCATTTTCGATATCCACTTCATCCAGCAGTTCAAACACGCGGTCCATCCTGTAAATGACGATTTTGGTCAGCGGCCGGATCACATGAATGTCAGCGGCCAGCTGCCGGTCGCGAATGTTGTAGATGTACACCATGTTTTCCGAAAATTTCAGGAGCTTGCCGATTCCGGAACTGCGTCCCGAACGGTCCGGTTCATCCGATTCCTCCGGGAGGGCCATGTTTTTGCCGGCCATGTATGCTTTCAACAGCTTGAAATGAATATTCCAGATGTTGTCCCCGGGCTGGACGATATGGATGCCGTAGGCCCCGGTCCCGCCGCCGGCCGCACCCGTCAGATCCTTTTCGGTGATGCCTCCCTCTTTGGCCTGGATGGAGTCTCTGATCTCCTTGACCGAGACCGTCTGGTCGCCGACTTTGATCGCCTCCCCCTCCTTGACGATCATGTCCAGGCCGTCCTTGATGCCCAGCGAGGCCTTGCGCTCTTCCATCAACGCATTCTTATCCGAGGTATCGTATTCGATCACCGGCTGGTTCTTAACCTTCCGGGAGGCTTCGTCGGTGGTCGTTCCCGCCGGGTCGGTGACCTGTACGGCAGGCCGCAGCAGCCACACCCCGGCCGCAGCCGCAATCAGGACCACCACCGCGACAAGACCGATAATTTTTTTGCCGCCAGCTTTTGGCCGGGTTGCCGGCCGATCTTCAGTCTTGTCCGGGGTTGCAAAATCTGCAGTCATGGGGTTCCTTTTTAAGGATGTTTAGGCTGAAGGTGGAAGGCTGAAGGGTAAGCTCTTTCAGTCAAAACGCCTGGTACCTTCGACCAGAAACTATTTCTCACAAGTGATCCGGGTGTCTCCGGGGACCATCTTGGCATCCCCTTCGATGAAGATGGTCACGTGCCGGCGTTGTTCTAAATCCAACAGCTCTTTGCGGTTTTTATTCAGAATATAGTCTGCCACCGACAGGGGGACCACCCCGGTGGCGGATTTTATCTCCGGTTTGAGCAGCTCCAGACTCAACTGCCGCAGAAAGCTGGTGCCGAGGGCCTCGGCGTTCAGCACCAATCCACGCCCGTTACATTGGCCGCACATTTCGAAGCGTCCGTATTCAATGGAGGGCCGAATGCGCTGCCGTGACATCTCCAGCAGGCCGAACTGGGAAATGCGCCCGATACGGGTCCGGGCTTTGTCGTTTTTCACATGGGTTTTGAGGGTGCGTTCCACCTCCGATTTGTTCTTGGACTCACGCATGTCGATAAAATCGATGACAATCAGCCCGCCCAGGTCACGCAGGCGCAGCTGCCGGGCAATTTCCTCGGCGGCCTCCACATTGGTCTGCAGCGCGGTCTCTTCAATTGACTTGGCCTTGGTCGCTTTCCCGGAATTGACATCCACGGCCACCAGGGCTTCGGCCTGCTGAATGACGATCGATCCACCTGATTTCAGCGTTACCCGGCTTCCGTAAATGGATGCAATCTGGCTTTCGAGCTGGAATTTAGAAAAAATAGGTTTTTCACCCTTGTAATGCTTCACGATCTTGGTGTGCTTGGGTGACATGATGCCCACAAAATCGCGGGCCTCGCGGTGTACATCGCTGTCATCTATCAGAATTTCAGTAATATCCGGGGTGAAATAGTCGCGGATCGAACGTACCACCAGATTGCTTTCCTTGTACAAGAGCGCCGGGGTAGGGGCCTTCATTACCTGGCTTTTGATGCTTTTCCATAGCCGTACGAGGTGGCTTACGTCCTTGGAAATAAGGGTCTTGGTGCACCCGATGCCGGCGGTACGGATGATAAGGCCGAAATCGTCCGGCAACTTCAGTTTGCCGATAATCGTTTTTAGGCGGCTCCGTTCCTTTTCATCACTTATCTTCCTTGAAATCCCGCGGGTCGTACTGCCCGGCATCAAGACGATATACCGGCCCGGCAGGGACACGTTGGTGGTGAGCATGGCCCCTTTTTTCATAATCGGATCTTTGGTGACCTGTACGAGCAGTTCCTGTCCTTTTTTTACGATTTGGCTGATGTTGCGACCGGTCGCTGCCGAGTCCTGGAAATAGTCGTGGTGGATTTCGTGTTTTTGTAAAAACCCGTGACGCTCGGCGCCATACTCCACAAAAACGGCTTGCAGGCTGGGTTCTATCCGGGTGATGATGCCCTTGTATATGTTGCCGTGGGTGATTTCGCGAGAGGCGCTTTCTATGTGAAACTCTTCAAGTTTACTGTCTCTGACTTTGGCGATGCGACACTCTTCGGCATCTACGGCATTGATGAGAATTTTACAGGTCATGAATCTATCGTTTTCCTTTTATTATAGGTGAAGCTCTTGGTTTTAGGAGCTATTTTAAGGCTGTTTGGCGATGATACCGGAACTTTTGCAAGTACCTGTATTTTGATTGAATATGCAATTGCCCCGGACAAGTCAATCAGTTTATCGATGCAGCCTTGCTATTTTAACAGGGTTATGGCATTTAGGGGCTCACTGTTCGTGGACAACACGGACGGGGTGCCGCGGCACATAAAAATCATTTTCATAACAATAAGTTGCAAATGCTCAACGTCAAATCTGCGGATCAGCCGTCGACCGACGGGACACGAGGAACAGTATGATGGATGCCAGATACAATCCCAGGGCCCTGGAAAAAAAGTGGCAGGCAACATGGGAGGCCACCGCTCTTTTCAAGACCGTTGAAGACACCTCCAGACCCAAGTACTACCTGCTGGAGATGTTTCCCTATCCCTCTGGAAAGATCCACATGGGGCATGTTCGCAACTATACCATCGGTGACGTTGTGGCCCGTTACAAAAGGATGCGGGGGTTTAACGTGCTCCACCCCATGGGCTGGGATGCGTTCGGGATGCCGGCCGAAAATGCAGCTATCGCCAACAACACCCATCCGGCGAAATGGACCTACGAAAATATTGATTATATGCGCTCCCAGCTCAAAAGGATCGGGTTCAGCTACGATTGGGAGCGGGAACTGGCCACTTGCCGGCCTGAATATTACCGCTGGGAACAGTGGCTGTTCCTCAAGATGGCTGAAAAGGGGATGGCTTATCGCAAAGAATCGTACGTGAACTGGTGTGAGCCCTGCCAGACCGTTTTGGCCAACGAACAGGTCGAAGCCGGCATGTGCTGGCGCTGCGGCAAGCCGGTTCGCCAGAAGAAACTGTGGCAGTGGTTTTTTAAAATCACCGATTATGCGGAGGATCTGCTGGTCCACTGCGACAAACTGCCGGGCTGGCCGGAAAAAGTCACCACCATGCAGCGCAACTGGATCGGGAAAAGTACCGGTGCGGAAATCCGGTTTGTCATCGAGGGGGCCAACGAGGATATTTCGGTCTTTACGACCCGTCCGGACACAATCTACGGGGCCACCTTCATGTGTCTGGCCCCGGAACATCCCCTCGTGGGAAAACTTTCCGCCGGACGGCCCGAGGAACCGGCCGTCGCGGAATTTGTCGAGCGCATATCCCTGCAGGAAAGATCCAGCCGGGCCATCGAAACCTATGAGAAAGAGGGGGTCTTCACGGGCGCCTACTGCCTCAACCCGCTCAGCGGCCGCCGGATGCCGATCTATACCGCTAATTTTGCCCTCATGGAGTACGGAACCGGGGCGGTCATGTCGGTGCCGGCCCATGACCAGCGCGATTTCGAATTTGCCCGCAAGTATGATCTGGATATCGTCGTCGTGGTGCAGCCGGAAGATGCACCGCTCGAACCAGACGAAATGGAAGCGGCGTATGCGCAACCGGGCACCATGGTCAACTCCGACCAGTTCAACGGTATGGACAATCGTCAGGCCATCGAGGCGATTACCCAGCACCTGGACGACCAGAGTCGGGGCCGAAAAACCGTCAGTTTCCGGCTCCGGGATTGGGGGATCTCGCGGCAGCGCTACTGGGGGGCTCCCATCCCAATGGTCCACTGTGATCAATGCGGCATCGTGCCGGTACCCGAAAAGGACCTGCCCATAGTGCTGCCCGAAGATGCCGATCTGCTGTCCGGCGGGCGTTCGCCGCTGCCGGAACTCGCCGAGTTCATAAACACCACCTGTCCCCGTTGCGGGGATGCCAATGCCCGCCGGGAAACGGATACCATGGATACGTTTGTCGAGTCTTCCTGGTATTTTGAGCGGTACTGCAGCCCGCGGTGCGATACCGCCATGTTCGACAAGGCGGCGGTGGACTACTGGATGCCGGTCGATCAGTATATCGGCGGAGTTGAACACGCCATCTTGCATTTGCTGTACTCCCGGTATTTTACCCGGGTATTAAAGGAACTGGGACTGGTCAATTACAAAGAGCCTTTCACCCGGCTGCTCACCCAGGGGATGGTATGCAAAGAGACCCTGGCCTGTCCGGAGCATGGTTTTGTCCTGCCCACGGAGGTCGCAGAGCAAAACGGGGAAAACAGCTGTACCCTGTGCGGCAACCCGGTGACTGTCGGCCGGGTGGAAAAAATGTCCAAATCCAAGAAAAACGTGATCGATCCCAATCTGCTCCTGGACCGTTACGGCGCAGACACAACCCGCCTTTTCTGCCTGTTTGCGGCACCGCCGGAACGGGATCTGGAATGGAGCGAACAGGGGGTGGAAGGCGGCGCTCGTTTCCTCAACCGGGTCTGGCGGCTGGCCGCGGGATTGATGGCGGGGATCCGGGAGGAGGCTCCTTACACGGGGGCCCTGGAAGAGTTGCCGCCCGATTTACTGGCTATTTTCAAGCTTGGTCACCATACCATTGAACGGGTTACCCGCGATATCGACCGGCGTTTTCACTTCAATACGGCCATCAGCGCCGTTATGGAACTGGTGAACGCGGTGTCCAACACCACCTGCGCACCCGGGGAAAAAGAACCGGCCAAGGGACCGGTCATGCGTTTTATCATGGAGACCATCGTGCTGCTGCTCGCTCCCATCGTGCCCCACTTTTGCGAGGAATTGTGGGCCTCGCTGGGTTACACCGACTCTGTCCTGCTGGCCCCCTGGCCCCCATATCGCGAAGATGCCCTGATCCAGGACGAAGTGACCATCGTGGCCCAGGTGAACGGCAAACTGCGGGGGAAATTTACCGCTGGGGCGGACACGGACGACCAGGTCTTGAAAGAGCTGGCCCTGGCGGAAAGCAACGTACAGAAATTTATCGCGGACAAACCCATCAAAAAGGTCATTGTCGTCAAAAAGAAGCTTGTCAACATAGTGGTTTAAGCATGAAGCGTATTCACTATCCGATTCTGTTGGCCTGCCTGCTGCTGGCTGCCTGCGGGTATCGGTTCGCCGGTGGCGGCCGTCTGCCCGGGGGCGCTGAATCCATCAGTGTCCTGATGCCGGAAAACCGTACCGCGGAATCCGGCATTCAGACCCAACTGAACAGCGATATCGTCTACGAATTCACCCGACGCGAAAGCGCCCGCATCGCCCCGCCCGAAAATGCGGATGCGGTCTTGTCCGGCGTGATCAGGACTGTTCAAGATACCGACATCGCCCATTCCGGTACGAGTACGGCCTCCCAAAGACGCGTTACCCTGTCCATTGACATGCAACTCGAGAGCAAAAACGGAGAGGTGCTCTGGCGGCGCAGGGGACTGTCCGACTATGAAGCCTATGATGTGGCCGCCAATCGCAGCGGCACCGATCTGAACCGGCAGGCTGCCATCGAGAGAGTGTCTAAACGCCTGGCGGAAGCAGTCTATAAAAGTATAACCGACAATTTCTAAATAAGACGACTAAATCGGCTGCGCGCCTGTTGATGTGCGTTGCCACCGCTCATTGGGAGTTTCTGGGGGTAGGGCTAGACGATATACCGGGCGGCCGGTTGTCCGGTCGCACAGCGCAGGTCGGCCGCGCTGTGCGGAGCAACCGCTTATTTGGAAACGGAATTGACGTGTTTGGACAGACGGGAAATGCTGCGGGCGGCGGTGCGTTTGTGGATAACGCCTCTTTTGGCGGCCTTGTCGATTACGGATTTGGCCTCATCAAGTTTGGCCGCGGCATCATCGCCGGCAGTCCGAACGGCCTTTACCACAGATTTCACTCTGGTTTTAACGGATTTATTACGCAACCGGCGGTTTTCATTCTGCCGGGCACGTTTTAAAGCGGATTTATGATTAGCCAACGCTCTTGCTCCTTTCAAATGTTATTAGCAAATATAAAAACGAACACATATAAATTCAACTCTGATATGTCAAGAGATTATTTTGATTTTTCTCCGCCTGCGGTTTTCTTGCCCCGCGGCTGCGCTTCCAACCATCCATCCGGCGGGCTGTGTCCGTGACTGCCGGCCATTCAGGTGAGGACCAGGTTACCCGGGCGGCGGGTGTGGTCGGGGGCGCCACCCTCCTCAGCCGGCTGCTCGGTTATGTACGTGATGCGGTGGTCGCCGGTTTGTTTGGTGCCACGGCCAGCGCAGACGCGTTTTTTGTGGCCTTTCGAATTCCCAACCTCCTGCGCCGCATGTTCGCCGAAGGCAGCCTGAGTGTTTCTTTCATCCCGGTTTTCACCGAGACCCTGCATGCCAAGGGCCGCGCAGAAGCGTTGCGGCTGGCCCAGGCGACCCTGCTGTTACTGATGATCCTGTTGACCGGCCTGGTACTGCTGGGAATCTTGATGGCGCCGAGCATCGTCACGCTGGTCGGGCCGGGCTTCAGGGATAACCCGGCCCTGTTTACATTGACGGTAGAATTGACCCGGATCATGTTTCCCTACATCTTCTTTATCGGGCTTGTCGCCCTGAGTATGGGAATATTGAATGTGTTCGGTCATTTCGCCGCACCGGCACTGGCGCCGGTCGTGTTGAACCTGGCCATTATCGGTGCGGCCCTTGTTGTATCACCCCATCTGGAACAGCCGGTAGAAGGTCTGGCGATGGGCGTCCTGGCCGGCGGCGCCGGGCAATTGGCCTTGCAGGTCCCGTTTCTTTATCGCTACGGCATCCGCCTCGGCCGGCCGGTGGCCTTCTATCATGCGGGGCTGAAAAAAATAGGCGGTCTCATGTTGCCGGCCGCGTTTGGGGCGGCCGTCTATCAAATCAACCTGTTGATCAACACGCAGTTGGCCACCTTGCTGCCCCAGGGGAGTGTTTCCTATCTCTATTATGCTGATCGTCTGGTGCAATTTCCCCTGGGAATTGTAGGCCTGGCTGCTGCCACGGCGTTGCTGCCGAGCCTCTCCCGTCAGGCCTTGACGGGCGACCGGACAGCCATCACCAGGACCTTGGGCCACGCGGTAAACACCGTTTTGTTTATCACGATACCGGCCATGTGCGGCCTGATTCTGCTGCGCGAGCCGATCATCTGGCTGCTATTCAAAAGGGGGGCTTTTGATCTGGAGGCGGTTCATCTGACGGCCGCCGCACTTTTATACTATGCTGCCGGTCTATGGGCGTTTACCTTGGCCCGTTTGGCAACGCAGACCTTCTACGCCCTGCAGGATACCCGCACACCGGTCTGGACAGCCGCCGTCAGCATTGGGGTCAATATCGTCTGCGGTCTTACCCTCATGCGCTACATGGGGCATGCGGGCCTGGCCCTGGCAACCTCCATTGCCTCAGGGGTCAATGTGATCTTGCTTTTCACAGCCCTGCGCTTCCGATTGGGCTGCCTGGGCGGGGCGGCCATGCTTCGGTCAGCCGGCAAAGCGTTGGGGTGTGCCCTGATCATGTCGGCCGGTCTTTTCGTTACCCGGCCGGGTATCAACGGCGCTGGTTCCCCGACAGCCCTGTCTGTTGGGTTTGGACTCGGCCTTTGTATCCTGGCCGGTATCATCATCTATTTCAGCGCCGCTCGGCTGGCCCGTTCCTCCGAATTAACGGTCCTGATCAACGGGATCCGCTCCCGTCCCCGCACCTGACATTTGATTGCATGCTGGTGGAAAAACTGATAGATAATCTCTGATCAGACAATTAATCTGGGGACGATACGCCACCCGCCTTTGTTGGGTCGGGTGACTGTGCGGGTGGGAAGCGACGTGAGCGCCGGCCAAAAAATTCTATTGTCGTTAGTGACACTGGTTTTACTGAACGTCCTGCTGGTCATTATTTTTGGTGACCGGGGGGTGGTTGAAGTCGATCGCCTCAAAGGAGAGCGTGACCGGCTGCTCCGGGACAACCGTGATCTCACTCAGCAGAACCTGTCGCTGCGCCGGGAGATAGACCGCCTTAAGACCGATCCGGCCTACATCGAGCACGTGGCCCGGCAGGAACTGGGCATGATCGGGCGTGACGAAGTGATTGTCCGATTCAATGACCCGGCGAAGAAAAAGCCCCCGGCAAAGCAAAAGGATACAAAACCATGACCGCAGATGAGACTTTCTACACGGTTACCATGGCCCGGGTCCACGCCCAGCAGGGCAACCTGGACGAGGCCCGGCGCATTTATCGTCACCTGCTTGACAAAGAGCCGGATCGCAAGGATCTGGTGGCAGCGCTGGAGGCTCTGGGAACCCGGGAACAACACCGGGGGAGCGACACGCTCCTGCCCCTTTTCCGGGAGTGGCTGGATCTGATTTTCCGGTATAATAAATTGAAAAAACTAAAAAAAATACAGCAGATGGACGAAGGATAAGCACATGGCTAGAAAAGCTCTTATTGCCGGGGTTACCGGGCAAGACGGCGCCCTATTGGCCGAATTTCTCTTGAAAAAAGGCTATGAGGTCCACGGGATCAAGCGCAGGGCCTCCCTGTTCAATACAGATCGCGTGGATCACCTGTACCGGGACCCCCATGAAATCGGTGTTCGCTTTTTCATGCACTACGGGGACCTCACCGATTCGACCAACTTAATTCGCATTATTCAGGAGGTGCGGCCGTCCGAAGTTTACAACCTGGCGGCCCAGAGCCATGTACAGGTGTCGTTTGAGTCACCGGAATACACGGCCAACACCGATGCCCTCGGAGCCCTGAGGCTGCTGGAGGCGATCCGTATCCTGAACCTTCAAAAGGAGACCCGCTATTACCAGGCCTCCACTTCCGAGCTCTACGGAAAAGTTCAGCAGATCCCGCAGACCGAAGAGACACCTTTCTATCCCCGCTCACCCTATGCCGTTTCCAAACTGTTCGCCTACTGGATCACGATCAACTATCGGGAGGCTTACAGCATGTTTGCCTGCAACGGTATTCTTTTCAACCACGAGTCACCCGTGCGCGGCGAGACCTTCGTTACCCGCAAGATCACCCGGGCGCTGGCGCGGATCAAACTGGGCCTCCAGGACTGCCTCTACCTGGGCAATCTCGATGCACTAAGAGACTGGGGGCATGCGAAGGACTATGTGGAGATGATGTGGCTCATGCTGCAGCAGGCTGAACCGGACGACTTCGTCATTGCCACGGGGCTGCAGCACAGCGTTAGAGATTTCGTGAACCTGGCCGCCGGTGAACTCGGCATGCAATTGGAGTGGAAGGGCAAGGGTGAGGATGAGCAGGGGCTTTTCGACGGCCGCGCCATTGTCCGGATCGACCCGCGTTATTTCCGCCCCACCGAGGTGGAGACCCTGCTGGGCGACCCGACCAAAGCCAAAGCCAAACTCGGCTGGGAACCTAAAATCACCTTCCCGGAACTGGTCAGCGAAATGGTGACCGCAGATCTGGAGGAGGCCCGGCGCGACGAGATGTGCCAGCAGGAAGGATTCCAGGTAAAGGATTATTTCGAGTAAAGATTATGCTGGATACCCATGACAGGATTTTTGTGGCGGGCCATAGGGGGATGGCCGGTTCGGCGTTGGTGCGACGACTCAAAGCCGGCGGCTTTACGCGGATCGTGACGCGCACGCGCCAGGCGCTTGACCTGACCGAGCAGCGGGCCGTCAGGCGGTTTTTTTCAAAAGAGAAGATTGACGCTGTCTTCCTGGCGGCGGCCCGGGTCGGCGGCGTGTATGCCAATAACACGTATAGAGCCAATTTCATCTATGAGAATTTGATGATCGAGGCCAATGTCATGCATCAAGCTTTTGAAGCCGGCATCCGGCGCCTCCTGTTTTTAGGCAGTTCATGCATTTATCCACGGCAGGCGGCCCAGCCCTTGCGCGAGGAGTCTTTGCTCACCGGGGCCCTGGAACCAACCAATGAACCCTACGCGGTCGCCAAAATCGGTGGAATCAAGATGTGTGAAGCCTACAATGCACAACACCGGACAGCCTTCCGGGCGGTCATGCCGACGAACCTGTTTGGTCAGAATGACAACTACGATCTTGAGAACTCGCATGTACTGCCGGCCATTATCCGGAAATTGCATTTGGCTAAAAAAGCCTGCAAAGGGGATGGCGATGCGCTGCACAGTGATCAGCAACGGTATGGTCCGATCCCGTATGATGTCCGTGCATGCTTGGATGCCCTTTTAGATAAGGCAGGACATCCCACTGTTTTTAATACCAATATAGATAGTCGTCCCAAGTCGCCCGGGATGGTCATGTGGGGCTCTGGAAAACCGCTGCGGGAATTTTTACATGTGGATGATATGGCGACGGCCTGCCTGTTTGTCATGCGTCTTGAAGATGAACGTTACGAGCAGATGATGGCGGAGGCCCAGATTTCATTTTTGAACATAGGTGCCGGCCGCGAGATTTCCATTCATGACCTGGTGCATCTGGTGGCCCAGGTGGTGGGATATGAGGGCGCCATTCACTGGGACGAGTCAAAACCTGATGGAATGGATAGGAAATTGATGGATTCCAGCAGGATATCGCAACTTGGCTGGCAGCCGACCATTCCCCTGAAAGAGGGCATTGAGAGGGTCTACCGGACTTTTTCTAAGTAGACACCCATTTGTCAGCCCGGGCTGTCCAATTCTGATCACATTTGACAACCGGCTCCCTGCAGTTTGAACACGATGTCGGAACGCGGGGCATCCTTTTCGAGGGTGATAGCCTGTGAAATCTCCTTCTCGCTTTGGGGGGCTAACGCCTGGGCCCCGGACCAGGAGACCATTCTCACGTAGTAGTCGCCTGCCTGAATGAACCCCTGGAACTCTAGCGGGCAGCCGGAGCTGTTGACGATTTTCAGCTGAACCATGAATTTGCCGGCATTCTTATCCGACGCATCCTGGTCGATTTTCACGCTGCAGGTACCGATGGGGGCAATAGGACCGACTGCCAGCAAGGGGATGTTGTCCCAGGTGTTGAAGGTTCGCCCGTCCACCAGCGACAGCTTCTGGACGGAAACCACATAGGGGGTTCCATCGGCCGGAGCTGCGGCTGCGGCTTCGTTAGCCTGGATACGCTGTTCTGTGTCCGCCGCCTGTTCAACCTGCCCGGTCAGGGCGGCCAACTGCTTGTCCAGGTCGTTGTCCGCACCACTATCGGCCGGCGCGGCTGCGGGAGGTGGTGAATCGGGCGCTGCCGGCGCTGCAGCGGCAGCCGTGACGGCCGGTGCCGGGGGCATTGTTTTCGGGGCCAGCAAGGCCTGCACCTCGGCCTCGTCCATTTCCTGGGCAAGCGATCCATTTTCCCAAATACCCATGTTTTTGCGGCCGTCCGGGAAGGTGTAGATGCCGTAGCCGACTTTCTTGCCGTTTTCCCACTCACCATAGTAGTTGGCGCCATTGGGCCAGGTAAACGTGCCCAGGCCGCTGCGTTTATCACCCTTAAACCCGCCAACATATTTCTTGCCGTCCGCCCAGGCGTAAGTTCCCTGGCCGTGAAATTTACCGTTTAGAAAATCGCCGGTATAGCTGGACCCGTCCGGCCAGGCATAGCGGCCGGGCCCATTCGTGCAATCCCCTTTTTCACAGCCGGCCTGCGCTACAGAAACACCCAGGAAAACCGTCAGAACTGCGATAAACACGTAACCTGCAATAAGTACAACCTTTTTCATCATGATTTCTCCATCCGCCCTGGTTTGATGGTGACAATTCGAGTGAAAAGGATTATACAAGATCCGTTCTGAAATTTACATAGCTTTCTGTAACCACATGGGAAGACGTCTGAAAAAATTGACCCGGCGGCTCATACGCGAGCGGCGGCTGGCCCGTAAGAACTATGAGCGGCAGCGTTTGCTCAACCGGCTGGCCAAGCCGGGGCCCCATCCCGGCATCGTTATTCTGGACCACCTCAAGCCTCAGTTCAATGTGGGTAAAGTCTTCAGGAGTGCAGATGCCTTTGGCATGCGGGAGGTACACCTGATCGGCGTCGACTATTTCGATCCGGGCCCGGCCATGGGATCGTTCAAATGGGTACCGGCGCATTATCACGGTGACTTCGACAGCTGTTACCAGGTGCTGCGTCGTCAGGGGTACCGGTTGTTTGCCACCGCACCGCAAGCCGGCAAGACCCTCGGTGGATGTACCCTGCCGGAAAAGAGCGCCTTTGTGTTCGGCAACGAAGGGGTTGGGCTGAGTTTTGATCCGGGCCGCTATGGCGATATACAGATGGTAAGGATTCCGCAGTTCGGGAAGGTACAGAGCCTCAATGTCAGCGTGGCGGCCTCACTGGTGATGTATGAGTACGTGCGGCAGCATCACCTGACCTGAATCTGAGCGGAGTGCGGCCGGTTATATTGCCGGCCTGGGTCTATTTGTTTGAAAACTTGAGGGACAATACAGACACTGCTGCCGGAGCCTGCACCGGATTGCGGGCCGGAAAGTGTGATTGCTGAATCGGGAGGTGTGCATGCTAAAGCTGGGAGAGAAAGGTGCCATTTTACAGCGCGACAAGAAAACGTATGCTATTGCCCCGCATATTCCCTGCGGACTGGTAACACCGGAATTGCTGCGCCGGGTCGCCAATGTCGCCGAGAAATACGAGGTTGACCTGATAAAAATAACCGGGGCTACCCGGTTTGCCCTGGTGGGCCTCAAAGAGCAGGACATCGATGCCGTCTGGGATGATCTGGGCGTGGACAAAGGCGCGGCCGTGGGGTTGTGTGTACGCAGCATCCGTACGTGCCCGGGAATCGAGTACTGCCGCCTGGCTGTGCAGGACGCCCTGAACCTGGGTTTGAAACTGGATGAAACCTATCACGGCATGCAGCTGCCCAACAAGCTGAAGATGGCCGTGTCCGGATGCAATCTGAACTGCTCGGAATCGGTGGTCCGGGATATCGGCCTGGTTGGCAAAGCCGACGGGTGGACCCTGATGATCGGGGGAAATGTGGGCCCCCGCCCGCGCCTGGCGGTTGATTTGACGTCTGGGCTCACGGATGAAGCGACCCTCGCCCTCATAGCGCGTCTGGTGGAATTTTACCGCGAAAACGGTAAAAGAGGTGAGCGGCTCGGGAAGATGATCGAGCGTGTCGGCCTGGAACCGTTTCGCGAGGTGCTCTAGCCCAGCCAGATGGGCCGCAAACCGACCGTTAGGCCTTGTCCTGCAGAGCGGTGCGCTCCGCTTCAAGTTCCACGAGGAGTTGACGTAGCGTCCATTTTTCGGAAACAGGTGTCAGGACCGCCCAAAGCGCGGATTTCATACCGCTGGCCCGGCAGGCATTCATCAAGCTGTGCAGTTCATTTTCGCCGATACCGGCCACGACGATAGCACGGGGCAGGTCGGAGTCGATCCCTGTTCCGGTTCCGGGGGTAAGTTCCATCAATTGACCGATCTCGTCATCGGCTTGCGCTGCCGACACCCAGACTACATCAAGCTCCGCCAGTCCGCTGAATTCCAGGACTTTGGCAAAGTTGGCCTGCATAGAGGCCGCGAACCCACACAGAAGCAGTTTCCGGGGGCCATACAGGGCTTTTGTGGATTGGGTTACCTTTTCAAACGTGCCAGCGTTCATCTGTTATTCTCCTTGTTTCAACCGTTCTGTGATTACAGAGACTCCCATGATCCGGCCCGTTCCGTGGTCTGGACCGGCTGTTGCAGTTCCGTCAGAATATCGTCCACATATGCGGGCCGGCGCATGCCGACCAGTACCGCTGATACCCCCTTGGTTGATCGAATGGCCCGCACGGCTCCCTGGCTCAAGGAATGGGCCCGGGCCCAATCGGGGTCCGCAGCCGAGATGGCGGCCCGGATGGAGGTTGTCCGACGGGCGGCCGCGGCGCTATACTGCGATGCCACAGCCGTAAATGCGTCTTCCAGGCACGCCGCATGGGCCTCTATCCAGCCCGCCAGATCGGCATGTGCGTCGGCCTGCTGGGCCAGGTAGTCGAATACGCCCTGCACCCGGGGCAGAAACATACTGTTCTTGGTCTGCCGCCACCTTTCGTAGGATCCGAAGTTTTTCCAATAGTGCTTAAGCGCATCGCCCACCGCGGCCTGCTCTTTGATCCGTATCTTGATGCCGTCCGGAATGGCCTCACAGTCCGGCAGAATTTTTCTCCAGAGTCGGGTTTCCGACTTGATGACCATCCGGATTTTTCGGATGATCGTATCGTGAGGCTGGGCGGTGGCTGCCTTCGTGTCGGCCAGGCGGACAAGGCTGTTGCCGTCGAAGGCATTCAGGGGACGGTTGATCAACACACCTAAATTCTTCTCATGTGCCAGGGTCAGTACACTTTTGGGGCCGGCCTGGTTCATTTCCAGTACCGCGCCTCTCTCCATGATGTTGAGCGGCATCTGTACCAGGGCAAAATGGTGGTCGTCTCCATTGCGCGTCACGATATCCCAGATGTTTTCCAGGGATGTGAATTGGGGGTTCTCGCGGGATACGGGAAAGGCATTAGAGCTGATACCGTAGGTGCGGATGCGACCGGCAGTGACTTCTTTTTCGAGGTGGCTAAAAGCCAACTGGATGCGGCGGTAATATTCAGCGCGGGCATCCTCCAGCGTCATTTGTGTTTTCAGGGCCCACTCAAGATAGTACTCCGGGTTGTGAAGCAGGTAACAATCCAGGGTAGCGAGGCCGAGCCGGTCGAGACTGCGGGTCAGTTGATCCGCGATGAATTCGGGGTGGATGCAGTGTTGCAGGTCCGGACCGTATGCCACCAGGTCCGGAAAAGGCCTGCCGGCGGCATCCCTATCGCGGCTGAGGGTCAGGTTTTGGCCCTGCAGGTAACCCACCTTGGAAACCACCACCACCTGGTCGCGCGTCAGGCTGTGCTTGTCGACCACCTGCTGCAGGACGGCGCCCACCAATTGTTCGCTGTCGCCGTCGGCATAATTGGTGCTGGTGTCGATCAGGTTGATCCCGCTTTGCAGAGCCTGCTCCAGAGCGGCGGCATGGGCCTGGATACCGGCACTGATACGATAGCAGCCGAACCCGGCCTGGCTCACATGCAGCCCTTCGGGCCCGACTGTATGATAGGCGACGGTATTGTGCCGGTCCGCATACGCGGCGGTTCCCGCCTGCGTGGCATAGCCTGTAATCATGGTGATCTCCTTTTACGCTGCCCTGCGGCAGCCTACCATTTGCGCGCGCCGAGATGCAACGTCAATCGTAACCCCTTGCTGCCAGTTGCCCGCACAAAAAAGTTCCCAGGGTAAAAATCGACCGCATGTCTAAAAATGCTTCGATGGAGGCCTCCAGCAGCAGGCTGCACTGGGCCGGGAAGGGGGCCTCGGCATCATTGAACTGCAGGTAGAGCGGGATATGCGGCAGCGCCTGAAATTTAAGTGACAGGTCAAATCCACAAGCGTGGTTTCGGGGCCGCCCCCCCAGGTCTCCGGCGGCTGCTTCGAGCAGGGGCCGCTTCCCGGCAAAGGTGGTCATAATCGTCTTATTGGTATTATTGGCGAAACTGACCACCAGGGGGCCGGCACCTTCAAGTTCACGAAAGGATACCAGGCGGTCGGTTTTCGGTAAGACTGCTGGAAAATTAAGTACATAGTTGACCAATAGGTCGCAAATGGTTTCAGTGGGCCGTTCGCCCGTCGGTCCGCAGACGGTGGTGGGGCCAAGTCTGTAGCGGGTTTCGAAAAAAGGAATTTGGAGATGCTGGTTTTCCAGGGCGGCTTCTGAATTTTTGGCCACGGCAGCCAATTGGTCGGGATGCACCGGCCCTGGGGCCGGGCCTGAGTTCGATTGTTGCATGCGGTCCTCTACGGTGACTGATTTTTGCGCAGGGTTTGGATTTCAGCTACCAGGGTGTCACGTTCTTCTTCCAACTCGAAAAGCGCTTCCATTTGCCAGGGTCTTATGGAGTGGGCGGGCAACCGGCCCTCGGCATCTTCGAGTTTCTCTTCGACTTGCCTGAGTCTTTTTTCCAGGTTTTCAAGAGACTGCATGGCGCCTTCCTCTTTTTGTCTGTTATGCGGGCAAATCCGGGAGATCTTTTACCTATTCATAAGGACGATTCATCTGTCTGTCATTGACCTATATCAAAATAGCCGTCACTGCCCGGCCGGATGCCGGCGCAGCCTTGTCAAGGAGCGGAGCTGTGCCTATATTGGCATAGCACCGTGTTAACCGAACCCATCGTGGCCCGACTGTGCCCGCGCGCACGGGTGGCGCCGCGGTTGCATAGCATATAAGGAGAACGACCATGAGCGGCAGACAGACTGATATCATACACCCGGTGAATGAACCCGTGTTGGGGTACCTGCCGGGCAGCGCCGAACGTGCGGCGCTCAAGGCGGAGTTGATCCGCCTCAGAGAGCAAGCCATAGAAATTCCACTCATTATCGGCGGCCGGGAAATCCATACGGGAGAAACCGGGGAATGCCGGATTCCCCACGATCACAGGCACTTACTGGGGACCTACCGGCGGGCCGGCGAATCCCACGCCCACTTGGCGATTGATGCGGCTGCCCACGCAGCGCCCGGGTGGGCCCAGACCCGCTGGGAGGACCGGCTGGCGGTCTTTCAAAAAGCGGCGGAACTGATATCGGGACCGTACCGGATGCAACTGAATGCAGCGACCATTCTGGCCCAGGGTAAAGGCGTGTTCCAGGCCGAAATCGACGCAGTCTGCGAACTGGCGGATTTTCTCAGGCTCAACGCCCATTACGCCGCACGCATTTATCGCCAGCAGCCCATTTCCACACCGGGCGAGCGCAACCAATTGGAATACCGACCCCTGGAGGGGTTCGTCCTGGCCGTCAGCCCCTTTAATTTTACGGCCATTGCGGGCAACCTGGCAGCGGCGCCCGCCATGCTGGGTAATACGGTCATCTGGAAACCGGCGTCTGCCGCCGTCTATTCTGCCCATTTATTGATGCAGATTTTCCAGGAAGCCGGTTTGCCGGACGGGGTCATAAATTTCCTGCCGGGATCGGGCAGCGCCATAGCCGCCACTGCCCTCAAGGATCCGGCTCTGGCCGGGGTCCATTTTACGGGGTCTACCACTGTTTTTCAATCGATCTGGCAGACTGTCGGCCGCCATATCACCCGGTATCGCAATTATCCCCGCATTGTCGGCGAAACCGGGGGCAAAGATTTCGTCATGCTGCATCCATCCGCGGACCGGCGGGCGGCCGTGACGGCCCTGGTGCGCGGCGCGTTTGAATACCAGGGGCAGAAATGCAGCGCCGCTTCGCGGGCCTATATACCGCAATCGCTCTGGGAATCGGTGCGCGGTGATCTGACAAGTGCCATGCGGGATATCAAGATGGGGTCGCCCGAGGACTTGTCCACGTTTGTCAATGCCGTGATTGACCGGAGCGCATTCGATAAAATCACGGGAATTCTGGATGATGTCAAACATCATCCGGATGCCCGGATTCTGGCCGGCGGCGGTGGGGACGCCAGCGAGGGATACTTTATTGAACCGACACTCATACAGGCGGACCAGCCTGATTTTCGAACCATGGTGGAAGAAATATTCGGACCGGTTCTGACTGTTTTTGTCTATCCGGACGAAGCCTACGAAGACACACTGAAACTGTGCGACGAGACATCCATCTACGGGTTGACCGGCGCCGTGTTTGCCCGTGACCGGCAGGCCATTACGGCTGCCAGGCGGATACTGGTGAATGCCGCCGGCAATTTTTACATCAACGACAAACCGACCGGTGCGGTGGTAGGGCAGCAGCCATTCGGCGGCGCCCGCGCATCGGGAACCAATGACAAGGCCGGCAGCATGCTGAACCTATACCGCTGGCTCAGCCCGCGGACCATTAAAGAAAATTTCAATCCACCGCTCAACTATCGGTACCCGTTGATGGAGCAGCCCTAATAGTGTTTGTGACATAACTGTATCATCAGGCAGAGACAAACTGTCTCATTCTGCCTGAGATTTTGTTTACCAAGAACCGGTTTGGAGAGGAGGTGGGGCTGAGTAAAATGTGCTTTATAACTAATCTTTGCAATAACAGCATGTTAACTTGTTGTTCTCTATTTGTGAACGATTTAACAAGTGTGGCACGGTTGTTGCCATGTTAAAAAGACGTTGCACTACACAAAGCAGGTAAACCCAAGTTGTACCAAAGGAGGAAAATGATATGGCCCAAACAGCACTGAAAGGAAACCCTGTGAATACCTCTGGTGACTTGCCGGCGGTTGGAGCGGAAGCGGTGGATTTTTCACTAACCGGTAGAGATCTTTCGGATATAAACCTCAACGACTATGCCGGGAAAAAAGTGGTTTTGAATATATTCCCGAGCATCGATACGCCGGTCTGCGCACTTTCGGTAAGAAAGTTTAATGCTGAATTTACCAAATTCGACAATACCGCCGTCATTTGTGTTTCACGGGACTTGCCTTTTGCTCACGAGCGTTTCTGTGGCGCGGAAGGCATAGAAAATGTGGTTTCAGCTTCGGTTCTCAAGGATCTGTCCTTTGGCGAAAAATACGGTGTGACCTTGGTCGATGGACCTTTGGAAGGTTTGCTGGCCCGCGCGGTTGTGGTCATTGATGAAAACAAGAAGGTAATCCATTCTCAGCTGGCACCTGAAATATCAGAAGAACCGGATTACGAAAGCGCCTTCGCAGCCCTGGGTGCTTCCGGAGATGACCTGGACGTCTGTGTTACGTCTGCCACCGCCGAACATTCCCGGGCCGATGACTTCGGCGAGCCTTGTGACGATGGTCGGGGCGGTTCATAATTCCGAAAGAGGCCGCATGACCCCTTTTACGGGCATCAACCACCTGGCCATGGCCACCAACGACATGGATACCACCATTGGTTTCTGGCGCGACCTGCTGGGGGCGCGCCTGGTGGCTGGGCTGGGCAATGGTAACTATCGGCACTATTTTTTTGAATTGTCCCCGACGGATATGATCGCCTTTTTCGAATGGGACGGTGTCGAGCAGATCCCGCTTAAAGATCACGGGGTGCCCGTCAAGGGCCCCTTTGCTTTCGATCACATCGCCCTGGGGGTTGCCAGCAGTGCCGAACTGGTAGCCCTTAAAGGTAAGCTTGAAGCAGCCGGTTTCTGGGTTTCAGAGATAATCGACCACGGATTCATCCACTCCATATATTCATTCGATCCCAACCAGATTCCCATCGAGTTCAGCGTGTCTATCGATGCTGTGGACGTGCGCCAAAAGCCTCGCATGTGCGATTCCCATCCCAGCCGGGCGGCCCGCGAAGGGGCTGATCCGGTGCCGGCCAAGTGGCCGGCAACCGCAGAACACACGGCCGTCTCGGACGATACGGTCTACCCCGGCGAGGGGCGCATATTCACCACCGATTGTACTTAGGTTCCCCAAATTCAGCGGAGGACGTCATGGAACACAGGGTAGAGAAGGATTCACTGGGTGAGGTTCAGGTGCCGGAAAGTGCCTACTATGGGGCCTCCACACAGAGAGCAGTCGAAAACTTCCCGGTAAGCGGCATGCAGATGCCGCCCGCCTTTTTAAAAACCCTGGCCTTGATCAAGCAGATGGCCGCCCGGGTGAACCGCGATCTGGGTCTCCTGGACGAAGCGGTGGCCACGGCCATTGACACCGTCTGCCAGGAAATCCAGGACGGTAAGCTGGCTGATCAGTTTCCCGTGGATGTGTTTCAAACCGGCAGCGGGACGTCAACCAACATGAACATGAATGAGGTCATCGCGTCCCGGGCCAATGAACTTGTAACCGGCAAAAGGGGTGGTCGGGAGCCGGTGCATCCCAACGATCATGTCAATCTGGGCCAGTCCAGCAATGACGTCATTCCAACCGCGCTGCACGTCTCGACGGTGGTGGCGGTCAAGGACAGCCTGGTACCAGGACTGGAGCAGTTGGCCATGGCGCTTTGGGAAAAGGCCCTGGCTTTCGAGAATATCGGTAAAATCGGCCGGACCCACCTGCAGGATGCGGTCCCCATCAAGCTTGGTGACGAGTTCGCCGGTTATACTTACCAGGTTCAGAAAGGCGTTACCCGGGCCACAAATGTCACCCACGAGTTGGCGGAACTGCCCCTGGGCGGCACGGCGGTCGGCAATGGGCTCAATACCCATCCTGAATTTGCCGAGAAGGTCATCGCGCTCATTGCGCAGCATACCGGTTTTCAGTTTCGCAAGGCCCAGAACCACTTCGAGGCCCAGGGGGCACGGGATGCGGCGGTGGCCGCCGGAGGCCTGCTTAAAACCGTTGCCGTCAGCCTGACCAAAGTTGCCAATGATATTCGTTGGCTGGGCAGCGGACCGCGCAGCGGGCTTGGCGAAATTCGCCTGCCTGCTGTTCAACCCGGGTCATCCATCATGCCGGGCAAGGTCAATCCGGTTATCCCGGAGGCCGTCATCCAGGCCGCGGCCCAGGTGATCGGCAATGATGCCGTCATCACCCTGGCCGGCAAGGGCGGTCACTTCGAGTTGAATGCCATGCAGCCAATCATCATCCATAACCTGCATCAATCCATCCAGTTGTTAACCAATGCCGCCGATATCTTTACACAGCGCTGTATCCGTGGTATTGAGGCCGATCAGGAAAAATGTCTCGGCACCATTGAGGACAGCCTGGCGCTTGCCACCTACCTTGTCCCGGACCTGGGATACGACAAGTCCGCCGAAATCGCTCACCGGGCCTACGCGGAAGGCAAAACCGTCGAAGCCGTTGTAAGGGAAAAAGGTGTTTTACCTGCAGAACGGGTCGACGCGATTTTCAGCCAATTCCGAACGGTGTAGTGGCGTCGGTTGCTATGAACCGGCCCTTTAGACTGCGGCCCCAATCCGCCGGCCATTCCGGTTGGCACCACCCAATATTCTTTTATGCTGGATAACGCCAAAAAGATTCTGAAGAAGGTCTTCGGGTACGATGATTTTATTTCCCTGCAGGCCCCGGTGATTGCGTCCATTCTCAGTGGGCAGGACACCCTGGTCATTATGCCGACCGGAGGCGGAAAGTCGCTGTGCTACCAGATACCGGCGCTGCTATTCAAGAACCTGACGGTGGTTGTGTCGCCTTTGATCTCGCTCATGAAGGATCAGGTCCGGCAACTTACCGAGAACGGGGTGCCGGCAGTGCTATTAAACAGTTCCCTTACCATGGAAGCCTACCAGGCCAACCTGGCAGCCTTGAAACAAAAGCAGGCCCGTCTGCTTTATGTGGCTCCGGAAACCCTGCTCAAACCCGATATCCTGCAATTACTCGGCAGCGTAGGTGTGGACTGCCTGGCCATAGACGAAGCCCACTGCATCTCTGATTGGGGGCATGATTTCAGGCCGGAATACCGCCAGTTGATTGAGGTTCGCCGTCGCTTTGAGCAGGCGGTCTGTGTGGCGTTGACGGCCACGGCCACCGAACGGGTGCGGGTGGATATTCAGCAGACTTTGGGGGTCGCCGACGGCCAAACCTTTATCGCCAGTTTCAATCGCGACAACCTTTTTCTCCGGATCGTTCCCAAAATTCATGCCGGGCGCCAGGTCCACGATTTTCTAAAAAAGCATCCTGATCAAGCCGGCATTATCTACTGCGCTACCCGCCGGCAAGTGGACGGCCTCGCCCAAAGCCTCGTGGCGCAGGGCTTTGTCGCCCGGCCTTACCATGCCGGTCTAGACGAAGCGGTCCGCAAACGCAATCAGGAACACTTCGCAAAAGATCAAGTGCAGATCATGGTAGCCACCATCGCGTTCGGCATGGGGATCGACAAGTCCAACGTACGTTTCGTGATTCATCACGATTTACCCCGCAATATTGAAAGTTACTACCAGGAGATTGGACGGGCGGGGCGGGACGGATTGCCGGCCGATTGTCTCCTGCTGTTCGGATATGGCGACATCTACAAGGTCAGGCATTTCATTACCCAAAAGAGTCCGGCGGAACAACGGGTGGCGAACCTGCAGCTCAACACGTTGCTCGGGATGATTGAATCCAGTGACTGCCGGCGAGTCCCGCTGCTGGGGTATTTCGGAGAGCGCCATACCGGCAATTGCGGTGCATGTGACAACTGCACCGAAGAAAAAGTCGCACCCGAAGACCTCACCGTGGCCGCGCAAAAATTTCTCTCCTGCGTCAGGCGGACCGGCGAGCGTTTCGGCATGAACCATGTCATTGATGTGCTGCGTGGTTCCAAGGGTCAGCGGGTGTTGAGTTTGGGGCATGACCGCCTGTCGACCTACGGCATCGGCCGGGAGCTTTCAAAACGACAGTGGCAGTCTCTGGGCTGGCAGTGCCTGCACCAGGGGCTCATGGCGCAGGACATGGAATTCGGGAGCCTGCAATTGACCCGGAAGGCGTGGGCCGTATTCAAGGGCGAAGCAAATGTATTTGGGCGGTTGCAGGCACCGGAGCCCCCCACAAGGCCTGCGCCTGAAAAGCGTCCGGGGGTATCCGACTACGACCGGGATCTGTTTGAACTGCTGCGGCAAAAACGGCTGGAAATAGCCCGCGCTCAGGATGTGCCCCCCTTTGTCATCTTCGCCGACCGGACATTGGCCGACATGGCCGGTGCATATCCGCGTACCATTGCACAGCTGGGTGATATTCACGGGGTGGGGCAGGTCAAGTGCGCGAAGTATGGTGAGCTTTTTACCGATATCATTTCCGAATACTGCCGGCGGCATCATATTGAAGCGTCCCCGGCCCCGGAAATACCTGTGCAGCCGACGTCCGACAACGCCACCGGCCCCAAACGATACCAGGTGGTTGGCGAACGCTATAACCAGGGCCGATCCATCGCGGACCTGATGGCGCACTATCAGGTGAAACTGGAGACAGTGCTGGGGCACCTGAACCGCTACCATCTTGACGGTCATTCCCTGCGGCCGGATGGTTTACTGGAAGTTATCGATTTGACGTCGGAAAAGGCCGATGCCCTGATTGCGCAGATAGAGGCCCAGGCGCTGGGGCTGGAATTTCTGTCGGCGGTCTACAAGGCATTCAAGGGCGAGATCGGCTATACGGAGCTCAGGATCCTGAGATTGTACGCCTTGAACCGCTAACCTCGTGTGAACGCATTCCGGCAACTCGGCACCTGGAGGGCGCATTATTTTCGAGCTAAACTCTCCACCTCAGGTAGAGGACCCGGAGAGGATTCACCGATCCGGGGAGAATTGGCTTTTCTACGTTGACGGTTATAACCCGCCTAACCGTCTGTTATTATGCTGTAATACCTTGTTACTTTTCTTGTGCGTACAAGAAAAGTAACCAATAGAAAACGCCGATAAGACGCGGCCCTGCGGGCTGCCCTGCGCTTATTAATGGGGAGGGATAACCCAAAATCAAAGTCAGCCCCTTTTGGGGGGGCTTCCTGATGCCCCCCGCTTTGCGGGAGGAGCATCACGGGCTGCTTCTAATTCGAAACAGCGCCTATACCAGTTTCATGCGCAACCCGCCGGGAGACTTCGGACGGGCCGCCTTGAACCGGAATTGAAACCCATGGGGATTTAACAGGCTGGCCACCTGGTCGCGCCTGGCATTCAAGGAAGCGCCGCGCAGGACGGATTCGTTGTGGTAGCGGGCCTGGGCGGCCATTTTTTCAGGGTCGATGAGATCGTGGTGGACGCAATGGTCGTATAGTTTTGTGCCCGGAAACGGGTAGAAGATCGTTACCTGGGCAAAATCGGGTTTGATTTTCTGGTTCAACCGAACGGTCGCCTCCGTTAAGCGCTCATCATCTTCAAAGGGAAATCCGATCATATTGAAAGACGTGGTAAAAATACCAGCCGCCTGGAGCAATCCAAAGCCGGTTTCCAGTTCGGCGTTGGACATAAAACGCAGCAGCTGTTTTCTTCTAAACACTTCATCACCGCACTCGATGCCCATACCGACATAGCGGCAGCCGGTCTTTTTTAACAGGCCGGTAATCTCCGGGGTGACGTGCTCGACCCGGAGCATGCACCCGTAAGGCACGGCCAACTCGCTTTCTATCCTGTGAAAAAGCTCCCGCGCATAATTTGGGTCGGCCAGGATCATTTCATCACCGAAGTAAAAAAGCTGGGGATTGTAGCGTTTTTTCAAGTCGGTCAGTTCGGCCAGCACCTGGTCAGTCGGGCGGTAGCGAATATACCCTTTGCCGTACTGTTTTAAATAGATACCGTTGCAGCGGTAGGAACAATTGTACGGGCAGCCGCGCGTAACGGTCACATAAAGAAAGGGGGGGGATTTCTGGATGACCGAACTGGGCGGGAACAGATGCCACGGGAAGGGCGGGCCGGAACTCAAATCTTCGGGCGGGCGGACCTGGTTTGCACAGACCTCGCCCTGTCTTCTGAAAACCAGGTTGGGGACGGTGTAGAGTGCTTCCGTGCCAAGGTGGTTCAAAAAGTCGACTACCATCGATTCCCCTTCGCCAATGCATAGGTAGTCGATTTGGGGATACTGTTGCAACAAGTCCGCCCCCATGATGGTCGGGTGGATCCCGCCAGCCAGAACAACGATGTCCCGGCGCTGCTTGACTGCGCTGATCAGGCTCAAAGCCTGCGGGAAAAGCTGGGTCATGGCGGAGATCATGAGAACATCGTACCGGCCGGCGACGACGGTTGCGGCAATTTTGTCGGGCGGGGTGTAGACCGTATCGAAAAAGTCAAGTTCGTGACCGGCCCGGAGAACGGCACCTGCAATGTAGCCGGCCCCCCGGCCAACGTTGTAGTCGGTATTCATGTAGACCAAAGCGGTACGCATGGATCTATCCGTTCGCTCCTTTGGGGGAGTCAGATACTGGTTTACATCTTCGCAATCAGGCGATCGATCCCGTCAAACTGTTTGCCCTGTGAATAGTTGTCCGCGATGTACTGCCTGTATTCAGCGGGTCTGAATTCTGCGCTCAGGACCATCTGCCCGAATTCGCGGACATTGTTGAAAAGGTATTCTTGGGGATACAGATGGCCGGCGCCAACGAAATTATGAATTATTGGCTTCAGGCCCCGCGCCATCGCTTCCGCGATACCGTAGCCGAAAGATTCCAGAACACTGGTCGACAGGATAAAGGATTTATCGCCGAGCCACGCTTCCACGTTTTCTACCCAGCCGTGAAACACGACATTTTTTTGCAGCCCCAAGGCGTTTACCATATGCTCCACATAGAGCTTGAAGCGCAATTCCTGGTGCTCGCCGGCGATGTGAAGAATATAGCGCGGATCGATTTCCTTTAGATGGCTCATGCATTGCAGCAGAAGCGAGGGGTTCTTCTTGTGGTTGATGTAGCCTACATAGGCGATATTGAATCCCTTCGGTTTTTCCAGCAGTTTATATTGATGCAGGTCGATACCGTTATGGATGACCTGCATCGGTAATTGCTGTTTCAGGTGCGGCAACTGATCCAGGAATATGGTTTGAATATGTTCCGCTACAAATACAAGGCAGTCAATCTTGGGCCATTCAACCTCATGTGGGAAGTTTGCAAAGACCTCATAACTGTGCAGCCGGCAGATGATTTTACAGACCTTGGGTAGTTTCGAGGCCTGCACGACCATGCCGTCACACCACTCGAACCAGGCGATATCGCTCCATTCCATAAGCGCCTGCATTTCCGCAACCGTTGTTCCTTTAAACTGCTGCACCTCGTGGTCCTGGGCAATATGGGCCGCGATATCGCCTATAAACCGATCATTTGACCCGCAGAAGACGGCTATTTTTTTTAAACCCTGTTCTGCTCCGGTCCCTAGGTCGGAAATCGGGACGGGGCTATTGATCACCTGGGCTTCAGCTGTCAGCTTAATTGAAGATGGCTTCTCACCCTGGGCGTATACCCGGTACATCTTCTGATAAGCGCGCTCAAGGTGACCTGCAAATCCCTGCGTATCAAACAGCGGTTGTCGGTTGCGATTATCCCGCAGTTTCCGGCGCGTGGCCGCCAGTTCCTCGGCATTCTGGGCAAGTGACACGGCCAAATGCTCGTATGCATCCAAATCAGGCCCAACCAGTTCGGGCAAACCGATGGCCGTCAGGATACTGGCCGACATGTTCGAGGCAAAATGGCTGCCGGCGGCCGTTACGACCGGGACGCCCATCCAGAGGGCATCGCTGGTGGTCGCCGCCCCGGTTACGATCCGGGTGTCGAGGGCCAGGTCCGCCAGTTTGAGACGGGCACGATGCTCGTCTTTATTCAAGCGCCTGGCGAAAACCAACCTGTCGGGATCGACACCTCTCATGCGGGCCTCATTTTGCAGGTTCTTATCGGCCAGCTCTCCATTTTCCTGCAGCCACAAGACACTATTGGGAACCTGTTTCAATATGTTCATCCAGGTGTCGAAAATCATCGGTTCGATCTTGTAGCCCTGGTGGAAGGCACAAAACACAAATCCCGTGGCCGGCAGGTTGAAATCTGCTCTGGTCCAGTCCGTTGCCTCCGTGGTCGCCCGGTTGTCGTTTATCTGATAACAGTGCGGCATGTAGACAAACGACTCACTGTAAAAGGCCTGGTGTGCTGCGGGGGTCACGATCCGATCGGAAATGATGTAGTCATAAAAGGCCGCCCCCGTGGTGCCGGCTAGCCCCAGATACCGCACCTGCACAGGGGCCGGGCGCAGCGCGCATATCGCCACGCGGTTGCCCTTGGTATGGCCGACCAGATCGACGAGAATATCAATGCCGTCAGCGTATATGGCCTTGGCGGCATCCCGGTAATTCAGATCGCGAATATCAACGAACTTATCGCAATTCTGTTCGATTCTTTTGCGGTAGGCGCTGCCGTCGTTTTCACCAAAGGAATAGCAGTTGATTTTAAAGTCCTTCCGCGAATGGCACCGGAACAGCCCCAGCAGCAGGTGAGCCATGGGGTGATTCCGAAAGTTGCCGGACAGGTAGCCTATCGATAGCTGTGGTTTGGGCGGCGTGGGCACCTGGAATTCGAACCTGCCGCTTGCGGGGGATACCAACCTTGCGACGCCCGCCGCCCATGATGCGGCCACCGCACCGTTGAGCTCCGGATCCAAATGCCGGGATATGTTCTGGAAAGGTTGTTCCGGTGTTTTTTGATCGGCTGCCAGGGCCTGCTGGTTGAAGGCATCCAATTGGTCCGCCAGGCTTTTTAGCGGCTGCCAGGAGCAGGTGCGCTGGAGCTGGTGGACGAGGTGACTGCAAGCCTGGGCATAGTGCGGTTCTATTTCCAGCGCCCGCCGATAACAGTTGATGGCTTCCTTCTCCCGGCCCTGGTCCTGGAGGGCGACCCCCATGTTGTTATAGGCCATCGCAAACTCGGGGCGGAGTTCAACCGCCGTCCGGTAGCTCGCGATCGCCTGGTCCAGCTGCCCCTGTTCCTGCAAGGCATTTCCCAGGTTATTGTGGGAAAGGGCATGCTGCGGATTGATCTCGATGGCCTTCCGGTAATGGGAGATCGCCTGGTCAAACTGTCCCCGGTCCAGAAAAATATTGCCCATGTTGCTGTAGGCGTTTGTGCGCGCCGGCGCAATTGCAATCATTTTCCGATAACAATCGAGGGCTTGATCAAGCTTGCCCCGGTCGTGCAGGAGATTCCCGAGGTTGTGGTAGGCTTCATAGTAATCGGGGGCGATATCTACAGCTTGCCTATATGCATCGATGGCCTGATCCGTTTGATCGGCTTTTTGCAAGGCGATGCCGAGATTGTTGCAGGCCTCCGCATACCGCGGCGCCAGACGGATGGCCTCGCGGTAACTTTCGATGGCCGGCGCAATCCGGCCCAAATCCAGGTAGGCATTGCCCAGGTAGTTGTGGGCTGCGGAAAAACCGGGATTGATAGCGATCGCCTGCCGGTAGCACCCAACGGCTTCGTCCAATTGACCAAGGTCATGCAGGACCTGGCCCAGGTCGTTGTGGTAGTCAGGATTTTGGGGACTGATCCGAATGGCGGCTTTTATCAAATCTGCGGCCATATCATTGCGGCCGGTTTGATAGCCGAGAAACCCCAGGAGATGCAGAGCCTCCGGATGGTCGGGTGCGGCATTCAGGATCTCCCGGTATAGTGGTTCCGCGCGTTTAAGGTCGCCGTTCTGGTGGTACGTAAACGCTTTTTTCAGTAGATGTACCGTCTGCATGGCAAATGAGCATCCTGTAACAGGTTACGTGCCCGGAAACACCAGCACCACAGGCTGGTCAGATGCGACCGCGGGAAAACAGGCGAGTCAACCGGCCAGTCGGTCGTGATCAATAGAGCAAGAATAGCAGCTGCCGGGGTGCTTGTCAATCGGCACGGTCTTAAAAAACCTAAAAAAACAACTGGTTAGGTGGGTTAACGCCGCCGCTGAAGGCCCCGTGGTCGGAGAACGGCCGGGGGCGGTGTAAACAGGCGGCAAGGGGTAGCGTCCTAATTTGGCAATCCAGTCTGCCGCCGGGGATGCCGCGGGTCTACTGTTTTGAGTTTTCCAACTCCGCGGCGATAATGTTAATCAGTGATCCCAGGCTGCGGCCTTTAACAGTCTTGCCGTTAATGAAAACGGTCGGGGTCCCGCGGACGCCGACTTTGCGGGCACCACTGATATCCTCCAGTATAAAGGCCCGGTTGGCCGGTGATTTGCTGTCACCCTGATAGCGGGCCATGTCCAGGCCAAGCTCCTTGGCGATGGACAGGATTTTTTCTTCATTCAGGGCATTGTGGTTTTCCAAAAGCGCCGCGTGAAACTCCCAGAACTTTCCCTGGGTTTTGGCTGCCATGGCACCCATGGCTGCCGGGAAGGCAAACCGATGGCTGTTCAGGGGATAATGTTTGACGACTATTTTCACATCCTGCGGAAATCGTTCCAGCACCTGCTGGAGAAGCGCTTCAAGACGAGCGCAATACGGTCACTGGTAGTCATCGAAGACCACCAGGGTGACCTTTGCGTCAGCTGCCCCCTTGAACGGCCGGTTGACGATATTGATGTCGTAGACCCGGTCGTACTTGATGATTTTCAGCTGGGCTGGATCGGCGGCGGACAGGATCAGGCGTTCGTCATGCGAGAATGCGATCCGGGTAAAGCCGCCGGCTAACGGAATACGTTCGATAAACCGGTTTTCATCGGCGGCATATACCAAAATGGCCCCGGGTGTCAGGGAAAAGATCAGTTTGCCGTCAAACGAGGCGGTCACATCCAATGCCTGATCGGCCAGTTCTATTTTCTGCAGTGTTTTCCATTCCAGACCGGCGTAAACAGCCTAGGGCAGGCCGGCCCAGATCAGGAAGATGACAAGAAGTAGTTTCAGTTGCCGGGAGCATTGCATGGGCCACCTCCATTTTCATTGCGATCTGTTTTTCTGATTTCAACTTTTCCGTCCAAATAGGTCTTCACGGCATCAATCGGGACTTCCCGGCGGTGGAAAATCCCGGCGGCCAGGGCCGCTTCGGCTGCGGTCCGGCGGAATACTTCTTCAAAATGCTGTGCATTGCCGGCCCCGCTGGAGGCGATCACCGGAATGGTGACCGCCTGCTTGACGGCATTGATCAGTTCGATATCAAAACCCGAGTTGGTGCCATCCTTGTCAATACAATTGAGCAGGATTTCGCCGGCACCCAGTTCTTCACAGGCTTTGGCCAGGGTTACAGCGTCCAGGTCGCGGCCTTCACGGCCGCCCTTGATGGTGCACTGATACCAGCAGTAGGCTTCACCGGACGGCCCGGGTATGGCGGTCGCGATCACGTGCTGCTCGACCGCGTCCGGTGACGGGACATACACCCGCCGGGGGTCGACCGAAATTACCACCGCCTGGTTGCCGTATACCCGTGATATGGTTTCAATGGCGCTCTGCCCGGTTTTTTCACCGGTTCGCAGGCATTCTTCCACGATTAGAACCGCATCGCTGCCGATGGATACTTTGTCCGCTCCGGAGCGGAAATACTCCGCCGCTACTTCGAGGGCTGTGTAAGTCCGGCCGTTTGCATCGGTGTAGTCCCGGATGCCGCCGCCGATGGTCAGGGGGACGAAGACATGTTGGGAGGTTTGTTTCAATACCGCGATCATGGGCATGTCTTCGAGCGGAAAATCCCGAAAGCCGGTTATATTTAAAAAGGTGATTTCGTCGGCCCCTTCCCGATAGTAGCGTTCAGCCAATTCAACCGGTTTGCCGAGGTTTCGGACGATCCCTTCTTCACGGACATCATACTGGTCGCCTTTGGTTACGACCAGGTCCCCCTGGTCGTTGGAGCGCACGTCCAGGCAGGCGATGATCCGTTTCGCCAGTTTTGTCCCGGTCAGTATTTCCGGCGGTGTGACCTTGGTGCGATCTACGGCCAGAAAATTGGCCAGCAGCAGCTGCCCGGCCCGGCCGCTCTTTTCCGGATGAAACTGGGTGCCGATGATAGGGCCGGCCTGGACACTGCTGGCAAATTCAACGCCATAGTCGCTGGAGGTCAGGATCACGGCATCATCAGCCGGAGCAATATAGTAGGAATGGACAAAGTAGAATTTTTCATTACCGGACAGGCCGTTGAATATCCGGGAAGGCTTTTTCACATTGATGCCGTTCCAGCCGATGTGGGGCACGGCCAGGTCGATGTCAAACCGTTTCACCGTGCCTTTCAGGATGCCCAGGCCCTCGGTGGCAAAGGCTTCTGCACTGGTCTCGAAGAGCGCCTGCATTCCCAGGCAGATACCGAAAAACGGCCGTCCGCTTTTCAAATAATCTCTGAGCGGCTCCACATAGCCCTTCTGGTTCAGGATCTGCATCATACTACCGAAAGCCCCGACCCCGGGGAAAACCAGCCTTTCCGCGCCGGCAATTTCTTCCGCGCGGCGGGCAATATGAACGGTTTCTCCCAGGCTCTCAATGGCGTTGATGACGCTGCGCACATTCCCGGCGCCGTAGTCGAGTAAGGTTATCATGCTATTATCCTGCTGCTAGCGCTGCATTATCTTGAGGAGAATCGGGATCACCAAGATGGCGATCAGTATGACGATACCCGCGGGCGACAGGTAGGGTTTATACCACGGCAGGCCCAGGGTCCGGGCTTTTTTCAATTCTCCCAGAAAGCTGTTGCCCAGGATCAGGGCCGCGATCAAGACAGCCACGGCTTTGATAATTGTTACCAGCATTTCGATTGTTTCCTTTAGTCCCTCCACACTCAGCGGCTCTGGCCCCCTTCCAGGGGCACTTCAAAGCCTGGTCCTCTGGGGCAGGATCTTTTTATGATCGTTGGCTCAAATCGATGCCATATCGCTTACAACCCGGATTGTCAATGCAAACCGCTGCCGGGAATTCCCGTCCGGGATAAATGGCCGGTGGACAAGAACGGTTTCGCTGATTATCATTTTGCAGTGATAATCGCCGCGTTTGGGCCAAAAGACTTTTTTGAGATAGGTTGCAGGAGGACGCCGTGGAGCATCGCCAGTTGGGCAGAACCAACCTAGAGATCTCGCCCATCATCATGGGAACCTGGCAGACGGGCAAACAGATGTGGGTCGGCATCGACGACCGGGAATCCGAACAGGCTATCCGGGCCGCGCTGGATGCCGGGATCACCACGTTCGACACCGCGGAAATTTACGGCAATGGTCACTCGGAATCCGTTCTGGGCCGGGCGCTGGGAGCGGACCGCAGCCGGGTGGTGATTGCCACCAAGGTATTCTCCAATCACCTGGCCCATGACCAGGTTATTGAAGCCTGCCACCGCTCCCTGAAAAACCTGGGCACGGATTATATCGATCTTTACCAGATTCATTGGCCCCCGGGGTCGTTCGGTGGGCCCCGTGTGCCGGTTGAAGAACCGCTGCAGGCTTTGGAGAAACTGCTGGGGCAGGGCAAAATTAGGACCATGGGGGCCTCCAATTTCCCCCGGGCACTATTGGAGACGAGCCTGGCCCATAGCCGGATTGAGAGCCTGCAGCCGCCTTACTCCCTTTTCTGGCGGCAGGCCGAGGAGCAGGAATTGCCCTATTGCCGGGACCACGACATCACCGTCCTGGCCTATTCGTCCATGGCCCAGGGGTTGCTTACCGGCAAATTCGGCCCGGACCACCAGTTCGCCAAAGGGGATCACCGCTCGGCCAATAAACTGTTCGCATCCCCGCATTATGAGCGGGTCCAGGCCGCCCTGGAGCAACTGCGCCCCCTGGCGGCTGAAAAAGACATTACCCTGGGACAGCTGGCCCTGGCCTGGGTCATCCACCAGCCGGGCGTATGCGCCATCGTCGGTGCCCGCCATGCCGAACAGGCCGTTCAGAACGCCGCTGCGGCGAACGTCCGGCTGTCTGATGCCGACCTGGATCGCATGGATCGGATAGGTCGCACGGTCACAGATCATTTGGATGCCGATCCGGTCATGTGGCAGTGGTAGGGGATCCGCTAAATAACGTCATCGCGAAACTTGTAGAGAAGGAATCCGCTGTATGAAAACCAAAATCAACAAAACGCTCGACCGTGAAGAACTGGCTGAAGTGCTGGAAGAGATCGCCGCCAATTTTCGATCCGGTAAATTCAAGCTGGAGGGCCGCAGTTGGCAAATTCCCGCTGCTTTCGACGTTCGCTTGAAACACAAGGAAAAGAAAGGCCGTATCGCGACTCGGATTGAGTGGCACTGGTCCACCCTGGATGAATATGACTCCGCGGCGCGCGAAGAGGTGGTGCGCTGGCAGGAATCATTCGACAGTGTCAAAAAGCGGCTGGCTCGGAGTTTGAAGGAGATGAACCGGTCCACTAAAAACGGACAGGTTCCGGAAGGCGATTTGGTGCAAGCCTTCGTGGCCGACTCAAACGCGATGGCGGCGGCGGCCGATCCGGATTGGCAGGAAGCCATGGATGAGTATCTCGACCACCTGAAGAACCTGGAAAGTGCCGTTGCCAGCAACAACCTTGAAGTCGTCGCCCATGAACTGCGCGATCTGGCCACGCGCATGAAAAACTGCCACCGGGAATTCAAATAGCTTGAATTTTAGCCTGCCCGTAGATAGTATGAAGTAGTTTTTCTGCTACTTCATTCCAATTTTAGAAAATACTAAACAGTCCCATAGCGGTCTTTGAAAGGCGGCTTGTAAATAGAAGCTATCTTAATATTCTAAGAGCAGGTAGGCAACATGGTAGACAAAAGGGATTTTCTGGCCGGCATTCCGCTTTTTTCGAAAATGGAAAACGAGGACCTTGGCCGGCTGGCCGAGCGCGCCAGTGAAGTGACTTACCCGCGCAAGGAGATGATCATCACTGAAGGGGATGTGGACGGGCGCCTGTTCATGATTGCCAGCGGCACCGTGGAAGTGATCAAGAACGCGGGCAAGGAGAATGAGCAGTGGATCCGGGCCCTTGGCGCTTATGAGTACTTCGGGGAGATGGCTCTGCTCGACGACATGGTGCGTTCCGCCAGCGTGAGGGCCGTGGATGAAACGGTGACCGTGGTGCTGGATCGCCTGGACCTGCACGCGGAGATCAAGCGGAACCCGACCATTGCCATGGAATTGATGCGCATGCTGAGCCGTCGGGTGCGGGCCAATGAAAAACGCCTGATACAGGCGGTGGGTGCCTTTTTACCGATCTGTGTCAAATGTAGCAAAGTCAGTGAGGGCAAAGAGAGCTGGGTCTCGCTGGATGAATACATCGAAGATCACACCGAGGCCGCCTTGAGCAACACGATCTGCCCGCAGTGTTCTGCGCGCTGAATGTCCCTTCCGACGTCATTAACAGCCTTGATGGCCTGGCTGCACGATGGGTTTTATCGAAATGCCGAGATACCCGCGTGGGATACCCATTTTATCGATTTCGATGAGCGTAATTCCCTTTTCGCCCGATTTTTCTTTTGGTTTGACTCAAATGACGGTTCCCGGTTTTTATATTGACATAAATTTGTTTGCCTAATAAGCATGAGATTAGTGGAACTCGTCTCACTTCCTTTTAGAATGAGTCTCACATTCTCTCCCCTCCTTTTAAAGCGCTACTTCACTCTGTTAGTCCCTGATTCGATATTTTCTTATACGGATCACATAAGAAATAAAATAACCGACTAAAAGGCTATAAAAATCTGTGTGATAGACAACAGAGTTTATGTAAAAGCGTTTCCATATACCTTGCGTTCAAATTTAATCAGTTCCCCAGTCAGACATAAGTTAATAAAATATTTTCCCCTCGGATCTGAGCAGAAATTTGCGCGACCTCTAGAAGCCCAAATTACCCATATACGAACGAAAGCTCTCCGCCCTCCATCGGATTCTGATCTCCAAAACCATATAGAAACACACTCAGGTTTTCTACTAAACTGGGCAAGCTATAGCTCCGGTGTTTCCGGGAATGAAATAAAAATCAAAAAAAAAGCATGCACCTATTCGCTATGTAGCATCGTTAGCTAAAGATTAAATTGTCGGGATAATGCCCATAATCTATATGTGGGATGCAAAATTAGCCACCTTTGAAAAGCGTGGTAGTGAAGCGGCCTGCGTCCACGTGAAGTTTCACTCGGCGCTCAGAATACGGTACTCATCAAAGGCGTTTCAATAGAACTTATAATCAAGCTGCGTCCTTGTATAGTGCTGCCCATGCCCACTGGGGCTCTGCCTGAATTGAATATGAATCAAAGAGACTCTTGACCACGTCAAATTCTTCGAAAGGGAGATCTTATCAAAATCAGTTGTTCATATGCTCTTAACGGATTCACAAGGAGTTTAGTGCCCATGAAAAGAACGTCGCTCAAACTCTCAATACATTTTTCTTTGGCAATTCTTATAATTACCGTAGCGTTGTTCGTACCTCTCAGATTATCGTTTGGAGGTACTGAATTCCCTGTCAGCATTGGCTCGCCCTTCGAGCAGGGTCGTCCGTCGGTTGCGATGGATTCAGCAGGTAATTTCGTAATCACCTGGCAAAGCTATCGGGGCGACGGAAGCGGTTGGGGGATATATGCACAGATGTTCGACAATAGCGGCATCCCCATTGGCACAGAATTCCTGGTTAACACTCACACACCCAATTTTCGTCCAATTACCGGCTCTCTTGAGGATCGTCCGTCGGTTGCAATGGATTCAGCAGGTAATTTCGTGATCACCTGGCCAAGCTTTGGTCAGGACGGAGACGATCGGGGGATCTATGCGCAGATGTTCGACAATAACGGCACTCCCATTGGCACAGAATTCCCGGTCAACACTTACACATCCGTCGGGCAGGGTAGTCCGTCGGTTGCGATGGACTCAGCAGGTAATTTCGTGATCACCTGGCAAAGCTATCGGGACGGCGGAAGCGGTTGGGGGATCTATGCGCAGATGTTTCACCATAGCGGTACCCCCATTGGCATAGAATTTCCAGTTAACACTTACACGCCCGGCGATCAGAGCCTTCCATCAGTTGCGATGGATTCAGCAGGTAATTTCGTGATCACCTGGCAAAGCTTTGGGCAGGACGGAAACGGTCGGGGGATCTATGCGCAGATGTTCGACAATAGCGGTATCCCCATTGGCACAGAATTCCCGGTTAACACTTACACGCCCGGCGATCAGGGCCTTCCGTCGGTTGCAATGGATTCAGCAGGTAATTTCGTGATCACCTGGCAAAGCTCTGGGCGGGACGGAGACGATCCGGGGATCTATGCGCAGATGTACGACAGCAGCGGCACCCTTGCGGGGGATGAATTTCAGGTCAACACCTATTGGACAAATTATCAGAGATCACCATCGGTGGCGATGGATTCTGTGGGGAATTTCGTGATCGGGTGGCAAAGCTATGGGCAGGATGGAGATGTTTGGGGGATCTATGCTCAGCGGTTTTATAGCAATGGCACCCCCATCGGCACAGAATTCCTGGTTAACAATCACACGGAAGGCGATCAGAGCCTTCCGTCGGCTGCAATGGATTCAGCAGGTAATTTCGTGATCGCCTGGCAAATCGAATTGACGTACTGGGGGGATTTCATGATCTATGCTCGGCGTTATATCACCGATAATGATGGTGACGGTATCATGGATGACCTGGACAACTGCCCTGCTGTGGCCAATCCTGAACAAACTGATATTGATGGAGACGGGATCGGCGATGCCTGTGACGAAATAATTTCATTACAATCAGACTCTGCAGCGAATTCTCTGATGATAAATCCCGGAATTACCTTTATGACGAATGGCTATGATCTAGATATTGGGTCGGGAGGAATCACCATTCATAGTGGTGGAACTTTTGATGCAAGCTCTGGCTCTGTCATTGCTGTAGAAGGAGATTGGATTAATTCTGGAACATTCGTACATGGTCAGAGTACTGTGATATTCGATGGTCCTGGATTGCAGATAGTTAAAACGGGAAGTATTGGCTCAAATAACGAACTCTATAATCTCTCGGTAAACAAAACCGCGGGAGTTGTGTCGGTTGAGACAAACGACCTTCTCATATCAGGTGCTCTGACTATCCTTCAGGGCGTCTTGGAATTGAATACCAACTCTACCATCGCGGGTAGCCACCCTGTCAGTATCGAATCGGGCGGAACGCTTCGAAATAATTCCACCGATGGTCTTACACATTCTTTTCTGGGTAACGACGGTGTGGTATCGGTCCTGATCAGGGGTGGCACCTTCAGTTTAACAGCGAATGGGCTTGACCTGATATTCGCAGAGCAGCGCATAGTGCGCGTTCTGGATAACGCCACTTTTACGATCGAAGGATCGAGTAGTCTGTTTAATACGATTGAGGATGCGATACCCTTCGATGGAATGGAATGGAAACTTGAAGTTGACGCCACTGTGGATTTTTCAGTGAGGTATACCACTGTCAGTGATGCACGAGGAGCCGGCTCTGCAATTCCACTGCTTGCAGTAGCTTCCGAGTTAGATAACTCCGTGAACTGGGTCCTTGGTAAGGAATGGACCGGCGATGCATGGACTGATGACTGGAGCAATCCACTCAACTGGAGTGGTGGCTCTATTCCCTTGGGATCGGATATCGCCGTGTTTGACGCAATCAGCGATGCCGCGCCTGTCCAGCCCGCAACAAACGCCAGCGGGATCTCGCACATCGGGGGCATGATTATCGACTCAAGCTGCACAAGTACTATAGCCCTGGACGGGAACTTGGTCCTTTTGGATGACCTGACTTTCGACGGGAGCAGCGGTGCAGCCTTAGATTTGAACGGCCATACTCTGACGATCGGACGCAATGCCTCGGTTAAGGGTGCTTTTGGCGGCGGCAGTGGTAGACTGCTACTCAACCGAACGGGATCTGCCGCACTGTTCGTGGGGCAAGGAACCTCGATCGATACTATCTTAGAGGCAGGCTCAGCGACGAGCACGACGCTTGAAGTCATAGGCCCTGGCGACCTGGATGTTGACAGTATTATTATCAACAACTCTGCTACACTAGACTTTGGTGCCGACTGGTTTAATGACATACTGGTTAAAGGCCAATTGGTAATTAGTGCTGGTGGTACCCTAATGATAACGTCACCAGGAATTAGCTTTTTCACCGGTGAGGGTGGTGATGTCGACGTCGATATAGACGGCACACTGAGATTGGAAGCGCAAAACATATATTGGCATGTTCTTGCAGGCTCACTGGTGGACATTGATGCCGGAGGGAGCTTGATACTCGACAGCGTATTCCTGCGGTCGTCTGTAGATGGAAGCCAGTGGTACTTGAACGACCATACAATCTCAACGGGAAATCCATTCATCAGAAACACTGATGTGAAGGATTCCAATGCCGGAGTACCATCTACAACGGATTGGTTTTTGATATATATAGACGATAGCACGAATGTTGATTCTGGAAATAACGAGAATTGGTTCTTCGATTCCGACAGTGACGGCGTACAGGATGCCTCTGACAACTGTCCTAACGCCTATAACCCTGACCAGGCAAACGCAGATGGTGTTGCTGCTGAAGGCCTCGTGTCTTACTGGCAGTTCGATGAAGGCAGCGGAACGATAACCGGTGATTCTGCTGGAACCAACCAGGGGGACATATTTGGAGCGACATGGACGACTGGTGAAGTTGATGGTGCCTTGAGCTTTGATGGCATGGATGATTACATCGAGATTCCCGATGCTGCAAGTCTGGATATCACTGGTGATATAACTCTTGAAGCCTGGATAAAGGTTGCCGCCCCTGGAAGCAACTATGACGGGATTATTACGAAGTCATCTGGTGGTGAGGCAACCCAAAGTGTTTACGCTCTAATGCAATCTGCTGGTTCGAACGCGTACTATTTCGCTGCAAGCGATGGCACTGTAATTCACTCGACCGGAAATACTGCAGTCCTGTCGACAGGTACTTGGCATCACCTAGTGGGTGTAAAAAACAGCACGCATGTCTCAATTTTTGTGGACGGCGTTCTGGCCAATAGCAAGGAAGCTGTATTTACGATGCTCACCAATAATGAGCCGGTGCGGATAGGGAGATTAGCGCAATATGGCTATTTTAAAGGCAAAATTGACGAGGTCGCAATCTACCACAGAGCTTTAACAGCGGAAGAGATTCAGCAACATTTTCAGCATGGTTTGGCCGGCCTTGGTTACCTTAGTGACGGCATCGGCGACGCCTGTGATAACTGTCCAACTATATCCAACCCGGATCAGGCCGATTTTGATGGTGATAGCATTGGTGATGCCTGCGACGAGGATGATGACAATGACGGTTACACTGATGGAGAGGACGCTTTCCCCTATGATCCAACCGAATGGGCAGACAATGACAATGACGCAATAGGCGACAACACCGATCCTGACGATGACAATGATGGACTGACAGATAGCGAGGAGCAAATCCTGGGGACTGACCCGCTTGTCGCGGACAGCGATAATGATGGCCTTGAAGACGGGTATGAGGTTGATACCCTTGGAACCGATCCCCTGAGATCCGATACCGACGGTGACGGCTGGCAAGATGGCTCTGACAACTGCCCTGTTGAAACCAATCCTGACCAGATAGATTCTGAAAGGATTACTCTCAGCGATGATTTTAATGACAATTCCATTGATCCCCTAAAATGGCCATTTATTTCGGCCCCTTCAATTACCACTGAAACCGGAGGAGCACTGAAATTCTCTGGTGAATTACCCTATAAATCTTTTGACAGGGTCAAATCCGTCGCATTTGAAGCACAAGATATAGAAGCAAGCGTCGAGTTTAAAACTGTGACAATTGGAGGCGGCGGAGGCGCTCAGCTTGGCCTCATGGACGGTGATAGTAGATGGTATAATTTGGCTTATACCTCTCCCGGAGGAACTTTTCCCCCTAGCTACCGGCTCGGTAGTGGGGGAGCAGGCTTACCGTATCAACGCTGCACAAGTATCAGCCCACCGATTGGCAATGAAGAAACAACATATACAGAATTACGCTTAACTTATGATAAAGAAACGGGCACAGTTTCAGCTTATGTCAATGATCAATTTTTGTGTAGCCTGGCCCGATTTGTATTTTCTGAGGTTTCTCTCTTCTTTGCGATAAGAAACGTGCCTGAAAACACTTCATTTGATCTAAGATTTGATAACTTTCAATCAAATGCAGAGATTCCGGGCGATGGCATCGGCGACGCCTGTGATAACTGCCCAGCCATACCCAACCCGGATCAGGCCGATTTCGATGGTGACGGCATAGGTGATGCCTGTGACGCTGATGATGACAACGATGGCTTGACTGACGCGGAAGAGCAAAACCTGGGAACGAACCCCCTTGCTGCGGATAGTGACAATGATGGCCTGAGCGATTGGGATGAAATAAATACATCTGGAACAGATCCACTGAGTTCAGATACCGATGGTGATGGCACGGTGGATGGTTCAGACAACTGCCCGAACGATAACAATCCCGGCCAGGCCGACTTCGACGGTGATGGTCTGGGTAATGCATGTGACGACGATGATGACAATGACGACCTGACCGATAGTGCTGAGCAAGTTCTGGGGACGAATCCTCTTGACGAGGACAGCGACGATGATGGCTTGAACGACGGAGTTGAAGTAAACACATTAGGAACGAATCCTCTTGACGAGGATAGCGACGATGATGGCCTAAGCGACGGAGATGAAGTTAACACATTGGGTACGAATCCTCTGAGTTCGGACACAGATGACGATGGACTGAGCGATTCTGAGGAAATAAACAAATGGCAGACGAATCCAATTAACCCAGATACGAATAAGGACGGTCTGACCGATGGCGAGGAAGTGAGTAACGTAGGCACCGACCCACTTGTCCCTGATACCGATGAAGATGGAATAGGCGATGGAGTCGACATAAAACCGAACGAAACTTCATATGACTTTAGCGACAAGCGATTGGGAGGAACAACCTCTGGAACCATTAAATTTCTGGGAAATCAGAACATTATCATCACTAATCTGCCGGAGCCTTACGGGGTACTCATTGTTTCCGACACTCCGGCTGGAACTCTGTCTCCCGCATACATAAACGTTTGTAAGGCAAAGGGAGGATTAAAACTAACCCCTGCGGATAAGGTCGAGATCACGTGCAAGAGCGTCGAGGCAAAGGTGGTCAGCGGAGAAGTAGAGGTCACTCTCTTTACGGACGATGAGTCCACTGCGGAGGCCCTCCTGGATGAAGGAGACCATCTGAAATTCCTGCCAGAAACCTTCACACTGGAATCCTTTAGCGGAACGGCAGAAATTTTCTTTGTGGCTGACGATGGGACTACCGCTCTGGTGAGTTTACCCGAGTACCATGCCATTACATTTGACTCGGCAGAATTTACCCTCCATGCTGACCCCGCCAACACAGGCGATATTGGAATCACCATAAACGACCAACAAATCACCATAGGCCCGGGTGAGAACAAAATCCTGGACACAACACCGCCTGAGATCACAGCAGCCTTTGTGCCGGTGGGAGAGGTGGAGGATGATGAAGGCCGGTTTAGGATCGAATACAGTTGCAGCGACAACCTTGACCCTAATCCGAACACAAGCGAAGCCTTTCTCAATGGCTTCGCCGTGGTGCATGGACAAGTGGTTGAGTTGGAGCGTGACGACGATAAAGAGGTGGAATGGGACGACGGGATTCTGGAAATCGAGGCCCCAGCCTTCCTCCTCACGGTCCAATGTGTGGATGCCGCCGGCAATGTGGGTACCGCGACCGCCACCCCGCCATTTAGTACGCAGAAAGACGACGATGATACATATGAAGACGATGATGACGACGATGAAAAGCCGTGGCGAAAGAAAGGTAAGCAATCGAAAAAGAGGAAAAAGCGAGGAAAGCAGGATGATGATTAAAGCTTCTTGCTGAAACCCCCAACATGCCGGTAACGTTCTATATTTAAGTTTTCTTTCAGTAAAACACCCGCCTCCCTGGCTGCCAAGCTGCTCACTCTGCCAATACCGAGTCCATCGACACGTTACTTTCTAAAGTGCCATGGAAAGAGTTCGACAATATCATTTAGAATACTGTTAAAATAACATCCAGAGGGTGAGCGTCATGCAATGGACGTCCTCGGTGAGGGATTCAGTCAATTTTCTCACCCAGAGTCTCACACACAAAAGAAAAAGGGGCATGGTTTGAGAGCCATAACCCCTTGATATTTTTGGCGCGCCTGGCAGGATTCGAACCTGCGACCTACGGATTCGTAGTCCGGCACTCTATCCAGCTGAGCTACAGGCGCGCATGCACCCGATTTCGGGAAGCTACATATGCCAAATGATGGGGCGTTGTCAATAAATTGTTGAACAAATAAGAATTTGCAAATATGGGTAATTCTGCCATGACGCGTCCCCACGAAAAGATGATGCTGGCGGCTCTGGCACAGGCCGAAAAGGCTGGACAAAACCAGGAAGTTCCGATAGGGGCAGTGCTGGTCGCGCAGACCGGCGAAATCCTGGCCAAAGCATACAACCGGACCATTGCTCTGGCCGATCCCACCGGACATGCCGAAATTTTGGCCATGCGCGCAGCTGCCCAAAAGATCAAAAACTACAGGTTGTTAAACACCACCTTGTATGTTACGGTCGAACCCTGCGTCATGTGCATGGGCGCCATCATCCATGCCCGTATTGCCCGGGTTGTATATGGTGCGCCGGACCCGAAGTGGGGCGCTCTGGGCTCCATTTATAATTTCGCGGATGGGCAGAAATTCAATCACCATCCGGAGATTATAGCCGGTATCTGTGAGGCCCGGTGTCGGGCCATCATCCAGGCATTTTTCCGAGCCAGAAGAGGGGCGGAAAAGGCCAACCGTTAAGCGTAAAGAATTTTACTACCAGATCGATTTAGGAGCAACACGTGTCGAACATCGTTATCGTAGGAACCCAATGGGGAGATGAAGGCAAAGGCAAGGTCGTAGATCTGCTGGCGGAACATGCGGATATGGTCGTGCGATTTCAGGGCGGCAACAATGCCGGCCACACCATGGTGGTGGAAGGGGAACAGTTTATCAGCCACCTGGTGCCGTCCGGGATTCTCCAGGGGAAAACCTGTTTTATTGGCAACGGGCTCGTGGTGGATCCGGCCGTACTCCTGGAGGAGATCGATTACCTGTCATCCAAGGGGGTCGACCTCAGCCCGGACAAACTCAAGATCAGTGAGAAAGCCCACCTCATCATGCCCTACCACCAGGCGATCGACCATGCCCGGGAACGGATGAAGGGCGATAAGAAAATCGGCACCACCGGGCGGGGCATCGGTCCCTGCTACGAAGACAAGGCCACCCGTCGGGGTGTCCGTTTCGTGGAATTGCTGAGCCAGGCGGTGTTCCGGGAAAAGGTGGCCACCATCCTGGAGGAGAAGAACTTTTACCTGAAACACTATATGGATGCCGAGACCCTCGATCTGGAGCCGATTCTCGCCGAGTACAGCGGCTACGCCGAACGCCTGGCCCCGTATGTGGCCAATGTCTCGGTGGTGCTGTCCGACGGCATGCAAGCCGGTGGGCAGGTTCTTTTTGAAGGCGCCCAGGGCACCCATCTCGATATCGACCATGGAACCTATCCCTATGTTACGTCCTCCTCGACGGTGGCCGGGAATGCGTGCAGCGGATCCGGGGTCGGCCCGGGCAAGATCACAGATATCATCGGGATCGTAAAAGCCTATACCACGCGGGTGGGCGAGGGGCCGTTTCCGTCCGAACTGTTTGATGATGTCGGCGATGCCATTCAGCAAAAGGGGGTTGAGTTCGGCGCCACCACTGGACGTAAACGCCGGTGTGGATGGCTCGATACCGTGATCCTCGAGAACGCGGCCCGCCTCAACAGTCTTTCCGGGCTGGCGATTACCAAACTGGATGTCCTGGGGGGGCTGGATGAAGTCAAGATTTGTACGGCCTATGATTACGAGGGGCAGCGCCTGGAGCATTTTCCCACGGACCTGAATGTACTGGCCGCCTGCAAACCGATCTACGAATCGCATCCGGGCTGGGCCGAGGACATTTCCGGCATTCGGGAATTTGAGGCTCTGCCTGAGAACGCCAGAAAGTACCTTGAGCGTATACAGGAACTGGCCGAGACCCCCATCCAGATTGTCTCCGTGGGACCGGGCCGGGATGAAACGATTGTGCTTGATAACCCCTATACGGATTGATTTCGAGTGCCCGCCCACGAATGGCATCTTTTGGTCCAGAGCGGCGTTTCCGCTCTTTTTAAATCCTCAACATAGCGTCTGCTATGCCTGCGGTTCCAAAAGCGCTCAGGCCTTGCTCTGAACCAAAATCTACCATTTGTGAACGACCACTGACTTATTATTAGATTAACTTATTGACTTTTAGTAACAGGTAAAATAAAGCACAACCCGTGTCGGGAAGTGGCTCAGCCTGGTAGAGCACAGCGTTCGGGACGCTGGGGTCGCTGGTTCAAATCCAGTCTTCCCGACCAAATGAAATCAAGGGGTTACGGAACAGTCCGTAACCCCTTTTTTACTGTTGGGCCACTCTCCAACCTGATATATTCCCCGGCCGCACCCTGTGCGAAGCATACTGCGTTGCCGGCCGTCCGACGCTCCCATGCAACCCCGTTTTGCCAACGCCTGTCTACAAATCCGGCTAGTTCTGTAAAAAGTTAAAATTAATCAAGTTATATGCTTTTTTACCGATAATTCTATTAGCTTTAAAGACAACCATAGCCCGTTTTTGTCTGCGCGCCAGGCAAGCGCCGCGGACTTGCAATCTCAATCCCGTACCGAGATGAGGAGACGCTTGATGAAACAATTAACAATCGGAAAGAAATTGATTCTTTCGTTCGCGAGTTTGCTGGTTCTCATGGTTCTGCTGGGCGGCATGGCCGTTTACCGGCTGACCCATATTACCGACACGTTTGTCGAACTGGTTACCGAGAACACCAAAATTGCGGATGAAGCGATGGAGATCAAGATTGATCTGCTGATGGTTCGCCAACATGAAAACAATTTCATTCGCACCCGGGAGACCGCAACTCTAAAGCAAATGCAAACGTCTCTGGCATCTCTTAAAATGCGCAGCAAAACCCTGAATGATATGGCCGAGGGCCTGGGTCTTACCGGGATCGCCGCAAACTCGCGTCAGATTGTCAAGATGCTTGGTGCATATGATAAAGGTTTTAAAACCGTAGCCGGGCTTATCCAGGACCAGGGTGATGCAACCGACGGAATTGTGGGTGAGATTACCCAAAATGCCCAGGGGCTCGAGGCCATCATCAAACCTTTGGGTATGTCGGGTTTCATGAACGAATTTCTCACCATGCGCAGTCATGAAAAAGACATGGGTACCGGTGAAGGCGAGGCGGTGGTCGCCAAGGTGAAGGCCATCTCGGAAAGCATGGTGGAACGGTCCTATACCTCCGGCATGGATTCCGAGAACATGGATAAGTTCGACAAAGACCTCAAAGGGTATCTGGGGGCTTTTACCAAACTGGCGGATAACTACAAGGCCATGCAAACCCAGGTGCCTGCGATGCACAGGGCCGCCGACAATATCGAACGCCTGTCCAACAAAATTGAAACCGATGCTGCCGAAGTCACCGCCACCAAGCAGTCCGCGGCCGTGGCGGAAAAGAATGAAACCATTACATTCCTATACGGGCTGTGTGGATTTATCATGCTGGCGGGTATCGGTATGTCGCTTTTTGCGGTTCGGTCGGTTACCAAACCTTTGAACCGGATTATCAAGGGCTTTTCGGAATCCTCTGAGCAGGTAGCTTCGGCCTCCAGCGAGATTTCAACCTCCAGCCAGACCCTGGCAGCCGGCTCCGCCGAACAGGCGCCTCTATAGAGGAGACCTCGGCCTCGCTCGAGGAGATGTCGGCGATGACCCGTCAGAATGCCGACAATGCCGAGCAGGCCAATGCCTTGATGCAGGCGGCCAACCAAGTCGTGCGGAAAGCCAACAAATCCATGTCGGCCCTGACGGCCTCCATGGACGATATTTCCAAGGCCAGCAAGGAGACCTCCAAAATCATCAAGACCATCGATGAGATCGCCTTCCAGACCAACCTGCTGGCCTTGAATGCCGCGGTTGAAGCGGCCCGGGCCGGTGAAGCCGGCGCCGGCTTTGCGGTGGTGGCCGATGAAGTGCGCAACCTGGCCATGCGGGCGGCGGATGCAGCCCGCAACACGGCCGGCCTGATCGAAGATACGGTCAAAAAGATCTCCGGTGGGACCGATCTGGGCAACCAGACCAATGCAGCGTTCACTGAAGTGGCGGAGAGTGCCGCCAAGGTCGGTGAACTGGTGGCCGAAATAGCGGCGGCGTCCAGCGAGCAGGCCCAGGGCATCGGCCAGGTCAACAAGGCCGTCACGGAAATGGACAAGGTCGTCCAGCAGAATGCCGCTACATCGGAAGAGTCAGCGGCTGCATCCGAACAGATGAGCGCCCAGGCCGAGCAGATGCGTGCCATGGTGGATGAAATGCAGGCGTTTGTCGGCGGCCGCACGGGAAAGACCGAGCCTGCGGGAACTGAACCGCGTCAAAAAGACGGCGGGCAGGTTGCCGCCGAGCCCGAAAAGCAGGCTCTGCCGGCTTTCGCCGCGGTCGCGCATGCAGATGACGAGTTCGCGGATTTCTAACGGCCGGGGGGCGAAGCAACCACGGGACAACTCCAGCTGAGGCGGTGATTCAACGTTTAAGGTCTCAGGAAAGGGCACCCCGAACGATTGCAGCCGCCTGGTCGATTTCAGCGGTTGTGGTCATTTTGCCCACGGAAAAACGGATGGTCCCACGGGCCCACTCCTGCGGTACCTGCATTGCGGTCAGTACATGGGAAACGGCCACTGAGTCCGAATGGCAGGCTGCACCCGGCGAGGCTGCCACCTGGGGGGCGATCGCGTCCAGAATGCGATTGGCATCTTCTCCTTTAAACGCCAGGCTGAGTGTGTTCGGCAGGCGTCTGTCCGGGTGACCGTTGAGCCGGATTTTTCTGTCGCCGGTCCCCAACCCCGCCTGGAGGCGGTCTCTGAGCATGCGCATATGAGCGTAGTTGCTTTTTTGATCGCGGGCGGCGATTTCGCAGGCCTTGCCCAGCCCCACAATCTCCAGGACATTTTCAGTCCCGGCCCGCCAGCCCATTTCCTGTCCGGCCCCGTGACAGAACTTTTCGGGCCGAACACCCGTTCTGACATATAGCGCACCGATGCCTTTGGGGGCGTAGACTTTGTGACCGGCTACCGAGAGCAAATCCACGCCGAGTTCATCCACCTTTACGGAAAGCTTGCCCACGGACTGGGCCGCATCGGTGTGCAGGTGAATGCCGCGCGACCGGGCCAGGGCGGCTATCTCGGCAATGGGTTGAATCGTGCCGACTTCATTGTTGGCGTGCATGATGGTGATCAGGATGGTCTCCGGCCGGATGGCTGCACGAATTTCGGCCGGGTCCACCAACCCGTCCGTGCCTACGGGAACCCGGGTGATATCAAAGCCTTCCTTTTCCAGGTAACGGCAAACTTCCAGCACTGCCGGGTGTTCGAAGGCGCTGGTAATGATGTGGCGCCCTTTATTTATCATTGACCGGGCAATGCCGATGATTGCGTGGTTGTTGGACTCCGTACCCCCGGAAGTGAAAAAAATTTCCCGTTGTGTGCAGCCCAGCAATTCGGCTACCCGGCCGCGAGCCTTAGCGACCGCTTCACGTGGGTTGGTGCCGAACCAGTGTGAGCTGGAGGGATTGCCAAATTCAGATTCCAGAAACGGCCGCATGGCGGCAATCACTTCGGGATCATGTGGCGTGGTGCCATTGTAATCGAGGTAGATAGGCGGCATTGAATACGGCCCCCTTTCCAGAAGGTTTTATTGACGCTGCTGTCTAATTTTCAACATGTGGCGCTGTTGGTCATAGAGGTACTCTTTCAAGATGGTCCGGTGCTCGGTATCCATGGATGTAAATGCGACCGCCAGGCGATATCGACCGCGCTGGGGCAGATCCTCAACCCGGCGGACTTCGCATTCGCGAATCGGGATAAGCATAGCGGTATCCTCGCCGGGAAGTTCCAGCTTCAGGTTGAAAAGCGTTTGACCGATCTCAAAGGGCGGTGGCTGCGGGGTGCCGCTCTTGAGACTGATGAGAATACCGGAAGTGCCGCTGGCGCTAAGATCGAGCATTTTTACACGTTTGCGCTGGTCACCGGTTGTCACGTAGAAAACGGCGCCCAGCGGTGCCGTGAGCCGATAGTCTTTCCGGCGCTGGACGCGTTGCAGGTCGGTGGGAACCGCAATCATGAACGTGTCACCCTGGACCGTGGCCTGCGTGATCGAAAAACGATAGCCGAGTTCATCTTCGCCGGTGAATTCAAAATCCAGGCGCAACCCATCCATGGCGGAAAGCACATCCGTCAAGCCGTCCGGGCAATCTATGGCCAGCAGGGGCTTGCCCGCGTCGGTTTGAATAGCGGATACAACCACCAGCCGCTCATAGGAACGCCCGGGAATCCTGAGACGGATATAGGTTCCGTTGTCTTTGAGCCAATAAAATGTTTCCAGGGGTGCGTCGGCCATCTTATTCAATCTGATATTTTTCAATTTTGCGGTAAATTGTGGAAGTATTGACACCCAAAAGCTCGGCCGCCTTGGCCCGGTTGCCGTTGGTCTTTACCAGGGCCGACTTGATCAAGGCAATTTCATTATCACGCAACGTGCGAATTTTAGCGGTGCCGACTTTTTGCTGAGTGATCTCCCTGATCTCAAGGGGCAGATCTTCCGCCTGGATAATCTTGTCGACCCCCAGGGCAAAAGCACGTTCGATCACATTTTCAAGCTGGCGGACATTGCCCGGCCAGTGATAGCGATCCAGGCAATCAAGGGCTTCCGGGGAGATGCCCTGGACCTTTTTCTGACTGCGCGTGTTGAACCGGTTAAGAAAATGCCGGACCAGCAGGGGGATATCCGCCCGCATTTCCCGCAGGGCCGGCATGCGTATGTTGATGACATTCAACCGGTAATAAAGGTCTTCCCGCATGATGTTCTTGCGCAGCAGGACATCTGTATCCTGGTTGGTGGCGGCGATCACGCGGACATCCACCGTTTTTTCGTGGGCTGCGCCCACCGGGCGGATCTTCCTTTCCTGCAAAGCCCGCAGCAGTTTTACCTGTAAGGCGGCCTCTATTTCGGCGATTTCATCCAGGAAAATGGTACCGCCGTCAGCAGCCTTGAACAGGCCGACATTGTCTCTGATGGCGCCGGTGAAGGACCCTTTCAGATGCCCGAACAACTCACTTTCCAGCAGGTTCCCCACAATGGCGCCGCAGTTGACCGCAATGAACGGCATGTCCTTGCGGTCGCTGTTCTGGTGGATGACATTGGCGGCCAATTCCTTGCCGGTGCCGCTTTCCCCCTGGATAAACACGGTCGGGCTGGTGTGGCTGATACGGTCGATGATGGTGTAGATTTCACGAATTTTTTCGCTGGCGCCGACCAGACCGTCATACTGGTAGCGGTCCCGCAAGCGTTTTTTAATCAGGATATTTTCTTTCTGGAGAGTTTGTTTCTCGATGATCCGATCGATGAGGATTTTCAGGCGTTCAAACTCGATCGGTTTTTGCAGATAGTCGTAGCTGCCCAGTTTCAAGGCTTCCACGGCTGAATCAACCGTTCCGTATCCGGTCAGGATGATCACTTCCGTTTCCGGACTGGTTTCCTTGACGGCGCGAAGTAGTTCCAAACCGCCGACTTTCGGCATCTTCAGATCGGTAAAGATAATATCAAACACCTTCTCACGGGCCAGCACCAGTGCCTTGGCCCCATTATCACTCACCGTCACCTGATAACCGTGTCCGCTCAGGTACTGCTCGACAATGCTTAGGATTTCCTTTTCATCGTCGACGAATAGAATCCGGAAATCGGACCGGGTCAGTTTTTCAGTATTTTCTTCCGCCATGGCTGCCATGTTTTGGGAAAGATGTAGTTGGCCCACCCGTAGAAAACTTGAGCGGTGTTCCAATATGGTAGCAATGAACGCAATGTTTTTCCAGTCTGAAATGATTGGCCGTTATTCCCAGGCTGTCCCCAAGGGAGCCGGGGCCAAAATCAGGTCGTCCGCCCGGTGGCGGTCACCATTTGAAACGTCCGATACGATATCAGCAGGGCCAGACAGGAGAGGAATACCGATGAAATTTTCAACACGATACTCAGTAAATTACCGGGGCCAGGTCCCGGATAAGAGGATCTACCGCTAGCGGGAGCCGGCTTTGGATCGGTTTGCGATGCAATCCGTTGCGGTTTTGCAGGTGCGGATGCAGCCTGCGCAACTGATGTCGGCGCGGTTGCAGCGGCAGGGCCGGCCGCAGTCTGATTCGCAACCTCAGGAGCCGGCGGCGCGGCCGCCTGAATCAACTCGATGGTGTTGGCGGGCATTTCCGCCGGCCGGGTGTGCGCTTCGACGGCAGTTGCTTGGGCTTGGGAGGGCTGCACGGGAAGAGGCGGCGGTGGCATCACCGGCATCGGTTGGGGAGCTTCTGGCTGAACGACAGGTGTCACCGGTGCTGCCGGGGCGGCTAACAATTCAATATATTTGCCATAGACCCAGCCCCGATAGCCATAGGTTTCGTCTTCATAGGCAATCTGGTACCAGCCCGCCTGTTCACCGGTCACGACCACAACGGTTCCAGCCTCGAGACCGGTGATCACCTTGCCGGAAAGTCCCGGGGCTGCTCTCAGATTGATGCCGGCCGTCACCCGGCCCTTGAGGTCGGCTATATCAGCGGCAGCAACGGTTGGGGCCAGGCATACGAAAGCCCAAGTCAAGACGAACAGGATCTGATAAATTTTTGATTTCATGCGTTCAATTCCTCCGGGGTGGGTGTTCCGGCCGAATCCATCCGGCGCGTATTCACCCGGGCCTGTTGTTTCTGGTCATACAAAGTTTGTCTGTGGGGAATACGGTGCACAAACCATGCCTGAAGTGGGTGGGGCAGGAAGCCCGCGCGCAGCTGCCGCAGGCTCGAGTTGGGAGCAGGCCTGCACGCTAATAGCTGCCCCATAGCGCGGTACGGGCGAAATAGACGCCCGGGCCGCAAAGGGCGATTGAAAACCGTGGGATTGGGTTGGCGCGGTTCAGAGCAGGCGTCAAATCATTGACCGTCAGGAGGCATCGGGCGTCAGCGTGTCCACAGGGGCCAGCTTGGGAAGGCCCAGAGCCGCTGAAGGGACTGGTTCCGGTTGGGCGGAACAGGATAAACAGCGCCTTTGAAAACCGGACGGGATGTTGAAATTTACCATGACCATACCGGTAAATTTATCTTCTTTGTAGACCTCTATCCGGTAAACTCGCCCTTTTTTGTCCACGGAATAACGCTTGTGGATGTTGTCCAGTTCGACAGGGATGCCGGTTTCGTCCCGGGTGCCCTTGCGGGTGAATCCGATAATGTTGACGCGATATCCAGTGGTGGGCTTGATCATGAAATTCCGATTTACCCCGACGACGCCGCCCAACTGCACCTCGGTGTCGATATCGTCAATTTTCATGTGCAGGCTGCGCAGGCTGGAATCGTACTCGAAGTATTGCGGATAGAGCCGGGTCAATCGTCGGTTTCCATGAAAGATTCGATAGCTGTTTTTGGTTTTGACGACCGTGAGCAGGGGATTGCTGGCGGTAAAGGTAATGTCGGCATTCTTCTGCAGGGGAAAGAACCCCAGGCGCCTGCGCGCATTGCGCATATCCAGCAGAATTTTGCGGTCATAGAAGGCCAGGGTGTTGTTGGAATTGATCGCCTTTTTAATGCCGGCCGGGTCCAATGTAAAACGGCGCTCGAAGGCAACGCCCGTCTTGGTTAGAAACGATTCAATCATGCGCAGGTGGTAATAGGCGCGCAGATGCGTCGGAAATGACTTGCTGACCTCCAGACCAAAGGCCGGTTTGCCCTGGCATGTGGCGAAATAGGTGAGGGTCTTGGCCATTTCGGCGTTGCCTAAATGGGTGCGCGTGTTGTGGATATGCAGCCGGTGATCGCCATCGATGAGTTGGTGGTTTACATCAGTGGTCACGGCCTGCGCAATGCCGGCCAGATCGGAATACCGCTCGGCCTCAATGCCGCGGCGGTCTATGATGATGCACTGGCCCCACCTTTTCGGGTTGCGCTGGGGATCTATGTAGGTATGGCGAAAAAAACCACTGCCGTCGTGCAGGTTCAGGACCGCGGAAACCCGCTTGTCGGTGATGATCGCCTTGATCCGGGCAATGGTGGGGTACTCCGGATCTGTTTTTGAGAGATTTGCGAATTTGCGATTCAGATCACCATATACGCCCCGGGTTCGATTGACGATACTTAGAAAATTCAAATTGGGGACTACCCAGATACCGCCGCGCGTGACTTTGTAATGGGTGGTCAGCAGGGCGGCCGCATTGAACCCGCCGGGTTCATCACCCTGGATTCCCGCGACTATCAGGACGACGTTGCCCGGTTGCGCGGCGTTTAATTTGTGCAAGGTAAAGTCAAGAGAAGTGCCGTGGCCGGTGGATGGTAAAGCAGCCGCAGCCAAAAGGAAGCAAAGCCCGGTGAGCAGAAACGTTCTCATATTCAGGTATGCACACTAATATGCCAGGGTTCGAATCTGACGCCCAAGAAATTTCCGTCCTGGTAACGGAATTGTATATAGCCTAGGTCCTTGAGTTTTTTAAAGACATCCGTATCGGCAAATTTTTCGGTAAAATTGTCCGCCCCGAGGCCGACCTGGCCCACGTCGAAATCGCCGATACCGTGATAGGAATAACCCGGCGGGGCCAGCGAACGGGACGCCATGGAGAGGTTTCCCCGGCTATCACGGGCCTTGCTGAGAAACAGCATGAACTGCTTGATCACGCTGCGAACCCCCGAGGTAAGCACCACCTGGTCACCGATATCGTTCCGGATTTTCTGATAGGTCTCCAGAGGTAAGCCTTTGTAAAGGTAATTGCCGGAATGACGGATCTTAACAACTGACTGCCTTTTGACCCGGTCGGTCAAATTCTTAATAGGCTTTTCTCCCCAAAAGCCGTATTGGATGCTGTCTTCGTAAAAGATCTTTTCCAGAAAATTGATCTCGGCATCGGTAAAACGACCAACCCGGGTGTAGTTGCGGGCAATTTTCAGCGCTTCATCAAAATTCAGCAAATAAAAATTCCCATGTCCTACCGTGCGCTGCAGTCTTTTCAGCCTGGCCTGCGACGTTTTCAGGATGTCGTAATCCTTTTGAGATAGAAATACGTCATCCGGATGATGGTCGTTGAAGTGCCTCATTTTGTAGAGGTAATCCCGGATATGCCGGTCATCACGGTCCGTGTTTTCCCAGAAGCCGGGATCTTCGTCTTCCTCGGCAAACACATCCGGAACCACACCGGCACTTAGGAGGACCGCGCCGACGCCTTTCAAGAATTCTCTTCTTTTCAATTTATGCATGTCGATATTCGGCAATAGTTGAGCAGTGAGTAGCGTTGCTTACCTGATATCGGGATTTTGTGAGCAAAAAACGGGCCAAAAGCAAATTGGCTCATAACATACCGATATACATGCCAATATTATAAGTAGTGACGTTCGCTTACTGTGCAGACGGTCAATTTTTTTTTACAATGTGTCAAAAAAATGCCACTTTCGTTTATAATCGATTTTAGCTGTTTTATCAACATATTCCTATCTTTATCAGACCTGTCGGACTGCCTCGAATCGGCTCGCGGTAAATATTCGGCTGCTGATTGCCGGCCGGGCGGTTAAGACGCGGACCCCCGGTTTGCGGACACCTTTGTTCCCAGGTGCGTTTCGAATCTGGGCCGGCCGGCATGCAGCGAGCGCCGGGCCGATTACGGGGCGCAATGAACGCCACTAATTATTTATTAAATGAATACAGGATTTTAGGGGTTGGCGGTGTGGCAGTCGAAGTTTTTGACGGGTCTTACCCCGGTGGCCAAACTGATCTTCAAGGCCATTGTTACCGGGCGCTGAAATTCGCACTGGTACGGTTGTTGCAGAAACTGAAGAGCAGCCACCTAAGCAAACCATTGGATGGCGGCCGGTCGGATGAACAGGACCGGCAAACCGCTACAGGACGGGCGGCCGGACCTGTAAGCAGAACAGAAGGTGATATTATGAACGGGGCAATACCATATTACAAAATCCAACGGCGCATCGCACGACAAGAGGCGCGGTCCGGGTTCGCAAAGCCGACCCGGCCGGATAAATTCCAAATGCTTCTGTGCAATATGGCGCATCACGTCAACAACCTGCTGATGCGCATTCAGGGCTACGCATCTTTGATGCTCATGGATGTCAAGGAAGGGCAGGCCGGGTTTGAGCGATTGAAACATATTGAAAATTACGTTGGTTACGGTGCCGTGTTAACTTCCCAGCTGCTGGCGTTAGCGGGGCGGGGCGTTTATGCCGATCCAGTCAATATTCCACCATTGCTGCTGGAGCCGCAGGGGACGACCGGGGCCACCCCCGGTGACAACGAGGTCAGGTCCCGGCTTTTCATCATCGGTCAAAACGAAGGTGACCTGCGTCCCGGGCTGTTGTCGACGTGCCGGGATATTACCCAGAATATCGCGGGGCTCTTTACCGGGATCGAGAGTGTCAGTATCAAGGGTCGTTCCAGCAAGATTGAAAAACAATATATCGGCAAGCTAAAGGCGGCCACCAGAGAAGGAACCAGAATCGCCCACGATGTGACCGCGGTGTTCCACCAACCTGCGTGCGAGCGTCCTGTCGAGCGACCTGTGCGCCACCGCCACGCGTTCGTCCCCCAGGTAAGAGCCGTTGGTGTGCAATAAGGTTTGACCTGATTACGCTAGATGGATTAGGCCAAAAAAGCCCTGCCAAGTCCGGTCTTGACCGGTTGGACTTGGCAGGGCTTTTTCTTGAGACGTAGGGTACTTCCAGAGTCTAGACAGGATTGTAATCGCCCTTGTTGAATTTTACCTCTTCCAGGGAGGCCGCTACCAGCAGCTCATTGAGGATGGCTCTAAGTTCATCGCCGGCGGGCAAGGTACCCAGTACCTGCTGGAGACGTTGTTTTTCAGCGGTGAGTTTTTCCACCACCGGCCCGATCTCTTTCAGGGAAACATCCGGGCTAGCCAGCATATCACGGTACGAATCAAGCAGATTTAAAAAATTCTCGGCCCGATCGGGGATGGAAAGCGAATTCACATCCACCAGAGGATTGAGGGAAACCCCCTTGATGCTGCCCGGTGCTTGCAGCGGTACTGCTTCGCCACCTGGTTCCGATTCTGTGCGGGCAGCCTGATTGAGCAAGGCGTTGAAGGCGCCCTTGACCGGCTTGTCGGTATGCCCGGTCTCGCGCGCGACCAGCTGCTTGAAGATTGCTTCGTTTCCTGTGATTTTCATAACAGTTCCTCATTTCCTGGATAGTTTGTTCGTTGCCATCAGGTAGATGCAACTGGCGTACCATACGGGTCGATTTGATGCTAATTTGGTTGACTTGATAATATTACTTTGATAACAATATGTTACAAATTAAAGCCTGCCTTGGGAAAATGGGTGGCCATCCCGGGAAAGGCGTGACCAGGCAAAAATTGCCGGTTTCGGCAGTGATTGCCCGGGAGGTGGCACCCCGTAAGGACCAGCTTTGCCGGCGGAGGTGTCAGCCTGAATGAAGCGTTGCGAACAGCCGATTTAACAGCCATCCGGAAAAATGTAGACTATGGGCGTAAAGGAACACATCCTGGTAGTCGGGGGTGCCGGTTACATCGGCTCGCACATGTGCAAGCATCTGCATGCCGCCGGCTACACACCCGTCGTGCTTGATAATTTAGAAAGGGGGCATCGCCAGGCCGTCCAATGGGGGCCGTTTGTTCATGGAAACATGGATGATATCGAGGTTTTACATGACGTGTTTACCCGATATCCCATTGCTGCCGTCATGCATTTCGCGGCCTTTGCCTACGTGGGCGAGTCGGTGCAAGATCCCGGTCGGTACTACCGCAACAATGTGGCCGCCCCCATCGTATTGCTGCAACAGATGGCAAACCACGGCCTTAACCGGTTCATTTTTTCCTCGACCTGCGCGATCTATGGTGAACCCGCCGCGGTACCCATGGATGAAGCCCACCCCATCGTACCCATTAATCCTTATGGGCGCGGTAAATTCATGGTTGAGCAGATCCTCGATGACTTCAGGGCGGGGCACGGGATAGAGTCGATGTGCCTGCGATACTTCAACGCGGCGGGTGCCGACCCGGACCGCTTGATCGGTGAAGACCACCGGCCGGAAACCCACCTGATTCCCCTGGCCCTGGAAGTGGCCCTGGGCAAACGGGAGGCTTTGACGATTTATGGGGATGACTACCCGACAGCAGATGGGACCTGCATCCGCGACTATATTCATATTGAAGATCTCGCCCGGGCCCACTTGCTGGCCCTTGAAAAAATGAAGGCCGACGCAGTGCTATCCCATAAATACAACCTGGGGAACGGCAGCGGCTATTCGGTGAAAGAGGTGCTGGACACGGCCCGCAGCATCACCGGGCAGGCCATCCCGGCCCGGATCGGTCCGCGCCGGCCCGGGGATCCCGCCCGGCTGGTAGGTTCCGGTGCGCTTGCCCGCCGGGAACTGGGCTGGAAGCCGCAATACCCCGACCTCAGGTCTATTATCGAAACCGCCTGGAACTGGCATAAAAACAACCCCAATGGATTCGGGGAGTGACCGCACACACGTTAGGGGGCAGCCATGGAGCATTTTCAGAAAAGGATTCTGGTTACCGGCGGAGCCGGCTTTCTGGGTTCCCATCTTTGCGACCGCCTGGTAAACGACCAGCACGATGTCCTCTGCTTGGATAACTTTTTTACCGGATCCAAGCAGAATATCAGCCACCTGCTGGAACGGCCCAATTTCGAGCTGCTCCGGCATGACATCACCTTTCCTCTCTATGTCGAGATCGACGAGATCTATAACCTGGCCTGTCCGGCCTCGCCCATCCATTACCAGTTCGACCCGGTGCAAACCACCAAAACCAGCGTGCATGGGGCGATCAATGTCCTGGGGTTGGCCAAACGGGCCAAGGCCAAGGTTTTTCAGGCGTCTACCAGTGAAGTCTACGGCGATCCCACGGTCCATCCCCAAACCGAGACCTACTGGGGCAACGTGAACCCCATCGGCCACCGGGCCTGCTACGACGAAGGTAAACGCTGTGCGGAGACACTTTTTTTCGACTATTATCGCCAGCATGGGCTGAGAATCAAAGTTGCCCGCATTTTCAACACCTACGGACCGCGCATGCATCCCAACGATGGCCGGGTGGTATCCAATTTTATCGTTCAGGCCCTCAAGGGTGAACCGCTAACGGTGTACGGGGACGGTCTGCAGACCCGCTCCTTTTGCTTTGTCGATGACCTGGTTGACGCCTTTGTGCGCCTGATGGCCACCCCGGATGATTTTACCGGTCCGATCAATCTGGGCAATCCGGGTGAGTTCACCATCCTCGAACTGGCCGAAACCGTCAGAAAATTGACCGGGAGCAAGTCGAATATCGAATTCGCACCCTTGCCCCATGATGACCCCCTGCAACGGCAGCCTGACATTTCGCTGGCCCAACAAGAGTTGGACTGGCAGCCGCAAATCGATCTGCAGACGGGGCTGCAACAGACGGTGGCCTACTTTAAATCCCTGCCATAACTGCATGGGGTTTTGTATGCGGCAGAATTAAGAAAATATAGTCTTACAGGTTGTTGTCAGTTTGCATGTTTATCCGAGGGCTGGAGTCGAGGCGTGCCAGGAGTCCTCGCGGAGTGGAACCTCATGAGTTTGATTATCAATTTCACACCAACCGGTATGATTCCCACCCGGGACATGACCCCGCATGTACCGCTCACGGTGACTGAGATTGTAGAGGATGTCCACCGGGCGGTTGAAATCGGGATTACCATGGTTCATTTACATGCCCGCGATCCCCAAACGAATGAAGCGACCTATCGGGCGGACATATATGAAGCCATTATCTCAGGGATCCGGCGATTTGCCGCAGATTTGGTCATCTGCGTATCGCTGAGCGGCCGGGTGTTCAACCGGTTTGAACAGCGGGCGGAGGTCCTCCAACTGGACGGTGGCTGTAAACCGGACATGGGCAGTCTGACCCTCAGCAGTGTCAATTTCAATCACCAGGCGAGCATCAATACGCCCGAACTCATCAAGCAGCTGGCTGCGGAAATGCTGGCCCGCGGTATCTTACCGGAGCTGGAAGCATTTGATACCGGCATGATCAACTATGCCCATTATCTGGCTCGCACAAAGCTGATTAAACCACCTTATTATTTTAACCTGATCCTGGGCAACATATCGTGCGCCCAGGCGGATCTGCTGCATGCCGGTGTGATGATCCGCGACCTGCCTCCCGATTCACTGTGGAGCCTGGCCGGGATCGGCAATTGGCAGCTGCCCATGAATACCATTGGTATTGCCATGGGGGGCGGGGTACGGGTCGGCCTGGAGGATAATATCTGGTATGATGCCGCAAGAACCCGTCTGGCAACCAACCGGGACCTGCTCGAACGAATCCACCGGCTGGCGCAGGCCTGCGAACAGCCGGTATTGACCGCCCCTGAACTACGTAAACAGCTGCAACTTGCTCCGGGAGACGGACTGTACGGGATTGCCGCCCCAAAAGAGCAGCAAGGTGATTGAGTCTTCCTGGTAGATTCCGGTATCCTATCTCTTCTAAAAATCAAATATAGTAGGCCTGACGTCTAACCCAACTAAACCGCCTGCTCGCAGCCTGCCCATGCACTTGCCTCCAATCTCGCAATATGGTGACTAATCCTGCCCCGGCGACAGTGTCAATTTTTAAACCTTACGTGAACTTTGAGCGTCAAAAAAATTGCTATTCACTTCGGTAGTGGCAATAAAGTATTTGATTACAGATGGATAGCCTAAAATATGAAGTGGTATGGATGTTGCAGTTGAAGTTAATGCTAAAGTGCTCACTGGGTTGACACCACGTAATCCAGGGGGCGGAGCTGTATCAGTGACCACACACTTTCAGTGTCAAGCGAACCGGATTGCAGGTGACAAGAATGAAAAAAGCAAACCAACTGTTTACCATCAGCCAATTAAGCTCTCTGCTGAATGTCTCCAAACCGACTCTCCGATTTTGGGAAAAGGAGTTTTCCGGAATCCTGGTTCCCCTGCGTACCACTGGCGGACAGAGGCGTTATAATGCCGAGCATGTAGAGATTGTAACGAAAATTCGCTCTTTGAAGAATGCCGGCATGAAGCTGGATGAGATTCGGATGAACATGAATAGGACCATGGCAGGGCAGTATGCGGACCCGAGCAGCGTCGATATATTGGCAGAACGTGTAGCTGAAATAGTGAAAAAAGAAATTGTCCGGTACCTGGAGTCACAGGCCTTTTGAACCAGCCGGCTGCTTTTGAATTCCGGGGCAGTCGCATACCGGTAAACGCCAAGGTAGGCATCGTTTCGATCTATTGAAAGCACGGATTAACGACAGGAATAATGAACTATGGATATGCCCAAAACTTTTAAAGAGCCCGTCTATGTGACCAGGCCCGCATTGCCTACCCAGGATGCGGTGTATGCCAAGATTGATGAAATTTGGGGTTCACAGTGGCTTACCAATATCGGGCAACAGCACAAAGCGTTTGAATCTGAATTAAAGGCGCATTTGCGGGCTCCCAACCTCAGTCTCTTCTGTAACGGCACGATGGCTTTACAATTGGCGTGTCAGGCATTTCGGCTCTCCGGAGAGGTCATTACGACTCCCTTCACGTTTGCAGCTGCCTCGCACGTCCTATATTGGAACAATCTCAAGCCGGTGTTTTGCGATATAGACCCGCACACGTTCAATATCGACACCAGCCGTTTGGAATCTTTGATTACCCCCTATACAACCGCAATACTGCCCGTCCACGTTTTTGGTTACCCATGCGATATTGATGTGATCCAGTCAATCGCCGACCGATATGGCGTCCGCGTCATATACGATGCGGCCCACTGCTTTGGGGTAGAAGTTGACGGGCAACCAATTGGCAATTTTGGCGATATCGCGATGTTCAGTTTCCACGCCACCAAGATATTTCACACAGTAGAAGGCGGGGCTTTAACTTATCAGGATAGCGTCCTGAAAGAGCGCTTGGAGCTTTCGCGGAATTTTGGTTTCAAGGGGGAAGAACAGATTGTCGTACCCGGGATAAACGGGAAAATGAATGAGATCCAAGCCGCGATTGGTTTGTTAATGCTGGATATCATAGATGACGAAAGTGCCAAGCGGGAAAGACTGACCAGGGTGTACCGCGAGCGGTTGCAAGATATCCCCGGCATTGATTTCAGAACGGATATGCCAAACGTCAAGCATAACTATTATAACTTTGTAGTAACGGTAGACAAGCAGACGTTCGGATTCAGCCGCGATGAGCTGTATACCAAACTCAAGAAATTCAACATCTTCACCCGTAAATATTTTTATCCCTTGTGCAGTCAGCTGCAGTGCTATCGAAATCTACCGTCCGCTGCGCCCGATAACCTGCCGGTTGCGGAAAGCATATCGCGAAAGGTTCTGAGCTTGCCGCTTTTCGGAGGTTTGCAGGAGGATGATATACACCGAATCTGTGACACGCTTCAGTATATTCAGGAATTTTAACGTGAAAAAAATACTCTTCTTTACGCTTTACGACAACATTTGCCTGGGAACCCGCATTTTATCTTCAATTGCCAGAAACCATGGGATTGAAACGCACCTGGTCATATTTAAGGATCAACGCACCCGGGCAATTCTCCGGGATAGCAAAGACTCATTGTCCTACCAGTTCTACTTTGACGGCATCAAATATGGCAGCTGCTACGCGGCTTACAAGTCCTCAGACAGAGAGATCGGCCATTTCGTAGAATTGGTGAACCAGATCCGGCCGGATGTAATCTGCCTGAGCACGCGGTCTTTTGGATATGCCCTTTCAAAAAAAATCATAGGTTGTTTGAAGCCCCGATTCGATATCCCCGTCATCGCCGGAGGCTGGGGGCCTACCCTGGAACCGGACAAGTTTCTTGAATTCTGTGATTACGTCTGTTTTGGCGAAGGCGAGATCCCTATTGCGCAGATCAGTTCCAAGTTAAACCACGGAGACAATGATTTTTCCGATGTAGAAAACCTGATTTATAGACAAAACGGCACTCTCACTCAAAACCCTATAGCGAAACCTCTGCACAACACCGATCTGAACCAACTGCCTTTTGCTGATTTCGACCTCGCGAACAAGTACTTGATCGACAGCAACAAGATCTATCGGGGTGGTCAAAGCGTTAACACCAAGATTTACAACTGTCTGGCCGGGCGTGGTTGCCCTTTGAGTTGCAGTTATTGCATGTCCAGTAAGTACCGGGGGCTTTACAAAGGGCAGGGGTATAAAATCGCTAAATACCGTATCCGCGACGTAGAAGTTGTCATTGAGGAACTGAAAATCACCAAAGCAAATGGCGCCTTATATATTCGCATCTCAGACGAGATTTTCCCAATCTGGAAGGACTGGATCGATAGATTTATTGATTTATACCGCCGGGAAATCGATCTGCCGTTTTTTGCTTATATCCGGCCTGAGTTTCATGATGACGAAGTTACCCGCCGGTTGGTTGAGATTGGCATGACTTCCAGCGTGGTGGCGATTCAGGCCGGATCAGAATATATCCGGAAGAAAATATTCAAAAGAATGTTGCCGAAGAAAAAAATTATGGAATTTGCAAAAACATTAAATGCGCACAACATTGAGTATACTTACCATCTGATCAATCACAACCCGTTCGAATCGGAAAGTGATATGATCGAGACGCTGCAGTTACTTTATAGATTGCCGTTTGCGCCTTTGGTGCTTTTCCGGCTGGTACCTTTTGAAGGCACACCGATAAAAAGAATGATTCAGGCCGCCCAGCCTGAAATGCTCCCCGTAAATCTACAGAAATGGTACGGCTATCTCTATGCGATGGCCGTTAAGTCAAGCTTATACAGGGCTATTAGCCGGTTCATATACAAAAAGGGTTGGTTTAGAAACAATGCTGTGGTGTTGACCGCCATTTTTGGTCCGGCTTTCATAAAGCTGCATATCGACCGGTTCATAAAGAAGTTGAAATACGGCAGTGCGACTTTATTGCCAATCCCAACCAGCAGAAAAAATAAGTTGCCTGGTAATCAAGTGAAACAACCAGAGGCCACCGTACATACTGCGGAGGAGGCAAACTAAATGGCGAACGACGCGAAGGCTGTTTTCGTGGTCGGCTCCTCCGGGCATGCCCGGGTGATTATAGATAGCATTGAAAAGGAGGGGCGTTTTCGAATCTCCGGCTTATTGGATCCTTTCAAACCAAGTGATGCAGTCGTGTCCGGTTATCGGATTTTAGGCGGCCAGCAAGACCTGCCGGCCCTAGCGCGAAAAACAGGCACCTCGCAAGTCATCATCGCCATCGGGGACAACTGGGATAGACATGCGGTCTACGAAGAGATCAGCGCCATGGCTCCCCATTTAAGGTTTGTTGGAACCCGGCATCCGTTTTCGGAACTGGGCCGGTACGTCGAGGTTGGATCTGGAACCACCGTGATGCCGGGAGCAATTATAAACTGTCATAGCCGATTGGGTAGATTCTGCGTAGTGAATACCGCGGCTTCCGTCGACCATGATTGTGTTCTGGATGATTTTGTTTCAATTGCACCCGGAGCGACGCTGGGTGGGGACGTTAAGATCGGTAAGTTCACGGCGGTATCCCTTGGCGCCAAGATCGCGCATAAAGTGTCGATTGGAAGGCATGTCTTAATTGGAGCCGGGGCGATTGTGTTGCAGGACCTGCCTGATAACGTGGTCGCCTATGGCGCCCCGGCACAGGTAATCCGTGAACGTGCACCCGGTGAGAGATATTTATAGGGTACCGTGCCGATTTTTTATGTGAACCATGCCTTAAATGCACCTGGCAATCTGAATCTATGGCGCACTACAGCTTGTTGGAATTTCGGGAGATAGTGAATGGTGAATAGACCGCTCGTTAGCATAGCCTGTATAACGTATAACCATGTAAAGTTTATCTCGCAGGCCATTGAGGGCTTTTTACGGCAGGAAACGGCCTTTCCAATAGAAATTATCATCCATGATGATGCTTCCACGGATGGCACCGCCGCCATTGTCCAAGACTATGCGTCCAAACATGCCCACATCTTGCCCATACTTCAGACAGAAAACCAATACTCGCAAGGGATCAAGCCTTCCACTACCCATGTTCTGCCTAGATGCCGGGGAAAATATGTTGCGCTTTGTGAAGGGGACGATTATTGAATCGATCCTCTGAAGCTTCAAAAACAGGTCAATCTGCTTGAGCAACGCTCGGATTATGCCATGTGCTTTACCAACAGTTCCATTGTGGATGAAAACAGCCAGATTGTGCGTGCCAGCCGGCTTGAAAAAGAGAGGCGGCGGGATCTTTCCCAGCGAGATGTGGTTTCCGGACTGGTCCCCCCGACAAATACCATCATGATGCGAAATATTATTCAGGACGCTTACGCGACCTTTCCGAATATCGTGAATGGTGACATCCTGATCAGTGCGCTGCTGGCTGAACATGGTCAGGCCGGTTATATCGGTGATGTAACCGCCTGCTACCGTATCCACCCTCAAGGCCTATGGTCCAGTCAGTCGCTGAAATTCCAGATGGTTCACTACTTGAGAACCTATCTGGTGCTTCTGGACCGATTTAAGGATAAATATGAAGATATTTTGCTGCAGGCGATTGGCAGCGGTTATGAAAATTTACTTGCGTGTTACCAAAAATAACATCCCCGGCTCCGAATATTAGGCCGAACAAGGAGCAAAACCACTGATGGCAGATCACGACAAATTCACCGACAACGGATTCTGGACCCCCCAGACCTATATGCTGCAGGCAATCGACAGTTGGGTGGCAAACGCCGCGTATGAGGTGTCCAATGCCCTCAGTATCGACAACAGCCCGACTCTGGATCCGCTGATGCAGGCCAGGTGGCCCGGGATGTATATCCAGCGGGCGGTCTATCCGAAATTTGATGCCCAGAACCTGTTTCAGTTCGCCGACAACGGTTTTGACCTGGTCTATTCACACCAGGTGTTGGAGCACATACCGAAACCCTGGGTGGCTGCCCGGGAGATAGTACGAATACTGAAGCCCGGCGGCCTGGGCATTCATACGTCTTGTGCGTTTAATCCGCGCCATGGGTTGCCGGAGTTCAACGACTACTATCGCTTCCTGCCGGATGGATTGGCGGAACTTTTTGACGGGGTGGAAGTGATTGTTAAAAGTGGATGGGGCAATCGGCAGGCCCTTTTGTATAACCTGGCTATCGATGACGGGTACGGCTCTTTGGGCGGACGCCGTTTCAACCAGTATGTGGGTGAGCAAAACGACGCCCAGTACCCCTGGCATACCTGGATCATTTTTACAAAATTGCAGTAATTACGCTCGCTGAGGAAACCAAAACGATGGGACCCAAACCCCAGAAGACTGAACCTGCTGAGGTTAAGCATATTGTCATTTCCGGTACCAATTTCTGGAACCCGGGTGACGATTTTGTCAGAGACGGTGTTGTTAGAATCCTGAACAATTTATACGGTGGATATCGGCTTAACTTTCTATTCTATAACTTCAACCAGGACTTCTATCCACAGAGTAAATTTGCCGGGATCGCCAACACGGTTGCCCGGTTGGATCTGGATACCTACGGCGGGCACGTGGACGCCATCGTCATAGCCGGGCTCTCGGCCGGGATCGAGATTGCCGACCTGTATAAATGGATTATAAAAAACGACCTCCAGGACCGGGTTTACCTTATAGGGGCCGGATACGAAAATGCATATGTAGACGAACATATCAGCCAGGAACCAGCCGCCACGATTTTTAAGCATGCCAGGGTGATCACCGGACGCACACAGGAAAAACCGAATTTTATCACCGATCACAATCTATCCTATCATCATATTCATTGTCCGGCCATATTGTCGGTACCGGCGGTTAAACCTGTTCAGGAAGATAAAAAAATTGAGAAGATTGCCTTCTCAATCCAGCTGCCGCCCAAGATCGGCATTAACAACCAGTCCTGCTCGGAGAAGATGCACAAACTGACCATGCAGATTCTCTTTGCGCTCCACCATGATTATGAAATTGCGGTGATCGCCCATCATAAGAGCGAATATCTTTACTTCTTAAATCTGTTCCGGGAATTGGAAATCAAGGCGCCGGTCATATTTTCTTCTTTTTACCAGGACCTGTTTGCGGCTTATCCTGAATATGACCTGATTATATCGACCCGTTTACATGCCTGCCTGTATGGGAACGGGCATGGCCTCCCGGCCATTATCATCAATGATACCGACCGACATACCAGGTGTCTAAAGGGATTTCCCCATTCTAAATGGGTGAATTCTTTTGCAAGTTTCAAGCGGATATTCACGGAAATGCAAGGCTGGAATCTGGCTGCAACCGCCCGGGCGGCTGAGGAATTCAAAGCCGGTCTTTTAAGGCGATACCTGGACGTGCTCGCCGGGCCTTTCGGAGTAGAGGGCACGGCGCAAAGTGCGTCCCGGCCGGTGCCTGTCACCGTTCAGGTTCAGCCGCAGGCCAAAACCAAAGATCCGGTCGGCAGAGGGAATGCTAATATCACCGCAAAATCGGTGAACGGTTCCGGTAGTGTTCCGATTAAGGAGTTTTCACGGGAGGATCTGGCCCAGCGGATTACTGCATCCGTGGCACGGGATGTTGATACCAAGCGGCGGGTACTGGCTATCCTGGAACGCCTGACCAAGGATCATTGGCTAAAAAAGAATATTGAATCATATCACCGTCTGATTGCCGATAAGGTGCCGGGCTTCGACGCAGCATCATTTATCAACTGGTACGCCGAACATTTCAGGCCGCGCAACTACCTGGAGGTGGGGGTCAGGCGGGGCCGTTCCATGGCGCAGGTGCTGACCCAGTCACCCGAGACCCAAGCTTTTGGTTTTGACATGTGGATCCCGGACTACGGCTCGGATCCGGCGCAGAACGTTCAGACCAGCAACCCGGGGCCGGACTTCGTGCGGCAGGAATTCCGAAACCTGGGCATCGCAAGCCGGCCGACATTGACCAAGGGCAATTCACACCAGACGCTGCCCCGCTTCTGGCGCGACCCAAAGAGCCCCCAACAGTTTGATCTTATCTTTGTAGATGGAGATCATACCTATGATGGAGCCAAACTGGATCTGGATATCTGTTTTGAGCACCTGGCTGCCGGCGGTGCGCTGGTATTCGACGACATTTTGCATCCGGCACACCCTGAACTCGAGCAGTTGTGGGCAGAGACAAAGGACCAATACCCGGAATGTATCTGCATCGAACATCCCTCCGGCATGGGCACCGGCGTCGTTTTCAAACCACCGTTTAATCACCTGGGGCGTTACTTAAAAAAACATCCGGCCTCCGAACCCGATCAGTCACAGGCCGAATCAACCGGAGCGGTGGATGCCAACCCTGCCGCAAATACGGCCGAACTGCCCATCCACTTTTTCACGATCGTGCTGAACGGGGAGCCGTTCATCCGTCATCATATAGACGTATTTAAACACCTGCCGTTCACTTGGCACTGGCACATCGTTGAAGGCGTGGCCGATCTGAAACATGACACCGCGTGGAGTCTCAACTTTGGTGGTAAGATTACTGCGGAACTTCACCAGGAAGGGCTGAGCAACGACGGTACCACCGCATACCTGGATGCCCTGAAAAACGAGTTTCCCGAGAACATTACGATTTATCGCAAATCTAAAGGCGCATTCTGGGACGGAAAAATCGAAATGGTCAATGCGCCTATCCCAAATATTCGGGAGGAGTGCCTGCTCTGGCAGGTGGATGCCGATGAACTCTGGACACTGGAGCAACTTTGTTCCGCCCGGGAGATGTTTCTATACACTCCGGATCGGACCGCGGCCTATTATTTCGACCATTTTTTCGTGGGGCCGGATCTCGCCATCACGACCATAGATACCTATGGGAATCATAAAGATTATGAGTGGTTGCGAACCTGGCGGTTCAAACCCGGTTGCCGGTGGGAATCCCATGAACCTCCCAAGTTGTGTCTACCCGGCCCCCAAGGCACCTGGAATGATGTGGCCGGCATCAAACCATTCAGGCAGGCGGAAACCAAATCCAGGGGATTGGTTTTCCAGCACTATGCTTATGCAACTGAAGACCAACTGCGTTTCAAGGAAGTATACTATGGTTATAAAAGAGCCATAAAAGGGTGGCGGGCTTTACAGGCGCAGGACACGTTTCCTGTATTTTTAAGGGAATATTTCCCATGGGTTAAAGATGACGCGCAGGTCGATACACTTGCATCCCGGAATATCGAGCCGCTGGGCACCAAAGGAAAAGGAGGGCAATGGCAATTCAACCATCCTGGTCCCCCCGGAACAGGAGGCCCAACGACACCCGTTTTGGACAAGGCAACTAGAATTCTCTATGTTCGTACGGATGCTATCGGCGACAACCTGCTGTCCATGCCCATCGTCCGACAGATCAAGGAAACGTACCCGACCTCAGAGATTACGGTACTTTGCCAGGCTCAAATCGCCGAGTTGTACGCACCCTCCCCATACGTGGACCGCATGATTTCCTTCGACAAACAACGTGCCGATGCGGATGCGGCATATCGATCCGGAATTATCAGGCAACTCCAAAAATTGCGAGCCGACATCGCCCTGAATCCCGTCTATTCCCGGGAACCCCTGACTGATCTTTTTACGCTGGGCAGTCAGGCAAAGACACGGATCGCATTTCAGGGGAACCTTTGCAATATTACCGCGACCGAGCGTGAGAAGCACAACCCTTTCTATACGCAGGTCCTGCCGGATAGTCTCGGGAACAAATCCGAGCTGGATATGCATCGGATTTTCCTGAATGCAATCGGAATCGACGCACCGCCGCTGCAGCCAAGGCTGCACCTGACGGAACAGGATGAAGCCTTTGCGGATCAGTGGTTTAAAACCGAGAATTTGAAACCTGAAAAGACGATAGCCCTGTTTGCCGGCGCCCTGAACGAAGTCCGCAGGTACCATCACTACGGGGATGCATTGTCACCGGTATGCCGGGAGAATGATTTCGCAGTCATCGCTCTGGGGGCTGCCGGGGATGCGGCCATCAACCAGGAAAACCTCGATCAAGTCGACAACAACGGCACGATCAATCTGTGCGGCCGCACAACCCTGCGTCAAGCCGCAGCCCTGCTGAAACGCTGCCGGCTGGCAGTTGGGGCCGAAACGGGTCTGGCCCACATGGCGTGCGCGGTTGAGACACCGAATGTCCTCCTGCTGGGGGGCGGGCACTTCGGACGGTTTATGCCTTATTCGCCGCTCACGACGGTGGCCTGCCTGCCGCTGGACTGCTACCGGTGTGACTGGAAATGTGCCTATTCACAAGCACATTGCATCCAGGGGGTGAACCCGCCTGTCCTTACCGGGGCTATCCGGCGGGCGTTGGCAGAATCAACGCATCGGCCGCGCATCATATTCCAACAAGATTTTAAGGCCGCTTCCTCAAAAGAACACCCCAGGTGGCGCGAACTGGATCCGGATACGATTTCGGCAGATGTTGAAACCATGCCGGCCTCCGAAAGGCGCTCTGCGAAAAAGGGGGAGTGGCTTGTATCCGCCATCGTGTCCACTTACAATTCGGAACGCTTTATCCGTGGCTGTCTCGAAGACCTGGAAGCCCAGACCATTGCAGAGCGGTTGGAAATCATTGTCGTTGACAGCGGATCCGAAGAGAATGAAGGTGACATTATCGGCGAGTTTAAGGAGAGATACCGCAATATTAAATATATTCGAACCGAGCAGCGGGAGACAGTTTACCAGGCCTGGAACAGGGGCATCCGGGCAGCCGGCGGAAAATATGTCACCAATGCCAATGCCGATGACCGGCATTGCAGGGATGCTTGCGAGAAGCTTGTGGCCGCACTGGAAGCAAATCCGCAGGCCATTTTAGCCTATAGGAACAGCCATGTGACCCCCCTGGAAAATGGGGTCTACGGTTCGGCACCGCTCAGCGGAACATTCAAGTGGCCGGAATTCGATCCGGCCCTCCTGTTCAGAGGTAATTATATAGGACCGCATCCCATGTGGCGGCGCTCGGCCCATGACCGCTACGGCTGGTTCGATGAAGAGTTGGTGGTTGCCGGGGATTACGACTTCTGGTTGCGCATGGCCGGTGACGAAGTTTTTGTCCACGGGGATGAGCCTCTCGGGCTCTATCTGAATGCGCCGGGCAGCGTGGAACATGCCAACCTCAAAACAAGTATGCAGGAGGTACAGCGGGTCCGCAACCGCCACTGGCCCAAAGGCAAAAGTGGGCTGCCGCCGCTTGACAGCAACTTCCTCGTGACGGCCGAACGGCCGGCCGAGCAAACCGCCGGAGTCCTGAAGGACAAGATACCCATCACCGCCATTATTGCAGCTTACAACGAAGGTGACGTCATTTATCATGTGATCCGGGATCTCGTCGAACAGGACATTAACGTCATCTTCATCGATCATCACAGTACGGACAACACCCTGGCAGAGGTCCGCAAATGGGAAGGCAAGGGTGTTATCCGGATCGAGGCCTTTCCGGAAGATGCCGGCCTGAAAATTCCGCGGGATGTCTATGCCTGGCGGCATATTTTGCGTCGCAAACAGGCGCTGGCCGCCGAGATGGGGCCTGGTTGGTACCTCCATACGGATGCGGATGAATTCAGGGAGGCGCCCTGGCCGGGGATAAAATTGAGGGCGGGTATCGAGCGGGTCGATCGTGAGGGGTACAATGCCATCAATTTTAAAATTTACGACTTTAAACCGACCGGCAACGATTTCAAACCCGGGCAGGATGTCAGGGAATGCCTGACCCACTACGATCCTGATATTCACACATTCAACAACGTACAGATCAAGTGCTGGAAGAATTACGGCCAGACCTTCAATCTATGGAAATCGGGCGGGCATGCAGTGGCGTTCGAAGGCCGGAAAGTCTATCCGACGCCTTTCATTCTCAGGCACTACGCGATCAGATCGCAGTCGCATGGACTGCAGAAAGTCTTTGCAGAGCGCAAATCCCGTTTCGACACTTACGAAAGGGAGGCCAGATGGCACGACCAGTATGATAAGGTGGCGGATACAGAACACAATTTTCTAAAAAAGTCCGCTGATCTGATTCTGTACAATCGTGCTAAAGCCTGCCGCCAGGTCCAGTCTGCCGGGCGTTCCTCATCAGAAGGGTACCATGAATTTACCCGACCGGAGGTCCAGGCCCTGGTATCCAAAGATGCCCGGGTGATCCTGGATGTGGGTTGCGCAGCCGGAAGGATGGCAGGCGAGATCAAAAGGAAGCTGAATGCCGAGGTTTGGGGCATCGAGCCGGTTACCACCGCTGCCCGGCGGGCTGAAGAGGGTCTGGATCGTGTGATCGCGGCTCCGGTGGAGCAAGCCATTGCGCAGTTGCCGGATGGGTATTTTGACTGTGTCATTTTTGCAGATGTTTTGGAACATCTGCAACATCCGGAGCAGGTGCTGCACGATATCCAGGACAAGTTGACAGCGCGCGGGGAGGTCATCGCCAGTATTCCCAATGTTGCGCATTGGTCCGTCGTTAAAAACCTGCTCGCCGGTCAGTGGGAGTATGAGGATGCCGGCATTCTTGATCGTACCCACCTGAAATTCTTCACGCGTGAATCCATAAAAACCCTTTTCAAACAGACAGGATTTGACATCCTTGAGATGCAGGCAACCCGATTCGGCCGCCAGAAAATACCGGCCGCGCTTGCGACCGGCTTAATGAAGAGTGGTTTTGACATGGAGAAATTTACCAAGGAAGCCAACCATTATCAATACCTCGTAAAAAGTCAGATGGATTCGAGGGCAGCGGCGCCGGAGAAATCACGACCCGTAGTTTCCATGATCATCCTGGCCCATAATGCGCTGGACTATACAAAAAAGTGTATCGCGTCCATCCAGGCCCACACGGAGCTCCCCCATGAGATCATCTTTGTAGACAACGGTTCCACAGATGGTACGCAGGACTATCTGAAAAAGCTCAGCGAGGCGCACGCGCACTACCGGCTGGTGGCCAATAGAGAAAATACGGGTTTCGCAGCCGGCAACAATCAGGGGCTGGCCATTGCCCGGGGGGAATACCTTCTCCTGCTTAACAATGATGTGGTGGTGACGTCCGGCTGGCTTGAGCGCCTCCTGGCCTGTGCGGAAAAAAATCTTGATATCGGTATCGTCGGTCCCTTGTCCAACTATGTCGCCGGACCACAGCTGACCAAGGATGTGTCATACGATACGACCAGCCTGGACGGTCTGGATACGTTCGCTGCAGAACTTGCCCTTGAAAATGCCGGACAAATCAAGAGACTTCCACGGGTTGTCGGGTTTTGTATGTTGATTAAAAAGGAGGTCGTGGACAGAATTGGCGGGCTGGATGCCCGCTATGGGCTGGGCAATTTCGAGGATGATGATTTCAGCCTGCGCGCTGTTCTGGCCGGCTATGGTTCCTGTATAGCCAAGGACTGTTTTATCCATCATTTTGGAAATCGTACTTTCAGGAGCGCCAACCTGGATTACGAGGCCAGCCTCAAGAAGAATTGGGAGATTTTCAAACATAAATGGAATCTGTCGGAAGATCTGCCCTATGGTTCATCCTGGGAAATCAAAGATGCTGTCCGCAGCGGGTTTGAACCATCGAAGCATTTTATCTCCGTTTCTGACGAATCCGGTATAGACAGCGATCGAACACAGTCTGGAGCACACCGGCAGATTGCAAAACAAAAACAGCATAAATCGGTTGCCGCGAAAGAATCCGGGACCGTAATTATTGATTTGGATGCACATCGTAAAAGCAAACAACCGACGGCATCTGTTTTCCAGAAAAAAGGAGATACATTCATGAAAACTTCAAACCCAGCGGTGTGTTCCCCGGAAACGGAAGCCGCCCTGGTCGCCTACATGGAGGAAAAACTGCAGGGCTCGGTAAATGCTGCTGTGATCCATAACGATCTGGGCATTATGTACTGCCGCACGGGCGAAAACCCGAAGGCTCTTGAGAATTTCAAGGCGGCCACTGACCTCGATCCGGCCAACACTTCATATTTAAAGAACCTGGCGGACTTTTACTACTCCATTATGCAGGATAGCCGGGCTGCCCTGGCGGTTTATAAAAGGCTGGTGGCGCTGGACCCGGTGGACACGACCGTCCTGACGATTTTGGGACACATTCATCTGGCCGAGAAAGAATTCGGTGAAGCCAAAACCTATTATGCGCGCATTTTAGAGCTGGATCCGGGTAACACCGAAGTACAGCGTTACCTTGAAAATCTGATGCCAGCTGGCGGTCCTGTTGTCACCGCCGAGAAGACGGAATCGCCCGAAGCGTTATACAATCACGCGCAGAATCTGGTGGAACAGGGCGATGCGGTCGCCGCCTGTCGGCAGTTGGAATCTCTGGTGGCCGCCTATCCCGGACATGCTCTGGCTTACAATGATCTCGGCGTGTTGTACTACCAGGCAGGCAATAAAGAAAAGTCACTGGCTGCCTATGAACGGGCAGTGACGCTTGAACCTCAAAACATTACCTTCAAAAAGAACCTGGCCGATTTTAGATGTGTTGAGATGAAGCAAATCGAGGCGGCTCTGGAACTCTATAACGAAATACTGGCCGTTGAGCCAGACGATCTGGAAACGCTGTTAACCATGGGAAAGGTCTGCGCCATGCTTGGCCGTAAAGAGGATGCCCGCCACTTTTATAATCAAGCCCAGGCTGTTGAACCTTGGAACGCAGAGATAAAACAGTTGCTTGAGGATGTTGAAACCGGGAAACAGCCATCTGAGGCAGACCACTCTGTTGAAGAAAAATATACTCAAGCGCAAGGTCTTGCTGAAAACGGCCAGACAGCCGAAGCCCTGGCTAAGCTGCAGGAACTCGTTGCCCTGCATCCGGACCTGGCCGTGGTGCATAATGACCTGGGGGTTTTGCATTACCAGACCGGCGATGTGCAGGCCGCGGCTGCTCATTACGAGAAGGCGGTTGAGATTGATCCGGGCAATGCGGTCTACCGTAAGAACCTGGCGGATTTCTACTGCATAGCGCAGGGGCGGCTGGAAGAGGGGATGCAAATATACGTCGATCTTCTGGCGCAGGAACCTGACGATGTGGAAATCTTGGCTGCTTTGGGCCAGATCTGCGAACGCTTGGATAAACCTGACGATGCGCGTGGCTTTTACGACATGGCCTTGAATGTAGAACCCTGGAATTCACAGATCCGCCAACTGGTGGACGAAATGAAAAAGACCGGATAGAAATCGGTCGCTGTTGTCCGTTTCGACTTGAAAACCCACATGCCGCTGACCGCAATAATCGTTATCCATCGTTCCCCGGGTCGGATGCCTGGCTGCCTAGAGGCCATCCGCGCCTGCACAAACGGGGAATACCGACTACTCGTCATAGACGCTGCCCCTGGCCGGGATTCTCAGTCTGATGGTAGATGGCGGGGGGACGGGGATCTGCAGGTTATCGACAGCCGGGGCGGTAAGCGTGCGGTGAAGGCCTGTAATACCGTTTTGAAGCAGGGTAAGTGGCATCAGGTTTACATGGTTGGAAGTACTATCCGGGTGGCGGACGGGTGGATCGAGGCTTTGGGAAGGTGTCTGGAAACGGCCCCTCAAGCAGGTTTGGTCGGTCCGCTCATGGACTCACATTATGCCGGGTTGCAGATCCCGCTTTGTACGCCAACCGACCTGGCCGGATCGACCGGCGATTTAAACGCGGCTCTCCAATCCCGCTGCCGTAACCAGCGCGTGGCCGTTCGCAATCCCGGGGTAGGCTGCTTGGGAGGCAAACTGGCAACTGTGCGGGCCCTGGGGTATCTGGATGAAACTTGTGAAGATATGGACGTGGCTCTGGCAGACCTCTGCCTGCGGGCTGAAATGGCCGGCTATCAAAATTACCTGGCCGGCGACATTCTTGTGGCCGCCGATAAACGGGTCCAGTCGCACCGCTGGCAAAAGGCCTTGCGAGACAAATGGGAGAGCCTCGAACCGGAAAGTGACCGGCGCAAGCATTACGAGGCCCTGTCTTTGTGTGCCCAGGCGCATCAGGCTCGCCAGCGGGAAAATCTGGACCGGGCCGTTGAGCTGTATCTAGAAGGCATCGGGCTTTTTCCTGCGGAACATAAATTGTATCTGGACCTTGCTGATATGCTGGCCGCGACCGGGCGGATTGAGGATGCGCTGCAAACCTTGCAGGAAATGCCGGATGAACCGTCTCGCCCGGCGGGTGAACTGATCACCGCGATCTGCCGGCGGGACATGGCGCAACCCGAGCAGGCCCGTTCGGTAGTGGACCGCCTCCTATCGGCCGATGACGGCTGTGCGGCGGGATGGTGGTTGCAAGGCGCTTTACAGATGGATGCGGGCCAGCCAGACCGTGCGGAAAGGTCATTTCGAAAGAGCATTGCGCTGGATCCCGGTTTCGGCGACAGCCACACGGCGCTGGGCAAGTTGAAAGCGGACCACGGCGCCTCGACAGAAGCCCTGGATTGGCTGGAACGTGGGTTTGTGCTTTCCCCGGATGTGGACCGGAACGCAACCGCCTACCACGCGGCCATTTCCCAGGGGCAGGACTATCGGCGCGCGCTGCCGTTTTTCTTAGCCGCGGCGGCCATATGCCGTTCCAGCCGTCGCCTGCGTTACCTGCTGATCGATATCCTGCTCAAATCCGGCCAACCGGATCTGGCCATGGGCGTCATCGAATCGGCTCTGGTGGATTTCAGCCCTGATGAGGGATTGTTGACCGCCGCGTTGGCTGTTCGGGAACAGTTGGCGGATGGACCGCTTCAGAAAAACGGTTCAACGGTTTGCTTTTGTCTGATCGTGCGGGATGAAGAGACGGACCTGCCCCGCTGTCTGCATAGCATCAAGCCGGTTGCCGATGAAATTGTCATTGTGGATACCGGCTCACGAGACAGGACCCGTGATATTGCCCGGGTCTTTGGTGCCCGGGTATATGATTTCAAGTGGTGTGACGATTTTGCCGCCGCAAAGAACTTCGCCGCCCGGCAGGCCCGGGCCCGGTGGATTTTCAGTATAGACGCGGACGAGGTGCTTTCACCGTTGGACCATGAAGCCGTAAGGCTTTTGCTGCAGCGCCCCGCATCCGACCCCGTGGCGTATGCCGTGACCACCCGCAATTATCTCAAGTTAATGGATGTCATCGGCTGGCAGCCCAACGACGGGCACTACCCGGAGGAGGCCGGCCTGGGGTGGATGCCCAGCGAAAAGGTCCGCCTGTTTCCCAACGACCGCCGGTTACATTTTGTCTATCCGGTCCACGAGATGGTGGAACCATCGCTGGAAGCGGCCGGGATCCCCGTGGTGGCCTGCGACATTCCCGTTCACCACTATGGCAAGCTGAACTACGCCCGGAGCCAGGCCAAGGGCGCGACGTATTATAAAATTGGCCTAAAGAAACTGGAGGCTTTGCAAGACAGCCCCACCGGCATCCGTGAACTGGCGATCCAGGCGCAGACCCTGGGGGACTACCCGGAAGCAGCCCGGCTCTGGGAGCACCTTTTAACCCTTGAACCCGGGCGGGCGCATACGTATATAAACTTGGGGACCGTCTACCTGGAACTCGGTGAGTATGCAAAAGCGCTCCAGATGGCCCGCCAAGCCCAAAAGATGGATCCCGCCATTAAAGAGAGCCATTTTAACCTCGCACTGAGTATGTTTTATAGGGGCGACGCCCGGGGCGCCATCGGCGTACTGGAACAACTCGTGGAACAGCAGCCGGATTATTTTGCAGCCCGGTTCATCCTGGCGGCAGCCTGTTGCTGCGCCGGTGAAGACGAGCAAGCCCGGGCAGCCCTGGGAAAATTGCAGCACACCGGCATCGCTGCGGGGTTGCCGGAGGCTGCGCATACGCTGGCCCAGGGAATGGAAAAAGCCGGGCAAAGCACCTTTGCCCGTGCTTTGCAGACCTTAATACCTGTATAGACCCATGAACCAGACCCGGGAAATGATGAAACAGGCGGCAACGCTATTGAAGACCGGCCAACCGGAACTGGCCGCCGAGGTCTGCAGCCAGCTTTTGAAGCAGGCGCCGGCTCCGGCCGAGATGCTGTACAATCTCGGTTTGCTGCATCAGGAAAACCGGTTTTTCGACCTCGCCCTTGATTATTATCAACAGGCTCTGGTTGAGGCCCCCGAAAACGTCGATACCCACTACAATGCCGGCAATTGCTGCATTCATGTCGGCCGGTTCAGCCTGGCAAGCGACCATTTTCGTGCGGCCATTCGACTGAATCCCCGTTTTTCCAGAGCTTACCATAATCTGGGACTGCTGCTCAGGGAAAAAGGCGACTGGGGGGAAGCGGCCGACAGTTTTGAAAAGGCCATTCGGATTGAACCGCAGCAGGCTGATTACTATAACAGTCTGGGGTTGACATTTTACAAGCAGGGGCGCTTGCCGGATTCGCTGAACAGTTTTAAGGCGGCCCTCGAGCTGACGCCGGAAGATCCCGTTACCCATTACAATCTGGCCAATGTTTATCGATATTCCGGACAGATGCAGGCTGCCGTGGCCGGCCTGGAAAAGGCCATTGCACTGGATCCGGATTTTCAGGAAGCTTATCACAACCTGGGGGAGGCGCTTTCCGTTCTGGGGCGCTATGCCGAGGCTGCCGACAAATATCGGCAAGCGATTCGTGTAAAACCGAACCGGCCGGAACCCTGGAACGGGCTGGGCAATGCCCTGGTAAATCTTGGGCAAACCGGGGAAGCCCGGGACTGCTATAAAAAGGCCATCTGGCTGAATCCGGACTATGCCGGTGCGCATACCAGTCTCGGCACGGCCTACTACGCTGACCGGCAGTTGGACCTGGCCAAAAAGCATCATCGGCGGGCCCTGGACCTGGACGCCGGTCAGGCCGAAGCAGCGTTCAACCTGGGGCTGGTGTACCTTTTGGAGGGGAACCTGGAAAAGGGCTGGCCCGGGTATGAAAAACGTTTCGATAAACGTGACTGGGCCGCGAACTATCCCGTGCGGCTGGACAAGCCCAAATGGGATGGCCGGCCGTTTGAGGGCCAACGCCTCCTGGTGCATGACGAACAGGGGCTGGGCGATACCCTCCAGTTCGTGCGCTACCTGGAAATGGTCAAACCACTGGGGGGGACAGTCCTTTTTGAGACCAGAAAGCCCCTGCAGAAATTGCTGGCGAATACCCGGGGGGTCGACCAGTTGCTCCTCCGTACCGGCACGGGGCAACCGGCGGCGGATTTTGACCTATATTGCCCCTTATTGAGCTTGCCGGGTATCTTCCAAACGACCCTGACGTCCCTTCCCGGGCGGGTGCCGTATATTCAGGCCGACCGGGAAATGACGGATCGCTGGGGCCGGCGGGTGCCGGGCCGGGGGGTTAAGGTCGGCGTCGTCTGGTCAGGCAACCCAACCCATTTCAGGGGCTTGCATCGTTCCGCCGCCCTGGCCGATTTCGAGGGACTGCTCCAGACCAGGGGGGTTCACTTTTACGGTTTTCAGAAAGGTCCGGCCGCCAAGGAGGCCGCCCGGTTTGCGGATGCCGGTCTGATCGAAAACCTGGGCACCGATTTCGATGATTTCAGTGACACCGCGGCTGCTATGGCGCACATGGACCTCGTGATTTCCATTGATACCTCGGTGGCCCACCTGGCCGGGGCCATGGGCAAGCCGGTCTGGGTGCTGCTGGCTTATGCGGCCGACTGGCGCTGGCTCATGGCGCGCGGTGACAGCCCGTGGTACCCCACCATGCGATTGTTTCGCCAGCAGCAAAAGGTGATTGGCGTGGGGTGATAAAAACGGTGCAGACAGCATTGGACAATATGCTTAAAACTTTTTGAAAAGAGCGGCCTGAAAATGGCAGCTTCTTTTAACGCCTGTGTTTTGGTGTTAAATCTAAAAATAAATAGCGAAGGGCTCACAGCCAAAACCGAAGGCGCGTACAATCGTCCCCAAGGACTATGATGATGACAACTATGAATAACGGTGCCAATCCCTCCGAGGACTTCCTGGTCATGGGCGTCTGCAGTTATGATACCCGGGCGGTGCGCTGGCTGGAAACCCTGCGCGCGCATTACGATGGCCGGGTGATACTGGTGATGACGTCTGATTATCCCGATGGGCTTGCGGTGGCTTACGATGTGGAGATACGCCGGGTCACCGTTCCCGAGGGGTTCTGGCGCAACCGGGTCGGCCTGGGGTGCTATCAATGGCAGTACATTCAACCCGTGGCCGCAGAATTTCCGGACACCTATATTTTAAGGACGGATGTCTTCGATGTGGTGTTCCAGGACGATCCCCGTACCTATGTGGATTACGACCAGGACTGGGTATATGTCGAACAGGAAGGCATGCGTAACTGCGACAACGAGTACATGCGCGGCTGGTTTTCCATCAACCCGGATGTGGCCCCGACTGTTTTCCAACAACCGGTGTACAATGTGGGCGTCATCTGCGCCCGGGGGAGCCAGTTGGCGGATATCGCCGCGTTTATCGGTCAGCGGCGGGGCCGCACCTATGCCGACCAGACCGAACTGGCTCTCTATATGCACGCCTATCCGGACGCCTTTCGGTCCGTGCCGCTGTTCTTCAGTCATTTTGCCGACATGCTGGACCAGATGCAGATTGCCGATGCCCGGCATTTCGTAAACAAGGAAAACCGGCAAAAGTATTGCGTATGCCACGCCAATGGCAAAACCACCCACTATCTGGACAGTATTTATCCCTATGCGCCCTATGCCGAAAAGTTTGACCTGCCGCAGTCGCTGAGACCCGCCAAGGTTGCGATTGACCTTACGATCGGGATCCCGGTCAAAGACCGGCCGGTTGAATTGGCCCTGCTGCTCCAGTCTCTTTTGAACCAGACCTTTCAACGTTTTCGGGTGCTGCTGGTCAACGACTGCCAGGAGACCGATTTTTTAAGTGAGAATTCAACGGTTCAGGGCCTGATAAAACTTCTTGAACGCTCCGGGTCGCCGGTAACCATCGTCCAGGGGGACCAGAAAGGGCCCCAGTACTGCGGCCAGCGTATCCTGGAGCATGCCGCAACCGAACTGATATTTCGCCTGGACGATGATGTCGTCCTGCAGCCCGATTGCGTTGAGAAGTTGCTGGCGGTCATTGCTGAAGGGTATGATGCCGTGGGGCCGATCTATCTCGATCCCCAACGGCCGACGGAAGACCAGGTCATCCCGGAAGGGACATCGCTAGAGGACCGGATGAAGGTGGGGCGGGTGTATTGGAAAGATGAGCTCTTCCTGTCCGGCATCTTGCAGGTGAACCTGCACCCGAACGCTGAACCGGTGCCGGTGGAGCACCTCAATTCCGGCTTCCTCTATCGCAAAAGCGCGGCCTGCAAAGCCGGCGGGTACTTTTTAGACTATTCCGTGGTGGGACATCGGGAAGAGACGGATATCAGCTATCGCATGTTTCGCACCGGCGCCCGTTTGGCGGTCGCACCGGCTGCCCGGGCCTACCATTTCCACCCGGCTTACGGCGGTATCCGCGAAACAAAAGGCCAGCAGATGCGCCAGAGCCTCTGGGACCGTGACGAAATGATTTTTCGGGAACGGCTGCGCGGGTGGATGAAGTGATGGCCGCATTTATTTAAAACGACAGGTTTAGCCTGTCAGGCTGAGATTGTAACGACGAGCCGACTTTTCCAGAGGCCACTTTGGCAAAGTCGGCTTGCTGCGTTTCGAGGGGCAGCAGGTGAACATACCGTAAATACAAAAAAGAGACGGCACCAGTTAAGACAGCCCTGCCGGCTGCAAGTTCAAAACAAAAAAAACGGAGGGGAAATCCCCTCCGTTTTTTTTACTGCGTTGAAACTCTGGCTTAGAAGAGTCTCAGGACTGACTGGGCAGCCTGGGACGCCATACTCAGAGAGGATGTTCCCAGAGCCTGACGGGTCTGGAGCATCAGCATGTTCGCGCTCTCTTCGTTCATGTCGGCATTGGTCAGGTTCGTGGCACCGTCTTCGAGCGTATTGATCATCTGCGTGGTGAACTCCTCACGTGTGGTGATCGTGCTCAAGCTGGTGGTCAGCGTCTGGGTCTTGGTCCGCAGGGTGTCGCGCGCGGTATCCAGGTCGGCAATCGCGGCGGTTACGTCGCTCTGCGCTACCCAGGCGTTGGTATTGTCTGCAATGCTCAAGCCGCTGGCGGAAGCATTGAAACCGGTGATCGTAGAACTGGAGTCGCCGGATTCGTCATACTCTACCGTCAAGGAACCGGCAGCCAGCATGTTGATACCCTTGTAGCCGGAGTCGGCTGCCAGGGTGTCGATCTGGTTCATGACCTCGTCAAACTGGTCGGCGAGGGCGCTCCGGTCGGTCGCGTTCTGCGAGGCGGCCGTGGCGCAAGCGTCGATGGCCGAGGCGGAATTGGCCAGAGACTTGGCGGAAGCGATCAGGTCGGTGATGGCTTCGATACCGTTGTTGGCAGCCTTGATGGTCTGAATCGCTTCACCCATCTGGTCTTTACGCTGGGCCAGGTCACCTGCTCTCTGATTGTGACCGGCGGCGGCGAAAAAGTTGATGGGATCGTCAAGGGCGTTCTGGACCTTCTTGCCGGTGGCCAGCCTGCTGGCCGTTTTATTCATCAGATCATTGGTCTGCTGCAGACTGAAAAGATTCTGACGCATGCCGGAAGTTAATGCGATGTTGTTCATAGCCATGGTGTTTCTCCTTTTCTAGGAATGGATCGGCTTTCTAACCGATCATAATATGTCGAAACGTTTTGTTTCGACTGGCGCTGCGGCAACTTTCGGGAGCCCCTAACGGCGACAGTTGCCCGACGCCTTTCAAAGGGTATATCGGGCGGCGGGTCAAAAACTTTAAGAAAATTGAATTATTATATATTGCTGTCGTCTGAAATAGAGATCCGATTGACCTTTAAAATGCGGTTTGCGCTCAATGGGTTGCCGGTACGGATAGGTGGTTGCGACGGCCCGAATGCGTCACTTAGTTGAGGTAATACAAACGCATGGAAGATAAGAACGGGACCACCGGTGAAGCCGCGAACCCTGCGTGCGACCACCGGTAGACAGGGTTGCCGGATCAAGGTGTTTGGCGCAGTCCGGCCGCTATATTCTGGTTGATGGCGATGAGGATATTGAGTTTGTCCTTCTCCGGAAAGGCTATAATATCAAAGGTACGCTTGTCGATGAATGCGCTGAGCCGCAGCAGGTCCCGGCGTATTTCCACCGGCAGGGGGTTTTCGTCACTTGCGAGTTCTCCCTGGAAGATCGTCCAGATCCGCTGGTTGTAATCCAGCGCCTGCTTCAGTCCGGTATTGCGCTCATTTTCATCTTTGTCCCAGTTGTCCTGGCAGGCTTTAAGTTTGATGGCGGCTTTGGTGAGCACCTCGGCTTCGACATCCCGGCCCGACATGGTGGCCTTGTCCACGCCCTTGTACGTATCGATGGGCTTGCGCTTATACATGCTGCTTGATTTCCTCTTCGTAGTTAATCAATTCTCGACACAATTTCAGGGCTTTATAGTATTGGCGCTGCAAAATATGTTCACTCATGCGGTCAATGACTGCCAATTGGCTGGGGGCTGCGCCCAGGAAATCCTTGACCAGTTCCCAATAACTGTTGTGGTGGACCACCAGGTTCGCCTCGTCGATATACATAAGCTGGATCGCAAAATATACCCGCCGACCGGGGGTATTAACCTCCGTTTCATTGAGGATGTCCTTTTCCCGCAGGATCGGGACCTTGTTTTCCACGATGAGGTTGGATTTGGAGTTGCCGTTGGTAATGACCGCTCCGCCGATTATCATTTTTTCATTTGGTTTTAACGTGAGTTTCAGCGCCATGCTTATTCCCTGGTTGTTGGGTTAGTATCAATAGAAAATTAGTAGGTATTACAGCAATTATTGTGCCATATACACAGCGCAGGGTCTACTATGCATATTGGATGTTTTGTCGAAAACTTTAACTCTAATTTCTAAATTACCCGGTTTCGTTGAACACTATAAATGGTATCAATTTTGCGATAGTGCTGTTGGGCAGGCAGACAGTTGGCCAAACGGCAAAAAAGACTAAAGGTTTAAACCAATTTGCCGATAGGTTAGTCGTATCGACAAGTATATGAAGGCTGACACTCAAATGCAAATGTGCACCCCATACCGAGGTTCAACCCCATAAGGCATCCTAAAAAGACAGGAGGATTATCATGCCTTTGAAAGTATTGACGGTAGACGACAGCAAGACAATCCGGATGATTGTGAAAAAGGCTTTCAAGCCCTATGACTGTGAACTGGTTGAAGCCGAAAACGGCCAACTTGGACTGGATACGGCCACACGTGAAAAACCGGACCTGATCATCCTGGATATTACCATGCCGGTCATGACCGGCATCGAAATGCTGGAAAGACTGAAAAAGGACGACGAGTTGAAAGCGATTCCTGTGATCATGCTGACGGCGGAGTCGGGCAAAGACAACGTCATGCAGATCGTCAAGATGGGGGTTCAAAATTACATCGTGAAACCTTTCAAGGGGGAACAACTGATTGAAAGGGTGCAGAGCGTGCTCAAGCTGGAGGAAAAAAGCGGCAAGGACACGGCCGGGGCGGCGGAAAAGTATTTTAAAATTCAGGACAGCATCACGATCCTGCGGCTGCCCCCCAAGATTACCCGGCCCATCGGGGTGGAAGTGGAGGGGCTGATCGGCAGCCGGCTCAAAGATATGAAAGCCGACGGACTCAGCAAATTTATCCTGGATCTCACGGGGGTCAAAGAAACAAATATGTCCCCGATAAAACTGATCATCCAGGTCATCGAAAAATGCGGGGCCGCTAAAGTGCATACCCGGGTGGCCGGCACGGCCGTCCTCAAGGAGGAACTGCAGGAATTTGCGGAAACCAGTTCCCTTCCGATTCACGACAGCCTGGAGGCGGCCAAATCACAATTTTAGCATCCGGAAGGGGCCAATTATAAAAACGACTGTTGCAACTTGCAATTAATTCGCAAGATGCAAATATGGTTGTATACGCACAAACCGCCGGGTATCAATGCCTGGCGCGAGAAGGGCACCGGCAGGTGCCCTTTTTATATTTGCAATATGCAAAAAATGCCAACTGCTTATGAAGGGCCAATGGAATCATCCAGTGATCTTGAAATTAAAAACTATCTGAATTTCTTAATAAAAAATTATATAAAAAGTTCTGGCCGGCCGGTGGCATACTCTTTGCTCAATCTTTCCCATAACACGCAACCGCCATATAAAATCCAGGAGCCAAACTATGTTGAACCTTGCCGTTGACAATCAAAGCAGTGTTGATGACCAGGATTTTCAGGACCCCGCCCGGGTATCCCGCCACGGCATCGTCGGTGAAAGCACTGAAATCAAGGCGGTTTTCCGGCTGGTCGAAAAAGTGGCCGACAGCGGCAGTACCATCATGATCAATGGTGAAACCGGGACCGGCAAAGGTTTGGTAGCGCGCGCAATTCACAACCTCTCCAGTCGTGGCGACAAGCCTTTCGTTACGATCAACTGCGGGGCCATCCCGGAAAACCTGCTCGAAAGTGAACTTTTTGGGCATGTCAAAGGCGCCTTTACCGGAGCGGCTAATTCAAAAACCGGTAAGTTCGAAGCTGCCAAGGGCGGGACGATCTTCCTGGATGAAATCGGTGACATGAGTCCCGACCTGCAGGTGAAACTACTGCGGGTCCTTGAAGAAGGCGAGTTTGAGCCCGTGGGCGGTTGCCGGACGCACCGCACGGATGTCCGCGTGATTGCCGCTACCCATCGCGATCTTGAAAAAGCCGTCGCTGCCGGTAAATTTCGACAGGATCTGTTTTTCAGGCTTTATGTCATCCCCATCAAATTGCCAGCCCTAAAAAAGCGTCGCGAAGATGTCCCCCTGTTGATCCACCATTTTATAAACATGATCTGCAAGGAAAAAGGCATGCAGCCGCCGGAGTTTGAGGACGAAGCGCTGGCCGCCATGATGGATTTTTCCTGGCCCGGAAATGTTCGTGAACTCAAAAACATCATAGAGCGCTTGGTGGTGCTCAACGATGGCTGCTGTGTCACCTGCGCTGAACTGCCGGAACGATTTCAAGGCTGCACCCGTGAATTCAATCCATCCGGTATCAAGATCTCCAGCAAAGGCATCTGCCTCAATTCGGCGGTAACCGAATTCGAAAAATCACTGATCATCCAGTCCCTTGAAAAGACCAACGGGATCAAGAATCGGGCCGCCAAGCTGCTGCAACTCAACCGGACCACCTTGGTTGAAAAGATCAAACGCCATAAAACATAGGCCCTTAATAGGGCCTTGCCTAGTCTTAAATCCAAGGAGCATTGACCATTCCTTGGCTCCGATGAAAAATCGTATAACAGTCTGTTATTATTTTGTATCATCTTTTCACTTTTCTTGTGCCCACAAGAAAGCACCCGTAAGACACGGCCCTGCGCTTCTCAAAAAGAGCGCGCCCAACGCAACTCGCTGACGCTCAAACAAGCACTTCGCTCCAAGTTAGATTATGGTCGTCCTTTCCAGTGATGCTCGGCGCGTCTTCAAGGGAAGGGCAACCCAAGATAAAGTCAGCCCGCTTGGGAGGCCTCCTGATGTCTCCCACTTTGCGGGAGGAGCACCACTGGCAGGCCGTGATGAGCCAGGCTGCTTATGCCGTCATCTGCTTCCAGGCCTTTTCCGCCGTTAGGGGACGGTGCCGCCTCACGGGGCGCCGCCGGGATAGCTGTTTGGCTGCCCATCTGGCTTACAGAAAACAGGCGGGCGTCAACACCTTGACACAACAGAGTTTTAGTTTTGACAGCCTTGCAGGTAAAAAAATGGTCGGGATAGCCTGCGCCTGTCCGCGGGGCACCGTCATTTTTCACCGTTGAGACGCACTGTGTGCAACTTGTTGTAAATAAATAAAATATAGTGATATGCGCTGATCTTTCGTTGGCCTGAATCCACGCATCCCATCAGCAGAATGAGAGTCGGCTGGCATGCATCTTGCGATTATCCGGTTACGATTCAGTTTATAAATTTTACCGGACTTGCATGCAGAGGAACACCGTTTGGATACGATACTGATCATAGACCGAGCTGGAACGGTCTCCAAGCCGCTCGAGACGGCCCTGGCCGATAGGGGGTTCCGGATTGATATCCAACCAGCCGGCCGTGCGGTCTTGCAGGGGCTTGATTTGGATGCCTACCGCCTGGTGATTGCAGATTCTGATCTGCCCGGCAGGGACTATACCCAGCTGCTGGCCGAAATACGCGCCCAGGCACCCCACCTGCCGGTGATTGCCACGGCTGAAACAGGCTCGGTACGAGGAGCAGTGGCGGCCATGCAGGCCGGCGCGGTTGATTATCTGCTCAAACCAGTCCACCCGGAAGCCCTGGTCCTGGCCCTTCAAAAGGCGCTTGCGCCGATCGATAGCGGTTACGCAACTTTAGAATCGTCTAACTCGGGCGCCCGCGCCAAGCATATCGTGACGCAGGACTCGCAGGTACGGGAATTACTGCAGGTGGCTGAAAATGTTGCCCAAAGCCAGGCCAACGTCCTTATCCTGGGTGAGAGCGGTACCGGTAAGGAGCTTTTGGCCGCCTATATTCACCAGCATAGTCTGGTCAGCACCAACCCGTTTGTGGCTTTAAACTGCGCTGCTTTGCCGGAGCAACTGGCCGAGAGTGAGCTGTTCGGCCATGAGAAAGGGGCGTTTACCGGAGCGGTCGTGCGTAAAATCGGTAAGTTCGAACTTGCCGGCAAGGGTACGATGTTACTGGATGAAATTTCGGAGATGGCGTTGCCCCTCCAGGCCAAACTGCTCAGAGTACTCCAGGAAAAGGAAATCGACCGGGTGGGCGGCCGCCAGCCGGTACCCATCAACACCCGGGTCATAGCGGTCAGCAACGTCGATCTCAAACAGGCGGTCGAGGAAGGTAGCTTCCGGAAAGATCTATATTATCGCATCAATGTCATACCATTTACCTTGCCGCCCCTGCGAAACCGGCCGGATGACATCCTGCCGCTGGCGGAGCATTTCATCCACAAATTCTGCCTTGAAAACCGCAAGCCGGATCTCAGGCTGACGGCGAATGCGGCCCGTAAACTGCAGGCCTACGACTGGCCCGGAAACATTCGTGAGCTTGAAAATACCATGGAGCGGGCGGTGATTATCACCAGCGGCGGGAAACTGCCCGCCGGGCAGATTTTACTGGAAGATGAACCCGCGGGTCGGGCCAATACCATTGAGCTGCGTCCGGGTATGTCCGTGAAGGAGATGGAGCAAGAATTGATCGCCCGCACCCTGAGAAAGGTCAACGACAATCGCACCCAGGCGGCCGAGATGCTGGGAATCAGCATCCGGACGCTGCGCAACAAACTGAAAGAATATCGGGAGAAAAATGCCGCCTGAAATCGGGCGGTCGGCCTGGTACGATAATTGCTGAGTACACTACTACAACAACGGCAGCGAACCGGCGGCCGCAGGTCAAAGAGGTTGGCGCCGGTGAAAATGAAATCCTGACAAGCGGAGAAATCATGGAAAACAAGGCCCTGTTCGGCCGGACCGTTTCAATCCTGGAAAAAGTCCTGGATTTCAGGTCCCAACGGCACAATGTGATTCTATCGAACATTGTCAATGCGGACACCCCGGGCTTCAAGTCCTTTGACATCGTCATGGACGAAGAGGCCGATCGGATCCATACGCGTGCGACCGACGGCATGCAGATGGCCAGTACGAACCCGGACCATTTTTCCGATGGTGTCCAGGATTCCGGCGGCATCCGCACACGCTTCGTCGAACACGAAAAACTGATCAACAAAGGAGACCAGAACACCGTGGACCTCGATCGCAGCATGAGCAACCTCGCGGAGAATAATCTGCTATACAATGCGCTTGCCCAGACTATTTCCAAGAAATTCAGGGCGCTGAAAGAAGTCATCCGAGGAGGGACAACATGAATTTTATCGATGCCCTTAAAATCAGCTCCTCCGGTATGACGGCCCAGCGGGTCAGGATGACGGTTATTTCTAGTAACCTGGCCAATATGCATACCACCCGTACACCGGAGGGGGGACCCTACAAACGGAAAGACGTCGTTTTCACCACCGAGTCGGTCGAAAGCTCCTTCAGTGATGTCATGCGCGAGACCATTGGTGCCAAGCAAAACGGGGTGAAGGTGGCCGGCGTCATCAACGATGCCAAAAAACCTCTGTTGAAATACAATCCCGGGCACCCCGATGCCGATGAAAAAGGGTATGTGGCCATCCCCAATATCAACATGATGGAAGAGATGGTGAACCTTCTGTCCGCCACGCGGGGCTACGAAGCCAACACGGCGGCCATCAAATCCGCCAAAGATATGGCGCTCAAAGCTCTGGAGATAGGTAAATAAGATGAAAAATATCAGTATCGACTCGATCGTCAGGAGCCTGCCGAACCCCGGCAGCACCAAACTTGAGCGCCCCCAGACCTCGCCGGGCGGATTTGGCAACATGCTGCGCGGCGCCATCAACAAAGTGGAACAGGACCACAACCTCGCCAACCGGTCCATTGAAGAACTGGCCCTGAGCAAGGGCGAGGAGATTCACCGGACCATGATCGAGATGGAGAAAGCCGAGATTTCCTTCAAGCTGCTCATGCAGGTCAGGAACAAAATCGTATCGGCCTATGAAACCATCATGCGGATGCCCGTATAGGCGGCAAAGGAGCAGATAAAATGGCGTTAGAAGATATCCCCGGCCAGTTGAAAGTACTGTCCGACAGTCTGAGCACCGGCAAGAAGGTAGGGCTCTTCCTAGTTGTGGCCGCTACCATGACCGGCTTTATTCTGCTTACGACGTGGGCCGCACGGCCGGAGTACCAGATTCTGTTTTCGGATCTCTCGCTGGAGGATTCCGCTGCAATTTATGAAAAACTGAAAGAGCGCAAGATCCCTTATCAGATTGCCGCCAACGGTAAATCGATCATGGTGCCCCAGGAGCAGGTCTACGAGCTGCGCCTGGAACTGTCCTCCCAGGGGCTCACCCAGGGTAGTTCGGTGGGATTCGAATTGTTTGACAACACCCGCCTGGGAATGACCGAATTCATGCAGAATGTCAATTACCAGCGGGCGCTGCAGGGCGAGTTGTCCCGGACCATCAACCGGTTCGATGAAGTTGAAAGTTCCCGGGTGCACCTGGTCATGGTCAATAAGCCCATTTTCACGGACCAGGACGAGCCGGCCACCGCATCGGTCATCTTGAAACTCAGATCGGGGCGTACATTGAACCTCAACCAGGTCCAGGGGATCGTGAACCTGGTCTCCTCGAGTATCTCCGGTCTGAATCCGGAGAATGTCACCATCGTGGACAGCTACGGCAAACTGCTGACCCGCGGCGAGAAAGGGGCCCGGGAGGGCACCCTGTCAACCGATCAGCTCGTGTTCCAGGAAACCCTCGAGAAAAAACTAGAGGACCGGGTAAAAAGCATGTTGGAAAATGCCCTGGGGACCGGCAAGGCGATTGTCCGGTTGAGTGCGTCTATCAATTTCAACCAGCGCGAGCAGACTGAAGAGCGGTACCTGGCGGACAATCGGGTGGTTCGCAGCGAGAAGGTGCATGACCAGACCTCCAGCACCATCAAATCCACACCGTCCGGTGTCCCGGGAGCTGTGCCCAATATGACCTCCCGCGGTGCCCAGCTGACAAATAAACGCGGGGGAACGACCCACCAAACCGCCGACCGGCTTGTGAACTACGAGATCGGCAAGGTGATCAGCCGGGTGGTCGCACCCACCGGACAGGTAGAGCGTATTTCCGTGGCGGTTATGATCGATGGTCACTATCGGCAGGTAGAGAACAAGAACGGCCCCAGCGACTTTATTTATATCCCCCGCACGGATGAGGAGATGGCCAAGCTTGAAAATATCATTAAAAGTGCCGTGAACTACAACGAAGCCCGGGGCGACACGATCGAGGTGGCCAACATTCCGTTTAAAACAACCAAACCGGTGGATACAGCACCACAGCCAGAACCGGGCCTGCTTGAGCAGGTGAAGCAGTATGCGCCTTTTTACAAATACGGAATACTCATTGTTTTTATAATGTTGGCCTTTCTCTTCATCATACGGCCCATCGTCCGCTGGCTGACAGCCGGCAGCGCCCAGGGGGTTGAAATGCTCAAGCAGCTGCCTGTCACGGTGAGCGAAGCCGAGGGCCACGGTAACCAGCTGGCCAAGCTGCCCTATCAGGAACAGGCCACCCAGCTGCTGTTGGCGGCCAGCGAAGGCGGCGTGGATATTATGAGAGATTGGATAAAGGACGAGAAGTAAATGGAAACAGCAAACCTCGCCGGATCGGTTAAAGTAGCCATTCTACTGAAATCACTAAGAGAGGATACCCGCACAGCCATCATGGAACGCCTGGACAAGGAAGAAAACAAGCTTCTGGCCGGGCACCTCTCCCAGATGGGGGACATATCGCCGGACCTGGTCGAACAGGTCGCCGAGGATTTTGTCACCGCCTTGCAGGGCGCGGCCCAGGGCGGCCGGAAGCAGATCGAACACCAGCAACCGCCCGAGGAGAAGAAGAAACCAAAAAGCTACAAACGCGATATATCCAAACCCTCTAACTTGAAGTCCCTGTTTGCGCTGGATCCGGACCATCTCGTCCAGCTTATCCGGGAAGAGCATCCCCAAACCATTGCGGTTATCCTCGTGCACCTGAAACCCGAAATGGCCAGCGAAGTTCTCAGCCGGCTGCCGGACGAAAAGAAGACGGAAATTGCCCTGCGGATCGCCAATTCGGAGAAGATTGTCTCCGGGATGATCGATGAGATCGAACGAGTCTTCGAAGAGGTGCTGAGCAAGGAGCAGGGGACGGTAACCCATAAAGTCGGCGGTATCGGCCAGCTGGCTGAAATTCTTAATCAGGCGGATGCAGCTACTTCCCAGCTCGTTATGGATGAGATTGAAGACGACGATCCGGAGATGGCCGCCGACATCAAACAGCTCATGTTCGTCTTTGAAGACCTGGTCTTTGTGGATGACAAGGGCCTCCAGGCCATGCTCCGCAAGGTGGAAACCAAGGAGCTGGCGATTGCGCTCAAGGCAGCTTCGGAAGAGGTAAAAGGCAAGATCTTCAAGAATATGTCCACCCGCGCCGCGGACATGGTCAAAGAGGAGATCGAATCAGCTGGCTCGGTCAGGATGCGGGATGTCGAAAATTCGCAGCAGACGATCACCAAGCTGATCCAGGACATGGAGGAAAAGGGCGAGCTCATCATCAGCGGCAGAGGGGGCGAAGAATTCATTGCGTAAAGCATTTGGAAATGATCCGACCCCGCGCGAAGCCATGCGCTTCCATAACTTTCCGGATTTACCGGATGACGCCAGCGTGGTGCGGGGAATCGAAGAAAAAGAAGAGGACCGGGCCTTTCGGCGCATGGAGGCGGCGGCGGAGGCCGGACCAAGTGAGTCCGAAAAGCTGCGGCAGGCATTTGAATTGGAAAAGCTGCAGGCCCGCGAGGAGGGTTTGGCCCAGGGCCTGGAAAAGGGCAAGCAGGCGGTGACCGCCGAGTTGGAGAGCGTGATACAGAAACTGCGCCGGGCGTACATGGACATCGAAAAATACCGCAAACAGCTTTATTTAGATGCGGAGACGGAAACAGTTGACCTGGCCCTGGCGGTGGCGCGTAATATCATTGGTCAGGAAATATCACTTGACCGGCAGATCGTGCTCAATGTCGTCAAGGGCGCGCTTGATAAAGTAATCAATCACGAAAAAGTCAAAATCAGGGTCAATCCCCAGGACTTGGATGGTGTTCAAACCGCCCTGTACGAGTTCCTGCCGCACGTGGAAAAACTCGAGAATGTCCATTTTGAGGCCGATGCAGCCATCACCACGGGCGGGTGTGTCGTGGAAACCAATTTTGGCACCGTGGATGCCCGGATCGAGAACCAGCTCGATCAAATTGAATCCGCTTTTGCTGCCGAGCTGGAAAAATCGCAATACAGCAAATAATCATGGCCCGACATATAGATCTACAGCGCTATCAAAATCGCCTGGCAGAGGTGGACCCGATGATGCTCTGCGGCAAAGTGACCAGGTTATCGGCCTGGTGATCGAGGCCAATGGTCCCGCCAGCCGCATCGGTGCGATTTGTGACATCCATCCCATGGGCAATCAGCCGGCTATCCGAGCCGAAATACAAGGATTTCGCGGCAACCGGGTGCTGCTGATGCCGTTGGAAGAGATTCGCGGCATAGGGCCGGGCAGCCTGGTGGTCGCCCGCAACGAACGCGCGACCATTGCGGTCGGGGACGGTCTGCTGGGAAGGGTGATCGACGGTCTCGGCAATCCCATTGACGGCAAGGGCCCCATCCCGAGCAAGTCGGCCTACCCAATTTACGGCAATCCCATCAATCCCCTGGAACGCAAGCGCATCAATCAACCGTTGGATATCGGTATCCGGGCCATCAATGGGCTGCTTTCAGTCGGCTGCGGCCAGCGGATGGGCATTTTTTCCGGCTCCGGGGTGGGCAAGAGTGTCCTGATGGGCATGATCGCCCGCAACACCAGCGCCGATGTCAATGTCATCGCTTTGATCGGTGAACGGGGGCGGGAGTTGAACGATTTTATCGAGAAGGAACTGGGTCCGCAGGGACTGCGGCGTTCGGTGGTGGTGGTGGCCACCTCCGATCACCTGCCGCTGATCCGGATGCGGGGAGCGTTCATTGCCACCGCCGTGGCTGAGTATTTCCGGGACCAGGGCATGCATGTCAACCTGATGATGGATTCCGTGACCCGCTTTGCCATGGCCCAACGGGAAATCGGTCTGGCCCTGGGTGAGCCGCCCACTACCAAGGGCTACACACCGTCGGTCTTCACCCTGTTGCCCAAATTACTGGAGAGGGCCGGTACTTCGTCAAATTACGGTACCATAACAGGCCTTTACACGGTTCTGGTCGAAGGGGATGACCTGGATGAACCCATTGCCGATGCCGTACGATCCATTCTCGACGGGCATATCGTGCTGTCCCGCGACCTGGCCATGCAGAACCATTACCCGGCCATCGACGTGATGAAAAGCATCAGCCGGGTCATGGTCGACATCACCACCGAGAGCCAGTAAAAAGCGGCCGGCATGATCAAATCGATCCTGGCGACCCACAAGAAAGCAGAAGACCTGATCAATATCGGCGCCTATGTGAAAGGCAGCAATCCGAAAATCGACCAGGTTATTGACATGCTCGATGATATCAATGCCTATCTTTGCCAGGGAATCGATGAGCAAGTTTCCTATGACGAAGGGCTCCAACTGCTGATGGAGTTGACCGGCGGCAATTGATATCAAGCCAATCCCTATAGGCCGGCCAAGGTCTTTATTTCACCGAATCCGGGAATACCATGTACGTTTTTACCCTCGAGCCGCTGCTGACCCAGCGCAAGCATATCGAAGACGCCCGGCAAAAGGAACTCGCTGCGATCCAGGAACAGTTCAATGCCCGCACACATGCACTCCAGGAATTGATCGGTTCACGGGAACGCTGCAGTGCCAAGTTGCGGCGGATAGGTGCCGAAGGGGCCCGGATTGCTGAACTGCGGCTCTATACCGAATATTTCAAGCGCTTATCCATCGAAGCCTACGAAATGCAGCAAACCCTCGATCGCCTGGAGGAAAACCTGACGGCCAAACGCGATGAGGTCGTAGAGGCCATGAAGGGGCGCAAGATTTTGGAGAACCTCAAGGAAAAAGGCCTGCAAGCCTACCGCGAGAAGATTCGCAAGCAGGAAATGAAGTCAGCCGACGAAACCGCGATCAGCCTGTTTAACCGCCGGTAATACTGGTCCCCCACCGCAGACATTCTGCAACCCAATCCAGGGTATCCATCTGGCCTCTACTTGGATGTGAACCGTTATCCGCAACCAGGTCCAGGCATTGCCGCCGCTGAACCCCTTAGGCGGAAAAGATTACCCCTATTACGGAAAAACTTGCCTATCCAGCCGTCCGCTTGCGTTTGCCGGCCGAAATCGAAAAGCAGCGATCACATTGAGCTATCTACATAACACACTGTAAACAAAGTAATTAATGGGGGTTAATCTTCCTTCGGAATCTCGGCAGGTTTTTTTGGGAAGGCTGGCACAGGCCCTGCAAATTCAGATGGCCAACTGAAAACCCGCACGATTCATAAATGAGGATTCATATGCAACTGGAGCTTTTTGACTTTCGAACCGAGAATGCCGGTCTCAAAAGCAAAGTCGGTAAAACAACCGGCAAAGCCGGTGAAGCCGCAGCCAGCCAAAAGACCGGCGCCACCGGGAAGAGCGGGGCTGATTTTCTAACGTCGCTGCGCATGGTTTCGAAAAAGAGTCAGGCCAATTCTGATGACCTGCCGGCCGCCGCCGGTCCGGACCTGGCCGCCCAGGAGCCCCGGCTGACCCGTCTGGGCGACGTCCTGAATGAGATTCTGCGTGAGTGGCCGGCCGGGCGCAGACCGGCTGTCGCTATTGGTGCTCGCGGTGACCGCAACAAGACGGCGGCCCCTGAAACTACGCCAACCAGCTCGGGAGTATTGGCTGCCGCGCCTTCCGAACCGACCGTGACGATTTTGGGACCGGGTAAAGCCCGCCCCAGTTCAGATCGGGCCAAAGCGGGCCTGGATAGTTTTACCAACGCGCTGATCAAGCGGTTGAGCCGAGCGCACGGCCAGAAGTCAACATCGTCGGTTGCGGGCCCGGACACAGGGAACACCGCCGCAAATCAAAATTCGACGAATGTGGCCGTGGCCTCCCAGGCGCTAGCCGCCGACAAACGGGGCAAAGGCAATGGGATTCGGATTCTGAAGAACGCTGAAGCGGCCCAGGGCGCCTCCACCGTGTTGAAATTAAAGAACGCCAGATCGGGCCAGAGTGCCCCGATCGACAGAAACCCGCGTATAGATGCCGCGGACCAAAAGGCTGGAACCGGTGCCGAAAGAACCACTGATCGACCGGTAACTACCGATTTAAACAATGAGCGCCATCCCCGGGTTCGCCAGATCGCAGAGGATATGAAGGCCGCCACCATAAAAGGTGAGCCGAAAACAGCTCGCCAATCAGAAACTGCACACCCGGGCAGCCGTGTAAACCGGGCGGTCAACGCTGAACATACCGGCCAGATCATGGCTGCCAAATCCGCTGCGGTTAAAACCGGCCTGCCCAAAGTTTCGGTCATCAGCAGTGACCAGCCGGCTGCCGCCATAAACGTTAACCGGCCCGGGCAGGTAGCCCGGCCAAACGCAACAGCTGCCGTAAAACAGGCGGCACCGCGGATGAAGCGTGATCCGGGGCGACCGGGAGCGAAGCACACCGAAACCAGCATACCGGCTCCGGACAAGTCCCGGATGACCACCGCCAGGGCAGTTGCGGATCCGGCGCTGCGGAAGAGCCCGCAAAAGAGCGACACCGCCAAAACGATGCCGGCCGGCAGTTCAAATAGTAAAGGTCCGGCGTCCTTGCATGTTCCCCGTGAGCGCGATGAAGAGATGCCCGGCCTGAAAACGGTCAAAGCCGATATAAAAACGGCAGCTGCGCTTGATAACAAAGCAGCTGCCCGGGCAGAATTCTCGGCGGGTGAACGGGATAGGTTCGGTCACGACGGTGTTGCCGGGCAAGCCGCCCGCGATGCCAGGGGCGGGGAACAGACCAGAATCGAGGTTGCAGATGCCAGATTAAAACCGGCCGAGCCGGCTGCGGTTGTCCCTAAATCCCCACCCGCTACCCTGTCCACAACGGCGCCGGATTCTGAAAAAACGGTCCTGGACCGGGTTTCCGAGGCTCGCGTTTTGGAACAGATTTCCACCCGGATCCGGCTGCAGCCCAAAAATGGGGCCCATGAAATCCGGATTCAGTTGAAACCGGAAACCCTGGGCCAAATGCAGCTAAAAATACTGGCTCATGACCAGGCAATCAGTGTCAAAATGGTAGCCGAAACCGCCATGGCCAGGGACATTATCGAACACAATATCGGGCAGCTGCGTGCAGATCTCAATGCTCTGGGACTCAACGTGGAAAAGCTGGATGTGGAGGTTATCTCCACCGGCGATCCGGCTGAGAAAGATGCGGCCGGGCAACGGGGTGGTTTTGCCAAGCATGGGCGGGGTGCTGCCCAGCAAGGCGGGCGGGACCATGAGCCTGGTGAGGACCGGGCCCGGCAGATGCAGGCCGAGGAAGATGAGGCCGAGGAAGGAACTCTGGTCGGCGTATTCGCCTAAGACGCGCCGCACCAAGCGAGGAATAGAAAAATGACAGTAAGCGCAATTGAAAATTTTGTTCAGACGACCCACAACACATCCGCAAGCACGTCCGGCGCAGTTCTGGGAAAAGACGACTTTCTCAAACTCCTGGTGACCCAGATGAAGAACCAGGATCCGATGGACCCCATGGACGGCACCGAATACACGGCCCAATTGGCCCAGTTCAGCTCCCTGGAGGCTTTGCAGAACATCGATGCCGAGATCCAGCAGCTGAAGACGAACCAGGCGGCCGCCAATAACTCCCGGGCGGCGGATTATCTGGGTAAAACCGTGACCGCGGCCGGGGACAGTTTCGATCTGGCCGGCGGCACCACCAGCGACCTGCGGTTCAGGCTCACTGCCGGCGCAGCCGAAACCTACGTGAAGGTCTACAATGGCGCCGGCCAATATGTCACCTCCATCGACAACGGCGCCCGGGCCGCCGGGGAACATTTGTTCACCTGGGACGGGCTTGACAGCCAGGGTGTCGCCGCACCGGATGGCGCCTACTTTATCGACGTCATGGCCGTCGACGGCAATGGCCACCCGGTCGCGACCGAGACGGTCTTCAGCGGCCGGGCCACCGAAATCAATTTTAGGGACGACACGGCCTACATCATGGTGGGCGGCCGTGAAGTGACCCTGGCAGATATACGCAAGATAAGCAGTTAATTGTAAAAATCATAAATAACACCATAGCAAAGGGGAATAACCATGATAGGTTCATTATTTACCGCGATTTCCGGTTTAGGCATTCAGAAAGACACCATGACGGTCATCGGCGACAATATCGCCAACGTCACCACCACCGCCTTCAAGGGCTCAACCGTCCAGTTTGCCAACCTGCTCAACGAAACCACCGGCGGATCCGGCTTCAATCCCGGAGCCGGCGTTGCCCCGGCAGGGATTACCGAGCAGTTGGCCCAGGGCTCCCTGGAGCCGACCGGCAATCCTACGGACCTGGCCATTTCCGGCCAGGGGTTTTTCCAGGTTCGTGAAGGCGGTCCCACGGGTATCGAACTGTTTTACACCCGGGCCGGCAACTTCGTGTTCGACGGCAATGGCTACTTCGTCAACCCGGGTGACCAGATCGTGCAGGGGTATGACATCACCGGCGGTTTCCCGGCCTCGCCCCCGGCGGCGGCCCCGGTGAACATCCAGGTAGACGTGACTGCTGGGGCGACCCACCGGGATTACGCCATGGAAAATGACGGGATCATTACCGGCATCAACAAAGCGAGCGGCGCCAAGGAAAATCTCTGGCAGGTCTCCCTGTACAATTTCCCGAATCTCCTGGGACTGACCAAGAAAGGCGGCAACCTCTATGCCCAGTCCAATGATTCGGGGGCCCCGCTGTCCGCTACCGGCGGCGTTTCCGGCGTGTCCGGCCTGGGAAAGGTCATTGCCCAGAATCTGGAGATGTCCAATGTGGATATTGCCAGTGAGTTTTCCAAGATGATCGTTACCCAGAAGGCATTCCAGGCCAATGCCAAAGTGATCACTACCAGTGACGAGATCCTGACCTCGCTGATTGGCATGAAACGGTAATCATCACCGGTCTTTGAAGCTGTAGCAACCCATTTGGTTATCCTGCTGCACCGCAGGCCCGCACCGGGCCTGCGTGCGGAAGGGCCGTTCGTTTTCCGCGGGATAACGGGTTGTCCTGTCGGCGGTCCAATCGTCAAAGCATTGACAACCTTGCTGTATCCCATCCACACCCGTTCCTGTGGCCTGCCGACCGCCCTGCCATTCACTGTTGTCCTTAAATTGATGATTAATGCAAAAAATTCAATTGTTTAAATTCTATATCGTTGGCACCTGACCTGGGGCAGACACTTGAAAACCGACAACATTCCGTTCTGTCCGCCGATGATGGCATCGTTCTTGCTAAACATTTTAGTGGAGTACGGTTCTGCGTGGACCGGCAACATTGCCAAATTAAATGCCGGTTCCGGAAAATTGATCACACCCTTAATCGGTTTCCGATGGTCGGGACCCGGGGAGGACCTAAATGTCAAAGAAAGCCATCATCATCATTGGTATTGCCGTGATTATATTCATGGCTGCTATCGGCGGTGGATTTTACATGCTCTGGAGCAAAATGGCGCAAATGAATGTGGCCGGAACGGAAACGGTCGCCACCGAGGAAGGTGCGGAGGGTGAAGAGGAGCCGGATACCATCGGTCCCATGTACTCCCTGGATTCCTTCGTGGTGAATCTGGCCGAGGCCGGCGGCAACCGGTACCTGCGGGTTACCATGGAACTGGAACTGACCGACGAGGTGCTGCACACGGAGCTTGACCAGCGGCTGCCGCAGGTTCGCAATGCCATGCTGATGATCCTGCCCAGCAAAAAAGCCGAGGATATCAATACCGTGGACGGTAAATTGGCATTGCGGGACCAGTTGATCGACGAAATCAACAGTTTTATGACGACCGGTGAGGTGACCAATATTTATTTCACCGAGTTTGTCATCCAATAGTCGAGGTTGCCATGTCGGAAAATGTACTATCCCAGGAAGAAATTGATGCGCTGTTGGGCGCCATGGACCAGGGAGATGTCGAATTTGAGTTCGACGCGCCGGCACACAAGGAAGTTGAAGTAAAAGAATACGATCTCATGGCCCAGGGGGCCATGCTGCGCCACCAGTTTTACGCCCTCGAGGAGGTTTACGACAAATTCTCGAGCCTGTTGGAAACGACCATGAGCGCCTCTTTGCACAAACCCATCGGTGTGGAAATGGTTTCCACGGAAATGGTGAAATACGGTGAATTCATTCAGGCTTTTTCCAATCCGACCAGTTTTGCGGCCTTCACCATGGAACCTTTGATCGGTTCTTCCCTGCTGGCCATCGAACCGAGCCTGGTCTATTCCCTGATAGACTGCATGTTCGGTGGTGACGGCAAGCCTTTCGAAGACCTCCGGGAGTTTACGTTCATTGAAAAGCGGATGATGTCCAAGTTTTCGATCGAAATATTCAGTGATCTTGAAAAAGCCTGGCAGATCGTGTTCCCCGTAAAGGTGAACCTGAAAAAAACGGAAACCAAACCCGAGTATGTCCACCTGGTCAGCCCGGAAGATCTTCTGATTGTCATTGTCCTTTCGGTAACCGGAGCCGAATTTTCTGGCAACATGCACCTGTGCGTCTCCTACCGGATGCTGGAGCCGATCAAGGACAAACTCTCTTCGAAGTACCTGCGCGAAAAGGATCTGGAGGATGCCTTCAGTTCGCAGTTGCAGGCCCTGATCAGGCAGACCGATGTAACGGTCGTCTCCGAACTGGGCCGGACCCACCAGACGGTTCGTGATCTGCTGAATATGAAGGTCGACGATGTCATCCGGCTGGACAAGGGGCCGGCCGATCCGTTGAACATCAATATAGAACATGTGCCGAAGTACAAAGGCTTACCCGGTATCGTGAAGGGTAATCGGGCCGTGCAGTTAACGAAAATGATAAAATGATGGTTCGTCAGGTAGAAAGGAAAGGACGCTGATGATGGCAGATAGCGAAACAATCGAGACCGGCAACACGGAAAACCCCGCCCTGCAAGCCCCGGGCGGTCAGGGTGCCGTGAACGCGGCCGGGCAAAATAGCGGACAGGGCGCTGCACCAGATGACCAGAAGGCTTCTATTGAAGAGAGTCTTGAGTTTATTCTTGATATACCCTTGCAGATTACTGTCGAGCTGGGCAGAACCAATATGTTGATTCACGATCTGCTCAAACTGGGTCAGGGGTCGGTCATCGAACTGCACAAGGCCACCGGAGAAACCCTGGAAATCATGGCCAACCAGAAACTGATTGCCAGGGGTGAGGTCGTATCGGTCAATGAAAATTACGGTATCCGGCTGACTGAAATTGTAAGCCCCATGGAGCGTATCAAGAAACTCAAATGACAAGCGACCCCGAGTTCACCACCACTCTTGTAAAAATGCTGGGCTTCCTTCTGCTCATGGCCGGCGGGGCTGCCGGCGTGCTGTTACTGTTCAAACGGGTTACCCGGTCTGCCGGCCCGGTGTCCGGCCGACAGTTGATCAATGTCCTGAGCACCCGGCCGTTGGCACCGAAAAAAAGCATCGCGCTGATCCAGGTGCCCGGTGATATACTCGTGGTGGGAATTACCGGCGACAACCTGACATTGCTCAGCAAGATCGAAGATCAAACGCTGGTCGCCGAATTGTCCGCCCAGCCGACCCAACCCACTTTCTCCAACCTGCTAAACCGATTCGGCAGTAAATCCACCCAGGATTAGCTGCTCAATTCCCAGCCCTGCATCCCCGGTTGACACAAGCGCCGCAATATTCACGGCGTCAGAATTCCAACCGCCGCTGTCAATGCTTTGGCAGCCGAAACCAGCGTTCAACCTGCAGCCTCCCCCCATATTCCGTATATCGGGTTATCACGGTAAATACCTGAAAATATGAATTATATTTTTCAAATTGTAATTGAAAAGGTTGGGGTGCCGCCGCACTGGGCCAGCTTGGCATAGCTATTGCGATGATCCTGTTAAGATCGACAGCCGTCAACCATTACAGAGGGATAAGCAACCAAAGCTCTATGCGCAGACAAATCATACAAAGCGGATGCTTTCTGGTTCTGGCCGTCATTTTTTTGATCGGCGGGCCGGCGGAGTGCTACGCGGAAAACGGAACCCAGATCCGCAATTTTTTAAGTGTCGGAATCGACCCCAGCGACGGTCTGGGCAAACCCGCCGTTATCATGGAGATCTTCCTGCTGATGACGGTGCTGTCCCTGGCGCCGGCCATCTTGATCATGTTGACCTCCTTCACTCGGATCGTCATGGTGCTGTCTTTGCTGCGCCAGGCCATGGGCACCCACCAGATGCCTCCCAACCAGGTGATCATCGGGATTGCGCTGTTTCTGACCGTATTCATCATGACGCCGATCTGGCAGGCGGTAAACACCAATGCCCTGCAGCCGTACCTCAATGAATCCATCAGCCGGGACCAGGCTTTTGAAAACGCTGTGAAACCGGTACGGCAGTTCATGTTCAAACAGACCAAAGAGAAGGAACTGGCCCTGTTTGTCGAGATTTCACGAATCGACCGGCCCCGGACCATGAACGATGTGCCGCTGACGGTGCTGATTCCGGCCTTTATCATCAGTGAGGTCAAAACAGCCTTTCAGGTCGGGCTTTTACTCTATGTGCCCTTTCTGATCGTCGACATGGTGGTGGCCAGCGTGCTGTTGTCCATGGGGATGATGATGCTGCCGCCGGTGATGGTCTCCCTGCCGTTTAAACTGATGCTCTTTGTGCTCGCCGATGGGTGGTACCTGATTATCGGGTCCCTGGTCAAAAGCTTTTTGTAACTGGAGAAAACAAACCATGACACCGGAAATCGTCACCGGAATATTCATCAGTGCCATCAAGACTGCTATTTTACTGGCCGCCCCCATGCTGCTTTCCGGCCTGGTGGTCGGTCTGCTGGTCAGTCTTTTTCAGTCCGTGACCCAGCTCAACGAGATGACCATGACCTTCATCCCGAAAATGCTGGTGGTTGCCCTGGCCTTATTGATGTTCTTTCCCTGGATGCTGCAGTTGATGATCGATTTCGTCAATAACCTGTTTGGCAGTATTCCCATGTATATCCGCTGAGGATGCCGATTAGAGCCGTAGTCGAAATCGCTATCGGTTTCGGGATCGGAATCGGTTCTAAAATGTCATGCTGACACCGATTTTCGATAGCGATTTCGATTTCGATACCGATATGAGACCAGAACCGCCATGATAACCGAAAGTCGAGATCTAAATTCAACGCTTCATCTCGATTCCGGACTCATACCGGCGAAGAGATTATGGTGCAGCTTCAGAGCAAGAAAAACAATAAAAACGGTAAATAAAAGAACATGCTATCCCTATCCGTCCAGATGCCCCAACTGCAGCTTTTACTTTTCATCTTTCTGCGGGTGGACGCCATCTTCATGTTCCTGCCGATATTCAACAGCCGCGCCATTCCCATCCTATTTAAATTCGGTTTTGCCATGGCGGTCGCGATCGTTCTTTTTCCGCTCCTTAGCGGGCAGGTCCGGCCGCTGTTCGGCACTATTCCCGAACTGGCTCTGGCCGCGGCCTGCGAATTGATGATCGGCATTCTGATCGGACTGGCGGTACGGACCCTCTTTGCCGGGTTCCAGATGGCGGGGCAGATGGCCGGGTACCAGATGGGCATGGCCATTGCCAATGTCATGGATCCGGCGACCAGTGCCCAGGTGCCGATCCTGGCGACTTTCTACAACCTGATCGCGATTCTGGTGTTTCTATCGATCAATGCCCACCTGTTCATGCTGCGGGCCATGGTGGAAAGCTTCCAGCTTGTGCCGCTTTTCGGTTTTGGATTCAATCAGGATATCATGCAGCACATTATTCGCCTGGCCGGGAACATGTTCATCGTTGCCTTGAAAATCGGGGCGCCGGTCATTGTTGCGCTGCTCATTACCAGTGCCGCCCTCGGCCTGGTGGCCCGGACCATTCCCCAGATGAACATCTTCATTGTCGCCATGCCCTTGAAAATTGCCATCGGCCTGATTTTTCTCGGTATGAGCCTGCCTTACATGGGTGATTTCCTCAGCCGGACGTTTGCGACCATGGGGCAATCCGTATTGCTGTTGATGCGGACCATGGGGACTTAGGAAAAACATATGCCGGAAAAACCCGACCAGGAAAGGACCGAACCCGCATCGCCTAAAAAACGATCCGACGCCCGCAAAAAAGGGCAGGTGGCCATGAGCCGCGAAGTCCCCTCGGTACTGATCCTGATGGCCTCTCTGGGCTTTTTCTTTTTTGGCGGCGGTTGGATGCTCCGGTCGCTGATGCAGTTCATGCACAGCATTTTCAGCAATCTGAACGGCCTGCTGCCAACCGATATTCTGACTGCGCGCGACCTGCTGGCGCTAAGCATGCAAAGCGGACTATATATCCTGCTGCCTTTCATGCTGGCGGTGCTGGTGGCCGGTGTATTCGGGAACGTGCTGCAGATCGGCCTTCTCTTTTCCACGGAGACTATCACTCCGAAGCTGACCAAGTTGAATCCCATAAGCGGTTTTCGGCGCCTGGTCTCCGCCAAAACTTTGGCGGAACTTCCCAAGTCGATCCTCAAACTGGTGACCGTTGGATCGATTGCCTACCTGCTGGTCATAAAAAACCTTCCGCGGATGCCAGACCTGATGCAGATGTCCGTTGCCGACATCCTGCAGGAATTCGGCTGGATTACCTTCCAGATCGGGTTTTTCGTTTGCCTGGCCCTGATTTTTCTAGCGGCGGCCGATTACATTTTTCAACGCTGGCAGCACGAGAAGGAACTGCGGATGACCAAGCAGGAGGTCAAGGACGAGCAGAAGCAGTTAATGGGTGACCCCCAGATTAAAGCCCGCATAAGAAGCGCCCAGCGGGAGATGGCTCGCCGGCGGATGATGGCGGCCGTACCTGAGGCAGATGTCGTGATTACCAACCCGACCCGCCTGGCGATTGCCTTGAAATTTGACGCCGACGAGATGGATGCGCCCATGGTGGTTGCCAAAGGGGCCGGCGAAATTGCCCGCAAGATCCGCGAAATCGCCCGGGAACACAACGTCCCGCTGGTTGAAGAGAAACCGCTGGCCCGGGCCCTGTACAAAACAGTGGAGATCGATCAGTCCATTCCGGTCGAACTTTACAGGGCGGTGGCGGAAGTGCTGGCCTACGTCTACCGGCTGAAAGGCAAGCTGCCATCCCCGGCAAGTCAGGCATAGAACCTGCATATCCACTATCTGAAACAGAAACCAGACACTGGAGAATCACAACCCTATGGAAATCGTCCGACATACATCCCCGGTAGCCCGGCTCCCTTTTCTTGCAAACAACAGCGACCTGGTTCTGCCGCTGGGCATCGTGGGTATCCTGTGCGTCATGCTGATCCCGCTGCCCACCTTTGTGCTGGACCTGCTGCTCTCGATGAACATCACCCTGGGGCTGGTGATCCTGCTGGTCGGCATGTACATCACCCGACCGTTGGAACTCTCTTCTTTTCCCTCTATCCTGCTTTTGACCACCCTATTCAGACTGTCACTCAATGTCGCTTCCACCCGCCTGATTCTCCTGCACGGCAACGAAGGCACCACCGCGGCCGGCAAAGTGATCCATGCGTTCGGCAGCTTCGTCGTGGGCGGCAACTATGTGGTGGGCATCATCGTTTTCCTGATCCTGGTCCTGATTAATTTTTTAGTCATCGTCAAGGGGGCCGGCCGGATTGCGGAAGTCGCCGCCCGCTTTACCCTGGATGCCATGCCCGGCAAACAGATGAGCATCGACGCCGATCTTAACGCAGGCCTGATCGATGAAGAGGAAGCCAAAACCAGGCGGGCCGTTCTGTCAAAGGAATCGGAGTATTACGGGGCCATGGACGGGGCCAACAAATTCGTAAAAGGGGATGCCATTGCCGGCATCGTCATTACGGCCATCAATATCGTTGGCGGATTGATTATCGGGGTTTTTCAAAAGGATATGACCTTTGCGGCGGCGGCCCAGAATTATACCCTGCTGACCGTGGGCGATGGCCTGGTCAGTCAGATTCCGGCCCTGATCATCTCGACGTCCGCCGGTATCATCGTGACCCGCGCCGGCGCGGAAACCAGCCTCGGTAATGAAGTGGTTGGGCAGATCATGGGCCAGCCCATGGCCATCGCGGTGGCCTCGGCCGTGCTGATGGGTTTCGGCCTGGTGCCGGGACTGCCCACCCTGCCGTTCATGGTGCTGGCGGTGATCAGCGGCATCCTGGCCTATATGCTGTTCAGGGCCGGTCGCGAAGTGGCCGAGGAAGCGGCGGTTGAAGAGATTCGCAGTGCCCAGGAAAGCCCGCCGGAAAAGGTCAAGACACTGCCGCCTCTGGACATTCTCTCCCTAGAAGTAGGGTATGGCCTGATACCGCTGGTGGACATTGAGCAGGATGGTGAACTGCTCGACCGGGTCAAGTCGATCCGGCGGCAGATGGCCCAGGAAATCGGCCTGATCATTCCGTCGGTGCATATCCAGGACAACATGCAGTTAAAGCCCGGTGAATACCGGATTTTCTTACGCGGCAACCAGGTGGCCCAGGGTGAATTGATGACCAATTTTTACCTGGCCATGAATCCCGGTCCGGCCGATGAGGACCTGCCCGGTGTCAAGACCACCGAACCGACTTACGGCCTGCCGGCACTCTGGATTAAAGAGGAAAACCGGGATAGAGCCGTAGCTTCGGGCTACACGGTGGTCGATCTGGCAACGGTGCTGACCACGCACCTGTCGGATGTGATCCGCCGGCACGCCTGGGAATTGCTCGGACGCCAGGAGACCCAGCAATTGCTGGACAATCTCAAGGAGACCCACCCGAAGGTTGTCGAAGAACTGATCCCCAATCTTTTGCCGCTGGGTGGTGTGGTACGGGTATTGCAGAATCTTCTCCGTGAGCAGGTACCCGTTCGGGATCTGCTCGGGACCCTGGAAGCCCTGTCCGACTGGTCACCGATCACCAAGGATCCGGAACAGCTGACGGAATATGTCCGCCAGTGCCTGACCCGGACCATTACTCAGATGCACGTAGGAGCGGATGAAAGCCTGGCAGCGCTCACCCTTGACCAGGGCGTCGAGGCGACAGTGTCCGAATCGATTCAACAGATGCAGCACGGGAGTTTTCTGGCGATCGATCCGGCGGCGGCCCAGATGATTATCCAGGATCTTTCGGACAACCTGGAAAGGGTATCCGAAATTTATGAACAGCCGGTCCTGCTATGCAGTGCCCCAATCCGGTCGCACATGAAGAAACTGATCGACCGGTTCTTACCGATGTTACCGGTTTTGTCATACGATGAGATTTTAAACAATATCAACATACAAGCAATCGGAACAGTGAGCCTGACAAATGCAGATTAAACGTTTTGAAGCCAAGGATATGACCACCGCCCTGGCCCAGATCAAAAAGGAATTCGGGCCCGAAGCAGTCATTCTATCAGCCAAGAGCATCAAGAAACCCGGCACCCTGCTGGGGATACCCAAAGACGCAGGGGTTGTGGTCACCGCCGCCATCGATCCGTCCCGGGCACCGGATGTCAAAAAAATGTCACTCAGGCAAAAAAATAACCCTTCCGATCCGGCCCAGCCAGACCTGTTTGCCAGACGCAAAAGCACGCGCCTGCTCGATTCACTGCAATCCGGTTTCGGGGCGTTGAAGAAAAAGGGGACGGTTATGAAAAAAGAGAATAACGCACATCCGGACCAGGGGTGTGACGCCGGTTTGAAAGGTTTCCTGCGCCGATAGGGTGTCGCTGAGACCCTTGCCGCCGATCTGGTCAAACGCATGCCGGTTGACGGCATCGGGCTCGACAGCCTGGACCGGGAGAGCACGGCCGGGGCGCTCACCGACGCACTGGAGCAGATGGGAGCCAAGGCCGGCCCCATAAAAGTCGCCACTTCCGGACAGACGGTGGTGGCGTTTGTCGGTCCCACCGGTGTCGGTAAAACGACTGTGGTTGCCAAACTTGCCGCAGCCCAGGCCATCGACATGGATCGGCGGGTCGGCATTATCACCCTGGACAGCCAGCGCATCGGGGCGGTCGAACAAATGCGGATATTCGCCGACATCATCGGCGTACCGCTGGAAGCCGCCGCCGATGAAAAGTCATTTGCCCGGGCCCTGCAGCGGTTGGCCGGCTGTGACCTCGTACTCGTAGACACCCGGGGCGCAGGCATCCACAACCCGGATACCCGGGCGGAGCTGCAAACCCTGTTTTGTGCCTGTCGGGGTATGTCGGTCCAGCTGGTTCTCGGGGCCGGAACGCAAAGCGCCGATCTCGATGCGGCCATCGATTTTTTCAAACCCCTGGCGGTAGACGGCCTGCTGTTCACCAAACTGGACGAGTGCACCCGCCGCGGCAATCTTATCAATCAGCTCGTGAAAAGTTCGATTCCGGTTTCTTACATCAGTGACGGTCAACAGATCCCGGAAGATCTGTATCCGGCCACAATTCGACGGTTGGCGGATCTGTTCCTGCTCCCGCTCTACCAGACCCGGGCGGAACCAGTACCGGAAAGTATGCCCCGGCGTCCGGTAACAGCGCAGATTTCGCGGCGGCGCACCCCCGACACGGAAGACGGCCCGGCCAGCGACGCACCAACCGACCAGGGCGCGGCCTATGTCGCCAATATCAATTCGGACATCTTCCACCTGCACGACTGCAAATGGACCAAGCGTATCAAACCGGGGAATATGATTGCCTTCAACGGTATCGATGACGCCCTGAAGAAGGGATTTAATCCCTGCCGCTACTGCCGGCCGAAGCACGCCGGCCAGGCCCGGCCAGGGTACCGCCCCGGCGTGGCCCGCAAGATTGCCGGGTATCGTTAGTCTGTCAGAGAAATTTATAGATTTATTTAAGGAGCAAGATGAATTCCAATCCGCCCAAAAACAACATCATCGATCTGCCGGTTAAAGGAAAAGTGCGCCAATCTGCAGTTGCGGCACTTGAACGTTCAAATACTACCGGCACACGGGTGATAGCCGTGACCAGCGGCAAAGGCGGGGTCGGTAAAACCAACATCGTGGCCAACCTGGCCTATGCGTTGACCCGACTCGGCCAGAAAGTGCTGGTATTTGATGCGGATCTGGGATTGGGCAACATGGATGTCCTTTTGGGCAAAGCCCCGCGCTACAATATTTCCCACGTCATCAAAGGTGACAAGAATATCGATGAGATTACGGTCCAGGGACCGGGCGGCATGCGTATTCTGCCGGCTTCCTCGGGTGTCCAGCAGATCACCGAATTGACTCCGGCCCAGAGAATCAGAGTCCTGTCGGCTCTGGACACCCTGATGAAAGATATCGACGTACTGCTGATCGATACCGCGGCCGGGATTTCATCCAATGTCATGTATTTCAATGTTACGGCCCAGGAGGTGATCGTGGTGGTGACCCCCGAGCCGACATCCATCACGGACGCCTATGCCCTGATGAAAGTCATGTCGCTCAAATACCAGGAGAAGAAGTTCAGTCTGCTGGTCAACATGGTGTCGGGCGAGGCCGAGGCCAAAGATGTCTGTCGGCAACTGAGCATGGTCTCCCGGCGGTTTCTCGACATCTCGATCGATTATCTGGGGTACATCCCCATGGACGGGGACTTGACCCGCTGTGTCCGCGGGCAGAAGCTCGTCAGGGAACAGCGGCCGGCTGCGGCAGCCAGCAAAAGCTTTGATATCGTTGCCCGGGACCTGAATGCCAGTCCGGCGCCGCGGCTGCCGGCCGGGTATGCGAGTCATTTTTGGAAATATCTTATTGGCAAGAAATTTGAAGGAAGGGGCCAGGCGTACGCAGACCGCTAACCGGTTGCCCGGCACCGAACCAACCGGAAGCCGTCTTGGAGCGCAGCAGACAGCTTCCCATGATGCAGGAGGCATCAGATGCAAACACAGAAATCAAGAAAGGACAATCTGCTTTCGCGGGATGAGTTGATAGAGGCGTATTTGCCTCATGTGAAAAGAATCGTGCACCGGATTGCGATCCACCTCCCGCCGCATGTAGAGATCGACGACCTGATTCATGTTGGTGTGATCGGCCTGATGCAGGCCATCGAACGCTACGACAGCTCCCGGAACAATACCTTCCTGACTTACGCGGTATTCCGGATCAAGGGCGCGGTGCTCAGCGAATTGCGATCCCGTGATTTCCTGTCACGGGCCAACCGGCGCAAGGTCCGGGAACTCGACCGGGCCTATATGGGGCTCGAGCAGAGAAAGGGGCGGGCTGTGGATGATCGCGAGCTGGCCCAAGAGATCGGGGTGCCCCTGGAAGAGGTTCAGGAGATAAAGAAAATGTCGAGCATCTCCTTTGTCAGCTTTGAAGAAATGGGCATCCAGACGGATGACGAAAAGCGCAGTGTGGTGGATGCCCTGCTGAACAACGGGACTGATGATGCCCTGACCCTGACCCGGGTAAAGGAGATGAAAAGCGCGGTCGCCCAGGCCATCGAACAATTGCCTGAAAAAGAAAAACTCGTGATTTCATTATATTATGTCGATGAACTCACCATGAAAGAAACAGGCAAAGCGCTGAATATCACCGAATCGAGAGTATCCCAGATTCACAGCCAGGCGGTTGTGCATCTGCGCAGTCACTTAAGGAAACGGGGCTTGCTTTAGCACGTTCCCCAGGAAAACGGAGAGCCAATATGAGTTATGCAGCACTATCAAACTGGGAAACGGCACTAGACATCATTGGTTTGCTGATGTGCATCACGACCCTGGTGTAGATTGTCAGAATCCGGCTGGCCAGTCGGCGAACGCCGCGGCAGCCGCAAACCGGCGATTTTAAAAAGGAGATGCAGGCCCAGGCTGAAAACCAGACCACTGAAAGTGCCCTGGAAACCATTGCCCGGGCGCTGGAGCAAGAGAGGCGCAACCTGCAGCTTTATCTTGGAACCGGCCTGCAACCGGCTGCCGCCGGTGGGGCTCCGTCGGCGAGCCGCTCTGTCGATTTGCCCGACCAGAAGGCGCCGGTCTACCAGACGACCGCCAAGCCTGCGCCGCGCAAGAGCGGGGTCTATTCCGAAGCAGTGGAGTTGGCGGCCTGCGGGCTCTCTACCAGCCAGATAGCGGACAAGGTGCACCTTCCCAAAGGTGAGGTCGAGTTGTCCCTTAAGTTGCGCAACCGCCGCCGGCGCAACCGGTAACCGGTGGATAGCCGTCAATAAACAGTGGGTAAATACTGCCGGTTGTCCGGCAATTCAACGGTCAGCTGTTATGGCCCTATCCGACAAGTTACCAAAATTTATGGAAATTTGAATTAGATAAATGTGGGTATAAAAATTGCAAATAGTTTTAGGTCAAGTTGACCATATACAGCCCGGGAACAGGGGAGGCAATTCATGAGTGAGGCGATTTATACGGTAGGTTCCGGTTCGATCCTCCAGCAAATGCGGCTGGAAGTGCTGGCCAACAACCTGGCCAACGTCAATTCGTCCGGCTACAAAGTCGAACGGCCGGTGTTCAAGGCCTTTTTGCCGGGCAATGAAGAAGGGACCGCACCCGCGGATTCCGAATCCGGTGACGCGACCGCTATGGCCAAAAACTACCACGTTGAATTTGTGGGCACACGGATCGACTTTACCAAGGGCCAGTTGAAAAAAACCGACAGCAATCTTGATTTTGCCCTGATCGGCCATGGTTTCTTTTCAATCCAGACGGACGACGGCGTTCAATATACGCGCAGCGGTGCGTTCAGCCTGGATGGCGATGGACGCCTGGTTACCCATGACGGACAGCCTGTCTTGGGAGAGGGCGGGCCGATTCAGATAAACGGCAACACGGTGTTGGTGGATGAAAGCGGCGCCATCAATGTCGACGGTGTACAGGTGGACCGTTTCGCCCTCGTCGATTTCGAAGACCGATCTAGACTGAAGAAAATCGGGAATACCCGCTTCCAGGCCGAAGAAGATATGCGTCCGATCGCACCACAAAAAGATTTACGGATTCGGCAGGCCTACCTGGAATTGTCCAATGTGAACGTGATTAAGAGCATGTCGGAGATGATCGACGTGCTTAGAACTTACGAGGCCCAGCAAAAAACGATCAAAGCGGTCACGGATATGAACATCAAGGCCATTAATGATGTCGGCCGTCCGGGTTAATCGCCGGCCGCCTTTAAGGCAGAATTTTATACACGGATAGGATACCCAACTGGAGAGATAGAAAATGATTAAAAGTCTTTATACCGCGGCAACCGGAATGCAGGCCCAGTCCCTGAACATCGATGTCATTGCCAACAACCTGGCCAATGCCAGCACCACCGGTTTCAAGGGCAGCCGGGCTGACTTCCAGGATCTCATTTACGAGACCGCCCGCCAGCCGGGGACCGCATCGTCCGGCGATAGTACCGTGCCGACCGGTGTGCAGATCGGCCACGGCACCAAGGCCGGTGCCGTGAGCAAAATGTTCAGCCAGGGGGAACTGCAAAACACAAAAAATGAGCTGGATATGGCCATCGAGGGCAACGGTTTTTTCCAGATTACCCAGCCGGATGGCGAAATCGCCTACAGTCGCGCCGGGTCGTTCAAGGTGGACGAGGAAGGCCGCATCGTCACATCGGACGGATTCCTGATGGAACCGGAAATTACGATCCCCGCCGACACGGTGGCCATTTCGGTCGGTCTGGACGGGACGATATCGGTCAAGCAGGCCGGGTCGCAGACCGCCACTGAAGTCGGGACGATTACCCTGGCCCGGTTTGTCAACCCGGCCGGGCTGAGCAGTGCGGGACGCAATCTCTACACCCCCACCGAGGCCTCGGGAGATGCCATCACGGGCACGGCCGGCGAAGATGGTTTTGGCTCGATCGCCCAGGGGTTTCTCGAGATGTCCAACGTCAGCGTGGTCGATGAGATGGTCAATATGATTACCGCCCAGCGCGCCTATGAAATCAACAGCAAGACCATCCGGACGGCGGATGAAATGCTGCAGATGGCCAATGGTTTGAAACGATAGGAAGATATCATGGATTCAATCCGGAATTATAATCGGCAAGGGATGATCGGGAGCAGGCTCTGTCTGTTCGTGATGGTTTTGCTGCTGCTCCAACCGGCCCTCGTGACCGCCCAGGACCAAACCGTCGTACGGATTGCGCCCGCCGCGGAAATCAACAGCGATCGCATCTTATTGTCCCAGGTCGCCCGGATTGCCGGACCGGACCCGCTGCTGATTGCCCGTCTGGGCAATATCGATATCGGGAGGGCCCCGTTGCCCGGTCGCAAAAGAGTCATCGAGTCGCGGCATATCCTGGCCCGTATGAACAAAAGTACCGGCGGATTGCCGCGGGACATCGGGCTGGATTTTCCCCAACGTCTCGAGGTGAGCCGCAAGGCGGTGACCATCGCCAAAGAGAGAATCGCAGAAATAGCAGCCGAGTGGGTGCTGGCCCGGGTACCCTGGGACCAGGAGAATGTCAGGGTGGCCAAAGTGCAGGCCAACACCGCTGTCGTGCTGCCGCAGGGCCGGGTTACCTACCAGGTGAAAAGCCCGGGAAAGCTGGACTTTTTAAATACGATCGCGCTTTCGGTCCAATTCCTGGTCGACGGCCAGGCAGTTAAGCGGGCCTGGGTGACCCTCAACCTGGAAGTGATTGCGCCCGTCGTCGTGGTCCGCAAACCCATGGGGCGCTACCAGCCGATCGAAAGCCAGGATGTTACCGTGGTGCTGAAGGACTTGGCCAAACTGCCTTCCGGCTATTTTACGGATCCCGCCGAGGTGATCGGCAAGCGTGTGAAAAGAACCGTTTACGGCAACACGGTGCTGCGTGAAGACCTGGTTGAACTGCCGCCTTTGGTAAATCGAGGGGATGTCGTCACGATCATAGCCGAAGCCGGGGCTCTGCGTATCACGGCCCGCGGCGAGGTCAAAGCCAAAGGACGGAAAGGGGAAAGAATCAGTGTGGTAAACCTTGATTCCCGTAAGCGCGTTTCTGCCCGGGTACTGGACGCCCGGACGGTCAAAGTAGAATTTTAACGGCCGGCAAACACCGGCAGGCCCGCAAAGGGCCGGGAGATAATATGGGCACGCAATTTCATCACAGGTACTTCAGCGCATTGGCGCAGGTTGTCTGCATAACGCTTATGGTGAGCTTGATCGGGTGCAAGACCACCAGTCGCAACGTGGAGGCGGAAGCCCTCAAGTTTGCCGCCCCGGTTGAAATGGCCCGGCAGACGGCCCCCGCCCCGAAAACCGAAGGATCGCTCTGGCAGGAAGATGCTCCCCTGAACGACATGTTTTCAAGCGCCAAAGCCCGGAGAGTCGGCGATATCATCACCGTGCGCATCGTCGAGTCGGCCAAGGCGAAGAACAAGGCGGACACCAATACGGAAAGAAAAAGCGAGATGTCGGCCGGGATTGACAAATTTTTCAATCTTGAATCGAAATTTCCAACCACCCGGCCCGATTTCAATCCTTTTGCCCGGATTGAAGCGGATTTTAAAAATAAATTCGACGGTACCGGTGAAACCACCCGCAGCGGTGACTTGACCGCCATTATTTCCGCCCGGGTGGTGGGGCTGACCACTTCCGGAAACCTGGTGATTGCCGGGTCCCGGGGCATTACCATCAACAACGAGGAGCAGATGCTCAACCTGAGCGGGATCGTGCGCCCCAAGGATATTTCGGCTGATAACGAAGTGCTCTCCTCCTACATTTCGGATGCCAAGATCGTATACACCGGCGTCGGTGTCCTCAATGACCGGCAGAAACCGGGCTGGCTCACCAGGGCCTTCGACCAAGTCTGGCCTTTTTAAGCGACAGGAAAAAAGATGACAGCATACCGCCACAAAACAGACACAGTAAATACCGCCCGCCGCAAGCAGGGCCTTGGCCTGATATTGGCCCTGCTGCTGGTGATATCTTATGCCGGCACCGTTTCGGCCGCCCGGATCAAAGATATTGCCAATATCAAAGGTGTGCGTTCAAACCAGCTGGTGGGTTACGGCCTGGTAATCGGGCTGAACGGCACTGGTGACAAAGATGACAAGATCACGGTGCGCTCCATTTCCGAAATGCTTGAAAAAATGGGGCTGACGGTCAAACCGGATGATATCAAGGCCGACAACGTGGCCAGTGTGATCGTCACCGCCAAACTGCCGGCCTTTGCCCGGGCAGGCAGCCGAATCGATGTTTTGGTCAGTTCCATAGGGGGCGCCGACAACCTGCAGGGCGGCACCCTGCTGTTTACACCTCTGAAAGGTGCGGACCGCAAAATTTACGCCATTGCCCAGGGCCCGGTGAGTACCGGTGGTTTCAAGGTCGGCGGCAAGTCCGGCGGCGGTGTGCAGAAAAACCACCCCACGGTCGGCCGCGTAGCCGGCGGGGCTTTGATTGAAAGGGAAATCAAATCCGATTTTGCCAATAAAACCAAATTGGTCCTCAGTCTGCACAATCCCGATTTTACCACCGCCAGCCGCACCGTGGCCGCCATCAACAAAACCCTGGCAGCCCAGTTGGCCCGCACACCCGACTCGGGTACCGTCGAGATTGACATCCCGCCGGAATACGACGGGAACCTTGTCGGTCTGGTCACTGTAGTGGAAAATGTCGGGGTGAATCCCGACATGTATGCCCGGGTGGTGATCAATGAGCGGACCGGCACTGTGGTCATGGGGGCGGATGTCAGACTCTCCACCATTGCCATTGCCCACGGCAGCCTAAGCATTCAAATCAGGGAGTCCACCAATGTGTCGCAGCCCACGGCGTTTTCGCGCGGCGGCCAAACCGTAGCCGCGCCGGAAAGCGACATCATGGTCAAGGAAGAACGTGTGCCGATTTATGTACTGGAATCGGGCGTCAGCATTGGCGATGTGGTCCGGGCGCTCAACGCTCTGGGGGTCACCCCGCATGACTTGATTGCCATTTTCCAGGCCATCAAGGCCGCCGGTGCCCTGCAGGCCGAACTGGAGATTATCTAATGACGGAAAAACTGCTATCACTGGCAACCGCTGCCTTGCATCCCGGGAACATTCCGGCCGGGAATGCCAACAAATCCAAACCGTTGACAGCCTCGGCGGAAAGAGCCAGACGCCTGAAAAAAGCCTGCGAGGACATGGAGTCCCTCTTTGTGCACCAGCTGATCAAGGAGATGCGGGCGACCATTCCCAAATCGGATCTTTTTGGGAAAAGCCAAGCCCAGGACATCTACACGGGCATGCTGGATGGACGCCTCGCACAGGAAATCGCCCAGAACCGGGGACTGGGTCTTTCCACTCTGCTCATGCGGCAGTTGGGTGTGATCGAGACTCCCGGGGGGGACAACGAGCGGTAAAAAATTAATATTCAAGGTTTTTCTCCCCAGGGCCGATAATGGTCGTGAGATATGATCAACGATCCAGCGGACCAAAGGAGATGTCAGTATGGAGGTATCGGGAAAAAGTGACGTTCAGCGAATTCCAAACCTCATCAAGCTTGAGACGGGCTATAAAGCCGACCGCACCCCAGGGGGGTCTGCCGCTGATGCCGCCTGGCGAAACGACAAGGTCGTTCTCTCGCCCAAGGCGCGGGAGATAAACGACGCGAAACAGAAACTGATGAACATGCCGGACATTCGACAACACAAAGTGGGTGATATCCGCAACCAGATCAACAGCGGTACCTACGTGGTCAAAGGCGACAAAGTGGCCTTTCATATGCTCAAAGAGAGTGTCCTGAACCAGCGCATATCCGCTTAGCCTTTCCCGGCATCCGGCTGTTCACATGAAGGATCGTGACCATGAAAACTGACATCGTGCACCTATCTGAATTGCTGCAGGCGGAAGCCGGCATCTTCCGAGAGATGATCGAGGCCCTGGAAGTGGAAAAAGAAGCGGCCATTACCGCTGACCTGGAAGGGCTTGTCGATTCTCGCCTGGACAAAGAAACCTGTGCCGGTAAGTTGCAGACCGCGGCTGGCCGCAAAAAGCAGCTTTTAGATCGGATGGCCGCCGACCTGGAGGCCCCGGCCGGCATTCGCACCTTCGAGGCCCTGCTGACATTTATGGGCGCAGGGGCGCAGGACAGCCTCAGGGCGATGAAGGCTGACATTACGTCCCTGGCCAGGACGGCTGCGGCCAAGAATCGGGAGAATGCGGTCTACCTCGAGCAGGGATTGGGCCTGGCCCGCAATTCCCTGGACCTGGTGGAGCGCATCTGCAATCCGCAGACCGAGTATCAGAAGACGGGACAGGTTAGAACGGGCCGGCCGGCCGGCCGGGTGTTGTCCCGGAAATATTGATTTTGTTGAAGTAAGCAAACCGCTAATCGTGGAGACAAAAGGACCACACAATGGGCAGAGCAGACGAAAAACAGGTACAGTTGCTGCGTGAGATAAGTGAGGATATCGAATCCGTCAGCCTGAATGATAAAGAGGGGTGGCAACGCATGGCCGTGGCTCTGGAGGCCTGCATGGAGGTGGTGGCTTCCGATGACGCCGCTGTGAAGCGCCTGACCGCTCTGTGTATAGAGGCAATGGAGGCCGTCAGCGCGAAAAAGGTCAAGAACCTCTTCGAGCTGATTGATATGATGGCCCAGGGAATCGCCGATCTGGCTGAGTACCTGGACGACCCTGAATCCGATGACACTGCCCTGGCGGATGGCAACTCCCGCCTGGCGACTGCTCTGGGGCATGCGGCCGGTGAACAGGAAAACCAGGCTGCAAAGACGGCCCCGGCTGCCTATTCACTGGATGATGCCGCCGCCCAGCTGATCACGCTGGAACCGGATGACACCGCGGAACTCGAAAACTTGAAGGCTGACCTGGCAACCTATGGGGCTTCCGCCGGCTGTCCGGTTAAGATCAAAGACATGGTGGGTGAGATAGTAACCCTGCTAGCCGACGTTGTGGAGAGTGCCACGGACGCCCCGGATGCAACCATCGCGGAAATCGGCCGGCTTATGGAAGGCGCCTTGCAGGCCCTGGATGAGCCGACACCTGCCGAAGAACCCATTCCGGCCCAGGCGGATACCTCATCTGAGCAGCCGGCCGGGAACGAGCCCGCCCCGGTTGACGATGACGCCCCGGCAGCCGAACCGGAGCCGGTCGCCCAGGCGGCGGGACCGGAAGATTACATGCCCGATGATCCGGATCTGGACCTCATCGGGGAGTTCATTACCGAGAGTACGGATCTGATAGAACAGGCCGAAGATGCCCTTTTGGCCCTGGAAAACGATCCCGACGACATGGAGTCGGTGGGGATGATATTCCGGGCGTTTCATACGGTCAAAGGCACCGCCGCCTTTATGGAACTGGACCTGATTGCGGAAATGGGGCACCACGCCGAATCCCTGCTCAGCCGGGTCCGGGACCGGGAAATTCAGTACAGCGGTGGTTACGCCGACCTTTCTCTAAAAGCGCTGGACATGATCAAGGAGTTGATCGGCCTGGTGCAGGTGGCCCTGGGCGGTGAGTCGCTGGTCAAACCGGCCGGGTATGACGAATTGATGGTGGTTCTGGCCGATCCGGAAGCGCACGGTGTCAGTGCCGATGAGGATGATACCGCAGTGCCGCGTCTGGGCGACCTGCTGATTGCCCAGGGCAAGACCGATCGCGAGCAGGTTGAAGATGCGGTCAAGGTACCTGAAGAGGGCCCCATCGGTGGAAAACTGGTAAAAGCCAAGGCGGCCACCGTCAAAGATGTGGGCCAGGCGCTGCGCGCTCAGCGTAAAATCAAAGGTAAAGCCACGGTCGAATCATCCGTCCGGGTCGGCACCAGCCGGCTGGACCGGCTGATTGACATGGTGGGTGAGCTGGTCATTGCCCACTCCATGGTGGCCCAGGACGAAGTTATCACGGACAGCCAGAATCATGAACTGGCCAAAAAGGTCAGTCATACCTCCAAGATTGTGCGGGGCCTGCAGGACATGAGTATGTCCATGCGGATGGTGCCCCTGAAAGGCGCCTTTAATAAAATGGCGCGCCTGGTGCGCGACCTTTCCAAAAAAGTCGGCAAGAAGGTCAATTTCGTGACCGAAGGCGAAGATACTGAAATCGATCGGAACCTGGTGGACGTCATCAATGATCCGCTGGTACACATGGTCCGCAATTCGGTGGACCACGGCATCGAAACACCTGATGTGCGGGTTGCCAATGGCAAGCCCGAGGCCGGCACGGTGAAACTGTCCGCCTACCACTCCGCCGGGAGCGTGGTCGTGGAAATAGAAGACGACGGCAAGGGGCTGGACAAAGAGGTCATCCTGGCCAAGGGTATCGAGCGCGGCCTGGTTGACCCGGGAACCAACCTCAGTGACCGGGAGATCCACAACATGATATTCGAGCCGGGGTTTTCCACGGCCAAAGAGGTAACCGACGTGTCCGGGCGCGGGGTTGGCATGGATGTTGTCAGACGCAACATTGAATCATTGCGCGGACAGGCCGAGATTCAATCTGAAATGGGCACAGGCAGCATATTCAAGATGAGTCTGCCGCTGACCCTGGCGATTATCGATGGCATGGTGGTCCGGGTGGGCAAAGAGACTTACGTCATTCCCACGGTGTCCATTATCCGCAGTGTCAAACCGGAGTCTGCGGATATTTCAACCGTATTGAATAAAGGCCAGATGCTGTCCCTCCAGGGAGGCCTGATACCCCTGTTCAAGCTATCCGCTTTGTACAATCTGAACGGTGGCAGCAACGGGAACGGCAACGGCAGTGACAACGAACTGGTGGTGGTCGTCGAAGACGACAACCACCAGGCCGGTTTTATCATCGATGAACTGATCGGCCGCCAGCAGGTCGTGATAAAATCACTGGGCGATACCATGCGAGAGATCCCGGGTATCGCGGGAGGTGCCATTATGCCCAATGGACGGGTAGGCCTTATCCTTGATGTGGGGGGTCTCGTGAAACATGCAAATTCTGATCAACCGCTGCGCTCAAAGCGTTCGGGGAGCGATGACCGTGAGGCTGTCGCTTAATCTGAGGAGACACGATGTCAGCCAGTGACCCTAACCAGAAGATAGGTTGGTACCAATGAGACATGTAGTTGTGGTCAGTGATATGAAAACGGGCAGGGATGGAGATTTTCTGATTACCCACGCACTTGGCAGTTGTCTTGGTCTGGCTATCTATGATCCCGTGGCCAAGGTCGGCGGCCTGTTGCACGCCATGCTGCCGCTGTCCAAAATCAATAAGGACAAAGCCAAAGCAAACCCCCACATGTTCGTGGATACCGGGGTGCCGGTCCTTTTCAAGACGCTTTACGACATGGGCGCTGTGAAAAAGCGCCTGATCGTCAAGGCCGCCGGATGCGGGAATCCGCTGGGTAAAAACGAGATGTTCAAGATCGGAGAGCGCAACCATACCCTTTTGAAAAAACTGCTGTGGAAAAATAATGTACTCCTGACGGCTGAAGACGTGGGCGGGACCAAGAGTCGGACGGTCCGTTTTGATGTTTCCACCGGCCAGGTGATCATCAGTTCTGCCGGGGAGGAGAGCGAACTATGAGCGAGAAACCTATTATTGAAAAGATACTGGAATCCGTGGCGACGTTTCAGGGCCTGCCGGGTAACGCGGCTAAAGTACTGTCCATGCTGGATGATCCGGAGTTCGACGTTTCACAGATCGAAGAAACCTTGCGGCTGGACCCTGAATTGACCGCCAATGTGCTGCGTTTGACCAACTCCGCTTATTTCGGGTTTTCCGAGAAAATCGGCTCTCTGAAGCAGGCCATAGTGGTCCTTGGGTCGAAGAAGTTGATTCAACTGGTCATGGCCACCTGCATGAGCGGCCTGATGAGTCAAGAGGTAAAAGGATATGGTCTGGACAAAGGGGATTTGTGGCGGCACTCCATTGCCGTATCGGTGGTCTCGGAAAAGTTGGTCGAAGAGATCGGGATCTCCGCAGATCCCGAGATATTTACCGCCGCCCTGCTGCACGATATCGGCAAGCTCTTGTTGGGACAGCACGTGGCCGACTATCTTGACACGATCGATGCTCAGGTCTCCGCGGAAAAATCGTTTCAGGCCATCGAGAGAGACGTCTTCGGCACCGACCATGCCGAAATCGGTGCCCGGATTCTGCAGAACTGGTCATTTCCGGACAATGTCGTCAACGCGGTGCGCTGGCACCACGAACCGGACCTGGCGCCTGAGCAGAACACGATGACGGACGTCGTACACGCGGCCAACGTATTGTGCCAGATGATCGGCATTGGCACGGGCCGGGAGGGGCTGCTGTATGAACCGGCCCAGGGGACAGTCAAGCGGCTGGGACTTACCGCCGTACTGCTGGAAAAATTGGCGAGCCAGACACTTATGTGGATAGAGGAGTTAAATGAAATCCTGGCCGTTCAAGAATGATATGAGAGCAATAACAGATGGATACAGGGGGACATCATGGCATTAAACGTCCTGATTGTTGATGACAGCGGAGTCATGCGGGCGATGATTCTGAAGACAATGAAGATGACCGGCTTGCCTTTAGGGGAGGTCTACCAGGCAGCCAACGGTCAGGAAGGGCTGGACGCGCTGGGCGAAAACTGGATTGACCTGGTGGTCGTCGACATCACCATGCCGGTGATGAACGGTGAGGAGATGATCGACAAAATGCGGGCCAATCCGGAATTTGCGGATACCCCGATAGTGGTTATTTCAACCGAAGGCTCGGAAACGCGGATAGAGCGTCTGCGCCAGAAGGGCGCCCGCTTTATCCACAAGCCTTTCACGCCTGAAACCATACGCGATACGATTCAGGAAATCACCGGAATAGGAGACGGTAATGAGTGACAGGATAAAAACCATCGTTGCCAAGGAGAGCGTTCAAACCCTGGAAAAGCTGGCATTCATCTTTGCCACACCCGAAGATGAAGATATAGAGCCGGAAGTGGGGGAGACCGTAGATGTGTCCATTCGGTTCTCCGGTCCGTTTTCAGGCAGCATGTTGATCTTATACCCGGAAGGCGACCTGGATGAACTGGCTGCCAATATGCTAGGCCTGGATGACGAAGACACCATTGCCGGAGAGCAGAAGCTGGATGCCCTCCGGGAGACGATCAATATCGTATGCGGCAATGTTCTGCCGGTGATCGGCGGGAAGGAGGCTGTTTTCGATATAGCAGCACCGCAGATAATCGAAGCACCATCCGACCGGCCGGATGTGGCCGGGGGGGTCAAGGTGCAGCTGGAACTGGATGAGGGGATGTGTTTTATCTACATCTCCTTTGACGGGGAAATCCCGGAGGTTCCCGCCCAGTAATATGATGCCGCTCACGATCCATTTGAAGGGTATTTGCAGATGATTAATGTACTCATTGTAGATGATTCCGCGGTCGTTCGGAAAGTGATGACGGAAGAACTATCCCGCTATGACGATATCAACATTGTCGGTACGGCGGTGGACCCCTATGTCGCCCGGGACAAGATTGTGAAACTCAAGCCGGATGTCATCACCCTGGATATGGAAATGCCCCGAATGGATGGTCTTTCCTTTCTGGCCAAACTGATGAAGCATTTTCCCATGCCGGTAGTGGTCCTCAGCTCCCTGACACCTAAAAACAGTGAAATCGCCCTGAAAGCCCTGGACCTGGGGGCCATTGAAGTACTCTGTAAGCCGGGCGAAGCCTCCTCGACCAAAGATGTCCATCGTGACCTGGCCCGCGCGATTCGAGCGGCCGCCGCCGCCCGCATGGACCGCTCGGAAATCAAGAAGAAAGTGGCCGATAAAAAAGTAAACTATGCAAACCTGCTTTCGCAGACGACTCATAAAGTAGTGGCCATTGGAGCCTCGACCGGCGGTACCAAGGCGATCGAGGCCGTGCTACGCGAAATGCCCGGTACCCTTCCGGGCACCGTCATCGTTCAGCATATGCCGGAAAATTTTACCAGGTCGTTCGCCGACCGCCTCAACGATGTCTGCGAAATGGATATCCGGGAAGCGCAGGACGGTGACCGGGTGGTGCCCGGGGTGGCCCTGATTGCACCGGGCAACCATCACATGGTCCTGAAAAGGAGCGGCGCCCAGTATTTGGTCCGCTTGAAGGACGGGCCCCGGGTTCACTACCAGCGGCCGGCCGTTGATGTCCTGTTTCAGACGGTGGCCAAAGTGGCCGGCAAAAATGCGGTCGGCGCCATCTTGACCGGCATGGGCGCAGACGGCGCCAAAGGGCTTTTGGCCATGCAAAAGGCCGGGGCCCAAACCATTGCCCAGGATGAGGCCACCAGCATTGTCTTCGGCATGCCCAAGGAGGCCATCAAACTGGGCGCGGCGGACAAAGTGCTGCCCCTGTACAATGTGCCCGGGGCCATCATCAGGGCCCTGGGTAAGTAATGGGCAGCAAATGACGGGTACCCGCAGGTGCCCGGGAGGTAAGCAAGCATGCCAACCATAAGCGATCTTTTATCCGTCGGACGACTCTCGCTGAGCGCTCAGCAGATGGCGCTGCACGTCACCGGCAACAATATTGCCAATGCCAACACGGAAGGCTATACGCGCCAGCGGGTCAATATCGAAACGGCCCGACCGCATGAATCACCCATCGGGTATGTGGGTACCGGTGCCCGGGCCAAGGATATCCAACGTATCCGGGATGACTTTATCGGGGCGCGTATCAACGAGTCCAACCACCAGTTCGGCCGCTGGGAAGCCCAGAAAGAGAGCATGGAGCGGATAGAGATCCTCTTCAATGAAGCCAACGGCGTGGGGCTCAATAGCGCCATGTCGGGTTTCTGGGATGCCTGGCAGGATCTGGCCAACAACCCGGCCGGCACCAATGAGAGGGTCATCGTCACTTCGCAAAGCGAACTTTTGGCCACCACGTTGCGTACCAAACGGACGGAGCTCGAGACGGTCCAGAACAATCTGAACGCCAGCATCGTGACCACCGTTTCCAAAGTAAATGCGCTGGCCACCCAGCTCGACGATCTGAACCAGCAGATAACCGCCATGGAGCAGACCGGTTTTGTCGCCAATGACCTGCGGGACATGCGGGAGCAAACGCTCAAGGACCTCTCCGGTCTGTTGAATTTTACGAGTATTGAAGAGCCGGGCGGCCAGGTGCGGGTCACCCTCGGCGACGGAAACATCCTGGTGGGCTCACCGGGGAATCCAGCCTTCGGCCAGTTGACGACCGCAGTCAACGCGGGAACCGGTTTTGACGATATCGTCTGGGATGCCGCCCCGGGCGTTCCCATTAACGGCAGCATTGCCGCCGGTAAATTGAAAGGGTGGCTGGAAACCCGCGATACCATTGCCGCCGGTTACATTATCCAGCTCGATACCCTGGCGGCCGACCTGATTACCACGGTGAACGCCCAGCATGCCGCCGGGTTCAACCTGAACGGGAATACCGGTGTCGCCTTTTTTACGGGGACCGATGCCGCGGATATCGCGGTCAACCCTGCCGTAACCGCCGATCCGGCCGCCATCGCCGCGGCCGCCGACCTGGCAGGCGTGCCCGGCGGGAACGGCAATGCCCTGGCCCTCGGCAATATTCGTTCGGCACTGACCATGAACGGCGGGACGGCCACTTACGATGATTACTATAACGCCATGATCAGCAACATCGGCATCAAAACGGCCGAGGCGCAGTTCAACCATGATTTCAATCAGGATGCCCTTCAGCAGTTCGAAAATTTCCGGGATTCGATTTCCGGGGTGTCTCTGGATGAAGAAATGATCAACATGGTTAAATTTCAGCAGACGTATCAGGCTTCGGCTAAAATTATCACCACCGTGGATGAAATGCTGACCACGCTGATGAACATGTAAGGCCCCGGTTGCATAACGCTGCCGGCCCGACATGAACTAAACGCAGGCAGGTGAACACATGCGCGTAACCCAAACCCAGATGAGCGATACCGTCGCCCGCTACCTGTTCAAGCAGGGGCAGGCTTTGAGCAAAAAACAGGAAGTCGTGGCTTCCGGCAAAAAGGTCAACCGGCCTTCGGATGACCCCACCGGCATGGGTCGCATCCTGGACTACCGCAAGACGATCTCAACGCTCGAACAGTACAAACGGAATATTGCCCAGGCGCGCGTCCGGGTCGAAACGTCCGAGACGGTGCTCGACGGCGTCTCCGAGTGGGTTCAAAAAGCAATTGCGGTGGCGCGGGATAATACCCCCGGTACCGGTGATACCGCCTCCTGGCAGGCAGCGGCTTCGGATGTAGACAACATCCGGACCCAGGTTCTCTCCCTGGCCAACACCAAGGTCGGCGGGACTTTCATCTTCGGCGGGCGCCAGACGGATGCCCCGCCGTTTGTTCACAACCTGGGCACCGACCAGATTACCTACGTCGGTGACAACACCGCCAATGCCGATATGCGGATAGCCATCGGGGAGAGCGCCGAGATTACCATCAAGGCCAATGGAGAGGAGATTTTCAACGGCGCCCAGGACGTCTTCCTGGCATTGAAAGATCTTAAGGATGAACTGAATCAACCCGTGCCGGACCCGACCGTCATCAAGGGCATCCAGGGGCGCCTGGAGCAGGCGGCCCTGCAGATTGAAAAGATACGCGGCCTGGGTTCCACGACATTCAAACGCCTCGAGGTTACGGAAAGCCAGTTGGACCAGTTCATCGTGAACTACGAAAAACTGGTTTCCGATACTGAAAGCGCAGATATCGCCCAGGCAATTCTGGAATTGCAGAGTCAGGAAACGGCCTACCAGACATCACTGGGCGTGGCCGCGCAGACGATCCAGAAAACCCTGCTCGATTATTTATAAACGGGTAGGTTTCTAAACGAACCCCATACCTCAGGAGCAACGCGATGCGGTTTATGATTACTTCTCTAATGTTGTTGGCTGCGATTATCCTGGTTGCCATGACCGGTTCGGCAATCGGCATGGACCCTGATGCGGTTGTCCGCCCGAAAGAGGCCGGTGCCGGGGATGCGGTGGTCGAGGCTCTGGTCCGGGAAAAAAGTCTGGAAACAGCCGCCTTCACCGTTGATGAACTCGTGAAGATGAAAAAAGCCGGGTTAGGGGATGATGCCCTGGTGAAAATGATCGAGGAAAGATCTTTTGTCAGCGGTAAAAAGGCGGTCGTCTATGGCGAAGATGTGCGCCCGGCCACCCGGGCCACTGTCCAGGATATCATGAAACTGAAGGAAAAAGGCATCAGCGACGAGGTCATCAACACCATTGTCCAAAGCCAGGCCGTGGACCCCACGATTGAAGAACATCGGCGCGCCATGCAAATCCTTAAGGATATGAACCTGTTGATTGACGTTCGCTGATATCGGAGACCATCCCGACACCTCTTGTTGTCTACTTCCCGGACAAGACACCTGCCACCGTCCGCCGACAGGCACCGGTTTCGGACAATTCCCGCCCATGACCGTCTTCACTCGCTGGCGAAGCGTTTGCAATGCCTGTTCTTGTCAAATCCCATCATATGATTAAAGTTTTCGCCCTCATTACCGATACGATACATAGACTCATTCTCTTTGGCAGAAAACGAGCAGACTACATGAGAGAGGGAACATGGCACAAAATAAAAAAACGCTATCGGTCACACAGGCGGCAAAACTGTGTGGCGTCGGAAGGACAACCGTGGGGTACTGGATCCGCTCCCGCAAATTACGGGCTACCCGGACCGGCCGCAACTACACCATTCCCGTAGAAGAGCTCATTTTTTTCCTGCGGGCCAATCGGCAGGAGATTCCCCGGGAACTTGCCGGCGAGAACACTTTCGGACCCTGTTTTCGGGCGGTGCAGAAATGCTGGGACTACTGGAAAGGGCAGCCGCACGGCGATCACTGCCCGGACTGCACTGTTTTGAAGAAGCAGCTGGAAGTTTGCTTCAGCGCCCGCCATAGCAATTTAATCGGCTGTCCCGAAGATTGCCGGGAATGCCTCCATTACCATGAAACCTATCTGGCCCGGATACAATTTGTGCACCAGATCAACATGCCGGCTGTTATATACCGTGACCTGGCGATCTGGGGTGCCAATCCCATGTGGGCCGGGCTTTGCGGAGTAGATGAATCGAGCCTGATCGGCATGGGAATGGAAAATGTCGTGCACGCCGAATCCCTGGAGAACCTGATTGCCGATTCGCGCAACCGGTCTCTGGGCGCCTCCGATGTGCCGCTATCCTACCAACTGTTTCTGAAACATCCAGATGAGGGTAAAATTGAGGTAAGAACCTGGGTGTTTCCCTTGAACGAACCACCCGATACCCTGCTTATGATTGCCGAAAAAGAAGGTTGAACCTGATAGCTTGTTCTGGGGAAGGCAATCCGAAGCCCGGCCAAGCGGCCGGGCTTCACTATTTTTGATCCCCGGGAACCTTTCGGGAGCGGGGTTTGAAATACTGGCATTGCAGACCCGGCGTTGCCTGGCGGACCACCAACGACGGCGCCTGCCGGCTTTTAAAGCCCAGTATACGGCAGCCGTGCGGCTTGTCCTTATCCCAGGTGACAAAGTAATGTTTGCATTTTCGGCAGATCACTTTCATGGCTTTCCATCATCTTCCCTGTGCCTCTCTTCGGCATCAAGATTCCCCCCAGCCGATTAATGCCTATATTCTATAGCAGGCAGCCGTGCCTGTAAACCGGCGGCCGAATACTGTTTACGCCGTGGCAACAATTTGCGTTGATGTTTCGATGGAATGGACATAAGATTCTGGACATGGAATATCCCAATAGCATCAATACGGAAGGGTTCAGCACCGATTTCAAGATATACCATGAGCTGATGGCCAACAAGGTCCGCGAGATCCTGCTGGTTTCCAGTCCTTACGATGCCTTCATTCTCGAGGAAGACGGCAGCCTTGCGTCAAGAATAATAAATGAATACAGTGGGTTGAATCTAAGCCACCCCCCTGTCGTGACTCGCATAGCAAGTGCTTCCCGGGCCTTGGCGGTGATTGCCCAAAAACCGGTCGACATCGTGCTGACCACGCCTCACCTGGACGGCATGGATGCCTTCACTTTCGGGCGCGAAGTCAAAAGTATCAAACCTGATCTGCCGGTCATCCTTCTGGCCCACAGCCCGCGGGGTATTTTACCGGCTGCGGACAATCGGGACACCCAGGGCATTGATAAAACCTACATCTGGTCGGGCAACTCGGATCTTCTGCTGGCCCTGGTCAAGAATGCGGAAGATCGGCTCAACGTGGCCTACGATACCCGGCGAGCAAAAGTCAGGGTCCTGCTGTTGGTGGAGGATTCCCCCCTGTATCAGTCGTGGTTCCTGCCGCTGATATACAAGGAGGTCGTCTGCCAGACCCAGGCGGTGCTGGGCGAAGGACTCAACGAGGAACACCGCCTGCTGAAGATGCGGGCGCGCCCCAAGATTCTGCTGGCTGAGAGTTACGATGAGGCCCTCGACCTGTATCGGCAGTACAAGGCCTACGTCTTTGGCATCATTTCTGACACGCGAATTCCTAAGAACGGTCAGCTGCAGGGGGATGCCGGGTACCAGTTTTTGAAACAGGTGCGGGAGGAGATCTTTGATCTTCCCCTGCTGCTGCTTAGCTCCGAACCTCAAAATGAGGCCCGGGCCGCAAAGATATCGGCCGATTTTCTGGACAAGAATTCTCCCTTTCTGCTTAAAGAGATAAGGGACTTTTTCCTCGACCGCCTGGGATTCGGCGATTTTGTGTTCCGCACCCCGGAGGGGAAAGAGATCGACCGGGTCGGCAGCCTGCGTGAACTGCAGGCCAAGCTCGATGACATCCCGGATGAGAGTATCCTCTACCACGCCGACCGCAACCATTTTTCCAACTGGATCATGGGACGGTCTGAAATTGCCCTGGCTTCCAAGTTTCGTAAGGTTACCACCCGGGATTTTGACTCAGTGGCTGCCATCCGGCAGTACCTGGCCACCGGCATCCAGGCCATGCGGCGGTGGCGGCAAAAAGGCGTCGTGGCCCGTTTCAACAAGGATACCTTTGATACCGACGTCATGGATTTTGTGAAGATCGGCAATGGTTCCATCGGCGGCAAGGCCCGCGGGTTGGCATTCATGGCGGCGCTGCTGCAGCAGAGCAACATTCAGCATCGCGATTTTGGCGGGGTGACGATCAAAATTCCCAAGACCCTGGTTATCACAACCCGGGGTTTTGAAATTTTTATCGACAGCAACGGCCTGCGGCACCTGGCCACCCAGAAGACGACCGATGCCGAGTCAACCCGTATCTTTCTCGAGGCACAGATGCCGCCCTGGCTGGCCGACGATCTGCGGGCCTATCTGAAGCAAGTCCACTACCCCCTGTCGGTCCGGTCGTCCAGCTTACTGGAGGATGCCCAGTTCCAACCCCATGCCGGCCTCTATGAGACCTACATGATTCCAAACAACGATCCGGAGCTGGATCGTCGTCTGGAGCAACTGATCACCGCTGTCAAACTCGTGTATGCTTCCACGTACTATGAAGGACCCCGGGCATTCGCGCGCAACGCACCGGGCAAACCCCAGGAAGAGACCATGGCGGTGATCATCCAGGAACTGGCCGGTGAAGCGCATGGCGACTACTTCTATCCAACTCTGGCCGGCGTTGCCCAATCCCACAATTTTTATCCGGTATCCCGAATGAAGGCCGAGGACGGGATTGCCCACATTGCCATGGGCCTGGGGCGCACCGTGGTCGAGGGCGAACGTACGCTGCGGTTCTGCCCGGCCTATCCGGACATCCTGCCCCAGTTTTCGATCGTCGACGATATCTTGAAAAACTCGCAGCGCTTCTTTTACGCCTTGCGCATCAATGATTATCCTGCCGACCTCAACTTCAAGATCAATTCGAATCTGGAAAAACGCGACATCGATGATGCCCAGGATGAACGGCCGGTCAAACTGCTGGCCGGCACTTACATCGCCAATGAGCACCGCATCAGGGAAACCGCCGCCATAAAGGGCCCCAAGGTTCTGACATTCTCCCGGCTGTTGCACAGCGATGAATTGCCGCTGGCAACCATCCTTAGGGAGCTTCTGGCCCTGGGCCGCAAGGGCATGGGCTGTCCGGTGGAGATCGAGTTTTCTTTGAACGTCAGGGACGGTGAAGCCGGCGTACGGGAGTTTTACTTTCTACAGATGCGGCCCATGGCCGGCGGGGTTGAATCATTTGACATCAATATCGGCCCGCAGGACCGCGAGGGCGCTTTGTGCCGGGCTGAACAGGCCTTGGGGAACGGGAAATACACCCACATCAGTGATATCCTGTTCGTCGATCCAGATGCTTTCGATGCCGAGTTGACCGTCAAAACAGCCGCAGAGATCGGCCGCTTCAATGCCCCCCTGGTGTCCGCCCAACGGCCGTACCTGTTGATTGGCCCCGGGCGCTGGGGCAGTGCCGATCGTTGGCTCGGGATCCCGGTGCAGTGGCAGGACATCTCCGGGGTGGGGGCCATGATTGAAATTCGCAACAAACAACTCAACGCGGACCCTTCCCAGGGCTCCCATTTCTTCCAGAACATCACCTCGCTGGGGATTCCCTACATTTCGGTGAACGAGACCCGTTCCGACTTTCTGGATTGGGACTGGATGAAAGGCCTCCCAGTCAAAAGCTCGGGCGAGTTCCTTACCCACATTCAACTGGAAAACCCGCTGGTCACCTTGATTGACGGCCGCTCCGGTGAGTGCGTTATCAAGGCAGGGTGAATTCCTGATAAGAGAAACGCCTTTCACATGGCAACTGCATACAGTGTTCGATAGTACCGTGGCAGGATTGGTTTGAAATGGGTAATCCGCTGACGTTAATCATGTCTATTTGATCAAGCTAAACCCTTCATCCAGCCAGCCGGTAACACCGCCAATCATCTTTTTCACCGGCCTTCCAAGTTTGGCCAGGCGAATTGCCGCCTTTTCAGTGCCATTGCAGTGCGGGCCGGCACAATAGACCACAAACAGGGTGTCCAGCGGGTATTCCTCGAGGGAATCTGCGTTAATGCGTGGATGAGCCATGTTGACAGCCCCTTTTATATGGCCCCTCGCAAAAAGTTCTTCTCCGCGGACGTCGAGCAGAACGAAATCCATGCGATCATTGGTAATGGCATGGTGAACATCCCAACAATCGGTTTCAAATTCCAGAAGACTTTCAAAATGTTTCAAAGCTCGTTTCGAGTCTGCTGCGGGGGGTCTGCTAACGGCTGAACTCATAATTCCTCCTCGAATGGAAATGCCATCGGGTAACAGGCTTTATAGGCAGTTGAAGCCCACCTTGCCGCAATTCACTCTGGAATTGAAGCGTGCGTGGTATTGGCAAGCAAAGTCTCCTGCGGGAATTTAAACTACGACTTCCTGCCGGTTTGAAGATCCCGGGCAAACTCCTTGTAGTCCTGTTTAACGCTATCCGGGATCTCAAGCCAATCGCAATCACGGATGGCACCTTCCAGAGCGTACAGGTAGGCGGCATTGAAATCACCATAAGAATCGCCGGCCGGATACATTTTTGCAAACGCCTTCTTCGCGCCCAGTGTTCTCAATTTCTCGGGTGAATCAATGCCGGCTTCAATCAGTTTCGCGGCCAGCTTGGGACCAACGTTGCGCAGTTGTTGGGATAGGTATTTGACCGCTTTTTCCATTACTGTTTACTATTTTTATGACGCTCGAAGGCGTTCTCCCAAAGCAGCATATATTTTTCGATTAATCTACCAATCGTACCCTCCGCCTTTAGCTCGGCGACTCTTTTATTGAAATAGGGAAGATGCTTTAGAAATTTCGATTTTTTAGAAAATGCCTGATAAGCCGGCGGCGTGATTACGGTTTTAGGCAGATAGTCAAATTCATTTTTAAGTCCCAGCTCTATGGCTTTGATTCTTCCCGGATAGAGTCCATATACGACGTAGTCCAAACGCCCCAGAGCCAACATCTTCAAGCTCTGCTCGATGCGCAACGCCCTGTGGATAGCAAGATGTTTTTCCGCAAAAGCGTCAAACGTCTGTCCAAATGATTCCCCCATGGTTGATCCGCCGCTTTTTCCCATAAGATCTTTCCACTGCCTAAATGGAAACGTTTTTCCCTTTTGAACAAAGATCACAACAGGATCCGGGGTATAGGCTTCATCAGGATAGGCGAGATATTTGAGGCGTTTCTCATTTTTATAAATACCAACAATGACGTCAACTCTCCCAATCTCAGCCTCATGTTGAACACGCTTCCATAGACCGACATACCTGGTGTCCACGTCGATTCCAATTTCCCCAAAAATGATGGAGACCAATTCTACGCCCACCCCGACAATCTCGTTGCCCGATTTCCACATGAACGGCGGATATTCAGAATGACCCGATGCTATCAGAATATCGCCTGAATATGCGGATAGCGGCATCATGCAGATGGCAACAATTGCAATAAATAGTCGCCTTTTCCTGTTTTTTTGAGTCATAGTTGGGCTGCTCATATATTCGCCGAATCCATGTGCAAATATGAATCAGGATAGGGTCGTGATTGAGAGGCCTGACAGTGGACTATCCTACGCCTCTTCTAAATAGGGTATGGCCCTGTTTTTTCGGCATGACGTGTCAACATCAGTTGTTCACGTAATATTGAACTCCGCCTGCAAACGCCCAATTCTCCCGGGCTGTTTCAACAATTAAAATCATTACATCGTGCGGCGCAATTCCGGGCCGCTTTTCTAAATTCTGGACGATTCTGTTTAGTAGATCTTTTTTGAATTCCACGCTTCTGCCCAATGAGATTATTATCTCTACCAAAACGAATTTCTCGGAACGTGCTTCCGTTAAATTCGGATGCCGATCATCGTAAATGAATTGCTCATTCGGCAGCCTGTGTATTTTTTGAAACCTGTCCTTCAGCGGAAAACCAACGCCAACGATGGCATCATGTGTCCCGTCGGCAATCATTTTTTGTTCTTCCAAGGACCATGAAGTAGATAGGCTTATCGTGACTAGGGGCATGACAGTCCTCCTGTCTGTTGGTTTTACTTAACCGTTTGAGATGCGCCGCACGCAACTTTGAGCGCATCGCACTCAATTGGTTTGTTAGACAATTTTCTTAAAGGGCAGTGTCAGACAACATCCATATTCCCAGCCAAATATAGAACGTACCCAAGGCGCCTACCATTGTCACCACGAACTGGAGCCAGGACCATTTTGAGAAAATAACGACCCCCCTTGAGAAACGGGAAATTATGAATAGACTAAATAATATTATCCAGATCACAATGCCAAACAGTGGTCCGGCGATTGTGAAGGCTCCCAGTGTTCCTAGCATCAAACCAATGGATTTTATAAGCTTCATACCTATCTAACATTGATGCGCGTTGCGACCCAAATCAAAGGCAGGCTCGCCTTGCTTTTTCGTACAACCACAGATTTCACAGTGTCAGCTCCACCGCTTGGCTGGATTGCCACCCACCGATCTCCTATTCAATGATTTCTATGATATCCTCTTTTCCTTCGTAGATATACCGTATTGATTGTTTGTTTATCGTCTTGTATTCGTATGTTTGCTTATCTTGAATGGTAACGTCTCTGGAAAAGGTAATGATATATCCGTAGGTACTTTCAGCTATTTTAACAAACGGAACAGCTGATAAAATGTTTTCATTATTATCCCATATGCTCGCGTTAATATATCCTATGCGCTTTACTTTTGATTGCGTCATTTCAAAAACTGAAATCCCATAACTTCCCCCCTCATCACCACCTTCTCCTAAGATGAGCATTTTATCATTGAAGGCTTTTGATTTGAAAAAAGTTAAATTGAGATACCAGCTATCCATCATTCCTTTCGACCTGAATAACACCTTGTTGCCTTCTATAACGAATAGCCTAATCCCATAGTCTCTTTCATTTTCCTCGCTATCATCAAAACCTGACAATACATATTTCTTCTTATCAATTTGAAATACCTGCTGGTGTGAAATGCCCAAACTTTTAAAGTCTTTTTCAATTTCTTTGGGATTAAAAATACTTAGTAGTGCCAAGTCAGGTCCACTGCTTAATAAAGAGGATGTCCCATATAATAAAATCATGATTGTAAAAGCTGCGATTCTGATTTTATGTTTCATCTCAATCTTCTTCTGGTAATTCAACGCTGCGTATAGGTGATTGCAATGATGGTTAGCAGTGTGGCAGTCAAACTTCAGCCGAATTTCAGACCATCAATCCCAAATTTTTCTTTAACTCTTTTTTTAATCCAAGCCTCGGCCTCAACTCTTGATCTATATACCATGATCTCCCAGCCTGTCTCTTCGGCTAGAATTGAAAACATTCTTCCTATGCCATATTTAAAATCCTTGTCCACTACTATTGCTACAATGGCGTTCCGATTTGCTTTAGAAGCGTCTATGCATAAACCTATGACAAATTCGATGTCTTCATTGGAAACGTCAAATTGGGTGACCTCTGTATAATCATTAAGGCTGAATCTGTATTTTTTAAATTTCTCCTTGTCTTGGGTTAAATGCTTCTTATTCTTCTCGATATAATTCTGTCCTGTCACGATTCCACTGGCTATTATGGCATTGCCAATACCGCCATCCAAATCTTTTATGCTAATTGCCATGAATAATACCTGGTGAGCTTACGTTCCATTTTACAAGGAACAGCGGGTTATCAGCGACATGGTGCAAATGGTAGTTGGGTCTAATCTCATTTATGAGATTGACTTCATTACTCATCAAGGTTTTTTTTCTTCATTAAGTCTGCTAATTTCGCAAATGGATTATGGCCAAAGCGATTGTCCGGGGTTTCATCGCCAGGCTCAGTTGCATAGGCATCGGCAACCTGGTCACGGGCATGTTCATTTTCGTGACAATAAATGCACAACAATTCCCAGTTACTTCCATCTGGTGGGTTATTGTCATGATTGTGATCTTTATGGTGTACGGTGAGTTCACGTAGCCGCTTACCACTGAACTCTCTCCCACAATGCGCACAAATTTTGGGAAAAAGTTTCAGAGCACGTTCCCGATAACTTTTTTCCCTTTCTTGCCGCATACGAAGTGCCTTGGCAACACTCCCCTTGACATCGCCAGTTTTGTTTGGGGACACGTTTAATCTCCTACTATACGTTATGGCCCAGGGCTGACCAGATAGGCGCTTTTAGGTCGCTCCATTATTCACATCTACAATGCCCCACGTCTGAATTCACCGGCCTGCTCGGCTTTTCACGCAGGTCCGGTGCGATGATGGGTTATCTTGAGCGAACAACATCAAGCAAGGTGCTTGCGGCCAGCCTTCCAAAATTGTTGGCTGCCTTTGGGCTTGCCCCTGAAATCAATCTACGATCGAGATGACAGGAATTGTCTGCCTTAGAGTTTATAATGGTGACGCCCAACTCGTTTAGTTTTTCGCCAAACTGCCATGGCATGTGACCGGGCATGTAGCCGATTAACGGCGTCTGTCGATCCACTGCATCCGGGAAAGCAGCGATCTTGTATCCATGATATATGTAGGCGCTGGGTTCACCCTTGTTGGCGGCCAGCAGGGCAGCCGGACCATGACAAATGGCAAGCGTGAATAGATCACGATTGTGAGCCCAATGCAGGAGCTTACCGAGATCTGGATTGTCTGGCAGGCCAAGCATGGCCCCATGCCCACCGGGCAGGAAGACTGCAATATAGGGTGCATCATCTGTCATTGAATTTGCGGCAAAATCGGTGAGGCTGCCGGGGTTTTCGAAAGCATCAGCGTAGTCTCGGTAGAGCTTTAGAACGGCATCATCTTTTTCGGGCATCGCCCACATTTCGATTTTTGCGGAGCCGCCAGTTGGCGTAACAATCTCGATGTCAAATCCCGCGTTAATGAAATGCAGCATGGGAAGCCCCATCTCGACGGGATGATTGCCGGTGGAGAATTTCGTCCCATTTGCCATGATCATGTTTCGTTCTTCAGTGCAGACCATCAGCACCTTCAATTTGCCCGCTGTGTATGGGTTGGAGTATTCACCGCCATCAAAATCAGTTCTTGAGCTTGTCGCCAGTCTCAATGCGATTGGTGAAGGTCTATATGCCCCGTCGTCAGTAGGTTGAGGAGCAATTCCGAGTATTTTCTTGAGAATGTTCATTTAGCCTCGCAGGATAACGTTCGAGCTGAGATGCGCGCGGTTTGTAGCGCGTCTTACTCCAGGGATTTGTTATGCATTACTCATCACCGATAACAAAGTAACACTCTATAAAATACGTATTTTCAGGTTCTGTTTCTGTGTTTTCGGCAATATATAAATGGTACTTACCTTTACCCTTAATAATTGGCTGAACCGTAGCCTTACCATTTACCCAAACAGTACCTTTAGATTCGGATGATATTACCCAAGTTTTAAGTCTACTGAAGTTTGATACTTGCTTATGGATAAATTCAGGTGATGTTTGAAGCCATACAGTCTCGCCACCAGGGCGATGCACTATTGCATGATTTGGGTGGGGAATTTCCATCGTTACAATAACTGTGCTTTCATCAATTACTTTACAGTCAATTGGAGAAGCGTGGCTAATGCTTACTAAAAGAAGAGTGAATATTGTAACTATCGTTTTCATATTATTGATGCATAACTTATAATTATGTTGACAGCGACCATTTGAAGAAAATTAGTTAATCGTGCTTCCTTGATGTTTAGGCAGGTATATTTGAGTATACAACAAATAAATTCAATATCAATGCGTTATGGAGTTTCAACAAACATTGTGGCTTCTTTAAGGCGACTTTTGCGGGTTTTTATCCCGTTTATTTCGCCAGCGAACTTTTTAACGAATTTAGATATTATTACGCTTTGTTCCCGTCAATGGATTGCTTTATGCAGTTTTACGGACGCCCGTTTTTTGCGCATACGGATATTGAGCATCTCCACAACCACGGAAAAAGCCATCGAAAAATAGATATAGCCTTTGGGTACGTGCACGTCGAAGCCTTCTACCACCAGGGTAACCCCCACCAGGATTAAAAATGAGAGCGCCAATATTTTGATGGTAGGGTGTTCATCCACGAAGTCGCCGATCGCCTTGGCAGCCAGCAGCATGACCGTGACCGCCAGGATGATAGCAATGGCCATGATGGAGACCTGTTTAGCCAGACCGACGGCCGTGATCACCGAATCCAGGGAGAAGACAATATCCAGTATGGCAATTTGGATCAGTACCGAGCCCAGGCCGGCCGTGGCGGCGGACGCCGCGTGGCCTTCTCCCACGCCTTCCAGGCTGTTGTGGATTTCATGGGTTGACTTGGCCAGTAAAAAGAGGCCGCCGCCGATCAGCACGAAGTCGCGGCCGAAGATCTCGTTGCCGAAGAGCGTGAACCAGGCGGATGTGAGGCCCATTACCCAGGTAATGGAAAAGAGCAGGGCCAGCCGGGCCCCCATGGCCAGCAGCAGTCCCGCCCGGCGGGCGAAATTGCGCTGGTGGGCAGGCAGGCGTCCCACCAGGATCGAGATAAAGATGATGTTGTCGATCCCCAGGACGATTTCCAGGGTGGTCAGCGTGCCCAGGGCAATCCGGGCTTCCGGGCTGGTCATCCAGGCAAACATATTGATCTCCAATTTCAGGCCCCTAGCATATAGACACTACATTTTATCCCGGGTGCGTGGTTTCTGAGGACCGGATGCAAAACAGTCGCCGGCCCGGATGGTTATTGGAAATAAGAAGAGTTTCAGTTAGACACTTCAATTGGCACGCCTTTACGCCAATCACGATTACCGAAGAGGTTATTGAAATCCAGCAGCTTCTGTTGATGTTTCACAATATTCGTATAGGTAATATCGGCCTGCTGGCCGAAGGTCATGACATCGGATGTCAGAAAGTTGAACAAGACATTGACCTCTGAAAATTCCAATTCGTGGGCCAGTTCATAAGCGTCATCCAGGCTATGCACGCCGCCCATCAGATCCTTGCTGATCAGCTTCTGGAGGGACTGCATATTTTGCCACATTTCCGCCGGTGCAGCTTCTTGCAGGACATCGGGCGGTAGAGCGCTGCGAATATCCTCCAGAGTGCGGGCATGCCCGAGTTCATCCTCCTGCATGTCAAGCCAGAAATTTGCCAGCCCCGGGACGGATGGGAAATATTCTGCAAATGCCAGATAAATAGCGGCAGCGCGCAGTTCAATTTCAATTGAAAATACGAAGAGTTTCTCTATGGTTTCAGTATCGCTATCTGAAGCGGGCATGTTTGATCACCTGTCTTGGTCTTACAACCGCCAGTTGCCGGTCGGTATTGTTTTCACAAATCGGGTAGCAAAGGGCATTATTGAGATTGTTTGCATTAGGAATTCGGCAGACATAAATCAGTTACCTGTTAGAAGAAGTTGCCAGGAGAAGGCCGAAACCGATAAAAATTGAACCGCTGGTACGATTTACCGCCCTGATGCGGCTGCTTTGCGTCAACCAGGTCTTGGCGCTGTGGGCCAGCAGGGCATAGCTCATCAGGAAAACAAATGAAAAAGACATCAGCGTGGCGATCAGGATCGAAAACTGGGGTACCAGGGCGCGATCAATACTGATGAACTGGGGGAAAAGAGCGGTTAAAAAGATGATGGCTTTAGGATTGCTGAGAGCCACCCCCAGGGCCTGCCAAAATATCCTGTGACCCGAAGCATCCGGTGCCGTCGCCTCAAGGTTCATTTTCGTAAAATCCAGCCCCTCCTGGAACAGCATGCGCAGCCCCAGGTATACCAGGTAGGCCGCCCCGGCATATTTGATAAGGTTGAAGATCATCTCGGATGCTTTGAGAATCGTCCCCAGGCCGGTAACCGCAATGATACCCAGGCAGAAGAGACCGGCGATACTGCCCAGGGCGGCAAACACGGCTTTGCGCCATCCATGCAGGGAAGCGTTGGTCATAATGAAAAGGACCGCCGGCCCAGGGGTGGCAGTGGCAACCAGTACCAGGGTCAGGTACATCAACCAGGATTGAAGGGTCATTGTGGTTCCTCGGGTTCGGATGTTCTAGTGGTTCAAGGCTGCTTTATACCAAATCCGTGGCTGCGGCCAAATTAAATTTTCCGTTTCTTATGAAACGCGGTATGTAAAGGGTTTGCGTGGTCGCTCCACAGCCGACAGGTGCCATCGGGCTTTATGCGTTCTCCCAGATATTGTTCCAGTTTTCCGGGGGCCTGCCAGGGGATCCACTGGATGCGCCGGCCGGCATTGCGCACCCTGTCCTAAAGATCCCGCAATGTATTTAGAAGAGCCATGTATCCGTTGTACCTCTCTATTGTTCCATTCTTCATGCAGCTGAGCATTTCCGGTGTTCAGTCACTGGTTATCCGCGGGCTGGAGAGGCACTGCGCCCATTGATCAATGCAGCGGTTGGCCTTGAAACACAAGATCTGCAATTTATTGGTCTTGAATCGCCGGATGCACGGTTTGGCGCAGGCTCTGGCCAGCAGGCGGTATTGTTGAGGCAAGGACTCAACGGCGACCAGGACATATTCCTCCACTGCGTTCGTTTTCAGAACGTGGCTTGTTTGCGCACCGACCGGAATGGCCGCCAAGGCCAGCAGCAGGGCGGTTACAGCGATCAGGCTCAGATCGGTATATTTTCGGTGGTCAGACACCGCGTTGTACAACGCCTCGGCCCCCAAACCATTTGACGGCGTAGTAATAGATTTTGCGAAGTTTAAAATCGCCGAGCATCTCCAGAAAAAGACGGTCTATCTGGTCCTTGGTGACCGGTACGGTATCCAGGTATTGATAAAGAGCATCGTGAACCAGGGAGGCACGGTATGTATAGGGTTTCATAGTGCGGTGATCGACATGGCCATCCGGTGTGCCGAATATGAAAAGATTGAGGACGCTCCATTTGGGCGTACAGCCATCCCAAGCATAACCATTCTCATGTGCCTTAACCGTTATCCGACCGGTTGTGCTGATCTCCAGCCACTTGGCAATGAACGGTTTTTCCAGCACCCAACCGGTTTCATAGGGGCACTTGTAATCCTTTTTGATTTTAAAGATGTAAGGAAAGTTTCCTTTGCGCACGATCTCCCGGGGCTGGGGATAGGGTTCCATCGCTGCTGATCTCCTATGCGTGGTTGTGAATGTAAAAACAGCTGGATTCACTTCTCGGCGGTCGATATTAAGCTGATAAGCAGGTTATATTTTGTGTCGTCGCGTTTTTTGATGAATTTTTTGGTACTCAATCCGGATTTATGGACATCCCGGATCACGTTGTTCATGGCCTGCAATACCGGCTGTCTGTTCATTAGTTCTATTATTTCAATATGTTGTTTGGGTGCCTGGTGGTATTCCATATTGTGCTTGATTTCGGCCAGACGGATAGCGCGCATGTGGTCCGGTTCGTTCTCCAGCGTGGCCAGCCAAGTGGAAATATCCCTGGATTCAACGGCGGCATCGATAAAAGCGATGATATGGGCATATGGATCTTTGGAGAACAGACTCAGCATGGCATTTTACCACTTGTTCGGCAGGCGACCCAACTCCATAAGCCGGCGGTTGCGCCTGATTTCAATGAATGACTACTTCAGCAGGTCAGGCGGCCAATTATCCCGCACCTGATCCTCACCCGAATAATAAGGCACCTTTGCTGGTTTTTCAATTATGTCCATGGCCGGCAGGATGTTGATTTTGCCCGAATCAGGATATTCACACACATCCACGTTCGCCCGGGTGCGAGTGTCCACGTATATAAACGGTTCATCACTGTGGTTGTAGACCTGGTGAGCACCGGCAGGGCCTTCCTCGAAAAAGATCAGGTCGCCCCTGGTGATCTTGCGGTGGGATTCCGGCGCTCGCAGGGTCGCTTCCCCGGAGAGCACGATAAACAACTCTTCTGCGTTTCTATGAAAATGGTAAGGGTAGGAAAAACTGTCTGGATTCAGCGATTTGATATCGAAGTGCAGGTATTTTGACTGTACGATGTCCTCCAGCAGCGGGCTTGCATTCCAGGAAAAATTAGGGAGGGGGGACCTGTTGGGGGGCATCTCCAACTCAGCAGATTTAAATATTGACGGCATAAGGTCATGCTCCTGTCTTCAGCGGTTTCTCCATGGGATTGGGTTTGATGGGGCGACTGCCATTATTCGGTGAATCCGCGGTCGCGCATGGATTCGCCTTTGATAAACCGGGCCATGCCCGTCTTCATTTTGCGAAACCCCTGTTTCCGATAGAACCCCTCTTTTCCCGGGGATGCATAGAGAATGACATTGCAATGCGCCAGGCGGGTCATTATGACGTCCATGATGCGCCTTCCAATTCCCCGGCCCTGAAACTCGGGAAGGACGGCACAATCATAGACGGCCGCCTGGTAGGTATCATCTGAGATCGCCCGGCCAAAACCGATCAACTGCGCCGAACGGTATACGAACACGGTTGCAGTACTGGCCTCAAAGGCCTTTTTATGCAAGGCCGGTTCGTAAAAAGCCATACCTACCTGCTGCAAAACGGCGGCTACGGTTTGCCAGTCTACGCTGGAGCAGTCCTCTCTGAAGTCCAAGTCCATCGGTATCCCCCTTTACGGTGAGGGTGGTGGTTGCCTGTTAAAAATTGTCGGTAATATAGGTTTTGAGGGATGCCAGGAGGTGGCGCTTTTCAACATCCAGATCACCAGCGGCTGCCAGGGTCTTGATTTCCCCCAGGGCGCGGGCCGGGGTCCGGCGTTCCTGGCCCCTGAAATCCAGCATGCCCGGCATACTGGCGGGCGGGGCTACCTGCTGCATGAAGGTATTCGCTTCCAATTGGAGCTTTGCCGCACTTTTGCTATCTGCATAATTTCTGAAAAGCACCCGGCAGGCCAATTTTCGCAGCCCCTTGTCCTTGAAGCGTTTAATCAGCGGCGCCTTCTCATCGACCGGGGCGGCATGGAACGCCCGGCAGGTTTCCTGGTCCGCGCTGGACCAGAAACCGCTCTGGTAAAGGGCTGCATCCAAATCGAGATCCGGAATTTCCGGGTAGCGAAAATCAGCATGGTGCTGAATAATCTTTTTAAAGATGTCCCGGTTTTCTTGGAGCCAGACCAGGTTGGCCTCCGCGATCGCTTTTCTTTCCGGACCGATCTTTTCCCAGTAGCGCTCGAGGGGCGGTAGGATCATACCCGGCTCACCGGCTTTTTTACGGACAACCCAGGTGTTGGTGTCGATGCTGTCCGGCTCTGTCGCCTGCAGTTCGGGCAGGTCGAGGCGCAGCCACAGGGTCTGGTTGCGGTAGGCGTTGGAGCCGCCGATAAATAAAACCGGGGCCTGGAAATTCTGCTTGAAGCCCAGGGAACTGGCCGCCAGCAGCCCCAGGGTGTGGCTGCCGGCTGCGGAATCGAAAGAAACCGGTAGGGCCTCCATACGCTGGATATCGGTGTGCTTATCGAAATGCCCGGCCAGATACTCCCATACCCTGGGGGCTGTCTGCAGCCGGCGGGCTAATTCGACGGTGGCGCGGACATCCACCAGGGCATCATGGGCCGGCCCCTTTGCCAGGCGGTTCAGGGCATTGATATGTTCCAGCTTGATGGACGGCTGGCCCTCGTGGTCGGGCCATTGCAGCACCTCTCGATTGTATAGCCAATAAATCACTATCATGGCCAGGATATCCATGCGGTAGCAGCCGTTGGCATACTGATGCGTATAGGGCGGCAGTAAATTCCGGTAGAAGGCAAACCGCATGAACTCGTCGTCGAAGCCCAGAGAGTTATAGCCGATGGTGACGGTCCCGGGTGAATTGAAAAAACGATGAATGGTGGTGATGGCGTCGAATTCGCAGGGGCCGGCGGCCAGATCCGCAATGGGGATGCGATGGGTCAGCAGGGCGGCCGGGGAGGGTATCACATCCGGTCTCAGCCGGATCTTGAGGTTGTGTTCTTCAAGCGGGTTGAGTTCGCGGTCGGTCCGGATGGCTGCAAACTGGATGACCTGGTCAAAGGTTCGGTTCAGTCCCGTGGTTTCCAGGTCGTAAAAAAGGTAGGTGTTCATTTATACCATGCGGTGGGACACCTTTATAACCATGGAAAAGGTCGCTTTATTTTTGGCTCCGCCGGTGGTGATACCGTCGATGTTCTCGGCGACCGATAAAATGTTGCGCAGGGGATAGGAGAAAACCGTCTCATCATCCTCCACGTGCACGCTGAGGTAATCGTCGTTGACACTGAGCAGTTTGACGGTCTTGATGACGGTGGGGACATCGTAGTTCATGCCCACTGTTTCACCAATGTAGGGCTTCAGGAGTTTTTTGATGGTGGCCTTCGGTTTCAGCAGATTGTTGAGTTTTTCCAATCGGAGTGCCTCCTCTTGATCTTTCTCTTCCTGCTTACGCTTCTCCTTGTCGAGTCGTTCCTGTTCGGCTTGACGTTTTTTTTCTTCCTCCAGCGCCTTCTGGGCGGCGATGCGCTCTTTTTCTTCCTGCTCCTTCTTGAGCCGCTCCTGCTCCTTTTCAAGCTCGGCCTGCCGTTTGCGTTCTTCCTCGGCTCGTTTTTCGGCCTCCTGGTGCTCCTTTTCTTCCTGTTCCCGGCGCAGTTTTTCCTGGCGTTTGCGCTCTTCCTCCTCTTGGCGCTTGCGTTCGGCTTCCCGTTTTTCAGCTTCCAGGCGCTCCTTTTCTTCCTGTTCTTTCCGTAGCGCCTCTTGTCGTTCCCGCTCTTTCCGCAGCCTATCGAGGCGTTCTTTTTCTTCCTGTTCCTTGCGGGCGGCCTCTTCGGCCTGCTTTTTCAGAAGTTCGGCCTTGAGTTCCTCATGGCGTTGTTTCTGGGCCAGCAGTTCCGCCAGTTCGTCGGCTTTCTCCGGATCGTCCTTGAGTTCCGCCTCGGCGATTTCATAGCTTTTCGAGAATACGATCCCACACTTGAGGCAGTCATCGGTAACCGCCAGGTTCATGTGTTGGCACTTCGGGCAGGGGACTTGGTATTTGGCTTCCTCAGCGGCTTTAGCGGCAGCCTTTTCAGCCTCTTCTTTTTCCCGCTGGGCCTTTTCAACTTCACTGGAATAGATATCAAACGTGATGCCGCAGTTTTCACAATCACGGGCACCTTCCGGATTGGCATGCCCACATTTGGGGCATTCGTGTGATGAGGCCATTTTAAAGCTCCTGCTTGAGGTTGGCTGTCAGAATTAGATACAAGCAGCAAATGGGACTAAGAATTCTATTTTTATAAAAAAATGAGCACTTTGTCAACTTTGCAATATCCAGTCGGCGATTGCATCCCCCATTTGGGCAGTGGTGGCCGCTTCTTCTCCGGAAGTGGCGATATCACCGGTTTTTATCCCTGCGTCGAGGACAGCGCTTACGGCGGTGTCAATAGCGGCAGCGGCTTCCGCAAGTCCGAACGCGTATTTCAGCATCATGGCGGCCGACAGGATCTGGGCGATGGGGTTGGCAATCCCCTGACCGGCAATATCCGGGGCGCTGCCGCCGGCCGGTTCAAACAGCCCAAACCGGTCCGCATTCAGGCTGGCGGAAGGCAGCAGGCCCATGGAACCGGTAAGCATGGCCGATTCGTCGGAAATAATGTCGCCGAACATGTTGCCGCAGAGCATCACATCAAATTGATGGGGATCTTTCACCAGCTGCATGGTGGCATTGTCCACGTACATGTGGTCGAGCTGCACGTCGGGATAAGCGGCGGCTACTTCCAGTACCACCTCGCGCCAGAGTACCATGGTTGTGAGGACATTGGCCTTGTCGATGGAAGTTACTTTGCTGCGACGCAGGCGGGCGGCCTCAAAAGCCATTTTGGCGATGCGGGTAATCTCCCCGCGGGTGTAGACCATGGTGTCGAAAGCCTTTTCATCCGGTCCGCTGCCGTCGCGTCCCTTGGGCTGGCCGAAATAGATACCGCCGGTGAGTTCGCGCACACAGAGAATGTCAAAACCGGCTCCCACGATCTCGGGCTTCAGGGGGCTGGCGGTTGCCAGGGAAGGGTAGATCCTGGCCGGCCGCAGGTTGCAGTATAGACCGAAATGCTTGCGCAGTGGCAGCAGGGCACCTCTTTCAGGCTGCTGTTCGGGCGGCAGTTTTTCCCATTTGGGGCCGCCGACGCTTCCGAACAGTACCGAATCGCTGGCTTCGCAGATAGCCAGGGTCTCGGCCGGCAGGGCGGTTCCGTGGTTGTCGATGGCACATCCGCCCACATCGGCACGGGAATATTCAAAGGCGACCGCGAATTTTTGCTGGATGGCGTCGAGCACTTTTAGCGCTTCCTGCATCACTTCCGGGCCGATGCCGTCACCGGCCAGGATCGCTATTTTTTTCATTGCTTTTTTACCTTTCTTGAACTTTTGTTTAAAATCAGGAAACATAACCTCCCGAAAATATTTCATTTACTGCCAGGCATATAGCAGTCGTCACACATGGCGTCAAGGGGAAGGGCCGGCGGCCCGAGGCCGGAGGTCTGAAGTCAGAGGCCGGAAACAGGAAATTGCTTGGCAAACCTGCCCCCTTCAGTTGGAGAGCCTCGCACCTACCTTAGACGTTGCGGGCCCCAGCCTTTGCATTGCCGGCGCCTGACGTCTGGCTTCCGATCTTTTGCTTTCAAAGGTTCTTCGCCAAATACAGCTGGGTCCGATTCACCGATAGATGTAGATCGGGATTGACATAGTCATGATGCCCCTGGCGAAAAGGGATGTAGACCAGGATGTAGCTCAGCGGTGCCACGTCCATGGCATCCAGTTTCGACAGGAGGTCCCGCGGCCGTTTGATAAAGCCGGCCATGTTTATTTTGAGGGTTTCCAGGGCTTCGGAAACGGGCAGGGAAACCGGGTGCAGCGCCCCCTTGGGGAGCTTGGAAGACGCTTTGGGGCCAGGCTGGCTCAGGGTTGTGTTTTTAACCAGGTTCAGGAAGGTGCGCGGCCGCACTTTGAACGCCGGCGACTAGAAGCGAAACGGCCGCTGCTCGAACTCCGGTAGAACCGCTTTCGGCAGGTTCGCAATGCGAATCAGGTCGGCGTAGGATTCCAGGGCGATGCCTGCCACGCGGGCCCGGATTCTCCAGAAGGGCAGGTAGACCAAATTCTCAAAATCCCCCGGCAGGTGGGCAAACCGGGTCTGTTTAAGTTTGCGGGTGCCGGGGTACCATACTGAGTTGCAATTTTTACAGGTCAGGGCCAGCGAGTCGCGCACCCCTTCCAGATCCCACCCGCAACCCGGGCACAGGGTCGGTTCGAAATGGATCTTCCAGTTCGGGCGTCCGCCGGCAAATGCTTCGATTTCGTCCAGGTCTCCGGCTGACGGCAGCGGTTGGTTGAGGACCGCATCAAAGACCTGATCCTCGACATAAAAGGGAGCAAAGATAAGGCTGACGGATTCGCCGATGTGGGCCTGGGTAAAAATGGACCCGCTGAGCGCGGCGCTGGACTTTTTCATAAACCGTTCCATGACCTCGCTGTAGGGGATCCGGGGTTTGAGAAAACGGCCGGGTGTCTCCGGGGTGACGAAATGCAATTTCATCGCCTGGCTGCGCAGCCCCAGCGACAGCGGAAAATGAGGGCACTGCAGGGCCTGCTGGCTGGTATCCATGAATTTGTGCTCCAGCCCACCTGAGAGGCTGGAAAAAATCATCCCCCTGAATCGCCAGTAGGGCACATAGATCAGCTGCTTGTCGGCCGGTGCCCGGTGCGGCAGCATGTACCGGAAGAAAAGATGCGACATGAGGTAGGACTTGACCCGGCAGAAAGGACACGTCAGCAGCCGGTCGGTCTCTTCCAATTCAATCGGTGCCCCGCACTGCGGGCATTGATGTTCAATAATATAATCGATGGTGTTATTCCTCTGACTAGTCCGGGAATAGGTTCGATAATATACGAAAGTGGCTTCAAGGGGTCTCTATAGGTTCAAGGTCAAGGCGGAGCGAGAAGTTTAACCGCAGGAATATGAGTATATTTCGAGGATTGAACTTTCCGGTCCAACGCCGAGATTGAGCCTATAGAGACCCCTTGAAGCCACTTTTAGTGTTTTTCACCACATTGATTGCAATACATCGCCTCCGCCAGATTCTCCTCCCCGCACTGCGCGCAGAACCAGGGCTGGGGTTTTTCATCGGCCTGGTGCCCGCACCGGGAGCAGAACTTCGCATTGGGGGCCAGGTTCTTGCCGCAATTCGTGCACTGGGTGAACACCAATTGCTGATGCCCGCACATGGGGCAGAACTTGGCTTGGGACGGAATCGTACTGCTGCATTCCGGGCAGGTTGCGGAATCTGCCGCGGGTGCCGATTTAGCGGCCGCCCCGGTTCCGGCAAAATACTGTGCGAACATGGCGGGCATCATCAGGCCGATGCCGGCCCCCATGCCGTCGCCGGCCCCGCCATCGGATTCGGCGGCTTTTTCCATGGCCATGGCCGCCTTCATCTGCATGAGCTTGTTCATGTCCTTGAAGACCCCCATGCGGCTGCGGTCGTCGATGGCCTCCTGGACTTCCGGCGGCGGGGTAATCGAGTTCATGTACAGGTGGGTCAGGCGCAAGCCGAAATGGCTGAAATCATCCTGAAGGCGTTCGGTCAGGACTTTTGAGAGCTCATCGTATTTAGCGGGCAGGTTTAGAATGGAATCGATGGTTTCTCCCATGAAATCGTTGAAGCGGGAGACAATCACCCGGTTGAGGTATTCTTCGATCTCTTCGGTGGTATACATGCCCTGGGTGCCCACCAGCCGGTTGATCAGGAGCACCGGTTGGAACACCTGCAGGTTGAAGACGCCGAAGGCCCGCAGGCGGATAAGCCCCAGCTCGGAATCCTTGAAAGCCACGGGATCGCGCGTGCCCCACTTGAGGTTGGTGAAGGTCTTGAGATTCACAAAATACACTTCGGCCCTGAGAGGGCTGTTCATGGCCCACGGGATGCTGAGGATTTTGGTCAGGATAGGGATGTTGCCCGTTTTCAGGGTATGCCGGCCGGCGCCAAATGCTTCCACGGCCTTGCCTTTGTAAAAAAAGACCGCCGCCTGACTTTCACGGACCGTTAGCTGGGCACCGAATTTGATTTCCCCGGAGCCCTTCTCCGGCAGACGATGGACGAGTTCTGCGCCGGTTTCATCGAACCACTCGAGATTTTCCAGAAAAACGATGTTGTCAGCACCCATGGCGGCTCCTTAATTTTTTAAATACCTAGTTTCAATATATTCTAACGAGACCTTTAGAGATATGTAGTTTAAAGTTAATTAGAACAGCGAACGTTGAACATTTTTCGAAGTTGGGCGTTCAATGTGCGCTGAATATTGTTATCAATCGAACGCGCAGCCAGTCACCCGGGCAGCTGCATTGATTTACAGATCGATCTGCTCCGGATTCATCTGTATCCGGGCATATTCAAGATGCAGCTCGTTGCGCAGGAAGATATCCAGTACTTCCGCGTCGATGTGTTTGTCTTCTACCATGAATCCCAGAATTTTAATGGCCTGGGAAAGCTGCATCGGCTTTTTATAGGGCCGATCCTTGGCGGTCAGCGCTTCGAAGATGTCGGCTACGGCCATTATTTTGGACTGCAGGGAAAGTTCTTCACCGGAAAGACCACGGGGATAACCGGTGCCGTCCAGCTTTTCGTGGTGGCCGCTGGCGTATTCGGCCACGTTGGACAGTTTCTTGGGGAAGGGCAGCTGCCTGAGCATTTTGAGCGTCATGGTGGCGTGGTCCTGAATCCTATCACGCTCGGCGGTGGTCAAAGATCCCTTGCGGATACAGAGATTCTCGATCTCGTCGGCCGTCAGGTAAGGCTGCTCTTCACCATTCCGAAAATAGGTGCGTGCCCCGATCTGCCGGATCCGATCGATACTGTCGTCCTCCAGAAACTCACCGGGTGAATTGCAGTTCTCGATGAAGGCCAGGTCGTCGCGCAGCTGGGTTAATTTTTCGGTACACTTTTCATCGATACGGTTCAAAGCCTGGTTGTCAGGCCGGCCGCCGTTATTGAACAGTTGTACTTTCTGATTCAAAAAGCGGATCTTGACCTGTTCGGCAATCAGGTCGAAGCGGGTTGCGATCAGGTGGATGCGATCGAAGATCGTTTCGGCCTTGGTCGATTTGTTGACCACGTTTTCCGGGGTGGTGATTTTACCGACATCGTGCATCCAGGCCGCGATACGCATTTCTTCGATTTCATCCTCGTTAAAGGCGGTGTCCTTGAATGCACCTTCGGATTCGGTGTTGATGGCCTCGGCGATCATCATGGTCAATTCGACCACCCGATCGATATGCCCCTTGGTGTAGGGTGATTTTGCGTCGATGGCGGTGGCGATGCTGCGGATGAAAGCGTGAAACAGGTTTCTCAGATCCTGGATCAACTGGGTGTTGGTCAGCGCCACGGCAGCCTGGGACGCCAGGGAACCAATCAAGTCCACATATTCAGGCGAAAAGGCCACCACTTCGCCGGTATCGCGGTCTTGCGCGTTGAGTAGCTGCAGCACACCGATAATGTCGTTTTCGTGATTCTTCAGCGGAATCACCAGCATGGATTTCGACCGGTAGCCGGTGGAGGCGTCGTATTCGCGCGGCCCGGTAAAATCGAAACCCTCGGCTTCATAAACGTCGGGAATATTGACGATGTTGCCGGTCAGGGCCGTATAGGAGGAAACGTTGGCATGATTCGGTTGGCCCGCCTGGTCATACAGCGGGACTTTGGGCAGGGTCTGTTCGATGGTGCGCGTGCCCCCCATGCGGGTATTCATGGAATCGTTTTGCAGAATTTCGAAGCGCAGGCACTCCTTGTCGTCCTCCATGATATAAAGGGTGCCGGCATCGGCGTTGGAGAGATCCCGGGCCTGGTCCACAATGTTTTCCAGCAGTTTGCTGATATCTTTTTCAGAGGAGAGGGCCAGCCCGATCTGGGTCAGCTGCTTGATATGTTTGATCTGGTTTTCCGCGTACAGCTTGACTTCACCCAGGACGGACTTTAGCAGCTTGTTCAGCCGTCTGTCGCTGGACAGGTTTTCAAAATCGATTTCATCCGCAATGGGATCCGCAGGAAGATAGCCTTTTACCGGATTCTGTTCGTCATGCATGGTCACCCCTTGAGAAGCTATCTCAAAAACGGCTTTTGGCCCTACCTTCAGCCTTCGCGGAAGCTATGGCTGATAAACTCTGTTGGGAGCCTTGCTTGTCCGGCGAAGCCCACAGAGCGAAGACGGGACCTTGTACCAAAATCCACTTTTGAGATAGCTTCTAATTATATAAGCTTGCGCTAGCGTATATCTTGCCCCGGTATCGGGAGATCATGTGCAAAGGTTTACCACACGCTTTGGATGTCGCGAATAAGCACGCGCCTATACTCTAAAAGAATCTGGGCTTTCAGGCAACTGGAATCTTCGCTAAAGGGTCAAGTGGGCCGCGCTTTACGGGCCGGGATCTTAAACGCGCCTATTTCTCTTATCGTTTTCGCCTTCGGATGGAGATTTCGGATGTTGGTTTTTACCCTCGACCCCTTGACCCCTCGAACCCTCACCTTACACTAACGCCGCCGCAGCCAGGGCAACAACCGTTTCCACTTTCATACCCAGATCATAGTGCTTGGAAAGCTCGGTGAGCTGCCGGTGACAGGAGAGACAGCAGGTGGCGATATAATCTGTGCCGGCCGCATGCATCTGGTCGGCTTTGGCCTTGCCGGCAATCATCCGACGGTCCTTGCTGGTGCTGTCCTGGAGGAGAGCTCCGCCCCCGCCGCAGCAAACCGAATTCATCCGGTTGGGGGCCAGCTCAACAACCTCGCGGCAGGTCAGGGCCAACAGTTCCCGGGGGGCCGCAAACACGCCGCCTTTTCTGCCCAGGTTACAAGGATCGTGGTAGGCGATGGCAAAAGGGTGCGCCTCCGGGTCGAGTTTGATCACGCCTTTTTTCACCATATCGAGGGTTAGTTCAAGGATGCTCAGGACCTTGAAACGGGGTTCACGACCCAATAGTTCCGTCACATGGTGACGCAGGACCAGAAAGCCGTGGCCGCACTCGGAGAGCACCAGGTTTTCAATTTCCAAGTCTTCGGCGGCGGCTACTACCTGGGTCAGCATTTTGCGCTCGATCTCGTCATCACCGACAAAATAACCCCAGTTGGTCACATCGGTGTGTTTGTGCGACATGGTCCAGGGCTCGCCAAACGCATGAAACAGCCCGGCCATCTGCTGCAGGTGCAGCACGTTGGTGCCCAGTTCGCGGGGATTGGGCAGGTAGAGATATTTGGCCCCCTTTTGATCGGTGGGGATCATTGCCGCCGGATCCTCATCCTCAATCTCTTCATTGAGCCATTCAATGGTTTCAATGAAATCTTCTTCGGTGAACCCGTTTACATCTCCGACCTCCAGACGGGTCTCCAGACCTTGGGCAATGGTCTCGGGCATCCGCTTCCGGGCGGCCGGCAGCGAACGAGCCCGACGGACCACATATTCCATCTCGATTCCCATGGGGCAGTCCACCGTACAGTGGTTGCAGATCATGCAGTCCCAGATCATCCGGCTCTCGGCCAGGTTGTCGTCAAGGCCCAGCTGCGCCATTCTGATCATCTGGCGCGGGACCGGCCCACCGTCCCCGTCATACCAGCTGCACCTTGAATTGCAGATGCCGCACGTCAGGCATTCGGATATATTATCGGCGTTTGGTTTTGTATCCAGCAGGTTCTGCAACGGGGTGTCTGTGGATAATGTCACTTTTGGCATTGGTTTGCCTCCTCCGCCGATTCCGCTTTCTTGAGCAGGTTCTCCAGGCGGGTCGATTCGTTGGCCGCAACATGCTTACAGCGCAGCCTTTCAGACGGTATGCCGACGTCCTCGATCAGGTGCCGGGTGCCGGCCGCGGCAAAGGCCGCACCCTTAATGGATCGGCAGTTGCCGGCATGACAGGCGGCAACGATCACCCGGGCGGCACCACCGGCCAGTGTCTGCAAGATGCGGTTTGTATCGATACTGCAGGCGCATGGTACGCTTATAATTCGGGCCATGTCCGGCAAATCTATCTGCCGGGCGGCCAACTCCGCTGACCGTTCACAGGCAAAGACGACCGTTCGCGCACCGGCGGGTGCCGGCACAGCGGCTGTTTCAATGGCCAGGGCCGGGCAATTCGAAACACACAACTGGCAGCCGAAACAGGCCGACGGCTCGATTTTGGGCTGGTAATGATTGTGCAGCACAATTGCGCTGTGCGGACAGACCCGCACACAGGTCAGGCAGCGAACACAGAGATGTTTTTTAATCTCCGGGGGGGCGCTGACCTGCTCCGCGAAGGTGTCCGGTTTTTCCAGGGCGGCCGTTATCTCCTCGATTTCAGCCTCCAGATCGCCTTCATCGTGGGTGAGCCCCGCATAAAAGACGCCGCGCCGGGGACTGCCCACGTTGCGGTGACGTACATTGGCCGACTGGAGAAACCCTTCCGCGTCCAGCGGCTGGCGCAGCCGGCGCGAAATCTCCCGGCTGTTTTCGGAAACGCTGACCTGTTCCGGAATTACCACCAGGTCACATTCGAACGTGATGGTCAAGCCGGGCAGGGTGGCTTCATTGATCTCAAAAGCGGCCTTGTTGTTTTGCAGCTGCAGCGATACCTGCTGCTGGTTGGCCACCCGCAGCAGTTTCACCCCCTGGCCGCGAATCGTATCGTAGATCCTCTGGCCGCCGGGGTAGTTGACCAGCATATTTTCCATGAGGATGGAAATTTGCTTGCCGGCGTCAATCAGGTCCGGGATCAGGTCCATGATCTCGGCGACAAGCTCCTTGCGCTCCGGGCCGTTGTGATCGAGCCAGAACAGCACGCGTCCCGGCAGGGCATCCTTTTGCATGTAGCGGGTTAGAAATTCAGCCAGGGAGACGATGATCTGTCCGGAAGCGATTGCGGTCGGCTGCAGGCGCGGCGGTTCGGCCATGACCAGGGCTGCGACCGAAATGGCTTGCGGACCCTCCGGGGTCGTAACCTGGAGGGTGAAATCGCCGGCTGTGCCGGAAGCCCGGGCCAGGCGGGTGGACGGATAGAGGTCCCGGTCCGGGGCCTGGGCCAAGGCATAATCTCCGGCCGCGATCATCGCCGTCGGATATCCCCTTTCGGTCAGGGCGGCTGCCAACCGGTCTGCGGCGGCATCTCCGCCAAAAACGGCTATCCGGTTTTTTCCCTTTTCCGGCAGGCACCCCAAAGAGCGGGCGATCTTGCCGGCTGCGGCGCGGCCCTGACCGGCGGCGTTCAATATGCCGATGGGACCCCGGCTGACACCGGCGGCGTAGATCCCGGCCGGCAGCTTGTCGCCGTTCGAAGCCAGAAACCCCCATCTATCGGTCTCGATACCGAGCATTGCGGCTACCTCACCGGTCGCGGAGGCCGGCAGAATCCCCACTGCCAGTACAACCAGGTCGAACTGCCGGGACGTCCGGCTGGCCAATCCGTCTTCATGAAATAAAGTGAGCCGTCCGCTCTGGGCGTCAGCCATTATCTTGGCCGGCGTACCCTGGCAAAATTCAACGTGCTGCGCGGCGGCGGCAACCTGGGAACGAAATTCCTTGCCGGTGGCCTGCAGATCGATGTTGAAAATGGTTACCGCGGCTTCCGGGACAAGGTGCCTGATCTTATTGGCCTGGCGCACGGCCGTGCGGCAGCAGACCCGGGAGCAGTAGTCCCGGCCTTCTACCCGGTTGCGGGAGCCCACGCACTGGATAAAGGCAATGGCGGGGCGGGCATTGCCGTCCAGGCGTGACGCCAGGGTATCCTGGCGCAGGAGGGTATTAAGTTCAGCGGTGGTCAGGACGTTTGCATACCGGCCATACCCCAGATCTTCCCGGCCGGAAGGGTCGTATACAGACATGCCGGTGGCCAACAAGATGGCGTCCACCTGCAGCTCGCCGATTGCCTGCCCGGCGACGGTCGCCTGGAAACGGCCGTTTTGTCTGTCCAGCCGGGTGACGGTGCTTTCCAGTAAGGTGGTCACGTGTTCGAGGCGGGGTACCCGATCGGCCAGTTCGACACTCAAACAGGCCCCGCAGTGCCGGCATTTTTCCGTGGCCATGCAGGCCCACTCGCGGGCTTTGCCGCCGAGACGGTCGGCCTTTTCAACCAGGTGTACGGCAACCCCGCAATCATGCAGGTACTCTGCGGCCGTCAGGCCGGCCACGCCGCCCCCGAGGATCAACACGCTTGGTGAACTGTCAGACATAGTTTACTCCCAGAAACAGAAAAAGGTCATCATGCCTGTGTTTCAATTACAAAACATAAATTACGGTGGATTGCAATTGCACGAACATTTTTTAATGTTTACTAAAAAAGTCAAAATTTTGTGGGAAAGTCAATACTTTCCGAGGTTGTCCGGTAGGTATTTGGAGAACTGGTGATCATTTCTTTTGTACCACTGTTCAATTTTGAACAATGCGGATTGCGGACAGGCAATTATCTCGCACCGCCGGTCCGGTCAAGACGCGCTTATACGCTCGATTCGGCAGAAGCATTCGTTGTAAGCGGCATTGTCGCCCATGTCCGAGACCTGGATTTCGGTAAGCCGGTTGACCGGGCCGCTTTTGTGCCACCAGCCCTGGGGGACGACTGCCAGGCCCGCCAGGATACCGTCATCAACGGCCACTGTGACACGTAATTGACCGGCCGGGGAGCTGAGCCGGGATGTTTGACCCGCCTGCAAGCCGTAGGCGCGTGCGGTCGCCGCATTAAGATAAACGGTGGGGACTGCATCGGTAAAGGCGAAGTGTTGCGAGTGCATGGATTGGCGGGCATGCGGGGTCAACAGGCGCAAAGGGAATTCGGTCGGCGGCGAGGTGGGCTCCTGGAGAACGGGAATAGGGGCATATCCGTCCGCAGCCGCTTTTTCAGAATAGAGTTCATACTTGCCGCTGGGGGTGCCGAATTTTCCATCCTGCCAGGGAATCCGGTTGCCGGGCAGTGTGACATAGGTGCTGCGGATGGTTTCCCAGGTAATCCCAAAGGACGCCTCGAGCGGTTTGACTGCCCTTTTGAGATATTCGGTCTGGTCGATGTCGGGGTATCCGGCCAGCCCCATCTTCTTTGCCAGTCGCCGGAAAAATTCAAATTCACCAATGATCCCGTCCGGCGGCGTTACCGCCGGACGGGAGTAATTCAGGCAGGGTGAAAACATGGATGTGGCAATGATATCCTCTTCTTCCAGGATGCTGGTGCAGGGGAGCACGATATCGGCATGCCGGGCAGTATCGGTCATAAACATGTCAATGACGACCTTGAAATCAACCGCGGCAAAGGCCGCCACAGCGCGGTTGGTGTCCGGCATCTGAACCAGGGGGTTGGCCTTGGTAATGAAGATACCCTGAATCGGGGGCTCACCAGCGGTTTCCAGGAATTCGGAAAAGCGCGGCAGGCTGAATACCCGGCGGTGCTGCACAGTTTCTTGACTGGCCGCCAGTTCACCCTTTAGGTATTGCGCCATATATTTATTGGCGTAGTTGATGCCGCCTCCGCTGATGCCGATATTCCCGGTCAGAGCTCCCAGGGCATCGATACAGCGCACGGTATTGCCGCCGTTGGCGTAGCGCTGCAGGCCGTACCCGACCACGATCGAAGACGGGCCGTTGCAGGCATATGTTTTGGCCAGTTGGTGCAGACGTGTTCCGTTCACGCCGGTTATGGTTTGCACGGTATCGAGGGCAAGGCCGTTTAAATAGTCCCGGAAGGCCGGAAACCCGACGACATGGTGGGATATAAAATCGGCGTCCTCCCAACCGTTCTCGAGGATGATTTTACACATGCCCAGGGCCAGCGCCCCGTCACTGCCCGGTTTTACCGGTATATGTTGCCCGGCTAGGCCGGCTGAAGCAGATTTCAGCGGATCGATCAAGATGACCTCGGCTCCGTTCTGGCGGGCCTGGTTGATAAACCCGACCAGGTGCATGTTGGTGTAGACCGGGTTGCGGCTCCACAAAATGAGGGTCCTGGCCCGGGCTATGTCCTCCGGATGGTGGCCCCGGGCCACACCAAAATCATATGCCTGGGCGGCCATGCCGGCGGCCCAGCAGAGGCTGCCTTTGGGAACGGTGACGCCACCAAAGTGGTTGAAGAACAGACGGTCGGCTGTTTTGGCGATACCGCCGTATCCGGCATCGCTGTAATGCAGGACGGCTGTGGAGCCACTCTCGTATTTTATCCGGGTCAATTTGGCGGCAATCCTGTCCAGGGCTTCATTCCAGGAAATCGGCAGCCAGTTGCCCCCTTTTTTCAGCAGGGGGCGTTGCAATCGCTCGGGATGGTATAGCCGATCGAGCAGTTTTTTGCCTTTGATACAAACCTTGCCCCGCGTGACCGGATGGTCCGGATCACCCTGGATACGGGTAACCCGGCCGTTCTCAACAGTTGCGATCAGACCGCACAGGTCAAAGCAGTCCAGGGGGCAGGCAAAACGGATCTTTTCAGGCATGGCATCTCTCCAAGTTCCGGTTCCAGGGGATTTTAGAACCCGTCTCAAAAAAGTCTTTTGGCTCAAACTCGGCGTTGGGCGCTTGGTTCAAGTCCTCAAAATACTCAGGTATTCCTATGGGTTAAACCCCGCGGCCGTCTTGATTTGGAACCAAAATCCGTTTTTTGTGATTGGTTCTACACAATTATGGGCCAAATGAACAGAGCTCCGCTTGCGTTTTTTCTAAAAGATGGGATATGAAAGGCCGACCGGCACCGACATTGTAAAAAGAAAGGCTGTAAACAGCATGAATCTGATCGGTATTATCATCCTGGTTGCGCTGACCGCCAACCTTTTGCTTAATGTCCTGGCCGAGGTATTGAATCTGCGCCGACAGACCAACCGGCCACCTGCGGGCTTCGAAGGGGTGTATCCCCCTGAAAAATACCACCAGTCGCAGGTGTACCTCAAAACCCGGACCCGATTCGGTTGGGTGACCACCGCCTTTGATCTGGCCTTGCTGCTGCTGTTCTGGTTTGCTGGTGGCTTTGAGTATTTCGATCAATTGGTGCGTTCATGGTCCTTTGGACCGGTGCTGGGCGGCACCATCTATATAGGCATCCTCCTGGGAATCAAATCACTGTTAGACCAGCCTTTTTCACTCTACAGCACGTTTGTGATCGAAGCCCGCTTCGGATTCAACACCGCAACCCCGGCAACTTTCGCGTCAGACCGCGTCAAGGGGCTGCTGTTGGCGGTTGTCATCGGTGGACCGGCCCTGGCCGGGGTTCTGGCTTTTTTCGAATATGCCGGCAACAATGCCTGGTGGCTATGCTGGCTGGCAGTGACCGTTTTTATCCTGGGGCTGCAATATATCGCACCCACCTGGATCATGCCCCTGTTCAACAAATTCGAACAGCTCGAGGAGGGCCAGCTCAAAGAATCGATTCTGGCCCTGGCCAAGCAGGCGGCTTATCCGCTTAATAATGTACTGGTCATGGACGGTTCCCGGCGATCCAGGAAGTCAAACGCCTTTTTCACGGGGTTCGGCAAGAATAAACGGATTGCCCTGTTCGATACATTGATCGCACAGCATACCGTTTCGGAAATGATCGCCGTTCTGGCGCATGAAATCGGCCACTTCAAGCGGCATCACATCAAACAGATGATGATCGCCTCCATTCTCCAGATGGGGCTGATGCTACTGTTGCTCTCATTGTGCCTATCCTACCAGGGGCTGTATGACGCTTTTTACATAACGCGGCCTTCCGTATATACGGGGATTCTGTTTTTCGCCCTGTTGTTTTCGCCGCTGGATTTTTGCATGGGCCTGGTTCTGCACAGCCTCTCGCGCCGCAACGAATATGAGGCCGACCGTTTTGCCGTTGCCGTCACCGGCGATCCGGCGGCCACGATGACGGCATTGAAAAAATTGGCAGCCGATAATCTCACGAACCTTACACCGCATCCGATGTATGTGTTCTTAAACTATTCTCATCCGCCCATGCCGGAGCGGATTATGGCGATCCAGAAACAAGCGCAAAAGCAAGCTGCCAACTGAGAGCAGGAATCCAGCGATTTCCTGCAGGGCTTGCCATCCAGGTGATCCGGCAGCGCCGCTATTATTCCTATCCGTGACGCTTGCCGAGTGAAGGGATGCTAGGCCCAACCCGCTTTAAAGGGATGCTGTCCGGCGGTGAGAAGGGAAAACGGGCTGATGGAAAAATAGTGGTTGCACGTTTTGGCTTAATTTTATAAGGAAAGTGGGTCAGCATTCGGCCACGGGAAAAGTTGCCGGGCCGGTTTTGCCTAACAGACGCTTTCACCAGGCGGGTATCGGTATACCGTCTGCCTGATTCAATAAAAATTAGAGTCGGTCTGTGTATTTCTTAATCTCACGAGGAGGTCAGATAGGATGAACAGAGTATTGGTGATCCTGTTGAGTTTGGTGCTGGCAAGTGTGGTCTGTTTTTCGAGTTCATTTGCGGACGAGATGTGTATTCCCTTAGGTAATATCGAGCTTTCCGCGCCCCAGGAAGTCGAGGCAAAACGGGCTGCTGTCGATTTTCCCCATTCCGCTCATTTTTCTATCAATTGTCAGGATTGCCATCATACCTGGGAATACGGGGACGATGACATGAGTTGCATGACCTCCGGCTGCCATGACGAGCTGAAGCCGCCGAAAGAGGGTGACAAGATCGCTTATTTCAAAGAAGCCTACCACAAAGCCTGTATTGGCTGCCATAAAACCATGCAGGCGAAGAACAAGACCCTGGAAATGTCCAAGCGCCCAGTTGCGCAGCAGCTCGCCAAAACCGGGCCTACCAGCTGCGTGGCATGCCACCCGAAAGAATAGACGTTCTATCCAAATCACCAGGCAACCACGATCCGGCCGGGCGTTCTAAGCGCCCGGCCGGATGATGGTCCTTTCCTTATCACCGATTGCCAAGTCCGGACGGGTATACCTCGAGATTACACAGCCCCATTTTCACCTCATCAGCCCAGAACCAATGTGTCGGAAACTAATTGAAAAAACTTAATATTGACGAATTTGTCGATGCTTTAAGCCAGGCCTACGCCCATTGGCAGGCACCGGTCATCACCCTGCTGTCCAACAAGGGGGCGACGCCCTACGAAGTCCTGGTTTCCACGGTCCTGTCTTTGCGGACCAAGGATGAAGTGACGGCGGCGGCGTCAGTCCGCCTGTTTGAGCGAGCCCGGACACCGCGGCAGATGCTTCTTCTTGATGAAAAGGAATTGCAGCAGCTGATCTACCCGGTGGGCTTTTATATTACCAAGGCGCAAAGACTCAAGGAGATCAGTGGTATCTTGCTGGACCGTTACAATGGTGCGGTGCCGGATACCCTGGCGGCACCGCTGGAATTGCCCGGGGTGGGCCGCAAGACTGCCAACCTGGTCCTTATCGAGGGCTTTGGAAAAGCGGGCGTCTGTGTCGATACGCATGTGCACCGAATTAGCAACCGGATCGGTTATGTGAAAACCAAGCGGCCGGACGACACCGAGATGGCCCTGCGCCGAAAATTACCCCGCAAACACTGGATTCGCTATAATGAACTGCTGGTGGCTTTCGGGCAGGTGATCTGCAGGCCCATTTCGCCTTTTTGCAGCCGGTGCCCGGTGGCGCATATGTGTCGGCGGATCGGGGTTGACAAACACCGCTGACAACAGCTTTGCGCCGCAGGCGAACATGGCCGGTAGCCATCATCAAGTCCGGCGCTGACCGGATGAAGACGGCTTAGCCCTCTTGCTAAAATGACCGCAAGCGTCTATGCTGGCCCGAACAAATTACCAACAGGACATCTTCTATGGCCGATCTTGAGCCCTGCATTGTAGAAGCTATTGAAAGCATAGAGCATTTTATAGCTGAGGTAACCGGCCGGAAACCCACCCGGCAAGAATTGGCCCGCAGCCTAAAGCGGTATTTCATTTTAAATGAAATTAAAGACCAGGTGGTCTGGCAACGTGAGAATCCGGACCTCTGATCAGGGCAAGAATCGTAAGGATGGAGTGAAAAAATGGGGATTATTGGTAAAGTTGTCGGCGGGACAATAGGCTTTGCTTTACTGGGGCCTTTGGGGGCTATTGCCGGAGCGGCATTCGGTCATGCTTTCGATAAAAATGACGCTCGCTACCTTGAAGGCGGCCCCGCCGCCGGTCCCGGTGCATCGTCCGGCGAGCAAGCCCAGTTAATCTTTTTTGTGGCGGCTTTCTCCATGCTGGCTAAACTGGCGAAAGCGGATGGCCGGGTCTCCCAGGAGGAAATCGACTCAATCGAAAAATTCATGCTGTATGACCTGAATCTCGATCCCCAGAGCAGGCAGGTGGCCATGAATGTGTTCCGGACAGCCGTCCAGTCACCCGAAACCTTTGTAAGTTTCGCCCAGCAATTCTATGGTCAATTCAGGGGGCAACCGCAGCTACTGGACCTTATGGTGGATATCATGCTGCGGGTTTCGCTGGCCGACGGTACCATAAGTCCCCGGGAGGAGGAACTGATCCTCTCAGCGGTTCGCATTTTCAACTTCAGTGATGACCACTACCGTCAGATCAGTTCGCGCTACATCAAGGATGTAAATAAGTACTACGGCATCCTGGGCTGTTCACCAGACGATCCGGACAGTGAAATCAAGAAGCAGTACCGCAAACGGGTGGCGGAATACCATCCAGACAAAATTGCCTCCAAAGGACTGCCCGAGGAGTTCACCAAATTTGCCTCCCAAAAATTCAGGGAGATCCAGGAAGCTTACGAAACTATCAAGCAGGAGCGGGGGATGAAATAGAGGCCATCCCAAAAATGTCTTTTGGCCCAATCTCGGCGTTGGGCGTGAGGTACCGGCACGGAGTGCCGGTTTTCAAGCCGTAAGGCGCAACCTTTAGCGCTATCCTCGAAATACTTGAGTATTCCTCCGGTTAAAACCTCACAGTCGCCGCACCGTGAACCAAAATACAATTTTGAGAAAGCCTCCGATGGCCATTATCCTGATGCATTGTCTCGGTGATGAATTGATGGGTGAAGGCTGTGTTTGAAAAATCTTGAAATTACAATTGGTAAGGTGCAAGATCTAAAGTACAGCTAAAGGTGGCCGGCAGCCCGTGCGGGTTTGCTTCTATCCGCCCGGCTCGATTTCCGCCAGACGTTCAATGAGCTTTCCTTTGACCGAACGAATATCCTGTTCGAGCAGCGTCAACTCTTCCACTCGCGTCCGGATTTCCAATAGCTTTCGGTCGCCGTATTGCAGAGCCTTCCGGATTTGGTCCGCCTCGTTCATATCGATATCGTTCATGCCCATCATTTCGGAAATTTCGTCCAGGGAGTAGCCGAACCTTTTTCCGCGCAAAATAAGTTTTAGACGCGCCCGGTCCCGCCGGGTGTAGATGCGTTGATTACCTTTCGAGCGGCGGGGTGCAATCAGGCCCTTCTCTTCATAAAATCGAATCGTACGGGTGCTGATGTCAAATTCATCGGCGAGCTGTGATATTGTAAAATCTTGCTTTTCCTTAGGATTATTGCTCATAATAGCTTCCCTGGTTACATGTTGCGGCGGACTTCAAGTGGAACGGGCCTGGATAATATGCTTGGCCGGAATCAGGCCGGTGGCGCTGGCCGATACGATGTTGCCGGCCACACCGGGGCCATCTCCGGCGACGTACATCCCGGCGATACTGGTCTCGAGATGCGCGGTTGTTTCCACCTGAGTGGCGAAGAATTTGATCTCCGGTGCATATAGCAGGGTTTCATCATTGGCCACTCCCGGTACCACGTGATTAAGCTTTTCAAGCCCTTCGATGATGTTTGTCAGAATACGCTCGGGCAGGGCCATTGCAATATCTCCGCAAACCACGTTGGTCAGGGTGGGCTCGATATACCCCTTGTTTACCCGGTTCCAGGTGCTTCGCCGGCCCCGTTTGAGATCACCAAAACGCTGCAAGATCGGTTTCCCGCCGCCAATGAGGGTAGCCAGGCTGCCGATGGACTCTCCATAGGCCTGATTGTCAGTGACCGGCTCCGTGAGGACCACCTTGGAAAGAAAGGCAAAATTCGTATTTTCAGACTTGGTGTGCCGCAGGGCGTGGCCGTTTACGCAAACGAAATCCTTGTAGTTTTCAAGGGCCACAAATCCACCCAGGTTCGTACAGAATGTCCGCGTTTGGTCGTCGTATTTGACTGTCTGCACAAAAAAGGTCGGGTCGTAAATGATGCTGCACAGGTCCTGCATGATGTCATTGTGGACTTCCACCCGAACGCCCACTTCGATGCCCCGCTGGCTCAGTCCGATGTTGTATTTCTGCGCCAGCTGTCCCATCCAGTTCGCGCCGACCCTGCCCGGGGCCAGGATCACGTGGCCGGTTTTATATGTTCGACGGGTGGTTACCACCCCGGTGACGCAGTTGTGGGTCACCTCCACGTCTTTTACCTCTTCCGATGTGTGTATGGTCACACCTTTATTTCTAAGGTATTTTTCCATATCCGCGATATGAGCCGGCAGGCAATCGCTCCCGAGATGTTTTTGTTTGATAATCAGCAGGTCGATACCGTGCACCTTGGCGTTTTTGCGAATCTGCCGGGCCGATTGCATATCGGTGGGATAGGACGGGGCATCCATACCGAACCGGTTGAAGATTAATTCGGTTTCGTCGATTAAGTCACGGGCGGCGGTCAGGGATAAAAACTCCGTTAGGTCCGTCTTCCCGAGCTTGTGGATATAGTTGAGTTTGCCGTCGGAAAAGAGGCCGGCGCCGCCCACCCCGCTGAGGATGTTGCACGGTTTGCACTTCACGCAGGGCTGGTCATCCTTGATCGGGCATTTTCGGTTCAGCGGCCGTTTGCCCTTGTCGATCAGCAGGATGCTCAGGTCCGAGTTTTCACACAGATAATAAGCCGCAAACAGCCCGGCCGGTCCGGCACCGGCGATGATGACATCGTATTGATCAGTTTTTTTATTTGTTTTACGAGCCCCTACAGCCATTCCAACTCCGTTGCCAAGTGGCGGGTATTTCGGGGCGGTTTTATACACCAGCCAGGTTGCCGGTACAAGTATAATTGTTTTTCCCTGAAAGTAAAGCCTAGCGGAGGGGCGGGCAAGCCAACCTGGGCGAGAGCCTGGTGTTCCAGGTGGCTAGACGCCGAACCGCCTTCGGCGCCATTGACAGGCGCCCGACTGGTAGCAATAAAATTCAGGTGGACAAATTATTGATTTAACTTACCGTAAACAAATAAGTTATTATCTATAGCATCAAGAGTTACTTTAACCAATTGTTCCTTGAGTGAATCTTTACCATCCAGTAAAACCGGGATATAATTCGAAGTAAATCCCTTTAAGAGACCGGTCTTTGCATCCCGTTGCGACTCCACCAGGACCTTCATCGTGCCGCCGATCCCCCGACGGTAAAAGGCCGCCCGCTTTTCCCTTCCAATGGATCGGATCCGGTCGCAGCGACGTTTGACAATGTCCGGGGCTAATTGATCAGGATAGTCATAGGCGGGCGTGCCCTTGCGGCGTGAACAGGGGAACACATGCAGGTAGGCAACCGGCAAATCCCGTATCATCTGAAAGGTGTTTTCAAAGGCCGCCTGGTCTTCACCCGGGAATCCGATCAGGGTATCCACGCCGATGGCTGCATCCGGTACGTTGGTGACAATCCGCTCCACCCGGTTCCGGAAGAGATCCGCGTTATAGGGACGTTTCATGCGAGCCAGAATTTGGTCATCACCGCTTTGCAGGGGGATGTGGAAGTGGCGGCAAAATTTGGGGGATCGTCCCACCAGATGGATGATATCATCCGTCAGTTCCAGTGGTTCTATGGAACTTAGTCGAATTCTACCTTTAAAATCAGATGCTTCAATCTTTAACAGTATCTGCAGCAGATCGGTCTGAGGGCTATGGTCCTGGCCGTAACAGCCCAGGTGAATGCCGGTGAGGACAACTTCGTGATAGCCCCCGGCATCGAGCCGCAGGAGCTTGTCCAGTACCTCTTGGACGACCATGCTCCGGCTGCGGCCTCTGGCGTGGGGCACAATGCAGTACGAACAAAAGGCATTACACCCATCTTGTATTTTCAAAAAGGGACGGGCTCGATGGTCAAACCCAGAAACCGGCAGGCTGTCGAAGGTTTTAACCCGGCGGATATCCGTGTGCCGAGATTCCAGGTTAGATTTCCCTGATTGGATAGCATTATCTATAAGTTCAGGTATGATATCCTTGTCAGCCTGGCCGATGACGGCCGTGACTCCCTCTATTTCGGCCAGCGTATCCGGTTCGGTCTGGGCGTAGCACCCCGTGACCACGACGCGGGCCCCGGGATGCGAGCGTACCGCCCGTCGGATCGCCTGACGGGCCTGCATGGAAGCCTTGCCAGTCACCGTACAGGTATTGACGATGCATAGATCGGCTGCTTCCCCGGTGGATACCGACGACCAGCCTCTGGATTTCAGGTTTTCTTCCAACCCGGCCGACTCGTATTGGTTAACCTTGCAACCTAATGTAATAACGGTGTATTTTGGCATGATTGATTCTATTGTCAAATCTGTCCTGAGAGCAGGGCACAACCGCTTGCTCAACTTTCGGGTTTCAGCCTGAATCGGTATCGGTATCGGGATCAACATCGGTTCCAGAAAAGTCTCACGGAAGACGATTTCAATACCGAATAATGGACTTAAACTTTCATGCAATCCTCGGTACCGGGTACATGATTCAATTCTTTGCCCGTGAAATCCAGCCGCCCCCCAGGACTTGGTCACCGGCATAGAAAACAGCACCCTGACCCGGAGTAATGGCGGATTGCGGCTGCTCGAACGCCACGTCGGCGGAGGTCGGGCTGGTCAGGGTTACCCGGGCATCTGCGGCCGGACTGCGGTAGCGCACCCGGGTCTGCAATTTTAACGAGTTGGATTGCGGTGGGGTTATCCAGTTGATATCATTTACTTTACAGTGTTTTGCGGCCAGATCGGCCTTGCGGCCGACGACCAGAACATTGCGCTCGGTATCCAGGGCGTAGACGTAGAAAGGTTCGCTCGATGGACAATTGATACCCCGGCGTTGACCGACCGTAAAAAGGTGCAGACCTTGATGTCGGCCAAGGCGGGTTCCCTGGAGATCTTCTATGTTGCCCGGCAATGGTTCGAACCCGAGTGTTTCCGTCAGGAAATGTCCATAGGCCTGGTCACGGATAAAGCACACGTCCTGGCTTTCCTGTTTCGCCATGGGGTGCAGCCCTTTACGGGCCGCCCGGGTGATGACCTCGTGTTTTTCCATTTCACCCAGGGGGAAACGGGCGGCATCCAGCTGATCCTGGCGTAAACGGGCCAGAAAATAGGCTTGGTCCTTGCGGGGATCCGCACCTTTTAGCAGGTGTATCCGTCCATCCGGGGCGGTCCGGGTCCGGACATAGTGCCCGGTTGCCAAGCATTGGGCGCCGAGTCCTTGCGCGGCAGTAAGCAGGATGCCGAACTTGATGCGCCGGTTGCAAACCATGCAGGGGTTCGGCGTTTCACCGGACTGATAGGCCCTCTGGAAATAGTCGATGACCTGGTTGCGAAAGGGGGCGGCGCAATCCAGGATAAACAAGGGGATATCCAGATCGGCAACCATCCGCTGGAGGTCGGCCTGCAGTCGCTCGTATCCTGCATTAACTGGATCTCGAATTAAAATGGGCTGTTGTGAATCGGGCTCTGCTTGGTAGGGGGTGTAATGCGGTTCAAAACCGTTGAGAAAATGCAGACCGATGACAGCCTTTCCGGCCTTTTTGAGCAGATAAGCGGCAAAAAGGGAGTCCACGCCTCCGCTCAGTGCGATGGCAGTCGGGGCACTCATTGAAAAAAAGATTGGTTGATCGGCGTCGCCACCATGGCGCGCGAGGGGCAGGCCGTAACGCATAACTCACAGACACTACAGGCTTTCTGCTTGAATTCCACACGCATTTCCGGCCTGGTTACGGTAAGCGCGCCGGTGGGGCAGACTGCGGTGCACGCGCCACAATGGGTACATTTTTTGCTGTTGCGCCTGATCTCCTGTGAGGCATTTTTCACCTGCACTCCCTGTGACCGCAGGTAGCTCACTCCTTTTTTGAAGTTTTTACGGGCACCGGACAACTCCAACACCATGACGCCTTCTTTGCGGGGCAAAATGGTGGCATTGAGTATATTGAAGATCAAATCAAAGTCCCGAGCGAGCGAACAAACAATGGGTTTGCGACTCTCGGTTTTCGGGAAACGCAGGATCAGGATTTTGGAATACACAGTAAACCTCCGCTCTGCCAGATAAAATGCCGGTTGCGCCGACCTTTAAAGTGAGCACATAACTTAATGAGTTCCCGTACCACTGTCAACCAATACCTGACGGTAGTGCCGGGTTGTTGACGGTCGGGTCTGTGGGCCGGCTGCGGGACAGAACACAGGTCGGCCCGGACACCCGGTTGCATTGTTTTTTGAATTGGAATTGCCGCTCCCGGGCGGGTTTGGCGGATGTGCATCTTAAAAGGAACCCCGGTTTGGGCATCTGATCGGAAAATTGATATTTTTTCAGCAGCTTCATTGTATTTCCGGTTTAGATTTTGCATAATATCGGGTGATGGACTAGAAGCTATCTCAAAAATGGGGCTTTGGTTCAAGGTGCGGCGGGTGCGGTATTCGAACCGGAGGAATACTCAACTATTTTGTGGAGTTGATCCGCTCGACAATTGGCAGTATTCCTTACGGGAGCGATTCATTCGCCAATTCCCCGCCCAACGCTGAGATTGGGCCAAAAGGCATTTTTGAGATAGCTTCAAAACACTTGCTCCTGGCTACCGGAGGTAACATGAACCGCTACGCATATCGCTCGACCGGCCTGGCCGTAAAAGCCCTATCCAGCCTTTCCAGGGCCAAGGTCCGCGTGCATGGCGAAGACAACCTTTCCCCCGGCAGTGATATTTTCGTGATCAACCACTTTACCAGGCTCGAAACGCTCATTTTGCCAACCTATATCCACAATCTCACCGATCAGCATGTCTGGTCCCTGGCTGCGGGCGATCTTTTCACGCCGGCCCTGTCTGCATTCTTCGACAGCGTCGGGGTGGTTTCCACCCGCAATCCCGATCGTGATCTGCTGATGGTCAAATCCCTGCTGACCGGGGAAGCCTCTTGGATCATCTACCCCGAAGGCAGAATGGTAAAAAGCAAGAAAACCTTTGAAAAAGGGAAGTTTATTGTTGCCCATGCTGAAGGGCAGCACCGTCCGCATTCCGGTGCCGCGACCCTGGCCCTGCGGACCGAATTTTATCGCCAACGGCTCAGGGCAATGGCCAAAGCCCTGCCGGAAGAAGCCCTGCGGGTCATGGAGAAATTCGGGATTGACGATCTGGAGCCGGTTTTGCGGGGTCAAACCCGGATTGTACCGGTCAATATCACGTATTACCCGATCAGGGCCCGGGAAAACCTGATCAGCCGATTCGTGGGCCGTTTGAAAAATGACCTGCCTGAACGGTTTCTGGAAGAACTGATGACCGAGGGTAATATGCTGCTGGCCGGGGTGGACGTGGATATTCGCTTCGGCCGCCCCCTGGACGCCAAGCCCTACCTAGATGACCAGGCCATCCAGCGTGACATCCAGGTTGTCAAACCCATCTATTTCGATGAGGATATTCCCTCCCGGCCGGCCATGCGCAGCAAAGCCCTGCAGATTATGCAGCGATACATGGCGGATATTTACAGTATGACCACGGTGAACCACGATCACCTGCTGGCCTCGATTTTCAAGCTGATGCCCCTGACCTCAATCGGCATGGACGCATTGAAACGTAAAGCCTTTCTGGCTGCCGGAACAGATTTCGAGGCCATGAATCTGTTTCCCCATGACAGCCTGGCCGAGAGTCAGACCCGTCTGTTGACCGACGACCGCTACGGCCGGATCAAGGATTTCTTGGAACTTGCCGTGGATAAATGTGATGCCTGCCTGGAAGATGGCCGCTTGACCCGTGATAAATTTACCTTCGGGCCCGTGTTCGATTTTCATCGGGCGCGGGTTGACAACCCGGTTGCCGTAATTGCCAATGAAGTTGAACCGTTACAGCCGCTTTTAAAACGACTCAAACGCATTGCCTGGACGCCGGATGCCTGGATTCGCAAACGGGTGGCCCGACAGTTGACCGGGCAGATGGAGGCCGAATTCGACCGGGATTATGCCCAGTACAGCCTGGCCGGTGAATCGCATGATAAAGCCATCGGCGCACCTTTTTTAATCAAGGGCCAGCCGGGAAAACCCGGCGTATTGCTCGTGCACGGATACATGGCTGCACCGGCCGAAGTCCGGGAACTGGCCCTGGCCCTGGGCCGCATGGGGTATTGGGTATATGCGCCCCGGCTGAAAGGACACGGTACGGCTCCCGAAGATCTGGCTGTCCGTCAATACACGGACTGGATCGAATCGGTGGATGCCGGTTACGCCCTGATCAGCACCCTATGTCGGAAAGTTGTGGCGGGCGGTTTTTCCAATGGTGCCGGTCTGGCGCTCGAACTTGCCGCCCGGGTGAAAAATCTGGCCGGCGTGTTTGCCATATCTCCGCCCATGCAGCTGAAAGATCTTTCTGCGCGGTTCGTACCGGCCGTTGACGCGTGGAACAAACTGATGAAAAAAGTGAAATTGGATGGTGCCCTGAAAACATTTGTTGAAAACCGACCCGAGAACTCCCATATCAATTATTTCAGAAATCCGGTTGCCGGGGTGCACCAGTTGGAAAAATTGATGGACTACATTTCCAGCCGTCTGGAAAATATCGACATCCCCGCCCTGGTATTGCAGGCTGACGGTGATCCGGTTGTCAATCCGGACGGCTCGCGTTTGGTTTTCAAGAAGCTGGCCTCCAAGGACAAAACCTATATGCTGCTTCATTTTAACCGCCACGGAATCATTCTGGGAGAAGGCTCCCAGCATGTACACCGGATAGTAACCGACTTTGTAAAACGCCTATGAAATACCCCCAATGCCCCCACGACCATCCAGACTGCCCGCTACCGGCGGACCTGGAGCGCTTGCGCCGGGAGCGCGAGACCTTGCGCGATCTTGTCAGCGTTGATGAACTGACCGGTCTTTTCAATTTTCGGTTTTTGAAAAGCGCCCTTGAGCGTGAAATGGAAAGGACCCGCCGGACAGGCCTGTCAACCGGGCTGGTCATGGTGGACCTCGACCATTTCAAACAGGTGAATGATGTCTACGGACATGAAAACGGGAATCTGGCCTTGCAGGCGGCCGCCGGAATCTGGAAAAACCACCTGCGCAAAATCGATATCCCCTGCCGTTACGGTGGTGAGGAGTTTGTGATCATTCTGCCCAATACCGGAATTCGGGATGCCATCCAGGTAGCGGAAAGACTGCGCCAGGAGCTCGCGGCGGTACCTGTCGAGCTAGAAACCGAAACCATTCGGCTTACAGCGAGTTTCGGTGTCGACGAATACCGCGAGGGGGAAAGCCTCACGGTCGAAGCCTTTATCCACCGGGTGGATATGTTTGTGCTGGCTGCTAAAAATGAGGGCCGCAATCGGGCTTGCTACGACCCCGCGCGTGCGGCGCGACCAGCCACCGAAGTGACTGCCGAGGAGCGCGCGTCACTGTTTCTAAAGAGGAAGCCATGAATCGTTTGCTCACTGCTAAAACTATCTGCATTACCAGCGGTAAAGGCGGGGTCGGTAAAACCAGCTTTGCCGTAAACCTTTCCATGTCACTGGTGGCCAAGGGCCACCGCGTGCTTCTAATCGATGGTGACCTTGGACTGGCCAACGTGGATCTGTTGCTGGGTATTTCCGTCCAGAAAACCATTCGAGATGTTATGGAGGGCGGTGCCCTGATGGAGAGCATCTGTTTTCCAAGCGAAAACTTCGGGGTTCTGCCGGCCACTTCCGGAATACCCGAAATGGTGGATCTGGGTCCGGAAGAGCAGGGACGCATCGGCACCTATCTGCGGGCGGTAGCGGAATCTTTCGACTATGTGTTGATCGACACCGCAGCCGGCATCGGCACGTCGGTTCTCTGGTTTACCAGCATAGCCGATGAGGTTGTGATTCTGCTGACTCCCGATCCAACGTCAATCACGGATGCCTATGCCATGATGAAGGTGCTGGCGCAAAAATACGGCCGGAAAACCTTTCGACTGGTATTGAACAATGTGACGGACGTGCGCGAAGGTCTGGGGGTTTTCAACAATCTGAGGGATGTGGCAGAACGATTTTTAAAGCTGGACCTGCACTTTCTGGGGGCAATTCCGCATGATACGGATGTCAGCCAGGCCATCCGCGAACAGGTCCCCTTTTTAAAGCGGACCCCGGATGGTGAAGCGGCCCGGGCCATCCAGGTGATCGCAGAACAGGTCTGACCGGCTACAGATCCCTTATAATTTTAAAATTAAAAGAAATGAACGCTTTTCTGTAAGGTGGGCTAGGCCCATTGCACTAATAGAGTAATAGGGTGCGGAGGACCCATGGGATTGTTTGGTAAAGGTAAAAAAAATTGGATAAGGAGGCTCAAGACCTGAATGCCAGGTTGATGGGTGAAGACCCGTCGGAACCGGCGGCGGAGCAGGTCAAGGCTGCGGATCCCCGGGCCGAGTTCTGGGAGGGGGCCGTCCGGTCATTGCTGCTGTTTATCATGGAGTCTGTGCTGGATATCCGGGAAATCGAGCCGGATAAGTTCCGTAAACGCCTCAACGCTGTCCTGGAAAAACTCGCAGCCGGCGGCTGGGCCAATCCACCGGAGCGGCGTTTCGAGAAGCACAAGGTTGAAATAGCTGAATTTATTGATAAACAGAAAGCTTACCTCAGTGATCGCGAGAAAGAATTCCGTGACATTATCGAACTGCTGACCAAAGCCATGGCCAATGTAAATGCGGAAAATGAAGTTTTTAACCTCAAGGTGTTTGAACAGAGTGAGAAACTGGAAGAGATCATTCGGCTCGATGACATCCGCAAAATCAAAAGCGCCCTGAAACTGGAGGTGGAGAATATCAGGCTGGCCATAAAGGAGAAAGAATCCAGCGACAAGGGGCGGGTCGAGATCCTGTCCCAGCAGGTAGAAACCCTCAGTGTGGAATTGGCCAAAGCCAGGGAGGAATCGATGCGCGACGGTTTGACCGATGCTTACAACCGCAAAGCATTCGACCGGCAAATGAAAAACCTGGTGCAGCGCAATTCCGTCATGCAGGCCCCTTTTGCGCTCCTGATGATCGATATAGATGATTTCAAGCAGATCAACGATACCCATGGGCATCCATTGGGTGACCGTGTCCTGGTGTCCCTGGTCCACAAATGCCGTGAGTATATACGGGCGGAAGATTTCCCGGCCCGCTATGGCGGAGAAGAGTTTGCCGTTATCCTGCCGGGGGCTTCCCTGAAGAATGCCCTGAAGAAGGCCAGGCATATCTGCAAGGCCATTGCTGAAACCAGCTACCGGGTCGCAGTGGACGGTGAGGATATCGAACTGGCCATTACCATCAGTATTGGGGTCAGCGCTTATAGCCCCGGGGACACCGAAATCGGGGTGATTGAACGGGCCGACAAGGCTCTCTACGCGGCCAAACATGCCGGTAAAAACAGGGTTGCTTCCGAAACAGAAATCTAAAAATGTGATGCAATTTCGGTGCGCTCCGGCCTTGATGCCGGCGTCATATGATGATATGATCAAAAGGTTGTGAATGGTACAAACGGCGGGATAAATGAAAAAGGGATATCAACCAACAGGATAATACGCACTGCCTAGTTGGCCGCCAATCCTGTAAGATATTGATATCCCATTTAATTTATGTGGTACGCCTGGCAGGATTCGAACCTGCGACCTACGGATTAGAAGTCCGTTGCTCTATCCAACTGAGCTACAGGCGCACGGAGAGAAGACTGCTAACACAACATAATATCCAAGTCTACTAAAAATTTGAACCGAGATCTACCCAAAACACAGGCACACTAAATTGAAAAAAAAGAGAGCGACGGCTAAAAAAAAGGGTCCCGCCAAAGCCCCCAAAAAGCTGGCTGCAAAGCCTAAAAAAAAGGCCGCTGGCAAGGCCCCCAAAAAGGCGACGGCCAAGGCCCCGAAAAAGGCGGCGCGCAAGGCTTTGAAAAAGGGCCCGGCGAAAAAAGCCGTGGTGAAACTTGGTGCCGCCAAACCTCCGGCCACTGAAAAATCAGTCGTCAAGTTCGATCCGCTGCAGCGGTATCTGTCAGAAATCAGCCAGTACAGCCTGCTGACTCGCGAACAGGAACGCGAGCTCGGTGCCAAGGTGAAAGACCACCAGGATCCGGATGCCGCCTATGTCCTGATCACCTCCAATCTCAGACTCGTTGTGAAAATCGCCCTCGAGTATCAGCGGGTCTGGATGCAGAACCTGTTGGACCTGATCCAGGAGGGGAACATCGGGCTCATGCAGGCGGTCCGTAAGTTCGACCCCTATAAAAATGTAAAATTTTCCTATTACGCTTCTTTCTGGATCAAGGCCTATATCCTTAAATTTATAATGGATAACTGGCGTCTGGTAAAAATCGGTACCACCCAGGGCCAGCGGAAACTGTTTTTCAAGTTAAAAAAGGAAAAACAGAAACTCATTGAACAGGGCTTTGACCCCAAACCGAAAATGCTTTCGGAAAGGCTCGGGGTTTCGGAACGGGAAATCATCGACATGGATCAGCGGCTGGACGGTTGGGACGTATCCCTGGACGCACCGCTGAAAGATGATTCCGACACGGAACGCATGGAGTTTATGGATACGGATGAAGCGTCGATTGAAGATCAGGTGGCTAAAAAAGAGATGGAATCACTGCTGCATGAGAAAATCCATGAGTTCCGGGCTGAAATGACGCCCCGGGAACTCGAAATCTTTGATCAGCGTATTTTTTCAGACAGTCCCGTCACACTGCAGGAAATAGGTGACCGCTATAGCATTTCCCGGGAGCGTGTCAGGCAGATCGAAAAAAATATAATCAAAAAAATGCGTGAATTCTTTAAAAAGGGACTGCCCGATTTTGCCTCCTACACAGAAGATATTGCCCCGGACTAGCCGCCTTGTGCAGGCTGCGTTTGCAGCCTGCACTGCGGTATTGTTATTGGCGGTCTCGCCAGGTTGTGTGCAGAAACCGGTAAAACCCCAGGTGGAAAAAACCGCTCCATCCGGGCCCGACCACTCCTCCCAGCGATATTATTATTATACGCTGTCAAGGTTTTTTCAAAACAAGGGCCAGCTAACGGATGCCATCGAATTAATGGACAAAGTGGGTCAACTTGATCCGAACAGTGCTTTCATCCAGCGCGAACGAGCCCTGTTGCACCTGAACAAGAAAGATGCCCAGGCAGCTCTGGAGGTCGTTGAGGCGGCCTTGTTCCAGCACCCCCAGGATACATCCTTGTTAAATATTTACGGCCGGTTGCTTGAGGACAAAAATGATTTGGAAGGTGCTGCGCGGGCGTATGAAAAGATTATCGAGATCGCTCCGGAGCAGCAAAATGCCTATCTTTTTCTGGGCGGTGTCTACACCCGGATGAAATCTGAATCCAAGGCCGTTTCCGTGTACCGGAAAATGGTCAAGCGGTATCCGCAAGCCTATGCCGGGTACTTTTTTCTGGGACGGCTGTATTTACAGCAGGGAAGCAGAGGACGCGCGGAAAAAGCCTTTTGGAAAACCCTGCAGATCAAGCCGGGCCTGGAGGAACCGAAGTTCGAACTGGCGGCCATCTATACCGCCAGCGGCAAAACCGACCAGGCCATCGATCTATACCGCAAAGTTCTGGCGGGGAATCCCAAGAACGTCAAGGCCGCCCTGGCTTTGGCCCTGCTCTATGCCGATCAAGGGCGACCGGCTGAAGCAAGCGCCCTGTTGTCAGACCTGGGTCAGCGCAGCCGCTCCGGACTCCAGGTTGCCCGAGATGTGGTGCGCCTTTATATTGATCCGAAGCTTTACCGGGAAGCCGTTATTCTGCTTACCGGTATTCTGGAAAGCGGTCCGGCCAGCCGCGATCTGAACTATCTGCTGGGGGTCGCCTATGAAGGTCAGCAAAAACCGGCCAGTGCCATTCAGGAAATGCAGAAATTGATGCCTCAAGACCGGTTTTACGATGATGCCGTGGTGCGTGTTGCTTTTTTATTTCAGGACCAGGAACAGCCGGAGAAGGCCATTGCGCACCTGCAGCAGGCCATTGTGCAGAATCCTGCCAAACCTGAATTTTATTTCTACCTGGGAACCCTCTACGAAGATGTCGGAGAGTTGGACAAGGCCCTGGGTACCTTGCTTGAAGGGCAGGTGCAAGATCCTGAAAATGTAAAGATCCAGTTTCGCCTGGGTGTCGTTTACGACAAAATGGGTGACAAGGATGAATCCATCGCGGCTATGAAAAAGGTCCTCGAGATGGATGCCGAGCATGCCAGCGCCATGAACTACCTTGGATATACCTACGCGGATATGGGCAAAAACCTGGAGGAGGCGGAAAGACTGATAACCAGGGCCCTGGAATATAAGCCGAATGACGGCTATATTACCGACAGTTTGGGCTGGGTCTATTTCAAGCAGGGGCGATATGCCAAAGCACTTGAAATACTTATAAAAGCGGTTGAACTCGTATCCGACGATCCCATCATCCTCGAACATCTCGGGGATGCCTACCTGAAAAAGGACAAGCGACGCAAAGCCCTGGAAAGCTACCAGCGGGCGCTCAAGGTCAAGGAGAAAGACCGGGAAGCGCTGGAAAAGAAAATTCAGGACTTAACCGGAGGCCCGGCCCAGTGATGCACAGCCGCTGCATCTTGCTGGTCTTGATGCTCGCTTTGCAGATCGCCTGTGCCTCAGCCCCGGGGCCAGTCGATTCACCGGGGGGCGACAGTACCGAACTGATTCGGTTGCTTGAAAATTCCAACCAAACGTTGCATACCTGCAAGGGTATCGGCCGTCTGGAGTTTACCCATTCCGGCAGCCGGCAGCGCTTGCGGATCGCGTGGGTCAGCCAGGTGCCGGACAAAATTCGATTGACGGTTCTGGGGCTCGATGGACGTCCACTGGTGACCGCGGTAGCCGATGAGATCGGGTTTACCCTACAGGATCACACCACGGGGTCATACCAGAAAGGCGCGCTGGAGGATTACCGCTTCAAGGCGGCTCTACATCTGCCCCTGGACGTAAGCAGTCTGACCTTCATTTTAGCCGGTCGGCTGCCTGACCTTAAATATGACCGTGCTGTGATGACAGCCGGCCGGTCGGATGGGGAAGGTGTTCTGGTATTGAAAAAGTGGTGGAACCAGGTAGGGCGAATCTACTATCGAGAAACGGTTACGGCCGGTGTCCGGCCGGTCATCACCCGCATAGAAGCCTTTCGGGAAACCGGTGAGATGCGCTACCGGGCCGATATCCAGGCTACGCGTGAGGTGGGAAATTTTGTGGTGCCCAAGACCCTGACGATTCAATCCGGGACTGCCGACCGTATCGTTCTCGACATAGACCGGTATTGGGTCAATGAACCCGTCGGCCCGGAAACCTTCAAGCTGTTGCCGCCGGAATAAAATTAGGTGGGAGGTTTAAGGTATAAGGTAGAAGGTGGAAGGTGGGGCACACGGAATCCGGAGCCAGGAGTCTGGAGTCTGGAGCCGAAATCGAAATCGGGATCGGGACCGGGATCGAAAAGCAAGAGGTCGGACGTCAGAAGTCGGTAGTCAGAAAGATCTTCCCTCCCCTGGCGGGAGGGATTTGAGGGCGGGGGCTGGTGGACGGAATGTCGAGCTTTCAAGGGTTCAAAGGGTTTTAGACCTTCAACCCTGAACCCGGAACCCTGAACGGGGAACCAGGTAGACGGTTCACAGGCGCAAAGCTAAAAGCCAACCGCTAAAAGCTCTCTTAGCCCGGAACGTTGAACGCGGAACCAAAGAGGGGTATATAGATGACCACAGGCCGCACGGTAATCGCCCTGGAAGCCCGACTGCGGGACTGCCGGAACGTGATTACCCTGGGCGTGCGCCCCAATTTCAGCGATTACAGCCCCGAGCAGGTGCGCATGCTCCGCGAGGCGCCGATTGTTTATTATCCCACCGGTTTTTATGCCGATCTGTTCGATGCCATGGGCAAGGCCACGTTTCCAAGCTATCACAACTACAAATGCGTCCAGGACAAGATTAAACAGACCGCCCTGTTAACCATGCTGGATATTCCCCATCCCCGCACCCGGGTTTATTACGGGAAACACCAGAAAAGCAAGATCCGGGACCAATTTGATTTTCCGCTGATTGCCAAAACACCACGGGGTTCAGCCCTGGGACGCGGTGTATTTCTGATCAAAGATCAAGAGTCCCTGCAAGCTTACTGCGACCAGCACCCCGTCGCTTATATTCAGGAGTATCTGCCTATTGACAGGGATATTCGGATCGTGGTGATTGGCGGTCGGGTCGTACACGCCTACTGGCGCAAAAGCCAGGAGGGCGATTTTCGAACCAACGTATTCTGCGGCGGCCGGATCCTGCTCGACGACGTGCCGGATGCAGCCCACGAACTAGCCCGGCGAACGGCTCGGGCTTGCCAATGGAACGATGTCGGTGTCGATATATGTCGGCATGACGGTCGGTATTACGTGATCGAGGCCAACATGAAATACGGCCGGGAGGGATTCCGCCAGGCCGGCATCGATTATACCGCATTGATGGAAAAGCTGATTGATGAAGGCACAATCTGACCGGTCACCCGGTGAAAAACAGCTCAAGGCCATTCACGACGCCCTGGACCGGCGCGAGGCGCAATGGTTTTCGCCCTATGCAGCGGCCAGCAAAGCTGGGGTGCGCCGTAAGCCGGAAAAGCGTCTGGAAGCGGGGTACCGGCAGCATTATGCCTTGGATGCCGATCGGATTCTACACTCACGGGCCTACAGCCGTTATATCGATAAAACCCAGGTTTTTTCGCTGATCTGGAACGATCACATCACCCACCGGGTCCTGCATGTTCAACTGGTATCTAAAATCGCCCGCACGATCGGCCGTTTTCTGGGCCTGAACGAAGACCTCATCGAAGCCGTTGCCCTGGGGCATGATATCGGCCACGTCCCTTTTGGCCACGACGGCGAAAAGATTCTGTCCGGACTCTGTAAGTCTGCCGGCATCGGCCACTTCCTGCACAATGTCCAGAGTGTCCATTTCCTGGAAACCGTCGAGCAGAGCGGCCTGGGGTGGAACCTGTGCCTCCAGACCCTGGACGGTATACTCTGCCATGACGGTGAGGTGCGTTGCAGTCCGCTTAAACCGCACGCGGTCAAAACGTTTGCGAGCCACGCAGCCGAGATTGAAAATAAGATCACCGATCCCCGGATACAGCTGGTCCCGATGACGATGGAAGGCTGTGTGGTCCGCATGGCGGACACCATCGGTTACATCGGCCGGGACATCGAGGATGCCGTGCGCCTCGGACTGATAACTCGCGGGGATCTACCCCGGGACTGTCGGGAACTGCTCGGGGACACCAATGGCACGATCGTCTATTCACTTGTGACCGATTTGATTACCAACAGTCTCGGCCAGGCCCATGTGGCGTTCAGCGACCAGGCGGCCCAGGCCGTAAATCGCCTCAAAGCGTTCAATCTGGAAAGAATTTATCTGAATCCGAAAATCAAGGCCCACCTGGACACCGTTACCCGGCTATTTACTATTTTATTTGAAGCCTACCTTGAAGATCTGGAAAAAGACCGGCGGGAAGCGGTTGTTTTTAAACGATTTTTGGATAACATGTCCCCGGATTATCGCCATCGCTACGGCAATGCCCATATCGTAAAAGATTTCATCGCCGGCATGACCGACCGCTACTTTCTGGAGCAATGCCCGGAGGCGGACCGGCGCAAATTGTTAGACACGTATCGGGATATGTTCTGATGCATGTGCAGCGTACTTATCGTGACCAGATGAACCAGGCCCACCTGGTTTCCTTTCGCACGGCGGTGCAGGAAACCGACCTTTTGATCCAGGCCGAGCATGATCTCAGCGAGGTCAGTCGTGATATGGTGCTGCGATATCGGGGGCACATTGAAAGCTATATCGCCCGGTACAGGGAGTTTGCCAGTACCTTGGCACCGTGGCCGGAGACCGGTCCGGTACCGGCCGTTATCCGTGAAATGGTAAGCGCCGGTCGCGCGGCCGGGGTGGGGCCCATGGCAGCGGTCGCCGGGGCCGTGGCCCAGCAGGTGGGCCATGGATTGTGCCAGCATTCGCGGGAAGTGGTCGTGGAAAACGGTGGCGACTTGTTCGTCAAGCTTGAAAAGCCGGCCACCATCGGTATATTCGCCGGTGATTCGCCGCTGAGTATGCAACTGGGTGTGAAGATCGATTCCCGAAAGCGGTCGGTGGCGGTGTGCACCTCATCAGGAACGGTCGGACATTCGCTGAGTTTGGGTGTGGCCGATGCCGTGACGGTTATCGCCGACTCCTGTTCGCTGGCGGATGCCGCTGCCACGGCAATCGGCAACCGGGTCACATCACCGGAGGCAGTACAGCCCGCCATTGAATTCGGCCGCCGGATAGAGGGCGTCAAAGGTCTGCTGGTGATTTGCAACGAAACCCTGGGCGCCTGGGGTGCCGCTGACCTCGTGCGCCTCGGGGGAAAAAAGGGTTGAGTTTTCGGGTTTAAAGGCGTAGGATGGCCCGACGCGGAACTGATTGATATCTCAGGTTGTTTAGGTAGAAGGCCGAAGACTGAAGGTTCGTGAACACGGGCTGAGGATGGCCGATTTCGAAAGGTTTTTCCTTCAGCCTTCAGCCTGAAAACCTGAATGTGGCTGCTGAGACAAGGGGTTCGGGAGAATCACCTCAGCACACACATCTCAAAGCGCTGTAAACGGAATCATGTATGGACACAATGTGGGCGCCGTGGCGCATGGAATATATCCTGAGCGACAAGGAAGCCGGATGCATATTCTGCAAGGCCCTGACCACCGATGATGACCTGACTCTCTATAAAGGGCCGGTGACCATGGTCGTGATGAACAAGTACCCCTATATAAATGGGCACCTGCTAGTTGCGCCCGTGCGACATGTATCGGGGCTGGAACAGCTGGACGGCAAGGAGAAGCAGATTCTGCTCGATACCGTTGACCAGGGGGTGGCGATCCTCAAAGAGGTGATGAACCCGGATGGATTCAACGTGGGGTTGAACCTGGGCCGCGTGGCCGGCGCCGGAGTGGAAGAGCACCTCCATTTTCACATTGTCCCCAGATGGTTCGGGGACGTGAATGCCTTGACCGTATTCGCAGATGTCCGGGTCATTCCGGAACATATCAAAGCCACGTACGGCAATCTAAAACCGCATTTTGACAAAATGGAACTTTCCGGAGACTGAACATGAAAAAAATGAAAATCGCTTTCTGGATCCTGGTATTCGCCTTTCTCGGGTTGATCATCTACCAGAATATCGCTTTTTTCCGGGCCCCCTTGAGCCTGCAGGTGAACCTGGCTGTCAAAGCCTATGAAACCCCGGAGTTTCAGATCTGGGTCTATTTCATCGGAGTTTTTATACTGGGAATCCTGTTGACTTACCTCTTCAGCCTGCCGGCGAAGTTCAGGGTCGGCAAGAGTATCCGCACCCTCAATGCAACCATTGCCTCGCAGCGGGACGAACTGGGTGCCTTGAAAAACGAGGTGGCGGCCATGCGCAGCCCGGCGCCGGCCGTGCCCGCTGAAACCGAACCTGCACCGGTTGACACAGATAAGGTAGAGCCCCAAGAATAAACCGGGAATAGATGACCGCACCAAAAATCACGCCCATGCTGAAACAGTATCTGTCCCTCAAGGAACAGTACGAAGATGCGATACTGTTTTACAGGATGGGCGATTTTTATGAAATGTTCTTCGAGGATGCCCGCAAGGCTGCGCGGGCCCTGGACATAACGCTTACCTCCCGCAACAAGAAGGACAAAGATCCGATTCCCATGTGCGGGGTACCCTGGAAAGCGGCCAAAAGCTATATCTCCAGATTGATTGAGCAGGGGTTTCGCGTGGCCATCTGCGACCAGGTTGAAGATCCGGCCGCCAGCAAGGGGCTTGTAAAGCGTGAAGTGGTCCGCGTGGTGACCCCGGGGATGATCATCGAAGATGAATTGCTTGACGGCAAATCCAACAACTTCATTCTGGCATTCGCCCTAAACGGGCAGCAGGCCGGATTGGCCAGCCTCGATATCTCCACCGGCACGTTTCGCCTGGTTGAAACCAGCGATCATCCGGCCTTGCTTGATGAAGCTCGCAGAATAGCACCCCGTGAGGTTCTTTTGCCGGCGTCCTTCCAGACGGATGAAAGTTTCCGCCCCCTGATCCAGGCGTTTGCCGAGGTGGCTGTCACCTTCATCGAAGATGGGGCCTTTGGGCATAGAAGCAGCCGGGAAGCCCTCTGCCGGCAATTCGGTACGCTGTCGTTGGAAGGTTTCGGATGCGAACAGCTCAAGGCCGGGGTGTCGGCAGCCGGTGCGGTCCTGCATTACGTTCGTGAAACCCAGAAGCAGGACATTGAACATCTGGTCGGGATTGAAACCTATTCCCTGGACGACTATCTGATCATCGACGATTTGAGTTGCCGCAACCTGGAGCTGGTCAAGAATATTCACAGCGGCACGCGCAAAGGAACCCTGCTCAGCATCCTGGACCAAACCGTCACCACCATGGGCGGTCGCCTGCTGAACCGCTGGTTGCGGTACCCCTTAATCGATCCGGAACGCATCCTTGCCCGGCATGCGGCCGTGGAAGAGGCCCTGCAGGGGTTGGCCGTGACCCGCAAGGTACGCCGGTATCTGGATGACGTGCACGATCTGGAGCGCCTGTGCAGCAAAATTACCATGGGACATGCAAATGCCCGGCACCTGACCGCGCTTAAACAGTCTTTGACAACCCTGCCGGCGATTTTCAGCCAGCTGGACGATTTAGAATCAGACCTGTTCAACTGGCAGGCGGACACCGCTGTCTTCGCTGACATTGCGGACCTGATCGAAAGCGCCATCCGGGAGGATGCCCCCCTGGTTATCCATGAAGGCGGCCTGATTAAAACCGGCTTCAGTGCCCAGCTCGATGAACTGATCGGCATCAGCCGGGAAGGCAAGGGCTGGCTGGTACAACTGGAAACCCAGGAAAAGGCCGCTACGGGCATCAATTCGCTCAAAGTGCGCTACAACAGGGTGTTCGGGTACTACATCGAGATTCCCAAGACACAGGCCGACGCCGTGCCGGGCCATTACGTACGCAAGCAGACCCTCGTCAACGCGGAGCGCTACATCACCGATGAACTGAAAAAATTTGAAACCCGGGTGCTCAATGCCGATGAAGAGCGGTCCACCCTGGAATATGCGCTGTTTAACGACATTCGCGGGCAGGTGGCGGAAAAGACACCGCAATTGCAGGCCGTGGCTCGCTTTCTGGCCCGGGTTGATTGCCTGCTCGGTTTTGCCGAGTCAGCCGACCGCAACGACTACCACCGGCCCGCTATTAATATCGAGGGCCGTATCGTGATCGATCAGGGGCGCCATCCGGTGATCGAAAAAATGATTGCCGGTGAGCGGTTCGTGCCCAACTCCATCAGGCTGGACGACGAAGAGGACCAGGTCCTGGTCACCACCGGTCCCAACATGGCCGGAAAATCAACTGTTCTGCGGCAGGTGGCCTTGACGGTTCTCATGGCCCAGGCGGGCTGTTTTGTCCCGGCCGGCCGCGCGGACATCAACGTGACCGACCGTATTTTTACCCGGGTCGGGGCCCTCGACAACCTGGCCCAGGGCCAGAGTACCTTCATGGTCGAGATGCAGGAAACTGCCAATATTCTAAACTGTGCCACCAATCGCAGCCTGGTGATCATGGATGAAATCGGTCGTGGTACCAGTACCTACGACGGGCTGAGCATAGCCTGGGCCGTAGCGGAATATCTACACGATTTTAAAGGTAAAGGTGTCAAGACGCTCTTCGCGACCCACTACCATGAGCTCACCGAACTGGCCAATATAAAAGCGCGGGTTAAAAATTATAATATTGCCGTCAAAGAGTGGAACGACGAGATCATATTTTTGCGCAAACTTGTAGGGGGGGGCACCAATCGCAGCTACGGCATCCAGGTAGCCAGGCTTGCAGGGGTGCCCCTGAAAGTGATAAATAAAGCCAAGAAGATCCTGTTCGAAATTGAAAACGAAGCCGGCCATCTCAAGCGGGCCGATCAGGGCCTGTCTTCAGGTGCCGGCCCGGTAGATGGACCGACCCAGCTAAACCTGTTCCAATCGGCCGATAGCGCCATTTTGAATGAGCTGCGCGGCATGGACATATCGACTACAACTCCTTTGGAGGCCTTGACCCTGTTGAGCGAGTTACAGGAAAAGGCTAAAAAAACAAAAACTTGAGCTGAGATGCGCTTCTCTTTTATACAGTCAGTCGCAAGATGGCTACCGCCGCGGATGAGACCCATCCGCCGAAGCCGGCGGATTTCCTGCAAAGGCTTGTTTGTCGGCGGGGTTTTACTGATCGCCCTCTGTCTGGCGACGACCTCTGGGCTGGCGGCCGATCCCCGCGATGCATTCTTCCGCGCCCAGACCTGTTACGAAAACCTGCGTCAGAACCCCAAGAAGCAAAAATATCGCTCCCACTGGTTCACCTGTATTGAACAATTTCGCTCGGTCCACAACCAGAATCCTGACGGACGCTGGGCCCCGGCCGGGCTCTACATGACGGGCACGTTGTACCTCGAGATGTATAAGAAAAGCTACCGAAAGGCGGATCTCCAGGAGGCTCGAGATCTGTTTCGGCGAATCACCCTGCGGTTTCCGCGCAGCGACTATACCCCGAAAGCCCGGGCCGCGCTCGCGAAAATTGAAGCGTCCGGCCGAAAAGGGAAAATCACGCTGGCAGCGACCGCCCCGGCCGATTCGGCCTATGGCCAGGCCCAGGCCGCCTACGAAAAGCTGAAGCGGAACACCAAGTGGCACAAGCACCGTGACAAATGGTTTGAGGTGATCCGTAAATTTGAAAAGGTCTACAAACAAGATCCCCAAGGGCCGGCTGCGGCCGCCGCACTTTATACAACCGGCGAACTGTATCTCGGTTTGTCGAAAAAATCTTTCCTGAAATCCGACCGGCGCGAGGCGGTGGATATTTTCAGCCGGGTCGTAAGCCGATTCGAAGGGTCGCCTTATGCTGAAAAGGCGCGTAAACACTTGGCGTCCATAGAGAAGAAAAGCCGCCCGCAGCGGGCTGTGCCGGCCAGCGCCAAAACGGTCTCGAAAAAAAGCCTCCAGGCAGCCTTAAACCAGGCCGAAAAGAGTTACCGGGCTCTGGTGGCGTCCAAAAAACGGTCTAAGTACCGGGATCAGTGGAAGCGGGTGATTGGGAAATTTAAGCATGTGTATGACCGCGATCCCACCGGTCCCTGGGCGGCCGCAGGCCTCTACCGGGCCGGAGAATGCTACCTGGCGTTGCATAAGCGCAGTTTTCTGGGGGCAGACAGGGAAAACGGCCTGGACCGGCTGGCCCAGGTCGTCAAAGAGTTTCCCACCAGCGGTTACAGTCCAAAGGCGACTAAAATTCTGGTTCAAAAGGGGCGTGCAGTACCTGCCCCGGTGGCGGCGGTGCCGGTGGAAACAACGCCGCCGCCCGCCGAGACCAAAGATGCCATCGCGGAACAGATTTTCAAGGCCAACACGGCGAGTAAAACCGGCCGGGAGTTGTTGAAAACCAAAGCGGTACCGGGTATCGCCACGGTAACCGGATTGCGCTACTGGTCGAATCCGAGTTACACGCGCATCGTCATCGATGCCGACAACGAGGCTGAATATACCCACCGCCTGCTGAAAAGAGACACCGCCATCAACAAGCCCCAACGGTTGTACGTCGACCTTAAAAAAGCACGACTGGACCGTGGCACCAAACGAAAAATCCCCATTAACGACAATCTGTTGAGCGATGCCCGGGCGGGGCAGTACAGGCAGGATACCGTCCGGGTGGTGGTGGATATCAAATCTTTTAAGACGTACAAGATATTCCCGCTTAAAAACCCTTTCCGGATCGTCATCGATGTCCGCGGACAGGAACAGAAACCCAAAGTTGCCCAGCGCAAAACCAGCCCCATCAAGATCAACGGCAAAGTTCCGGCCGGCGCAATTGCCCGGCAACTGTCCCTGGGCGTCAAACGCATTGTCATCGACCCGGGTCACGGAGGGCGGGATTATGGTGCGCCCGGATACTACCGGGGCGTTCATGAGAAGGACATCGTCCTGCAAATCGGATTGAAACTGGCCGCTAAACTCCGCAAAGAACTCGGCTGCGAAGTATTGATGACCCGGACCACCGACAAATATCTCACCCTCGAGGAACGCACCGCTTTTGCCAACACCAAAAGTGCGGACCTGTTTATTTCGATCCACACCAACGCGCACGACGACAAGCGGGCGTACGGTATCGAAACCTACTTTCTCAACCTGGCCACGGATGATGAAGCGATCCGGGTGGCAGCTTTTGAAAATATGACTTCCACCAAGAATATCAGTGACCTGCAGACCATCCTGACCGACCTCATGCAGAACGCGAAAATAAACGAATCGAGCCGTTTGGCCGGCAAAATCCAGGATGGATTGTATAAAAACCTGAGAAAGCACTACAAGAAAGTTCGTTCCAAGGGTGTCAAACAGGCGCCTTTCTATGTGCTGCTTGGGGCCGAGATGCCGGCGGTGTTGATAGAGACTTCTTTCATCAGCAACCCACGCGAATGCAAGCGGTTAAAAAGTTCCCGGTACCAAAACAAGTTGAGCGAAGGTATATCCCGCGGTATCAAGGGTTATATTAAAGAGATAAACCCCACTGCGTTTAAAAAGTCCAAAGGCAAGCAAGGCTGAACCGAAAGGGCCGGTTTCTAAAGAGCGAAAATAATCAACCAAATAGGGTACCATCAATCTTAACGTGGAGGAGTAACATGGCCTACGAGAATATACTGTATGATGTAAATGACGGGATTGCGGTGATCACCTTCAGCCGGCCCAAAGCACTGAACGCCTTGAACGGTGCCCTGCTTGACGAACTGGTCCAGGCCCTGGGTGAAATCGCGGTGGATGAAGACATCCGGGTACTGGTGCTGACCGGTGCCGGCGAAAAATCATTTGTAGCCGGGGCGGACATTACCGAAATTGCCAAGTGCAACACCCTGCAGGCCAAGCTGTTTGCCCGCAAGGGCCAGGCTGTTATCAGCCGGCTCCAGGAACTGGCAATCCCCGTGATTGCCGCTGTCAACGGCTTTGCACTGGGCGGCGGCAGCGAGATGGCCCTGGCCTGTGACTTTATCTATGCCTCCGAAAACGCCATGTTCGGGCTGCCCGAGATTACCCTGGGTATCATACCCGGTTTCGGTGGTACCCAGCGCCTACCCAGGCTCGTGGGCCTCAATCGGGCCAAGGAAATGATCTTCACCGGCAACATGCTGCCGGCGGCCGAAGCTCGTGATATCGGCCTGGTCAACAAGGTCGTCCCCCTGGATACCCTCATGGCGGAGACCCTCAAAACAGCCAGCGCCATCGCGGCCAAGGGGAAAGTTTCCTTGCGGGCGGCCAAACAGGTCATCAATGCCGGAATTCACGCAGACTTGGCGACCGGTTGCGCCATGGAGGTGGACGCGTTTGCCCTGTGCATGGCCAGCGAGGATGCCAAAGAAGGTACCACCGCCTTCCTGGAAAAACGCAAAGCCGAGTTTAAAGGTGGGCTTGAGGGCTAAGGGGTCCGAAGTCAGAGGTCAGACACCCGAGACCTGAAATCGAGATTGGTATCGAAAACGAAATCGGTATTGATTCCGGCCTCTGAACTCCGGTCTCCGATTTCTTGCCTTTCCCATGAATCTGAAGCCCTTTTAGGGGGAGCCCGGATGGGGCCCCCGCGGTTTCATTAAGATTTGACATAATCATATGAATTGGTTTATATTTCTCCAACCTGTCGGACCCTACCGGGCATGGCAGACCATCCGGATTTGACTTGGTTTAGCGTTTATGTCGGACAATAAAAGCAATTTGCAGGTTGCCTGGGGGATTGCCCTGATCATGATGGGCATCATGTTTTTCTTCAGGATTCCCCAGGTAATCCCGGAAATCGAACAAATCGGGACGTTTTCATCTGGCATAGGGTTTATCAAATTCTGTCTCTATTTCATTGCGGTGACGCTGATTGCCGGGGGCGGCCGGAAACTCTACCATCAGTTCAAAGGCCAGAAGGAAAACGCGGATTATAGTGACCCGTAGCGCTTAACTGCTAACATAAGGGGTGACACATGGCGGCAGAGCCTGCAACAGCGAAAAACAAAACAGATGTCGATCTGCAGTCGGAGGTGGAATACCGCACCAAGCTGCAGGAAATCTGCAATAAGATCTATGCTGCTAAGAACCTGGATGACATCCTCATCAATCTCAGAGATGAAATTACCGGACTTTTCGAGGCGGAACGGATTACTGTCTATGTGGTGGATGGTAAGACCCGCGAACTGGTATCCCGGTTCAAATCAGGTGAGGAAGTTGCCGAGATTCGCATCCCGGTTTCCCCGAACAGCATCGCCGGCTGCTCGGCCTTCAAGCAGAAGCTGATCAATATCAAGGATGCCTACGACGAAGCAGAACTGAAGGCCATCGATCCGAAATTGAAGTTCGACTCCAGCTGGGACCAGAAAACCGGGTTCACCACCCGGGCCGTCCTGGTGTTTCCAATTATCTATAAAAAATTCCTTCTGGGCGCCATCCAAATGATCAACCGCACCTCGGGTGATGCCTTTAACGCCATTGACGAATGGGCCGTTGAAGAACTGGCCAAGATTCTGGGCATCGCCCTTTACAATCAAAAACGCATGGCCCGCGGTGGTCGCCCGACCAAGTTTGACTACATTCTCGAAAATCATATCCTGACCCGCAAGGAGCTTGACAAAGCCATTACCCAGGCGCGCCAGCGCAAAGAGCCCATCGAAGATATTTTGATGGGCGATCTCAAAATTCCCAAGTCGGAGATCGGTAAATCGCTCTCAAAATTCTATAAGGTTCCCTTCGTGGAATTCAATAAGAACACACCGATCCCCGGCGAGTTGCTGACCAAGCTCAAAGTGCCTTTCATGAAGAACAACGCCTTTGTCCCACTCCGGGTCGAAGACGGCAAAGTCATCATCGCCATCGACAACCCTAACGATCTCCAGCGAATAGACAGCCTCAAAATGCTCTTCCCAGGCAAGCCGATCGGTTTTTGTGTAGCCCTCAAACCCGACATTATTGAATTCATCAACCTCTTTACCCAGGACGAGAAAGAGCTGGCGTCCATGGATGACATCCTCTCGCAGCTTGAATCGGACGAAGAGGAGATGGAAGATGAGATCGGTGGTGTTGGAGAAGAGGACAGTGCGGTTGTCCAGCTGGTCAACAAGGTCATCATCGACGCCTTCAACCGGGGCACCTCGGATATTCATATCGAACCGTATCCCGGCAAGCAGAATACCCAGGTCCGGATCCGGGTGGACGGTGCCTGCACTGTCTACCAGACCATTCCCTACCAGTATCGGAATGCTATTGTATCCCGTATCAAGATCATGTCCGACCTGGACATTGCCGAACGCCGCAAACCACAGGACGGAAAAATTAAATTCAAGAAGTTCGGCGGCCTTGATATCGAACTCCGTGTCGCCACCGTCCCAACGCAGGGCGGACTCGAAGATATCGTTATGCGTATTCTGGCTGCCGGCGAGCCGATTCCGCTGGAGAAACTAGGCCTTACGAAGCAGAACTTCGAAAACTTCGTCAGCGTTATCACCCAGCCCTACGGGATTATCTTTGTTTGCGGCCCCACCGGTTCCGGTAAAACCACGTCCCTGCACAGTGCCCTTGGGTACATCAATAAAGTGGAAACCAAAATTTGGACAGCTGAAGATCCGGTGGAAATCACACAAAAAGGGCTGCGGCAGGTCCAGGTTAAACCGAAGATTGGTTTTGATTTCGGGGCGGCTATGCGGGCCTTTCTGCGGGCTGACCCAGATGTCATCATGGTGGGCGAAATGCGTGACAAGGAGACCACGTCCATCGGTATTGAAGCCTCTCTCACCGGTCACCTTGTGTTCTCCACCCTGCACACCAACAGCGCCCCGGAAAGCATTACCCGTCTGCTTGACATGGGTATGGACCCATTCAACTTTGCCGACGCGATTCTGTGCATTCTGGCCCAGAGACTGGGCCGGACACTGTGCAAGAACTGCAAGAAGGAATACCATCCCAGTCAGACTGAATATGATGAACTGGTCCGCGAATACGGTAGCGCTGAACTTTTCGAAAAATATGTCAATATTCCGTACACCGATGACCTGATGCTCCACAAGGTTGACGGCTGCGACAATTGCAACAATTCCGGCTACGCCGGCCGTTGCGGGCTGCATGAACTGCTCATGGGTACGGATGAAATGAAGAATAAAATCCAGAACAACGAGCCCGTAGAAAATCTGCTGGAACAGGCTTTGGGCGACGGCATGACAACCCTGAAGCAGGACGGCATCGGCAAAATTTTCGGTGGCATGCTGGATCTGATTCAGGTCCGGAAGGTCTGTATTAAGTAAGGTTCAAGGTTCCGCGTACAAAGGTTCAAAGGTTAAAACCCCGACCAAACGGTCGGGGTTTCTTATTTGGTGAAAGTGCGTTTTTTCCTGCTGACCCCAGACGCCAGACACCCGACTCCGGACCCCTGGATACCGACCGCAGACGTCCGACGTCCGACTTCTGACCTCCGGCACTTAGTCTTCCGCCTTCTGGCTGCTGATCTCCTGACGTTCCACCATCACGCCTTTGATCGCTTTTTCAAACCGGATGACCTGCTTCAGGTAGTAGTCCCGGTTCTCGGTGGCCAGGTGCAGGGCCTGCTTGCCAGCCTGCAGGGCCTGCTCGAAGTCTCCATTGACGTAGTAGCTCTCCGCAAGTGTATCCAGGATATGGGCACGCGGCATTCGTTCGGCCGCCGCCAGGGCCAGTTGCAAGGCTTGTGCGGGTTGCCTGAGGCTTTCGTCTTCGCAGGTGGCATACAGCCAGGCCAGATTGTTGAGTGCTTCCGGAAAGTTCGGTCGTAATTCGATGGCCCGCTGGTAACTTGCCATGGACTCGGCGAACTTGCCTTTGGTGAGGTGCAGGGTGCCCAGGTCGTAATGCAGTCCGGGATTCTCCGGTGACTTTTCCATTTCCAGGACAATCAGTTTTTCGAGAAAATCGTTGGTCAGTCGTTCGGTTGGTATGCGCGGCGTAATGAACCAGCCGGTGGCCACCACCAGGCAGAGAAAGAGGCCATAGGTCAGCATACTGTTTTTCAACTTGCGGTCATGGCGCTCGATAAAGCGCCGGTCCTGTTCACACTGTCGCAGGAATGTGATCCGTTCGGTAATGCTGAAATGGTGCCAATTGGGCTTATCCGGCGACTGACCGCTGGTAAGGGCGACTTTTTCGAGCGAGCGGATAAGCGGGATGGCGGACGGCAAGAGATCGAAGACGTAGGCATCGGCCTGACGCTCGAAATTTCGGATGAAATAGCCGAACAGGTAACGAAAATAGATGATGAACAAAAGGATAAAGAGGACATTGAAAAGCGCATACACGGCTGGATAGGACACCGAATTGAACAGGCCAGCCGCCAGCAGGAGATAATTCAGGTAGCTGACCAGGAAAATCAGAATGTCCTGCAGGGCGTAAAAGATTAGCAGGAATCCAAAAAAGAACAGCAGGTAGAACTGCAGATGATGCTTTTTGACGTGGCCGATCTCGTGGGCAATCACCGCATCGATTTCGTCGAGGCTCAGGTTCTGCAGCAGGGCATCGGTTACCAGGATGTATCGAAATTTGTCTACCAGGCCCATGACGCCGGCCGTGAGCATACGGCCCCCGAAGATGGGCCAGCTGAGGATGTTCGCATACGTAACCCGGGCCTTTCGGCAGAGCGCCTCGATCCGGTCCCGGTAAAGACCGGCTTCCAGTGGGCGGCAGCCCCAGAAGCGCTGGATCATGGCCGGGGCAGCGATGGCAATGGCCAGCAGAAACACAACGAAGAAGGCGATTTCCCCGGCCGGATTGCCCTGGATGTTCTTAATGAAATCGAAGGGCAGCAACCGAAGCAGATCCGTTGTCAGGGAAATGATAAACCAGGGAATCAGTACCGGGATAGAGAAAGCGATATTAGACCGGATATAGCCGCGTCGGGATTCGCCAATGCTGCCGAGCATGCGCCCAATTGGGTGGGCATGATACCAGATAATGGCCAGGTGACCGACAAAAAGAGCGATGAATACTACGGCGCCCAGGGTCGGCAGGTGGGCAAAAAGAGGAACGCGCACCAGAAAGGCGGGCAAGTTGAGCCCATATATGTGTATCGTAAAAAGTGCGATTGCCAGCACAGACAGGCGCGCTTGCCAATTCGAGAAACGGTAGTCCAGGGTGATTCGGCCGGCGCCGGCGGACTGGCGCTGCAGCTGCTTGAAAAACATTGCTACCAGGCCATAGAATATGCCGGTCAGCACTAAAAACGCAAGCACGGTTTCCGCGGGACCCAGATTGGTTTTCGTAGATGGCTGATAGGTCGAATAGATCAGCAGGACGACAATGAAGTAGATGAAATTTCCGAACATTCTATAAATTAAGTCCGATACATATAGAGTCAATCAGGTGAGCCTGAGAACTTTCGGGGCAGGGTGTGTCGGTTGTTTCCTTTATGATGTTCAAGGTTTTTCGGGGGATTGTTTTTCACTTGAAACCTTGGCCCCGCGACCCCTTGAGCCCTTCGATTTATAATAGCGCTCTTTCTCTGAGTAAATGCAGCCGCAGTATTGCTGGCGGTACATACCGAGCCGTTTGGATTCGGTTACCCCTATCTTCCAGCCTTCCCGAAAATCGTGATAGTGAAACGAGACCCCTGTCGCGGCGGCCACCGCCTCTCCGATTTCCCGGATGGCGGCGTGGTTTTGAAACTTGCTGTAGAGCAGGGTGCTGGAAAAGCAGTCGAATTTACCTTTTTTGGCCACCAGGGCGGTGGCGGTCAGCCGCCGATGATAGCAGATCCGGCAACGGTCGGCTTCGCGAAAGACGATGTCGCGTAAAAAGCCCTCTACATCGTAGCCTTCCTGGACAATCACTTTGAATCCGCATTCATCCGCGTACGCCTGTAATGTCTCCTGCCGCCGCAGGCATTCGGTGTAGGGATGGATATTGTGCCGGTAGAAGTAGCCCATCACCTCCAAACCCGCTTTCCGGAGTTCCTGCACCGGATGGATTGAACACGGACCGCAGCAGGTATGGAGTAAAAGTTTCATGATCTTTCTCCGAAAATGGCCGTGCCAATGCGCACCAGGGTGGCCCCTTCGGAAATGGCCGCTTCAAAGTCACCGGTCATGCCCATGGAAAGTTCATCCATGGTAACACCGGGAATGGCCAGACTGCGGATATGATCGCGCAGCTGTCTTAGTTCGTGAAAGTAGGGCCGGGCCCTATCCGGGTCGTCAAAAAAGGGCGGCATGGTCATCAATCCCTGCAACGACAGGTTGGGCAGGTCACTTATCGCCGTTGCCAGGTCCACAGCCTCCTCGCGGGAGGTGCCCGATTTTGTGGTTTCGGCGGAAATGTTTACCTGGACAAGCACAGGCTGTACCTTGTCGATCCGGGCTGCCTGCTTGTTCAGCTCACGCGCCAATTTCAGAGAATCGACCGAGTGAATAAGGTCAAACAACTTGACTGCGTATTTGGCCTTGTTGGACTGCAGGTGGCCGATGAAATGCCACTGGGCGCCTGAGGCGGACAGCGCATTCACCTTCTCCCGGGCTTCCTGGATATAATTCTCGCCAAACAGGTCCAAACCAGCATCCAAGGCCATTTGTACACTGGCGCCCGGCTTGGCCTTGCTGACCGCCACGAGCCGGATCTCATCCGGCGAGCGCCCGGCCTTCTCAGCTGCAGCACTGATGCGCTTTTGAATCTGTTCAATTCTATCTTTCAATGTCCAGTTTCCTGCTTTCCTGTTTGCATTCTGGTCGTACTCTGACCCCTGACTCCCGACTCCTGACCCCATGCCCTTCAGTTTTCAGACCTCAACAACCCCCTGCTCGATCAGGTACTCGATGACCTCGTACACCGGAAGGCCCACCACGTTGGTGTAAGATCCCTGGATGCGGCGCACCAGAAAGGTGCCGATGCCCTGGATCGCGTAGGCCCCGGCCTTGTCAAAGGGCTCTTTCGTCTGAACATACCACTCAATTTCACCGTCTGAAAGGCTTTTAAATGTCACGGCGGTTGTGATCGTCGTCGCATAGCGGTGTTCGGCCGCCGGGCAATGGATGGCAAAGCCGGTCATCACCTCGTGGGTCTGTCCGCTCAGTTGACGCAGCATGTGACGGGCCGAGGCCCCGGAATCGGGTTTGCCGAGGATATGCTTATTTATCACTACAATCGTATCAGCCCCGAGGACCCAGCTGTCGGGATGTCCGGCGGCAATGTCCGCGGCTTTGGCATCCGCCAGTCGGCGGGCATATTCCGTCGGCGCACAGATCGGGACGGCGGCTTCGTCGATCGTGCTCGGAATGACGTCGAAAGTCAACCCGGCCTGTTCCAGCAGGTATCGCCGCCGGGGGGATCGGGATGCAAGTATCAGTTTTTTTTGATTTTCCATGGACTTCCCATACCAGAAGCATTACCCTTTGACAAGGGGCGACCGGGTCGATATTGGATTCTAATAGTGATACAAAACACCGCCCTTAAGCGTAAGGCCAGGCAAGTGAAAAGCAACCGCATGACCGGGAGAGAAAGGTGAGCGACATACTGGTGCTGGGTGCCGGGAAGTTCGGCCTGCAGGCGCTGCGGGCTTTAAGGCATCATTCGAAAAACAGGGTAACCGTGGTGGATACCGATCCGGAGCGTGGAATTGAAGTGACCGAATCAGGAGGACAATTCACGTTTGCAGACAGCATCCTCTTTCTATCCGAGAGCCTGAAGGGAGCAGACCCACCGGATTGGATCGTCCCTGCCGTACCGCTGCACGTTGCCTTCGAGTGGGTACGGACAACCCTGCCGGAAGAGATCTCCCTTGAAATACAGGCAGTACCGGACCGGGTCAAGGAGGAACTACCGCATCCAATGCCGGGTACGGATGGACAGGTATATGTCAGTCATGCGGATTTCATCTGCCCTGATGATTGCCCGGAACCGGCTGATATTTGCACCTACACCGGCAAGACCAGGGAGCCGAATCTATATGAAATCCTGGCCCGGTTACAGTTTGAAGACTATACCTCCGTGGTGGTCCGCAGCCGGCAGCTGGCACCCGGCGTGGGCGGTATCAGCCCCAATGATCTATTCACCGCTCTGGGGGAGATAGTGGGTTCCCGCGGCCCGGTACTGCTCAGCACAGCCTGCAAATGTCACGGTGTAATTCAAGCTCTGCGGCTTACATAATTACTTGCCTTGACGGGCTTTTTGCGCTAAAAAACCGCATTCACGAAAGCCGTTTCTTGAGAGAGCCTCAGATCAAGACCCGGTCTTTACTAAGAGTTATACGCCCAACGCCGAGATTGGGTTAAAAGGCGTTTCTGAAAAATAGTTTAGGAGTCATTTCAGGGATGGATTTTGGCTCAAGGTCAGGGCGGCCGTGAGGTTTCACCCGGAGGAATACATCAGGTATTTCGAGGACTGAAACCGAGCGCCCAACGCGGAGATTGGGTTAAAAGGTGTTTCTGAAAAATAATTCAGGATCCAACTCAGGGATGGATTTTGGTTCAAGGTCAAGGCGGCCGTGAGGTTTCACCCGGAGGAATACGAATAGTATTTCGAGGACTGAAACCGAGCGCCCAACGCGGAGATTGGGTTAAAAGGTGTTTCTGAAAAATAATTCAGGATCCAACTCAGGGATGGATTTTGGTTCAAGGTCAAGGCGGCCGTGAGGTTTCACCCGGAGGAATACGAATAGTATTTCGAGGACTGAAACCGAGCGCCCAACGCGGAGATTGAGTCAAAAGGTGTTTCTGAAAAATAATTCAGGATCCAACTCAGGGATGGATTTTGGTTCAAGGTCAAGGCGGCCGTGAGGTTTCACCCGGAGGAATACGAATAGTATTTCGAGGACTGAAACCGAGCGCCCAACGCGGAGATTGAGTCAAAAGACTTCCCTGAGTTGGATCCTGCCCGGGTGGCGGAACTGGTAGACGCAAGGGACTTAAAATCCCTCGGAGCTAAGCTCTGTACGAGTTCGATTCTCGTCCCGGGCACCATCAAAAGCCATTTTCATAATCGGCTAGACAAGGCCTTTTGAGATTACTTCAAAGGGCCTTGTTGTTTTTATTTGTCCTCAGTGTTTCCTAAATCGATTCTCACTCAATTACGATAATTCAACAGGCAGGTTTTTCTTGACCCGCGGATGGCTGGCCTAGATAATTGCTAAATACCACAATGTGGTATTATGGAATGCATTGGGAGCACAACTTGACCAATTAGATTGGTGATGTATTTGTTAATATTTTCAATAAGTTGGAATAGTACACCCAGGAACAATGATATGTTGATTAATTGCCGTCCATTAAAGAATATGTTGGTCTGTCTATTTGCCATTATCCCCATACTTATAGGTTGTGAGAAGGGCAGCGAGTACAAGCAAGTCGATTTTTCCAAGAAGAAGATTGCGGTGACCCAGCCGGCACCCACTGGTCCGGCAACTAAACCAAACAGTTTGCGCGTGGCTGTCGCCGCGATGATATCTCCTAAGGAGACCATCAAATTTTATAACGAACTGTTAACCTACATCGGCGGCCAGGTCGACCGGGATATCGAACTGCTGCAACGCAAGACGTATGTTGAGGTCAATGAACTGTTTCCACAACGCAAGATCGACATGGCCTTTGTCTGCACCGGACCCTATGCTACCCAACGCGATATCTATGAATTCGAAGCCGTGGCCACGCCGGTTGTACGGGGAAAGCCCTATTACCAGTCCTACTTGATTGTCCATCGTGATAGTGACATCCAGAATCTAACTGCTCTTCGAAGGCAGACACTTGCATTTACGGATCCCGATTCCAATACCGGTTCTCTGGTTCCGACATTTTGGCTGCACCAGATCGATGAAACGCCGGCAACATTTTTTAAGAGCACGGTTTACACGTATAGCCACGATAACTCAATAATGGCCGTTGCCAAGGGATTGGTTACCGGGGCAGCCGTGGACAGTCAGATCTGGGAGTATTTCCAGGAAAGTGCATCCTTCTATACCTCGCAAACACGGATCATTAGGAAGTCCGCCCCCTTCGGAAGTCCGCCCCTGGTGGTTTCCGCGCATATGGAGGATGGTTTGAAAAACAAAATCCGGGACGTGGTTCTCACTATGGGCAAAAACAAAACGGGCCGGGGAATTCTTGAAAAATTGATGATCGACGGATTTGTAGCACCCGACGAGGCCTGGTATCAGCCGGTTCAGGACATGTCTGCGGCCCTGCACGCCGGGAAAGGCTAACGGATGCGCTTTCGCAGCCTAAAAAACGCATTGCTGGTTTCCATCACGATTATTGTGGCCAGTACTGGCCTTATAATTTCAATGGTCCTAACCGAAAGATTCAGCGCCAATTTAATTGCGGCTGCTGAAGTGCGGGCGGAAGCTATCGCCAAGAAACTGGCCCTCGATCTTACCGACCTGATCCTTATCAACGATGTGGTTGCAGTCCAGAAGATGATTCAAGACCAGATTGCCAGCGATGCGACCGTGGCCTATCTTTTCGTTGTCAACCGGGACCGTCAGGTCGTGGCGCACACGTTTAAAGGCGGCATACCGAGGGCTCTCATCGATCTGAACCTGCCCCACCCAACCGAAAAGCACAGTCAAATAGTAAAGGTCAATTCCGAGAAAAAAGAACGGTTCATTGATGTCGCCCTGCCCATTTTCGGCGGCCGGGCTGGTACACTCCGGGTGGGGCTGGCGGAAGCGCCCTACCGTGAACAGGTCGCTGCGATGTGGATTTCCATGGCAATGTTGACCCTGATCATACTGGGGATAGCATTGATGTTGACAAATATTCTCAGCAGCAGGCTTTTACGCCCCCTGACACAGCTCAAGATTGCGGTTGCAACCATCGACGAGAAATCAGTGGATACGCGACTGGATATTCAGGGGCGTGAAGAAGTAGCTGCGCTCACCGATGCTTTCAATGGCATGCTTGACCGGGTTAAAAACTACCTGACCAGAATTAACCAATCGAAGGAACAGCTCGAAGCCAAGAACGTTGAGCTCGACCGGGCTCGAAAACAACTTTCCGCCTCTTTGACTTTTTCACAGCATATCGCAGCTTTATCGACATTAAACGAATTGGCTGACTACATGATCGGAACCCTGGGTTCCATCGTGCAGTGCCGGAACATGTCGATCGTGGTTTTGGACGAAAAACGTAACACAATGATGTATATTACCCTGGGTGCAACTACGCCATTTTATACAGAGGCCTATACGCAATTCGCTGGCCTGGTGGCAGAGATCGACGAATTCGGGTGGCTGGCAGGCGACCAGGTCGCAAAGCTGGCCTTGCCCGAGCAGGTGAGGGCTACCCGTAGAGTGGCTCTATTTCCTTTCTACCATGAAAATCGGCCACTTGGCGCCCTGTTAGTGGGCTGCACAGATCATTGTCATTGTGTTAGAAATGAACTGCGCATGGTGTCGCTGCTGATAAATCAAACCGCCGGAGCTCTGAATCGGGCCCTGATTGGGGAACGGGCTATGCATTCGCTCCGGACCCGAGTTGAAGAATCATCGGCTTACGGCGACATTATCGGCCGCGACCCAAAACTGCAGATGGTATATCAGCTCATTGAAGATGTGGCGCCTACGGATGCGACGGTTTTAATCCTGGGTGAAAGCGGCACCGGCAAGGAATTGGTGGCCAAGGCCATCCACAGAGCCAGCGAAAGGTGTGAAAACGCTTTCGTGGTGATCAACTGTTCCGCTTACCCGGCAACTCTGTTGGAAAGTGAATTGTTCGGGCATGAAAAAGGCGTCTTTACCGGGGCTACCCGGCACAAAATCGGGCGTTTTGAGCAAGCCAACGGCGGCACCGTGTTTCTAGATGAAATTGGAGAGATCTCACCCACAGCTCAGATCAAGCTTCTGCGGGTCCTGCAGAATCACACCATTGAGCGCGTTGGGGGAGATAAATCCATAAAGGTCGACGTGCGTATCCTCGCCGCCACCAACCGCAAGCTCGAAGATGAGGTCAAGGCCGGCCGTTTCCGGGAAGACCTTTTCTATCGGCTCAATGTGATCCCCATAAATATACCCTCCTTGCGGGAGCGCTGCAACGACATCCCGCTGTTAGCCACCCATTTTCTCAAACACTTTGCCCGTGAACGTGATAAACCCATGTCCGGCGTCAGCGAGGAGGCCATGCGCCTGCTGCTCGACCACTCCTGGCCCGGGAATGTACGCGAACTGGAAAACAGTATCGAACACGCGGTTGTACTTGCTAAAACCAACAAGATTCAGACGGGTGATCTGCCGATTTCACTCCAGGGTGGCCAAGAGACCGGCATTCGAAAGCCCGCCGCCGGAGCAACCCTCACCATGATCGAAAGCGAAGAACAGTTGATCCAGGACGCGCTGGCAGCCTGCGCTTGGAATAAGAGTGCCGCGGCCGCCCAACTTGGCATCAGCCGCAGCACGCTTTATGAAAAACTAAAAAAATACGATATAAAGAAGCCCACACTGCATTAATCAACACCGCCACCTTGGCAGACAGTTTCAGGGATGCCTCGCTGGGTCCTCTGAGCCTTATTCCTTACCTAACTTGCCAATACTCATTTCCTTCTCGTTAATCTGCGCGAAGCCCGCAGAACTCAGTTAACCCGAGCGTTACCAACCAGGCAGCAGCAGTGTCCGATTCTTAATAGTACTGTTATTATTTGACTTTTTAACACCTTCCGGACAGTCCTGTCCGGATCTCGGACAATTTTCGGGTGCTATTCGAATTCCTTCTTTTTACATGCTACCTGATTCACAATATTCCGTGTCTCATGTTTGCAGATTATTGCTTTAATAACGTTACGTTATGGCTCTTGCTGGAGTGTCGTGAAAAAAACCTACGTCCTCGGTGAAAATTTGGCATGCATCTTGTGATTCTTAAACCTGACGAGCATTGTTCTCGAAGTCACATCATACAAAGGTACAAGCAACAGTCCGGAAATAAATGGAAAATGACCCCAGTATCCTCATAGCCAGTTTGGATCGGGATGAAGCGGCTCTCCTGACGGATATAATCGTATCAGCAGGGTACCGGAGCCGAACCTGCCACACGCTGGCTGACATGATGAAGATCCTGGCCGATTCATCCTATATGGCGGTTGTACTGGATATCGACAGCCTGGATATCGGCAATCGTGCGATCCGCAGCCTGACCCTGGCTTATCCTGACGTCTGCTTTCTCTGCACTTCCCGGGATCGTTTCCATCCGGAGCTCAAAGAAGCCCTTTGCTACCATATTTTTACCTGCATCAACAAACCGGTCGATCCCGATGAACTGGTCTACTGGATTCGCTGCATCCGTGAGAATCAGGCCGATACCCGCGATCCTCCGGATAAAGATCAAGGTGGGAAGTGATATTGTTGCTGTCCGGCAGCAAACACCGCCACCCGAAAATACCGAAACTGACGGTCATAACTTTCAAAATGGAGGAGAGATGAAAAAAACGAAAAATAAGCCGAAAACCCTGATGGCTGGTTTTTTGAAGAATGTGAAGCTCTCACGCCGCTCTTTTGTCAAGGCCTCTGCAGCTACCGGAGCTGCCGTGGCTATGGGAGCGGGACTAAAACCGGAACTGAGCGCCCTGGCGGTCGCTTCAGGCAAGGGTTCGGGAGACTTGGGGGAGTGGCTCCCGGCCACCTGCCAGGGGTGTACGTCCTGGTGCTCCAAGCAGGTGTATGTCATTGATGGCCGCGCTGTAAAAGTCCGCGGCAATCCGCATTCGAAGGTGAATATGGGGGCGGGCTGCCCGCGCTCTCATATGGGGCTCCAGCAGTTATATGATCCGGACCGTATCAAAACGCCTATGAAACGTACCAATCCTAAAAAGGGGCGCAATGAAGATCCGCAGTTCGTGCCCATTTCCTGGGATGAGGCCCTGGATACCATAGCCGATAAAATTATGGAGCTGCGCAACAACAACGAAACCCACAAGTACATGTTGATGCGCGGGCGTTACTCGTACATGCGCGATATTCTGTATGACCGGATGACCAAAATAATAGGCTCCCCCAACAACATTTCCCACAGCTCATTGTGCGCCGAGGCGGAAAAGTTCGGTCCTTATTATACCGAGGGCATTTGGGGCTATCGGCAGTACGACGTGCTCAATGCCCACTATGTTCTCCTTTGGGGGGCCGACCCGTTGGCGGCCAACCGCCAGGTTTCGTACTATTCAAAGGTTTGGGGAGACGTGGTGGACAAGGCCACCATTGCGATAGTCGAACCCCGGCTGTCAGCCTCGGCCGGCAAAGCCGATGAGTGGCTGCCGATCAAACCCGGCCAGGCCGGCGCCCTGGCGCTGGCGATTACCCACGTCCTGCTGACCGAAGGGCTCTGGTACAAACCATTCGTGGGCGATTTCAAAGAGGGGGTCAATCTTTTCGTGAAAGGAGAAACGGTCGCGGAAGATGCCTTCGAGGAAATGCATACCTACGGTATTGTTAAATACTGGAATCTGGCCTTGAAAGATAAGACCCCCGAATGGGCGGCCCCGATAACCGGAGTACCTGCAGAGCAGATTCGGCGCGTGGCGATCGGCTATGGCAAGGCAGCCCCCCATTGCATCTCCTGGCTGGGCGGCGGGCCCTGTATGCAAGTCCGCGGCGGGTACGCAGCCATGGCTGTGCATGCTTTGAACGGAATTGTCGGAGCCGCGGACAATTTTGGCGGCACGTTGAAAGCCAACAAGGAGTATACGACCAAGTTTCCCAAGCCCAAACCGTTCATGGACGAAATCGCGAAAAAGGGCAAGAAACATGAGAAGATCGATCAACGCGGGTGACTGCATATCCCCTGCCTGAAAAAAGGTAACCCGGGCAGCGGCGTTATTACCAACAATGCCGCGGATGGTATTCTCAATGCCGATCCCAACGAGATCAAAGTGGCCATTGCCTATATGAACAATTTCTCGTTTTCGGCGCCACAGCCGGAACGCTGGGAACGAGCCCTGTCGAAAATTCCTTTTCTGGTCCATATTACCACCAACGCGTCGGAGTTCTCCTGGTTTTCCGATATCGTGTTGCCGGATACCCACCACATGTTCGAAAAGTGGGGCTATGTAAAAGCGCACGCCAACGGGTACCGGCATGTCACCCTGATGCAGCCCATCGTAAAAAACCTGTGGGATTACAAAACCGACGAGACTGAGATTCCCTGGCTGATTGCCGAAAAACTGGCCAAGCGCGGCTTTGACAACCTGTTGCGGCATTATAAAACCTATAAGGACCCGGAAACGGGCAAAGCGCCAAGGAACGAAAAAGAGTTTGCCCTTTATGCCCTCAAGTATGCCACCCAAAAATTGTGGGACCCGGCCAAATACAAGGGCGGTGATAAGTTCAACGGCTGGAAGGAGTTTGCCAAGGTGGGGGTGTGGAACTCTAATCCGTATCCTTTCCGTAAACGCTGGGGCAAGATGAAGACCAAAACTGGCAAGTTTGAATTCTACAGCAAAACCCTCCAGGCGGCCCTTGAAAAACACGCCGGAAAACACGGCGTTTCCGTCGATGAAGTTTTGGAGGCCGCCAAGTATCTGGCCAAGGGCGAAATGGCATTCGTACCTCATTATGAAGAGCCTTTCATACTGGGGGATGAAAAGGAGTATCCATTCATCCACGTGGACCACAAATCTCGTCTGAACAGGGAGGGACGATCAGCCAACTGCACCTGGTACTTCGACTTCAAGGACCTGGATCCCGGTGATGAAACCTGGGATGACGTGGCCAAAATCAATCCCCTGGATGCCGCCAAGCTGGGCCTCGCCAATGGAGACCGGATCAAGCTCTCCTCGCCGACGGGGAGTTTGGTCTGTACGGCCAAACTCTGGGAAGGGGTTCGCCCGGGTACGGTAGCAAAGTGCTATGGGCAGGGCCACTGGGCCTATGGAAAAATTGCCTCTGAAGAGTTCGGGAAAACCCCCCGTGGAGGCAGTAGCAACGACTTGATTCCGGCCCAATACGAAGCCCTGAGCGGAAGCTCAGCTTACTATGCCGTAACCCGGCTTAAAATTGAAAAACTATAAGGAGGGAAACAATGCCAAGATATGCAATGGTCATCGACCTTCGGCGGTGCGTTGGCTGCGGTTCCTGCAGTATTTCTTGTCGCAATGAAAACAACGTGGCGGAAGGGTTCTACTGGTCGCATAAAATAACGGAAACCTCGGGAACATTTCCCAATGTGCGGTATCACTATATCCCGACTCTATGCAACCACTGCGAAAATCCCCCTTGTGTGCGCGGCTGCCCCACGCGGGCGATGCACAAACTTGATAACGGCATCACCATGCATGACCCGGACAAATGTATCGGTTGCCGGTACTGCATGATCAATTGCCCGTACGGGGTGATTTACTTCAACTGGAAAAATGCCCACGCCTCTTGGAAGGACAACAAAGCCGTAATTCCCAACGTGACCTCATCGCCGGCCGAAGAAGTTCGTAAGAACGGCGGAAAGGGCGTACCATATTTTAACCCCGAACGCGGCGCAACCCTGCCTGATATCCGGCCCAAAGGGGTCGTGGAGAAATGCACGTTTTGCGATCACAGGGTCTCGCGGGACAAGTTGCCGCGCTGCGTGGAAGCCTGTCCGGCGGACGCCCGGGTTTTCGGAGACCTCGACGATCCTAAAAGTGAGGTTAACCAATTATTGGGTAAGTTCAGACCATTTCGGCTGAAGGAAGCCGTGGGGACGGAACCTGCGGTCTACTACATCAGGGATTTCAGCTCGGCCGGTTACCCAAGGACGAAAGGAGGTGTATAAATGAATAGATATAATCTTTGGATTGGATTGCTGGGCCTCGGCATTCTTCTCGGCCTCTGGACAACTTTCAAAGTCTATTCCGTCGGGTTTGCAGTGTATGCCAAAACGGATGTCCTGGTCTGGACTTTGCCACTGTCGACCTATATATTTTTCAGCCTTACCAGCGCCGGCTTGGCCTTCGTCTCCTCTTTTCCAGTCGTGTTCGGTATAAAACGATACGAGGTGATTGAAAAACGTACGGTGTATCTGGAGATTGCTGTTTTGCTCGGCTCCTTTGTTTGCCTGATTCTGCATCTCGGCGCCCCATTGAATGTCATCTATATTTTGCTTTCCCCAAATCCGGCCTCACCGTTATGGTGGTTGGCTGTGCTCTACGGTGCTTATTTTGTTCTGCTGCTCAGCGCGTTCTGGCGCATACACACTGGATCCATAAGCAAAACATTGGGGATGTTGGTCTTCATAATTGCTATCTTTACATCCACGACCCTTGGCTGGTTGTTGGGTATGACCGATGCGCGACCGTCTTTGAATGCCTCTTTCTTTTCCTTTTATTTCCCACTCACCGGGCTTGCTTCCGGGATGGCTGCGCTGCTTTTGTTTACCATGATATACAACTATCTGACGAATCAGTCATTGACCGCCGACAGAGACGCTCTTTTCAATGAGTTTGCGCGATTGATGGGAATTGTCGCCGGCGTTATCGGGGTCCTTTTTCTGTGGCGTACCGTCAGCGGCGGTATATCTTCGACTGCTGTGGAATATCAGGCCTTCAAGCACATGGTCGGTTCAATCCCATACAATATCGAATTCTGGCTGGGTCTGGTCGCGCCCACTGTCTTGATGCTGGTTCCAAAAATCAGAGCTACCGTTGGGGGCAAGATTACTGCCAGTGCGCTCCTGCTCGTCGGCATGTTTGCCGGGCGTTTGGAGTTTGTGCTCAGCGGTGTTGTCCGGCCGCTCGGTCAAATGGCGGAAGGCCGCCCTGAAATTGTCAGCTATATGCCGACTGTCTACGAGGTCTTCGTGGCCCTGTTTGGCTTCGCGGTCATGCTGCTGGTGTACAGCATCGGTGAGCGCTACCTGAAACTGGAAGCCGTGCCGGATTAACTGCGGCCGGCCCTGAGCACTGCGGGGCCGCCGCTTACCTCCCGGCCGCCTCGTAGGTCTCAAAGCTGATGGTCTTTACAGTGGCAACTCATTATTACACATGGAGTGGATGACATGAATGAGAACGATGTACTGAGTATTGAGAAATACCGCAGTGAACTTTATCGTGCGTTTTCAAAATGCTATAGCCCGCCTGAACCGGGTATCAGTGAAGTTTTGAAACAGCTCGAAACAGGACTGTGCGCCACGGGGTCGATCGCTATTTCACAAGTGATCATGATGCGCAGTGAGCTGAACACAAGCATTAGTGTCGACGACCTCGAGATTCAGTTCGCCAAACTCTTTATCGGCCCGTATCAGCTTCTGGCACCGCCTTTCGGTTCCATTTACCTCGATGACAAGCGTCAAATCATGGGAGACAGCACCCTGGATGTCGTCAAACGCTATTTAGCGGCCGGTTTGACCGTAGATGAAGGTTTCAAAAATCCGCCCGACCACATTAGTGCCGAGCTGGAGTTCATGCACGTGCTTATCGTTGAAGAATTGAATTGTCTCCACAAGGGGCGTGCTGATGAAGCCGCCGCAAGCCTCGTGCAGCAATCTGAATTTCTAGATTCTCATCTGGGGCAGTGGATCGACGCCTTCACCGGTCTGACCATCCAGGAAACAGAGCTGCCATATTACAGATATTTGGCTACCGCCACCCAGCAGTTCATAAGGGAGGACATGCAGCGGCTTGGTGAAACGGTGGCCGATTGGCACGCGCAATCGGAAACGGCTGTAGAGTAGCTTCATGCCAACCGGATTGAGGGATTGATTGTATGCAGCCGTTCGAAGTTTTACTTGAGTCTTCTGCCAAGGCCCATGGGCATCTTTGTCCCGGGCAGATCGTGGGGGTCCGGATGGCCATGCTCGGCTGCCGGTTGATCGGTCTCGACCACCCCCGGCGCAGGGACCAGATCAAAAAGCTCATCGTGTATGTTGAAATGGACCGCTGCACTGCAGATGCCGTTGCCCACGTGACCGGTGTGAAGCTCGGACGGCGCAGCCTCAAGTTTGTCGATTACGGCATTATGGCGGCTACGTTTATAAACCTTGAGACCGACCGATCATTTCGGGTTGTTTCCACGGAAGAGGCGCGTGATCTGGCGGCCGTTTATGCCCCGGATGTTGCTGGAAAAGGGCCGCAGCAGTTGGCTGCCTATAAAAGGATACCGGACAGCGTCCTGTTCCGGGTGCAGAAGGTACACGTAGCGCTCGCAGCATGCGACCTGCCGGGACCGACCCGTCGGAAAGTTGTCTGCAGCCGCTGCGGCCAGGTCATCCGGGACGGTCGCGAGAAGGTCGAAAACGGATTGCTCCTCTGCAGTCCCTGTTCAGATAATTGCTATTTCAGCAACGCCCGCGAAATAACCTGGCCCGGCATGGATTGGGCTCCCGGTGACAGTCCGTCCGAAGCAGTGCGCCCGGGTCAAGCCTGCCAATATCGCCTGTCTGTTATGCGCTGAACCCGTGTTGAATTCTAAAAAAGGACTGGAATAGATCGTCATGCTAAAAAAGATAAGCTTAGAAAAGGCTGTCGGTACCCGGTTGGCACACGACATTACTGAGATCAGGCCCGGCGAGTTCAAGGGGGCGGCTTTTCGCAAAGGCCACGAAGTGTGCCACGAAGATATCTGTCATCTGCAGAAGCTTGGCAAGAACCACCTCTATCTCATCGATCTGGCCGAAGGTGAAATCCACGAAAATCAGGCGGCGACAATACTGGCCAAAAGCTTGGCTGGTGAAGGGATCCAATGGGAGGATGACCCCCGGGAAGGCAAGATTGCTCTGCATGCCGCCTGTGACGGTCTGCTGACGGTGGATGCCGCCGCCCTGGCGGCTTTTAACCTGGTGGATGAGGTGATGTGTGCCACCTTGCACAGCCACACCCTGGTTGCAAAAGGTGAATTGGTGGCGGCCACCCGGGCGATTCCTTTGGTCATGCAGCGGGCCCCGGTGGACCGGGCAGCTGCCATCGCCGCGCAAAATGGCGGGATTATCACCGTGAAGACCTTGAAAAAGGCCCGAGCAGGTTTGGTCGTCACGGGCAGCGAAGTTTTTCATGGTCTGATCGATGATAAATTTGCACCGATCCTGACCGAAAAAATACAGGCCCTGGGCTCCAACGTGGCCGGGATATCGATGGCCCCCGACGATGAAGCCCTGATTGCAGCTGCGATCCTTGAGCACCTGGATACCGGCTGCGACCTCCTGCTGCTCAGCGGCGGCATGAGTGTGGATCCGGATGACGTAACCCGCAAAGCCATCCGGGCTGCCGGTGCAACTGAATTCTATTATGGCGCCGCCGCCCTTCCGGGGGCCATGTTCCTGGTGGCCTATATAGATGACGTCCCCCTACTGGGGATTCCGGCCTGCGGGCTGCATCACCGTATCACAGTACTAGATCTGGTGCTGCCGCGGATACTGGCCGGGGAAAAGATAACCAGCAAAGAGCTGGCCTTCATCGGCCACGGTGGATTGTGTAAGGACTGCCCTGAGTGCAGTTATCCCCACTGCCCGTTTGGCAAGGGCATGTAGCCGGTATTTAATGGCACCCGGATACCAAGATTGAAGCCTTTTCGTGCTGTAAACGGCCATCTATCTCTTAAACGGAAAAACCATGTGGGCGGACTTCCTGTTCATACAGTTCCCTGTCGCCGGTATCGAGACCTTCCTATTCATCCCGCCGGCCGTTGCTTTCGGCATCTCTTTTTTTACCTCAATGGCCGGTATTTCCGGTGCATTTTTACTGATGCCTTTTCAGGTGAGTGTCTTGGGGTTTATTTCGCCATCGGTAACGGCTACTAATTTTCTCTACAACGTGGTTGGAACACCCGGCGGTGTGATCCAATACGCCCGGGAAAGCCGGGTTGCCTGGCGTTTGGCTTTGACCATGATTGCAGGCGCCCTGCCGGGTGTACTGCTTGGGTATTACTTGAGGGTAATTCTCCTTCCCGATCCACGAAATTTTAAATTATTTGTAGGTGTAGTTTTGCTGATTGTTGCCTGGAGGCTGGTGAAGGATATTTACAACCATATTCGCAGCCAGGGGCTTGGAGAGCCTGAGACGGGTTTGTCGTGTACCGGCGTTGAAGGCAGTCATGCGGTGCAGTTTGCCTACCGCGGCCACAAATTCTGTTTCCGCATCCCTGCGGTAATGGTGCCGGCCTTTTGCGTTGGCGTTATTGGCGGGACATACGGAATTGGCGGCGGTGCCCTTCTGGCCCCCTTTCTGGTAACGGTTTTGCATTTGCCGGTCCATGCAATTGCCGAAGCCGTTCTAACGGTAAATTTTATAATTTCCCTGGCAGGTGTAACGATCTATTCCCTGGCCCCCATTTCACAGGGGATGACGGCCCCGCCTGATTGGTTGTTGGGCCTGCTGTTCGGCGTAGGCGGATTGCTTGGTATGAACTGCGGTGCCCGTTTCCAGAAAAGATTCCCCGCTACCGCCATCAAACTGATCCTGGCGTCAGTAATTTGCCTGGTGGCTCTCAAATATATACTACAATTTTTATAGTTCTTCACTTGAGAATGAAGGTGTTGATCTGAAAAGGTTGATATGTATACACCCGTCATCAGAGTTGATCGCCAGCAGAGAAATTCGATTGAGTCCGTATATTTAGCCGGTATTCAACGTTGCTGGACCTGTGGATCGTGCGACTTCGAATGCCCGGTAAACATTTTCACCGGCCGCCTTCGGCCGCGAAGTATTGTGCGTATGGCGGCCCTCGGGATGTTGCCGCACTTGCTCGAGTTGCCGGATATCTGGTACTGCCAGCGCTGCCTGCGCTGTGCCAATATATGCCCTAATACTGTCAGCCCGGCTGCTGTCATTGATTATGTGCGCACGGAAGAAATACGCCGGGGCGATATTTCCCGTGGAACCGCAAAGAAACACTATGATCTGTGGATGCGTTTTCAGCGCGTACGCTGGCAAGCGACCGCCATCTGCCTGGCGGGCGGTGAACTCGAAGACTTATCAGATTCAACTTGGTATCGCTGGATAGATACGTCCATTCCCGCCGATGGGCGCGCCATTACCGGCAGAGCGGACAGCGCCGTCAGATCCTTTACCGGGAAATTGACCAGCGCCCATCAAGCCCAGGCCTGTTTTACGCGTGGTGAATGCAGCAGCGGGTGCCCGGCGTCCGGTAGTCGCAACGTCTTCGATCCACGCGCGCTTTTCCGCATGGTTAACCTCGGACTTTATCAGGAGTTGCTGGCATCACCGTCGCTTTGGCTGTGCCTGGCCTGCCGGCGCTGCACGGCCTGCTGCAGCCAGAAAGTTGATGGTGCGGGGCTGATTGCAGAATTGCAACGTATCGCTTTGAAAACTGGTGCCGTGGAAGAATGTCTGCCCTACACTCTGGAGAAAGCCAACAAGCTCATTTATCGCCGTTTATTAAGCGAAATCAACCAGCTGCTCAGTATCACGCCTGCCAACCCCGAGGCCAGATAGAATGAGGCTGCAGAAAACCGGAGGGTTAAAGGTGCGTCTGTTATTCCAGGCCGGATGGTATGGACAGAATATAGCTACCGCGGCCAATACATGATGACCGTTACCCCTGCGAGGGCGATAGCTCCACCGATCAAGTCAAAGCGGTCGGGTGTGATGCCGTCGATCTTCCAGCCCCACAAAAGCGACAGCACAATGAATACGCCGCCGTCGGCGGCATAGACTCGCCCAAAGTTGGCGGGCTGAAGGGTCGGAATCACACCGTAGAGTAGTAGGATCACTGCCCCGAACAGACCGTAGGCAGACGGCCTGCCTTCACGCAGCCACAGCCATACCAGATATCCCCCGCCGATCTCACATAAGCCTGCCAGTATAAAGTAGCTGATTGATTTGACTATAATCATTGTGTCTTCAATAGAATTTATTCGTGCATCCATTCGAATTTATCCAGCGAAGAGAAGCTTTTAATATCAGTAACTTTATGGGCGGATGCATTACTTTGTACTCAGTCATAGAGCGAAGATACTTCCTCTTGTACTAAACACACTTTTTCTCTTACTACCTCTGCGACCTTTTGGTGACAGCCCGGCTGGTTATAATTTTGATTCGTATGGGCACATAGCTCTTTAGTACCCTTGCGAGATGATTTCCACTGGATGAAATACAGGGTAAGGCAGTAAATGTTGAAATTGGAGCCGGCAACTCAAGCAATCGGTGATAATGGCCTCCGGTTGGGCAGCTTGAATTTCGCGCATCAACGGCTCGGCCAACTGCTTCGCCATATCATGAAAACTTTGCTTATAGCCTAAGCTGCCCCCCATGCCGCAGCAATCCATTTGGTTGCCGACCCGTTTAACTTTCAGATCAGGAATTTTTGACAGTAAGTCCAGGTAGGGCGTACCCATTCGCTGTTCCCGCTGGTGACAGGGCGCATAATATACCATGTGGCCAGGTACGGCTGCAAACTGCGTATTAAGACGGTCCCGACCATGCAGTCGTTCTAGATATTGGCCCAAATCCATTATATTTGCAGCCAGGTTGATCCTTTCCAGCGGCTCGAGGTCAGAAAAGTAGCTGTTGTCCGTAAGTATCTTTGTATAGACTGATTTTTTTAAACGCATGAAACTGGACGTTCCCGTTTCATTTCCGGGAACCCACATTTCGTTGTCGTCAGGTGATACCGATTGCTGATAATCAGTCGAGTAAAACGCGCCTTCCTTTAAAAGCACTTTCATTAAAAATCCACAGGTGGGGCATGAGCAGACTAAATCATATCCATCCGCTAAAGCCTGCAGTAGAATTTTCAGGTTCGCGCCCATGCGCTTAAGGGCTGTTGGCGCATCACCTTCGAGCAGGCTGGGCATCCCGCAGCATTGCTGGGGAGGCACGTAGATTGATACACCGCTGCTGTGCAGGGTTCTAACAGTAGCCTTGGCTACATCCGGAAACAGATATCCGGCAGAGCAACCCGCAAAGTAAGTCACCTTGGGGGCTTGCTGTGCGGCGTGCACCAGGCCTTTTTTTTGTGCCCAGTGAAAGAAGTTTTCCCCGGCCAATTCAGGGATGTCACGTTTGGGGTGGATCGCCGCTATTTTTTTGGCTACCTGCCGGACAGCCGCAAATGAAAGCACCTTGTTCAGGACCTTTGGAGCCAGGCTGCCCCAGCGCCCAAATGTCTGTACATCGGCCAGCAAGCGAACGCCCAGAGGCATTCCTTCTTCTCGGACCCTTTCGGTTTTCTCACGGATTACATCTGCACGAATGTTGGGGCAGGGACAAAGGCCACAGAGGGTGCAACGGTCGGCCAACTTTCGTAATGCATCGTAGTCAGCCGGTTCATTTTTTTCCTTTTCCTGGTCGTACAGCCGATAGAGTTCCGGAAACAGCGGGCAGCTTTCGTCCATTAAAAAGCGGCAGGTATCACAATCGGCACAGGCGTCCAGGACGCTGCGAATAGTTTTCCCGGGCTTATTTCGAGTCATTGAGGGCCATCACGTTCTAATCTGCGAGATCTTCACCCGGGGATTCTGACAATGCCCGGGGAGTGTCCGGATACAAATCACTGCTCGGGTCGGGCATGCACACAACAGCCTTTGGAAGACCGTATAACGCTACTATGTTGCCTATGCGCCCCGAAAAATACTCATCACGTCGGACCGTTCGGCGATGAATGCGGCCTGTCCATCAGATAACAAAATTTTACCGCAGTCTATCACTGGCCTTTTTCTCCTATGTGATCACTTAATCCAGGCAAGTACATCTTCCTTGTTTGGGATTTTACCTACAGATTTAACTTCACCATTCACCACTACGGCGGGAGTCCCGAAAACGCCATAGCCGGCAATTTTCATCGCGTCCGTTACCTTTTCAATGTCAGCAGCGACGCCTGATTCAGCAACTGCATCCTGGACTACTTTCTCCGTCTGGTGGCACTTCGGGCATCCGGGGCCCAACACTTTGATTTCCATTGACCGTTCCTCCGGTTAAAGTTGGTTATTTTTTTCAGCTTATTCTATCCAGGCCGTTATCTTTTTTTGGGTGGGACCGTACCAACGGCCCTGACCCCGGCACGTGTCCACCGCTGCCTCCGGGGCGTCTTTCAATCCGATGATGCCTGATTTTTGCCCGCCAACTATGATTTATGTGACATCTTTCATTGGCACACCCGCTTATGCGAACCAAGTGCCGTAAATCATCCCGGCAAAGGTGCTCATGATAACGATAATACCACAAAAAGTGGCCGTTTTTTTGGCCCCCATGACACTGCCGATTACCAGCATGTTGGGCAGGGAAAGCGCTGGTCCGGCCAGCAGCAGGGCCAGGGCCGGGCCTTGGCCCATGCCGGCACCCAGAAGGCCCTGTAAAATCGGCACCTCGGTAAGGGTGGCAAAGTACATAAAAGCACCGGCCAATGAGGCGATCAGGTTAGCCGAAAATGAGTTCCCGCCCAAGAGGGATTGGACCCATTGCTCAGGAATCAGGGCCGGATGGCCCGGACGACCCAGAAGGAAGCCAGCCACCAAAACTCCGCCGGCCAGGAGTGGAAAGATCTGCTTCATAAATCCCCAGGTGGACTCCACCCAGCTTTTGCACTCATCTCGGGTAAACCAGGACTTCAGCATGAAACCAAGGATAATCAGGAGAGCAATGGTGATATACCACTTGGCAGCAAAAATAGCCGGCCATAAACCGGTAGATCCCGGTGCCGGTTTTGCAAAAGCGGCAAATACCAGTATCAGAACCATCGTTAACGGGTACAGGGTGTCTTGGAACAGTGTACGCTCCTTACCTTCAGAATCCGGTACATAAATCTGACCCGCCGTACGGGCAGCGTCATCCTTGCGAAAAATCAGGGTCATCAACAGTCCGGTCACAATAGCAAAAACAACCGCACCGATGGCCCGGGCAAGCCCCAGTTGCCAGCCCAGAATCTTGGCCGTTAACGTGATTGCAAGTACGTTGATGGCAGGGCCTGAGTATAAAAATGCTGTAGCCGGCCCGATCCCGGCCCCGCGGGTATAGATACCGGCGAACAAAGGCAGCACAGTGCAGGAACAGACCGCCAGGATAGTTCCCGAAACCGATGCAACCGAGTATGACAGAATCTACTGGCCTGGGCCCCAAAATATTTCAAGACCGCGCCCTGTGAAACAAACACGGCAATGGCACCGGCGATGAAAAATGCTGGAATCAGGCAGGTCAGGACATGTTCCCGGGCATATTCCTGCAACATCATAAAGGCTTCCAGCCCGGACTGCCGGATAAGTGGATGGCTCCACGGCACGTAATAGGCGGCTGAAAAAATACCCACAATCCATAATAACTTGGTACGCTCTTTCATTGTTCTTAAATCTCCTTGTGGGCGGCCACGCGAAATATCCAGTGTCTTGTGGGGTCGTCAATCCGTTCATATTTCGACATATAGCGATATAATAAGGCCAAAAAAAATTACCCGCCGCAAATGGTTTCCCGGTTGACCTGTGGGAGGTGTTCCACAAGTTTGGCAATGTCAGGGTCATCCTCAAGCCAATGCCGCAGATTCCCTAACAGATTGGAAACATAGGGGCTATGGGATCCATCGGCCAACCTGTAATTTACCCATAGTCCATCCTTGGAAAAGGTTATTAAACCGGCATCTTCAAGTAGTTTTAAATGCTTGCTGGCGGTGGATTGCGCCAACCCTAATGCCTCTTTGATTTCACAAACGCACAGAACCCTATGCTGGAGCAACTTGATCATTTTGACCCGGTTCGGGTCAGACAGGGCTTTCATTACCTTAATAAATTCTCTCATGCCGCCTCCATATCGTTATATTGGAATATAGTTGGTTTGTGGGGCCCTGTCAAGGATGTATTTTACATTAACTCCTTTTGCTTTTTGTGTGACTATTAGCTAATCCGCTGACGAACCAATGCCGAGATAAACTCGCTCACCAGCACCACTCCGAAAACTGAGCAGAGAATCAGCGAGACCTCATGCCACTGAAACTGGTTGATGGAGGAGTAGAGCAGGATGCCGATGCCGCCGGCGCCCACGAAGCCCAGCACCGTGGACTCCCGGATATTGATATCCCAGCGGTAGACCGCCGTGCCGTAGATCACCGGCAGTACCTGGGGCAAGATACCGTACATCAATACCTGGAGCCGGGAAGCGCCGGTGGCCTCTATGGCTTCCGCCACCCCCTCGTCGATCTCTTCGATGGCTTCCGCCACCAATTTGCCCATAAATCCGATCGACCGGAAGGCTATTGCCCAGATGCCGGCCAGGGGGCCCGGCCCGAAGATCGCCACGAAAAAAAGACCCCAGACAACGGTGTTGACAGACCGCGAGGTGACCAGAATGAGCCGGCCCACGAACCACGTAGCGGTATTGAAGGTGGTGTTGCGGGCGGCCAGAAACGCTATGGGAAACGCGATGACAAAAGTAATGATAGTGCCGAGGGTGGCGATATGGATGGTTTCCAGCAGCGGCTTGGCCAGGGTTTCCCAGAAGGTCAGGTCGGGCGGCCACATGCGCTCGGCCAGATCGAGCGCCTGTATATGGGCATCGAGAAAATAGAACCACGGCAGGTCGAGATTGCTGACCGACCAGACGGCTGCCGCCACGATGCCGACATACCAGGCGTATTGGATCAGGGTGGTCCGGGGCGAAAACCGCCGCCAAACGTCTGGATACTTTTTGGCGTGTTCAGTGGGAGTCATCGCAGATAACCCCGCACCCAGCTGGAGAAGAACTCGCCGATGAAAACCAGCGAGACGATCGTCATGAGGATGGCCAGACTGAAATCGTAATCATAGCGGCTGAACGTCGCCGCCAGAACCTGCCCGATGCCCCCGGCCCCCACGATGCCGACAACGGTGGAGTGCCGGATATTGGCGTCCAGGCGGTAGATGGACACTCCCAGAAACCGCGGCAGTGAATGGGGGGAGATACAATAGATCAGCAGTTGGGGAAAACTCGCGCCCGTTGCCCGGATGGCCTCCAAGTGGCCGGGCGGCATGTTTTCGATGTCCTCCGCGATCATCTTTGAAATAAAGCTGGTGCTCGCCACGATCAGCGTGAGGACGCCGGCCAGGGGACCGAATCCAAAAATCTTGACGAAGAAAATGGCGATGATGATTTCATGAAAGGTTCTAGATAGGATAATCAGGGCGCGGGCTACGACATACACCGGTTTGGGCACCAGGTTGCCCGCCCCGCAGATTCCCAGCGGGACAGCCAGGAGCATGCCGAAAAAGCTGGCCGCCAGGGCCATCTGGACGCTCTCGACAATCCCTTTGACCAGCAGGGACCAGCGCGAAAAGTCCGGGGGCACCATCCGGGCAAACATGTTGCCCGCCCGCGGGATACCGGTCGAGATGCGATGCCAGTTGATGTCCAGGGCCCCCGCCGACCAGAACAGGTAAAACACGCCCAGCATCAAAAGACCGTAGCGCAGGGTCGGATTTTCGATCATGCGCATCCGGTTCCAGCGCGGTGGCGCCGGCGTCGTTTTAGCAGTTGATGTGCTCATCCGGCGGCTGCCTCGCGTATGAAACCGGTTTTCTTGTCCGCGGTTTTGCCGTCGACCGGATCCTCTTCATCTTCTTTCCGTATGGTGAGGCTCCAGTCCTCCTCGCCGTAGATATCGGTCAATACCTCTGCGGTAACCTCGTTGGCGGTGCCTTCGAAGACGATTTCACCATTGCGCAAGCCGATGATGCGGTCGGAAAACGACTGGGCCAGGGCCACGTCGTGAATGTTGACCAGGGCCGGGGTGCCCTGCTCATTTACCAGTTCCACGAGCAGCCGCATGATCTGGCGGCTGGTTTTAGGATCCAGGCTGGCGGTGGGTTCGTCCACCAGGAGCAGGTCGGGCGCCTGCATCAAGGCCCGCCCGATGCCGACCCGCTGGCGCTGGCCGCCGGAAAGCGCATCCGCCCGGGTGTCCTGGTAGCCCTCGAGACCGACCCGTTCCAGCAGCTTGAATGCCGCTACCACATCTTCCGGCGGAAATTTCCGTCGCCAGGCCCGCCAGAACGAGACATATCCCAGGCGGCCGGACAGCAGGTTTTCCATGACCGTCAGGCGGTCCACCAGATTGTACTCCTGGAAGATCATCCCCATGCGCCGGCGAACTTTGCGCAGTTGGCGCCGGTTCAACGACGCGATATCGACATCGTCGAGCATGATCCGGCCGGAGGAGGGCTCCACCAGACGGTTGATACAGCGGATCAGGGTGCTTTTACCGGCCCCTGAAGGGCCGATAATGGCAATAACCTGGGGCTGGTCAACAGTGAAACTGACGTTGTTGAGCGCCTTGGTGCCGTTGGGGTATATTTTCCGGAGGTCCGTAATGGTAAGCATGGTCCGCCTGCTGCTGTTGAGGGTAAGCTTCGCGATCAGCTAGACATAAAGAACCACCGGCATATTTCTATGCCGGTGGTCTCGTCCAACTGGTTTTATTCTATTTTTTCTTTTTCTTCTTCTTTTTCTTGACTTTGAGTCCCTGTAAAGACTCATCACTATACACCACGCCATTGGTCTGCTGGATGGTGCGGATATCGGACCAATGGTTTTCATAGGTGATCGAAATGAAACGGTCGGCCTGTTTACCGAATTCTTTTTCAAGGCCGGAGCCCTTCCAGTCAAAGGTTAAAAAGGCGTCTACGATCTTTTTGGCCAGGCTCGGATCAAGGTTGTATATGTGTCCGTAGGAGGTGGTCGGAAACAGTTTGGATTCCCAGATGATCCGTAGGTCATCCATATTGACGACCCCTTTTTGAACCATGCGGTCCAGGACGCTGGAGGCGATGGGGGCGGCATCGTAGTCCTTGTTGGCCACGCCCATGATGGAGTTGTCGTGTTTGCCGGAATACATCACCTTGTAGTCCACATCCGGTTGGACACCCTGGGCCTTGAATAGCGCCCTGGGAGCCTGGTTCCCGGAGTTGGAAGATGGCGTGACGTGGGCGATTTTCCGGCCCTTCATATCTTTGAGCGCCATGATATCGGTATCTTTATGGGTAATGACCTGCAGTTTGTACCCGAAGGACCCATCCGCTTTGCCCATAATGGAGAAAGGTACGTACCCGGCCAGATTGACGCCGAAGCAGGTGGGACCGGTAGAGATACCGGCCACGTGCAGCCGTCCGGAGCGCATGGCTTCCACCTGGGCTGCGTAGGATTCGGCCCCGTACCAACGAACTTTCTTCCCGGTTTTTTCAGCGAGGTAGTCCATGAATTCGGTGAACACGTTCTCGTAAACAGATGGATCCTCGACCGGGGTGTACGAAAAAACCAGGGTGCTGGGGTTGAGCCACTTACTCGAATCCTTCGGGGGATCCGCTACCAGGTCGCCATTTTCGTCGCAATACCTGACATCCAGGGTACCGCGATTCTTGCACGTATCCGCCGCTGCCGGTAAAACCGGACCGCAGACCAGGGCGAGCGCCAAACCAAACAGCAGTACTCTGCGAAACAACAATGCGTCCTTCATCGTTCCCTCCTTCGGATTTATGTGTATTGCCATGAAATTCGGGGTTGAATTCCCAGTGTGAAGACATCTCATACCTATAATCGGAGGGTTCTATTGTCAAACTAAAACAGCCCCGGATCCCTCACGTCAGGCCAGCAAATGGTCCACCATTTCCGCGAACCCATAGCCCCCTTCCCGGGTGGTTACCCACTCGGGTGCGGCTGCCAGTTGCCCCTTGAATTCGAGTACATTGGCCACACCGACAGAATGGGGAAAAAATTGGAACATGGGGCTATCGTTGGGTGAGTCGCCGATGAAAAGGATGGATTCCCGATCCCGATCGATGTCATGTTGGAGGTGCTCCTGAAACAGGACCCGGGTCATGGCCAGTTTGTCATACTTCCCAAACCAGCCGTTCACATGAATGGAGCTGACTTTTGCATGGGCACCGGCGGCCTCGAATAGGTCGACGATGGCGCCGATGCGGTCCACAGACAGAGGGGTAACGTCCTCACAAAAATCTATCGCCAGGTCCGCCTCCCGGTAGGCCTGATCCGCGGAAACAGCGCAGCCGGGGACATCTTTCAGGATCTGCGCTTTCAGCGATTCGAGGCGGGTACGATCCTGGTCGCGCTCGGCAGTTGTTTTCCAATAACGCCGAACCATTTTCCGATTGTCGCGGTCATAGCGAAAATAGAAGGCGCCGTTTTCACCCACCAGCCCGTCTACCGGCCACATCCGGGCAATGTGGTCGCACCAGCCGGCGGGGCGTCCCGTGATGGGAAAGATGCGCAAACCGGCGGCCTGGAGGCGCTCCATGGCGTCAAAGACCACGGCCGGCAGACGGCCGCCGTACGTCAGGGTGTCATCGATGTCTGATAAAATGTATTGGATGCGTGTTTTGTCTCCGGACGGAAATTTGCTGAAAGGCTGCATGGTTGATCCTGTGTAGGGGGTCCCGCGATTATGGGTTGCCTGCCGGCATCTTTTGTAATAGGGCGGTGAAGGGCTCGTATAAAAATAACTTCACATTCTCAGCGCCCAATCATCCCACTCAGCGGCGTTGCGAAAATGCGGAATATGCTTGATATTCCTTAATTTCCGCGCCTTGCTGAGTGGGCGCTTGAACGCTGCTCATCTGCGAATTAATTTTTACACGAACCCTAAGGGTCGTTACAACGGTTGCAACCAGTTGTCAAATAGCGATGAGAAGAACCGGGATGCTCCCCGAATTGATGACCGCGATGGCCGCTGCCGCGGATCACATAAGAAAATGGCCGGGTAAGACCGTCCAACTCCTGCACCACAACGACGCCGATGGATTGACGGCGGGGGCTATTTTGATCCGGGCTTTTGAACGGGCCGGGTTTGCGGTTGAACGTTATTGTCTGGAAAAGCCCTATCCCGTCGTGCTGGAGAAGGTTTTCAAGCAGACCGACCGACTGATCGTCTTTGCCGATTTCGCCGGGCGCATTGCCCCGTTGATTTCAGACCTGAACCAAAGCCGGAACCTGGTTGTGATTCTGGACCACCACAAAGCGGCCCCGGTTGAGGATGACAGGATACTCAACCTGAACCCTGAATTGTATGGTCTCGCCGGTGATCGTGACGTGTCCGCCTCGACCACCGCTTACCTTTTCGCGTATGCCTTTGATCCGTCCAATGCCGACCTGGCGCCCCTTGCGGTCATCGGTGCCGTTGGCGACGGGTTTTATGTAAACGGCGTTCTGGCCGGCCCGAACCGGATGGTCGCCCTGGAAGCTGAGCGACAGGGGACGCTTGAAATCATGCCGAACAGGAATGGTGAAAAGTATGTTTACCACTCCCCCGGAGGCGCGCTGGCCTGCGAACTGTTCAGCACTTATTTGGATACCCTGGGAGCGGCTGGCTACTACCGCAATGGTCCCGAGGTGGGTATCCGGGCGGTCCTTGTGGGCCTCGATCCTAAGACGGAGCGGATGTTGGATGGATTGAAAGCCCTGCAAGATGAACTGTTCGATAAAGAAGCTGAAAGGCTATTGAATGGTGGCTTGCAGGAAACCGAGCATATTCAATGGTTTCACGTTGAAAACCGGTTTGAGCCGATGGGAGTCAAAATGATCGGTGTCTTCTGTGAAAAATTCAAAGACCGCCTCCCTTTTAGCCCCGGCAAGTTTGTCGCCGGTTTCCAGACGATTCCGGCAAATATTCCCGGTTTTGGGAAGATTCCCATGGATCAGGTCAAAATCTCCATGCGCGTATCCGCCGCCCTGCGCCGGAAGATCCGTTCCGGGCAAGCCCCCGGGCTAGATACGCTTTTACCGGTGGCCACTGGCTGCATCGGCGGATTTGCCGATGCCTGCCACAGCCTGGCCGCAGCCACTACGATCGGGGTTGGGAAAGAAGCGGCCTTGATTCAGGCCATGGAGACGATGCTCTCCGATTACTTCGCCAATAGATTGGAAGATGCCTCTCAATAAATTTTCAAACGCCCTTTTAAAAGCTGTTCGCTTCCCAAAAAATATCCAAGACCGGCCGGTTTGATTTCGATACTCATCGGGCAACTTTCTTTTTGCCGATTACCAAGGTCATGATTCCTACCACGGCGACAAGCACGGCGGTTCCTAAATGGAAAAAGGTGAGCGTCATGTTGAGGGCCAATCCCGGCGTCAGAAAGGCAAAGTTTTTCAGACCGGCCAGCAGTCCCGACACCAGGACCAGGACAACGGAGATGCGCAGCAACTTCTGCGAAGCCGAGAAATCGGACCACTTGTATTTCCGGCGGACAGATCCAACCAGGCTGTATGCCGCCAGTGTCGCGAGCAGGGCGCCGGTGACCAGGTGGACTTTCAAGTTGGCGATGAAATTTCCGGACCACTGGAAACCGGGGATATCGGCAATGTAATAGCGACCGTACAGGGGCATGTTGCCGAACCCGGTAAACAGGGCGACGAGCAGGGCCGCTGCGAACAGCCAATTCAGTCCGCGACTACTCCGGCTGGGTTTCATCGTTGTCCTCCTTTTCAGCCTCCAGGTTCGTGGCCAGGGGCTTGAACCGGGCCAGGGCTCCCAGGACTCCGGCCACCGGGGCCACTGCCAGCGCAGTCGCCCATCTGTTGGGCGCCGCCATAACATCGGCCACCGATTTCAGGTGGGGTTCTCCCGGCCCTTTCTCGATGGCCTTGTTCAGGACGTCAAAGGGGACGGGCGATACATAGAGGGTGTTGGTGCCGCCGTTTTCCTTGTCGCCGTAAACGTACCCGTCGATTTCCTTGGCCAGGTCATAGGCCTGGGCTGCAATCGCATCCCGGGGACCTATCTGCTGTACGTCTTCGGGGCAGACTTCCACACAGGCCGGTACTTTCCCGTCGGCGATGCGATGGTAGCAGCGATCGCATTTATACATGACACCATTGCCGGCATACTGGGGTAGCGGGTTCAGGTGCAGCCCCACACCGGATTGTCTTTCGGGGATATGCCAGGGGCAGACCTGCTTGCATTTCGCTCCGCCCATACAGACCTCCGGGTGAATCCGGATGATGCCGTTTGGCTGGGTAAAAGCGGCACCGAAGGGGCAGAGTTTGGAGCAGGGCGCATTGCGGCAATGCATACAGCGCCGGGGGATGTTGATTTCAAAATCTTTGCCTTTGAACCGGCCTTCAGCGGTCTGGATGAACAGCCAATTATAAGGGGTGAGGCGATGGTCTATTTCCCGTTTTTCCGGTGCGGACCAGTCGGCGATTTTCACCCTGTTGTGGGGTAGCATATCGGGCATGGCGCCTTGCGGTTCAGGAAATTTTTGCTCGTTGACTTCGCGGCAGGCGGAAACACATTCTCCGCAGGCGATACACTTGCGAATATCCAGGAGAGTGCACAGTTCCTGACCACCGGCCGCGGCGGCTGTGCGGGGTGCCTGTAGACCGGCTGATGCGACAGCGTCGGCGGTCAGGGCGCCGGCTTTTAAAAATGATCGTCTGGTTAACCGTGGTGACATGCGTTGATTCCTTTTAGAGGTTTTGTCCTTGACAGGCCAAGGTTGGCACGATGCCCCAGCATGGACTGGGTATATTAATTAACCGTCTGATATGTCAATATAAAATATTGATCCACATATAGAATTGAAAAATTGCTGCCATCTAAATGCAATCGAGGGGCATACCCCGGAATTTCCCGATCCTCGGCCGGCGCTTGCCTTGCCCGGTCCTCTTATCTGTGGGTACGGCCCGACAGTTCAATTTGTATTGAAATATTTTGGGATTTTTTATATAAGGGAAGGAGTTTAGGGTGCGTTATCGGGTGAGTCGTACCCTTAACCGACATAACCCCGGGGAATGGCCGCCCCGGGGTTCTTTTTCTGGGAAAAAGGGGACTCAGGGTTCTTGGTGTTCAAAGGTCAAAGGCCCAAAACCGAATATTGGTCTATCTATCCGGAAATGATCCGGACCGGAAATAGAGAACGGCATCGAAACGTCAATCGATGCCGTTTTGGTTAGCCGGTATAGCGAACTTGCGGTGCACGGCTACCGGATCTCCGTTCTTCCGGTAGTTCGAACTTACTCCTCTTCTTTGGTAAGACCCACCACCGTGAAGATAATGATCAAAATGGCAAACATGAAAAACAAGAAGGAGTATTCAGATGTACTGGAATCTCCAAACAGCATTTCGAAATTTAGAAAGAAACCCCAGTAGAGTGTAAATCCCAGATTGACCAACATGCCGAGTTTGGGTTTGTTCAGCAAATGGATGCAGGTGTTCAGCAACAGCAAAAGCCCCACCTCAAAAACGGTGATGTTGTTTTGAGTGTTGAAGAGAAAGTCCATCTGCGCCTCCTTGATTAACTATGTTGAATCGTTTTTTTAAGCTTGGCGACCTGTTTGTCGGATAGATCCTCAAATTCAATGTCAATTCCGTCCGCCTTCCTGTCCGTCACAGTACCGGAAATCATGAATGCGTCCCCGCTGCTTGGATCGGTGAAGGTCAGGTCCAGTTCCTGGCCGATGGCGAAGGCATCGGTGGTGATGATAAATCCGCCGGCAGTGCTGATGCCATAAATCATGGTGCTGTGGGAAGCTTCATCCGTATCGTAGTCAACCGGTAGCGCGGTCGTTCCGGAATAACCGGCCTGTTCGCCGCCGGTGACATTCGGATGGCCAATAATATGGATAGCGATAACAGTGATGTTGTCACGTCCCCCCCGCTTATTGGCATGCGCGACCAGGGCTTTTACCGCCTTTTCGGGTTGGTATTTAGTGGCAACCTTCTGTATCTCTTCAGGTTTCAGCAGGTCACTGAGCCCGTCCGAGCAGATAATCAGCAGGTCTCCCTGCAGCCCCTCTATCTCACAAAGGTCCGGTTGAACAGCTCCTTTGAGCCCGACGGCTCGGGTAATCATGTGTGCGTATTGCTCGCCCAGCGGCTTGGCGCCTTTGGGCGCCAGTTTGGCATGCTCGGCCATATACGTGTGGGGGGTGTATATCTCTTCGATTGCTTTGTTGCGAATGAGGCATATCGGGCTATCGCCGACATTGGCGGCTATAATGCGGGTACCGGCCAACAGGACCGCTGACACAGTCGATCCCATGCCCTTGTAGTCTTTATTGCTTTCAGAGAGGGTAAAAACGGCCTGGTTGGCCAGATGGATGCCGGATAAGATCCGGGTGGCTTCCGGGGAAAGTTCCTGCTCAAGGGAGATGAGGCTTGCACCGTCCGTATTGGACGGTTCCTGGTTCATCTTGTCCTGGATGGTTTCAACCACAATGCGACTGGCAACTTCGCCGGCTTTGTGGCCGCCCATGCCGTCTGCGACGACGTAAATCTGAAGATCCTCATCCATGTAGTAGGAATCTTCGTTTGCTTTACGCATCTTGCCGACATCTGTAATGCCTGCCGCATCAACCTCGATCATTGAATTCCCTCGCCCGGTCCGATTCAACTACAAGATATCTCTGGAATAGTATGGGGTCACCATACGCGTGTCAAGATGCGATCTTAAAATTCGGGATATCAGAAAGGGTTCAGACGCGGTGGATCTTTCCAACCCGTCTTATCCGTGCGACCGGGGTAATCACAGTGGAATATTCGTCTTGCTTTCCCCGTGCAGATGGTTTGACAGAGCCCGCGGTTGTCCTTCTGGAGGCAGCGGCTTTCCGGAGACTGTGTTTCTTGCGAGCCGCGGTCTTTTTAATGAAAGCGGCATCCGGGCCGGCAACTTCGTTGAAAATTTGATCGAAGTTTTTACCGCGCCCGGTACGCATCTTTCCGTGCTTGCCGCGAGCAAGGTGCGGCGCGGTCGGCCGCCCGGCAGGTTTCCTGGCCCGACCTGGTCTTTGCGGTGCAACCACCCAGTCGGAGAGCACCTGTCTGAATTTTCTAGTCAATCGGTTTAGTACGGCCGGTACGCGGCCTGCTGCCGGCGGTCGCGATCGTGATGGCTGCAAGCCCGGCGCGACCCGTCTCGAAGCGCCGGGCCGGGGGACCGATGCGCGAGGGGCCCGGTAGCGGCGCGGACGGGTGGACTGGTGCTTTTGAACTTCCGCATAGGCAACATTCAGCAGTTTCACCTGTTCTTCCGCCAGTTGGTGCAAGGCGTCATCCCGAGCGAAACGGTCCGGATGCCAATGATTCACCAGTTTCCGATAGGCACGCTTGGTCTCCTCGCCGGTGGCATCCGGGGGCAGTCCCAGGGTTCTATAGCATTTGAGGATGTCCATGGGGGAAATGTATCTCAGGCGCGGGTACTTTACAAGGCAGATGCATCGGATCTCCAGGTCGGTTGCCCGTTCGAGGTTGCCGGTTCAGGATTAAAACGCTTTGGTTGACGACTTTGGGCAGCTAACCTTTGAACCCATGAACCCAGAATCTTTGAACCTGCCTTGTTGGATCCCGGTTCTGCTTTTTCATTTTTTAGCCTTTGAATCACAGAAACAGAGGACCCCGCGTTTTCTTACATCAACCCCCCTCGGAAGCCTTCTGACGTCCGACGTCAGATCTCCGATCTCATGCTTTACATGTCCCAATATCGCTTGACAGATCATGGAATTGGCAGTAATCAGAAAAGTTTAACCGCGATCCGAAAATTGATTCTTGGAGGAGAAATGGATTACAAAAAGACTCTCAACCTGCCCAAGACCAAATTCCCGATGAAGGCGAGTCTTGCTCAAAAAGAACCCCAGCAGCTCAAGGATTGGGAGCAAAGCGGGCTATATGGCCAAATCTACAAGCAAATGGAAGGCCGGCCAAAATTCATACTGCACGACGGCCCTCCCTACGCAAACGGCCATATTCATATTGGTACCGCCCTGAATAAAATACTCAAGGACGTTATCGTCCGTTCCAAGCAGATGGCTGGTTTTGATTCGGTCTATGTGCCGGGATGGGACTGCCATGGGTTGCCCATCGAGCACAATGTCGACAAGGAGCTGGGCAAAGCCAAGGCCGACATGACCCAATCGCAGGTCCGAAAAAAATGCCGGGCATATGCCGAAAAGTACATCGACATCCAGCGGGATGAGTTTAAGCGTCTGGGCGGCATGGGGGAGTGGGAAGATCCGTACCTCACGATGAAATATGAATACGAAGCCATTATTGCCCGTGAATGCGGAAAATTTGCTTTGAATGGGGGGCTCTACCGCAGCAAAAAACCGATTCACTGGTGCTGCAGCTGCCAGACCGCCCTGGCCGAGGCAGAAATCGAATATGCCGATGAATCGTCGCCCTCCATCTTTGTGAAGTTTCCCTGCCGGGACGACTTGGGCTCCGTGGCCGCGGAACTTGCCGGTCGGCCGGCAGCTATCGTCATCTGGACCACCACGCCCTGGACGCTGCCCGCCAATCTGGCAATTGCCCTCCATCCGGAATTCATCTACGCCGCGGTGGATACCGGTGCTGAAATTCTCATCCTGGCCCGCGACCTGGTGGCGGACTGCATGCGTAATTTCGGCATCGCCGATTATAACGTGGTGGCCGAAATAGAGGCCGGAGCACTGGAAAACCTGAAATGCAGCCACCCGTGGATAGACCGGGAATCGCTGGTGATTCTTGGGGACCACGTCACTCTGGATGCCGGTACCGGATGTGTGCATACCGCTCCGGGCCATGGCCGTGAGGACTACGATGTGGGGCTCAAGTACGGGCTGGAAGCGTATTCCCCAGTCAATGACAAAGGGGTATTCACCGAGGAAGCCGGGTTCGTCAGCGGCCAGTTCGTCTTCAAGGCCAATAGCGGTATCATTGAGAAATTGGAGCAAAACGGTACCCTGCTGGCGACCGAAGAGATGGCGCATTCCTATCCGCACTGCTGGCGCTGCAAGAAACCGGTGATTTTCAGGGCCACACCGCAATGGTTTATTTCCATGGAAAAAACCGGTCTGCGTCAGCGGTCCCTGGAGGAGATCGACCGGGTACAGTGGGTGCCGCACTGGGGACGTGATCGCATTTACGGCATGATCGAGAACCGGCCGGACTGGTGCGTTTCCCGGCAGCGGTCCTGGGGCGTGCCCATCGCGGTATTTGTGTGCGAAAAATGCGAGGCGCTGCACATGACCCCCGAGATTCTGGATCATATTTTCAATCTGTTTTCCGAGCACGGTGCCGATATCTGGTTTGAAAAAGATGTAGCCGAACTGTTGCCCGGTCCAGAGACCTGCACCACGTGCGGACATGACGGTTTCCGCAAAGAGACCGACATTCTGGATGTCTGGTTCGATTCCGGTGTCAGCCATACCGCGGTTCTCGATCCCCGCGAGCGGCTGGAGTGGCCGGCCGATCTCTATCTGGAGGGCAGTGACCAGCACCGCGGCTGGTTCCACTCGGCCCTGTTGACGGCGGTCGGTAACCGGGATGCCGCCCCCTATCGCGCGGTCCTTACCCACGGTTTCGTGGTGGATGCCGATGGCAAGAAAATGTCCAAATCCATCGGAAACGTGATTGCCCCCAAGCAGGTGATCAATAGATTTGGAGCGGAAATTCTCAGACTGTGGGTGTCGGCTTCGGATTACCGGGAAGATATCCGGATATCCGACTCGATTTTAAAACAGCTCAGCGACGCATACCGGCGTATTCGGAACACCAGTCGTTTCATGCTGGGCAACCTGTTTGATTTCAACCCGGATACCGATGCGGTGCCTTACAGTGACATGCCGGAGCTGGACCGCTATGCCCTGCACCGATTGCAGCGTTTGGTGGAGAAGAACCTCAAAGCATACGAGAGTTATGAGTTCCACACAATCTACCACTCGCTCTACAATTTCTGTATTGTTGATATGTCCTCCTTCTACCTGGACATCCTGAAAGACCGGCTCTATACCTCGCCGACGGCTTCGCCGGCCCGGCGCAGTGCGCAGACTGTCCTGCATATCCTGGTGGATGCCCTGGCCCGTCTGATGGCACCCATTTTACCGTTTACCTCGGAAGAGGTCTGGAAATACATGCCGGCGCGGGAAGGAAAACCCGAGAGCATCCACCTGGGCCAACTGCCCACCGTGGAACCCGCCCACATCGACGATGAACTGGCTGAGCGCTGGTCACAGCTTCTGAAGGTGCGCGGTGAAGTCACCAAGGCCCTGGAAGAAGCCCGGGCCGCGAAACGAATCGGGCATAGCCTGGACGCCGCGGTGACTATCAAGGCCGCCCCGGAATTAACAACGGCCCTGGAACCGTTCAGCGACAAACTGGCCACTCTGTTGATCGTTTCTCAGGCCGGACTTGCCGACGGCGATCTCGAGGGTGAGGTGTTCAACAGTGAAGAGGTTCCGGAATTACAGGTCAGCGTAGGACCGGCCGCAGGGGACAAATGTGCACGCTGCTGGATCAGTGACGCGGCTGTTGGCGAAAGTCAGGAACATCCGACAATCTGTCCCAAATGCATGGCTGCTTTGGCCGATATGGCATAAAGGCCGAGGGGTTGCGGGGTCTGCTGCGCGGGAAAAAACCGGAAACCGTTGCTTGCGCCGAGACCGCGCATTACCAGATGCCATGCCCGGAGGGCGCCAAGGTTTCTTGGTTCGCGCGTAAGCCTGGTGCCCTCGAATTATAGAATCTTGATGCCCCATGATAAACCAAAGATAAAATTACCGTACCGTTCTGCCGAGTCATATGCGCGAATTCTGGAATAATAAATACGGCCGCCTGCTGCTCATTGCGGGTACTATTGTGATCGCCGACCAGATTACCAAGGCGGTCGTGCTGGCTGAAATGGCCCTGTATGAGTCGATCAATATTATCCCCGGGTTTTTCAGCCTGACCCATATCCATAACCCGGGCGGGGCTTTCGGTTTTCTGGCCCAGCAGGATTCAGCCGTCAGGGTGGCTGTATTTCTAGTTGCCTCCACCGTGGCGATCGGGCTGATCTTCATCTTCTACCGGCAGATACCCAGATCCCATCCAGTCCTGGCATCCGGCCTGGCCTTGATATTCGGCGGCGCGATCGGCAATCTGATCGACCGGCTGCGATTTGGCAAGGTCGTCGATTTCCTGGATTTCTACATCGGGAACCTGCACTGGCCGGCTTTCAACGTGGCCGACAGCGCCATTGTGGTAGGGGTCACCATATTCCTGGTACATCTGGTGTTTCGCAAGCTGCCGGAATGACAAACCAAGGGGGCGAGGATAGCGCGTTCGCTTCACTTCGTGCAAGGGACCAGGAGTTCAACTGATCCTGCTTCGCAGGTTCTAACGGCTTTTGTCTCTATTCGGATGAGATTTGAGAGGACGACACTTTTTTCAATGATTGTTGTCTTTTCAATATCGGTTTTCCCTTGGCCCCTCGGACCCAAATTTTTAAAGTGCCCTATACATCGGACGTAACGCATGCATCCAGTTCTATTTACATTAGGTAACCTAACTATTTATTCTTACGGGTTCATGATCGCCCTGGGCTTCTTCCTGGGGATCGTGCTGGCAATGCGGGAAGCCCGCCGAGTAGGTGAGAATCCGGAAAAGATCATGGACCTGAGCTTCTATATCCTCGTGGCCGCCATTGTCGGTTCGCGTCTTTTCTATGTCGTTACGGCCTGGGAAACGTTTGCCGACAACCCGATTGATATTATTAAAATATGGCAGGGCGGGCTGGTCTTTTACGGTGGTTTTATTGGTGCCGGGGTGACTGCCGCGGCCTATATCAAACTGGCCGGGCTGCCCCTGTGGAAGACCGCCGATATCCTGGCGCCCTCATTGGCGCTGGGACAGGCCATCGGGCGCCTGGGCTGCTTTTTGGCCGGCTGCTGCTACGGGCGGACAACGGATGTATTCTGGTCAGTGACGTTCACCGACCGCAACTGCCTGGCGCCGGTAGACAGCCCCCTGCATCCCACGCAGCTCTATTCCGCGCTGACCAACTTCACGATCTTTGCTGTGCTGTTTCTTATCTCCCGTCGCAACCAAGTTACCGGCCGGGTTTTCTGGACATATGTATTGCTCTACGGCTTGACGCGTTCTATCATCGAAACCTTGCGGGGGGATTTCAGGGGGGCCGAAGTCTTCGGCCTGCTGTCGATTTCGCAAACCCTGGGGTTGCTGGGCATGGCGGTGGCCCTGGTCATGCTTGTCCGCACGAGTCGGTCCAGCGCCGTGCCCGAGTAAAGAATCCTGGCCAAAGGACCAAGTCTTGGCTTGTGCCTTGAAGGGGCAAGCACCCGGAAAACGAATTTATAGCCGGACCGGATTCAGGGGGTTAGTTCCAAGACTGAAGGCTGAAGAAAAACCTTAAAACCAATCTGGTCGAATTGATGGTACTGAAAACAAGGTCGGCAATGAAGCGACCGAGCCCTGGTTTTATGGCGCTTTTAGCACGTTCTCCTTCAGTCTTCAGCCGTTAATCTTTATACCTGAGCACTGTTACGATTTTGTGCGGGAGGGCCAAGCGGCTCTGGCCTGGCTCTGAGGCCCAGGTTTTTGTAGACGGAATAGAAATTCGCCCACCCGTCCAATGGACAGCCGGGCTCGTTTGAACCGATTAGCACGCGAATCTAGAATAGAAAAATTCCTGACGGGAGACGATCCCCGGCAGCCTGTAACGGGAGCATTCAATATCAGGCAACGGCAACGTAAAAACACTGGCAACATTATGTCTGTCATAAAACATAAGGAGTTAAACAAGCGTCTGAAGGCTATCACCGCTGATGAAGCGCCCGGCGCTTTCCTGATTCACGGTGAGGAACTTCTGGTGAAAACGGCACTGGAAACGCTGTTGACCGCACTGCTGCCCGGTGACGCCCGCAAACTCAATTATGACCCGGTGGACGGTGGGCCCGGGTCGGTTGCAGCCGCTCTGGAGAAAGTGAACACGTTTTCTCTGATGGCCGAGCCCAAAGTCGTGGCGCTGCTGGATGCCCAGGTCTTTTATTCCAAGGCTGACACGACGGCAATTCTCGAGCGGGCCCGGACAGCCTACAAGCGCAACGAAATGCGCAAAGCCGCGCAGGCTCTTTTGAAAACCATGGCCCTGTTGAATCTCACCTTCGATGAGGTAACACCTGAGCTGCGGGGGGCGGCCCTCAAATTGACAGACGAACAGCGCCGCGATGATGTCTGGCTGACGGCGTTGCTGGACTACTGCCGGGATCAGAATTTATCCGTGCCGGCGGACAGCAGTGAAGCGGATATCCTGCAAGCATCCATTGCCAAGGGGTTTCCCGACCGGCAATACCTGATGGTGACCACCGATATCGTCGATCGGCGGCGCAACCTCTATAAGACCATTGCCGATAAAGGCGTGGTGATCGACTGCGCGGTACCCAAGGGAGATCGCAAAGCGGACCGCACCGCCCAGGCCGCCGTGCTGAACGAGCAGCTTGCGCAGGTGCTCAAGTCCTGCCGCAAGAAAATGGCACCCGATGCCAGGGCCCTGCTGGGGGAATTGGCTGGTTTCAACCTGCGCGCGATCACCAACAGCGTCAAGCAGCTGGCCAGTTATATCGGGGAGCGGGACACCATCGAGGCCGAAGATGTTCGCCAGGTGGTCCGTAAGACGCGCCAGGATCCCATTTACAATTTTACCAATGCGCTCACCGATCGTGACCGGGCAGCGGCGCTCCAATTCTTGAATTCCCTGTTGGCCGAAAACCTGTATCCGCTGCAAATGCTGGCTGCAATGGTAAACCAGATCAGAAAACTGATCCACATCAAAGGTTTTACGCAAAGCCACCTTGGCAGTGTCTGGCAACGGGGCTGCCACTACACCTATTTCCGGGATCAGGTCATACCGGCCATTGTAGATTACGACCAGCGCCTGAAGTCACAGGTTTCCAGCTGGGAGGCCGCCCTTTCGGCGGGCGGTTCCAAGAAGAGCGGCCCCAAGAAGAAAGCGGCTAAAACAGCCGGTGATCTTCTTATTGCCAGAAATCCTAAAAACCCGTACCCTGTATTTCAATTGTTTAACAAAGCCGAACGCTTCTCTATGCCTGAGCTTTTAAGTTTCCTGGAACTTCTCGAAAAAGCGGATCTGCGGCTTAAATCTACATCCCTGGCTCCCCGGTTTGTGCTGGAGGAGGCGATCCTTTCCATCTGCCCGTAAGTGGGTGATATTATCGGCCCGGCGATTCACTTAAATCTATCTGTGCAGCAGCTTGACGTTGAATCGCCTGGTAAGGACTGATGCCGAAAGCGTTAAACGACCCGTTATCCCGGCCGGCTGCCCTGGAGCCGCCGGCCTGCTATGGAGAAAGACCATGAGAACCCAAGCCAAGATTATTGCCACCATCGGCCCGGCCTCCAACAACCGCGAAACCCTGGAAAAACTGATCCGGGCCGGCGTCAACATGGTGCGCCTGAATTTTTCCCATGGCAGTTACGAGCAGCACGGGGACGTCCTCAAGTTGATCCGGTCTCTTTCGCGAAGCATGAACCAGCCGGTGGGGATTCTGCTGGACCTCCAGGGCCCCAAGGTCAGGACCGGAAAGCTGGAAAATGGGACACCGGTTGAATTGAAGAAAAATGATATCTTTAAAATCACCGCGCAGCAGATGGTCGGCACCCGTGACATGGTGGCGACCACCTATAAAAACTTGCCGGGAGATGTTGAAGAGGGCGACAAGATCCTGATCGATGACGGCTTGATCGAATTGAAGGTCCTGGAAAGCTCGGCGGAGACCGTCACCTGCAAAGTGCGGGTCGGCGGCACATTGAAGGAAAACAAGGGGATCAATCTTCCCGGAGTCCAGGTGTCGGCACCCTCACTTACCGAAAAAGACAAAAAGGATCTGCGCTTCGGTATCCAGAACGAGGTGGACTACGTTGCGCTCTCTTTTGTACGGCAGGCGGAAGACCTTCAGGATATCAAAAGAATCATTACCCGCATGGGGTCGGATATACCCGTGGTAGCCAAAATCGAGAAACCGGAGGCGGTGGACAACATCGATGCCATTCTGGAAGCCACCGATGCGGTCATGGTGGCCCGCGGTGACCTGGGGGTCGAGATGCAGTATGAAAAGGTACCCACCATCCAGAAGATGATTATCCAGAAGGCGATTGATGCCAACAAACCGGTGATCACGGCTACCCAGATGCTCGAATCCATGCACCAGAACCCCATTCCCACGCGGGCCGAGGCCTCGGACGTAGCCAACGCCATCATGGACGGGACCGATGCGGTCATGCTTTCCGGTGAGACCGCCTCCGGTCTATATCCGGTAGAGGCTGTTAAAATGATGAGTAAAATTGCCGTCCAGGTGGAACAGTCACAGTTTTTACGCACCAACATCATGCACCAAAAGGACCATGACAATATCGTAACCCAGGCCGTGGCCCAATCCGCGGTGCAGATGCTCAGCGAGGTTGGCGCCAAGGCGATTATTGCCTTCTCGGTATCCGGATCGACCTCAAAATACATATCCAAGCATCGTCCTTCACGCCGGGTTTACGCCTTTACCCCGCACGTGAAGGTTTATAACCGACTATCCCTCGTCTGGGGACTCGCTCCCACCCTGATATCCAAAATCGAGAACACCCAGAAACTCATGAATGCCGCTGAGCGTCTGCTGGTGGGCAAGGGTGTTTTGAAGACAGACGACCTGGTGGTGATCATTATTGGTTTGGCGCTGAAAAGCGGGTCGACGAATATGATTAAGATCCACCAGGTGGGGCACGACGACTAAAAGTTGCCCAAAGGCGGCCTTTGGCCCAATCTCAGCGTTGGACCTGAAATTCAAATCCTCGAAATACGCACTGTATTCCTCCGGTTTAATTTTCATGTCCGCCTTGATCTTGAACCAAAATCCGCCTTTGGGCAGCTTTTAGACAGCTTGAGTAGTAACTGCCTTGCTTGCCCGGCGTAGCTCAAAGAGCGGAGTGGGGACCTTGTGCCCGATGGATAGCTCTGAAACCGGTCCCCGCGGGAGATAACGAAAAAGGTCTCGGCACTGCGATGGGCCATTTAAAATCAAGAGCACGATTTCCACGGCGGACCAAGAAATAGGGGTGGCTTCATTTATCGAGCGTTACCGTGCCGGTGCTGTAAATCTGTTGCCGTGGTGACATTTGTGCATTGAAAACAGTTGGCTGAAATGGTAAGAGAACGGATTGTTGCTGTATTGCCAGTTTTTCCCTAACCCGCTTCGTTCCTGAGGCAGAAACAAAGGAGGATACAATGCGAAAAGATCTGTCATTTGTCGTGATGATACTGGTCCTGGGACTGGTGTTTTCAAGTAATGCCTGGAGTTTCAAGTGGCCCTGGCAGAAAACGAAATCCATCAAGATCGGGATCAATGCCCCCATTACCGGTGACATTCCCAAAGTAGGGGAGGGCACCAAATTCGCAGCCCAGATGTGGAAAGCCGACATCGATAAAGCGGGCGGCCTGGAAGTTGGCGGTAAGAAATACCCCGTGGAACTGGTAATCGAGGACAATGAGTCCAAAGCCGAATCCGCGGTCAAGGCCAACACCAAGATGATTACAGAAGACGAGGTGCTCGTGATCGTAGGTCCGCAGTCCTCCAAGCAGGCGGTTCCGGCCGGCGACGTGGCCAACAACTACATGACGCCCATGGTGAGCCCCTGGTCTACCAATCCCAATACCACCAAGGACCGTCCGTATGTTTTCCGCGGCTGTTTCCTGGATCCCTTCCAGGGGCCGGTTGTGGCCAACTTCGTCAAGGAAGAGTTCGGTTTCACCAAAGCGGCGGTTCTGTACGACGTGGCCAGCGACTATCCCAAGGGCCTGGCCGAGTTCTTCAAAAAAGCCTGGGAGGAAGTCAACGGTGCCGGCAGCGTGGTAGCCTATGAAAGCTTCACCACCAAGGACGTTGATTTCAGTGCCCAGCTGACCGTGATCAAAAATTCCGGGGCCCAGTTCCTGTTTACGCCCCAGTATTACAATGAAGTGGCCCTGATCGTGAAGCAGGCCCACGAACTGGGTTTTAACGGACCGGTTGTCGGTAGCGACAGCTGGGGCAGCGCCGAGACCGTAAAACTTTGCGGCGAGGACTGCTACGGTCAGTTCTTCAGCACACACTATGCGGCCGCCGGTGCCACCGGCGCCACCAAGGCGTTCATCGACCGTTACAACAAGGAGCACGGCTATGTTCCGGATGACGTGGGTGCCCTGACCTGGGATGCCCTGCGGTTGGCCCAGACGGCCATCGAGAATTCCGGCAAGATTACCGGCGATCTCAAGAAAGACCGCAAAGCTGTCCGGGATGCGTTTGCCAAGATTAAAAACTTTGACGGCATCACCGGTGGTATGACCTTTACCGAAGACGGCGATCCGATTAAATGCGCCGTCATCGTCAAGATCAGCGACAAGGGCGAGTATGAATTTTATAAGTCAGTTTGCCCGAATTAACTGATCCGAGCGCGCCGGCCTGATTATGGGGCGCTTGTAAGTCAAAATCAGTATCCATTTATCCAGGGCGGAAGGACGGTCAAGGTGTTACAACCGGGGCCCGTTTTTCCGCCCTGATAAATAGATACAAGGCCTTTGAAAAATACCCAATTTTGGTTCAGGCCATGGCGGGTGATGATTTTAACCAAAGGAATACGCTCCGTATTTCGAGGCTTAAAATTTGAGCCCAACGCCGGCAGGGAGCAAAAGGGGGTGTTTTTCAGAGGCCTTGATACGCTGGAGTTATCAAATGGAATTCTTCCTTCAAAACGTCATCAACGCCCTGCAGTGGGGCAGTTTCTATGCCCTGATTGCCCTCGGGTATTCCATGGTTTACAGCATTTTGATGCTTTTCAATTTTGCCCACGGCGATATTTTCATGGTGGGGGCGTACATCGGGTTCGGGATTGCCAGCTTGCTGCTGGCTCTTTTTGCCATGGGCGGTCTCATGATTCCCGGCTGGCTGACCTTGATACTGACCATTGTCATTTCCATGTTCCTCACCTCATTTGTGGGCATGCTGGTCGAGCGCATCGGGTACCGGCCCCTGCGGGATGCGCCGCGGGCGTCGGCTGCCATTACCGGCCTGATGATCGGCATCATCCTGGAAACCGGGAACCTGGCCATGTTCGGTGCCCAGCGCCTGAGTTTTCCGTCCCTGATTGAATCGGTCACCTACGACCTGGGGGGGATTTTCGTTACCAATAAAAAAACCCTTATCGTGGGGGTGTCTCTCATTTTGATGTATGGCCTGCACCTGTTCATCCAGAAAACCAAGTGGGGAATGGCCATGCGGGCCATGTCCTACGATTACCTGGCCGTGCCGCTCATGGGGGTATCCATCAACGTGATCGCGCCCATGACGTTTGCCATCGGTTCGGCCCTGGCTGCCGCCGCCGGCATCCTCTACGGTATGGCCTACCCCGTGCTGGATCCCTACATGGGCATCCTGTTGGGCTGGAAGGCTTTTGTCGCGGCCATTCTGGGCGGGCGCGGATCGATTCTCGGCGCGGCTTTGGCCGGGTTTCTGCTTGGATTCATTGAAATCTTTGTGGCCATGGTGTTCCCGTCGACCCTGCGGGACCTGATCGCCTATTCAATCATTCTGCTGATCCTGACTTTCCGGCCGCACGGCTTTTTCGGTCAGGCCCACAGCACCCAACTCAGACTGTAATCAGGCAGATCCAGTAACTGGACTACTGTTAGACATATAAAAGGGATTGATATGGAAGCAAATAACATCAAAGCCGGTGCCAAACGCGGCAAACTGATCGGTATCGTGTGGGACCTGATCGAAACCGTGCCCACCCTCGGCTGGCTGTTCGGCGCCCTGGCCGCGGTATTCGCAGAGTATCTCTTCGGCAACCTGGTCGCGCTGGTCGTGGGACTGCCCAAGATACCGGTGCTGTTCGGCACCTTGATTGTCTTGAAAAAACCACTGTTCATACCCAGTGCGTTTATCTACATGTTCCTCATTTATATCTTGCCGATTTACCTGGTCACCCGGTTTTCCCGTGGGCCGGCCAACCGTCTGGCCACAAAACTGGACAATCTGCCGATCTCGATATCGACCATCGTGCACCTGCTCCTGCTGTATGGGGCGCTGTTCCTATGGGCGGACCTCAGCGACTACCGGATCCTGGTGGCCAAGCTGATCATGATCGCCATTATCCTGACGCTGAGCATCAACGTCATCAATGGCTACATGGGTGAGTTTTCCTGTTCCCATCCGGGCTTCATGGCTCTCGGGGCGTACGGCAGTTCAACGATGACGCTGCTGTTGTTTACGGATGACAAACTCTTCGGGCCGGCTCTGCTACCGGTCGCCCTGGGACCCTGGTGTTTTCCCCTGGCGCTTATCGTGGGCGGGCTCGTAGCGTCCCTGGGGGCCCTGGTCGTGGCCATTCCCTCATTCCGGACGCGGGGCGATTATCTGGCCATTATCTCGCTGGCCTTCATGTTCATCGTGAAAAGCGCTATCGAAAACACTGAGTTCGTGGGCGGTCCGCGCGGGATGAGCAGCCAGCCGAACTGGTCGACCCTGCCGGTGGTTTTCACCTGGACCGTTCTCTGTATCTGGGTCATCAACAACTTTGTCCGCTCCACCATGGGCAAGGCTCTGAATGCCGTCCGCGACAACGAGATGGCGGCCAATGCCATGACCGTCAACACCCGGCGGACCAAAATGGCGACTTTCATGTTTGCCGCCTTCTGGGCCGGCATTGCCGGCGGGCTGTTCGCCCACGTGCTGCGGTACGTGAACCCGAGTACGTTCGGTGTCCAGAAACTGGCCGAAATCCTGGCAATGGTCTATTTTGGCGGACTCAATTCGGTGGTCGGCTCCATTGTGGGCGCGGTGAGCATCAACCTGCTCAGTGAAGCCCTGCGGCCCCTGGAACTTTTCAAGTGGATTATTATCCCCCTGCTGCTGATCTTTGTCATGATTTACCGGCCCACCGGCCTGATCGCCTTCAGGGAGTTCGATGTTAAAAAACTTCTCAAACCCAAAAACAGTTCAAGGAGTAAATGATGCCCCTGCTCCAGGTTGAAAAGATGACTCACTTTTTCGGCGGGCTGCGCGCCGTGCACGATTTCAATCTTACGATTGAGCCCGGCGAAATCAAAGGGCTCATCGGTCCCAACGGTGCCGGAAAAACCACGATATTCAATCTGATAACCGGGATCCATACCCCCACGGAAGGGCAAGTACGCCTGGAAGATCAGAACCTCCTCGGGCTGATGCCCCATCAGGTCGCCTCCCGGGGTCTGGGCCGCACGTTTCAGAACCTGCTGCTCTGGCGGCACATGAACGTGCTCGAGCATGTGAAAATGGCCCACTACTCCCAGCTTACCTACGGCCTGTTCGGGGCCTTCTTCGGGACGGGCAAACGCCACCGGGAAGAGGCCGCTGTGGAAGCCCATTCTCTGGAACTCATGGAGATGTTCGACGTGGCCCAGTTCGCGGACCAACTCGTTACCAGTCTGCCCTATGGCGCCCAACGCCGGGTTGAGATGGCCCGGGCCATGGCCACGCGGCCTAAGATCCTGTTTTTGGATGAACCCACCGCCGGGATGACGCCGGAAGAACTCGAGCAGATGATCGCCATCATCCGCCAGGTACATGCCGATTTCGGCGTGGCTATTTTCCTTATCGAACATCGACTCAAATTTGTCATGGAACTTTGTGAACGCATACAGACCCTGGTTTTCGGGGAGGTTATTGCCGAGGGCACCCCGGACGAGATCCAGAACAACCCCCAGGTCATCGAGGCGTACCTGGGTAAGGAGGATGTCACCTGATGCAGCTAATTATCGAGAATCTGCAGGTTTCCTACGACAAGATCAAGGCGCTGCACGGTATCAATTTTCATATAGATGAAGGCGAGATCGTCACCATTATCGGTGCCAACGGCGCCGGCAAGAGCACCACGCTGCGGGCCATTTCCCGGCTGGTGCCGGCCGATCCGGGCACCAAGATGGAATTCATGGGTCAAAATCTGCTCGACTACACGGCCGACAAGGTCGTCAGCGAGTTGCACATTTCGCACGCTCCCGAGGGGCGGCGCCTGTTCGGCAACCTGACGGTGCGGGAAAACCTGCAATTGGCGACGTTTGCGCGCAAGGACAAGGCCGCCATCACGGCGGATATGGAGCAGGTGTTTGAAATCTTCCCCCGCCTGAATGAGCGGATCGACCAGCCTTCCGGGACCCTCAGCGGCGGCGAGCAGCAGATGCTGGCCGTGGGTCGCGCCTTCATGAGCGGCCGCAAGATCATGCTGCTGGACGAACCCTCCATGGGACTGGCACCCCTGCTGATGTTGAGCATGTTCGATGCCCTGAAGGAAATCAACAGGGCCGGCACCACCATCTTGCTGGTCGAGCAGAATGCCCGCCTGGCACTCAAATTTGCCCAGCGCGGCTATGTGCTCGAAAACGGTGAATTGGTCCTGGAAGGGAATTCGGCGGATCTGCTTGAAGATCCGGAAGTGCAAAAGGCCTATCTGGGCGGATAGGTGGAAGCTGTCACCAAAATCCATCCTTGTGACAGCTCCCGCAAGATAATTTGCAATTTATATAAACCCTTGCCCCTTCGAACCCTTGGGCTTGCTACCCCAAAGTTCTGGGCCTGCAGGCTCAATAGAATCTGGTAGTTTCGACGTGAGGGAATAAAATGATAAAAGCAGCTGTCGTAGGCGCAACTGGATATGCCGGGGCCGAACTGGTGCGGATACTGGCCGGGCATCCCGGCGTTGATCTGACAATGATTACCTCCAGGCAATATGCTGGTGAACGGCTGGATGCGGTTTATCCTGCCCTGGCCGGACAGGTGAACCTGGTCTGTGAAGCCTATGATCCTGCAAAACTGGGTGCGGCGGCAGATGTGATCTTTATGGCCCTGCCGCATAAACTGCCCATGGCCTTTGTGCCGGACCTGCTGGCCCAGGGAGTAAAGATTGTTGACCTGTCCGCTGATTTTAGGTTCCAGGATATTGCCGCCTATGAATCCGCTTACCAGCCGCATAGCGCCGGAGAACTGCTCAAGGAATCCGTCTACGGTCTGTGTGAAGTGTATGCCGAACAGATAAAGGCAGCCAGGCTGATCGGCAACCCCGGCTGTTACCCGACCAGCGTCCTGCTGCCGCTGGTCCCGCTTTTGAAAGCCGGGTGGCTTGATCCGGCCACACTCATTGCCGATTCAAAATCCGGTGTCAGCGGGGCCGGCCGGCCGCTTTCACTGGCCACCCATTTTTGCGAGGTCCATGAGTCCTTCAAGGCGTACAAAGTGGCCCAGCACAGGCACAACCCGGAAATGAATGAGGTGCTGTCGGACGCGGTCCGTGCTGCCGTTCATATCACTTTTGTGCCCCACCTGGTACCCATGTCCCGGGGTATGCAGACCACCGTGTACGCCAATCTCAAACGAGAGGCGTCGCCAGACGATATCCGTACTTGCCTGGAAACCTTTTACAACGACAGACCCTTTATCAGGCTAAGGCCCGATGGCCAGCCGCCGGACTCAGCCCACGTTCGGGGAAGCAATTTTTGCGATATTGGATTCCGGCTGGATACAGCCGCCAAACGCCTGATTCTGCTGTCCGCTATCGACAATCTTGTGAAAGGGGCAGCCGGTCAGGCCGTGCAGAACATGAATCTCATGTTCGGACTGGACGAAACAGCGGGACTTTTGCCGGTGCCGTATCCGATTTGAAATTGGTTTTAGCGTGGTTATTGAGCGCGTCCATCGAAAGTGCATTCGAAATCGATTATCGATCCCGATCCCGATAGCGCCTGCGATTTCGATTCGGTGAAAGGAGACCCCCCATGTTTAGAGACGAGATTTCTTGACATGCCCATTCGTTTGAAATATTAAAACAGGGTTACTTTCATAGATAAAAGTAACCCTCCCACAAAGTATATATGCCCTGCGGAGGGGCTTTAGGCAAAATTCCGTAACAACTTCTAAACAAGGAGATGAACATGTCTGCAAAGCTGATTAAGGGGACTGAGATTCGCGAGGAGATTCTCGAAGAGATCATGGCCGAAGTGGCCGAGATCAAGGATAAACACGGTGTCGTGCCCGGGCTGGTCACCATCCTCGTAGGTGAGAACCCGGCTTCAATTTCGTACGTTACCTTGAAGATCAAAACCGCACACCGCCTGGGGTTTACTGAAGTTCAGGATACGCAGCCCGTTGATATCTCTGAAGAAGACCTGCTGGCTCTCATCGACAAATACAACAACGATGAGTCCATCAACGGCATCCTGGTTCAGCTGCCCCTGCCGAAACACGTAGATGAGAAAAAAGTCCTCAATGCCATCGACCCGGACAAGGATGTGGACGGATTTCATCCCGTCAACGTCGGGCGGCTCATGATTGGCGGCGATGAAGTGAAGTTTCCGCCCTGCACGCCGGCCGGGATCCAGGAAATGATCATCCGGGCTGGGGTGGAAACCAAAGGCGCGGAAGTAGTCGTCGTGGGACGCTCCAATATAGTGGGCAAACCGATCGCCAACATGATGCTGCAGAAGGGTGTGGGCGCCAACTCAACCGTCACGGTCGTGCACACCGGTACGCAGGACTTGGCGGCCCATTGCAAACGCGCCGACATCCTGATCGTGGCCGCCGGGGTACCCGACCTGGTGAAACCGGAATGGATCAAACCCGGAGCATGCGTTATCGATGTCGGTGTCAACCGCGTGGGAGAAAAAGTATCGGAAAAGACCGGCAAGACAATCGCGATCCTCAAAGGCGACGTGGATTTCGATGCCGCCAAGGAAATTGCCGGCTCCATTACCCCGGTACCCGGGGGGGTAGGACCAATGACCATCACCATGCTGATGAAAAACACCCTGAAATCACTTAAATTCAAACTCGGTATCGCTTAAACCGACCGATTCGAGTCAACTTTTTAGACGGGAGGGGCCCGCACCCTCCCGTTTTTTTTATCCTTCTGAAATTATAAAATAAATAGCTTGCCTTACTCGAACTGCCAGTGTCCCCACCCATCTGGAATGGCCGGTTGCTTCTTTGCTGATAGGCGGTTTAGGGCCGCGCCAACGTTGCCTGCCGAGCTGCAATGAAATGCTTAAAGGGAAGGGGGCGGCAGTCAAAAAACAGAGCGCATTGATCGAGAAAGCACCAAAGCAACTAAAATCATTGACAGTTTGTGGATGACTGTGCTATCTGATAAAAAATTTACAGCCCGCATTCCGTTTGCGGCGGACCCGGGGAGTGGTTTGCCCCCGGTGGCGAGCGAAAAGCCGGCCGTAAAATACCTTATTATGCGGGGCTTTAGACACGAACTGGAGCAGTCGTCTTCTAAAAATGCGCAAATCAATTTCCTTCTTTATACTCAGCAACACCGGCACCCGGGCCAGACAGTTCACGCTGTCGTCGGCCGCGGTCAAACTGTTGACGCTGCTGGTAATTGCAACCTTGGCCTGCACAGGCTACATCATTCACGATTACCAGCGCCTAAAAGTGACGGTATCCGACACGATAAACTTGGAGTTAGCGCTGAGTAACCAGACCGAGGAAATTGCCTCCCAACGCAAGCAGTTGCAGCAGTTCGCCGGGGAGATCAATGCCCTGAAAGCAAAGCTGCTGGCCCTTAATGAGTTCGAAAACAAGATCCGTATTATTGCGAATATCGAGAAAACCGCCGATCGGGACGCTCTCCTTGGTGTCGGTGGATCCATACCCGAAGACATTGACGCCAGTATTCCCCTGACGGAAAAGCACAATAGCCTGATCCGGGAAATGCATGAAAAAACCGACCAGATTCAAACAGCTACCGAAAAGCAGTCTAATAGTTTCGGCACCTTGATAAATTATCTGGAAGACCAGATCAACCTGCTGGCATCGACTCCCGCCATCCGGCCGGCCACCGGCTGGGAAACATCCGGGTTTGGATACCGCAAATCGCCATTCACCGGCTTGAGGGAATTTCACAAAGGCCTTGATATTGCGAATCAACAGGGAACCCCGATTATCGCCACGGCGGACGGCATCGTATCCTACACCGGCTATAAAGGCCTGCTGGGCAAAACCCTGGTGCTCGACCACGGTCACGGCATGATGACCCGGTTTGGCCACGCCCATGAAATCCTGGTGGAGACCGGCGATGTCGTGAAACGGGGCGATAAGATCGCCACCATCGGCAGTACCGGTAGAAGCACCGGCCCCCACCTGCACTACGAAGTGCTGCTTAACGGGATCCGGGTAAACCCGGACAAGTACATTCTCAACTGATTGCCATTCAAATCCATCCCCCATATCGCACCCCAAAGGTTCGAAACGTCAAACTGCCGGTAAAGTGCCGTTATATCGGCAAGTTGAAAAAATGCGGGGTTTATTGGGGTGACGGCGGTCCCGGGGTTGATTTTTCTGGCTCCAAATCTTACTTTTGCGCTTGATCCGGATTTTCGAGGTTGAATGAAGAACCGATCCTTCGGATTGACGCGATATCGATATTAACAAGGAATGCTGCGTTTATGATTTCAATGCTGTTGACAAAGATATTCGGTAGCAAGAATGAAAGAGAGCTGAAAAGGATTCAACCCTTGGTTGAGACCATCACGGCTTTCGAACCCCAAATGCAGGCCCTGGATGACGCTCAACTTAAAGAGCAGACCGCCAAGTTCAAAACGCGTCTAGAGAACGGGGAAACTCCGGATGATATCCTGCCCGAGGCATTTGCCACGGTTCGGGAAGCATCCGTGCGTACCCTTGGTATGCGTCACTTCGACGTCCAGATGATCGGGGGGATAGTGCTCCACCGGGGTAAAATCGCTGAGATGAAGACCGGAGAAGGCAAGACCCTGGTTGCCACGCTGCCCGCGTACCTCAATGCCCTGACTGGTCGCGGCGTTCATATTGTTACCGTAAATGACTACCTCGCTCGGCGGGATACGGACTGGATGGGCCAGATCTATTCCTTTCTGGGGTTGACGGTGGGCTGTGTTCTGCACGGGCTGGATGATGACCAGCGGCAGGCTGCCTATGGGGCCGACATCACCTACGGTACCAATAATGAATTCGGCTTCGATTATCTGCGGGACAACATGAAGTTTGAAAAAAGGTCCCTGGTCCAGCGGGATCTGCACTATGCCATCGTCGACGAAGTAGACAGCATTCTGGTGGATGAAGCCCGGACCCCGCTGATCATATCCGGGCCGGCGGAAAAATCCACCGAGCTGTACTACCGGGTCAACACCGTTATACCGCAGCTGCGCAAAGAAACCCACTACAGCATCGACGAAAAGGCCCGTTCCTCGGTCCTGACCGAGGAAGGCATCGCCCACGCCGAAGAGGTGATGGGCGTCGAGAATCTCTACGATCCGTCGAATATCGATGTGCTGCACCATCTCAACCAGGCCCTGAAAGCACATACCCTGTTCAAAAGGGATGTCGATTACATCGTTAAAAACGGTGAGGTGATCATTGTCGATGAATTCACGGGGCGGCTGATGCCGGGCAGGCGTTACAGTGAAGGACTCCACCAGGCTCTCGAAGCCAAAGAGAACGTGAAGATCGAGAACGAGAATCAGACCCTGGCGACCATTACCTTCCAGAACTATTTTCGCATGTATGCCAAACTGGCGGGCATGACGGGTACTGCTGACACGGAAGCTGCTGAATTTAAAAAGATTTATGATCTTGACGTCTCGGTGATGCCAACCAATCAGGATATGATCCGGGCCGATTTTCCCGATGCCATCTACAAGACCAAGCGCGAAAAATTCAATGCCGCCATCGATGAGATAATTGCTCTGCACCATAAAGGACAGCCGGTCCTGGTGGGTACGGTCTCCATCGATGTTTCGGAAAGCTTTTCCAAGAAACTTAAAAAACGCGGCATCCCGCACACCGTGCTGAATGCCAAGAACCACGAAAAGGAAGCCGAGATCATCTCTCAGGCCGGACAGCACGGGGCGGTGACCATTTCCACCAACATGGCCGGCCGGGGGACCGATATCGTCCTGGGGGAGGGTGTTACCGACCTGGGGGGGCTACATATCCTCGGTACCGAGCGGCACGAAAGCCGTCGGATTGACAATCAGCTCCGCGGACGGTCGGGGCGCCAGGGTGACCCCGGATCCTCTCGCTTTTTCCTGTCCCTCGAGGATGACCTGCTGCGGATATTCGGCGGGCAGCGTATAACCGGCATTATGGAAAAACTGGGGATGGAGGAGGGCGAACCCATTGAGCACAACCTGATCAGCCGGGCCATTGAGAATGCCCAGTCGAAGGTTGAAGGCCACAATTTTGAAATCCGGAAACAGCTCATCGAGTATGATGATGTGATGAACCAGCAGCGCGAGGTGATTTACCGGCACCGCCGTGACATTCTGCGGGGAGCGGACATCAAGGATACCATCGTGGATATGATCCGTGAGATCTGCGAACAGATTGCCCAGGTGTTTGCGGATGAACGTATCCTGGCCGAGGAGTGGGACTGGAAGAGTATCGGCGATACGATTTTTGAGCAGTTTAATATCCGGATGGTTGCCCCTGACGAGGATACCCTGGATGGCCTGACCGCGGATGGGCTTGCGGAACACATCTATGAAGCCGCTCAGTTGCAATTTACCGCCAAAGAGAACCTGATAACCCCCGAAGAATTCCGACACCTCGAGCGCGTTGTCATGCTGCAGACGGTGGATAACCTCTGGAAAGACCATCTGCTGAGTATGGACCACCTGAAAGAAGGCATCGGTTTGCGGGGGTATGCCCAGCAAAACCCGCTGCTGGTTTACAAGAAGGAGGGGTTTGAGCTTTTTCAGGGTATGATCGAACGGATCAAGCGCGAAACCATTGCGATCCTTTTCAGAATCCAGATTGCGGAGCTCGAGAAACTGGAAGACCTGCGGCAGCCGGAACAACCGATGTATTTTTCCGGCGGGGAAGCTCCTGCTCAAAAACCGGCCCAGCGCAGCACCAAAAAAGTGGGACGCAACGCCCCTTGTCCCTGTGGAAGTGGTAAAAAATACAAGAAGTGCTGCGGAAGGTAATCAAGGGTCCCAGGGCTATAGGGACCGGGGGGTTGCCTACCCAGCCAAAAGGCCGGCGTCAGAAATCTGATGCCGGGTATCCGGCGGGGCGGTATCAGCGCCATGGTCCATCATCATCTAATCTTGCGCCTACGCTTCATCTTAATCAGATAGTTGAACCGGGATGAAGCGCAAGCGACATACCAGAATGCCGGGGACCTTTGGTTGCCGCCCTTGAATCTTTGTACGGACGGTCTCTCGGGTTCTGCCGTCCTCTGATCTCTAACTTCCTTATTTTTTGCAGGCCCTCCCTTTACAATACGAACATGAGATGGTTATATTGGTTGCAGTGGATGAAACGATTTGACCGTTGCTTCCCATCCCAAACCCCGTAATCAGAGCCGTTGACAAGCGACGGGCAACCGGACAGCCTGCCGACAAGCTCTGGCTGCGATGACGGTGCTCGCGCTCTAGCGGTCCATATGCGTTTCAGGCCCCCAGTGATTGTTTATAGCCGCTGAGGCAGGTAGCTCTGCTTGTATTGGAAACCCTGACGGTCTCCCGAGGTGAATACAATGACAGCGAAAAAAATACTGGTGGTGGATAACGAAGAAGATCAACTGGATATGATGGGAAGCCTGCTGGATAGAATGGGGTATCAGGTGGTCCTGGCTCAGGATCCGGATACGGCCTTGAATTTAATTCAAAAGGATCGTATTTCCCTGGTGATAACGGACCTTATTATGCCGGGTACCGATGGCATGGAATTGTGCGAACAGATCAAGTCCGCCGCGCCGGGAACGGCTGTATATATGTTTTCGGGCCATGTGGATCTATATGAGCCTGAAAAAATCAAACGGGCCGGATTTGACGGTTATCTGCAAAAGCCGATCGATGTGGCGCAGCTCAGACAGGAAATTGAAAAAGTGTTCGTAGCGGCCGGTTGATGGTCAAAATAGAACTTTATCAGTATTTACAGTTAAATGAGTCAATTCGTCTCTGATACGGAAGGTGAGGTTAAGGCAGAAAAGAAGGTGAAGGAGCCCCCTATGTACAGGGTGCTGCTTCACAATGATAATTACACGACCATGGAATTCGTGGTCGAGATCCTGGTACACATATTTCACAAAACCATTGAAGATGCCACGCGGATTATGCTGAATGTCCATGAAAAGGGCATAGGCGTCTGCGGTGTGTACACCTTTGAGGTGGCTGAAACCAAGGTGGATACCGTTCACAGCATCGCTCGTGAACACGGATATCCGCTTAAGTGTTCAATGGAAGAGGACGACTGATGATCAGCAAGGAATTAAGTGCAACCCTGGGGTTCGCCGTACGAGAAGCCAAGAAGCGGCGACACGAACATGTCAGCACCGAACACGCGCTGTACGCTATTTTACATGACAGTACGGGCATAGATATCATCCAGAAATGCGGGGGGGACGTGGATAACCTGCTGCAGAGTCTGGAAACCTTCTTCAAGGAGCAGGTGGACAGTCTCGATGCCGAACAACAATACGTTCTCCAGCAGACGATCGGATTTCAGCGGGTGATTCAAAGGGCGGTCAACCATACCCGCAGTGCAGAGAAGCAGGAAGTTTCCGTCAGTGATATCCTGGCTTCCATACTGCAGGAGGATGATTCGCATGCGGTCTATTTTCTCGGTGAGGAAGGGATTACCCGGTTGGATGTCCTGAACTACATTTCACACGATATCTCTAAGCTGTCGTTTGAAGTTCCAGATGAAGACGAGCGTGTTGCCGAGAAAGAGAAAAAAAAGAAAAAGAAGAATCCGCTGGAGGTTTTCACCACCGACCTGGTTAAAAGGGCGGCCGAGGGGAAACTGGATCCGCTTATCGGGCGGGAGCTGGAACTGGAACGGACCATGCAGGTTCTCTGTCGGCGTCGCAAGAACAACCCCGTGTTCGTCGGCGAACCGGGCGTTGGCAAGACTGCCCTGGCCGAAGGCCTGGCCCAGATGATCCACGACCAGCGCGTGCCGGATATCCTGGCGGGGGTCAATATTTACTCCCTGGACCTGGGCGCGCTGATTGCCGGCACCAAGTTTCGGGGCGATTTCGAACGGCGCATGAAAGCCGTCTTAAAGGCCCTTGAAAAAGAGCCGCAGGCGATTCTTTTCATCGACGAAACTCACACCATTGTCGGCGCCGGCGCCACCAGCGGCGGCTCCATGGATGCGTCCAATATCCTCAAGCCGGCCCTGTCCAGCGGGGACATGCGGTTTATGGGATCGACCACCTACGAGGAGTATAAGAACCATTTCGAAAAAGACCGGGCCCTTTCCCGGAGGTTTGAAAAAATCGAGGTGGCCGAACCGCCCGAAAAGGAGGCGGTGCAGATCCTGAAAGGACTGCGTTCGCGGTATGAGGACCACCACGATATCGCCTACACCGATGCGGCCTTAAAGGCGGCGGTGGACCTTTCCACCAAGTACCTGTGGGATCGGTTCCTGCCGGACAAGGCTATTGACGTCATTGATGAAGCCGGGGCATTTATTCGGCTTTCCGGCCCCCAGAGCCGCAAGAAGATCCATCCCAGCGATATCGAAAAGATCGTGGCCAAGATGGCCCGGATACCAGCCATCAGTGTCACCACTTCCGACAAGACCCGTCTGGAGAACCTGGAGATTGAACTGAAGAAGGTGGTTTTCGGTCAGGACACGGCAATTACATCCCTGGTCACGTCGATCAAGCGTTCGCGTGCCGGACTCGAGACACCGGAACATCCTATCGGGTCCTTCCTGTTCACCGGGCCGACCGGTGTCGGCAAGACCGAGGTGGCGCGGCAGGTAGCAGCGATACTGGGTATCGAATTCATGCGGTTTGACATGAGTGAGTACATGGAAAAACATGCCGTGGCCCGGCTGATCGGTGCCCCCCCGGGCTACGTCGGGTTCGACCAGGGCGGCCTGTTAACCGATGGGATCCGCAAACATCCGCATGCGGTCCTGCTGCTGGACGAGATCGAAAAGGCCCACATTGACCTGTTCAATATCCTGCTGCAGGTGATGGACCATGCCACCCTCACCGACAACACTGGCAAGCAGGCGGACTTCCGGAACGTTATCCTGATGATGACCTCCAACGCCGGCACCCGCGAGATGGGGGCTCAGACCATCGGCTTCGGCGACCGCCGTGATGACACTGAAGCCAAGGGGATCAAGGCGGTGGAGAAACTGTTTTCTCCGGAATTCAGAAACCGTCTGGATGACATCATCACCTTCAATTCCCTGACAGTGGCTATCATGGAGAAGATTGTCGATAAATTCCTGGCGGAGCTCAACACCCAGTTGGCCGCCCGGAAGGTGATCCTCTCCTTGACGGACAGCACCCGCGGCTGGCTGGCCAAGAAAGGATATGATCCCCAGTTCGGCGCGCGGCCGCTGGGCAGGATTTTCCAGACCCATATCAAGGACCGGCTGGCAGATGAAATTCTGTTTGGCCGCCTTGAAAAGGGTGGGCAGGTGCGGATAGACTGTAATGATGAGGATTTAACCTTCGACATCACCACTAAAGCAACAAAAAAGTAAGTGTTACCGATAAGCTGCTTTAAATTGCATCAGGGGATCGCATCCGATATAAGGGGTGTGGTCCCCTTTTTTAGTGCTGTAAATAAGGGCTTTTGAAGCGGCTGACATTTTGCAGGCTTCAAACAGCGTGTCAAATGAGCCAAGGTCTGTCTGCATTTAAGTGATAACTCAATTTTCGGGTTTCAGCCTGAATCGAAATCGCTATCGGGATCGAAATTGGCTTCAGAAACATTAGGCGGGCCTCGATTTCGATAGCGATGCTTGAACTTTCACCAATTTCGAAATTTGAGTTGTCAGCCATGTAAAGATGGGAAAAACACCAAACAGGCGCATGTATGCCGATCTTCGAGCTGTCAAATAACTCCTCTTTTCCGCCCCCTCATTTTTCGGAGCGCGATGGTTTGCTGGCCGTTGGTGGCGATCTCAGCGAGAAACGCCTGCTCAAGGCCTACTATTTGGGGATATTTCCCTGGTACTCAGATCCCGACCCTATTTTATGGTGGTCACCGGATCCGCGCCTGGTTCTGTTTCCAGACGAATTGCAGGTATCGCGGAGGCTGCGCCGCACCCTGCGCAACGGCAGCTTTCGTATTACCATGGACACAGCTTTCGATCGGGTGATAAAGGCCTGTGCTGATATTCCCCGGCGCCATGAAAAAGGGACTTGGATCACCCGCGATATGGTTGGCGCCTACGAACGCCTGCATGTTGCCGGCTTTGCTCATTCGGTGGAAGCTTGGTCCGGTGACCGGCTGGCCGGCGGCCTTTACGGCGTGGCCATCGGACGGTGCTTTTTTGGCGAATCCATGTTCAGCCGCGACAGCAATGCTTCCAAGGTTGCCTTTGTCACCCTGGTGGAGTATCTGCACACAAAGAAATTCGGGTTGCTTGATTGCCAGGTCGCAACCCAGCACCTGAAAAGTTTCGGTGCCCGGGAGATACCCAGGTCCGAATTTTTAAAGATCCTGGCAAGATTTCGGGAAAAACCGAGCCTGAGAGGGCCGTGGCCGCGGTGAGAAGGTGAGGGGGAGGGGACCCCGGGATCAGGAGTCAGGGGTCAGGACTTGACCGGATCGAAAGCGAACGCCGGGAGATCAGAAGCCTGAAGTCGGAATTCAATAAGTTTTCCTCCCCTGGCAGGAGGTCATGAAGTGTCTTGCTCATACTCTTAATCTCGGATTAAAACCGGACTAAGATTATGAGCAAGAGTAAGAGTAAGCATTAAAACCCTCGGAATGAACAGGTGAAAGTAAAGATGAACGAACCATATACTGGATACACCCGATCAGTATGACCGCCAAACAGACATTTTTCAATCTGCCGGAGGACAAGCGCAATCGGATTACCGCGGTGGCGACCCGTGAGTTTGCCGAGCGAGGATACGAAGGGGCGAGCATCAACCGCATGATCGAGCGTCTGCAAATCGCCAAGGGATCCATATTTCAGTATTTCGGCGATAAAAGCGGGCTGTTCACGTATGTATTCGACCTGTCCATGAGCAGGGTCAAAAATTACCTGCGCGACGTCCGGGATTCTACCGCAACCGAAGATATCTTCGTCCGTCTTACCCAAACCCTGTCCGCCGGCATCGCGTTTGTCAACGACCACCCCCGGATTTATGCCCTCTACCTGCGTATCCAGTCTGACCGGACGATTCCCTTTCGGGACGACATTCTCTTATCTTTACGCCGCTACAGTCATTCCTATTTACATTCACTTTTAAAAGATGCCCGCGACAGGGGCGAACTGCGGGCCGATCTTGACCTTGACCAGGCCGCCTTCCTGCTGGATGCCATGATGGACCGCTTTCTGCAATCTCTCAGCATGGAGCACTTTGATGCCGGGATAGGGCTATACGGGCTGGACCGTCACCAGGCTGCCGATTGGGCGCGCCAACTTGTGACGATGGTGAAAAACGGCATGGCCGGCGACGAGAAAGGAACCTGATATGGTGAGCGGTGACATCCTTATAGCTGCGGCGGTACCCGGCGAAATAGAGGATTTGATTAAAAACCTTTCCGGGGCGACACCCGAGCAGGCGGGCGGACGGGAACTGCTGCGCGGACGAATCGGACGCCAGGCGGTCCGGCTGCTGGTCACCGGCCCGGGGATCGCCAATACCGTGCAGGGCCTGACGGCGGCCATTGAAAAGGAAAGACCGGGCTTGATCCTGCAAACCGGCTGCGGCGGCGGTTTCAGCGAGGCCGGAATGCAGATCGGCGATGTGGCGGTTGCATCAACGGAATTTGATGCCCACCTGGGGTTGGAACCTGCTGTGCCCAGGTCCGCAATCGGTCCCTTGCCGTTTCCGGTCATCCAAAAACCGGGACAGGCCATATTCAATCAGTATCCGGTGGCCGTGGACATCAGCGATCAGGCCCTGAATGCCGCGTCAGCCGCGGTCGGGGTGCCGGTGCACGGGGGGCCTTTTGTTACTGTTGCCACGGTCACCACCACGGCGGCCCGCACCGCGTGGCTGCACGGACACTTCGGGGCCTTGATAGAGAACATGGAAGGTGCCGGCGCCGCGCATGTGGCGCTCCTGTATGACCTACCCTTTCTAGAGATACGCGCTGTCAGCAACCTGGTAGGGGACCGGGACAAGCGCCGCTGGGACCTGCCCTTGTCCTTTAAGCACAGTGCCCAGGCTGTACAATGGTACCTGGCAAACCGGCCCTAAAATTTAAGAGGAACGATGGAAACCCGACTCAAGCTCGCCTATTCGACCTGCCCGAACGATACCTTCATATTTCACGCCCTGGCCGAGCGGCTGGTGAACATGCGTGAACTGGCGTTTACCATAGATCTGGCCGATGTCGAAGCACTCAACCAGGCTGCGGCCCGGGGCATCTACGCGGTGTCCAAACTTTCCTTTGCGGCCATTGGGCACCTGCAGGGTCGCTACCGGATTCTGGAGAGCGGGGCGGCCCTGGGGCGTGGCTGCGGCCCCCTGGTCGTCGCCCGGCCGGATTTCGATCCCGCGGCCCTGGCGCAGGCCCGCATTGCCGTCCCCGGACATTGGACCACGGCCAACCTGCTGCTGGGGCTCTATCTGGAGGGCGACGTACCGGTTGAGGCGATGCCCTTTGACCAGATCATGCCGGCCGTTTCGCGGGGGACCGCAGATGCCGGCGTTATTATCCACGAGGGGCGATTTACCTATCCCGAGCACGGTTTGACCTGCCTGGTGGATCTCGGCCAGTGGTGGGAGGATGAAACTGGCCATCCCATTCCCCTGGGAGCGATCGCAGTCCGTGAGGATATCGCGCCTGATACCGCTTTGAATGCCAATCGTGTCATTCGCAGCAGCATCGAATATGCGTATGCCCACGAGAAGGCGTCCGATGTTTACATCCGAAAACACGCCCAGGAAATGACAACAGAAGTTATCAGGCAGCATATCGCGCTTTATGTCAACCGATATTCCATTCAACTGGGTAGCGAAGGAAAAATGGCAGTGAAGGAATTATTTTCACGAGCAGCAAGTAGCGGGCTTTTTCCGGAAGTAGACCCTGCACACTTTTACGTGGCATGACGGATGCAGCTTTGATAATGCATGTTGCCTGAACCTGAAAGGTGGACCACACGAGGTGGTGAGTATGGTAAAACTTGCGCTGGAGGGCGGACCCCCCGTACGTTCAACCGCTAATTATCTGGTTTTTGGAATGCCGGTCTTCGAAGAAGCGGAGATCAACGAAGTGGTAGACTCCTTTCAGCGGCGCTGGATTGGCACCGGGCCCAAGGTGCAGATATTCGAAGAAGATTTTGCCGGTTTTACCGGCGCCTGACATGCCATTGCCTTGAATTCCTGCACAGCCGCTTTGCATCTCTCAATGCTTGCTGCCGGCATCGGACCCGGCGACGAAGTGATCACCAGCCCGATGACTTTTTGTGCAACGGTTAATGCCATCATTCACAGCGGAGCGAAACCGGTTCTGGTGGATTGCGACCGGTACTCGATGAACATCCTTACAGAAGCCATTGAACAGAAGATTACAGCCCGAACCAAGGCAATCGTACCAATTCATTTTGCCGAACGTTGTTGTGAAATGCAGGCAATCATGGAAATCGCCAGCCGGTATGGATTGAGGCTAATTGAGGATTGTGCCCACGCCATTGAGTCGGAATATCATGGTATCAAAGCTGGAAGATTCGGGGATATGGGCTGCTTCAGTTTTTATGTGACAAAGAACGTGGTGACCGGTGAGGGCGGGATGGTGATCACAGACGATGATCGCTTGGCCGAGCAAATCAAGATCCTGGGGTTGCACGGTATGGATCAGGATGCTTGGCAAAGATTTTCCGACGAAGGATATAAACACTACCAGGTCGTGCATGCCGGTTTTAAGTACAACATGATGGATATCCAGGCGGCCATAGGTATCCACCAGTTGAAGCGAGTCGAGGATTTCTGGAAACGCAGACGGCAGGTTTGGCAGCACTACAACGAAGCCTTCAAAGATCTACCTTGCATTCTGCCGATTGATCAGCAGCCGAATAAGAGGCACGCCTATCATCTTTATACCCCCCTGATCGATATCGACCGGATCGGTCGTAGCCGGGATTGGGTTCTCAATGCAATGAATGCAGAAAATATCGGCACCGGGGTTCACTATATACCCGTGCATCTGCATCGCTACTACCAAAAAGCTTTTGGCTGGAAAACCGGAGATTTCCCCAACGCGGAGTGGATTGGTGCGCGAACACTCTCCCTGCCTCTTTCCGGCGGTTTAGCGGCAAATGATACTGATGACGTTTGCGAGGCCTTTTACAAGGTTCTGATGTCATCTGTTGACATATAGATATTCAGGTTTGGGCAAAGCAGTACGGACGGCCGACGGTGCGGAGTGCCTCGTAATATGGAAAATCCCGGTTTCGATATGATAGATAAAATACCGACACAGACAGATGAGCATTACGCTGCAACGATGGTGTTCGGGATAGCATTTGTCCTGTTGCTGCTGATGAATCTTCAGGTCCTGACCGACCCGCCATATTGGGACGCACTAACCGGTATTTACAGTCAGGCGGTATGGCTCAAGGATCACAACTTTGATTATTTTCAATTATGGCATCAGCCTAAATGGGTTGATGGGGGCCCCCACGTAAAGATTCTTTATGTTCTGGCTCCGGTTTATGCTCTGTTGATCAAATTTTTGGGTGCTGGCTGGGCATTTACAAGTATCCACATATTCAATATTTTTTGCGCGGCCCTGACATTCACTCTGTTTTATGTGTTCCTCCGAGACCATATGCCTGATAAACTGGCTTTACTCTGGTGTTCGGCCGCAGCATTGGATCCCATCTGGAGTGGTCAGGTTGCTTCACTTTACATAGAGATTCCCCAGGCAGCATGCTACGGGGCTACCATCCTGGCGCTGCACCGCCGGCGCTACTTGCTTGCAGCCCTTTTCTGTCTGGTTGCTTTTTTAGTTAAATCATCGGCACTCCTGCTGGCTTTGGCCATGTTAATCTGGTTCATCGGATATCGGCTGGGCCTCCACTTCACCGTCGACTATAACAATACCCATAAGAAAATTTGGCCGGATGCCTATGTGGCTGCCCCCTTTCCAGTGCTCTTCTGGTTGGCGAACCAAATGAACGCAGACAATTTTAAATTGCAGTGGAACTTGTCAGACATATTCTACTCGGTAAAAATTTTACTGCCCTTTCAGACAGGGATTTTGGTGTTAACGGGTTTCATTTTGGCAGTTACGTTGATCCGTTGGAAGCTCTGGGGAACGGACTATTGGTACAATGATAGATTTCTAATTGTATCTTTTCTGACGATCCTGGCGGGGGGGTTTTGGGCAGCATATCATCTTTATCCATTGCCCCTTTGCCGCTATGCGGCCAGTGTTGTTTTTCCAATGATTGCCCTGCTAGGGCTCCTGGTTACTCGATGGAGTTACCGGATGGCGGTGCTTTTAGCCTGCCTTTTAATAATTATCGGCACTGCCAATCAGTATGGTCTGCTATTGCCGTCGCTACCTACCCCGGTGGCCCGTTCAGGCGAGCACCTGGAGCGCAGCCGGGAGTATCTGTTGGACCTGACCTCTAACCAGAGGGTATGTCGGTTTTTAGAGAAGAACTACTTTGATCATCCGATAGTAGTCAAATATCCCTTTGCGCACATGCTGAGTTCATCCGATCTTGGGTATGTACGCAAACCATTGCCTGATATTCATGTTGCGGGGAGAAGGCCGACATTCACACAAACCCGCCAATTCGAACCCGGGAAAGAAACAAAAAAGCCACCGCTCCATGTCTATACGCCGAATGTGTTTGAACACTATACTGTCCCGACATTCGTTCCTGACCCAAAGTCTGAAATAGTTTATACTGACATCGCACTTGGGGCAGCGACCATCGTTTATCGTCCCCCCGGCAAGTGATTTCTCAATAGGCCGCACCATCATGCCGCTCACGCGACTAGTGATTGTCCGATTATGTTTAGCGGTTGAAATCAGGTAGGCGAAGTTTGTTACTGTAGTCATGTCTAAGTTGTTGGATTAGTCTGGCAGGATGGATGAATTCCCAGAGCTTGAAAAAACAATGTCCGTTTTTTCTAAAACGTGCTACCGATTTTTTATCCGGCAAAGAATAATATTGACCTTGAGTATCTGTAATCGGCTTTTCAAGGACAGTATCCTTGTCAATATCAGCAGCGAACACAAATTTCGATATTAGGTCGGCGCCCATCCAAGAGCACACCAAATATAGTCCGTGCTCGGTACCTTGGCGCGTGACCTTAATGCTTCTATGGCTCACGATGGCACCTCGATCAATCTTAGCATCTACATGGTGCAGTGTTACACCGGCATGGGTTTCCCGGTTGGCCAGACACCAGAATGTAGGCGATACGCCACGGTAAAACGGCAGTAATCCCGGGTGCAGGTTTACACAGCCATATTTTGGTATCGAGAAAATCGAGCGGGGAATGATATCGCGTGAAAATATAGAGAGGATCATGTCGGGTTGATAGTTTTGGATCATCTTAACAATATCGGGGCTATTCAAGGCCTTGATAGCCTGTCGAGACCAGTTCCTTTGTACAGAATGTGTATAGGGAAAGTAGGGTGATTTATACTGTTTTAGGATACGATCGATAAACTGTCGAAAGCGGAAGATATATTGTTTGCAAGCCTGCACAAAGACATACCTGAATCCGGATATCTTGAGATAGCGCCTTAAAGCAGCTGCCCACCTATAACCTGGAATTAATGCGGTCTCTTCTAATAACATTACCTGGTGCCGCTTGAGAAAACTTGAGTGTATCAGCCTGTTCATAACGACGTTAGAATAGATATGTTTTTGAGCTGTTAAGATTAGTATCTTCATGGCATTGAGGCTGGATCTTCAAATTGAAGCATTGGGCACCTAATGGTTAGGCTCAGGATTCCCTGGTTGGGATTGCTGCAATTTTCTAATAATCCTCCGAAATCTTATAAGGTTAACCACATACTTCAATGTGTCCGGGATTATCCGCACGGTTGACTTTTTACCTGGGTGGCGGATAAACAAGCAGGGAATATACTGAATTGACAGTCCTGCAAAACCGGCCCTAACAATAATTTCTGTGTCCCAGAACCAGCCAGGGTCCTGACACTTATCCACCACTGGCAATATCTTGTCTCGCCTGAAAAATTTATATCCAGCTTCAGTATCGCCCAATGGTAATCTCAATAGAAAATTGCGCACAATGCGATAGCCTACACTTAAAAAGTGACGGTGAATACGGAAAAGTTGTATTTTATAGATTCTTTCGGCCAGCACTACATCCGCACCGCTTTGTATAGCAATCATCATGGGCACAATGTTCTGGATCTGGACCTCCAAATCGATATCGATGTATCCAGTAACGTCACCGCGGGAAATCCTTATCCCGTCACTGACCGAACGGCCACGGCCAACATTACAGGGATGAAAAACGTTGCGGATTGGCACCTGCGGATGGTCAGCAATGATCTTGTCAATAATCTGGCGGGTATCATCGCCACTTTTATCATCGACAAATATGATTTCGAATGTCCAGCGCGTCGCTTCCAACACTTGAAGGACTTGACGGAAATGCTCTCTCAGAATTGCTTCTTCATTGTAGCAGGCAATGACCAGGCTCAGATCGTAGGATGTGTTGGGCATTATAGATCCTGTATATGTTTATTATCGAAGTGAAGGTACCACAATCATCCTGGCCTGATCAAATGTAAATTAACCGGTTTCACAATCGCCCATAATCTGATTCGATCGGAAACGATAATTGTAACAATCATATTTTAGTTCTTTGTTTTTTAATAATTTCATTGTAATTATGGTCAGTTATTGTTTAGCATGCAAATCGAACCACTATAGACGCGAACGGTATTGCATGGAAATTGCGCGCCGCTGATTCAAGTAATTGCATGGACTCATCGTATTCTGACAGCTAGCAGAAGAACCACTCGGACAACCGGACGCTGCATGCCCCGGTTACGAACCGCTGGATGGTTTTATGCCTGTCTCTGCTAATAGCGTTTCTAATCTTTATTGTTTATGCCCAAGTTTATGAGTTCGCATTTCTCAGTTACGACGACCCCATCTACACTACCGATAATCCCGTTGTCAGAGAAGGGCTGACGTGGTCGGGCGTTATCTGGGCCTTCACGGAGGGGACCTACCACTCTAATTACTGGGCGCCGCTTACCTGGCTTACCTTTCTCGTGGATAGCGAACTGTACGGGATGAACCCCGGTGGATATCATATAACCAATGTTCTCCTACATGCACTGAACTCGATATTACTATTTGTGGCGTTTAACCGCTTAACAGGGAATATGTGGCCCAGTTTTTTCCTGGCAGCCTTCTTTGCCATCCATCCGCTCCACATCGAGTCCGTGGCCAGGATTTCTGAGCGCAAGGACATGGTCTATACGTTTTTCTGGATGTTAACCCTGATTGCCTATAAGCGCTATGTCCGCAAGCCGAGTATTGTAGCTTACAGCATGGTTTTTCTCATGTTCGTGTTCTGTCTGATGGGCAAACCCATGGGGCTAGCCTTACCGTTTGTTCTAATTTGGCTCGACTATTGGCCGCTGGGTAGATGCCGATCGGGAAAAGCGGGCCGTCGGGCCGTCATAGAACTATTCAACCGGGCCTCGCAAAAAGGGATATTGGCCGCAAGTGAAAATCCGATATTTGCCTGATGTATAAAAAATACCTGCCCATATCTTTGTACATTTTGCTGCCGCTGTTGTTCCACGCACCTGTCTGGATGGGACTGGTCGACTTTTACACCGGTGAAGCCTCGGACCTGGTTCCGTATGTATATGGACTGAAAAGCCTTATATTCAACAGCTTTCAGGAAAGCGGCGAACTACCCCTGTGGAACCCATACGTGATGCTGGGGCAGCCGTCGGTGGGCAACATCCAGTACGCGCTATTTTATCCCCCGGGGATTTTGTTTGCCGTCTTTTCATTCTTCAAGGCGATCTGGGTGGGCCAGGTGGTGCACATGGCGATCGCCGGATACGGGACTTACCGGCTGACGAAATATTTTGGTTTTGGGCAAACAGGCAGCGTCATTGCCGGATTGCTGTATATGTTCAATGGCCGGATGCTTTACTATATCAATGCCGGCTGGGTCGGTTATTTTTATTCCATTTGCTGGTTACCGCTGTTTATCCTGTGGGCCCAGAAAGTGCTGGTCGAAGAGGATCTGAAAGGCCCCTTGTACTTCGGGGTGATTTTTGCCCTGAGCCTTTTATGCGGGACCCCCCAGTATGCCCTCATGGGTTTTTGTTTGCTCTTGCTGCAGGGCTTGTGGAGTTTTCTGACTTCCGGCACCGGCAAAGCCAAACTATCCCTGCTGTTCAGGATATTGCTGGCCGGGACGGTGTCCGTATTATTATCGGCGATTCAACTTTTCCCTTCAGCCGAGCAGGCTTATTTATCTTCCAGAAAGTTTTTCGACCCTGCCATATCCGGGTTCCACCTCGATTGGAATTTTAAACAGTGGTTTCAAATTCTGGCCCGACCGGAATTCAGCTCGCAGGATTTCAGTTGGGAACTGTGTACTTATATCGGGATTGGGGGGTTGATATTCGCGATCCTGGGGCTGTTGCGCGGACCCCGTCTCCAGGTCTTAGTGGTCTGGGGCCTGGCCCCGTTGCTGCTCAGCCTGGGGGAAGCGCTGCCCTTGCTTGACGGGTTTGTCCGGTTGCTGCCGGGTATCGGGATGCTTACGAACCCCTCCCGCTATCTGATATTTACCGTTGTGATACTGTGTGTCGCAGCCGGCAGGGGTCTTGAACGGTTCCTGAAAGCCGGCCGATCGAAGACCCAGAGATTTGCGCCAATGATTATCGCCGGCCTTGTGTTGCTCATCGGGGTGCTCGTTCCGCCTGTCCGGGAAGCAGATGCGGATCCCCGGTTTGCAATCAATGTGGTAATTTTTATCAGCCTGATCAGCCTGTACCATGTCTGGAAACAGCAGCAGCATCTCTGGCGCTGGCTGCTGCTATGCTGGCTTATCCTTGACCCCTTTCTAATCGCACCGACTATTTTAAACGGGTATCGGGTAGCGGATATCCAACCGCCAGGCGGCATCATAAGGCCCCTTAAAGAATATCCGGAACCTGCCAGGGTTGCTTTTCTTCAGCCAGTCCATTTGAAAGACAATCTTATAAGCCCTCTTGAAGACTGGGTTTTTACCAAGAACCGGATCGGCAGGGCAGGGGGCTATGAGCCGCTGGCCCTGTGGCAGACTTTGAATTTTCTGGGAAAAATGGATGCAACCGACGAGACGATCAGTGATACCTTCTGGGGCTTTCGCCTGTATGGGTTCGGTCGGCCGCGGCTTTTTAATTTGGCGGGGGTCACGCATCTAATCGCAACGACACCCCTTTCAAAACCACAACTGAAATTTATAGCCAACGACACATTCAGCGCTCCGGATTTTCACGGAGGTTGGTGGCGGAACCAAAAGATCTACCTGTATGAAAACAGGTCTGTGCTGCCCCGCGCCGTCTTCATACCGGATAACTTCACGGGTGAAGTGATACCGGTGGCTATAAAAACAGAGAGTGTGAACAGACGTCAATTAGAACTGGAATCCAGTGAGCCGGGGACGGTCATCCTGTCGGAGTCATTCCACCCGGGGTGGATTGCCATGGAAAATGGCTCCCCGCTTGTGGTAAAACCTTTTGTCGACATGTTCATCGCTTTCAAAGTTACAGCCGGACATCATCGGGTGAGCCTGGAGTTTTTACCGCAATCCTATAGACTGGGGCGCTGGCTTTCAGTTTGCGGTATAATTCTACTGGTTTTTTTATATGGCTATGCGGTACGCTGTGAACACCGTCGGCGGTCTGAAAAGTTACTCGGTTAGGTATTGTTGCCTCGACCGGAAACCCGAAAAAGAAATGCTGGAAAGGAGAGGGCTTTGAAGGACCTCTCAATTGTCATACCGGTTTACAACGAGGCCGGATGTCTTGAGAAAAATATCACGATTCTGGAAAAGTATCTGGGGACCCAGTCGCTGACATGGGAATTGCTGCTTATCAATGATGGCAGCACCGATGATACCGCCGGAATTGGCCGAAATATTGCCGCTCGCCACCGAGATATCTACTTCGGGGGGGACACAATCAATCGCGGCAAAGGTTACGCCGTTAAAACCGGCATGCTCCAGGCCACCGGCGGGGTGCGTATTTTCATGGATGCGGATCTTGCGGTTCCGGTTGAATTCATCGGCGACTGCCGGAGGCCATTTGATCAGGGGGCGGATATTGTGATCGGCTCCCGGCACCTGATTGGTTCGGCCTACAAAATTCCCGAGGGTTTCATACGGACATTTTTAGGCCGTGCCTATCGAAAAATTACCCTGGCCTTGTTTGGGTTGCCGGTGAGTGATATTACCTGCGGCTTAAAAGCTTTTAGCGCCCGGGCGACTGACGCCGTTTTTTCTCGTTCCCGGATAAACCGATGGGGGTATGATGCCGAGATTCTTTTCATTGCTGAAAAACTGGGTTACCCTATCCGGGAGATTCCGGTGGACTGGTCGCACTCATTCGATTCAAATGTCAGACTCGGCCAGGACATTCCCCGAACGTTCTATGAAATGTTCACAATTTGGATGAATTACAATAAGGGGCGCTATCGCTTGCCATGATTGGTACGGTCCCGAAGGATACCGGCACAGGCGCAACTGATGTGCGAACACTATCTCGACAGGATCCCCAAGCATAATCTAAATAAATGGTGATGCATTGAAAGCCCAGGGCTAAAGGCACGGGCTTGCCGGAAACAGAATGAAGCCCCTTAATGCGATGGCATATGAGTATAAAGACATACATCGGCGATGAGCTGGAACTTTTTTCGCAGGCAATGAACTGGAAGCGATATTGCGGAAACCGGATTACGCCCCGGCTCGGCGCCCGAGTATTGGAGGTAGGGGCTGGGCTGGGCGAAACAACCAACTGGCTGTGCCGGGGAACCCACACTGCCTGGCTGTGTCTGGAACCGGATGCCGCGTTTTGCGAAGTCATTCAAAGCAAGATCCGCGCTGCCCAGCTACCGGCCGGCTGCACGGTTCACAATGGTACTATTGAATCACTGGCAAGTCATAAACGAGAGTTTGATTCGATCATCTACATCGATGTGCTTGAACACATCGAAGATGACCGGTCCGAATTGAAACGGGCGGCGCAATTGCTGCGGGAAAGGGGCGAACTGATTATTCTTTCGCCTGCGCATGATTTTTTATTCAGCCGGTTTGACCAGCAGATTGGACATTACCGCCGCTACAACCGGAAAAAAATTCGTCGGATTTGTCCCGGGGGGCTCTCCCTGGTCCATCTGGAATATCTGGACTGTGTGGGCATGCTCGCATCTCTGGCCAATCGATGGCTTCTGGGACAGTCAATTCCAACGTTGCGGCAGATAGCCTTCTGGGATAAGGTCATGGTGCGAGCATCGGCCCTTTGCGACCCCCTTTTCGGTTATCGGCTGGGCAAGAGTATCCTGGCCGTGATGCGATTGGAAAAACCTGGAAACAATCGTGCCTGAAAGCGGACAACGTGAAAGAAACAAGTTTTTGAAATTGCTGCCAGCCTTCACAGACAGCAGCTGGACGAAAGGCGGTGGGTCGGCCGGAGTCAAAATTGCTCTGGCCACCTTTGGTATCCTGGCCCTGGAGTTGGCGGTTATCCGCTGGACATCCAGCCAGATACGCATCTTTGCCTACTTCAACAACCTGGTCCTGATCGGTGCTTTTTTGGGTATGGGTTTCGGGGTTGCCCTGGGGCGCCGATACGGCGGGCTGCTGCACGGGACCCTGCCGGCGCTCCTGCTGCTTTCCATTCCCCTGGCTTTTTCCGAACCGTTGGGTCTGGTTCACATGGCCTTTCCTGACAAAGGGGTTTTCCTGTGGGGCGCAGAAACGCTGCGGGGCGGAGCCTTTCAATACCTGCGCAACCTGGTCATATTTATCCTGTTATTCGAATTGATCGTATTCGTCTTTTTGCTGGCCGGTACGGCGGTGGGCCGCCTTTTTTCAGAACTCCCGCCATTGCGGGCCTATTCGTTTGACCTGGCGGGATCGCTTGTGGGCATCCTTGGCTTTACCGCGGCGACGCAGTTCAACGCGGGCCCCCCCGTCTGGTTGCTCATCGGGGGACTGCCGTTTGTATGGCTTTCCCGTAAACCGATTTCACTGGTTTGTCTGGTGGCCGTGGTCGGGCTGGGTTGGTATTCCGTCGGTGAGGCGGTCTATTCGCCCTACAACCGTATCGATATCCAAACCGGTCAGCGGAGCTATGTCCTGGAGGTAAACCGCGACTTTCACCAGTACATGCACGACCTGTCGGACAGGGCCCTGACGGATACGACCCGGCCGGCTGAGAAACTGCAGGAGAGCCTGTTTTTGCGCGATACTTATGATTTGCCATTTCAGGTGAACACGCACCGCGGTCAGGCGTTGATAGTCGGTTCCGGGACGGGCAATGACGTTCAGGCGGCCCTGCGCAATGGCTACCGGAAGGTTTTCTCGGTTGATATCGATGGAGAGATTATTGCCCTGGGAAAGCGCCTGCATCCTGAAAAACCCTATGGTGACCAACGGGTCGTGCCGGTTGTGAACGACGCCCGGGCCTTTTTCGAACAATACCGGGGAGAGCCTTTTGACCATATCTGCTACGGGCTGCTCGATTCACACGCCATGTTTTCGGCCATGTCCTCTCTCAGGCTTGACAACTATGTTTACACGGAGGAGGGGATTCGGGCGGCCTGGGAGCATCTTTCACCCCAGGGGCATTTAAGCATCAGCTTCAGCATCTTTGCCGGCAAATGGATTTCAGACCGGCTCTTCTGGACCATTACAAAAGCGACCGGTCAGAAACCGGTGGTAGTCTATCACGGGATGCACTACGGAGCTACCTACGTTGTCGCTCCGCAAATGGACAAGCTGGCACTCACCCGCTTGAAAGGATACCCCAGGCTGACCCCCGAGCGGGACATCAAGGCGGTGCGAACAACCTCCGATGACTGGCCGTTTCTCTATATCCGGCCGGGTCACATTCCGTGGGGATACATGCTTGTCCTGGGCACGATCCTCATTATTGCCGCTGCGACAACGCCCCTGGCGTTCGGCCGCAAAGCCCTGACCTCCGATTTTGATCCGGTACTGTTTTTCATGGGGGCTGCGTTTTTACTTATTGAGACTCGGGGGGTTACCAGCCTCTCGCTGGTATTCGGTTCTACCTGGATAGTCAACTCAGCCATTTTTGCCGGTATCCTGATAACCGTGCTGGGTGCAAATCTATGTGTTGCCCGCTTTCGGTTCCAGAACGCACTGCCCTGGTTCTGCGGACTTTTCCTGGCGCTGCTTTTACTCTGGCGCTTTGACACAGCCTGGTTGAACCAGTTTTCGCTGTTTTCACGCGGCCTGATCGGAGGGTTGGCGAATGCCCTGCCCATCGGGTTTGCCGGAATTATCGTTTCCATCTCCCTGGCCCGCAGTTTCAACCCCACCGCCGCTTTGGGGTCGAACCTGCTCGGATCGGTGGTGGGTGGTTGTCTGGAATACTTTTCTATGTATATCGGCCTGCGGGCGCTGGTCCTGCTGGCCATGGTGCTGTGTCTGGCGGCCCTGTACCACTTGATCAAAATGCGCGGTACGGAGACAGATTGACGTCATGCGAACGGATGTAGTCAATACGCGCGTTCCAGGGGTTTCCCGGCTCATGGAACCCTTGATCGTAATCGTGATCCTGACCCTGGTTTATCTCTTTTTCGCACCGGTGATGAAGGGCGGATTCATCTGGGACGACGAATTCAACCTGCTGAACAACCCCAATTTCAGGGGCCTGTCCGGAGATCACCTGGCCTGGATGTTTTCCACCTTCCATGACGGTAATTACCACCCGCTGTGCTGGATCTCCCTGGGGCTGGATTTTGTCTTATGGGGGCTGAACCCGGCTGGTTACCATTTCACCAACCTTGTCCTGCACGGCCTCAATGCTGTTTTGTGCTTCTACCTGATTGCGGCACTTCTCAGGTGCACCGACCGAGGAGCGACCGCCGGCACTGTGGCCATATTTATCGGGGCTGCCGGGGGTGCCCTTTTTTTTGCCCTGCACCCGTTGCGCGTTGAAACCGTGGCCTGGATTGCCGCCCGGGGCGATACCGTATGCGGCTTTTTTTATTTTCTCACACTTCTGGCCTATCTGCGTATCGATAATGGAAAAGATTCAGATTACAAATCCAAATGGCTGTGGGTATCACTGCTTTGCATGACCTGTTCACTGCTTTCCAGAGCCTGGGGCATCACGCTGCCGGTGGTCCTGCTGGTTATGGACTGGTACCCCCTGGGGCGGTTGAATTTGGCAAGGCCCTGGGTGAAAGGCAACCGGCGGATTCTGGCCGAAAAAATTCCGTATGCTTTGCTGGCGTCTGTTTTCGCTATCCTGGCGGTACTTGCCAAACAGAGTTCCATGGTGGCCATTGCCCGGCACAGCCTGGCGGATCGGCTGCTGCAGTCCTTTTACGGTCTCTGCTTCTATGTCTGGAAATCCCTGGTTCCGCTGGATCTGTCGCCGCTTTACGGCCTGACACGTTTTGACACCTCTGCCCCCGGAAATGTCCTATGTGTTCTGATGATTAGCGCAGCCACCATTGGTCTGCTGCTCTTCACGCGGCGCTGTCCGTGGGCGCTGGCTGCCTGGAGCTGTTATGTAATTATCATTTCCCCCCAGTTGGGACTTGTACAGAGCGGGCCGCAGGCGGCGGCCGATCGGTACAGCCATTTCGCCTGCCTGCCGTTTGCTGTGATTGTGGGCGGCGGTATCGCGGAGTTGGGTCGCAAACCCGGAAATTGGAAACGAGCGGCCGGCCTGGTTGTCTGTGCGGGGCTGCTGCTGGTTCTGGGAACTTTGAGCTACCGCCAAACCGCCGTATGGCGCGATGAACTCAGCTTCTGGGACCGGGTGATTGCCCTGGATGCGCAAAACGATGTTGGGGTCAACATGCGTGCCCGCCTGAAATTCGAGGTGCTTGGCGACCTCATCGGGGCCGAAGCTGATTACAGCCGTGCCCTGGGACTGGATCCCGGGAACGTGACCGCCCTGGTCAACCGGGGTCTGGTTCGCCTGGGCCTTGAAAAATTCGAGGGTGCGGCCACAGATTTCGAATCGGCCGCCCGGCTGAAAGAAAAACGGCCGGAGGTCTACAATGGGATCGGCCTGCTGCACTACCGGCAGGGACGGCCGCAACAGGCCCTGCAGGCCTACGATAAGGCCATCCGGCTGTCCCCGGACTTTGTCGATAGCTACATCAACCGGGCCCTTCTATACAAAGACCGGGGAAACCCTGCGGCAGCCCTGGCGGATCTCAATAATGCGATCCGTCTGGACCCTGAATCAGCGGAGGCGTACGCGAATCGAGGAGCGCTGCACCAGGCGCAAAATGAAAACGTGCCGGCGGCCCGCGATTACAGAACCGCCTTGCGCTTTGCACCTGAAAACTGGCCTTTCCGGCAGAAAGTTGTGCAGAACCTGTTGCGCGTTACTGCCCAACAAGCGACCCGTGAGTAAAAGCGAGACCGTAATTCAGGGGCCCGGATATCGGTTGCTTCCGGAAAGAGGCTTGTTTCAACCGGCCGTAATTGGAAATAATTCACCGCGTCTGATACAATTTGGAAGCCGACAGGTACCCACATGGATCCCGGTACTGTCGGGATGATACCCGGCAGGGTGCTGGATCCCCTGGAGAAAGGCTATTATAAGATGCCCGCCCGACCAATGCTCTCCATCATTACCCCGACTTACCGGGAAGCGGTGAATATTAACGCGCTTGTCAAAGAGATTACCGCGGCACTATCCCGGGAAATCCCGGAGTGGGAATTAATCGTGGTCGATGACGACAGCCGGGATGGCATTGTCGAAAAATGTAGTGAATTGCGCCGGCAGGGAGCACCGCTTCGCCTGATCGTGCGCCGACAGGCGCGCGGGCTGGCTACGGCTGTTATCGAGGGCTTTCGGCATGCCCGGGCACCGGTCTGGGTGGTGATGGATGCCGACCTCTCCCATCGCGGGGCGGATATCCTCAAGCTCTATCGGGCGATTGGCGCGGGAGCGGAATTTGCGATCGGTTCACGCTACCTCCCAGGTGGGTCCACGGACGACCGGTGGACGGTTTACCGCTTCCTGAACTCTCAGGTTGCTTCCCTCATGGCGTTGCCTCTCATATCGGTGAGTGACCCCATGTCTGGATTCTTTGCCCTGCGCCGTAGTTTGATCAATCAGGGCAGCCGCCTTTCCCCGGTCGGCTATAAAATCGGACTTGAAATAATGCTGAAGTGCCGGCCCGGGATCCTTGAGGAAATCCCCATTCACTTTCGCACCCGCGTCAAGGGGCAAAGCAAGCTGTCGCTTCACCAGCAGCTGCTCTACCTCCGCCACATCGCCAGCCTTTACCGGTATGAATGGCGCCGGCGGCTGATGGTGTTTTGCAGACCCCTTATGAGAAAATAGAGCGCAACCGACACGAGGGCGATGCCGTTTATCCAGTTGGCGTCTGCCTGCAGGACCGGTACTTTGAAAGGGAAGGGCTTATAGCCGGCAAAGGCGAGCAGGGCGGTTTTTTCAGACTGCCGGAAGTGGTCTCCCGGTTCGCACCTGTTCTGTGCCGGCCAGACATAGCAGGCCGGGTTCTTAAGGTTGTACCGCCCGTTGTACACATCTGTGACCAGGCCCGGGAGAAGGTCTCCTCGGGGGAAGAACTCCAGCCAGTAGCCGAACAATGCTTCATAGCATAGCAGTTGTGAGCCGCCGTAGGCGATGGTGTCATTCCGAAAGGCCGGCATGCTGATCATGCCCGTGTCATCCCGGTAAACCATGACCTTATCGATGTTTGGGGTTTGCAGCCCCTGGTTCGACCGATGCCAGGCCCTGGTGATAGGGGTCGGGTCGTAATATCCCTGGGCCTGGTAATAGTCGCGGTCAACGACCGTGTTGACGACGATAACGGCGGTCATACAGGCCAGGACGGCGAAGGTCCGGGGTTTGCTGCGGGCGATCGCCTTTTCGATAACCAGCGCTGAAAGAAGTATGACGAACGGGATATAGGCGATGATCCATCGGGCCAGCGAACTGGAACTGCCGATGACGGGCAGCTGTTTAAGCAGCGCGTTCCACGCGGGATAGTAACTGTTGAGGGCCACCGGCAAAAGGAGCAGCAGCACAATCGGGATGACCAGGCGCCAGCGCACCGGGACCCAGCTGGGCAGGCGTGTCCCTTTCGACAGACGCAACGTGAGAACTGCCAGACCAATGGCAATGACTATGAAAGGCACCGGGGTGACACTGTACTCCCACTCGTGTCGATCCACGAAATACTGTACATTTACGTATGCCTCCAGCCGGGACGGGTCATATGCCGGGCTGATTATCAGCGAGCGCAGGATCAGGCCGGCTGCTTCGAGCCAGCCCGGAGCCCCCGGCAGCTTGTAGGCGTCCCTAGAAAAGTTGCCGAGCAGGTAGAGTATGGACGTCAGGCGTGCCAGCGAGAGCAGGATGCCGATCAGGCCCGCCGTGCATAGGCGCAGCAGGAAGGCTGCCGTCCGGCCATGAATGAGACCGTGAACCAGGCCGATGAGCAGGATCGCCATGATGGCGGGGATGATTGTAGTCACAAACTCAGATTGAACCGCGGCGGCCAGCAGGCAGGCGGCCAGCAGGCAGTTTGTCACGCAGGCCAGGCGATTGCCTGCCGCAGTCTTGATGTCGGGTTCGAGCACCAGGGCGGCAATCAGCGGAAGCAGCATGTAGTAGCAGTAGCCCAGGTGCCCGATCAGCATACGGTGGGTGAAGAACCCGTTAAAAAGAAATAGGGCCGCGCCGTATAGGGCCGTTTCCCGGGAGAGGTAAAAGGACCGGCGCAGCAACAGATAGGTGCCCCAGAGTCCGGTGAAAGCGAATATCAACAGGTTCAGCCGGACCGCGTTCAGTGGATCGCAGAGAAACGTCAGGAACTGGGAGACGGTGTAGTAGCCGCGAAGAACGTTAGGCAAAACCGGAACACCGCCGCAGGCCGCCGGGCTGAACCAGGGAATTTCCCATAAACCGTTGCTTTGAAACCAAAAATACCCGTCGAGCAGGGCCGGGAAAAAGTAGGCAAAATCGTGTCCCAGGCGCTGCTCAGTATTGGGGAAGAACCTCAGGAAGATGGCCGCATGGATGATCAGGAGCGACCCGCCGGCCAGCAACGGGAACAACCGGTTTTCCCTATTGCGGGGTGGCGGCCGATAAAGACGAGGCGATTTCCTCATTTCTGGCAGTTTTTTCACTTTCCACACCAGCGGCTGGGACCTGCAACGCATCTCAGGGCCAGACCGCAGGTCTGCCGCCGATCTGCATTGACCGTTTCAGGTAGGCCGTCAGGACATCTGATACCACCCTGGTTACAGCCCGGGTACCCGCAGGGTGCGTGGTTTTTGTACTATTATTCTTGTCAGCTATATTGGTGCAACACGCAAACGGGCCGTTGCCCACGGAAACCATTCGACCGAGTAAAGTTAGCACTATAAACGGATCAAGTAAACAACCTTACGTTTGTTTGTAGGCTGCAAGGGCCTTGACAATTTTGCCTTGAATGAGGTTAACTTGGAGCGACCTCAGTGGCGGCTCCCGCTTCAGAACCGGACCGGCGCAGTTGCAGACTGAAACCGCTGGGAACCAGTCCCGGGTGATCTGGAACTGCAAACGAAAAATAAAACGGGATCAGTTGTGAATAACTTTTTATAGTAAAACTTTTTTCATGACCACTGCAGATTGCCACAGTAAAACCTTGTTTAACAAAAATCACAATTTCCTGATTGGCTTACTCCTTTTGCTTGCTGTGCTTTCAGCATATATACCTGCAATCCAAGGCGGATATATATGGGATGATCCCATGCACGTCACGGAAAACCCATTGTTGAAAAACAGTGATGGGCTAAGGAGAATCTGGTTTGAGCCTGGTGCCTGGGCACATTATTACCCGTTAACCCTTACCAGTTTCTGGATAGAATATCAGATTTGGGGATTGGCCCCCCTCGGTTACCACCTGATTAATGTTTTACTGCATGTGCTGAATGCGTTTCTTGTATGGAGGGTTCTACTGCGCCTGCAAGTCCCCGGAGCCCTCTTCGCGGCTGCAGTTTTTGCGCTTCATCCGGTTCATGTTGAGTCTGTTGCGTGGGTTTCCGAACGAAAAAATGTTCTTTCTGGTTTCTTCTATCTGTCTGCGCTTTCAATCTACCTGCGCTTTGCCTTGCGAGGCAATGGCATTAAGGGCGTTCCGGCAACCCCCACCAAAAACAGTATTCAACCGAGTGGTCGTTACTACAAGGGTTTATACACTTTGTCTTTGGGCCTTTATTTGTGTGCTTTGTTGAGCAAAACTATTACATGCACGCTGCCTGCCGTGATATTGGCCTTGTTGTGGTGGCAGCGGGACCAAATTAAGTGGCGCGATGTTCAGGCCTTGATTCCCATGTTTTTGGTCGGCGTGGCGTTAGGGATAAACACAATCTTTATGGAGCGTAGTGCGGGTGCCCAGGGAACAGAATGGGCATTTTCATTTACGGATCGCTGTCTTATAGCCGGCAGGGCGTTGTGGTTTTATGCAGGTAAACTCGTTTGGCCTGATAACCTGATATTTACATACCCGCGATGGCAAATTGACTCTGGATTATGGTGGCAATATCTATATCCGCTGGCAGCCCTGGCGGTGATGTTTACGTTATGGATGATACGCGGCCGTATCGGAAAAGCGCCTATTGTGGCTGTGTTGATTTTCAGCGGAACGCTGCTGCCTGCCCTGGGATTTATAAATTATTATCCAATGCGGTTTTCTTTTGTGGCCGATCATTTTCAATATCTTGCAAGCATAAGTCTAATCGCCGTATTTGCTTCTATTGCAGCTACCGCCTTTAAAAAGTATATCAAGGGGAAGTATTACATTGGATTGGCCGGTGGGCTGGCGGTGCTGGTTGTATTGGGGATACTTACTTTTAGTCAGGGACATATCTACGAAAATGTCGAGACCTTATATCGTGATACCCTTACCAAAAATCCCAATTCTTGGATGGCCCACAACAATCTGGGTGCCGCTCTACTTGAGCGGGGAGATATAGACGATGCCATCGCACATTATAAAAAAGCTCTCCGCCTTTTTCCAGATTATTTTGAAGCCCGCACCAGTCTGGCGGGAGCGCTACTTGAGCGGGGAGATATCGACGGGGCCATCGCGCACTATAAAAAAGCACTCCGCATTGTACCTGATTATGTCGATGCCCGCAACAACCTGGGGGCTGCTTTACAAAAGCAGGGTAATATCGATGATGCCATCGCGCACTATATGGAATCTCTCCGCATAGAGCCTGATTCTGCCGGCGCCCACAACAATCTGGGAACTGCTTTAAAAGAGCAGGGTGATATTGCCGGTGCCATCGCGCATTATCGGGAGGCTCTCCGCATAAAACCTGATTATGCAGGTGCCCACAACAATCTGGGTCTTGCTCTAATAGAGCAAGACAATATCAACGATGCCATAAAGCACTATCTGGAAGCTCTCCGCATAAATCCTGATTATGAGAAAGCACACAATAATCTGGCAATTGCCTTATGCAGAAAAAATAATTTTACGCTGGCCTTAAGACATTTTAGAAAAGCAGTAGAAATCAATCCCAATTATCATGCCGCCAGGAACAACCTCAACAAGTTATTACTGCAACAAAAAAATAGTCAATAGGCAATGGAAGTGCAGAAAACGGATATTGGTTTTTGCATGGTCCCTGAACCGGGAAAATTTGAATAAAAAACCAAACAGGTATGTATGCTCTGAAGAAGGATATTAAAATAGACTTATCTTGCTCTTAACGTATATATTTTGATTTTATGGGGGCTTGGCGGGGTGGTATTGATTTTTTGAATGGTTGCCGAGTGACTTGATCTCGGGTCAAAAGCGGGAACAGAGTACCCCTTGCTGGAATTAATCAACTTGGTAACACGCTACAATTTTTAAGACCGGGGACCGGCATGGGGATTGACTGTCGGAGGAGTTTAACGACAAAGTTTTTTTGCCAGATAACGGTTTCTGGCATTGTCGGGATCAAGGGCCAGGCTGCTATGGATAAGCCGGCAGCCCGGTTCTATTTTGTTTGACTTTATATAGCCGTAGCCCAGATTACCCAGAATGTTTGGATTGTTCGGGTGAACTTGCCGGGCCCGGGACAAGGCGGCGATGGCCGCTTCAAACTTCCCTTCTTGAATGTGCAATGTTCCAAGGTTGTTCAAGGTATCAGCATGCAACGGGTCCCGCAACAATGCCTTTTGAAACATTTCCAGGGCGCGGACGTACTTTTCCTGCAGTCCATATGAAATTCCAAGATTGTTCCAGGGCTCCTGATTCTGGTTTGAGATCAGTCGCCCTGATAAAAAGCGCTCGGGCCCGTTGAAGTTGTTCGTTGTGGAGATAAGCCGTTCCCAGATTGATCATGGCTCTGCTGCTGAACGGGTTTTTCTGTAGAACATCGTTCCACTGCGATAAAAGCACTACCCGTCCATAGTGGGTTTGTATTCGAGGGCGGGGGCTTGGCATGGACTCCCTTTGTCGGTTAGCCGGGAGACAGCGGCGATAAGCAGGCTGGCACAGTGACCTGGATCCTGTAACAACCAGATCAAGAAAGTGCCCAGCACCAGAAATGTATGCAGAAGGCAAGGGGAATGTCGGGAGCATTCCCCTTGTATTTTTGGTAGTTTGTTGGTAGTATTCGCTTGGTTTGGTTACGATTAACTTGCTGAAATAAAATAAAAAATGGCGGAAGTGCATGGGAATCGAACCCACCCGGGACGGTTTTAGCGCCCCACACCGGATTTGAAGTCCGGGAGCCTCACCAGTAAGCTGCGCACTTCCGCATAAATCGCGAGCCCATAATAGCCCCGTGGGCGGGATTGTCAATAGTTGACCGGTAAAAAGTAAGGAGAATCTGGAACATTTCAGCCCCCGAACTGAAAACAGCCGGCATACGAAAGGTGATAGCTACATGCTGACGGCATACTTTGACTGCTTTGCGGGTATCAGTGGCGATATGACCCTCGGTGCCCTGGTTGACATGGGGGTTCCCGTTGGCTGGCTGGAGGAGCGAATCCGTGAACTGCCCCTGGATGGGTTTTCTCTGACGGCATCCGAGGTGGTCAAAGACGGGATCCGGGCCGTTGACATCGTGGTAGGCGATATTGATCTCCACACCCATCGCGACTACGGGGTGATCAAAGATCTTATCAAGAACAGCGGATTGAGCCCGCAAGTCAAAGATACCGGCCTGGATATCTTCAAGTGCATTGGAGAAGCCGAAGCGCGAATTCATGGATGCGCGCTGGATAAAGTCCACTTTCATGAGGTGGGCGGCATAGATGCCATCGTGGACATCATCGGGACGGCCTTGGCTCTGGAATACCTGGGCATTGAAAGGGTGGTCAGTGCGCCCGTGCCGCTGGGCGGCGGGATGGTCACATGCGCCCATGGAACTTTGCCGGTTCCGGCCCCGGCAACTGCGGAAATTCTGCAGGGCATTCCGGTGGAAGGCGGCGGGGATGCGGAGCTCACCACGCCGACCGGTGCGGCCATCATACGATCCCTGGCCGAGGATTTCGGGCCGTTGCCGCCCATGCAGATCCAGAAAATTGGATACGGGGCCGGAAAGCGCTCGATCGACGGGCGGCCGAATATACTGCGCATCCTGTTGGGCGAGGTCGGGGGGGCGGCAGGTGCATGGTCACGCGACCAGATCCTGGTAATCGAAAGCAATATCGACGATATGAGTCCTGAAATCTGCGGATACGTGCTGGATAAACTGTTGGCCCGGGGTGCTCTGGACGTGGTGCTTATACCTGCCTTTATGAAGAAAAACAGGCCGGGCCTGCTCCTCCAGGTTCTCAGTTTGTATAGTGATAAAGATAAAATTATCAAAGAGATATTATCTCAAACCTCATCTATCGGATTACGTTATTATCCTGTTGAACGATCCTTGTTACCCCGGCAGGCGATAGAGGTGGAGACCAAATGGGGTCGCGTGGCGATGAAAAAAGTAAAGCGGCCGGGTGGTCGCACCGAAATGGTCCCCGAATACGACGCTTGTTGCAAGGTAGCCGAAAAACACAGTATTTCCCTACGGGAAGTCTACGATACCTTGACAAAAAACATGCCAGCCGATAGACACGACCCATGAGTTTTTGGGACCGAGTGGTTGTGTTCCTGGCAACCGGATTCTACACAGGCAACATTCCCAAGGCCCCCGGTACATTCGGTACGCTTCCGGGGTTGTTCCTGTGTTTTTTTCTGGCCCGGCTGCCGTGGACGGTATCCCTACTGCTCATTTTCAGCCTTATCGGTCTGGCTGTCTGGTTGGCCGGACGGGCGGAAAAGATAATGGGGCAAAAGGATCCCGGCTGCATCGTAATCGATGAAATTGCCGGCATGACAATCGCCCTGGCGGCGATACCGTTTACCCCGTTCACCGCCGCGACAGGCTTTGTACTGTTTCGCTTCTTCGATATCGTCAAGCCGCCGCCGATCAAAAGCATTGATCGCCGGGTGCCCGGTGGGGTAGGAATTGTTCTGGATGACATTATTGCCGGTATATTCGCGAACATCGTTTTGCGGGTCGGCATAGTTTTGTTTAATTAGATGTACAAACTGTTTTTATATGTTTATTAGAGAGGTTAACCTAATTTGAACGACGTGGAAGATGGCGTGGCCGCACAAGATGAGCAGGCGCCGAAGAAAAAAAGTGCCCTCAGAGAAAATATCGAAGTCTTCATTGTGGCTGCTCTGCTGGCCCTGTTTATCCGGACATTCATCGTCCAGGCCTTCAAGATTCCGTCCGGCTCAATGAAGGAGACGCTGCAGATCGGCGACCATATTCTGGTGAACAAGTTCATCTATGGCGTCAAACTGCCGTTTGTCATGACCACGATTATCCCTATTAAAGATCCGCAAAGAGGTGATATCGTCGTTTTCAAGTTTCCCGAGGATCCGAAAAAGGACTTTATCAAACGTGCGGTGGCCGTAGCCGGTGATACGATCCAGATCATCGATAAGCAGGTTTTCGTCAACGGTGAACGCCAGGATCACCCGTATGCTGAATTCAAGGAGAAGGCGATTATCCCCTCCTGTACCGATATGCAGAAGTCCATGGGCTTTGACCGGTGCAACAAGGACAATTACGGTCCGGTCATAGTCCCGGAAGGCAAGCTGTTCGTCATGGGCGACAACCGGGACCACAGTTACGACAGCCGCTTCTGGGGGTTTGTGGACCTTGAGGTGGTCAAGGGGAAAGCCTTCATGATCTACTGGTCGTGGGACAGTGATGACACATCCGTCAGATGGCGGCGGATCGGAAATATTATCAAATAGTAATAGATCAAGAGAATAATACCATGCAAATCCTAATCCTTGGAGGCCGCCTTATCAACCCGGGCCGAATAGACGGTTTACGGGACATTCTCATTGACGATGGGGTGATTACCCAGATTGCAGCTAGCGGTGAATTCTTGAACCTGCCGGCTGACGCCGGAGAGCGAACTACCCGATTGATCAATGCCACCGGGAAAATTATCACCCCCGGCCTAATAGACATGCATGTCCACCTCCGCGAGCCGGGATTTGAATATAAAGAGACCATTGCCAGTGGTTGCCGCGCCGCGGTAGCCGGCGGATTTGCGGCGGTTTGCGCCATGCCCAACACCAACCCGGTGAACGATACCCCAGAAATCACTGAATTTATGGTTGAAAAGGCCCGTGCAGCCAGGCTGGCCCGCGTCTATCCGGCCGGGGCGATCACGCGGGGGCTTTCCGGGCAAAGCCTGTGCGATTTCAGTTCCCTGCAGGCTGCCGGTGCGGTAGCATTCACGGATGACGGCTGTCCGGTTGAAAGCGACGACATGATGGAGGCGGCCCTGGATGCGGTTGGCAAATTAAACCTGCCCATTATTTCGCATAGCGAGATGATGGATCTGGCCGGCAACGGGGCCATGAATCAGGGACCCGTTGCGGACCGGCTGGGTTGGCCGGGAATTCCCAACAGTGCCGAAAGCTTGATGGTGGACCGGGAAATCGCGCTGAGCGAGAGAACCGGCACCCGTATGCACATAGCCCATGTGAGCACGGCCGAATCGGTTGAAGCGATACGTCGTGCCAAACAGCGTGGGATTCCCGTTACGGCCGAGACTGCTCCGCATTATTTTACCCTTACCGATGCGGCCGTCGAAAAATACGGCACCCGCGCCAAAATGAATCCACCACTCCGGTCGGAAAAGGACCGTGAAGCGATCAGGGAGGGGCTGGCGGACGGCACGCTGGATGTGATCGCCACCGACCATGCCCCCCATTCTGATGAAGAAAAGGCGGCTGTCTTTCCACAGGCACCCAACGGCATCACCGGCTTGGAGACCGCCCTGCCGTTGAGCCTTCGGCTGGTGGCGGACAGGGTCTTGACGCTCGAGACGCTCATAGCTAAAATGACCGTCAATCCGGCTGGCGTGCTCGGCGTCACATCCGGTCTGGGCTTGGGCAGACCGGCCGATGTGACGATTATCGATCCGGATGTGGAATATGTAGCCACACCCGAGAGTTTTCATTCTAAAAGCGGCAATTCCCCGTTTATCGACTGGCAGTTCAAGGGACGGGCCGAAACCACCATCGTAGACGGCCGGATCGTATATGAGCGGTAGGCTTTGAAGGTGGTTGTCGTAAGCCCGGCCGCGGTACCCACGGCATGCCGTAACTTAAAATATGAAAAATAAAGATGCCCACATCCTGATTGTTGATGATGAACTCAGCATGCGCGAGCTGCTTGATGTGATGCTTACCCGCAATGGTTACAGGGCGTCGTTGGCAGGGCATGGCAAGCAAGCGGTCTCCATGGTCGCTGAAGCTCGCTATGACCTGCTGCTGTGCGATATCCGGCTGGGGGACATCACAGGCCTGGATGTTTTGAAGGCCGCTAAAAAGAAAGATCCTGCAACCGTTGTGATCATGATATCGGCCTATGCAACCACAGAAACCGCCGTGGAAGCCATGAATCTGGGCGCCTACGACTACGTCCCCAAGCCTTTTGATAAAGACGAACTTCTCGCAACCATTGCCAAGGCCCTCGATGTTAAAACCATCGAGCATGAAAAAAAGGCCCTCGAAGATGAGATCAAGAAGACGATACATTTCGAAAAGATTGTCGGAAATCATCCCAAGATGCAGCACATCTACCGGATGGTTGAACAGGTGGCCGGAACCCGGACCAACATTCTCATCACAGGAGAGAGCGGCACCGGCAAAGAATTGATTGCCCAGGCGATCCACGATCAGAGTGATCGCCGCGATAAACTATTTGTCACCATTAACTGTGGCGGAATACCTGAAACCCTAATGGAGAGTGAGCTCTTCGGTCACAAGAAGGGGGCCTTTACAGGTGCCTCCCAAGATAAAAAGGGGCTTTTTGAAGAGGGGGACCAGGGGACTGTTTTTCTTGACGAAATAGGGGAGTTAAGCCTTCCGCTGCAAGTAAAACTACTCCGGGCGGTCCAGGAAAAAGTGTTTAAGCCGGTGGGCGGCAATGCAGATGTCACTGTTGACATCCGATTTATTTTAGCCTCAAACAAATCTCTCGAAGAGGAGGTCATTGCCGGTCGTTTTCGCGAGGACCTGTTCTACCGGCTGAACGTGATCGAACTGAAGGTGCCGCCCTTAAGGGAACGCAAAACAGACCTGCACGCCTTGAGTCAGCATTTTCTGGATAAGTACTCCCGAGAAATGGGCAAGGAGATAGCCAAGATATCCTCCTATGCCATAGATCTGCTCAATAAATATGATTTTCCCGGTAATGTCAGAGAGTTGGAAAACTTAATGGAACGCAGTGTAGCGCTGTCTACAACCAACATCATTCTGCCGGACAGTTTGGCCATGGCAACCCACAAACGCCGATGGGTAGAAGGCACCCAAGATGAGCGATTCGATCTGGAAGAAGTTGTCCATGGGGTGGACCTCAACCAGATCCTGCAAAAGATAGAGAAGGCCTATTTGAAAAAAACCATGGAATACGCCGACGGCAATAAGAAAAAGGCCGCGAAGCTACTCGGGTTGGGGTATCGCTCAATGTGGCATCGCCTGGACAAGCTCAGCGATGTGCAACATGAATAGTTGTTTACAAAATTTGTAACAGGCGTTCACAATTTTTGTAAACTATATTCCCTGTTTTGAGTCAGAAAGCTACGGTTCGTGAGATTCAAAAAATTTTATATATAAATACAACCATTTACTATAGAATATATTTTATCGCCCACGTGGCACATATCTTGCAGTTAAACCCGGTATTCAGTTCACTGGTTAAGGAAGACACCCATTCGGGGCACATAGAAATGAGTGAAGGCAAACATTTTTAAACGATTTACCATCAAGTTAAGAAAAACTGAAACCACTATTAGGAAAAGGAGAAAACCCATGCTACAAAAACTTAGAGGAAACAACGAAAAAGGTTTCACCCTGATCGAGCTGATGATCGTTATCGCCATCATCGGTATTCTGGCAGCCATCGCCATCCCGAACTTCATTACCTACCGTCAGCGCGGCTATGACGCGTCTGCTAACGCAGATGTGAAAAACGCCTTTACCGCTGCCCAGGCATACTTCACGGACTATGAAGACGGCTCTGTAGACACCACTAAACTTGGGTCGTACGGTTATGTCCCGTCCAGCTCTGTAACGATTACGGTTGGCGGCACGGATTCCAATAACCTTTCGATCACGTCATACCACTCCAAGGGTGGAAAGACCTACACTATCAGCAATATTGGTGAGATCACCAAATAGGTCGCATCATACCTGCTCGTTGTTGAGCAGTGGATATCAAAAAACAGGGGACATGGCTATTATGTTCCCTGTTTTTTTGGCGTGTGTCTGCGTGCTAACGCCTGGTATCTCTGACAGTATTCGGTCTTTACCAATCAGCGACCGACAAACGGTATGCTGAAACAGTTGGTTAAAAGGCGATGCAAAAAGAGACGTCCACAGAAAGAATAACATCGTCCCTGGATCGCGGGAAGTCCTCCCCGGAAATACTGCTCGGTGTCCCACGCGAAGCGCTTATTGCTCTTTTCCTGATTTTCTTTACCCTCTTTGTTTATTACCCTGTTGCCGGATATGATTATATCGATCTGGATGATGATGCGTACACGTTTCAGAATGAACAGGTTCGCAAGGGGATAAGCCTTGAGGGAGTCCAATGGGCTTTTCGTACTTTCGAGATGGCCAACTGGCATCCGCTGACCTGGTTATCCTATATGACGGATGTGACCCTTTTTGGACTGCATCCCGGCACTTTCCATCTTGTGAATGTGGCCTATCATCTGGCCACCACCCTTCTGATTTTTCTTCTCCTGCGGCAGACTACCGGCGCCGTGTGGCGCAGCGCCTTTGTGGCCGCTTTGTTCGCCGTGCATCCATTGCATGTGGAATCCGTAGCCTGGATTTCAGAGCGCAAGGATGTTTTAAGCACCTTTTTTTGGATGCTATGCATGCTGGTATATGTACGTTATACCAAGCATAGAAATTTAGGAATGTTTTGTGGGGCGGCACTGCTCTTCATACTGGGACTTGCCGCCAAGCCCATGCTGGTCACCTTGCCAATTGTACTTTTTCTTTTTGATTACTGGCCCCTGGGGCGATTTCCTATAGATTATCATGCGAAAAACGGCCTGCTGGCGAACCCTGTTTCCATAAAGTGTTTAGTTCTTGAAAAGATCCCTTTGCTCATCATTTCAACAGCACTTGGCCTCGTTACACTGGCAGCCCAGAAAAGTTTTATGGCTGTTCAGACGCTTGAAATGCTGCCGATGGTTACCCGGGTAGCAAACGCCTTGGTCTCCTACACCGGGTATCTGGTAAAGATGGCTTGGCCGGTTTCCCTGACAGTCCTGTATCCTTATCCTGACTACATCCCGGTAACCCATGCGGTGAGCTCGTTTTTCTTCATTGCGGCCCTCACTACCCTGGCCATTATATGGCGGCATCGCGCGCCTTATCTCATTTTTGGCTGGTTCTGGTATCTGATAACCCTGCTGCCCGTGATAGGGCTTGTCCAGGCGGGAAATCAGGCCATGGCGGATCGGTATACCTATGTGCCGCTTATCGGCATATTTGTGATGATAAGCTGGGGTATTCCCGATCTGTTTTATAGATGGCAGGTGAGTAGAAAAGCCCTTGCCATTATCGCCCTGGCCAGTCTGTCAGCCCTGGCGCTTACCACGCGACACCAGCTGCACTACTGGCAGGACAGTGTGATCCTGTTTCGGCATACAATAGCGGTTACCGGAGACAATTACCTGGTTCAGAACAACCTTGGCGTAGGATATGAAAAACAAGGCCGACTGCACGCTGCGGCTGAACACTACCGGGAAGCGCTGCGTATTCGCCCCGGGTTTTCGGTGGCCCGTTTCAATCTGGGGAACGTATACCAGCAACTCGGTCAACTTGATGACGCAATTGAAGAATATCTGCTGGCCCTGGAAAGTAATCCCCGGAACCCGGAGACATTGAACAATCTGGCGAAAGCGCTGGTAGAAACCGGGCATATTACGGAAGGACTGGCGTACTTCCGGCAGGCGCTGGAAGCTTTACCCGGCGACTCCGGCCTGTTGAGTAATTATGCGGCCGCCCTGGTTAATGATGGGCAGTATGCCGAGGCTATCGCCGTCTATGAAAAAGTTATCCGGCTGCAGCCTGGGTTTGCCCGGGCGCATCTGCATCTTGGCGTTATTCACGAGCGCCAGGGCCTGCTGCTGAAAGCAGGTGAGTACTATGATGCCACACTTCGCCTTTCCCCGGACAACTTACAGGCCCAAGCGGGAAAGCAGAGAATTAAGGCTGTTTTAAAAGGCAGACAAGATTAGCTTTTGGTGCGGCTCGCTTGACAGATAATGGCATTTTTGAAAAAAGTCAGGACCGAAATGACTATATTACTGATTAATCCACCTCTTTTCAAGAAAGAGACGAATGTGTGGCGGCATATAGACAGCTGCACACCGCCCTATGGTCTTGCCATTTTGGCTGCGATACTGGAGGATAACGGGACCACCGTTCAGATCCTGGACTGCACCGCTCTTGGCATTCCCGTCAGTCACCTGGAAGCCAGTCTGCCCCCCGGTCCGTTTGAGGTCATTGGTATCACTGCGTCCACCGCCCTTTTTCATAACGACATGCAGACTGCCCGGAAATGTCGAAAACGCTATCCTGGGGCAACCATTATTATGGGGGGGGTACACCCGACAGTGCTGCCCGAAGAGTGCCTGGCCAGCGACAATGTCGACCTGGTCGTCAGGGGCGAAGGTGAGCGATCGTTTTTACGTCTGGTCAAAGGTGAAGATCCGGCCCTGGTTCCCGGGGTCTCATACAGCCGGGAAAATGAGATCTTAAGCAATCCCGCAAATCAGCAGCCGGTCAACCTGGACGAGAATCCTATGTCGGCTTACCACTTGCCCCCCATGGAGCGCTACCACACTGCCCTGGGCAGTTCCCGGCGTTCACCGGGAATAGGGTTGATCGTTTCCAGGGGGTGCCCCGGCAGGTGCACCTATTGCTACGGTCATTTTCTGGGTCGTAAAGTCCGCTTTCGGGATCCGCAGCTCATCTATACCGAGATTCGGATACTGATGGAAACCTACGGCATCAGGGAGGGCGCCTTTTATGACGATACCTTTACTACTTATCGTAAGAAAGTCCGGGCACTGTGCAAGCTTCTGATTGACAACCATGCGGACCTTTCATGGTCTTGTTTTTCACGGGTGGATACCGTTGATCTGGAGACACTGAAAATCATGCGCCGGGCCGGCTGTCACCAGATCAGCGTGGGCATTGAATCCGGGAGTGAAGCGATTCTCGGGAACATTCAAAAAGATATCGATCTTGAAAAAGCAGTCCGGATGGTGGCGGACTGTAAAAAGGCGGGTATTATGGTGCGAGCCTGCTTTATGTTCGGAAACCCCGGGGAGACCCGGGAAACCATCCGCCAGACCATTGATTTCGCCAAGCGGCTGAATCCGGATATCGTTCTTTTCAATATTACGACCCCCTTTCCCGGAACCAAGATGTTTGACTGGGCCAGTTCAAAAGGCTACCTTACCACCTATGACTGGCGGGAGTACGACCTGGCCAATGTGGTGATGGAACTGCCGTCCATTGATAAACAGGACTTGATGCAAGCCTACAAACAGGGCTATCGTGAGTTTTACTTTCGGCCGACGTATCTCATGAAACGATTGCTGAAAATCAGGTCGCTGGAGGATATCAAACTGAACTGGAGGGGGCTCCAGGCGGTTTTTAAAACCGGGTGAACTGTAAACAAAAAACGTCGAATGATGATGAATCTGAATAGATAAAGGGTCAGTACTTCATGGAACCACAAAAACGCGATCACGGTTGCCGGGTTGTATCCATCATCATCCCAACCTTCAATGAGCGGGCCTACCTGAACCGGTTGGTGACCCGGGTTCTCAAAGCACCCCTGCCTGAATCGCTGGACCGGGAAATCATTATTGTCGATGACGGCTCAACAGACGGGACCCGTGACCTGGTAAAGAAACTGGTTGATGCGAACCAGCCGCTGATCCGGGCGTTCTACCAGGATCACAACCAGGGGAAAGGGGCCGCCACCCGACGCGGGATCGCGGAGACCACCGGTGACTTTATCATTTTCCAGGATGCTGATCTCGAATACGATCCCGATGAATACCCTTTGCTCCTGGAACCGATTATCAGCGGTGATGCGGATGTGGTCTATGGATCACGCTTTGCCAGTCGCAAAATAAGAAGGGTGTTCAACTATCACCATGCGCTGGGCAATAAGTTCCTGACGCACCTTTCAAATATGACGACCGGTCTGGATCTTACCGATATGGAGACCTGCTACAAGGCGTTTCGCGCTGATATCCTGCGCACGATGCCGCTTCGCTCCAACCGATTCGGGATTGAGCCCGAGGTCACCGCCAAGGTAGCCAAACGCAGCTGCCGGCTTTACGAAGTACCGATCAGTTACCGCGGGCGCAGTTACAGCGAGGGCAAGAAGATCAACTGGAAAGACGGTGTCGCGGCAATCTGGACCATTCTTAAATACTTCATTCTGGACGATTGCTTCGATGAACAGTTAGGTCAGGAAATGTTGCAGAGCCTCAGCCATGCCCGGCGATTCAATCACTGGATGGTTCGTATAATCGAACCCTATCTAGGGGATCACATTTTTGAAGTAGGGGCCGGAATTGGAAACATCAGTCGCCAGCTTCCCCAGCGCAAAAAATTATTTGTTTCGGAAATGCATGCGCCCTCTCTCGAGATACTTCGCCAGGCCTACAGTGGAAATGAGCTGGTCGATGTTGTAAAACTTGATTTGAACAACAAGGACGATTTTGAAGCCATCGGAAAGGAAATTTGTGACACGGTTGTCTGTCTCAATGTCCTTGAGCATATCGAAGATGATCGCAATGCGCTTGAACAGATGAGGGGCCTGCTTAAGTCCGGTGGTAGCTTAATTCTCCTGGTACCCCAGTATAAGTGGCTTTTTGGATCATATGACAAAAACGCCGGTCACTATCGCCGTTATTCCCGGAAGGATGTAGCGAAACTCCTCGAACAGGCCGGGTACCGGCCTGTTCGAATGAAGAATTTTAACTTCGCTTCCATCCCCGCCTGGTGGATCAACGCCTGCCTGTTGAAACGCAAAAAAATGGGCAGGATACAGCTCAAGATATTTGACACCCTGGTTCCCGTTTTGCGGTTATTGGAGTGGGCCCTGCCCCTGCCGGGGCTCTCCTTGATCTGCATAGCGGAAAAGGCGCAGCGTCATTAAATTCCCGTGGAAAATATCTTCTCACTCGATTTTTCTGAAAAAGGCAACATAGCCCACCCAGCCGAGTAGAACCAGGCACACAGCAGTAATTGAGATAGAGAGAAAAAGATAAAAGTGCTGAGGGCGACAGACAAAATCAACCCGATGCCGTCCCTTTTCTATTTCAACACCCTGGAACAAGTAGTTCAGCTTGAGGCATTCTTTTTCAACGCCATCAACCCACACCCGCCATCCGGGATAGGCGGATTCTGAAAGAACCAGAACTCCGGGCCAGTCTGCCGCTATTTCTATATGAATCGTATTGCTGTCTCGATAGTCTATTGCGGTAACCGGCTTAAATGCCTGATATTGGTATTTTTCAATGACTTTTCCCCAGGTAAGCGCAACCTTACGCGTATCAAAAGACGGGTTGGAAAGTTCTTCCAGAACCCCTTTTTGAGCAACCGCCAGTTTGCCGACTATCCAGGCTCTGGGTAGGGGGGTTTTAACCCGGTATACCCTGGAATTTACTTGCTCCAGTTGTCCATCCAGACCCGGGATTTTATCCAGCCGTTTTGGGGAGATTATGTATTTTACGTTCGCCATGCGCAGAAAGTTGATTTTTTGTTGCCAGGGTTTCAGGAGCAGCTCGGTTATGAAGTATTGATGTTTCAGTTCCAGGCCGGTTGCGCCGCCAGCATGCGAAAGATTGTTCAGGATACCCAGGTTAGGTGTGACAAAGGTCTGCCATTGTATGTGGGTGTTTTGGATTGACTTGGGTTTACCCGACGATACCGCTGGGATATCGGTATCTACATAAATACGGTGCAGGCCGGTATCCGCGATGACAGTCTCCAGGTCCTGATGACGGAAACGATAGAAAGCGGTGTCGACCACCGGGTTGAGGTTCCGATTGGCCAGATACAGATCCAGGGTCAGGACCACCAACAGGAATAAGAAAAGGCGGTTTAGCGGGACAGCCTTTTTCCGGCAGAGAAAAAGTAGGTGATGAACCCCGTAGGCCGCCATGACCAGCAAGCCGAGAATGGCCATCGACATGAACTTTTCGGGAAATCGAAAAGAGGGGAACAGGGCAAAAAAGAAGCGGTAAATGGGCGTGTTCTGCCCCAGGGCCAGCAGGATTCCGAACAGGAAGATCACCAGCCAGAGCGCTTTCTTACCTGAGAAATTAAAGCAGATGCCGAACAGTGCCAGAGGCAGAACCAGAAATCCCGGGTAGATGGTCAATAACCAGGGGATCTGGCCGTCAGCGGGGAAAAACCCGGAGAGGCTGACCGGATTTGTGCTGAAATCCGGGGGGAACGTTAAGGGCAGCACCAGGTGCTTGAGCATTGCCGGTGTTAGTGAAAATTCGGTCGCTTCGGCATAGCTGATTCCTTCAAGGCGGATGGAATTCTGATAGTCAATGTACATCGGACCCAGTTGGACCGCGGTAATGGCAATCGACAGTGCCAGCAGTGGCGGCACGCTGCACAGATTTTTCAATCTTGGACGCCAGCCTGTTTCGCCCGGTGGTAGCCAGACCAGCGCACAAAGAGACAGCATCCCGACGGTTATTAGCAGCAGTTGCGGTGCGCCGCCGAGCAGGGCCATACATAGAAAAAGAACTGCAAGGCCAAAATGTGATTTTTTTTATTAACGATGGCTTCGTGAAAAGACCATAAAATTGCAGGCATCCAGACCAGGGTCGGCAGGTGGTTCAAAACCGTAATCACACATATCGTGTAGCTGCCGTAACAATATGAGACGGCTGTAAAGACGCCCGCCTTTCGACTCAAGCCAAGCCCGGTGATGAGTAGATAGAAAAACCAGAAGCCCAGGATGAAGTGCACGACGATGAACACATTCAAAGAGAAGGGAAACGGCAGGAAACGAAAGACGAGTGACAGGGGGTAGAAGGCGGCGTTGAGTACAAAGCTGGCGTAAGGTGCGCCGCAAAAAAGCAGAGGATTCCAGAAGGGAAAGAATCCGCTTTTAAATGCCGCTGCCAGGAAAAATTTCAGGGGATAGAAAAAGCGATGGAAGTCGCGGAAAAAAAAGTCTTCTCCGCAAAGATCACCGGATAGAAAAACAGTAACGTGGTGACCAGGATAACCAAGACCGGAAAGTATTTTGTCAGAAATCGCTTTAGCATTTACTATCAGATAACAGATACCGTCAGGGCCAGTCAAACGCAATCAGTGTATCTGGAAACCGTGGTATCGAACTCCACTTCCGGGTCCTCGCAGAGCAGTGCCCCGTATCCCCGGGCATTTATGATCCCGGTTGTTTAGGTAGGTTTTCTTTACTTGTCAAGATTCGTATGGTAAGAATAGCGGTAAGCTTTTCTACTTTTTTTGTAATAATTTCAAAGGGTATTATGTATAAGAACCAGAAAGTGGTCGTCGTTATGCCGGCTTACAATGCGGCCATGACGCTGAATAGAACCCATAGTGAAGTTCTGCAACAGGAAATAGTTGACCTGGTTATTGTCGTGGATGACGGCAGTAGCGATATAACCGTTGACATCGCCCGTAAACTGCCCCAGACAATCGTTTATGTTCATGATAAAAACCGTGGCTATGGTGGTAATCAGAAAACCTGCTACAAACTGGCGCTGAACCATGGCGCCGATATCATCATCATGGTTCACCCTGATTACCAGTATACGCCCAAGCTGATTCCGGCCATGGCATCTTTGATCGGAAACGGCCTTTACCATTGTGTACTCGGGTCGCGCATCCTGGGCGGCTATGCACTCAAAGGCGGCATGCCCTTGTGGCGCTACGTTGCCAACCGGTTTCTGACTTTGTTCAGCAACCTCTTATTCCGCGCCAAGTTATCTGAATACCACACCGGCTACCGGGCTTATTCCCGAAAATTGCTGGAAGAATTGAATTTCGAAAATAATTCTGAGGATTTTATTTTTGACAACCAGATCCTGGCCCAGATCCTGTGGGATGGGTTCATCATAGCCGAAGTCAGTTGCCCGACCCGGTATTCCCCGGAAGCGTCATCAATAAATTTCTGGCGCAGTGTCCAATATGGGGTCGGATGCCTGGCTGCCGGCATTCAATTCCGGGTAACCCGGTTCGGCCTCTATAACTCCAGGTTGTTTCAAACTAAAAAATGAGACGCCAATCACACCTGCCCGATTGCGCAGAATATCATTTTACTCAGTTCTTAAAAGCCTGGTCCTCAGGGCCAGGTCAGAGATATTTGGCTCTGCCGTAAAAGATTGTAGTGGCGCTCAGGTTTCAAGGTAGAAGGCTGAAGACTGAAGGTAAAAACACTACTGCGCAATTAGACTCAAGCGTCACACGGGCAGATTGGTTTTAAGGTTTTTCTTCAGCCTTCAGTCTTTGACCTGATCCCCTGGATCCGGTCATTTTAGAACTATGTTTGTCAGGGTGCTCGCCCCTTCAAGGGGCAATCCAAAGCCTGGCCCTCAGGGCCAGGATTCTTTACTTAATTTGCGAGACACAAGAATAGATAATTGCAGGTGGTATCTGTAGCGTTTCGGCCAGGGACAGAAAACCCAGATTATGATATTCTTCAGCGAATCAGTCAGCCGGTTCCGCGGTGTTTCGGGGCATAAGCGCATCATCATCCAGATCAAACAGAAAACAGGGGCCGGCATCCTGGACATCCAGTACAAACGCCTGTAACAGTGCCGACCAGCCCAACAAAAAGGGCAGCAGGGCGAGCATAACCGTCCCCGTGGTAGCCGCAACCCGGGTTGTATAAGACACCCACCACGCTGCGCCTCCCCAGAGGACGCCCCATGTGGTGGCAATGATACCGAAGCAAGCCAGGATTGCAAAGGGCGACAGGCTGCGAAATATGTATTTTTGATAAATACGGTAAAGATACCCCCGCAAGAGCTTGCCCGGGAATGACACTGCAATGCGGGTTAAATTCATTGAAGAGGTAGCCGAATCATAGTTCGCCGGTAAGTAAATCTCGGCAATTTTGGCGCGCATGATATTCAACTGGATCAGCATACTGTTCTCGAAAAAATACCCTGAATCTATCTTGGTCAGATCAAGCCGTTTCAGCATTCTGCGTGTTATCACGATATAGCCGTTCTGCGGATCGAAAACATTCCAGTATCCGGAAACAAACTTTGTCAAAAACGTCAGGAAGAGATTCCCGAGCAATCGGATTTTCGGCATGGTTGCAAGGCTATCGACATGACCGAAGCGGTTGGCTTTGATATAATCACACTGGCAGCATTGGGCAGCGGCAACAAACCGGTCAAGATACGTCGGATCCATTTGGCCATCAGCATCGATTTTGGCAACCAGGGTGGCATCTGATTGAAGTGCCTTATTAAAGCCGGAAACCATCGCCCCGCCAACACCCAGGTTGCGGTCATGACGGACCAAGGCAATGCGCCTGTCAGGGAGGCCGGCCACGATTGGGGCGGTTTGGTCAGGCGACGCGTCATCTACCACGATGATCTGATCCACACAGTCCGGGATCTGCTGTAAAACGGAGGCAATAGTTGCTTCCGCCCGGAAAGCAGGTATGACGACCGACAGTTTAAAGGCTTTCGTTTCCATGAGAATGGCCTTTCAGTTGATTTTTGTTCAATAAGAACGGCAGGCTTCGGGCAATCGAGATGGCGCGGCGAATGCCTGCTTTCGAGGAAAGGATATTTTGTAAATAGCGTATGATGATGCGTGGGCGCAAATAAAAGCGACGGTAAAATTCGGTATGTTTCGTGATCAAGGTTTCCATGGTAAGTCCTTTGGGTACAAAGACGGGATTCCACATATTAAATTCGGCCCAGTCGTGCCGGGAAAGCGTCCCATGCTGATTCGCGGTACGGTATTGTTCCGTGCCGGGAAGCGGGGTGTTCAGGGTTACCACAACATCATCCAGAGGCAGATCAGCAGCCAGCTGAATTGTCTGGTCGATGGTGGCTACGGTTTCCCCCGGATGCCCGACTATAAAAAAGCCTTTGGTGCGGATTCCCACCCGGCGGCACCAGCCAATTACCCGCCTGGTTTCACTGAGTGAAATATTCTTTCTTATCAAGCGTAAAATATCCGGGTTGCCGGATTCGATTCCGAAGGAAATGTGCCAGCAGCCATGATCTTTCATGAACCTTAGAATGTCCAGATTCACAGTATTGATTCGGCTCATGCAGGTCCATGGGAATCGTATCTTTTTCTTCTCGAGAATCCGGAAAAGTGACAGGATCCGATCAGAGTTTATCGTAAAAGTATCATCAACAAACGCGATTTCCCGGATATGATAGCGCTTATACAGGAGTTCAATCTCAGCGGCTATATTCGCAGGGCTGCGTTGGCGCAACACGCGCCCAAAGGCAGAATGACCACAGAACGTGCACTGGTTGGGGCAACCGCGGCTGGTGATAATGTTTGCGACCGGTAGCTGTTGATAATTTGTCGGAGGTGGATTGTAGCGTGAAAAATCGGGGACAAGGTCATAGGCCGGAGTGGCTATTTTATCCAGATCCTGAATAAATGGTCTGGGCGGGGTCTGGACGACTGACCCGCGATTGTCAAAGGCCAGCCCCGGTATGTCGGCTACCCTTCCTTTCTTCTCCAGGCAGTCGATCAACTCCAGAAAGGTGGTTTCACCTTCTCCCAAAACGGCAAAGTCGACTTCTGGCCGACTGACAACGGTTTCAGAAGCCAAGGTAACATGCGGTCCGCCAAAGACTACCGGAATATCCTGAATTCGTCTTTTGATTGCGCGGGCGGTTTCCAGGGCACGGGCAAGCGCTACGGTGGTTGTGCTGATACCGACTATGTCCGGGTGAAAATCTGCCGTGGCGGATCCGACCTCGGCAACTGTCAGGCCACTGGCCTCCGCGTCGATAACATCGGCAACATGGCCGGCCTTGCGAACAGCGGATGCCAGGTAATATACGCCCAGGGGTAGTTGCCGCCCACCGGAGTGCCCGATATCGGATGAATACCTTTCCCGCATAGTGATAGGTGGATATATCAGCAACACTCTCATGATGTTCCCCCATGCGATTTCGCGAATGTCTGAACGGATCTTAAAGCTTCCCTGGCGATTTTGAAATCGGGGTCCAGGCGCGACGCCTTTTGAAGATAAGAAATCGCTTCATCGTCTTGGTTGAGTTCAAACAGGGCCATCCCCATGTGGTAATTCGCCTTTACATGGTTCGGGGCCAGGTGCAGGGCCGTGTTAAGAAATTTTATCGCTTCGATCGGTTTTCCGCTCTGGCGCAGGAGGGCGCCCATATTTACATACGCCTTAACGGAATTTGGACCCGCCGTTATCGCTTTTTCGAAGGCTTCGGTCGCCTCAGGGACACGGCTTTGCATAATGTATATGAGTCCGGTGTTTGTAAGGGCGGCCACATGGTTGGGTGCAACCGTCAGGGCCGCATGAAAGTGTGGCAAGGCGGATTCAAGATCGCCCTGACGGGCATATATGATGCCCAGATTATTCTCGATTTCGACATATACGCCCCTGCTGCTCAAGTACTGTCTGTATAAATCATCCATTTTACCTAAAGGGATCGCGGTCTTCACATATAGCGCTGCCTTTTCTTTTTCAATCCGCATGGCCGCATTTAGAGTGGATAGGGCGGATTTATAATGGCCCTTTTCAAGCAGTGCCTGGCCAAGATTTGTATGTGCGCGACTGTTGCGCGGATACTTCAGGGCGGCATCTTGCCATATGGAAATTTTACTCCTGTAATCCCAGTTTCGGAAAGACGTTAGAACGCATAAAGAAAGGCTCATAAGAATAAAAAAATACCATATCCATCTTTGCGAACCAGCCAAGGACCTTCCCCGCTGCGCACTCAGGCGTATCATGAAAACGTTGTTTGCCTGAAAAACCAATAGCACCGCTGGAACTACAATCGCTGCCAAAGACAGATACATGCGATGCTCAAACGCCAAGTCCGGTAAATGGACAACCGTTGTGGGCGCGAGAATCAGAAGAAACCACACAGCGGGAAAACTTAGCAGACTCCGTTTCAGAATACTCCAGAAAGTTAAGATCACAAACGACATGAACAGAAGACAAGCGGGCCAGGCAGCGCTCCAGCTTGCCACCGGCCAATCATAATCGATGCTGAGAGGCGATGGCCAGAAAGCCAATCTGATATAGTGTAAGACTACCTGCGGCTGGGTGCGCCAGTAGTCATATGCAGAATACACCTCGGGCCCGGCCATTGTAGACATTGTTCCGCCCGCTATTACGATGGCAACCATGAACATGATGCCAACTGCCAAAGCGGTGTAAAGTAGCCGAGATCGTTTGAGAGCCGCTATGGGCGAGTGATTCATAAACAGACAATCGTAATAAAAAAGGAGTACCGGTGCGACAATAATGACCTCTTTAGCACCCACCCCTGCCAAGAACGCGAACACGGCAGCCAGGTGCCAGGTCGTCTGTTTTTCAGACTGCCAGCCACGGATAGCAAAGTAAAAAACCAGAAAAAAACAAAGCCCCATGAAAGATTCGCATCTTTGGATGGTATATGTAACTGCTTGAGTCTGGAGAGGATGTATCGCCCAGATCAATGCAGAAACAAACGCCATGGGGGTTGCATAACTTCGAACCGATTCCGGAAATACGCTGCCGGCAAAGGTCTTTCTCAAAATCCCGAACAGGGTAAGGGCTGCAAATACATGAATCAGCAGGTTAAATAGGTGATAACTCCAGGGCGCCAGACCACCGATAGCGTAATTTAAAGCGAGCGTAAAATTGATCAGGGGGCGTCCTGCAATGCCGGTTTCGGCAGTTGGCACGAATGCACTGAAAACCGAAGGTACTCCGCGAATAGAGGGATTTTCAATGATGTTGATGCCATCATCGAAAAAAAAAGGCACCTGAAAAGTGTTGGCATAAACAAGTGTCGTAGCAACGATGATAGTGAGCGCACATTGGCGGGTATATTGATGAAAACCGGATTTCATATCTTTAGTCAATTGTGCAGCCATGCGGTGTTTATTTGATCGGCCGCTGGTTCTTTTTAAGGCGTTCAAGGGTGTTTTGCAGCCGCTTGTCTCCCGGGTTAAGGGAGAGCGCCTTTTCTATATAAATAATTGCATTTCCCGAATCGTTGTTCAACAAGTGGACAAACCCCAGGTTGCGATAGCCTCCGACGTGATTCGGACTCAGCCGGATGACCATGGAAAAATCTTCGATAGCTGCCCGGTATTCAGCCAGCATGGAGTGGCTTTTCCCTCTCAGGTTGTAGGCCGGCGCAAAACCGGACTCCAGGGCCAGTGCCCGGGAGGCGGCCTCAATGGCACCGGCATATTGGCCGGTGTGGAACCTGGTACGGGCCTCCAGTTCATAGTGGATCTTGGTGGCCTGATACCATTTTTCAATTGTCTGGATTTTGTCGGTTAAAAACGCATTGGACAATAGGTAGACAATTGCAACACCTCCCAGAACAGCACCCAGGGCAAACAATCGTCCGGACCGCAGCAACTGAAATAAACGTAGGCACGCAAAGGCCGCAAACAGGCAAAAGTAGGGGACTGCCGGTATCCGGTAGCGTGACTGGACGACAAAAATCAGGCCCGACGCCAGGTAGAGCAAGATCATACCGTAAAGCGGCAGCAGGCGCGTGATTTGTCCGGCCGCCAGCAGCATGCCAATCACTGCCGGTGCGATGATCCAGGAGATTTTGATAAACGGGTACCCCAGACTGGCTTTGTATTCCTTGTAGGCGGAGGCGATATAATGCAGTTCATAGTCTGATAAAAAAAACAGGAGTTTCTCCCATTGCCTTTGGAAGTAGCGCCCCGGCTCGGCAGCGATGTCCTCAAGGGTTCTTTGGGTCCAGAATTTCGAGGACTCGGAAGGGGACAGCTCCCGGCTGGCCTGCTTGGACGCTGCCTGCCGGAAGGCCGCGTGCGCGTAATCCGGCTCTTTTGCATTTTCCTCGACAAAACCCTGATCCGGTAAGCCGGCCCATTCCACGACGGTCGCGTCTTTTGAATTGCCGTGGAAAAAGACCTTTCCCGCGTCGGCGGTCACAAGGATAACGTCGTCCAGCAGAAGATAATTGCGCAGGGTGATCGAAAAGACGATGCTGAGCGCAACCACGCAAAAAAGCATGAGGGTTGCGGCCGTTTTTGCTAAAGATTTTCCGGACGCGGGCTGCACGCTGAGCCAAAGGCAGGCCAGGGGAATAAACAGCAGAAAACTGGGTTTGGTGATGATCGAAATCCCGGTGAAAAGAGCGCTGAGAAACAGCCACAGATGCGTCCGGCGATATTCGTCCGCCTGTTCTGAATCCACGTGTCGGTATAGAAACAGGACCGCCAGGAGATTGAAAAAGATAACAAAGACGGTCGGCTCAAGGGTGGTTTCCAGGATAACGAGATTGCCGTAGGCCGCGAGGCCCGCTCCGGCCGCAAAGCCCAGGGCGCGGTTTCTAAAAATCCGCTGCCCCAGAACGGCGGTGAGCCAGCAGTTGAGTGCGCCGATTACCGCCTGGATAAATTTGAAAAGGCCCCATTCTCCGGCGGTCAGCCAGCGAAAGGCGGTTAAAAGATAAAGGTAGGCCGGGCTGAGGTCGGCCAAGCGGTTACCGAGGCTTTCGCCGCCGGCCAGTTTGTCGGCAAAGTAGGGATATTTGTCAAACAGGACCGCTTCATCCAGGTAGAGGAGAAACCAGCAGCGTATTGCCATGGCCGGGATGAAAACGGCCATGAAGAAACCTAAGTCTTTTGAAATGAGGTGCTTTCTAGCGGCTGGCTGGCCCTGAAGCATGATCACGACCTTGTTCTTGATCTGATTTTTAGTTTCCACCTTTATGCCGGATGCGACTTCAGTGAACTTTCTGTGGTCTTGGATTGTACTGACCGACGCGGGGTGTTTAGTGCCGGTAAAACCTAACACACCCGGATTCGGAATGTAAATATCATATGCGCCAATATGATATTGGCAAAAGTAAATTCTCTATGATAGGTTGGGAAAGCTTGAATCCCGGACAGAGTCGTCAACCGCAACAGTGGCGCGTGCCCGGGCCAAATACTAAGTTAGCAACGAAACCTCAATATACTATGGCAGGCGATTTTCCCCAATTGAATTCCCTTAAAATGGCCGGACGGATCTGGCGGCTTGTGGCGGCCGTGCTGATTGCCGTGACCGTTATCAGTGTCCTGGTGCTGGCCGGTACGCCACCGGTCAGCAAAGATGCCCTGACCCACCACCTGGCCCTTCCCAAGCTCTACCTGGCAAAGGGGGCCATGGTTGAACTGCCCGATCGGGTATTTTCCTACTATCCCATGAACCTGGACCTGCTTTACATGGTACCGCTCTACCTGGGGAACGACATCATTGCGAAGTATATGCACTTTTGCTTTGCCCTGCTCACCGCCGGGTTGGTTTATCGTTTCCTTAGAAATCGGATTGGAACCGGTTATGGTCTGTTTGGGGCACTGCTTTTTTTGTCTACCCCGGTGATACTGAAACTCTCTGTTACTGTGTATGTCGATTTGGGGCTCGTATTCTTTTCCACCGCCGCCCTGCTGGCGCTCCTGAAATGGCGTGAGCAGAATTTTAAGACAGGCTACCTGGTCCAGGCTTCCATCTGGTGCGGTCTCGCCCTGGGAACCAAGTATCACGGACTGATTGTTTTCTTTGTCCTGGTGAATCTGTTGTTCCTGGTATCTGCCCGTTGGGCGCCCCCCCGTCGGGGCAGTGCGCTACAGGCGCTTAGGCATGCCGGTGTTTTTATAGTCATCGCACTGATTGTTTTTTCGCCCTGGATGATTCGCAACACGCTGTGGAAGCAAAATCCGATATACCCATTGTTCAATGGCTCCATCCAGGCACTGCTCAACAGAGCTGTCGACGCGACGCCCCCGGCAGAGGTGGCCACCCCTGCCAGAACAACGCCCACCCATACACCGCTGAATCACTTTTCCTACCGGGCCAACGCATACCAAGAGAGCGGTGTGGATATTGCGTTGATACCGCTGCGTATTTTCTTCCAGGGCCAGGATGGCACCCCGCAGTTTTTCGATGGGATCTTGACCCCCTTGCTTTTGCTGCTGCCGATTTTCGCATTCGCGGGCATTCGGGCAGACCCGGTTCCCAGCAGGGTTGAAAAAACAGTGCTTTTATTGTTTGCCGTCCTGTTTATTCTCATCATCTTCGTATCCATAGATATGCGTATCCGGTATATTCTGCCGGCGGTTCCGCCGCTGGTCATACTGGCGGCCTATGGCGTTCGCAACCTGATTGCCAGGACAGCCGGGATGGTATCCACAACCCGGCGTCAGGCGATCCTGGTTGTGGTCGGCATGGTGATAGCCGGACTCTGGCTGCCGAACTTTTTCTATCTGGCCGGCCCGTTCAAGACTATTCAGCCGATAGACTATATCAGCGGGCGGCTTACGCGGGATACCTATATAGAACAGTTCCGGCCGGCGCTGTCCGTTCACCGGTATGCTGCCCGCCATCTGGCGAAAGATGCGGTCATACTGGGGCTTTTCCTGGGAAACCGCAGTTACTACAGCGATCGCGACCTCGTTTTCGACAGCGGTATCTTCCCGGACGCCGTCCAACAGGCTGCGGACGCCGGGGAAATAGCCGTCCGTCTGCGAGCACAGGGGGTGACGCATTTGATTGTGCGCTACGACCTGTTTGTCACCTGGGCCAATGACAATTTTACTGCTGCGGAAAAGGGGCGGGTGCAGACATTTCTCAATGATATTGCCCCGAGTTTGTACACCGGTCGGGGGTATGGCCTGCACGCGCTCAGCGCCGGATGAAGCGGGCTTGTTAGGCAATCGTCACCCCGGTGGTTGCATAATTACCGGGAATCTTTTATTGTGCAGGCACCGGTAAAAAGCTGTACGCGCACCTGAACCCGAAATGAATCCGATATGTATAAAGACAAGACCATTCATGTAGTCGTACCCGCACATAACGAATCCAGCCAGATTGCCGCGGTCATTAAAAGTATGCCGTCTCTGGTTGACCGCATCATAGTGGTAGATGATGCCAGCAAAGATAATACGGTTGAAATCGTGGAAGGGTTTACCGGGGAGGGGGAGCGCACAATTTTGATCCGGCATGAAGTAAATCAGGGGGTAGGGGGGGCGATCGCAACCGGCTATAAATATGCCCGCGATGCGGGCGCCGATGTGGCCGTCGTGATGGCCGGCGACGGGCAGATGGATCCAGCTGATCTTGAAAACATCATTGATCCAGTGGCAACCGGGGAGGCGGATTACACCAAGGGAAACCGCCTGTTCTATGGAGATGCGTGGAACATGATTCCCCACCATCGCTACCTGGGAAATTCATTTTTATCTTTGTTGACCAAGGTCGCGTCCGGCTATTGGCACATTGCCGATTCCCAGAGCGGCTACACGGCTGTTTCCAGCCTGGTGCTCAAACGAATTGATCTGGATAAGATCTATAAAAGATATGGGATGCCCAACGATATCCTCATCAAACTAAACGAGTTCGACTTTGTTGTTCGCGATGTGCATATCCGGCCGGTTTACAATGTCGGGGAAAAGTCGGGGATTCGTCTGCCGTCAGTGATTCCGAAATTATTGTGGCTGCTGTTCAAAGGCTTCTGGCACCGAATGTTCTTCAAATATGTATTAAAGGATTTTCACCCGCTGGTATTTTTCTATACCCTCGCGTTTGCCCTGCTATGCTGTAGTCTGCCGCTGATGGGCCGTTTGCTGTATGTCTGGGCGGTGACGGGTGATATTCCGGACATGAACGCTTTATTATTGTCATTTACCCTGATCAGCGGGCTGCAGTTACTGTTGTTCGGAATGTGGTTCGACATGGATCACAACAAGAAGTTGAAGTGACCTGATCCGCTATCGTCAGCTGTTCAGCCAATTCCAGGTTATCTGAATTCCTTCCTCCAGGGATACCGTTGGTGTCCAGCCGGTATCTTGCTTGAGACAGCTGGCATCGAGAACTATCGCCTGAACATCCACCAACCGATTTGAAACATGGCGGGTTTTAAGCTTGCGGCCGCTCACCGCTTCAATGATACCGATCACGTCCATCAAGCTGTAGCCGCGGCCGGTGCCGACATTGTAGATGCGCCGGGGGTGCTCAGCCCGAATAAGCGTTTCAAGAGCCCGGGCAATATCATCTATATAAAGAAAATCGCGGACAATTGTTCCATCGCCCCAGATTTCCATCTCAGAGTCATTGCGCAGGTGTTCAAGAATGGTCCGGATTACGCCGAAGCCGGATTGAAAATGCTGGCCCGGGCCATATACATTGGAAGGGCGCACGATTGTGACCCGATGACCGCTTAAATGGGCAAACGTTCCCAGGAACGTTTCAATGGCCAGTTTCCCCGCGCCGTGATACGAGAGCGGTTGCAGGGCCATGTCTTCACTGGCCGGGATTTTCTTGGGGTTTCCATAGAGTGTGCCACCGGAAGAGATAAATATCAGGTGTTTGTTATCATAATTGCTTAACAGCTGTAGGAATTGAAGGGTCGGACGGATGTTTAGTTCGGCTTCCAAAGATGGTCTCCGGGCGGATACCCCCGGCGATGTGCGGGAAGCGAGACGCACGATGGTTTCACAGGTCGGCAACAATTCTGTGATCAGACCGGTATCCGCCAGATTGCCTTTGTAGCGACTGCAGTTTTTGTAGTCGGTACTTTCCTGTAAATGTCTTGAGACGACATGTACCTGATACCCGCCTTCTGATAATTGCCGGGCCAGTGCGCTACCGATGAAACCATCCCCCCCGAGCAGCAAAATATTGTTTCGATTCATATCTCTCCAGTCATGACATCCCGGTAAGCCTGCCGATACCGGGCGGCACAATCGTCCCACGTGCCGATGTGCTGTTTGACCCATTTGCGGGCGTTTTGCCCAGTGTCCAAATTGGTATCAGGATCGTTCAAAGCGGTCATGGCCCGGCTCATATCGCCTCTGTCGCGGACCAGCCATCCTGTTTTTGCATGGGCGATGACATCCCGGTGGGCGTGAGTGTCAGAGGCAGTGACGGGCACCCCAGCGGCCATCGCTTCCAGGATGACCTGGGGCCGACCCTCATCGTGTTCGCTAAGCGTCAATAACGCGCGGGTGGACGGATACCAGGTCTTCTTAAGATCGTGGGGGGTGACCGGTCCGTGAAATGTGGCCCATGGCGGCGGTGAAAAATCCTGTCTGGCGGGACCGAACAAATGCAGCTCAGTGTTTTTCGCCAGTAAGGGTTCGATCCAGTCGAAAAGGGGGCCCAATTTCTCCGGAGTCATCCTGGATACAACGATCCAGCGATCGGCCTGAAGCGTCTCGGCCCGTCTTTCAATTTTGAACCACTCGCGCCCGACCCCGAAAGGAATGGGGCGGATCGCGGCCAGGTCCCCGAATGCCGTTTCCAGCCCGGGAACCATCCAGTCGGCATTGGGTGCTATCAGGCAGGCCCTCGATGTCATTACAGTGCGCAGCAGGCGCGTCATACCGGGAATCCGCAGGAGGCCATAATCGCTTCCCAGCACGGATACCACCAGTGGCTGCCGGCCGCCCCACAGGGGCAGGGCATTCTGGAGCCAGTGGGCATGAATCACATCTGCAAAACGATGGCGGCGGTATGCTTTGGTGAGAAATAGCAAAAGCATTGCAGCGGTGCGGATACTGGCGACATTTTTCCGGCGAAGACTGGCCGCAATACCACCGGCTGCCATCAGTCGTTCCAGCCAGGCGTCGTCTGCCGCCCGCGTGGCTCTGCGGACAGTCGGGGGCGATGTGCCGGGGGGTGCCCAGAGGTGGATCCGGGCATCTATATCTTTGCTCAAAGCCGTGACAAGGTCCGCGATAAAGCGGCCGCGCCAGTCACTGGCATTCCGAGGGTAAGATGTGCTGGTCATAAAAACTGTATACATGGCCCCCCGTGTTCGTTCCGTATGCAATAATTGCCTGTCGGTAGCGTTACAGAAATGCGGTCGCAAGTCTACCTGATCGCCGCGGCATGCCGCGGTCGGCGAGCTTAGTCCCGGTTTCAATACAGCCGGAGACGATTCACCAGCAGGTTCCGAAAGCGTTTCCCGTACCCGATCAACCGCCCGGCGGGACCCGCCCAGAGCGGCTGGGCCTCAATTTTCATCAAAATGCGGTATATGTTGTAATATACGCGATTCAGGCACCAGGTGTTATGCTTTTTGAATAGCAGCAGACCCTCGTCGTACTTGGTTTTGCCGGCCTGGACAGTTTTTGCCGCAGCGTGGATGCGGCAGGTAGCATAATCGGCGTCTGTTTTCACGAAACGAAATCCGCACTGGTAAGCACGCAGCCAGAAATCCCAATCCAGCAGGAAATGGAGGTTTTCATCAATCCGGTTCTTTTCCCAGACATGCCGCCGGAAGAAGCAGGCCGGCTGCAGCAGGAAATTATTCTTGTTTAAGTTTCTAAGACTGACCTGGAATTGGCGGTTATCCAGAGTATTGATAAACCAGCGATGGCCGGCCGCGGTGCCGTCACCGGCTATGGGACGGGCGTTCCCGACCACGATGTCGGCATCGTACCGGGAAAAGGTGTCCCGGACATGCTGCAGGCTGTCGGCCGTGAGGTAGGTATCATCGCTGTTGAGCCATGCCAGGATGCTGCCGGAGGAGCGATCGAATCCCCGGTTGATTGCCTGGGATTGACCGGTGTCAGGGCGGCTCCACCACGTGAAGGTGAAGGATCGGCAGGCAAACGGGAAATCGCCGCTTCTGTAAAGCGCATCATACCGCTCGAGGATGTCCCGGGTGGCGTCCGTTGACCCGCCGTCGGCCACGATATGTTCGAGATCAAAATCGCCCTGCTGCGACCAGATGGACTTGAGCGTTTCTTCGATAAAGGCCGCCTGGTTATAGGCGGGGGTGATAATGGATATCTTCATAGTACCCCGTAAGGCTGCGATCAGGGAGATTGAACCGGTATCGCGTGCTTAAACTCTTAATTGTGCAAACTTCGGCGAATCAGGGTTGAGACTGCTCCCGACAGACATTGCGGCCATTTTGCCGCTGCCGTTGCAAGCGCCCGCAGGTGCTCTGCCATTACACCGAATTGACCGGTACCCATGGAAAATAGGATCATCTTCATCAAGATGGCCTGGTAATGCACCGGGTGTTTAGCATACAGCCGTCTGTGTTTGGTGACGATGATCCTAAAAGCCGCGGAAAGCAGGTGGGCCTGGCGGCTGATGCTGTCCGCACTGATGGAGACGTCAACCAGCGGATAGCCAAGGTAAATAAAATCCGCGGCCGCGGCAAGCCGGATGGCCAGATCCCAGTCCTGCAGGCGCGGCAGGCGTTCATCGAATCCACCCACGGCTGTGAGCAGTTCTTTTTTGACCAGCAGCGCCTGGGTCGTGATGAAACTGCCGAATAGCAGTGGTTTTAAATAATTTCGATAGCCCGGCCGGATATGCCATCCGGCCTTGGGGATATAGATCGTTCGAGCGGCGTTTTTCCTCAGAAAACCGTGACAGCAGACACTCGCCTGGTTTCCGGCGTGTGTCAAAGCATCTATCTGGTGCGCCAGTTTATCAGGATGCCAGCGGTCATCACTATCCTGAAAGGCAATCCACTCACCGCGAGCCTGCTCGATCCCGATGTTTCGGGCAGCCGCGGCGTCCCGTGAGCGGGCTTGCGGCAGGTAGCGGATACGCGGGTCATCCAGAGCGCTTACAATTCGGGCGGTGTTGTCCGTGGACCCGTCATCCACAATCAGCAACTCCAGGGGCGCATACGACTGACCCAGCACACTGCGGGCTGCGGCTGCGATGGTTGCTTGCCGATTACGCGTGGGCAGAATGACACTGATTGTCGTTTGGGGTCCCGCCTTGCTTGAACAGAGGGCGCCTTGTCGCGATAAAGGGTTCATTTCCAGACAAACACCACTTCTTGCTCACAATCTATGGACAGGGAAGGCAGATCGCCGGGGTCGACCAGGGCTTCTTTTTCAAAAAGGCGTACCCGAAATCCCGCCCCGGACAGCCGGTCCGGGTAGTCCTTACCATAAAGGCGGACGTGGTCCCACTGGCCGAAAACACGCTCTCTTTCAGCAGGATCGGTGATGGTGGCATCCTCAAAAGTCTCTTTGTCGGACATGGGCACCTGAATACTGCCCCAGGATCCGGGCTTCATCACGCGATACAGCTCGGCCATCGCGGTCCGATCGTCCGGGATGTGTTCCAGGACATGATTGCACACGACGGTATCAAAACTATTGTCGGGGAAGGGCAGACAGGTGAGATCGGCGGACACGCTTGCCTCCGGGGAGTTTAGATCGATGGAGATGCAGGGCGCGTAATCGGCAGCCGTCGCCAGTTTGTTGGCAATGGAAGCCTCCGGCGCGACATGCAGCAGGCGTCCCCCGGTTTTTAACAAACCTTTGTGGGCGAGTTTTTGAATCGCGATCCGCAGGAGGCGATGACGTTCGAACGCGCCGCAACCGGGGCAGACAGCATTCAGGCGCCGGTCGGTACCGGTCGGCAAAAAGGCGCGACACCCCTTTTCACATATGGGGCAATACAGTTTCCGGCCGCGCAGCCACAGGGTGCGGATGGCTTTCAGGCCGGCATTGAAAACAGGGGGTTTGACAATCACGATACGCTCCACCGGCTGCATACGCGGCCTTGCGGCCGGCCTTTGCAGCCATCAGAAGGGTTAGATACTGGGGTTATGACCTGATGAATTCAGCACGTCGGCATACACCTGGGCGATCGCCTGGGCTGATCGCCGGATATCATGTTGTTTTTCGATGAATGTCCGGTTTTCGCGGACCAGGCGATCCCATCCGGATGCGGTCAGTTGGTCTATTGCGTGTGCCAGGGCTCCTTCGTCGCCTTCCCGGACCAGGCGTTGCCGGTTCGATTTGCCCAGGACGTTGGGGATATCGCAGTGGGTTGTGCTGATAACCGGCATTCCGCTGGCGGCGGCTTCGATGATGGTAACCGGGGCGCCTCCTTCGGTGTCGCCGTTGGCGGCCGTTCGGCTGGGAGACAGGAAGATGTGGTGGCGGTAAAATTCCTGCAAGATGCGTTCGTAGGGCTGAAAACCCAGAAAGCGCACCTGCCCGGAAAGCTTCCAACGGTCGACGGCGACCTGTATACGTCTTTTCTCAAGGATGTCCCGGTTTTCTGTGGTCGCATCGCCGATAACGGTCAACTCAAATTCCAGCCCGCGTTGTTTCAGGCGCCCCAGTGCTCCGATCGCATCAGGGATGCCTTTTTTTTCACGAAACGCGCCCACGATGAGAAAGCGGGGTTTGCTGCCGGGTTCCAGCGTGCGCGGAGAAAAGGAGATACGCTCCAGATCGATGCCGATAGGTATGACACGTATTTTGTGTTCGGGACACCCGAGGGCAACCAGGTTGGCAGCCATGTGGCGGCCTTCGCAAATTACCTGGTCTACGACCTGAAACATATAGCGATAACGCTGTTTCCATTTTGGCTGAATTACCGGAAGCATATTCATGTCGAGACCGTAAAAGGTCACGACGTGCGCTAAATCGCGGTTATGGGCGATTTTTGTGTTTTCCCAACCAACGTGCCCAAAATGGGAATGCACGACGCGGGGCCGGTATTGTGCAATCGCCCGGTTGAGAAGCGGGTGGAACGATTGGAAACCAAAGATTCTTAACAGGCGCTGGGACCACCGGGATAGTCCCGAGGGACAGGTGGTGATAGCGTCAAAGAAAAAGGCGTCGCGGTTTTCCACACGTTCGCATACCACGTGGTTTGCGATGTGATCCGGAAGGTGGCGCAATTGATTGTACAACCAGGTCATGGTCAGCGGCAGCCAGACGCGGGTTGCGTGCACAATGCTGATAGCTTGGGAGGTTGGGGTCACGGGTGCCGCTTTCCGTGTGAAAGGATGCGGGTTAAACGACGTTTGATGGAGACAACCAGATCCTGGAGAAACAGGGGCCAGCCTGTGCGGGCAGCGAGGCACCAGGAAATCGGGAACCCTGGAGATTGGCTGTTTGATTTCAGTGTCTCGGCCGCGTCGCCAAAGCGTTTTTCCCTGATAAGGGCTTCGGCCAGGAACGCGTGTAATTGCCTGAGGCGCCCGTCGGCCCGTGGCCCCATGCGTTCGCAAAATATCGGATAGTGCGCCAGGATGTTGCGGGTACTGGCGATCAAGGCGCGGTAAATGGCAACCCGGTTGCGCGATTTGTTGCCGGCATGCTGGAAGACGCGTAAGGTCGGCACATTCAGGTAGGCGCCCTTGTATTCGATCGCAATTCGTTGGAAACAATCGCTATCCTCGTTGTGCGACATGGTCTCATCGAAACGGAGCGACCCTTGAAAAATGTGCCGGTGAAAAAGGGCGGCACAGATATGGGCATTGGTGTCCATGAAGTGTGCTTCGGCGAGCCGTTCCGGATTGTCGGCCGCCACCGGCCGGTTGCTGATCTCTCTGACTCTTCTGCCGGTCCAGACAAAATCGTAGGGACTGTAAACGAAGTCGGCCCCGGTTTGCTCCAGGCACTCGGCCAGTCGTTCCAAGGATTTCGGACGCCACCGGTCATCCGAGTCCAGAAAAGCAATATAGCGGCCAGCGGCGAGGGTCAGACCGTGGTTGCGGGCCGAGGCACACCCGCCATTGGGTTTCGAGGCGTAGACAAGGACCGCCCCGCGTCGGCAGGAAATGGCGTCAACCACTTCCCGGGTGTTGTCGGTGGAACCATCATCGACGACAATGATCTCTATATCCGGGTGGGTTTGCGCCAGAACACTGTGAATCGTGTCCGCAATTCGGTCGGCGCGATTATAAGTCGGTATGATGACGCTGATCAGCATGGCACTGGAAGCAGGGGTCCTATTTTTGTTTTTTTAAAACGATCAGATGCGATTCGCATCCGATTTTGGTCAGGTGATACACCGCTTTCATCAGGAAAGGGAAAAAGCGGTAATATCGCCGGTAATACCGGGGGTGCACGGAGGTGACATAGTCAGGTGCAAAGCCGGGAAAGTAGGCACAGACTTTTTCCACCGAGAAACCGGACAGCCGGTCTTCCACGTCTTTTTTCAGGTCTATCCAGAGCAGATGCCCCGATGGTTTGATGACCCGGCCGATATCTTCGGCAATGGTTCGGCGAAAGTCTTCATCCGGTATGGAAGAAAACACCACCGACTGAATCGCCAGGTCAATGGATGCCGGGCGCAGGGGCAAGTGTTTGTCCGTACCACGGATCCAGTTGATGCCGCCGTGCATCCGGCGGGCAATGTTCATCCGGTTGGCGGTCAATTCCAGGCCAAAAAGATTTTCCGGGACCGCACCCAGATCGATGAGCCACCGTAGCCAGCTGCCCGTTCCACAGCCGAAATCGAGTATCTTTTCATCCTGCAATGACACGCCCAGGTTGTTCAAAACGGTCACCAGCCAGCCGCGATTGTGTTCGCTCAGGATTTGACCCAGCGGGTGGCGGGGATGGTAGTAATTGGCCTGCCAGTCATGCACCTGCAGGTGTTGATCGCGTTTGGCGTAAGTCTCTGAAATTTTCTTGGCGGTGTTGGATTTCATCATAAGTGATTTTGCCGGTTCTTCAAAAGGGATTTATATAGGTTTTCCAGGGATAATATTTCTGTACGAACATGATGATTCGCAGTAACGTTCGCGCGGCCGCGGGCTCCCATTGTTGGCCAAATTTCGGGTTGCTGCATAAGACGGCGTATATTGGCAGCCAAGGCCGGCACATCACGTTCGGGTGCAAGCAGGGCGGCTTCATTCGCTCGTGCAATATAAGGGATGTCGGCATGGTCGGTTGAAATTATGGGCAACCCCAGAGCCTGGGCCTCTAAAATGATGGTCGGCGCTCCGCCTTCGCTGTCGCCGTCAGCCGCCGTCACACTTGGGTGAAGTAGAATGTCGCAAGTTTTCATTTCAGCAAGGACCTGTGCGTGAGAGCGCCTTCCCAGCCAGACAATATCATCCGCAATATGATGGTCCCGGGCAACCTGGCGCAGGTGGTCTTCCAACTCGCCGTAACCAATGATCCTGTACTGAAAGTCGAAGTCGGTCTTTTTTTTGACAGAGGCAAGGGCCTTGAGTGCATATTCAAGCCCCTTTTTTTCAACGAAGCGGCCAACGAACAGCAATTTAATTTTTTGGCCGCTTATGAACTTCTTTTCCGGGGGTGTATAGTCACGCACATCGATTGCTATTCTCTGAATGTGGATCTTTTCCCGGGGGCAACCGATGTGCACCAGTTTTTCCCGCATGCTGGGGCCTTCTACGAGAAACACCTGCCCCTGCTCGAACAACGCCTGGTAATCCGTGGCATGTCTTTCGAGCACCGCCTGCATGGAGAGATCATAGCCATGAAAGGTTGTCACCAGCGGGAGATTCAGGGCAGTCACGGCAGGCAGGATTGAACAGCCGTACGGGCCAAAGTGGGCGTGAACAAGCTTTACGGCATTCTTGCGCATGATGCGCTTGATGTAGCCATGATAGTCACGGCATATCCGGTGATAGAAAACAGACATCATCCAGGAGGAGCTGAAACGGGGGCCGTGCCTTAATACAATTTTTCCATTCGGCAAAGGAAATTGATCGAGATTTTCTAATGAAGATGCAATGACAATTGGCTTTATTGATTGAAAGGACCGTAAATACTGCCAGATAAAGGTCTGCGTCTGCTGCAGATAGGGTCCCATCAGGTGGGCGACATTCAGCATGCGGTTTTCTCTCTGTTCACACGCGCCTGCCATTGCTCTTGAAGCAGCGCTTTTAAGTCGGCGTAGGCCTTGAGGTTAAAGCCATGGATCAAGCACGTATAGATGAATATCCCGAATGGAACCTGTGTCAGTAAACGCATCCAGGGGGACAGCCCGGCAGGCAAAAACCCTTGCAGCAGGAACACCAGACCTCCCATTGTGAGGGCACACCCAAGTATACCTGACACGCGTGTTGCGACTTCGGCAAATGTCATTCCAATCAGTTTTCCCGGAATTGTAAAGTTATGGTAAAGCAAGAGGATATTGGCCACGGCATAACAAATAGCGACGGCGCGGATGGATCCGACCCAGACCCCCGCTATGAAGCTGATGATCCCCGCCGAGCCGGCGACGATTCCCCATCGAAACAGCCAATCGGTGCGCCCCTGGGAGGTGTAGATCCAACCGACTGTGGTGACCAGGGACTGCAGCATGCCGATAAGGCACAGGATACGCAGTATGGGAATCACCTCAACCCACTTCTGGCCGAACAGGGCAAATACAAAATCATCCGCCACGACCATCAAGCCCATCATCATTGGAAATGAAATAAGGGCGATCATGGCAAGGGTGTTCAAATAGATTTTCTTTACGCGGATTTTCTCGGCCTGGATCGTGGATAAGGACGGAAACATCACCTGCCCGACAGTTGTGGAAACCTGGCTGATCGGCATCAACATGGTGCTGTAAGCCCGGGTGTAGATACCCAGACCGGCAGACCCGATGAATTTGCCGATTAACAGGTTGTCCAGGCTGCGGGCCCAGTAATTGAACAGATTGTAGCCGGTCAGATTACTGCTGAAGTGCAGGAGTTCCTTTACGGCCCGGCCGCTAAAGGTCAATTGCGGCCGCCATGAACAGATGGTGCCCAATAAAAGCGCACTGGCCATTCCGGATATAAGCAATTGCCACACCAGACTCCACAAACCAAAACCCGCCAGAGCCAGCGCAATGGCAATCGATCCGGCAAAGGCGATCTGGACCATATCAATAAATGCCAGCTTGCGGAAATCCATCGAACGCCTGAGAATAGATGCGGGCACGATGCCGATGGAGCTGATCACAAAACTCACTGAGATTAGCATGGTGATTGGTTTTAACACCGGTTCATTATAGAAGCCGGCAATGAGTGGGGCCGCCATGAAAATGAGAACCGCCAGAACAAGTCCGGTCAGTATGTTTACCCAGAAAACGGATGATAAATGCCGGTCATCGATGGCCGCTTTTTGAACCAAAGCCGAACCAAATCCCAGATCACCGAAGAGTCCTGCAAACCCGGTAAAAACCATGACCATGCCAACCAGTCCAAAATCGGCTGGTATTAATAAACGCGCGAGGATGACTGAAATAATAAATTGCATCGCCTGACGGGCGACCTGGGCGATCACACTCCATAGGATGCCAGACAGAGTCTTTTGTTTAAGAGACAATTTGTTTTTCGGCCGTAGCGGTATAACTGGCGGCATCATCCGGGTTGAAATCAACACGATCAAGTAACCGGGCAGCTGTTTGAATAAGCCAGAAAAGAACTATGAAAAAAGGCTTGAGCAGAGGATTGTTGAATCGGTATAGATGATAATTGAACCTGAGCCCGGCCATAATCCAGAATCCCGTATTGGGGGTTACATTGATCTTCATGAAGCCGGCCCTGGTCAGGAGGTGTTTCAAGCCGAACGGCGTATAGCGGTAGTAATCGTGGGGGGCCTCGTGGACCCCCCACATGAAAGGCGTTGTCAGGATAATTTTACCGCCTGGTCGCAAAACGCGGCAGGCTTCCCTTAAAAAAATGGCGGGTTCAGGTAAATGTTCCATGACCTGAAACGACACAACGGTATCGAATGACTCGTTTTTAATCGGCAAGTCTTTTGAAATGTCGGCGTAAACATCAATTTCACTTTTAGCATGCAGGGTTGCAGGCCAGTCAACACCGACATACGTATCAGCGATAGACTGGATTTCCTTTTTAAAGGGCTTCTCGCCGCAACCTAAATCAAGAACTTCACCGGCAATGGATGGGGCCACACGCGCAAAAGATGTGTTGTTTACCTGGTAGGCCAGCCAGTTAAACTGCTTGCAGGAATACGGGATCATTTATTTCGAAATCTTTCAGAAACAACCTGGCCAGGATTGCCACTGCAGATTGAATTCATCTTAACATTGCGGTGGACAACCGTGTTGATTGAGACAAAACTGTTCTTTTCAATTGTAACGCCGGGCAGAATCACGGCATTGAGCGCCACCCCCACATTTTTTTCCAGGTAGACGGGCCCCTCAACAATACACTGGCGCTCAGGGGCGGTGAGAATGTTGAAACAGATGGCGTCATTTGCGGGTGACTTTTCAGAGCGGTAATGACTTGTGAAAGCGAAAATTTTACTGCCGGCCGCGATTCCGCAATTATCATCTACATAAATCCCCGCTGAGATGCCGGAAATAAGGCACCCCACGGCTACGTGGATGTTTTTCCCTATAAAAACTTCCCCTGGTCTCCCTGGGTAGCCATTATTCTTTCTAACTATTTTTTCCCTGGTACTATCGTCGCGGCCAGCCAGAATTATTACATTCTTGTCTATCCAGCAGTTGTCGTCAATTGTTATGAATTCCGGGTTTTGAAAGTAGACTCCGGTATCTATCTTTACATTCGTCCCCAGATATTTGAGTTTTTTTCGGTAATATCTATACCGTATCTCGAAACCGAAGGGGCTTGGCCAATGAACGATCATCAGAGAGATGGTCCCGGTGAGAATCGCTCTTATAAGGCGCAATATTCTTTGCATATCGATTAAAATAACAATGTTGGAAAATTGATGCACCGGCGCACAGCCGTATTTGCACGCGGGCAACTTTTTAACTCACCGGCGACAGGATGGATATTGCTGACAAACCAGACTCCCGGGGTGACGCCCGGGCTCACATGGGCCCAACGGGTATCTCTTTTATTTTCCGGTTCTACCAAAACAGGATACCGTAAAAACACAGGCGTAGAATCCGGAACAACGAACGGTTGTTGATATCCGTTCCGGCGGCACCAGGTATCCCAGTTTTGAGATGTCTCTCTACGAGTCTGGTTGTAGGCGTCTATTTTTCTCAGTTGGTTGATGCCTATTCTGGCAACAGGCGCCGGCATTCTACAACCATAGTGCGCAGGCTTCACGCCTTGTTCTTCTTCGCGTGTGGTTGACCGCAGGGTTTTGCCTTCGTGCAGAATCTGGACAAGCTCTTCACGCCACCACCGGTGGGGATGTTTAAAGGAAAAGTAGTTGATGAAGACGGTGTGGAGCAGTTTGTCAATATAGCCTTCCTGCGGATAGGCCGCCTGACTGTAAAAGCCTTTGAGCCGGTCAGCCAGATCCTTGCGGTTCGTGACTGCCAGGCCGCCTTGTATCGTCGTGAACACTTTGGTTTGTTCGGAACTGTAGATGGCGATATCGCCATAATTGCCAATTTTTCTGTCCTTGAAAACGGCCCCGGTCGACATGGCGCAATCTTCAATAACGGACAAATGGTGCTTTTGGGCGATTGATAAAAGCTGTTCATAATCCCGGCACACCAGTCCATACAGATGGTGGAGTAATATGGCTTTGGTTTTAGGAGTGACGAGGTTTTCAACGCATTCGGCCGCCAGCCCGTAGGTGTCAAGTTCAATGTCGCCGAAAACTGCTTTGATACCGGCAAACCGAAATGAATTTAAAACAACCACGCAGGTGTAGCCTGGGATAATCACTTCATCGCCCGGTTTCAGATTCAAGGCGTATATACTGGCGCTTAAAGCCACCCGGGCTCCCATGAACGCAAAGACGTAACTGGATTGATTCCAGTCGGCAAAGGTCTTTTCGTATACGGTTACGTCGTCTGCCCGGAACCAGTGGTCTCTGTTCTTCAGTTCGCTTTTCGCGATTTTGACATCGTCTTGGTCTAACGTGTTCGCCACCAGGGTGGGGGAGGTCAATCTTTGGCCCAGGTCAAGTTTTACCAGGTTTCGGGCTTGATGGTATCCAAAACGAACGCCTTGCGCCAGCTGATGGTATTTGAAACGAATGGCATTATTTAAGTTGCTCCGCATAGCAATAAATCAAATGACTCCGTCAGACTGACAAGATGCTCCTGAATGCCGCGATGACATCGTCCATGTCTTTTTGTTCGAGCGCTGGAGATAACGGCAGTGAAAGGGTGCGCCCACCAATCCAGTTTGCATTTGGGCAATCTTCGGGCTGCCAGCCGTATTGCGCCTGATAGTAGGGATGGAGATGCACCGGCACATAGTGCACGCCGGCCCCTATATTTTCCGCTGTCAGGGCATCCAGTACCCAATCCCGGGATTTGCCTATTGCGCCAAGATCCAACAAGGGAGTGAAGAGATGGTAAGCGTGCCGGGTGCCTTCCGCAGGCAGAGCGGGCAGACGGCAGGGCAGGTCTGCAAATGCAGACGTGTATTGCTTCCAGATGCGCTTGCGTTTGGCCGCGAACATTTCTATGTTCTTCAGCTGGTGGATGCCCATGGCCGCCTGAATATCCATCATGTTGTATTTAAATCCGGCATCGACCACCGCGTAATGCCGGTAACCGGCATCCGAGAAACGTCGCCAGGCGTGTCTATCCATCCCGTGCAGCGAAAGTATTTTGATGCGGTCGGCCACTTCCTCTTCACGGGTGATGACCATCCCGCCCTCGCCGGTCATAATGTTCTTGGTGACATAGAAACTGAAGCAGCCAATGTCCCCGAACATACCGGTTTTTCCAGTAGCTGTCTGAGCCTCAATAGCATGCGCGCAGTCTTCAATAACATACAGGCGGTGGGCGGCGGCCAGGGCCATAATCTGTTCCATGTCGCAGCAGCGGCCGGCGAAATGTACGGGGAGGATCGCTCTGGTACGGGGGGTAATCTTCGCTTCAATATCTTCCGGCCGGATGTTCATGGTTTCCCGATCGCAGTCGACCAGGACCGGGGTTGCCCCACTGTGGATAATGGCATTGATGGTGGCGCAAAACGTCATTGGCGTGGTGATGACCTCATCGCCTGGACCGATCCCCAGCGCTATCATGGAAACATGCAGCGCGGCTGTACAGGAATTTACGGCCACGGCATACGGGGCGCTTTTATAGGCTGCAAAGGCATTTTCGAATTCCGCTACCTTCGGACCGGTGCCGATCCAGCCCCGCTTCATGGTGGCGACCACTTCCTCAATTTCCAGCGTTCCAATAGTCGGCGCCCCGAAGACCAGGAAATTTTCAGGGGACCTGACGGGTTGGCCTCCGTTAATGGCTAATGTTTTCATAGTTGCGTGCCTGCAAAATCAGGTTTTGGGTTTCCACCGGGGGCTGATACAGCTCCGCCCGGTCCCTTTCAGTGGGAATGGGATTGTAACTATCTAAAATAAATATAAAAACGTAAACAATTGCAGCCAATGGACAATACGGTACTCAACTTGAGCGGAACCGCTTATCCAGTTTGTTTTTCCCACACCATCACATGGGGTCGGGATATCAAAGTGGCTTCCATATCCAGAAATTCCTGCTGGCTGACGACCAGGCTGCGGATTTTCCGGTGAATATATCGCTCCGTTTTCCGGCTCAGATCATTCAGGTGGTATTCATCGATTTCGCCCACCAGCAGCAGGTCAAGAATGCCGGTGTCCTTGCCCTCGGCGTAATCGTCAATCAGGTAGGCCTTCTCCAGATCACCCAGACGGGTGACAATGGAATCGATGACCTTGTCTATCCCCATGACTTTACCGACCATTGATTTCAGTTCGGGAAACAGGGGATGCTCGGTATTGGCGCTGTAAAGAACCTGGCGGCCCTTTTTTTCCGAAATTAGCAGATTGGTTTTGGTTAATTGATTGAGTTCTTCCCTGACTGCGTTGGTAGAGAGGCTGAACTCCTTGGCCAGTTCGCGCAGGTAGGCGCGGGTCAGGGGATTGAAGAAAAATCGGGTGAGCAGTTTGATTCTGGTTTTAGAGGCTATCAGCCCCTGGAACAGGTTATCCATGATGCACCGCCAGACGCTTTATGAGTAGTAAAACTACTCAATAACATATCGAGAAAATTGTCAAGGATTTCTTGGTAGCGCTGAATGCTCCGAGGACGGAAAAGGGGTTAGGGACACACCAATGAAGTGTTCGACTTATTTTATAGCTAAAAAACCTTCAAAACACAGATACTTGAAGACGGTAATGATGTCCACGAAGCCGGCTCTTTTCAGGAGATCCAGGTTGCCCTGGGTGGAAAAGGGTTCCAGGACACCTTTCAGGCTCCTGGTTTTATTGATAATTTCGGTAGGGGTGTATCCCTGGTCAAGTTTGTAATCGGTGTAAAGGGTCTGGATGATATCATGAAAACGGGCATCGCAGGCCCGAACTTTTTCATACAATATGAAGGCCCCGCCCCAGTTCAAGGTCTGGAATACCCGGTTGAAAAGATCCTGGCGAATTGCGGGCGGCACGAACTGGACCGTGTAGTAGGCGGTGATCAGATCGGACGCTTCGTATGGATACATGTTGATATCGTCGACTACGAATTCCAGGCCGGTTGTCCCTGCATACTCTGTCCGGGCCTGTTCAATCATGGCTGATTCGCGATCGATGCCGATCCATTGCACTGCCGGGCGTCGTGTGTGTCGATGGGCCAATTTCGCCGCCAGGACGCCCGTTGACGTCCCCAGGTCGTAGCAGACCGATTGGTCCTTCACGAAATAGTCGCTCAGTTTGCATATCAGATCGTGTCCGGCATCGTAAAAGGGTACCGATTTTTTGACATGCTCGGAGAAAGAGGCCGGTGTTTCGCCGCCGAAAGTCCAGGCTGCTTCCCGGGCGCGGATGTTTTGGCCGGCAAACTCGTGATCCGTCATGGGGCCCTCCCGATAACTTGTAGAATCTATCTCAAGAAACGGATTTTGGTTCAAAATCAAGGCGGCCGTGAGGAATAAACCGGAGGAATACATAAGGTATTTCGAGGATTTATTCCAAGCGCCCAACGCCGAGTTTGCACCAAAAGGCTTTTTTGAGATAGATTCTAATCGTCTTCTTTAAATTGCGCTTCCTGGTGCAGGATGGATTCTGCATGAATGCAGCGGTAAAGTTCACGCATGAAACGTTCCGAGAGATTGCGCCGGACGCCGGCGTCGATCCGGCTGGTGAGGATTTCCTTCCAGCGCTCCGGCTGCAAAATGGCCACATGGTTTTTTTGCTTGTAGCGCCCGATTTCATCCACGATCCGCATCCGGTTAGCCAGGGACGCGATGATGGTCTCATCGGCCAGGTCGATTTGTTCGCGCAGCTGTTCCAGAGTGGTGGTGAACTCGGCATTGTCCGAATGGGCGCGTTTGAAGTCCAGCCGTTGCAGCACTTGAGCCAGCTGGTCCGGCGATAATTGCTGGCGCGCATCGCTCAGGGCGGTTTCCGGTGCGACATGGGCTTCGATCATGAGACCATCAAACAGGAGATCCAGGGCTTTTTGAGCTACTGCGAAAACCAAACGACTGTCACCGCTGATGTGGCTGGGGTCACAGATGACGGGGATCTCCGGGTGACGGAGTTTCATTTCGATGGGAATGGTCCAGTGCGGCCGGTTGCGATAGACGTTTTCAGTAGCGGATGAAAAGCCGCGGTGCACAACCGCGATTTTCTGCAGGCCGGCCCGGGCCAGCCGTTCGACGGCCCCGAGCCACAGGTCGATATCAGGGTTGATCGGGTTTTTTACGAGCACCGGGATGTCCACGCCCTGCAGGGCATCGGCCAGTTCCTGCATGGAAAACGGGTTCACAGTCGTGCGGGCGCCGATCCACAGCAGGTCGATGCCTTGTTCCAGACAGGCTTCCACATGGCCGGGGGTGGCTACTTCCACGATGACCGGCAGGGCGGTTTCCCGTTTGGCCCGGGCCAGCCAGGCCAGGCCTTGTTTCCCGACGCCCGCGAAGGTGCCCGGCTTCGTGCGCGGTTTCCAGATACCCGCGCGCAGGACATCGATGTTGCAGTGGACCAGTTCACGGGCGGTACCAACAAGCTGGTCTTCCGATTCAGCACTGCAGGGTCCGGCAACGATCAATTTCGGCCCGGATACGATTTTCCAGGATTCGAATGGGTTGTTTTTATTGGGAGCCTTCAGCATTACGAGTTTATTCAATCCTTTAAAACCTGGTCCTCAGGGCCAAGCCTGTCCCGTTTCGCGGGAGTCAGAGATATTAGGCTGTGCCGTAAAACCATTATTCACGCGCAAAGACGCAGAGGTGCAGAGACGTCTTCCTTCAGTCAAGAATCAAATGAACAGTCCAGCTCAGCTGGGAAACCACAGCTATTACCGGCTTCGCCGGTTAAAAACCAAAGGGCCTTGAAGTGCCTTTTCGCACGATAGGGCGACGGAATTCTGGTCTTGATTTTCTCCGCGCCTCTGCGTCTCTGCGCGAGGCATGGTTTTGCCTTTGCATATCCGGACACCGAAGCCGCCGAGCGGCGTGTGTAAGCCTTTTATATCAGTTTTGCAACCGCCTCCAGAGCCAGGAGATAGCCATGGGCTCCCAAACCGCATATCTGTCCGGTGGCAACATCGGTCATCAGAGATTTATGTCGGAAGGGCTCCCGTTTGAAGATATTGGAGAGGTGAACCTCGATAATCGGCACCTCGAGCAGGAGCAGGGCATCGCGAATGGCCACGGAAGTATGGGTGAAGGCGGCCGGATTGATAATTACGGCGTTGCTCTGGGAGACCGCAGCCTGGATTTTGTCCACAATTTGCCCTTCGTGATTGGATTGAAACAGATCCAGGTCCACGTTTAAGGCCTGGGCCCGTTCGGTGAGGTGGGTATTGATCTCCTCCAGTCCCTCGCTCCCGTAAACCTCCGGTTCCCGTTTGCCCAGCATGTTGAGATTCGGTCCGTGAATCACCAGGATTTTCGGCATGGTCGCTACGCTCCTTCCATCAGGTGTCTGAAATCAGAAATGGTGGCGGCATAATCGGGGCTGCCGAAGATGGCCGATCCGGCCACGAACACATCGGTCCCGGCGGCGGCTATGTCGGCAATCGTCCCACTGTTTACACCGCCATCGACTTCAATTTCAATGTCCAGCCCCCGATCATCGATCATTTTACGCATTCGGGCTATTTTCGCCAGGGTGGCCGGAATGAATTTTTGCCCGCCGAAACCTGGGTTGACGCTCATCAGGACCACCAGGTCCAGATCGTCCAGAAGCCATTGAAGGCCGTCAATGGGCGTGGCCGGATTCAGGACCACTCCGGCCTTGCAATCATGCTGTCGAATGAGCTGCAGGGTGCGGTGCAGATGCACGCTCGCCTCGGTCTGTACCGCAATGATATCCGCCCCGGCCGCCGCAAATTCTAGAATGTAGCGATCGGCATTTTCTATCATCAGGTGTACGTCCAGGGGCAGGTCCGTCACCGGGCGAATTGCCTCCACAACCAGCGGACCAATGGTGATGTTGGGAACAAAATGTCCATCCATGACATCCACGTGAATCCAATCTGCGCCGGCAGCAGCCACCGCACGAATTTCATCACCGAGCTTGGCGAAATCTGCCGAGAGAATCGAGGGTGCAATCTTCTTCATTTAATCACTCCTGTTACCAGTGGGATTCCGTCAAATGACTGCCCGGAAAGATTGTTTTCATCAGTTCTCCGTCTTCATACAGCATTACCGTGATATTTTCAAAGCGCGGGATCAAAAACAGCAGTTCCCCGGTTGGCGGCATGAAATCATCGAACAGGTCATAAGAGATTATTTTACTGTTAACACGGACCTTTATGTGCCGATTTAAAAAACCCGTACCGGTTCGGTAATAAAACAACCAGGCAGTCGGGCGCTTGCGACGGCCATGGCTGCTGTCGGCGGATACCCGGACCCGGTTCACCCCCAGGCTGACAGTTTGGCCGGTGACGACCCGGTAGCCAGCCGGGGGGGTCTGACGGGCCACCGTGTCCATGGGCACCGCCTGTGTCGTGGCGGTTGCTATTTCCCCTAATGCCAGATGATCGGTTTCGATTTTCAAGATGGCATCATCCACGGGCAAGGTGGTCAGATCAGCCATTACGAAGGCATCCGGGTGCGGTCCCAGGCTGATCAACAGGTCCACGCAATTGTCCCGGTTGATCTCAATTCCCGGCTGCGGCGCTTGGGTGATGACGGTATCAGCCCGCAGCGTGGGATGCCGGGTTTGGGCCCGGGTTCCCGGGCAGAGCCCTTGCTCCTCCAAAAGAATCAAGGCCTGGCTGACCGGCAATCCGATCAGTTGCGGGGTCGATACGGACAGGGGCCCCCGGGAAATAACCAGCTTGACGCTGCGCCCTTTTTTGATCTCCGCACCGGGTGCCGGCTCCTGGGCAATGATGTGGTTCGTTGGGATGGTCGTGCTGAAATGTGAGGCTTTTATCCGGGTGTTCAAGCCGAGGTCGCTGAGAATCCGCAGGGCATAAACGACCTCTTTATCCTTCAGGGCCGGTACGACAACGGTCTCTTCCGCCTTGATGATCAGGGTCACGGCCAGGTAGGCACTGGCCCCGGCCGCGATAACGAAAACCGCTAAGAGAACCACTATTTTAAAGAGTTTGGATATCATATTCGGCGCTTCAAACGCACGGCGAAAAATCCATCCATGGCGTGGCGGTGCGGAAAGGTCCGGAAGCAATGGTCCGGTCCAGTCAACCCAGCCGGTTCATGCACGGCCTCCATGGAAATCGTGTCCTGGGAAAATTGCTCGTTTTGATTGAGAAAGCGTTGCACGACCCGGTCAGTTTCCTCGGGTTCCATACTGCAGACAGCATATACCAGAAGTCCGCCCGGCTTTACAAGCAAGGCCAGTTGATTGATAAGAACCCCCTGGCGCCGGGCATAACGCTCGAGATCCGCTTCGGTGCGCTGCCAGCGGGTGTCCGGGTTGCGCCGCAGGACGCCCAGGCCGGAGCAGGGTGCGTCCAGCAAAACTCTGTCAAAGTTGCCGAGCGCGACCGGATCCGGGGGGTTCTCCCAATCGTGGCGGGCAGTCGTGACGATCGAGACGCCCAGCCGCTGCATCTCTTTTTGCAGCTCAGTCAGCTTCCGGTCAACCGTGTCAACGGCTTTAATTTCACCTCTATTTTCCATTAGTTGGGCTATGTGTCCGGTCTTACCGCCCAGCCCGGCACAGGCATCCAGGACCCGCTGACCGGACTGGGGTGCCAGCAGATGGGAGATCAATTGGGCCGCTTCATCCTGGACTTGAAAGGCGCCGGCCGTAAATCCGGGAAGGGCCGTTAGATCGGTCTGCAGTCCACGCAGTGATACGCCTTCCGGGGAATGGGGTGTGGGGAGCACCCGGGCCGCGTCGGCTTGCAGGGATTCGACGAGCTCCGCCCGGGTGGTCTTCAGGGTGTTCGTACGCAGGGTCAGCGTTGGGATTTCATTTAGCGCGGCACACAATTGGTTGCATTCTTTCCGGCCCCAGCGGGTCAACCAGCGCTTTACCATCCATTTCGGGAGGGATTTGCGTATGGATATGGCCTTTACCGGATCTGCCGCCACATCCGGAAAATGAGCAGCGTCTGGGTTGCGAACCACACTGCGCAGCAGGCCGTTGACGAATTTAACGGTCCAGGGAGCCGCCGTATCTTTGGCCAGTTCGACGGCGGTGTTGACGGCCGCCGAGGCGGGAATGCGATCCATGTACAGCAGCTGGTAGATTCCCAATCGTAGGATATTCTTTATAATCGGGTCAATTTTACGAAAAGGCGTGTTTGAGAAATGACGGATGACCCAGTCAAGTCGATTGCGTAAGCGCAGGACCCCAAAAACGAGTGCCTGGCGCAGTGCCCTGTCACGACGGGGCATGCTTTGATCACCTTCCCGCCGGGTATCGAGCAACTGGTCCAGGGTGGCGTGCCGATTATGCTCCAGCTCGGAAAGCAGCGTCAGAGCCTCTTTTCTGGCATCGGTACCCATCAACGCAGCACGGTACCCGCAGCCACCTGTTTGCCGATCAGGTAATCTCGGACGGGCAAACGCTTACCGGAGGCCTCTTGGAGTTCAAGTATGGACAGGGCCTGGTCCCCGGTGGCGATTCGTAACTCACCGGTGAAACTCGGCACCACCGTGCCCGGCGGCGCTGCGTCCGGCAGCGGTGCCGGCTGGGCGGCAAAGATTTTCAACCGCCGGTCCCCCAAAAAGGTAAAAGCGCCGGGCCAGGGGGTCATGCCCCGGATGAAGCAATCCAGGGCAGCGGCCGGCTGGTACCAGTCGATCCGGCCGTCGGCCTTTTTCAGCATGGGGGCTCTGGTTGCCAGGCTGTCATTTTGACGAACCGGAGATATTGTTTCTGATATCAGTCCGTTGAGGGTTTCAATCAGGAGCTTGGCGCCGATGCTGCTCAAGCGGTCATGCAGCGATTGGGCGGTGTCCTCCCCGGAGATGCCCGTACGCGCGGTAAGCAGGATGTCACCGGTGTCCATTCCGGCATTCATCAGCATGGTGGTGATCCCGGTCTCCTGTTCGCCATTGATCAGGGCCCACTGAATCGGGGCGGCACCGCGATACTTGGGCAGCAGGGATGCATGGACATTCACAGGGCCGACCCGGGGGATATCCAGCAGTTCCTGGCTCAGTATCTGCCCCATGGCCGCCACGACGAAGAAGTCCGGTTCAAGGGCCTTCAGTTTGGCAACAAAATCCGGGGTACGAACCGACGACGGCTGGGCAACGGTCAAGCCGCGTTCGGTGGCAGCTGCTTTTACCGGTGTCGGTATGGTTTTCCGGCCCCGGCCTTTGGGCCTGTCCGGCTGGGTGACCACCAGGGGCAGGGTATACCCGGCCTGGTGCAGCGCCTGCAGGGTGGGGACGGCAAAATCCGGGGTTCCCATAAAGATGACTTTATATTGTGCGTTCATTAGAGGCCCTTAAGTGGTCCAATCATAATCTTGCTCTTATCTTACTCTTAATCTATGTTTTATCAAGAGGTTATTGTGATGATGGCAATTTTACTCAGTTATTAAAAGCCTGGTCCTCAGGGCCAGGTCAGAGGTATTTAGCTCTGCCGTAAAAGATTGTAGTGGCGCTCAGGTTTCAAGGTAAAAGGCTGAAGACTGAAGGTAAAGCCACTACTGCGCAACTAGACTCAAGCGTCACACGGGCAGATTGGTTTTAAGTTTTTCTTCAGCCTTCAGTCTTTGACCTGATCCCCTGAATCCGGTCATTTTAGAACTATGTTTGTCAGGGTGTTCGCCCCTTCAAGGGGCAATCCAAAGCCTGGCCCTCAGGGCCAGGATTCTTTACGAGTGGGATTAAGATTAAGAGCAAGAGCCTATTTTAGGTCCGGAATTTTATAGTGGCGGGTATTACGAGTTTTTCTTGAGCGCCTTTTTAACCTTGCGCTTGTACATCTCCCGTTTCAGCGCACTGATTTTATCGATGAACAGTACGCCGTCCAAGTGGTCGATTTCGTGCTGCAGGACGATGGCATGCAGGCCGTCTGTATCGATTTCGACCGGCTGGCCGTCTCTGTCAAGGGCCTCCACTTTAACGCGTTCGAATCTATTCACGTCACTGCGAAAGTCCGGAACGCTGAGACACCCCTCACTCTCCGAAAGCTGGGCGCCTTCGGATTCCACGATTTCCGGATTGACCAAAACTTCAAGTTTAGGATTATCTTCTGGTCCGGAAATATCATAAATTATTATTCTTTTATCAATTCCAACCTGGACGGACGCCAGCCCCATACCGGGTGCGGCGTACATGGTTTCGGCCATGTCGGCGATGATCTGGCGGACCTCATCGTCAACCGTCTCTACCGGCGCGGCCTTGCGACGCAGCCGCTTGTCGGGATAGGTGATGATGTCAAGTAGCGTCATTGGAGATCTCCAGCCGGGTTCCGGCAAATTGTCTGATTTTTACCCCCGTCAGCACCGCTGAATACATACCGGCGATAATGATGGGGAACATCTGGACGGCATGATTGGCCAGGGTGAATCCGGCCGCTTCCCGAGCCGGAACCCCGAACAGGGCCATGGCAAACACGCCGCCAGCTTCCCAGATACCCCAGAAACCGGGTACCGAAGGAAGTGCTATGAAAAAACATATTATAATCATTGCGGCCGACAGTTCAATGAAGGTGAGTTCCAACCCCGGACAGCCCAGGGCCATCACGTAGTAGGATACGGCGGAAAGCACCCAGATCACCACGGATAAGCCCGTGACGGCGGCCAGCTTGACCGGTGATTTCACCATGGCGAACCCATCAGCGAAATTATGGATGATGCTGATGAAAAGGGCGCATACTTTATTGCGCACCCAAGCACGCTGGCGCTCTTTCAGGAAAAAAAGCCAGCCGGGCAGGCGTTCGATCAGGGCAATCAACAGGTTCTGGGTGGTGCCGATACTGATCACGAGGATTCCGGCGATGCCGACCAGGCAGAGTCGGAACATGCCGGAGCCGATGGCCATCAGGGTGTCACGGTTGAGCGTATATTGGCCGAAGGGGATGCTCACCTGCGGGTCGATATCCACAAAGGCCAGGACAACGGCAAAAAAGGCGATCAACAGTCCGGCATCAAAAACCCGTTCCGTGGCCACCGTGGCCAGGCCCGCGGTAAAAGGGACCCCTTCCTTCTTTTTCAATATAACCGGTCGGGCCACCTCGCCGATACGGCCGGGGAGGATACAGTTGATCATGAAGCCGATCATCATGGGATGATATGTGGGCCAGAAAGCGATCTTTTGGGTGGAGGCGAGGATGATTTTCCAGCGCAGGGCGCGCAGGGCAAAACTGATCAGCACCACGGCCACGGCCGGTATGATCCACCACACGTTGATAGCCGCCAGGTAGGCGGTCAGGTCCTTTAGGGGTACATTCCGAAACGCCAGGTAGAGTGCTAGGGCGGAGATCGCGATGCTCAGCAGCAGGGAGACAGTAGTTTTTCTATTCATAACAGATTGTTAGATGTTTGCTAAAATTTCCCGGGCCTGCACGACATCCTTGTTGATCTGCTCGGAAAGTTCATCGATGCCATTGAATTTCTGTTCCGCTCGCAGCCGGTGGATGAAGTTCACACGGATATCTTCTCCATAAATATCCTGATCAAAATCGAGTATGTGGACTTCGACAGTGAAGATGTGGTCGTCAAAGGTGGGGCTGTAGCCGATGTTGGCCACGCCTTTGAATTGCTTGTCACGGCATTCCACGGTAACCGCGTATACGCCTGTTTTGGGACTGAGTTCATCCTGGAGATTGATGTTGGCCGTGGGAAAACCCAGCAGGCGGCCGCCGCGATTGCGCCCGGTCGCGACCTTGCCCCGGATTTGGTAATAGCGGCCGAGGTGTTTGCGGGTGCGGGCCATGTCGCCGGCCATCACCAGTTCGCGCACCCGCGTGCTGCTGATGCGGTCGGTCTTGTTGTCGGGGCCCTGGATCCAGTCGCGGACGATCACTTCGAACCCGATCTCACCGGCCATTTTTTGTAGCAGGGCCAGGTTGCCTTCGCGGTTGCGGCCAAAGGAGTAATCAGAGCCCACGACCATGGCCCGCATGCCGATCCTTTTCACCAGGATATCCGCCACAAACTCCCGGGCCGTGAAAGCTGCAAATTCCATTGAAAAAGGGATGACGATCAGGACGTCCACCCCGGTGCTATCGATAAGTTCGGTCTTCTGGTCCAACAGGGTAATCAGGGGGGGATGGCCGTTTTTCTTGAGGACTCGAATGGGGTGCGGTTCGAAGGTGATGGCCACTGAAGTCCCACCTATGGCATCAGCGCGCTCAATGACTTCGTGAAACAGGGCCTGGTGGCCGAGGTGAACCCCATCAAAGTTGCCGGTGGTCACCACGGCATTTATAAAGGGCTGGGTAATGGCATTCAGGTCGCTGATAAGCTGCATGTTTTCTCAATTTCGTTAAATATTGCCTTGACAGTGTAAACGAAAAAATATATCTAAAGCATCTTCTGAACTAAATCAAGGCTTTTAGTCAGAGCAGGTTCTGCAATAGTCTGAAAGTAAAGTCTCGTGCCGAAGTGGCGGAACTGGTAGACGCGCTAGGTTCAGGGTCTAGTGGATGTATATCCGTGGAGGTTCGAGTCCTCTCTTCGGCACCATAAAAAATAAGCCCGGGCTTTTCAAGCCCGGGCTTTTTTCGTTCTGTAGCAGTCCCCCGCACCGGCTGTCACCGTGTGCGCTGCCAAAGCTTATTTAATCTGAAAAGACTCCCTGCGTTCGGAATCATCATTCCGGTAGTCAAAGCCGTCGCGGCGGTCATTCCCGCTGCGGCGTTCCTTTCCACTGCGGCGTTCCTTTCCACTGCGGCGCGCCTCTGCTACCGCTTCTTCTATATCCGCCTGTCGTCGTTCTGCCGCCTCTTCTATATCCACCTGTCGTCGGTCGATGCCGCTGCGCCGTCCCCCCTTATCGGCAACTTCATTCTCTAATTTGTCCACGCGCACCTCCCTTACCCAGCATCAAAACTATTTGATATGTATCAATACTATTGTCCGTAAAAGGAGCTGTCAAGGGCAATGTCGATCTCGGTGCCGGGTCCCTAGCGGCCTCCGTGTCAGGATTCGGAATCCTGTAAGAGCATGGTGGCCGGGTCGAGTTGAACCGGCAGTTTATGGCCGGCCCCGCTTTCACCCTTCAAGGCCCGCACATTGATTTCCTTGCCGGTGGGTTCCAGTTGCAGAATGACGCTGAACAAGTCCTGCAAGGGCGCGAAATTTGTCGGCAAGCCATGTTGTCCCGGCGCTTCATGCCGGTGGGTTCGGACCGTAAACCAGGCTTGGATGTTCTGGGTTGCGGCAAATGCTTTCAGATCATTGAGCGCAGCCGGTCGGGACTCGTCGAAGGGCAGGCCGTCGATGATCACCATGTCCGGTGTGAAGATCTCCTGCTCAGACAGATCGGTGAGTCGCTCTTCCAACTTGGGCACACTGAAGCCCGCCACCTTGAATGTCATGATCAGGCGGTGGGGCAGCAAGGATTCCCAGAGATGTTCGATCTGCCGGGCGTCATATTTCTTGGAGAGATTGCCGAATACTTCCCGATACCAGAGAGTCACCTTGTCGACCGGGTCATTTAGGCTGACATGGAGTACATTCTTGCCGCTTAGCAGCGTGTTGAGGGCAATCTGGACCAGCAGGGCGGTTTTTCCCACCCCGGCCCGGGCCAGAATGGCCCCGAAATCACCAGGCGACAGGATGTCTTCCGCATCCCGTCCCATGAGCCTGAGCGGGTTGCGCTGAATCAGGTCGTTGGTCAGCATGTGCAGGTTCCTTTCTTTTAAATATATGATGCTTGCGTGTCCCGCGGGGCGGAACTTTTCGCGAAACCTGTTTCTTAATTTCAGTGTATGAATCAATTAAGCTACTTTCTTTTTGTCCTCGGCCGCTTTTTTGACCAGGTCTTCCGCTATGGACTGGGGGACCCGTCTGTAGGTCATGAATTCCATAGTGAACTGCGCCTTACCCTGGGTGGAGGATCGTAATACAGTGGAATAACCGAACATTTCTGCCAGGGGCACCTGGGCCTCCACCACACACATGGGACCTTCGTCCTGGGACCCGACGATAATGCCGCGACGCTGGTTCAGCAACCCCATGACCGCGCCCTGGAACTCGGTGGGTGTCTCCACGACAACCTTCATGATCGGCTCGTGGATAACCGGCTTGGCTTTGGCGTACCCCTCAAGAAACGCACCTCGGGCAGCGGCCTGAAAGGCCATTTCGGAACTGTCCACGGCATGGGCGGCACCGTCGTTGATCTCGACCTTGATTCCGGTTACCGGGACTTCCATCTTGGGCCCCTTGGCCAGGCATTTTTTAAAGCCTTTCTCACAGGCGGAAATATACTGGGTCGGAATGGCACCGCCGGTAATCTTGTTTTCAAAGACGAATTCGGCGTCGGCCACCGGTTCCAGATAGCCTGCGATGCGACCATACTGACCAGAGCCACCGGTCTGTTTTTTGTGGGTATAATTGAATTCCGCGCGCTGGGTAATGGTTTCCCGGTAAGCGACCCGGGGTTGCCCGGTTTCCACCTGGGCCTTGTATTCGCGCAGCATTCGTTCCACGTAAACTTCCAGGTGCAGCTCACCCATACCTTCTATGATGGTCTCACCGGTTTCATCACTGACGAAGGTCCGGAAGGTCGGGTCCTCCTTGGTGAAACGGTTCAATGCCTTGGACATGTTTACCTGGGCCTTATTGTCGACCGGAACGATGGACAATGAGATGACCGGTTCGGGAACAAACATGGAGGTCATGGACAGGCTCTGGCCTGCAGCGGCAAACGTATCCCCGGAAGAGCAATCCACACCAAAAAGCGCTCCGATGTAACCTGCCGGGATCATTTCAATATCTTCCATCTGGTCGGAATGCATGCGGACCAGGCGGCCAATTTTGACTTTTTTTCCGGTACGGACATTGTAAACCGTGTCCGCTTTTTTCAGGGATCCCTGGTAAACCCGGATATAGGTCAGTTGACCATATTGCCCGTCTTCCAGCTTGAAAGCCAGGGCGACGACCGGTGCCTCCGGATTGCTGGATAGAACAACCGGCTTTTCATCCTGATCGGTATCCAGGGCTTCGTTTTCAATGTCGGCCGGGCAGGGCAGCAGTCGGGTGACCGCATCCAAGAGTGGCTGGACGCCTTTGTTCTTGTAAGCCGAGCCCATGAATACGGGTGTGATTTTCCGGGTGAGAACACCCTGGCGCACAGCCGCGTAGATCAATTCCTCCGGTATTTCCCGTTCTTCCAGGATAGCTTCGGTCAGGTCATCGGAGAAGAGCGAGGCGGCATCGATCAGGGCTTCACGATGGTGCTCGGCCTGCTCCAGCAGGTTGGTGGGAATTCGTTCGATCCTTACAGTCTCGCCATTGTCGCCATCGAAGTAGAGGGCCTGCATGGAAACCAGGTCCACCACGCCTTCGAGGTCGGCCTCCAGGCCGATGGGAATTTGCATCGGTACGGCATTGTGTCCCAGTTTTTCTTTCAGCTGGCGGGCCACCCGGAAGGGATCGGCCCCGCTGCGGTCGCACTTGTTGATAAAGGCGATGCAGGGCACCTTGTAGCGCTTCATCTGCTGGTCCACCGTGATTGACTGCGACTGCACGCCGCCAACCGAGCAGAGCACCAGAATGGCGCCGTCCAACACGCGCAGGGACCGCTCCACCTCGATGGTAAAGTCCACATGCCCGGGTGTGTCAATGATGTTGATTTCGTGGTTGTCCCACTCACAGAAAGTGGCGGCTGAGGCGATGGTGATGCCCCGTTCTTTTTCAAGTTCCATGGAGTCCATGGTGGCGCCGACGCCGTCTTTGCCTTTCACATCGTGAATAGCGTGGATCCTTTTTGTATAAAAAAGAATTCTTTCGGTGAGCGTGGTTTTACCGGAATCAATATGCGCACTGATGCCGATGTTCCTGACGTGTTCGATATCCTGTTTCATGATCTCTTCCTGCTGTTCTGCAATTTTCTGGTAATGATTGATTCTATTATGCTGTCGAGTGTTTGGCGGTGAAAAACCTTGCCGGGAGCAGCAAAATAAAAAAATCCCGCATTTGGAATAACACCGCGTGAGGGATCAGCTTATAGGCCAGATGTTAGAAACAACTAAATATATAGACAAAAAATTTGGTGTCAATAAAAAAATGGGTATAGATGCTTTTTTTTTGTGAGAAAGGCGAACCATCCCGTTCGGGTGGGGTTGCCTGACCGGCGCGCCCCCCCTATGCAGCCAGGTCCAATCGATGCTGACAGCCGGATAGAGTTTGTGCGCGGTCATACATGCATCGGCCGGGTACGACCCATGCGCGGTGCCGTCCGGGATACCACAGAAATCTTGACTAATACGCTGGATTAGTATGAAATGTCTCACAATTACTATAGGCTACCTCAAAAATGTCTTTTGACCCAATCAGCCCGAGGCGGATAAATCTCTGCGTTGGGCGCTCGGTTCCAGCCCTCGTGATATTTGAGTTTTCCTCCGGGTGGCATCGAATGGCCGCTGCGCTTTGAGCCGGAATCCTATTTTTGAGACGGCCTCTTACACCCGAGTGAGGAGTGTCGGCATGGACCTGAAGTCTGCTTTTCCCCAAAAGGTGGTGACGGCCGCAGAGGCAATGACCAAGATTGCACGGGGCAGTCGCGTGTTTATCGGTACCGGTTGCGGTGAACCCCAGCACCTGATTCATGCCATGGTCAAGGATGTTGCTGTCCAGGACATTGTGGTCTACCAGATGCTGTCCAACACCTTATCGCAGTATGTGGATAACCCCGATTTCATGGAGCGGTTTTCGCTGAAGCTGTTTTTTATCAGTGCATCCCTGCGCAAGGCGGCCTTTGAAGGTAAAATCGACTACCTGCCGACCTATCTTTCCCAGATTCCGCGACTGTTCGCAACCCATCGCATCGGGATCGATGTAGCGCTGGTACAGGTCAGCTCCCCTGACCGATTCGGCTATTGCAGTCTGGGGGTCAGCGTGGACATCACCCGCAGCGGCATAGAGAACGCCGGCCTGGTGATTGCCCAGGTAAACAACCGGGTGCCCCGCACCCTGGGGGACAGCTTTGTCCACCTCGACGATATTGATTACCTGGTCGCGCACGATGAGCCTCTGGTTGAGTCGCTGCCGGGTAAAAAGGACCCGGAGGTCGTCAAGCGGATCAGTTTTTATGTCAGCCAACTGATCGAAGACGGGGCGACCCTGCAAATCGGATTCGGACACCTGCCGTATACCATCCTGCAGCATCTCGACGATAAGAGAGACCTCGGGATACACACTCAGGTAATCTTCGACGGAATTATTCCGTTGTTTGAAAAAGGCGTCATTACCAACCGTAAAAAGACCCTGTTGCCGGGTCGAGCGGTTGCCTCGTTGTGCATGGGGTCAGAACGGATCTAGGATTTCGTAGACAATAACCCGATGTTCTATTTCCGGTCCTCCGAGTTTGTAAGCGATCCGGTGGTCGTGGCCCGCAATGACAATTTTGTTTCCCTCAGCAGCGCCCTCGAAGTCGACTTGACCGGGCAGGTGTGCACCGATTCCATGGGGTACCTTTTTTACAGCGGTATCGGGGACCAGGTGGATTTTCTGCGGGGCAGCGCCATGAGCAAGGGTGGGTTTTCAATCGTGGCCTTGCCTTCGACCGCCCAAAACGGTCAAATTTCCCGAATCGTGCCCCATCTGAGTGAGGGCGCCGGCGTAGCCACCACCCGGGGAGACGTGAATTTTGTCATTACCGAGTATGGCATTGCAGAGCTCCAGGGCAAGGGCATCTACCAGCGGGTGATGGAACTGGCCCAGATTGCCCATCCGAAATTTCGCGAGGAGTTGATTGATGTCGCCCGGGAAAAACACTATATTTTCTCTGACCAATTGCCGCCCACCCAGGACGACCTGCTGTTTATTGAAGGATACAAGAGTACCCTGGCCCTGCCGACCGGGAAGACCATCGAATTCAGGCCGCTGCTGCCGTCGGATGAATTTTCCTACCGCAACTTCTTTTATTCGCTGCAGGAGCGTACGATCTACTATCGTTTTTTTTACAAGATGCGGAATTTTACCCATTCCGTGGTTCAAGAACAGTGGGCCAGCGTCGATTACCGCAAAAACATGTCCATCATCGGGTTGACCAGGAAAGGGGGGCACAAGGAGATTGTGGCCATCGGGACCTATGCCGAAGAAGAGAAGCACTGCGCGGAGGTTGCCTTTGTGGTCCGGGAAGATTTTCAGGGCATGCGGATCGGATCCTACCTGCTGGAAGAACTGGAAAAAATTGCCAAGGAGAATGAATACAAAGGTTTTACGGCAACGGTTTTGAGTGAGAATGCCGCCATGATCAGGGTGTTTAAAAAACGTTATCCCCATGCCGAAACGGTTGCCAGCGGCGGTGGTGAGATGAACATCCATATGGACTTTGATGATGCGGTGGGCATGACCGACCAGCATTCACGGGGGAGAGGCGACGTTTGTATTGAAAACTCCTGACGAACCGGGATCACAGCAATGGAGACAGCTGATAGCCGCGGGAGCCGTTGAACTGGGACCGCAGGTAACCGCGGCCCAGATCGACGCCCTGGCCTGTCATGCCGCCGAGCTGGTGAAATGGAACCAAAAGATCAATCTTACCCGGATCAGTGATCCGTCCGAGATGGCCCGCAAACACTATGTGGATTCCCTGGCCTGCGTACCCTACATCCCGGCAGACGCCAACGTTCTGGATATCGGCTCCGGCGGTGGTTTTCCGGGCATTCCCCTGGCAGTCGTGGCCCAACCACGTTCGGTGCTGATGATAGACAGCGTCGGTAAAAAGATCAGTTTTTTACAGCACGCTATTCGTCTAATGGGGCTGGTCAACGCCCAGGCACGCCACGTGCGAGCTCAGGAGCTGCGGGCCCAGCCTGATTACCGGAGCTTTTTTGATCGGGTGGTCTGTCGGGCCCTGGCCGACATCGAGCAGATCATTGAACTGGCTTTTCCCCTGCTCAAACCCGGGGGGATGGTGGTGGCCCTCAAGGGGCGCATGGGCCGGGTTGCGCAGGAAAGCCGCCGACTGGCCACTGCCGGTCAAAAAATGTCCGGGCCGGCGGATATGCGCATTGCGACCTATCAACTGCCGGGTTCGAATGTGGAAAGAAACCTGGTCCTGATCACCAAATGAATCCGGGCCTGGCGTTTGTGGATACGTTTCGTCGTTCGGTGCTTGCAGTAAGCTTCGAGATGCAGTAGGTTAGAAGCTACCTCAAATAAGTTTTTTGGCCCAAACTCGGTGCTGGGCGCTTGGTTCAAGTCCTCGAAATACTAAAGTATTTCTCCGGGCTGAACCGTGCGGCCGCCTTGCCTCCCGGGCGTAGCTCAAAGAGCGAAGACTGGATTTTGAACCAAAATCCGTTTTTGAGATAGCTTTTATAGCTAACTGCGCTTTGAATTGAATAAATGACTGTGGTGACACGGCTTTTTTATAGATGATTTAGCCAAACGCCATAAACAGAGTAAATTCGGAGGGTAATATGATGGAATGGTGGCCTGTTCGGCAAAAATGGAAGCAAGCTCACTGGTTAATTGTCACGGCGCTGCTGTTTCTGGCACTGGCGTTAAACGCGCATGCCCAGCAGTTTCGCGGTGTTTCGGTTGTACCGGATGAGGAAAAACGTTCAAGCATTCATGAAGTTGATGGATATGCCTATCTTTCGGAGACCATGACCCTGGAGCAGGTTCGCCACGCGGCGATCGCGACTGCCAAACGTCAGGCGGTTGAAAGGGCAAAAACCTATATTGAGTCCAATACGACCATTGAAAATTTCGAGGTAACCCAGGATCGGATCAAAGGCAGGAGTCACGGATCCGTCACGGTCCTCGAAATGAAAGATCTCGGGGTTGTCGATAACACCCGTTACCACGTGTGGATCAAGGCCGAAGTGGAATACGGCATCAAACCGGTGAGCATGGCATCCGTCGGAGACCAGACCAATGGCAACCTCTCTTCCACCCATCTTGACCCGCAAGCGCCTCTGACGGTGCGGGTATGGACCAGCAAAAAAGAGTACCGCGAGGGGGAACACATTATCGTGTACATGCAGGGCAACCGTGATTTTTATGCCCGCATCGTCGATATTACCTCCAATGGTGACATTATCCAGCTGCTGCCCAATGAGTACCGGCAGCAGGACCGGTTCGCCGCCGGCCAAATATACCAGATTCCGGGTGAAGGCGACCGTTTTGACCTGAAAGTCACACCGCCTTTTGGCGAAGACCGCATTGTGGTGTATGCCAGCGAAGTGCCGCTGGGCAATGTGTCCATGAATTCTGCCGGGGCCGGTCTGGGGGCCTTTGGCGGCACCCAGGAATCTTTGGGTATTCGCACCCGCGGCATTTCCGTGACAGCGGCCGGCAACCAACCGGCAGCCCAAAAAGCCGCCGCCTTTTACGAAAGTACCTGGAAACTGAGCACCGGGCCATAAAGATAGGCGCACCGGGGCCCTGCGGCCGCCGGGCGAGTTCTAAACGCGCAAATGGCAGTCTCGGTTTTCTCGCCGGGCTGCCATTTCTGTTTGGGAAAACTTGGCGGCTATCTCAAAAAAGTCTTCTGGCCCACTCGCGGTGCTGGTCGCTTTGATTTGATCCTCGTAAGACCGGATGTATTTACCACGTAGGCATAGACTTCGCTGGCACCTCCGGCGCAACCCGCCTTAGCAAATCGATCAGTTGGGAAGTCCCGACTCGGGGAAATCTTCGCGGCCGCCTTGCCTGCCCAGGGTAGTTTGGAAGGCGTAGATGGGACCTTGGGTCAAACCCTATTGTTGAGATAGCCTCTATTTGAACCCGGCCACGTTTTCGGCAAAGGCCGGATCCTGGAGAAGTTTTTTTGCAAATTTCAGGTATTTAGAAGTGATGGACCGCACAGCCAACTGCAGGGCATAGGGCCTGACCGGTTTCTCGAGCAGGTGGTTTACATCCGAGGCCACGCACATGTTGACCACATCGTCATTGGCATTCCCGGTAATGATGATGGTATCTTCATGGGCTGTCGGAAATTTTTCGCTGATCATATCCAGGAAGAAGAAGCCGCTTTTCCCGCCCAGGAAGATATCCACGATAAAAATTGCCACGCCGGTCTCGCGTCCAAGGCAGTATTCAATCGCCTTGTCGGCGTCTGAAAAGGAAATCACATCCCCCCAGGTATAAAAGCGCTTGACGATTTCGGTTAAGACTTCACACACATCCGGGTCATCATCAATAATGATTACATCCAATCCTTCGGGCATTTCGGGGGCCTCCTTTTGGAAATAAAGTTCTGCGGGCAGGGGAGCGCCCTTTCAGGGATTCTCTGAAGATATTTTAGCAAATTCAGGAATAAGGTCCATAAAAATGTCATAATAGTATGGATCGAATTGGGTTCCCCGTCTTTTCAACATATAGTCGGCCACCTCGTCGGGGGGCAGGGCTTCCGCGTAAACCCGGTCGTGGCTCAAAGCGTCGTAGACATCCGCCAGCGCCACAATGCGGGCCGCTTCCGGAATGTCTTCGCCGGACAGGCCGGCCGGGTAGCCCTCCCCGTTCCACCATTCATGGTGGCTCAGGGCAATATCATGGGCCATCTGCAGCATGGGATATTCCGACCCTTCCAGGATCTGTCCCCCGGACGTGGTATGGTTTCTGATGATCTCGAACTCTGCGGAGTTCAGTTCGCCCTTTTTTTTCAATATGGCATCGGGCACCCCGATTTTACCGATATCGTGCATGGGGGCCGCCAGGCGGATATCGTCGACACGCTCCGGTGTCCACCCGGCCGATTCGGCGGTCCGGCTGCTGAAAAGGGCAATGCGGCGGACATGTCCGCCGGTTTCTTCGTCGCGTTTTTCCAGGGCCGTCAACAAGCGGAAGATCGTCTCTTCCTTCGTTTTTTTGATAACGGAGGTCTGGTGCTGCACCAGTTTTTCCAATCCTGTGTTGTACTTGCGCAGTTTTCTTTCCAGGGAGACGGTCCGGGCCCCGACACTGATCCTGGCCCGCAGCAGGTCCGGGTCAAAGGGTTTGGTGATATAGTCATCCACTTCTCCGCCCAGAAGACCTTCCAGTATGTCCTGTTTCTCGGCCTTGGCAGTGACCAGGATGATGTAGATGTAAGCGGCATTGGGCGTGTTTCTGATATTGCGGACCAGTTCGAGCCCGTCCATCTCGGGCATCATCCAGTCGGTTACCAGTATGTCCGTGTTGTTGGAAAGCGAGAGCTCAAGAGCCTCTAGTCCATTTTTAGCCGTGATGACCCGGTAGCCCCATTTCTCGATGAAATGCTGCAGGCGTTTGCGGGTGATGGTTTCGTCTTCGGCAACCAGGATATTCATGCCGTGTCTATTCCCTTATGAGTCGTTTGAGTGCTGTTTCCAGGCTGGTGACTTCACGGACCAGGCGTTCAAATACACGCCGGCCGCCGTCGCTGGTTTTATTCTTGCCCATGGATTCCAGGGCGAAGGCGTGCCCGACGGCTTCCTCCGCCTGGAAATTGCCCAGCATCCCCTTGAGGCCATGGGCCGTCCGGCTCAGCTCCTCGTGGTCCTGATCCGTGATAGCACTCTCTATGGAGGTGATCATGGGGGGGTAATCTTCCAGAAACATGCCGACCGCCTCACGGAGAAACTCCATATCATCATCGAACGCGCGCAAAAGCTTGTCTGTTGCGAAGGATGCATTTTCGGCGGCGGGTTCTGCCGGGGCGGGTTGGTCGGTACCTGATCCTGATTCTGGTGCGAATTTAACGATTTCCGCTTTCAGCAACTCCGCTGATATCGGTTTGGAGACATAACCGTCCATTCCGGATTCAAGGCAGCGTTCCCGATCGCCTTTCATGGCGTAAGCGGTCATGGCGACGATCGGCAGATGCGGCAAATCTAGGGCCGCCTCCTTCTCCCTGATCGACCGGGTGGCATCAAACCCGTCCATTTCAGGCATCTGGACGTCCATCAGGACCAGGTCGAATGTTTGCTCATCAAGTTTTTCAAGGGCTTCGCGACCGTTTTCAACCACCACTGAATTCAACTGCCAGCGTTCAAACAACCGGGTGATAAATTTCTGGTTGAAAGGCGTGTCTTCGGCGACGAGAACTTTCAAATTGGATGGCAGCTGCATTGCGTCATCGGGTACCACGCCGGTGTCGGGGACCACCGGGTCGGCGTCGGTCTCAGGCTCGGTGGCGGCGATGATGGTGTTCAACAGATCCAGGGGCAATACCGGCTTGGTAATGGTTTTCAATCCGGGCAAAATAGCTGTGTCCGGGATGATCCGTTTACCGGCCAGGGGCAGCATGGCGATCACACCGGGCGGTGGTTCGAGTCGGCCGAGAAAACCGTAGAAGTCGAGCAGGGGCTCTTCGGGAAAGTCGTTGTCCACAAGGACCAGTGTGTAGGGGATGCCGTTGCCGCTTGGCGCCGAGATCTCTTGGCGCGCGGCCCCCAAGTCGTCGGTAACGACATGCGGCACCTTGATCAAACTGCTCAGGGTGTCCGTAAGAACCTGGCGGGTGGCCGGGTTAACCGCAGCCAGTAAAAGGTTCTGATCGGAAAAAAGGACATCCGGCAGCGTCTCTAAAAAGCGGACCTCTTTTTCAATGCCGAACCGGGCGCTAAAGGCAAAGGTACTGCCCCTGCCAAATCGACTTTCGACCGAGATGGCGCCGCCCATCATTTCCACCAGTTGCCGGGAAACCGCCAATCCGAGTCCAGTGCCGCCGTATTTGCGGGTCGTACTGCCGTCGGCCTGTTCAAAGGCATCGAATATGCCCGCGACATTATCCGGGGCGATGCCGATGCCGCTGTCTTCAACGACGATGAGCAGTTCGACAGTATTGGCTTCTCTGGTCTGGAGGGTTGCACGCAAAGTGACCGCTCCCGCATCGGTAAATTTGATGGCGTTACCGACCAGGTTGAGGATAATCTGGCGCAGGCGGAAGGGGTCGCCGATGACCTTTACCGGGACCTCGGATTCTATCCACGATTCAAGGGCCAGCTTTTTTTCATGCGCTTTGGTAGCCATGATTTTGGCCGAATCTTCCACCAGGCTGCGGATGTTGAACTTGGTGTTCTCCAACTCCAGTTTGCCGGCTTCGATCTTTGAAAAATCGAGGATGTCGTTGATGACCGTCAGCAGGGAGTGGGCTGCGGACAGGACCACATTGAGATCCTCTTTCTGGCGGTCCGTCAGATTGGTTTCCACCAGCAATTCGGTCAGGCCGATGATGGCGTTCAGCGGGGTGCGGATTTCGTGGCTCATGTTGGCCAGAAATTCGCTCTTGGCCTTGTTGGCATATTCAGCCGCACTTTTTTCCTGCTCCAGGGCTTCGGTCTTCTTGCGCTCGGTGACATCCCGCAGTACACCGCGGAAACCGACCGGATCGCTGGCGCGGTTGCGAATCAGGGAGATAGACACTTCAGTATACACCGGAGTTCCGTCTTTGCGGGTGATCAGCAGGTCGAAGATGCTGGCGGGCTGTCCGGTCGTCCAGACATCATTGATGGCATCGTAAGCCCGGGGAGATTGTTCCCGGTCGAAGATCATCCCCTGGTCGATTCCTTTGATTTCATGGGAAAGATAGCCCAGGATGTTGCACAGCGCATTGTTGAAAAAGGTGATCTGGCCATCTTGGTTCAACTCAAAATAGCCGTCTTCGATATTTTCCAGAATCGTCCGGTATTTTTCCTCGCTTTTCTGGAGTTGGCGTTCAACGATCTTGCGCTTGTTGATGGTATACTGCGAGTGCGAGCCGAATATAATAAAGAGGCAGCATACAATGATGCGGGTCCAGACCTCATCTAAATTCAACCCGGTTACATGGTAGAAAAAGTCGACGTCGTAACTCAAGAACACGTACAGGACCGAGTCCAGTATCCAATAGAAGATCGCCAGGGCGAAACCGAACAGAACCATGTGGTCGGTCAGATAAACCCGGACTTTTTTTTCATCACTCATCAGGAGGCTCCTCCCGTGAAATTCAACCCCTGTTGTAAGATTCCCGTTTATCCGGATGGATAAACAGTAGAGCGCAGCCCAGCGTCGAGCGTGGTGTCCACAACCCGTGAGTCAATAACCTAAATCAATACCTTGTAACCATTTCTTATGCAAGAATAATTAGGTAACGTGTCGATATCGGTCGATATTTCTTGACAAAAGTTGATTACTGTGGTGAATATAGTAAATTATATCAAATTATAGGGGCCGCCAGGCAATGCCATGTTGCAGGCTGGTGCACGTGCGTTTGGAGAGCAGATTTAGCTAAAAATGACGAGATCACTTCCACTGAGAAGCTCCTTAAATTGATCAGAAAAAAAGGTGCTCGTCCGGATGATTCCGAGGCACCCCCGCCGGTCAAGAAAAAGCTGTTTCAGCGCAAGGCCAAACCCGCCACCGCCCGTCGTTCCAAGAAGACCATCAAGGTCGGTATCGATATCAATGCCACGGATCTCACCATTGCAGTGGTGAACCAGGTTTCCGAGGGTCGGCACAAGCTCCTGGAGATCCAGCGGGTCGCCCTTGGGGCGGAGTTGAAAAAAGGCAGTCCCGAATTTGCCCAGTTGCTGAAAGGTTCATTGCGAAAGCTGGCCGGCAAATACAAGGACCCGGCGATATGGGCCACCATTTCGTCTGCGGAAGTGGAAACCAGGTTTCTGCAGATACCGAAAGTACCGGCCCGGCAGATGGCCAATGCGATCCGGTGGGCCTATCAAAAAGAAGTGTCCATCACGGACACGCAGATATTCGACTTCCAAGTGGTCGAATCCGCCTACGCGGACGGCGAGCAAAAGAAGAATGTCATCGCCTATACCGCCCCTAAAAATCAAATTAACAGCACCCGCGAACTTTTCACTAAGGCCGGCTGGCCTTTGAAAGGCATTTCTATTGTCCCATTTGCCATTCAAAACCTGCTCAGGGCCGGTTGGATAAGCAGTTCCGGAAAGAACGTCTGTACCCTCTTTATCGGCCGGGATTGGTCGCGGATTGCCATCTTCTCCAAGAATGCACTGATTCTTTCACGGGACATAAAAGCCGGAGCCCGCAGCATGGTCCAGGCGATTTTAGAGACCCTGGACAGGAAAAGCCCACCAGCCGAGGAGAACATGGGCATGGCCTTGCCGGATGAAGAACTCCCGCTGGAATCGGCCGAGACCAGCCGCAACCAGAAAAAAGCCGAAAAGCTCTTTGCTGAGCTCCTCGAATCCTGACCGGCGGAAGACGGCATGACCCCGGATCTGAGGAGAGAAAAACTGGTTTTCGGGATGGTCAAACCGGCCCTGGATCGGGTTGTCCGTCAGGTGGAGATGACCCTCGAACACTTCGGGCTGAACTTCGACAAAAGCCCTATCGACAACGTCTATATCTCCGGAGATTTGAGCACTAAAAAAAGCGTGGCGACTTATATAGGCAAGGAGCTGGGGCTGCATGTCGAAGCGATGGACCCCTTCGGGAATTTACCCGAATCACAGGCCACGGACCCATCCGGGAAGACCGCCCCGGCCGGAGACCTTTTCGTACCGGCGGCCGGCATGGCCCTCTCTGACAGCGAAATCACGCCCAACTTCATCTTTACGTATGTGCACAAAAGCAAAAAGGCTTTTACCAAACGATTCAATCAGGTGGCAAATGTCATCTTCATAGGGCTGATCCTTGTGGCGATGGGGGTTTTTTACTTTCAAACCCAGCAGGTGAGCGCCATTAAGGATCAGACGAGACCCCTGGAAATGGAACTGGCGGCCTACAGCCCCAAGCTGGATAGAAACCTCATGGCGGCCGTCACGGGCGAAACCGTCCGGAAAATGCAGATCCACAGCGCCGCCGCGGGGTATTACCTGCCCGCAGCTGTCCTGGCCGAAATCCTGGAGATCACGCCTGACAATGTGAAATTAACCAGCGTTCAAGCCATCCTGGGATCGGTCGCTAAACAGAAGATCGAAAAATCCGTCAAGGTGCTCAACATCGAAGGCTTGATTACCGGTAACAGCCGGTATTTTGAAAGAAATATCACTGAATATCTGGTCCGGCTGAAAAAATCGCCGCTATTCAAACAACCCCAGGTAAAGGAAAAGCAGATCCTGGAAAAAGATGGCGGTGAAATCATGCGGTTTGTGTTGAGCGTGGCCATTATTTAAACAGGAAGCGGTGTCCCATGTGGGCCAGCATCCCTAAAAAGTCTTTGCGGAATCTGATCATCTTCACGGGTGCCCTCGCCGTTGTCATCGGATTGATGGTTGTGCCCAGCTATTTCGCCATTGGCAAAGCCGAGGCCAAGCGGGCCAAAATATCCAAGGAAGTCAATGAGCAGCGCCAACTGGCCCCGGTATTCGGGCAACTGGTCAAAAAACGCCGCGAACTCAACGCGTCCAATGCGGATCTGCCGGAGCGCACCGCCTTGCAGCGCGACGCCGCCGGCGGGGTCGCCGATACGCTGACCGGCATGGCGGGCAGTGCCCGACTGCAGATGGCCGGGGTAACGGCTGATTTAAATGCCCTGGTCAGCGATGTCCGTCTGATGCGGGTTGATCTGGTGCTGCGCGGAAAACTCATGGACTATCGCAATTTCCTGGATCAACTGATCGCCGTGCCGCATGTCGAGTTCATCGAGCGGCTGCGCATCATGTCAATCCCGGAGGGGCGGGAATACCGTATGCGGGTTTGGATCGCTCTGCAATAACGGTGGGTCAAAGCCGCTGGTCACAGAAGTTAGGCCTCTAAGGACTTGTAATATAAAGCTATAAATGTCAAAACGGGAAAAAATAATTGTAGGATTCATGGTATTCGCCATCCTGTATGGCGCTTACAGTTTCCTCTTTCCTGATTCAAAGGGCGGCCGACCGAAGTATGCCGCTCAAAAAGCTGTGGCCGTAACGGATTTTGTGACTGATCTGGTTAGGCGCATCCGGGCGGCTGATACGACGGCCACCGATACCTTGATCCTGGAAAGATCTGCGGTCGCGTGGCGCAAGGATCTGTTCGTCGTTATCGACAAAGCTGTCGTAGAAGACGCCAAACCCAAAGAAGCTGAAAAAGTCGACCGCAAGGAACTGGCCGGGTCTTTTAATTATACCGGTTACATGGAAATGGGCGACAGCATTTTGGCGATTATCAACGGCCGGGAGTACCAGGTGGGCGACCAGCTTGCCAGTGAGGGCGCCGTCTTGAAAAAGGCTACGCCGGAAGAGGTGTTGATCTATGTGGACTCCGGGAAGGGCTTGATCGCAGTTCCCATTGTTGAGGCGGTCCAACCCTGAGAGTGGAAAACAGAGATTGGCTTTATGGAGACAATCAGCCTGAGAGATCCTTAATATGAAGAAGCTCACGTTATTTCGCAGATGTCCGGTGCTTGTTATGGGCCTGTTCGTCGCGCTTGTCGTCACGGGTTGTGTCCGGGACAATAAAAACAGCATCGATCAGTCTTACCAGAAATGGAAGGCCAAGGCCGAGGATTCCAAGGGATATTCTCCCAGTTCAAAACGGAGAATGAGCACCCTGGGCGATTCGCAGGGCGATACCAGGGTCACGACTGTCTCTCCGGATGCCGCGGCGTCCTCGGCAACAGAAAAGCTCAGACCACTCCCGACAGCGTCGGTTTCATTGAACATGAGCGACGTGGATGTGGCTGTCCTGCTGCGGTCGCTGGCCCGGGCAGCCGGTTTGAACATCATGATCAACGAAACCGTCAGTGGGCGCGCCAATATCAATATCCGCAAGGCGCCCTGGGATCAGGTATTCCTGGGAATTTTGAAAACACACGGACTTTCCTACCAGTGGGAAGGTGACATTATCAGGATCATGACCACCGCGGATTTTGAGCAGGCCCTGCAGAAGGCCTCTCAGAAAATGGACCTGCGCGAATTGGAACCGCTGGCGACTCGTATTATCCGTATAGATTATACGGATGCCACCAGCCTCAAGACCACTTTGGAAGCGTTTCTGACAAAAAGCAAATCGGGTAACACCATCGGTTCCATCATGGTGGATACCCACACAAATACCCTGATCGTGCAGGCTCTGGAAGATGATATCGACAACATGCTGCCTCTGGTGGAACGGCTCGACCTGCCGACGCCGCAGATTCTGATCGAAGCGCATATTGTCGAAGCCGACAGCTCGACGGCCAGGGAACTAGGTGTTGAGTGGGGTGGCAAGTACGAGTTTCAGGACAGTAAAAATACATACACCATCGGCGATGGTGGTAATGCCTTCAAATTCCCAACCACTACTACTGGTGTAGCCGGGATGACACTCGGCTTTGTGCTGGACAGCGGGGGTGCGAATACGCTGACAGCGACGCTTTCCGCTCTGCAGGTCGAACAAAAACTCAAAATTCTCTCCAGTCCCTCGATAACCACGATTGACAATAAAGCGGCCAAATTCAAGGGCGGACAGGAAGTCCCCTACCAGAGCGTGGACGACGGTAATGTAAAAACTGAGTTCAAAGAAGCGGTTTTGCAATTAGACGTAATCCCGCATGTGATTGACGGGGAAGCAATTAAACTTGATATCAAGGTGAAAAAGGATGAAGTCGGCACTGCTTCTACGGCGACCGGCGGCGTCCCGCCGATCATCACCAAACAAGCCGAGACCAACGTCATCCTTTACGATGGGCAGACCACGGTTATCGGCGGCTTGAATCGCAGTAAGGATGAGCGCGTCGATGCTGGGGTGCCTGGTCTGAAAGACCTACCCTTGCTGGGGGTGTTTTTCCGGGGCGAGGAGACGGATCGGGAAAAGGGTGATCTGCTGATTTTCATTACGCCGCATATATTAAAGCAGAGAATCGGCGGCGGTGGAGCGGCCAACCGAGAGTAATTGTGAAGAATGGAATACTTCAAGCTTCTCAATCTGGACAATGAACCATTTTCCAACTCCCCGGATCCGGACTATTTCTTTAAATTCAGGCAGCACCAGGAGTGCCTGCAAAAACTGGAACTGTCCCTGCGCCTGCGCCGGGGTCTGAATGTCGTCATTGGCGAGGTCGGCACCGGCAAGACCACGTTGTGCCGGCAGATGATCAAAAGATTCAGTCGGGACGAAGAGTTCGAAACCCACCTGATCCTCGATCCCCACATGGCCGATCCCGCTATCTTTTTGAAGTATGTGGCCCAGATGTTTGAACGGGAGCCGGACATTCCCACCGGAGAGGGGGTTGATTACAAGGAGTTCATCAAGCAGTACCTCTACAAACGGGGGGTCGAAGAAAACCGGGTCGTGGTTTTGATTATCGATGAAGGCCAGAAGATACCGGTTCCGATTCTTGAGATCCTGCGGGAATTGCTGAACTACGAAGCCAACGAATACAAGCTGTTGCAGATCGTCATCTTTGCCCAGCGCGAGTTCGAACTGATCCTCGAGCGGCATGCGAATTTCGCCGATCGCATCAACCTGCTGCATGTGCTCGGGCCGCTGAGTTTCAAAGATACCCGGCTGATGATAGACTACCGTCTGCAAAAAGCCGGCGCGGAAAGTAACCTGGCCAGCATGCTGAGCTTCCCGGCGCTGGTGGCCATCTACCGCGCGACCGGGGGTTACCCCCGCAAGATCGTAAACCTTTGCCATCGCATCATGCTGGCCATGATCGTGAAAAACCGCAAGCGGGCGGGCTGGCGGCTGGTGCGGTCGTGCATTGCCCGGTCCAGCGCCAAGAAGTTCTTCGGGCGGTGGCAAAAAGCTGCGGTCGCCTTGCTGGTCTTCATTGGCGTTGTCGGCATTGCCTATGCCGGGTTCACACCGGAAACAGCGGATCTGGAAAAGGAAGCCCCTGTTCGTCAGACGTTTCCGATAGAGCAGCACCCGGTGCCGGCCGCCGCTTCCGGGGAAGCCGGCCAGCCAGCGCCAAATAATACCCCGGCGGATGAGCGGGTCCCGGTTGTACCGGAAGAGACCGGTGACGAAATGGTTGCGAAAAAGACGGCCGACATCCCGGTCGCCAAGCAAACGACGCCGGAACCGGTCGCACCCGCAGCACCGTTAGCGGAACGGACACGCGCAGCGGCTGGTGCCACGGAAGAAAAAACCGATTCAAGCGAACCGTCAAAGGCGGCGGAAGCAATGGTCCCGACAGCCCGTACCCGGCCGCAGTCACTGGGCATGATCCGGATGCGGGACAACGAAACGTTGTCCTGGGTGATGATCAAAGTATATGGCGAGTATAACAATGGACGCCGTCGCCGAGTAGCGGCCGGCAATCCTGCTGTGCGCGATCTGGACAACATCCTCGCGGGTCAGGCCATCGGCTTTCCGGCCATGCCCGCTCAAGGGCTGTATATTCCGGACTATCTGAAATGGATCCGGGTCGGCCGCCTGGAAACCGTGTCCGCGGCTCTGGATGTCATCCGCCGGCATTCTACCCGGGCGGCACCCCTGCGCATCATCCCTTACTGGCACAGTGACCAGGGGCTGCAATTCGATGTCATATTCTGGAAGTATTTTTCTTCGCAAAACGAGGCCGCGCGATTTCTGACGACCCTGCCGGCCGATTTGCAAACGCGGAGCGAGATTCTGGCAGGGTGGCCCGAGGGGGTCGTTTTTTACGCGAATCCTTGCCCAGGTATTGGGTGAAACTAACCTGCGGATCGGCTTGAGGGCCGGGTCCGACGATGCACCGCAAATGCGGTGCTTCGCTTGCACGTCGGCTTTCAGGCCTTAACGTAATGGGAAGTGGGGCCTGTACGAGCTACAGCAAAACAATTGGTATTAAACCTTTTTTGCCGGAATCAGCGTGTGGTTGCCGCACGGCCGGTATGCGTCACGGTGGAAGACGGGAAGTAAATGGCGATCAGAAATAAAAAAAGACTTGGTGAAATGCTGGTGGAAGGCGGTCTGCTGACAGAGGCGCAGTTGGAAGAAGCCATCACGGGGCATAAAAAAACCAAGCTAAAACTCGGGCAGTATCTCGTCAGGGAGGGCTATGTGAGCGGCAACCAGATCGCGGATTTGGTGTCCGTTCAGCTGCATATCGAAAAATACCGTCCGGATAAATATCCGATCGATATGGAACTTTCCAAAACAATTCCGGTTGACGTGGCAACCAAATACCAGGTTGCACCGTTGGTGCGCAGCCGTTTCTTGCTCACCGTAGCCATGGTGGACCCCATGGATATTGCGGCCCTCGATGCCCTTGAAGTCTACACCAATACGGAAATTGAAGCGGTTATCTGCACCGATCAACAGCTCAACCACCTGGTCGGCAGCCTCTATGGCACATATTCCGGTATCGGCGGCGTGATCGAGGAAATGGAAATCGCGAAGGAGGATGAGCCCGAGAAGGCCGAGTTCTCCGATGAAGTGGAAGTGGGTTCCCTCCAGGACATGGTTCAGGAAGCCCCGGTCGTCAGGCTGGTGAATTCGATCCTTTCCCAGGCGGTCCGGGAAGGCGCCAGTGACGTACACATCAGCCCCGAGAAAGATTATGTCCAGGTCCGCTTTCGGGTGGACGGCCGCCTGCACGAGGTGCCGGCACCACCCAAATCGATGATCCTGCTCATTATTTCACGTTTGAAAACCTTGTCCAACATGGACATTGCCCTGTCAAAAATACCTCAAGATGGTCGTTTCACCATCAAGATGGACAACCGCGAAATCAATATCCGAACCTCGACCATGCCGACCATTTACGGGGAAAACATGGTCATCCGGCTGCTGGACACCAGCAGTGGGGTTTATTCCCTGGAACAGCTGGGGATGGCTGAAAAAGATCGTCAGAAAATTGAGGACGTCATCATCAAGCCTTACGGGATGGTCCTGAGTACCGGACCGACCGGCAGCGGCAAGAGCACGACCATCTATTCGCTGTTAAAGATTATCAACAAGCCGGACATCAACATCATCACTTTCGAGGATCCGGTAGAATACCGGATGGAGAAAATTCGGCAGATTCAGTTCAATCGTAAGGCGGGCATGACCTTTGCCAGCGGTCTGCGAGCCGTTCTGCGGTAGGACCCGGATGTCATCATGGTAGGTGAGATCCGCGATGGCGAAACCGCGACCATCGGCGTTCAAGCCGCCCTGACCGGTCACCGGGTTCTCAGTACGGTGCATACGAATGACGCGGCGGGGGCCATCACCCGGTTTTTGGACATGGGGATCGAACCATTCCTGGTGTCATCGGTAATGCTGGCCTCCATTGCCCAGCGCCTGGTCCGGAAAGTTTGTCCGTATTGCAAAAAACCGAGTACCCCGAACCCGGCCGCCCTGGAATTCTGGCAGCTGCAGGATGATGCCGGCGCTGAATTTTCCATGGGCACCGGCTGCTTTTACTGTATGGACAAGGGCTACAAGGGGCGCACCGGTATCTACGAGATCCTGATGATCGACGAAGACGTCCAGAATATGATCCTGGATAAGAGCACGGCCCAGGAAATCACCCGCGCCATGGTGGAGAAGGGCAAGTTGAGCACTTTGCAGGAAGACGCGACCAAAAAGATCTACCGCGGTGAGACCTCATTCGACGAGGCGGCCTCGGCGATCATGATTTGAGAAGGTGTGAAGTTAGATGGCGGCAGGCTGAAGTGAAAAACCGAAACCATCGAAGTCGGGTTTTGAAAAACCGGCCTACGACTAAGGTCGCTCAGGATTTAGATAGCGATTTCGATTCAGCGTTTACCTTCAGTCTTCAGCCTTCAGTCTAATAGTCTAAAGTATTATGGTCACTTACGCATACAAATCAATCAACGAGTCGGGCGCCACCGTAGCAGGTGAAATCGAGGCCGAGTCTCGTGAAATGGCGACCTCCATCCTTGAAGCCCGCGGGTTCATCCCCACGCAGGTGGATGAAAAAGGTGGTGGCGACGCCGCCGGCTTCAGCCTCGATCGTTTAAAAGAGTACCTCACGCCGGTCAAAGCGCCTGAACTGATCATTTTTACCAAACAGTTCAAAACCATGCTCAGGGCCGGCGTACCGATGGTCAGACTGCTGCAAATTCTCGAAAAACAGGCTGAAAACCTGAAGATCAAGCGCATCACACGGGTCATGGTCGACGATATCAGCGGCGGCAGTTCGCTGCACGACGCGTTTTTAAAGCACCCATCGGTTTTTTCACCCCTATATTGCGGTATGGTCCAAGCCGGTGAGGCCAGCGGCGCCCTGCCCACCGTGCTCGATCGATTGACTTATATTATTGACCACGAGCACAAGATCAGGGCCGATATCAGGGCGGCCCTGCAATACCCGATAATCGTGGTCGTTTTTCTGGCGATCGCGTTTTTTGTGCTGCTGACGTTTGTCATCCCGAAATTTGTCGGCATATTCCTGGCGGCCAAGCTGAACCTGCCGCTGCCGACCAAGATTTGCATTTTTCTTTACCAGTTTCTGCAGAGCTACTGGCACCTGCTGCTGGGGGGTGCCCTGGCCGCGGCGGCAGGGGTAATATTTTATTTTCGGACGGAGCAGGGTCGCTATATACGGGATCTGACATTGTTGCGCCTGCCCGTATTGGGAGATCTGTTTATAAAAGCGGCCATGTCGCGGTTTGCCAGTATCTTCGCCATCCTGCAATCGAGCGGCGTATCCGTACTGGAAGCCATGCGCATTTTGGCTACCACGGTCGGAAATGACGCAATTTCAAAAGAATTCAAGCAGATAGGTGAGAAATTAGAAGAGGGGCGCGGCATCGCGGCACCACTTGAAAAGGCCGCCTTTTTTACGCCCATCGTCATTAACATGGTCGCCATTGGGGAAGAATCGGGCAAGTTGGATGAAATGCTGATGGAAATATCTCAGCACTACGACCTCGAAGTCGAATACGCGACAAAAAAACTGTCGGATGCCATCGGGCCCATTCTGACGATTGGTTTGGCGGCTGTAGTTGGTTTTTTTGCTCTGGCAATCTTTCTACCCATGTGGGATTTGATCGGCATCGTCAAATAGCTGCAAAGTGACGATACGATTGGACTGCCCGTTACCAGGAGTCACTTGCTATGGCACTTAGCAAATCAAGATTCTATATCAGTCTCTACATCATCATTCCCATGATCGTAGCCGGGCTCAGTATTATCTCATCCCCGGTTTCCTTTCGGATCACCGAATACCTCATGAAACACGACCTGGGACTCAATACGCCGGTGAACGCCTGGATTTTCGCCATAGCAGTACTCTCCTATCTTTGCGGCATGGTGATTGTTTATATGTTGCTGAACCCGATGAAAAAGTTTTTGAAAGAGGCCGAAAAACTGCCGGCCCTGTCCGCGCATGTCAAGGAAGATGACACCAATAGCAACCAGCAGGGCGATGAGTTGGTCCATTATGCAAATGTTTTCAAACGAATAACCGATGTGTTGAACAAGGTGGACGCCCGTCAGCTGTTCCCCAAGATTGTAGGCGAAAGTGTCGCCATGCGGGGCGTTTTAAAGCAGATCATGAAGGTGGCCCCCACTGATGCAACCGTACTGATTCTGGGTGAAAGCGGCACCGGCAAGGAACTGATTGCCACCAGTATATTTGAGCACAGCAAACGGGCGCAGCGACCCTTTGTGAAAATCAACTGTGCCGCAATGCCCGAGGAACTGCTCGAAAGCGAACTTTTTGGGCACGAAAAAGGGGCTTTTACGGGGGCTGTGTCGCGTAAATCCGGGAAGTTCGAGGTGGCCAACCGGGGCACCATCTTTCTGGATGAAATTGGAGATATGCCTCTGAATTTACAGGCTAAAATATTAAGAGTCCTACAGGAGAGAGAGTTTGACCGGGTCGGCGGGACCAAACCGATTAAAGTTGATGTACGCTTTATAGCCGCAACCAACAAGAACCTGGAAGTGATGGTAAAGGAAGGGCGGTTCCGGGAGGACCTGTACTTTCGACTGAATGTGTTCACCATATTTCTGCCCGCTCTCAAGGAAAGAAAAGAGGACATTCCGCTTATCGTCGAACGGTTTTTGATGGACTCACCCAGTACCACGAAATTGGGAGTGAACTCGGCCGCCCTGCAACTATTGATCGGGTATGCCTGGCCGGGCAATATCCGGGAATTGCAGAACACGGTTGAGAGGGCGGCGGTCATGACGGAGAGTGGTGAAATTGAGACCCAGCACCTGCCGGACAATATCTCCCGGGGATATAGCGGCGGCCTGATTACCCGGCCATCTGAGGAGGGGGGGCAATCCGCTTCAATCGACGATCAGATCAAAGAAATTGAAAGAGGAATCCTTATCGAGGCCCTGAAAAAAACAAACGGCGTCCAAATCAAGGCCGCCGAGCTACTGGGCATTAACCAGAGAAGCCTGTGGCATCGTGTCAAGAAGTATGGTATTGATGTAGAAGAGATAAAAAACAGCAATTAATGGAGAAAAGGCTACAATTATTGTTGCAGAGACCTTTGTTTTGTAAAAAGCCAAATTCCAATAATTACAAGTAGTAAAACAAAATTTAGGCCGAAAAGGGCAATTTCTTGTAGATAGAGGGGAAAAGGAGCCTTTTTGGGCTCTGGGTGTCATTTTCTTTCCGATTCATGCGATGTTGGCACGACTATTGCTCAAAATAACTCTTAACTGGCGGACGATTGGCCAAAAAGTCCGACGTTCTTCTGGTAATTGCTAAAGAATTCGTAGGATACCGACACGTTAACCATTAAAGCGAACATACTTGCCCAGGATGGAGGACAGAACAATGAGGAAAAAGAACTTACTTTCAAAAGATGAAGGTGGTTTCACTCTGATCGAAATTATTGCGGTTCTGGTAATCATGGGAATCCTCGCGGCAGTGGCAGTTCCTAAATTTTTCGATCTGCAGTCAAAGGCCAGGGAAAAAGCGATTTATACGGCCATGTCCGAATTGAAAGTCCGCGTTAACCAGTATTTTGCCCAGAAACTGCTCGAAGGCTACACGTGGGGCGACACGGCAAACATGTCCTGGGCCGCTTCTGATGTCGGCACCAACTTAGGGGACGACTTCCAAATCACCGGATGGACAGTTTCCGGATCGCCGCCAAGTAAGACCGCAGGTACAATCACAGTAACGGGCAATTATATTATCGATGCCGGTGCCGGTACGTCCCAGGCCATTAGCGAGGTCATCGAATTACCGCGATACCAGTAGCTACCGGCTGTTCTAGTGTTGTTGAAAAGGTGCGCATGTAAATGGGCACCTTTTTTGTTTGTAAAAATCGGATAACTTGTCTAGCGGGCACCCTGATCAGGGGGCATTCAATATCCGCTTGATGGTCCGCATCCGCTCAGGTCCGGCGAAATTCCAACGACGATCGTAAATCACCAGCATTTGAGATTTTAAATGCCTATCAATGTTACGATTTAATTCCCCAATGGTTTGCGCTAGCAAGTTTTGTCGGCCGGTTAGATAGTAGAGTTCTATCAACGAAAGAAGCGCCGCATAGTGACCATGGTCCTGCGCCGCTATTCTATTAAATTGTTTTATAGCTTTATCGTACTCTTTTTCTAGCCGGTAACCCTCAGCCTTAATATAACCTACCCCGATTTTATTATGATTCAGGCCACTGGCCAAATCCGCTTCTGCGAACGCACCGTCTACGTCTTTCCGGGCCAGCAGGATATAGCCTTTGATGATATGCAGGGACGAATTGTCCGGGGCGCGGGCGAGGGCCTTATCGATTGCCTGCAGCGCCTTATCGGTTTCACCTAATTGCATATATAGCTCGGCTATATTCTTAAGTGCGTTTATATGATTTGGAGAAGACCGCAAAAACATGGAGAACAGCTTCATGGCCCGCTGGTATTCCATTTTGTAAAAGTAAAAGACGCCCAGGTTGTAAACAGTTGCAAATTTCTGGCTTTGTCTGGCAGCACTTTTTCCTTCCAGCGAGAGGTGCATCTGTCGTTCGGCCTCATTATCCAGCCCGGCCAGGAACATGGCCTTGGCAAGGTTGTGGCGTGGGCGATGCAAGTCCGGGTAAGCCTTTACATTGAGGGTCCAGAAAAAAACTTGATTCCCGAAGAGTGCGTTTTGCATATAGGTTGTGTGAGCCTGGCCAAGTATCCATATGGCCAAACCAAAGACCGCAAGGATTCTTAAGAAGGGAGAATAAGAAAAATATTCGACTACTTTGAAAAATCCAATTGTGGGCAAGAGGAAAAAGAAGAGCGATGGCAGGTAATTACGATGTTCAAAGATGAGTTCGAGGGGAATGAACGAGCCTTCTACGGCGTGGTTTAAAAAGAAAAAAAGATAGCAGAATGAAAACAGGGGCCACTTTTTACTGAACAGCAGGCACATGACGATAATAGCGATTATTAACAGGATAGCCGGCAGCGTTGTCCAGGTTGAGAATACAGATGTTGAAACCTGGAAATCATGCAGAAGTGCGAAAGTCGCTCCGGATGGATTCAGTAGTTGACCAATGTAGAAAAAGATAACCCGCGGCTCGGTCAAGAGTCTATCAGCCATGGTAAATGGCCGTGAACCGTAATTGGCTTGAAAGACTGACAGCCCACCGAGAAAGACGATGATTAGAAGAAAAATCACTACCGGCGGAATCAGGATTTTCAGCATTTGGTTTGTCTGTCGTGAATGCGGTGCTCTTCGAATAAGCAGGATCTCCAAAAGAAGTATGCTGAAAGGGAGCATAGCTGCGTTCTGTTTACTGGCTACAGCGCAGGCCCCCGCGATAGTACACGTTAGGTACCAACCATAAGGAAAATGCCCGTGATCAGCCGGCTGCTGTTTTTTCCGGGCTTTTACATAACAATAGAGAGACAGGACCGTAAACAGGCCTGCCAAGGCAGACATGCGTTGGACGATATAGGTGACCGCGTTTACCTGGATCGGGTGGGTCGCCCATAGAAAAGAAGAGAGCAGGGCGATGGCGTAGGCCGCCTTGTCATATTTTCCATTGAAGAGTGGCAGCTTCAATATGTTGAGAGTAAGGAGAAAAAGAAATGCAGCCGTTGTGTAGTGAACTAGAAAATTGACGACATGGTAACCAAAAGGGTTTGTACCTCCGAAATAGTAGTTCAGGGCCAGTGAAAAATAGGAAAGGGGGCGGTTGAACCGTCGGTGGGTCTGGTCCAGGCCGTAAAAGCTTTTGGTAATCTCATCCGCAGTCAGCGATGTCAGGTGGATATTGGGATTTTCGTGGATATTGCCGAAATCGTCAAGGTACCAATCACCAGAAAACCCGGGCCAGTAGATGGCCAGCAGGCATACCAACAAGAAAAGCGGCGCGAAAAAAAATGCGGCGGTACGACCGGAGACCTTCGTGAAATCCTGATTTGAGGCTCTTGTGGTATTCAGCATGCCGGTCTATTGCCAGTTCGCATCGCTGGAGATGACGAAGTCGCCTTGTCGTATGAAGCCTAATCCTATGTTGGTGATGATTGCAGTCTGGCTCGCGCTGCCGGTGGCCTGGGTAAATCCATAGAGAAAGGTGTCGAATTTATCATGCTGATCAGGACAAAGTCCGACTGTCTGGGTGAGGTGCGGGCCTTTGGCTTCGTAGGCGATACGCGTATCTGCAAAATAGGTGGCGGTGATGTCACCGCAGCCGGCCTGCTGGCACTGGCGAATCCAGGTCTTTAGGGTATACTCATATAACCCCCGGGAATTGGCCGTCTCACTGCGTTCCACCTCCACGCGCACGGCCCAGGGGCTGCTGTTTAGCCAGTTGTCAGAATCAGCGATATCGCCAAGCTCCTCTACGGCTTCACCGGCCAGCAGATCGTCGTAAGAAAAAACGCGGGTTTCGATATTCTGCGGGTTGCAGGATGGCTTGTGGGCGAACACTTTGTTGTTTTTGGAACCGACGTACACGGCCCCGTCGGAGCCCTGGATTGGGCCGGCCGTGACATCCCCATAGAGGTTGAAACGGTCGATCTGGAGCCCGCCTTCATTGTCGACGACGTACAGATGATTATCGTTCGAACCGAACCAGATCGTGCCGTCCTCATGGACCAGAGGTTTGGAGTCAATATCTCCGCCGGTGAGAAAGCGCCATTTCAGCGCACCGGAGGTCCCCTCGTCGGTGATGGCATAGAGATAATTATCGTCATTGCCAATATAAATGGTGCCGTCGGGGCCGATGGTGGGGGCACTATGGGGATTGGTGGGGATAAAATCGTAACGCCACTTCTGGCTTCCGTCCGGATTGACGGCGAACAGGTAGCCCACCCCGGAGCCGCCGTCACTGCCGATGTAAATGGTACCGTCGTCGGCCACCACGGGTGAGGAGTAGATCGGCCCCAGCAAGTCCAACCGCCACTTGAAAGACCCGTCGGACGTGTTGAGAGCATAGAGGTACTCGGAATCGATGGAGGCAAAATAGACCGTGGCTTCATCCGCGCTCAGGGCCGGGGTGCCCTTGATGTCGTAGCCGCCGCCGATATTGTAGGACCACTTGGCGATGCCGGAACTGGGGTTGTTATTGAAGGCGTAGAAATAGCCGCTTTCCGTCCCGAAATAGACGATGCCGCTGCTGTCGATCACCGGGTTGGAGCGGACATCGCCGATTACAGCGGTGAACCAGTTCCAACCGCTGCCGTCGGGTTTAATGGAATCGATATAGCCGGCGCTATAATCATTGCCGATCAGGATCTGGCCGGAACCGTCAACCACGAGACCAGCAAATGAATCGGTGGTGAGGTCAAAGTAGTCGGGTGATGTCCACAGAGTGCTTCCGTCATCCGGGTTAAGGGCGTAGATATCGCCGTTGCTGTTGGCATACAGCGCGGTTTCATCGCTGTTGAGAACCGTTGGTGTGATAACGTCGTGGTTGGTGCTGTAGGGCGACCATTTTTCGCCGGACCCGCCCGTATCGTGCTCGTTGTCATCAAACAGGTCGGCCTGGCTGTCGCCCCAGTAGACATACTGCAGGACGTCCCGATGGGAGGTGCCCAGGTCCGGGTCGTTCCGGCTGCTGTTGACATAGGTGTCGAATTCGAGGGCCATCTTGGGCGGTATCAGACCGGAGCCGATCGCACCGCCGTCGCCGGCATAGGCCAGCAACTCACCGGAACCGCCGCTCCCGCCGGTCGCTCCGACCGAGTTGTCGGTGCCGTTGATCAGGGCAAAGGTGAAGCCGTCGCCGGTGCCGGTGTAATCCAATACGAAAAAGGTGCGCACGCCTTTGTCGAACACACATTTGCCGCCGTTGCAGACCGAGGCGCCGCCAATGGTGACATCCCCGCCGAAGAATACCGACCCGTACGCGGAAGTGACGCCCCCGCCCAGCGTGATTTCACCGGTACCGGTATCCACATCCACGGCCCCGGAATCGGATTCGGCCGGTGTATCCATCTTACCGACAATGGCATCCGTTTCCAGATCCTCGGGCAGGTCAATGGCCGGCGGATCCACATCCTGGGGCGACAGGATGTTCTGTCTATAGTTGGAAGCGTGAAAATTCTCACCCCCGGTGGTACTGCTGCTGGCCGCACCGGAAGCAGCAATCATGTGGTTGCGGGTTGATAAAATGACAAGGTCACCTGGGTCGACGGACACAGCTTCCGACAGGCCGGTAAGTTTTGCTTTTTGTGGAACCCCCGGCACTATTTCTCTTTTCTCATAGAAGTAGAGTTTTTTCTCGGCTAGGTCATCTTCTACGTAGAAAGAGCCGTATTTTTCCGGGAAGAATGCGTTCGCTGCATCTGGTAATTCCAACTCTCCTCCGGCAACGGGGGTTTGAAGCGATCCCGACTTAACGGCCAGGCAGATGGGATCAGCCGGGCGATAGGGGGAAACGGAACTGGCTTTGGCCTCGAAATCATCCGTCAGGTTGATATTGATGGATGAATAGACCACGCTCTGGATTTCGGCGGAATATTTATCCGGTGTACCACTGTAAATCTTCGCGTCGCGGAGACCCTCCAGGTTCACAACCCAGGCACCGGTGGGAATATCGAATTCGTCCGTGGTGATGGTGTCATTCGGAAAATTCCCGGTGCTCGAATTCCATTGCGGGATGTTCAAAGAGAGGGTCCCGCTGGAGGCATCGTAATCGGCTGTTGATTCAAACCATTTGCCGAACACATTGACGGTAAAGGTCCCGACGTCAGTGAGAGTGTACGTTGTGTTGTTCAGGGTGCTGATAACACCTTTTGTGTAGCCTTTGTTTCTGAGCTCACTGACGGTGTAGCGCAGGCCCGCTTCAGCGAGGTACTCGGCGTTGCGGGCATAGTTGGGCGTTCCGGAGCTCATCATGGTCGAGGAGGTAAACATGGAGATCATGCCGGCGCCCAGGAAACCAAAGATCAGGATCACTACGATGATATATATCATGACGGCGCCGGACTGGTCCGGTCCGATCAGCGGTGCGCCTTTGGGGGTCCTGTGTCCCAGTTTAGATTTTGTTAGAGTACGCATCAGTCTAAATATCAGCCATTTACCATGTTTTGTCAATCATCACTCGCGGATAAACCCGAACCTGGAAGGCCGGCATGGCCTCCAGTTCGAATCCGATTGTGATATAAGCCACTTCGTCCAGGGTGTCATTGTCCAGGTCGTCGTAACTTATGGACAGCAGTGGATTGGAAATATCCTCGATCAGTTTATAATCGACACCATCGACTCTGACAAAAAGACTGCCCGACGAAAATCTCAAGGTTCGGCTGCCGCTCAAGGTGGCCTCCGAACTGGTGTAGGCCAACGATGTGTTGGCCACCGGCGCCGACGGGATGCTGTTGATGGTGCGCAGCTCCAGGCTGATCCGGTTCAGTGCCACCTCGGCATTCATGGCGGCGTCAGCCGCATTGCGGGTCGTTTCGTAGCCTGTTAGGCCGACCACCAGGAACAGGCTGGCAAAGGTGGCGAGTATGCCAACGAGTACCAGCGAGGCAACAACCTCGATCAAGGTGAATCCGGCTTCCTTGTGCATGGGCCTCAGTATTTGCTTACCGGGTCATCGGTTTGCGCCCGGCTGTTGGTCAGCAACGTTACCAGTGTATGGCCGGCAGATTGCACCGTCACCTTCAGTGTATCGGTAGGTGGCGAGGCCGGCACCGCCTCATTGCCGCTGCCGTCAAATTCGATGTAGGCCATGGTTACCTCACTGCCGTAAACCAAGGCATCTGCATCGGTCTTCATCAGCGCCAGGGCCGTGGCCGGGTTGGCGTTGATGCGTTTGACATAGTCGGCAATAACCTCTTCCATAAGCGCCTCCATATCCGCGCTATCCCGGACGATGTTGACCGGTCCGGAACTGCCGGTCAGGGCGGTGCCCATAAATTGAAACATCAGGGCGGCCAGAATAGATCCGAGTAGAATGGTGACGATAATCTCAATGAGCGTGAAACCACGTTGTGTTGTCCCTGCGGTCATATCAGGTCCCTCGTTCCACAAAACCCGTTTCCGGGGTAACGGCCAGCGAGCGGGGGCCTATTTGGATGGTTTCAGCCGCCGTGATCGGAACAATAGTGGTAGCCTGGTATTCATAAGGGATGCCGAAGCGATCGAAACAGAGCGTGAAGGCATCCATATCCGGCAGTGCGATTTTTTTATTTTCATTGCCGGGCAGGTAAACCATGTTATTGGTGTCGTTCGGTTCGGCCGCCACTTCGGGGGTGGCCGTCTTGAAAACCCAGTAATCGGTTCCGTCACATTTTATACCCCAGGTCATATCGTTGCTTTTCATGGCCACGATCTGGGCATAGCGGATGTGGTTGCGGACCGAATTAGCCTTGACGGCCAGTTCCATATCGGCAGTACTGGTGATCCGGCTGATAACCACGGCGGAAACAATTCCCAAGAGCATCAGGACGACCATCATTTCGATTAGTGAAACCCCGTGATCCTGTATGTGTATTGGTGAACGCATAATTTGGCGATTCGCCCGATTCCTGATAGTTTCCAGTAATATATCAAGAAAATGCGGCATTATCAACGCATACGGCACTTTCATCCGGCAACGGCCGCGTCCCGGCACCGGTGCCGGTCAGCAAGGGGCTCCAGAAGTTACGTGCAGTTGAAAGGGTGGGGTGGACCGGGTTGACGATAAATAGTGCCCAAGGCCCTAACGGCCGCAGCTTGTCCGGGCGGCTTGACGACGGTGGAGGGAAAGCGTGAGCCGGCTTCAATCATCATCTATGATGACTGCGCCGCTGGCATCCCTTTTGACCTCGAAAATTTCGGGATGTTTTTGCTTGAGAGATGTCTCCGAAGCGGTTTTTTCTTTCACCAGGCGCAGCAGCCGCTGGTTCTCCCGTTCCAGTTCCTTCTGATTGAGGCCCTGTTTGATGGAGACCATCAGGTCTACCACGTTGCAGGGCTTGGTGAAAAACCGGTAGACCTCGCCTTCGTTTATCGCTTTGATGGCGGAATCGATGCGCGCGTGCCCGGTAAGGATCATCCGGAGGGTGTCCGGGTATTTCTGGCGGACAATGGCCAGAAAATCGGAACCGGCCATACCGGGCATCACCTCGTCGGAAATGACCACGTCGACCGGGTGACTCTCCAGAACCGCCAGCGCCTCTTCGGCCGAAGAGGCGCTCAGGACCGTAAAGTGCTCCCTTTTCAACGCGTCTTCCAGAAGATCACGAATCAATTCCTGATCATCAACGATGAGGATGGTATAGTTCATGATAGCCGCGTTCCATGTTTTCGGTTTAGATTTGCATGGTTGATCCAGAGCAACCCCAGAAACATAAAACCTGCCCGCGGGTTAATCCACGCAAACCCGCTGAATTTCCTTTATATCTGTAAGTCCTAGAAATACTTTTGAAATACCGTCCTGCTTGATGGTGGTCATGCCCTCTTCGAACGATTTTTTGAAAAGTTCCTCGGAGGTTGCCTCGTTTTTGATCATCCGCTTGATGGTCGGCGTACCTTCCATCATTTCGTGTACGCCGGCGCGGCCCCGATACCCGGTATCATTGCATTCCTCGCAGCCGACGGTTTCGTACAGTTCCAGGTCTTCACTGAATTCAACACCCGCTCGTGAAAAGGCGTCTTCACCGTAATATTTTACAATATCCTGAAACTGTTCCTCATTGGGGTTGAACTTTTTCTTACATTTCTTACAAAGCCGGCGGATCAATCGCTGGGCCAGAACGCCCAGAAAGGCATCTGAAAAGTTCAGGGGATTGAGCCCCATGTCCAGCAGGCGGGTAACGGTTTCCGGGGCACTGTTGGTGTGCAGGGTGGAGAAAACCAGGTGACCGGTAAGGGAAGCCTCAACACCGATGGAAGCGGTTTCGTGATCCCGCATTTCACCGATCATGATGACGTCGGGGTCCGCCCGGAGAAAGGCGCGCATCACCCGGGCAAAATCGAGCCCGATTTTCGGTTTGCACTCCACCTGGCGCAAACCGGCCTGGGAAATTTCCACGGGATCTTCGGCGGCCCATATTTTGATCCCCGGCTTGTTGATATGCCCCAGGGCGGCATGCAGGGTGGTGGTTTTTCCGGAACCGGTGGGGCCGACCACCAGCACCAGGCCGTAGGGCTGTACGATAATTTTTTCCATGATCCCATGGTTGCGCTCGTTCATGCCCATATCGGCCAGCGCCATGGCACCGGACTCGGCCAGGATACGCAGAACCGCGTCCTCGAATCCGCCGGCGGTCGGCAACGTCGCCACCCGCAATTCGAAGGGTTTGATACCTTTGCGCTTAAACTTGATTTTACCATCCTGGGGCAGCCGTCTTTCGGCAATGTCCAGGCTGCTCATGATTTTAAGCCGCGACATGAGGGCTCGGGCATTGGTGTTGGGCACCTGGAGAACTTCCTGGCAGACACCGTCGATTCGGAAGCGGATATTCGTTTTCTTGGTGATGGCGGACGGTTCGATGTGAATGTCGGAGGAGCCCTTACGGTAAGCGGAAATCAGGATCTGGTCAACCATGCGCACGATTTGACCGGAAGATTCGTCTACTTCTTCATACGCATCATCTTCGCTTTCATCCTCCTCCTCAAAGTCAATGTCCGGCATCATGTCGAAATCGTTGCTATCCTCCGATTCCATCTCCATATCGTCATCAGATTTTTCCTCGTAAACATGCTTGATGACTTTTTCGATCTCTTCCTTGATGCTGACTATGTAATTGACCTTTTTGGCGTTTAACAGACCCGGGATCGGATCCGTTTTGAGCAGATCCGTGGGGTCATCGATCATTACGTCCACCCCGCCCAGTTCCCACGCCAACGGCACCCAGGTGTTTTGCAGGAGAAAGGTCTGCTTGAGGTTGCGGGTCAGCTCATATGGAATCTGCATCTGTGGATCAAATGTCTTGAATGGTAGCTGGAAAAAGAGGCCGAGTGATTTACCGACCTCGGCTATGTCGATGCGGAAGTTATCGGTGAGCACGAAATCAACACTGCGGCCCGATTTTTTGGAAATGGTCAACGCATTCTGCAATTGGGTCGTGGTGACAACCTTGTAACGCAGCAGGTAATCATATTTTGACTCATACGTCGCCGAGGAGAGGGCCGTGGTGATGTAATTCTCGATATCTTCATACTCGGAATCGATCTCCTTGACCGATTCAAAATATTCCAAAGCCAGATCTTCGTGCCCCTTGGCCTGCATTTGCTTTCCGAAAATAAATTTGATTTCGGCGGTGGTCTTGTTATCGAGCTCGTGGTCGGAGATGATCTTTTCGATCTGATCGATCACCCGGGAAGGAGAGTGGGCCTGGAACATACATTCGGCCATATCAGGGAGGATGTCCGTGGAAAAATCTTCGTGCGCGAACAACTTGGAATACTCAATCACAGCTTCCTTGTACAGTCCGAGTTCCCGGTATACATTGGCGCTGCTGATGATTTCGTGGATATTCTCGCCACCGTCATCCCAGGTTTCGCGCAGCAGGGAAGCGTCTTCGGCGGTGATCGTGGTGTCATCCTGATCCAGGCTTTCAAGTTCACCTTTGATATCGGTGACTTTTTTTGGAGTTTGTTCTCCAGAGCCGCGTTCAGGCCTGATTTGCTCTTTAAAAGTTCTTCAAACAGGCCCAAGGCCTCAGAATACAGCCCGTGTTTTTGATAGGCTTCAGCTTCCGCGATTTTTTGCTTGATATCCATTAATCGATTCCAAATTTCAGTCAGTCGCAGTCAGGGGCGTCCGGGGAAATCGCTGGCAGCAATTCGTTGCATTTCAGCCGGATCATTGCAATGGTGGCGAACCAGCCCATGATGATGATGATCTGGCCCAGTTCGGCCCGCCGGTAGAATATCCGGTTGTTGCCGAACACCAGTTCGGCTTCGCGCACGCATTGAAAAGCACTGGTAAAAGCGCTCCAGTCAAAGTGTTTCAAGTCGCCCGCGGTTTGGCCATCGTATTGGCAGAACAATTGTTTCCCACGGTGGGAGAGAAAAATGATGCCTTGGACATCTTCGAGAAGCAATAGATCTTTAAAGATTGTTTTCATCTGGTCGTGCATCATAGTTTCGGTGCCTTACACTTTCTAATATCGCTATCCGTTTACCAGGACGGGCCGGTGGTGAAAATCAGCCCGCATGGGATTCCCGACAGTGGCAACTTCAATGAAATCCAAGTTGGTTTCCAACTGCCGCTATTCATGTTTGACCTTAAACTGCCATCATTCATACAGGAGCCGCCGGATGACGTCGCCGGGACAGTTTTTTTCAAGGACCACCACCGTGGTCTCATCACCCGGCAGCAGTACCAGGCCGTTTTCACGACCCTGATCAATATAGCAAGCCTTGACGTTGCCGGCATTGATGTTGGCACCCAGAATGGCTGTCAGCGACATCAGGTTGTCCCAGGCGGGATCTGCACCGGTGCTGGCAATGCCTTTTTTTTGGGCCGGTGCCGCCGGCGCATGTACCTTTGCGGCTTGCGGCGCGGCTTCCTCCACGGGCTGAGGCGCATCCGGCGGTGCTTCCCGAAAAGCGGATTCGTCCTGACCGGCTTCATCCTTAAGCCGCATGGCATCAAATAGAACGGCCTGGAGATCTTCCTTGATAACCTTTTTGTTCAATACGCAAGTGTCCTGAATGGACAGCGATGGGCTGTCCCAGGAAAAAATTTCGTAGGCCGCCTGTTTGCCATGCATATCTCGTATCCTGGCGTCCAGCAGTTCGCCGCCCTTGAAAAAGAGGACCCCCTGATTACCGGTATCTTTGTTAATCACGCGAATTGTACAGGTTTTTTGTTCCATTTCAACAAGTTGTAGAAACATATCAATTGAAACGGTTTGTAGCGTGCCGCCTTCGGACTCCTTCTCGAGACTGGTGATGACGCGCTCGGCAAGGTCCTCCACAACAAACGGTTTTTCAATGAAGGCTGCCGCACCGGTATCCAGAACCCGTTGTTTGGATTGTGGGGTGTTGTAGGCCGTCAAAACGATAACCGGTATATCCGGGTAGCTTGCGGACATATGGGCCAAAAGTTCAAAGCCGTCCATGTTCGGCATGTGCAAGTCGGTGACCACGATGGACACGGCGTTGTCTTTCAGGCTCTGGACCGCCTCGACGCCATCCGCAGCCAAGAGGGTATTGAAGACACTGGCATGGGCCTGGAATTTCTTCTTGATCAAATGCCTCAAAATTCTGTCGTCATCGACAATGAGGGCGTTTTTTTTCATACCGATCCTTTGGATTTTGGTTTAGGGCATTATATAGGGATTTGTATAATAATTCAAATGTTATATTTTACAAAGGGACTGTTGGTAGAGATGTCGGGGCGGCGACACAAGGGTTATTGAAAGGGCGTCCGGGCCGGCCTGGATAGCCTGCTCGAACAGCATGCGGTTGGGATGGAACTTGAAAGGGGAGCGGTTATTTTTTAAAGAATCGGCCAAAACCGGTAGGTTTTTCGAACTGCGCCTTGATTAAGGGCACCAGGACATCACAATTTAGACGAACCATCGCCATCTGGGTGTCGAAACCGGTCATAATGAGCAGGTGGCCATTTTCTATTTTGCGAATATACAGTCGTAATTTGTCAAAATGGATTTCGGTTTCCTCATTGGCACCAATGGTGTTGATAAATGCGGAAAGATCCATGGGGTTCAGTTGCGGGGCAGGAATGGTATTGTAGCCCTCAATCTTAATTTCACTATTATCATCAATGAAAATAGCGCCTTGTACATCGTTGATACCCAGAATGTCATTAAAGATTTCTTTCATTATTTTCTCAGCGCCTCCAGGACCCGATCACGGGGCCAGTTGCCGGTTACGGCCAGCACAGTGGGTTCATCCCCGGGAATAATGACCAAATTCAATCCTTCCCCCCGGTTGACATAGCACAGTTTCAAGGGCCCGGCCGAAAAGAGCGGGGCGATTATTTTAACATGCTCCAACAATTCAAACCAGGAGTCGTCTACGTAGATATCATCCAGAGAATCGGTTGAGCCTGCGGCCGCCTTATATTTCTGCCGGAGAAGGTCAGGGAAAGAGAGTTCCGCTGCTTTTTGGGGGGCCGCTTTTTTTGGGGAAACTTTCTTTGCAGCTGCCTTTGGAGGGGCTGGTTTTTTCGCTTCGGGCGGTTTTTCCGCAAAGTCTTCCGGGGCACCTTCGGCTTCATCTTTCATCCGCATGGCATCAAACAAGATAGCTTGAAGTTCGCCTTTAATCTTCTTCTGTTTAATCGCGCATTCATCCTGTATGGACAGGGTGACACTGTCCCAGGCGAAAATCTCAGAGGCGGCGTCGTTGCCCTGGCGATTATTGATGCGCGCATCCATCAGGTCGCCTTTATGGAAAAACAGGATACCTTTGTTTTCGGTAATTTTGTTAAAAACCCGAATGGTACAGGTTTTCTGTTCCATCTCGATAAGCTGAATGAACATATCGAGCGGAACCGTTTGCAAAGTACCGCCTTCGGTCTCCTTTTGCAGGGTTTTGATGATTTTCGTGGCCAGGTCTTCAACTACGAACGGCTTTTCGATGTAGCCGGCGGCACCGCCATCAAGGACGGTCTTCTTTGAACTGGGCGTACTGTAAGCCGTCATGATGATGACCGGAATATCCGGATAATTCTCGGAAAGGTGGGCCAACAGTGCCAGACCGTCCATTTCCGGCATCTGCATGTCGGTGACCACGAGAGAGACCATGTTTTCTTTCAGACTATCAACCGCCTCTTTTCCATCCAGTGCCGTAAGTGTGGTAAACGTATCGGCATAGTTCTCGAATTTCTTCTTGATCAGGCGCAGCCAGATATGGTCATCATCTACGATAAGAACTTTTTGCGTCATCGCTTAAAATCCCGCTTCCGCTTTTTCTATCTCTGTGGCGTATTTCTCGGTCCAGGGTACAATGGCCTTGAGCAGAGGATAGTAGATATCAATTTCTTCGGCGATTTCTTTAACACATTCAACTATGCCCCGGGCCAGGATATCAGTACCCGCGTCACCGCTGTAGTCTATCTTTCCGTCTGCGTAATGGAACTCCGCTGCAAACGGATCCAGAAAATCATAGTTGTCGGCTTTTTCGACAAACTTGCGCCTCAGTAAGGTCCTAAAGTCGGCCTTGCCTTTATTGTTGGCATGGAATGTCTCTTCAAAAATACTGAGCAGTTCTTCGATAATTGCAACATTCATTTCTTCGTTCGTCTCGGACGGGGCAGTCGTTTTCTGAGATGTGTCCAGGGTGTCCGCTAAATTATTATGGATCAGCTTGACCTGGTAGACGTTAAACTCACCACCGGATTTTTTACTGGTTTCGATCAACTTTTCCATATCCTGGCGTGAGCTGGTCAAATCCTTACGGTTCCAGGGGAAAAGGGAGCCGTTGATGTTGCCCATATTGAGAAACACTGTTCCGGTTTCCGCTACACCGTTGATGGTAACTTCCACATAACCGGTCAACTTTTCAGATTGCATCTTGATGATAAGTTTCTTCAGGTCGGTAAATTCCGTGGACAGGTTATTGTGGATGACTTCCGCATTGGGTAAATTAGACCAGAAATGAACGTATTCGGGCTCAATTTCGAACACGGTGACTGCAAAGCTGTTCTCGCCGGTGTTGTTGATGATGTATTCAACAGCTTCGGCACCTTCGAACGCTGTTGGTCTATCCTCATAGATCCCACTCAAAATGCTGTGATCATCTACGAAAACCACACCTTCCGCCTTGCTCGCTATAAAGTGGATGGCCCCGGTGGGAACTTCGCCACTAAAATGTTCGATGAATCGTCCAACGTTAAGGTAAAAACTGTTGAGGCCCTCAATAATGGGCCGACTTTTGGGAAAAACTATCATTTCTACTCCTGACTAGATAAACGCATTTCAACACCCGACATCAGGCTGACGCTCAACGTCTTTTTCGCAGTCTTTCAATAGAGAGGCGGAGACTGTCTTGCATCCTCGTAATAGCATCGGCAAGGCTGCCGATTTCGTCTTTGGATTTAATTTTGATTTCGGCATCCAGTTCGCCAACGCTGATCCGGTCAGCCACATTGGTTAGATGCCGGATTTTGGTGACGAGATTGTGGCCATATAGAGTAACTACAAGACTAATAATTACCAGGGTTCCGGCGATAGTGATAAGGTTAAGATTGCGAGTTGTGGTACCGACCTCTTCAGACTGGGCTTTCAAGGCCCTGATCGGACTGGTAAATTCATGGATATAGGTGGTGGCGGCGATGCTGTAATCGGTGCCTTCAATGGGCGTTAGGGTCATGAATTTCTCGCGCATTTGACCATCCGTATCTTTCCACAGGTAATATCCTCTGCTCTTGACATCTTTGCCCTTGTCGGCTGCCGCAATAATCCGGGCAAAACGCGGATACTCCGATCCGAGTAACTTTCTGATGACTTTGTTAAGCACGACGCCGTTAAGTTTTGGGTTGGGATGAACCCAGGCAGTGAAAGGGCCAACTGCACTCAAAACTGTATAACCGGTTGTTCCCACCTTTTGGATTGCCAGCTTTGCGAATGTCGGGTCCGCTGCCATGTCTTCCCGCTTGAGTCCGGGGTTCTGTGCTAAATAGAGTTTGCACTGAGCTGCAACGGCCTTGCCGATATCTGCGATGCCGCGCTCACCCATTGTTTTAACGATTTCGGCACTCTCTGTAGTGATGTCTTTTGTAAGGAGATTCAATTGCTGCTGGGTTAGAAAAGCCGAGACTGTCATGAGCAGGAGTGGAATGACCATGAATAAGAAGATCATTTTAACCCGCAATCCCATGCCGCCTTTGGATTTTCCGCCGGCATCTTTGGTGGGGGCGGCGGTGGCCTTTTCTTCCGGTGCGGTGGCGGCTTCCTGGGCAGCTTCCTGGGCGGATTCCTGGAAGGCCCGCTCTAGGTCGTCAAAATCCTCGTCATCGATATCGTCCACATTGAATTCTTCATCTTGAATGCCTTCCAGGCTGTCATATTCCTGGGTTTCCTCGTAGACTTTCTCCTCTTTCTGAATATGGTGATGTGGCTGCAGTCCTTACACTTGGTTTTGACGACGTCACCTTTTATCTGGTCCAGTTTTGCAATAGGAACATGGTAGACTTTGCCGCATTCTTCACAGATAACTGAAACAGTCATGAGGGTCTCCTTAAGTTCGGTTGATCTTGTTTACGCATTGCATCCGGCGGAAATAAGATCGGCAATTTTCTTCTGACATGCGTTTGCGATTATCGCTCCGGATAATACTACCGGGATTAGAGGCTTAGATGGTTTTTAGCCTGGCAACCATGGCCTGTTGGAATTCCAGCCGTTTCTCTTCGCGCGGGATTTCGTTCGCGAGTCGGGTAATCAGTTCGGCGGCCCGATTCTTGGGAATTTTGGTGGGATCGCCTCCGAATTCCTGAATTTCATCTTCAAAAACAACCTCGGCGATCGGTCCCATGGCATTGGCCAGTTGGGCGATCATAAAATCAATGAACTCTTTGCTGATCCCCGGAACAGATGGAGTCGGTTTTTCGACCAGACCAAGCTCGACGAGCTTGGCGATAACCATTTTCATGGTGGCAAGTTCAATTTTCAGGGCGCTGGCGACGGTACCGATATTTTTTTTACCGTCCAACTGCATGAGCACTTGCAGCATGTGGCTGTCTAAAGAGAATTCGCCGAGATCCCCTTTGATGGACCCCTTTAAAACAAGAGCTGATATGTCACCGGATAGGTCAACCATCTATTCTCCTCCACAGGGTGTTCGGTAGTTTGTCGCGGTCCTTTAGCCTGTGAACCATTCTAGCGCGGTTCATGTCATCTTTCTCCCGATGTTCGCTCTTTATTGCCCCTCCTTCCAGGACATGATTTCTCTTTTCAGCTCTTTAAACTCTGCCTGGATGATCTTTCTGATTTCGTCTATAAAAGTCTGGTAGTTGAAGTCACCCGCAGAAGCCGGCACTGCGGGCGCTGCAGGACTCGGAGTGGCCGGTGCCAGTGTTTTCTTGGCCGTTACGCCTTCTGCTTCTTCCGGCGCTGTGCTTTTGGTCAACATGATCTGGTGCTTGAGACCCTTAAATTTTTTCACTTCTTCGGATAGAATTTTTTTCTTTTCCGTTTCGTCCATGTCCGGGTTCAGCAAAACCTTTTCAAGACCGGCGTGAACGGAATGCAGTAACTTGATTGAATCAGGATGGGCGTCCACTTTTTTACTGGCTATGTATTTTCCAACCGAGCCGTGTAATTGTAAAAACATATACGGCAGACGGGCGTCTTTATACAGCGTTTTTAAGCGTTCAATCTCATTCAGCAGTTTCTCGAGGTTTTCATCGGTTATCTCCCAATCGAGGGAGAGGACAATAGCATCGAGCTCCATGAGCGGGGATGCCTTTTGGGGGGCCGGGGGGCTTTCATCGGAAGGGGCCGCTGATTTACCGCCCGTATCAGCGGGGACCGCGGGCGGTGTCACCGGTGCCTTGGCCTGGCCTTCATCCGTTTCACTGAAAAGATCATCAAGCCGGTCGTTGAGCTCTGAAGTCAATTTGCCCTTGTCTGCATTCAAGTTATTACCCCCCTAGTTCAAGGCGCTTCTCAAGTGAAGCAACGGTAAGCGAGATAGCCTTTTTCATTGTTTCCACAACGTTTTCACCGGTGATCGCACTGGCCGCAATGCTGGGGACCTTCAGTTTTTTATTCAGATCGTTTTCAAGCGTTTCCACCGGCAGGACTGGAATGCCTTCATCGGCCAGATCCCGTTTGTTGTACTGGATGACCAGTGGAATTTTAAAGATGCTTTTATCAAAGGTAGCCAGGTTGTCTTGCAGGTCTTTCAGGGAGATGATGTTCATTTTTTGCCGCAAAGCCATGGAGTCCGCCACAAAGACGATTCCATCAACGCCCCGCAGGACCAGCCGCCGGGTCGCACTGTATTTGACCTGGCCCGGCACGGTGTAGAATTGCATCTTTATATTGTAGCCTTTTATGACGCCGATCTCCATGGGCATAAAATCGAAGAAGAGGGTTCGGTCACCATAAGTTTTTACAGTGGTAAGGTTGCCTTTTATCCTTTTACGGAATTTGTCGAAGATATATTCCAGATTGGTGGTCTTGCCGCCACGTCCGGGTCCGTAATATACGAGCTTAACCTGGACTTCTTTTTTCTTGGGGTTGATTAATGCCAATGGTCTTACCTCACTCTTGTAAGTATCCGTTATTCAGTTATAGGGTTGCCGCTAAAGTATTTCTTTGATTTTCTTGGTGGCTTCGGTGACTTTCAGCCGTAAAAATCCAAGCGACACGTCTTTTCCAAAAATTGTAACGAGCAGCAACTCGTCATCAATTTTACTGAAGTGGATACTTTCACTCTCGCCTTTGTGGAATAGCAGCGAAAAATCTTCTTCGCCCACGATTTTTGCCATGGCACTAACAGCGCCGAAGTTACCCGCGGCTAGAGCAGCCAGGGAATAAATATCGTGCTCCAGATCACCATCATCCAGGTTGACGATAATATTACCGGCCAGATCAATCAACAAGACGCACCTGACGCCGAGTTCAATCAGCTCTTCGGACAGGATCCCTTCAATACTCTCGAACTGTTTTTTGTCTAGATCTACGGTGTAGTCCAACGATTTTCACCTTTCACATTGAGTGGGGATTGAAAACGGGCGGTCGCAAGCGTCCACGGGCTAGTGGCGGTCAGGGCCGGCCGCCTGGCATGAGAATGGGCGCTCCATTTTCCTGATCAAGTTTCCCCTGATGATTAATAAAATAATATGCACTATCAGCAATAAAATACGATTGCACCGGAAGGGAGCGTCGGTTTTAGTACCACCCCTTCTGGCTCACTTGGCCCGGTGCTTTGGAAAATTTGGGGTTCGTCCAAATATTCAGTGATTCTCATATCATATCCATATTGTGAGATCAATACTAAATAGAATCGCACCTAAAATGTACAGTGGGCCGGGCGGTGGGGCGGCCGGGGTCGTGAAATTGCCGACCAGCAGGGTAAACACCCCCGGCGGACGGTTTGGCATGGGGCTAAGAACTGAGGCTTAGCCCGGCATGGGAAAGAAACCTAGGATGATTTCGACCCGGCGATTTTTCTGGCGTCCCCGGGCAGTGCGATTGGTTTCCACCGGGCGGTACTCGCCAAAACCCATGGTGGCGATGCGGTCCGGTTCTAACTTGCCCCGACCGAGCATGTATTCGGCCACTGAGGCTGCCCGGGCGATTGACAGCCCGAGGTTGGAACGGTAGCGTCCCCCGGAGAGGGGAACATTATCGGTATGCCCGGCGATGATAATTTCTCCATCTGTGCCACTCAAGGCCTCGGCGATTTTGTCGAGGAGCGGTTTCATCTGCGGTTTGATTTGAGCTTTACCGGAATCGAAGGTGCTTTCACCCATCAGGCTGATGGCGATCTGATCTTCCCCCACGTTGATGTCGATGAGACTCTGTATATCTTTGAAACGGCTTTCAACGATCTTTTGCAGTTCCTCGCCGATTTGCTTTTTCTCCTGGGTAACGATGAATTCCTGGCTCGGTTTGGGGGGTACGATGGCTTGATCGAAATCTTTCGCTATCATTTTGAGCCCTTTGGGCGTATCGAGCACCTTATCTTTGCGCTGCACCCCGAAGGCTTTTTCAAGGGAGCCGGCGACCTCTTTGTATACCGCCTTGTCCATTTCGGAAAAGCTTAACAGGAGGACGAAAAAACACAGCAGCAGGCTCATGAGATCGCCGAAGGTGACCACCCAATCAGGTGCGCCTTCCTCTACTACGACGGGGGGCTGGTCATTGTTGCTCGCCATGCGAGGTTCCTATTCCTTTTTTTCGCCCACTTTGTCCCGGTCTTTGGGAGACAGATAGACTTTTAACGCTTCCTCGAGCACCATCGGAGAGATGCCGCGGCTGATAGCCACCGTTGCGTCAAGAATGATTTTTTTCTGGTTCAGCTCTTCCTCGCTGCGCATTTGCAGTTTGTCTGCAATGGGCATACAGACCAAGTTGGCGATCACCGCACCATACAGGGTTGTCAGGAGGGCGACGGCCATGGACGGGCCGATACTGGACGGGTCCGACATGTTGGCCAGCATCTGGACCAGACCGATAAGTGTCCCGATCATACCGAAAGCAGGTGCCGTGCTGCCCATACCTTTGAAAATTCGGCGACCCAGATCATGGCGCTGAACCGTCAGCAGGATATCCTTGTTCAGCATGTCTTCAATGAGACCCTCGTCGTACCCATCGGAGAGATAGCGCAAGGCCTTGGCCGAGAACTCATCGGCCGGGGCCTCTTTTTCCAGAGCGATAAGCCCTTCTTTTTTCGCTATCCGCGTAAATTTGATCATCTCTTCTATCACTTCATCGGCCGGCTGCAATTTCACCAGAAATGCTTTCATCGCAACCTTCATTGAGCTTAGGACATCTTTCATGGAAAATTTGATGAAATTTGTCGCAAAGGTTCCACCAAGCACGATTAACAGGCCGGGAACGTTGATAAAAATAAGGGCACTTCCACCAATTATAATCGCAGAAACAACCAGGCTGGTACCTCCCAGCAATCCGATAATTGTGGCGATATCCATGTCTATTTCCTCATTGACTCCTTGTAGACCATGACGGCGTTGCCGATATTTCCCAGTTCAGCGTATTTCATGATTTTATTCAGGGTGGAAAGTGTGACGACAGTGTCCACCGGCATGAGCAGGGTGCCGGTTTTACGGCGAATGCTTTCTGCCAGGACCATGCCGTCCACTAGATCTTCGAGCGGTACCATCTTATGGTTGCGTTTCTTTTCCGCGCGCATATTTTCAACATTGATCTCCAGCACCAGGTCCACGATATCCGGATCGAGTTGATACCCCTTTTGCAACACCAGCCGCTCGGACACATCTTCAAAACCGTACCCCCATTTGTGAATCAGGCCGTCGTAGGTCGAGGCTGCCGATATGATCCTGACGGACAGGGGAATCTGGTCACCGGAAAGCCCATCCGGAAAACCCCGACCGTTGACCTGTTCATGGTGCTGGCGCACGATTTTGGACAGAGGACGTAAATACTCGACTTCCTGGAGTATAATTTCCCCCTGCACCGGGTGGCTTTTATAAAGGGTAAGGTCTTCGCCCGGCAGTTCGGTCGTTTTTTTCAACAACATGTGATCGGGAAAGCCGACCATTCCGATATCGTGCAGAAGTCCGCCGGCTTCGATGAGCGGGTATTCGGTTTCATCCACATGGGGATGGCGCTGGGCCACCTTCAGGGCAGTTTTGGCCACACGCCGGCAGTGCCCACCCAGATCCTCGTTGAAGACCTCGATCAGGTTCGAAAACATGCGGATGGTCTGGAAATAGTTTTTTTCAATGATTTCATACTTGTTGCGCAGCTCCTGCTCCAGGGCCACAATCCGTTCACCGGTAGCGATTCTCTCTCGCAATTCATTGAAATCGAAAGGCTTGGTGATGTAGTCATCTATCCCGCCGCGCAGGCCGGTCACGATATCCTGGTTGGTGTTTTTAGCGCTGACGATAATAAGGTATATGTATCCGGGAAGGTCGGCATTCCGGATGCGCTGGCACAATTCGAGTCCATCCAGGCCGGGCATCTTCCAGTCGGTTATGACCAGATCCAGATCGGTGGAGCTGGCGATATCCCAGGCATCCAGTCCGTTTTGGGCTGCGTAGACGTGGTGGTCCCAGGCTTGGATGTGTTTCTCCAGCAGCCTGAGCGTCACCAGGTCATCATCGGCGATGAGTATGTTCATGGTTTGGGTCCAAAAACCTACACGTTGAATAAAGGTGTCGTTTCATTAAGCTATATCGGCAGAACCTCCCATTCCTTTAGTCGGAAAGGGGTGAATTATGCGCAAACTAATTAGCGGAGGCCAAATGCAGATATAATTTGACTGAATCATATTTTTTAAGCAGGTTTCTATGCAAAGGAATGTGATGGGCAGAAATTATGAAAAGGCGCGGATGTGCAAGCAGATGTCTTCCAGCGGCGGCCACCCGGTCGGCGTTAGACCTGTCTTTCTTTTTTGAGATAGGTTCTAATGAAACAGCCCGATATACCAATAGAAAATGGGTTTGCCGTAGAACAGGTAGGTAACGGCCCCGAAGGCCAGGAAAGGACCGAAAGGAATCTTGCGCCTGAAGTTGGTAAATCGGCCGGCCGCAATCAACATCAGGCCGGCGACCGTGCCCGTCGCCGACCCGGCGAAGATCGTGAACAGAACACCCTGCCAGCCGGTAAGACCGCCGATCATGGCCAGCAGCTTGATGTCACCGCCGCCCATGCCCATCTTACCCGTCAGCAGCAGATAGCTTTTGGCAACTATATAGAGACTGCCGCCGCCGGCCAGGATTCCGATCAGCGACTGCTGCCAGGTGATCCAGTCCACGAAGAATGAACACAGAAAGCAGATGACGGTCCCGGGCAGCGTGATCACATCGAGTATCTTCTGGTGATCGATGTCTATAAATGTCACCACCAGCATCACGGCGACAAAGAGATAGACGACCAAACCCTCCCAGGAATAACCGAATTTCAGCAAGGCCGCGAGTGCGGTCAGCCCGGACAGCAGTTCCACGATGGGATAACGCATGGAAATGGGCGTCCGGCAACTGCGGCATTTCCCGGCCAGGAGCAGGTAACTGATGACCGGGATATTGTCATACATCCGGATCGGCGTATCGCAGATCGGGCAGTGTGAACCGGGAAAGACGATCGATTGATCGGGGTTGGGCAGCCGGTAAATACAGACATTCAGAAAACTGCCGATGCACAGTCCGGCCAGAACTATGAAAACGTCCAGAGCATATATCATCATAGCGGATTCGTTCCGATTGGGGTATGGTTCGACTATTCCGGTTAAAATATTAGTTTTAAAGAAATAAATCAATATAGATATTGTAAAAGGAAAAACCGGTCTTAACTTTAGGGTTTGCAATAGGCACGTATATTACGGCTGCCCGGACTGGGCGGATGGTACATTTTCAGTTAATGACGTTGATACACACTGAGCCCGAGGACGCAGCGGCACGTGGATCGGAACAGGGGTTGGAGAAAAGATGGGCGAAACAGACAAAGACGATCTGATAAGCATTATCGATGACGATGATTTTGATGAGGACCTGCCGACGTCCATGCCGTTGATGCCGGTGAGGGACGTGGTGATCTTTACGGATATGCTGATGCCGCTGTTTGTGGGCCGCGATAAATCGATCAACGCCGTGGAGTCGGCCGTTGAGAAGGACAGTATCATGATGCTGTCCACCCAGAAAGACCCCGGGATCGAAAACCCGACCCCGGACGATATTTATTCCGTGGGTACCGTCGGGCGTATCTTGCGAATGCTCAAACTCCCCGATGGCCGGGTCAAAGCTCTCGTCCAGGGCGTTGCCAAGGCCAAAATCACAAAGTATGTGCGCAAACGTCCCCTCTACAAGGTTGATGTGGAAATTATTGCCGAAGAACCGACCCCGTCAATCAGCGTCGAGACCGAAGCCCTCATGCGCAACGTACGTGAACAGTCGGAAAAGATTCTGGCCCTCAGGGGTGAACTGACCAATGAGATCGGGACCATCCTTGAAAGTATCGAAGATCCCGGCAAACTGGCCGACCTGGTCGCCTCGAATCTGAAGATGCGCATCGAGGATGCCCAGGCCCTGCTCGAGACCCTGGACTCGTTGGATCGCCTGCGCAAGATAAACGACATTCTCTCAAAGGAAGTCGAACTTTCCTCGATGCAGGCCAAAATTCAGTCCGATGTGCGTGATGAAATTTCCAAAAGCCAGCGCGATTATTTTCTACGCGAACAGGTGCGCGCCATTCACCGCGAATTGGGTGAGAGTGATGAACGTGTTCAGGAAATCAAGGATTACAAGTCCAAAATCAAAAAAGCCCGCATGCCGACCAAGGTTCGCGAGGAAGCGGGCAAGCAGTTGAAGCGTTTGGAACAGATGCACCCCGAATCCGCCGAGTCTTCAGTGGTGCGAACCTATCTGGACTGGTTGGTGGAACTGCCCTGGAGCAAATCTTCTAAAAGCGGCATCAGTATCCAGCGCGCCAAGGAAGTTCTGGACAAGGACCACTACGGGCTCGAAAAGATCAAGAACCGCATTCTTGAGTACCTGAGCGTCAAGAAGCTCAACCCTAAAATGAAAGGACCGATTCTCTGTTTTGTCGGCCCTCCCGGAGTGGGTAAAACCTCACTGGGTCAGGCCATTGCCCGGGCCATGAAGCGCAAATACGTCCGCATCTCACTGGGCGGCATCAGGAACGAAGCGGAGATTCGCGGTCACCGGCGAACCTATATTGGGGCGCTGCCCGGCCGGATTATTCAAGGACTGAAGCAAAGCGGCACCAATAACCCGATCTTTATGATGGACGAGATTGGCAAACTCGGAGCCGATTTTAGGGGAGATCCTTCATCCGCTCTGCTGGAAGCCCTCGATCCCGAGCAGAATTCGGAATTCAGTGACCACTATCTCAACCTGCCGTTCGATTTATCGGAAGTGATCTTTATCCTGACCGCCAACATGACCGATACGATTCCATCGGCGCTGCTGGACCGCATGGAGGTAATTTCCCTTTCGGGCTACACCCAGGAAGAGAAGGAAAAGATCGCGACTGCCTTTCTGATACCGTGCCAGATCAAGGAAAACGGACTGAAACCCAGAAATTTTGCCATCAGCCCGGGAGCACTGCGGACGATTATCAACGAATATACCCTCGAAGCGGGGCTCCGGAACCTGGAGAGAACCATTGGGAGGATCTGCCGCAAGATTGCCCGTAAAATTGCCGAGGGTAAAAAGGGGAAATTCAACATCACCCGCCAGAATCTGCATAAGTATCTGGGACCACCGGTATTTATTCCGGAACTGGATAAGGAGGCCAGTCAAGTCGGCCTCTCCACCGGGCTGGCCTGGACGCCTTCCGGAGGAGAGCCCCTGTACATCGAGGCCGCCTTGATTGGAGGCAAGGGTGAATTGATCGTGACCGGACAGCTAGGCGATGTGATGCAGGAATCCGCCCGGGCGGCCCTGAGCTATACCCGGGCCAACTTGAAAAAATTCAAGATTAAAGAAAGCCTGCTTGAAAACGTCGATATCCACATCCATGTGCCGGCCGGGGCCACTCCCAAGGATGGCCCATCGGCCGGCATCGCCATTGCCACGGCGCTGATATCGGTGCTGACCAACACGCCGGTTAACAAGGATGTGGCCATGACCGGGGAGATCACCCTGCGTGGTCGGGTCCTGCCCATCGGCGGCTTGAAGGAAAAGACCCTGGGCGCGCTGCGCGCCGGTATTCAGACTGTGATTCTACCCGAGAAGAACAAGCGCGACCTGGTTAAAATTCCGGCCAACGTCAGGCGCAAGCTCCGCTTTGTCACCGTCAACAATATGGATGAGGTGATTCCCCTGGCGCTGGAAAAGGGTAGGCCGCGTGCCCGGTCATCTAAAAAAAGAAAATAACAGCAACAGCTTGACGCTACTGGCGGTGGATACGGCTACCAGCACCTGCAGCGTGGCCCTGGCAGATCAAAACGGCACCATCGCCGAGCTGAACTACTCCGGGAAGCAAACCCACGCGAAGCACCTGGCCACCATGGTGGATCGCCTACTGGAACAGGCGGCTGTGACGCTCGACCGGGTGGCGGCCTTTGCCGTGGATGCCGGGCCGGGTACGTTTACCGGGCTGCGTATCGGCATGGCAGCGGTGAAAGGCCTGGCTGCGGCTACGCGCAAACCGGCCGTGGGTGTGTCCAGCCTGGATGCCCTTGCCAACCAGGTGACGCATGTGTCCGGGCAGATCTGCTGCCTGCTGGATGCGCGTCGCGGGGAGGTCTATGCCGCCCGTTATGCTGTCTCCGATGGTGAGGTCACGAAGCTGACCAGCGAAGCGGTGGTGGCCCCGCAGTTGGCCGTTGCCCCGATTGACGGTCCCTGCTTTTATATCGGCAGCGGTGCGATGGTTTACCGGGATATCATTGCGGACCAGGCCGGCAAAAACGCCCGGTTTGCCGAGGGAGACGAGAACCATATCCGGGCGGCGTCCATCGCCCGCCTGGCTCTACGGAAACTGGCGGCCGGGGACCCCGGTCGCACCGTGGAACTGGTACCCAACTATATTCGCCGTTCCGACGCAGAGTACAATAAAATGCGGTAACTATTGACAACCCCTACGCTTTTAAATAATTAAACAGTCCGTCCGCGCGGTTCAACATACCGGGTGGTCCCAGGGAATGTAGCCATGGAAAATCCGATGCGACAAAAAGCCGTTAAGCTGGCCCGTCCGGGATTCATATTTCTACTCGCCGCGGTTGTGTTGACGGTGGCCTTCGCCCTGGCCGGAATGGGGCTGCTTGTTTGGGTAGGGGCGGTGTCCATCGCTTTTATCGCCTGGTTTTTCAGAAACCCAGAGCGGATGGCACCGGACATCAAAGGTGCCGTGCTGGCGCCGGCGGATGGGAAGATCATCAAGGTGGAGTCGTTGGACAACTCCCCGCATTTTCCTGAGAGATGTAATAAAATCAGCATCTTCATGTCAGTGTTCAACGTGCACGTGAATCGGATTCCATTTAGCGGGACAATATCCGGGATACGCTACAACCCCGGAAAATTCTTTTCGGCGAACTTGGACAAAGCGTCATTGGATAATGAATACAATGCCATCACGCTGACAACCGACAGGGGTAAACGGATCTGTTTTGTCCAGGTTGCCGGGCTCATAGCCCGGCGTATCATCTGTAACCTCAAGCCGGGCGACCGCGTTGCCAAAGGGGATCGTTTCGGCATGATATGTTTCGGCTCGCGTCTGGATATCTATCTGCCCGAACGGGCCCGGGTCCAGGTAGAGAACGGCCAGAAGGTCAGAGCCGGTACAACCGTTCTCGGTATGATCGATTAGCTCGTTCGCCGGGGGGGCGCCAAAAAACGTAATCTATTACCGGAGCAGGTGATGATTGGCTGCTCCGTTGCTGTTTCTTGTAGTTTCGCCAAGAAGTCAGCCGGAAGGAGATTAAAGGGATTGGAAAGGACGCCGATTACCAAACAGGGGTATGAAAAACTCAAAAAAGAACTGGCCCGCCTGAAAACGGTCGAGCGCCCTGAAAATATCAAGGCCATCGAGGAAGCCCGCGCCCACGGTGACTTATCGGAAAATGCCGAGTTTGAAGCGGCCAAGGATCGCCAGGGATTCATCGAAGGCCGCATAAACGAACTGACTTACAAGATATCCAGTGCGGATGTCATTGACCCGACTGCTTTGCCTAGAGACAAAGTTGTATTCGCCAGTCGCGTGGTGCTGGAAAATATTGACACGGAGGAGAGTGTCGAGTATCAGATAGTCGGCCCGGACGAATCGGACATCGAAAAAGGAATGATATCCGTTACATCACCACTGGGGAAGGCCATGCTGGGTAAAAAACCGGGCGACGAAATTACCGTGCAGGCCCCTGGTGGCAAAAGAAATTACGAACTAGTTGAAATCCTGTAAAAAATAACATAAAAAAAAGGTTCAAAGGTTCAGCGGTTCAAGGGGTTTTAGCCTGGAACCGTGAATCTACCCATAAGGAGGACGCCCATGGCGCGAGTTACAGTTGAAGATTGCCTGAAAAGGATACCCAACCGGTTTCTGCTGGTCAATATGGTTTCAAAGCGAGTGCGACAGATCCGCGAAGGATCGGATTATCTGGTAAACTCCCCGAAAAATGAAGACATTGTCGTGTCACTGCGCGAAATCGCCGCCGGAAAAGTGACCGTGCAGCTGCCAGGGGATGAAGATCAGCCAGAGAAGGAATAGAACGTTCGTCTACAGGGCGATCAACAGCGGTGTCGGTAAAGCCATCCACACCTATGACATGATTGCGGCTGGGGAAAAACTGGCCGTCGGCTTGTCGGGTGGCAAAGACAGCCTGACACTCTGCTGGATATTGAAAAACCGGCTCAAACATATTCCGGTAGATTATGACCTGACTGCCATCTACATTGATCCCGGCTTTGAAAATGGATTCGCCGACCGACTGGCTGCCTATTGCGATGATATCGGCATCCAACTGATTGTCGAATATACGGACCACGGTCTGGTTGCGCACAGCGCGGAAAACAGGGAAAACCCCTGTTTTTTATGTTCACGGCTGCGGCGGAAGCGGCTTTTTGAACTGGCCGAAGACATCGGCGCCCGCAAACTGGCCCTGGGACACCACAAAGATGACATCATTGAGACCTTGTTTCTCAATATGTTTTACGCCGGCGAGATCAGTACCATGGCTCCCCGGCAGGAATTTTTCAAAGGGGCCATGACCATCATTCGACCCCTGGCTTTTTTGGACGAGGATATTATACGCAAGTTTTCAGAGTTGATGGAGTTTCCAGTGTTTGAGACTGCCTGCCCCTCGGCCAAGCAGTCCAAACGGTACGCGGTCAAGAAAATGCTGACGGATCTTTACCGCACCAACCGAAAAATCAGGGGCAACATTTTCAGGGCGCTGCACCATGTAAAGCAAGACTACCTCCTTTGAGGTATGCGAAGCCAAGCTTTAAGAGTATTGATTCCCATGAAAGACATACAAAATCAGAGGGATTTTAGAAATATTCCCATTGACAAGGTCGGCATCAAGAACCTGCGCTATCCCATTACGGTTCTTGACAGGAAAAACGAGGTGCAAAACACGGTCGCCACCATCAATATGTATGTCGATCTGCCCCATGAATACAAGGGCACCCACATGAGTCGCTTCGTCGAAATCCTGCACCTCCTGCGCCCGGAAATATCACTGCAGGGCATTGCGGATGTGCTCGGTCAGATGAAAAAACACCTCAATGCGGCCTCGGCCCATATCGAAGTTTCCTTTCCCTATTTCATCGAGAAAGCCGCCCCCATGTCCAAAGCGCCGGGTTTGCTGGATTACACTTGCCGGATTTCCGGTTCCAGCGGCCCCGACCACAAGGTCGATCTGATCTCCGAGGTGGTGGTGCCCATCTCTTCGGTTTGCCCCTGCTCAAAGGAAATCAGTGATGCCGGGGCCCACAACCAGAGGGGGGAAGTGCACCTGAGCACCCGTTTCAAGAAATTTATCTGGATGGAGGACATGATCGAGCTGGTTGAATCGACGGCGTCCTGCGAGGTGTTTTCAGTCCTCAAACGGGTGGACGAGAAATATGTCACGGAAAAGGGATACGAAAATCCGAAGTTTGTTGAGGATGTGGTCCGCGACATTGCCGAGAAATTAAACAAGGACGATAACATCACCTGGTTTTCGGTTAGTGCCGAGAATTTTGAATCCATCCACAACCACAGCGCCTACGCTCACATCATGAATTCTAAGGGAAATGATTTTCCTTTAGATAGTCCCCAAGCGCTCGTTTGACACGGACCGCCGACCGGCCTGGCGTATTCATCATAATTACGAAACGGTAAAAACCACCGGCTGGCCGGCGGAGGTATCCCACCCGCGAGCTGACTCCCGTAAGGGTGCCGGTTTTGAAATATTCATCTTTCTGGTTGCGCAGCAGGTTGCGATGGGGTTCGAATGTCGTCAGTACCCGCAGCAGCGACCGGGCTGTCATGCGGTTCTGGCGTGCAATTCCCGATCCTTCCACAATGGTAAAATGTTGCAGGTCCAATGTTTGTCGGCAATACGCTTTGAGCATGCGGACACCTTTGGCCAACGTGCCGGGCGGGCCGTACCGGTTGGCACCTGCCGCAATGACCATCTGGTTCGCAATGAAGTTGTTGGAATACGCCATCATTTTTTGAACAAGATCGGTCAAACGCAGAGGGGAGCGATACACCAGGAGACGGGTATCGGCCGCCGGGTCCACGGGCCGTAATCCGACCTGCTCAACCACCGGTGAATTGGTGCGGGTCAGAAAATGGGCGCACAACCGGGCCGCGTAAAGGGCAATGGCATCCTTATCGTGGGAGAGAACAATCCGATCGCCGGTTCCGGAATGATTCCGACGGATCATTTGCGCGGCAAAGGGGAGCAGCGGCGTCTGTGGTTCCGCGCTGTGAATGTTGCCATCGACGATCCGGTAGTTCACCGTATTGAAATTCACGCAAAATGCCCCGGGCGGGGCGTCATAGGGCTGGGTTGAGGGCGTCGTGCCGGGGATTTTTATCGGTTTTTTGAAATAAGTATCATCCACATACAGGCGCCGGATCCGTATATTGCTGTGTTGCGTCGCCGCGTGAAAGGCGGCCGCCATGTCCGCTACGATTTCCGAAACAAGCAGTGGATCACCGAAGCCCTTGATGGTAACCGCATCACTTGTCGAGGTGTAAAAGTGCGTCTCGAACCGGTGGTCGCGACCCAGGGCGTCCATCACCGCCAGGGCGCTCACCAATTTGAGGGTAGACGCTGGAATGAGCGGTGTATCCGCGTTTTTTTGTAAAAGAATAGTGTCATCGGGACCGGCCAGGACCAGGGCATCCTGGGCTCCAATCAAGCGCAGGACCCGCTCTTGGCCGGCGGCCTGCAGTTCTGCGGACAGACAGCCCAGCGCCAGAGCGCAGCACAGGACCAGGCCGCAGGTCCTACGCCCGGCAAGTGTTAAGAGCACGGCTGCATATGCTGAGCAGGTACCCACCAATAGAATCCTTTGCGCAGTCGGTCTGCGGGATGCTATTTATCCCGGCTGTTGAGAATGATCGTCACCGGCCCGTCGTTTTCGATCGATACCGCCATATAAGCGCCAAAGCGGCCGGTTTCAACCGGAATCTGCCTATCGCGGACTTGCTGCACGAAATAGGCATATAAATTGTTGGCTGCCTCCGGCCGGGCGGCTGACCCAAAAGAGGGCCGCCTTCCTTTGCGGCAGTCAGCCAATAGCGTAAATTGCGAAATGACCAGCATGCTGCCGTGCACGTCGCGGATGGAAAGGTTCATCTTTTTATCCGCGTCTTCGAATACACGCAAATTGGATATCTTTTCAGCCAGATAGTCGGCGTCCTCACGTTCATCCCCGGTCGCTACCCCCAATAGGACGACAAATCCCTGCTGGATACGGCCGGTGACGTCACCGGCAACGGATACGGAACCGCTGCTTACCCGTTGAATGACTGCTTTCAAGACAGGTCTCCCTTTGGTGTGACTAACGGTCGGTTTTTTAAGTCCCTAATCCGGCAAAGGCATCATTGAAGGGTGTCGCTGGTTATTGAGGTGCTCCCCCGGCGGCCTTTTTTTTAGGGACGCGGCCCCTTTGGGGGCGCTTTTTTCGGTCCGGAGCAGCCGCAGATGCCTTCAGGGAAAGTGATATCCGGGATCTGCCTGGGTCTACTTCCAACACAGTGACATCGACCCGTTGTTGTACCTTGACGATATCCGCCGGATCTTTCACAAAATGATCGGCCATCTGGCTGATGTGCACGAGACCATCCTGATGAACACCAATGTCGACAAAGGCACCGAAAGCGGTGACATTGGTAACCACCCCGGGCAGCCGCATGCCCGGTTCCAAGTCGTCAAGTGTATCAATTCCTTCGGCAAAAGCAAATAGTTCAAATTCCTGTCGGGGATCCCGGCCCGGCTTATCCAACTCGGCCAGGATATCCACGAGGGTCGGCAGGCCGACATCCGGCGTTAGGTAGCGTTCGACCTCAATTGATTGGCGCAGCCGGGCGTCCGCCATCAACCGGTCGGGGGTGCAGGCCAGATCGCGGGCCATTCGGGCCACGATCGGATAGCTTTCCGGATGAACAGCGCTGGCATCCAACGGATTGTCCCCGTTTTGAATTCTCAGAAATCCGGCTGCTTGCTGAAAGGCTTTCGGACCCAGGCGGGAGACTTGCCGAAGCATGGTTCTTTTACGGAAAGGTCCATTTTCATTACGAAAATCAACAATGTTTCCTGCAATTTGCGGCCCGATGCCGGATACATAGGTTAACAATTGCGGGCTGGCCCGGTTTACATCGACACCGACGGCATTGACACAGCTGGCGACGGTGTCATCCAGGGCCTGCTTTAAGGCGCCCTGGTCCACATCGTGTTGATACTGTCCCACGCCGATAGATTTAGGGTCGATTTTGACCAGCTCAGCCAGAGGATCCATCAGCCGCCGGGCTATGGAAATCGCCCCTCGGACCGTCAGATCCAGGTCCGGAAATTCCTCCCGGGCGGCCGGGGAAGCTGAATAAATGGAGGCGCCGCTCTCATTTACCATAACAATGGGCAGGGACGGCTTCCAGGAAAGGGCTCGCAAGAAGGCTTCCGTTTCTTTTCCCGCCGTTCCGTTACCCACCGCAATCGCTTCGATGGCAAAACGGTGGCACAATTGGGGGATTTTTTGCCGTGCAGCGGCCGCTTTTTGGGTCGATGAATGCGGATATATCGTTTCGTGGTGCAGCAGCTTGCCCTGGCGGTCCAAACAGACCAATTTGCATCCGGTTCGAAAGCCCGGGTCCAGGCTCAGGATGCGCTTGGGACCGAGGGGGGCGGCGAGCAGGAGCTGCCGCAGGTTGTCGGCAAAGACCCGGATGGCTTCACGATCAGCCTGCTCTTTGGTGAATAACCGCATTTCCGTCTCCATCGAGCGGGCCAGCAAGCGCCGATAGCCGTCACAAACCGCCAGCGCTACCTGCTCAGCGTCCGCACCGTGGCCGGTTATGAACAATTCTTCCAAAATGGCCAGCGCTTCTGACTCCGACGGGGCGATGGTCAGATTCAAAAAGCCTTCTTTTTCGCCCCGGCGCATAGCCAGGATGCGGTGCGACGGCGCCTGGGAGGCCATTTCTCGATAATTGAAATAATCCCGATACTTGTTTCCGGATTCCTCCTGTTCTTTAGCCACCGTGGAAACAAATTCGCTGCGGGCGCGATACAGCTGGCGGAGTCGATCTCTGGCATGGGAATCTTCGTTGACCATTTCGGCGATGATGTCCCGGGCACCGGCCAGAGCCTCATCGACAGTCTCCACGTCCTTTTCCGGATCGACATACTCGACCGCCGTATTCAGCGGGTCGCGGCCGGTTTGCTGCATAAGCACCTCAGCGAGAGGGGCCAGGCCCTTCTGCCTGGCCTGGCTGGCCCGGGTGCGTCGCTTGGGCCGAAAGGGCAGGTAGATATCCTCTATCCGGGCCATGGATTCCGCGGCCAGAATCTGTTGCTGCAATTCCCTGGTCAGATGTCCGTTTTGATCCAGCGATTTCAGGACCGCTTTTTTGCGGGTATCCAGGTCTTTTAGCAGTTTCAGGTGGTCGCGGATGGCAGTAAGGGCTACTTCATCCAGACTGCCGGTGGCTTCCTTGCGGTAACGGGCTATAAAGGGGATGGTCGCGCCATCATCCAGGAGCTCGGCCGTGGCCCCCACCTGGCCTTTGCGCAGGTTTAACAGTTCCGCTACGTTCTCATGGTGTTCCCGGGTCATGCAGTTGTCTCCTTTTGAACAGAATTTCTAAATTTCTGGGGGGTGGTTTCCAATATAAGTATTCGATCCTGCTGGAATATTGCTTGGACAGGGGCATCGGGACGGCGCGGGTGCCTGATAGGATGCAACGTGGGAATCGGTTCAGGCAGTCTGATGTCGATGCGATCAGACAGGCAGGTGCTTCACGACCTGTTGGTTGATACAGTGATAAATTTCCTCATCGGAACCGAATATGTCAACCACGGCCTTGTGATTGATCAAGGTCTCAATCACATACGCCGTGACGTAGAGACTGATGACGCTGGGATGGGGTACCAGAGCCCTGAAAGGGGCATTTTTGTAGTCAATATCAAAATCATCCGCATGGCTGAGGGTTTCCAGACAACTTGTGATTTGCTCTTCAAGAGCGTTTTTGCTTGTAGTTTCGACAAGTTCACTTTCCACAAGTTTTGAACTGATGTTGTTGGCCAACGGTTCCAGGCAGTCGCGAATACCACCCAGGGCCTTGCGTCGGGCATACTCTTTTTGTGATTCAATTTTGGACAGTATTCTCGATTCTCGGGAACTCGGTCTGAATACTTTAGCCATGATGGTAGTCCTCTCAATAAAAACGGCCGCATGTAAACGGTTTGGGCGCTATAATAAAAGCAAGTGTTACTTATTGCAAGCAAAATGTGAATCCGCAGATGAAAAAAAGAGACTGTATGTTGTATTCACTTGACTGCCTGACACAATATATTGTATTCATAAGTCAACTTCAATTTAATGGCAGTCTCACCGGCAAACATACATGAACAGACGACAGTTTTTAATGCAGTTTACAACCTCGTTGGTATCGGGATTGGCGTTTACAGGTTCCGGGCCGGCATTCGCTGCAGCAGCTGCAAGGCAGGCCGGAGACAGGCCGAACTTGGTAAGAATTGCAGTCATTATAGACGATATCGGGTTTAGCCGGTCCCGCGCGCACAGTTTTCTACCCCTCGAAATTCCGCTCACATTTTCAATCCTGCCGCGCGTCACCTATACGCGTGAACTTGCTGAAGCACTGCATGCCGCCGGGCATGAAATTATGCTGCATCAACCTATGGAACCGGTCGATAGGCGCTCCAACCCCGGCCCAGGAGCCCTTTATACGGACTATCCGCGGCAGGCAATTGTGGCTGAGATTGATCGCAACATCGCTGCGATTCCACATGTGACCGGTGTAAACAATCACATGGGCTCGAAATTCACCGCCGACCCTGCCAAGATGGAGCAGGCCCTGGGAGTGGTCAAATCAAGAGCCCTGTTTTTCGTCGATAGCCTGACCACCCACCGTTCAGCGGGCTACGCAACAGCCAATCGGCTTGGCATCACGACTGTACGAAGAAATATCTTCCTGGACAACTGCCTGACAATACAGAGCATTCTTCTGCAATTAGATAGATTGCAACGTCGGGCCCTGCAAACCGGCCAAGCCGTTGCGATCGGCCACCCATTCCCGGAAACGGTAGCTGCCCTGGAGATTTTCAACGAGAGGATAAAAAAGGACAGCGTGCAATTCGTTTCCATCTCCAACCTGCTCTAATGTTGATTTCCGCGCTCACACCATGGACTGAATGACGGCCTGGATCACCTTTTTACCGCGCCAGTGATTCCAGCGCAGTGCAAATACGACCAGGCGGGCCTTTTCAGGAACCTGCGTGGTATTGAAGTAGATTGCATTTACGGTCTTGTGAGGGGTGTCGGCCGGTTGGGAGAGTGTCAAACGGGTGTGGTGTCGGCCGACCGTTTTGGAATGGGTCACCGCCACATTGCGGGCCAGAAAAAACGGTTCCGGGTTTCCTTTCCCGAAAGGAGCCAGGCGGGCCAGCAGTTCCATCAGGCCGGGCTGAATCTGGGATAAACGCAGTTCGCAATCCACCCGGAGGCGCTCAGGCGGGACGCCTCGGGCGGTTTGTTTTTGAACCGCTGCTTCAAAAAGTTCCCTAAATTTTCTTATATTTCTATTTGTTACCGTAATGCCAGCTGCCATGGGATGGCCCCCGTAGCGCTCCAGGACAGGGGCGCACGCATTCAGGCAACCGATGATGTCGACACCGGGAATTCCGCGTCCGGAACCCTTGCCGATGTCACCGGACAGGCTGATCAGGAATACCGGGCGGTGGTATTGCCGGGCGAGCCGGGCAGCGGCAATGCCGATTATACCCGGATGCCAAGTCTCATCGGCCAGAACGATGGCCGGCCGATCTGCCAGGTCCGGTGACCGGGTCAGCATATCTGTGATCGAACGGCAGGTGTCCTGCTCTATTTCCCGCCGCCTGGTATTCAGTCGGTCCAGTGTCTCCGCCAGGCGGGCAGCCGCGGCGTTATCCCCGGCCCGCAGCAGTTCCACGGCGTCCGATGCATGGTTAAGACGACCAGCCGCATTCAGGCGCGGCGCCAGCCGGTAAGCGATGTCCTCGCTGTCGATATGGCCGCCCTGAATGTGGCTGACCGCGATGAGACGGCTGATCCCGGGACGCACCCCGCTGTTGATGATCTCCAACCCGACGGATGTCAATACACGGTTTTCGCCGACCAGGGGAACCATGTCGGCAACTGTTCCCAATGCTACGAGATCACAACGTTTTTTGAGGTTTGGTTCCGGATGCGAGGCAAAGTGCTGTCTATCGCGCAATTCTTTGCGCAGCGCTATGATCAAATAAAAAACCACGCCGACTCCCGACAACCCCCCCAGACCGGATGGGCAATCCGGGCGGTTGGGATTGACCACCGCCACTGCACTGGGGAGGGGCTCGGTAACCGCATGGTGGTCCGTGACGATGACGTCAATGCCCGCTTCGGCAGCTGCAGCGACAGCTTGGCGGCTGGACACCCCACAGTCCACGGTAATAATCAAGCCCGTGTCAGATGCAACGGTGCCATTCTGGACGTGGCCGGGATTCAAGCTGTAACCTTCCTGAAGCCGATGGGGAATGTAATAGGAAACCATGGCACCGACTTCTTCAAGGAACTCCGTCAGCAGACAAGTGGCCGTTACCCCGTCGACGTCGTAATCTCCAAAGACTAAAATTTTCTCATTGTTTTCGATCGCTTGACAGATACGGGACACTGCCGCCGCAATGTCGCACAGGTTGTGCGGATCCCGCAGGTTGCCCAAAGAAGGTTGCAGGAAGTCGATGGCTGACCGATGGTCAACGATATCTCGATTTACCAGGAGCGCGCTCAGGATGGGGTGGCATTGCAGCACCGCAGTGAGGTTTTCAACGCACTGGCGATCAGGTTTCAGAATATCAAGATCACTTTCCATGCAGGGCATATACCCCATTGAACCGGCTTCTACAATGGAAAAGGGGTTGCTGCGAAAAAGCCGAGTTATCGGTTGAAAACCACGCCGATATGATTATAATACGCCCACGTGTTTGCCGGCCCAGGGCTACTGGGAAACTGCCGGGCAACGGTTAGACGAGCGGAGCGCGATGAAGTCTAAAGAGCGATACTTCAGGGTAAACAAACAGCAGATCGGTTACCTCCGGTTCATACTGGAGGGCCATGAGGGCATAGCCGCCCTCACCACGGTCGACCCGGGGCTGGGACAGGTACTGTTGAGGATCCCGCCTGGTTGTGAGAAAGAGGTCGATACCCTGCTGGCCGATCTTGCCGGGGAGGTCTATCTGGAGCCGCAAAAAAAGCCTGGTAGGTAAGGGTGGAATCAAACTATTGAAATGTCTTTGAAAAAATTACACATCCAGACTATCGGGTGTCAGATGAATGTCTACGACTCCGATAAAATTGCCCAGGGTCTTGATCCAATGGGCTACCGCTTGACGGATTCGCCGGACAAGGCGGACATGATTATTGTGAACACGTGCGCTATCCGGGAAAAAGCCGTTCAGAAGGTTTTCAGTTATCTGGGACGGGTGGCCGGTCTGAAACAGGCGCGGCCTGACCTGATCATCGGCGTAGGCGGCTGCGTGGCCCAGCAGGAAGGAGACCGAATCCTGCAGAGAGCCCCGTATGTCGATCTGGTTTTCGGGACGCATGCCATTGGGCGCCTGCCGGCCCTGGTGGCCAGGATCGAAACAGAGCGGCAGCGGGTGGTGGATGTGGCAATGGGCACCTGTATTGAAGAGCCTGACGGGGCCGTAATGCCCCGGGGTGAAACCGAGGTGTCCCGCTTTGTTACCATCATGCACGGTTGCGACAATTTCTGTACCTATTGCGTGGTGCCTTATGTGCGCGGTCGGGAGAGTAGCCGCCAACCGGATCATATTTTGGACGAGATCCGGGGCCTGGTGGACACGGGCGTGCGGGAGGTGACGCTCCTGGGGCAGAATGTAAACAGTTACGGCCAAAAAGAGGGCCTGCCCGATTTTACGAGTCTATTAGAGAAAATAAATGACATAGAGGGTTTAAAAAGAATTCGGTTTACAACCTCACACCCCAAGGATCTATCTGAAAAGCTCATCGGTGCGTTTGGCATCCTGGGCAAGTTGTGCCATCATATCCATCTGCCGGTTCAGTCGGGAGCCGACCGGATCCTGAAAAAAATGAACCGAAACTATACAAGCAGCCAGTATCTTGATAAAATAACGAAGTTGAGACATACCTGCCCTGATATTGCTATTACTTCGGATATCATCGTTGGTTTTCCCGGAGAAACGGAGCGCGAGTTTACCGCTACGCTCGACCTGATCGCAACCGTTGGATACGATGGACTGTTCGCATTCAAGTATTCAGATCGGCCCAATGCCCCCGCAACCCGATTTACAGATAAGGTAGATGAGCACGTCAAGGACCAACGGCTTCAAAAAGTACTTGAATTGCAGGAGAAAATTACGATTGCCAAAAACCGCGCCCTGGTCGGCCAAACGCGGGCGGTGTTGGTAGAGTCATATCGGTTGAAGCCTGCAAGCGGCACTGGTGAGGCCGGGACCGGGCAATGGACCGGTCGGACATCGACCAATAAAATCGTACATATGCCTGCTGCTGAAGCTGGTCCAGGGCAGGCTGACCCTATAGACAAGGGATTTTTAATCCCGGTCTTGATAAAAAAAGCGTTTGCCCACTCTTTGTGGGGATTGCCGGATGGCTCAGGCGCCCGAACGGCCTGCGGGCCGAAAGGAGAAAGCTCCCATGCTGCATAAAATGAGCATTGCAGGGATTGCCATGGATCCGGCTTCCAACACACCGATTATTCTACTTAAATCAGAAGAAGATGATCAGGTGGTCCCCATCTGGATCGGACTTTTAGAGGCCACTTCCATAGCGTCGGCCATGAAAAATATCAAGTTTGACCGGCCCATGACCCACGATTTGTTTAAAAATTTCGCGGAAAGAATGAATATCAGCGTCTCCCGGATCGAAGTATCGGATATCAAGGACAATACCTATTACGCCCTCATTCATTTTACCTCTCCGGACGGCGACTTTACCATGGACGCCCGCCCGAGCGATGCCATCGCTATTGCCCTGCGCTACGATGCCCCCGTGTTTGTCGATGACAAGGTAATCACCAAGTCGCAGGACACGGCGCCGGATGCGGAACTGGGAGATGAGAGTGAAGAGGGGAAAAAGTGGGCGGACTATCTGAAAAATCTCTCCCCGGATGAATTCGGTAAATACAAGGTATGATTACGCAAACGTCTTAGCCGGGTCCGTCTAGGATCGAAAGGCAATCGGGATTCGACACCGATGCCGATAGCGATTGCGATCCCATGCTGTCTGGATTCCTCAATACGTAAACTTCCCGTTTTCATAAATAGTCACGCGTTTTCCATTTTTTAGGTGGGCAACAACCTGTTTTTTCTCTGTATTTACCAGGTCCCAGTGCAGAGCCGAATCGTTGAAGCCCAGTTTCTCCTTTAATTTCTTCGTGAGTTTGGCCGCTTGCCCGGCATAGGTGTCGGAATAAGATGCCCCGAGGGCCACGTGGCAGTTTCCCTGGGCTCCTCCGTAGTTCTCATCAAACAGCGTATTGGCCATAAAGCGGTTTATCTTGGAAAAGCGTTTATCGGTAAGTGAAAACTCGCCGATCTGACTGGCCCCTTTATCCATGGATAGTTGCTTTTTCACGAAATCGCGGCCCTTTTCCGCCTGTATGCCGATAACCTTCCCTTTTTCGAATGCCAGGCGCACCCCACGCACATAGTTCCCGCTTCTAAAAGAGGGCTGATCGGCGTAATACACACCCCGGGTCCCGCGCCAATCGGGCGATACAAAAAGTTCAAAACTGGGGATGTTGTGACCGGATACGCCGATCCAGCGGCGTTGCTGTCCGGGTGTAATTTCGAGGTCGCTACCCTTGGACATGACATGATAGTGCTTGACGTCCATGCGACTCAGCCAGCGCTTGAGGCGCCCGGCATCCTTGAAGATTTGATTCCATTTGGCTATTGGGTCGGTTTTATTAAGAAAACAAGCAGAAATAATCTGCCGGCAGTAAACTTTCTGGGATAGCTTCGCATGCCTGGCCAGTTCCCGGGTGGGAAAGGTACACAATGTCCAGCTGAATTGGCCGGCCTCTTCGCGTCGGGTGAGAATGTCGCGCAGGTATTTACGGGACACGGCAAATTTCCCAATTTTAGCCGGGTCGATATCACCCAGGTGAGTGATGGATTCCGGGGCATGCAAAAAGATACTGCCGTTCAGGTTTTCGTAAAGTTCCCGGTCACCTGGTGGCTGAAACACCAACTGCCGGGCGTTGGAACGTTTGAAAAAACTCTTTTCCATGCCGGGACTGGGATCCATGCGCTGCAGCGGGTACAGGCCCATGTCCAAAAGGCGGTCATAGAGGGCCTCGGCCAGCACCAGGGCGGCATGGTGGTAGCGGATCAGGATGGTTTCATTTTTCTTGATGCGGCCTTTACGGGAGATTTTGAGGCCCCACAGCAATACGTCGGCGTAGCGGTCAATCTGAGTTTTAGTGAACATTTAGGCTCCCCTGGAAGGCGTTGATATTAGTGGGAATGACCCTCATCTTTCAAAAAAAGACGGTGATATTCAGATTCTTTCAGATGGCTTTTCATAATGCGGGTCAGCATGTCAAAACACGCCTCCATTTCATCAGCGCTCATGCGTTTGACCAGCTGTGTGATCAACGTGTCGTCCGAGAATTTCTGCAGATAATATATCAGGGTGTTTTCATCTGTTTCACGGTCAGCGCCGAAACCCACCAGGCCACTGTAGTTTTCAACGAAATCATGAGAATGCTTCGCCATGGGTCCCTCTCAATGCATCAATGATGTTCTTTTGACTTTTCAAACTCGATGTCGGGCCACTGCTTCATTTCGTAGTCGAGATTCCATTCGCTGCGGGCCAAAAACGCCAGATGCCCCTGGGCATCGGTCGCCAGGTTGTTCGTGCAGGCTTTTTCAAAGGCGGCCAATTGCTTGGGGTCCTGACAGTTAACCCACCGCGCAACAGTCAGATCAACGCCCTCACAGCCGGCATCCACCCCGTATTCATCCTGCAACCTTGCCATGGTGATGTCAAATTGTAAAACACCCACAGCGCCGAGAATGTAGGCATTGCTGGTGCGCGGACGGAACACCTGGATGGCGCCTTCTTCGGCCAATTGGGTGAGGTCTTTTTGTAACTGTTTGGTTTTCATGGGATTGTTAAGTATGACCCGCCGAAAGTGCTCCGGGGCAAAATTGGGGACCCCCGTAAATTTCAACGGTTCCTTTTCGCTGAACGTGTCGCCGATTTTAATGGTGCCGTGGTTGTGGAGTCCGATGATATCTCCAGGAAAGGCTTCTTCCACATGCGCACGATCCTGGGCCATAAAGACCGTGGCCTTTGACAGGTTGATGGTTTTCCCAATCCGGTGGTGGAGTACCTTCATACCCCGGGTGAATTTCCCGGAGCAGATCCTCATAAAGGCGATACGATCCCGGTGCGCTGGGTCCATATTTGCCTGAATTTTAAAGACAAATCCTGAAAATGGTGCTTCATAAGGAGAGACGGGGCGACTGACAGCGGGCCGGTTGCCGGGGGGCGGTGCGATTTTTACAAAGGCCTCCAGTAATTCTTTGACTCCGAAGTTGTTCACCGCGCTGTCGAAAAAAACCGGCGTCTGGCTGGCCCGGCGGTAATCATCCAGATCAAAGGGGTTGGCGGCACCTTCGAGCAGTTCAATCTCTTCCCGGAACTCGTCGGCCTGCTCTCCGACCAATTGCGCAAAGCGTTCATCGGCCAGGTCTGCAATCATGATCTCTTCGACGTGTCTCTTTTCCTGACCCGGTGTGAAGAGCTTGAGTTTTTTGTCATACAGGCTGTAGACACCCTTGAACAGTTTCCCGGCTCCGAGGGGCCAGGAGAGGGGCGTACACTCAATCTGGAGGCGGTCTTCTATGTCGCTGAGAAGGTCCAGCGGCGGTCGGCCGTCCCGGTCGAGTTTGTTGATGAAGGTAATGATCGGCGTATTGCGCATCCGGCAGATCTCCATCAATTTTTCCGTCTGGGGCTCGACCCCCTTGGCACTGTCGATGACCATCAGGGCGCTGTCCACCGCCGTCAGCACGCGGTAGGTGTCTTCGGAGAAATCCTGATGGCCGGGGGTGTCCAGGAGGTTGACTTCATATCCCTGGTACTGGAATTTCATGACCGAGGTCGTGACCGAAATGCCCCGTTCTTTTTCCACGGCCATCCAATCACTGGTGGCATGGCGGGCGGCCTTGCGGGCTTTGACGGCCCCGGCCAATTGGATGGCCCCGCCGTACAAAAGCAATTTTTCCGTCAGCGTGGTCTTCCCGGCATCGGGATGACTGATGATGCCGAAAGTCCGGCGCTGGTCTACTTCTTTCTGGTTATAGACAGTCATAGCCTGCTTCTTTATTTCCCCATTCGGTCAGGATTACATGGACACAAAGCGTAGATTTGGGACCTGCCTCCTGAGCTGAATACAATCAACGCAATCGCTATCGAAATCGGGATCGAAATCGACAGTCTGAGTATAACGATACAAAACCACTTAACCAGGATCGCTGGTCATAGATCCGGTGGTGGTTTACCGGTGCAAAGTTAAAACCCCCGGCCAACACGCGGGGGCGGATAACCAACCGGGTGCTTAAAAACCCGGTTGGTTGCCGCTGATAACTGAAAAGGGGAATCCTGTCAACAGCGAATGGAAACGGTCGACATCGACAGAAACAAACGGCGGCGGATTGCGGGATATCCACGTAAAGGATTAATGCGGTTTCCCGTATTTTAACCGAACGATATCGACGATCCCGTCCCTTTTAAAGTGATTACGGTGGTTTGTGTCCGGATCTTCAAGTATTTGTTTTAGATATTGTTTCTGGTTTTCTATGGCTTTGTGATAGAGGTTCGTACGAATGTTCCACCGATTTGTGAGGTGACGGAGCATGTACTGATCGGCCCGGTCGAAGGTGGCTTCGATTCTTTGGGACACCGCGTCATAAAATGCGACCGTCTGTTCAAGCAGATGGCGTTCCCCGGAGTATCCCCCCACACCGGCTTCCTTGAATTCACGATAAAGAAAGAGAAGCTTTTCAAGGTAGGTGCGATCGGACAATTGGGCCAATAGATCCGCGGCACCGAGCATTCGGCCCATAAATTCGCCGGTCGACGCTTCAAATACAATCTGTTCGGGAGGCACACTGAGATTGGTGAACAGTATCATGGCCCGGCCATCGGAAATCTCTAAGGAACTCAGCCCCAGATCCGGGGCGCAATCTTCGAAAAAGGCAATGCTGCGTCCGACATGGGTGGTCGTATATTTGGCACCGGTCCCTTCAAACTCCTCTTCTTTCTGGATGTATCCGGCGTCATGGAAAAGGGCGGTGACCAGGCCCAGAACAATTTGGCGCTGGTCCAGATGGTGGCCTTCAAGGATAGCCCCATGAATCAGGCGGGTTATGGTCAGCGCGGTGTCGGTCGTGTGGCGCAGATCGTGATATTCGGTATTGCACGCACGGTATCCGGGAAAGTCACCTTTGTAAAGGCGCACGGTTTCAAGGAAGGCCAGACGGATGATCGCGGTGTCTTTGAAGGCCGGATTGACATGGTGAATGATAGCCAGAATCTCATCGAGCACCGCATCTGGTCGGGCAGCATCAACTAAGTCGGAAAGCTTTCTTGCACGCATCGTGGATTAGAACCTGCTTATTCGGGTGAGTCCCTGATCTCGAGCGATTTTAATGGCTGCCAGGTACTCTTTTGCCGTCAATCGGCGATCTAACCCATTGGTTTGATGGGCCAGGCCGCATGGCCGATATTGGGGCATGATATTTACATAGGTATCCGGGGAAAGTTCCTGGGCGACAAATTGCGCTATTTCCCGGGTACCGGCTAGATCCTCTGGCAGAACGAGGTGGCGAATGAGCAGTCCCCGGTAGGCGATGCCGGCCGGATTTGTTTGCAACGTGCCGACTTGTCTGTACATTTCGGCAATTGCTTTTCGAGCCACCTCCGGATAATCCGGCGCGTTGCACGTTTTATCCGCAATGTCTGCAGACCAGAATTTAAAGTCCGGCATATAGATGTCAACCAGGCCGTCGAGCAATTTAAGGGTACTGACCCGGTCGTAACCGCTGGAATTGTAAACCAGTGGTAGCCGTAGTCCTTTATCGCGGGCAATCTGCAAAGCAGCCAAGATTTGGGGGACCACGTGGGTCGGTGTTACCAGATTGATATTGTGGCATCCCAGTTGCTGGAGTTCCAGCATCATACCGGCCAGCTCCTCGCCGCTTACCGGACGGCCATTGCCCAGGTGGCTGATTTCGAAGTTCTGGCAAAAATTGCAGAGCAGGCTGCAATAGGAGAAGAAGATGGTTCCGGAGCCGTGGCTTCCGACCAGTTCCGGCTCTTCACCAAAATGCGGATGAAAACTGCAGACAATAGCCTGGCGGCCCGTTTTACAGTGGCCGAGTTCATTTTCGAGGCGGTTGACGCCGCATCTACGAGGGCAGATCCGACAGGCTGTCAGTTTGTCGACCAGTGTTTTCATCGAGACTGGTTGCAACCTTGTTTTAACTATACAACCTGCGGACCCCGGTCAATTAAAATAAGCTGAAAACATATCCCGGAGTTCATCCAGGTAGTCTTCAATAACATAAGTCAATGTTTTTGCATGCATATCCAGCAGGATAAGCGCATTCACCGATGAATCGGTCTCGCTGGCGGCCCGGATACGGTCCGCCAGGTAATTATTGACAATCTGCATATTCCGGTAAATGGACGCCAACCCCTGCAGACCCATTTCATAGTCCTGAGAGGCCTGTTTGCGAAAATACTGGGCCAGCAGGTACATGGTGGTGGCCCGGTACATGGTCTCCTCCGGCTGCGACATGGGCAGGTGAAAGCGGGCCATGGGCCTGAAATAGGCACTGCGCGGGCAGCCGCTGGCGGCAATCAGCAGGCCCATCAAGGAACTGATACCTTGCTGGGCTGACGTCGGCTGAATAAGGTGCCGCTCAGAAGTGAAGATCTCCACTACGATTCCATCGAATGACGCCAGCCCGTCAAAGCTGCGCACAACGTCCACCACGCTTACTGCGGCCGGACAATCTGGGGCTGTGTCGCTACTCAGCGGGCAGTTAGGGCACTGGTGGAACGCAAGACGCGTCCACTCGGGTAGTTGGTTATCCTCCGGACGTATGAGTTCGATCGTGTGGGAATCCAGCTGTAGCCGAAATGATTCTTCCTTATTATCGGGAAGTTTGAACCGGTATTCTATATCAATGGTTTCCAAATTAGATCCATTTACTGTGATTGGAGGATTTTTTTCACGAGATTGCCGTCCGCCAGTTTACCAAAATATTTCATGGTCGGTCCCATGGCCTGCATGGCGTTCTTTAACTGCGCAAAGTCAATATTCGCGTCGATCCAGGCTCTAATTTCACTTTCCGAGGCCATGCGGGGCAGGTACTTTTCGAGGAGTTCGAGATAAGCGGAACTCTGTGAATCCTGGTACTGCAGCACGGTCTTTTCGGACTTCACGAGTTTGCGAATAATGTCCAGGATGTCATCGTCGGTGATTTCATCCGGCTTCTTCACACGGGTTGTTTTTTTGCCGCTTTTCAGGACAAGCGGCACTGTCAGGTTGGGGAATTCGGAAAGAATCTGGCGGAGGGTATCGCGGGCTGGTCCGTCCTTGCTGCGCAGCGCCAGTTTCAAATCGTCCCGGATTTTATCATGGAGTGATCGGGGACTGTCACTGCTCCAGCCGTAAGCCTGCGTTGGATCGCTATCCATTGATAATAACCTGTTATCATTTTGATATATATTAAAAATGCGAACTGATTGAAAATCTACCTACAGGCATAGAAAAGCACAACAAGGCCACTGGAGTCAACAAAACATTCCGGTTAAACCTGGCCGGCTGACTGGGCAGCCAACCTGGCGATGCCGAATTTCATGGGCAGCAGCAGGACCAGTGCGCAGATCAGAATCACCAGAGCAAAAGATACAATGATCCAGGTCCATTGAAAAGGGGTGATCGCCTGGTTGCGGATGCCGGCCATGAAGATGGAATAGACCGGCCCGGCTTGCAGGATGGTCACCAGGCCGATGAAGCCGGCCGAATAGATCATGAACATCAGGCCCCCGAAACCGGTAACGGTTTGGGCCGGATTTTCAGAAGTAAAATTGGGATAGGCCGCCCCCAGCCCAATTCCCAGGGAGATGATTCCCGGGGTCATGATAAACAGGGTGATGACCGACAGCACCATCATGAAGGGCGTCACCTCGAGCAGGATAGTGGTGGCCACGATCAGGATCTGCGACAGGAGCATGAGGGGGGTCAGGTAAATGAAGAATTTTATCCAGAGCAGGGTGCTGATCCTGATCGGACTGGACCGCACAATCCAGAACGAGCTGCCCTCGATACTCACACTGGGAAATGCGAAACGGGCGGTGATGGCCGTCAGTACGAAGGCGGCCAGGGCCATGTTGAGAAACGAAAACAGATTCTGGAGGTAGACTGTCCGGATCGGGGATTTATCCAGCGGCAGGGCGGAGAAATTGTAAAGGTAAATCACGATCAAGGCGGCGATCAAAAAAAGTTGTGACCATTGAGTTTGGTCACGCCAGAATGTCTTCAGCTCCTTGATGACAAAGGCCCGGGCCGGACCCTTTAAGAAAGCAAACACTTTGCAGAGCATTTGGCCCTGGGTTTCATACAACCGGATCATGGCGGCCTGGGTTTTGGAAAAACCATTGTAATAAACAGCCCGGGCAAACACCGGTTGGATGAACAGGATAAAACCGGCAAAACTCCAGGCCAGGCCGTTGTGAAAAAAGGTGCTGCCCGTTTGACCGGTCAAGGCGGCTTTTAAACTGTCATAGGCCCAGGTGGTGGGAAGCAATGGGGAGGCCGGGGTGCTCAGCGACTGCAGGTAGGCCATGACGGAGGTAAACGCATCCGGATCCACCAGGCGTTCGGGTCTGAGCATCCGAAAGGTTACATAGAGTACAACCAGCACGACGATACCGAGAAAGACGAATATACTGCGGACGCGGCTGGCCGGCAGGATCATAACCGCCAGCATCACCAGCAGGGCGCTGAAGGCGGAAGCACTGATGCAAAGGGGAATCAGGGTCAAAATAATGTCGGCATAAAAAAGAAAGCCCGCTTCGTACACGATGCCGTAGCTCAGGAATACCGGAATTGTATAGATAATGACCATCCAGGCACTGTCGGCGGTGCTTTCTATCCAGCGGGCCATGAAAATGGTCTCGGCGGCAACCGGCAAACTGTGGACCAGCATCAAATCCTTGCTGAGGTAAAGTTTGGAGAGGATCGTCAAAATGGCACTGAATACCAGTAGAGAGAAAAAGGTTAAAATGACCATGGATAATAGTTTGTAGGCCAGAATATCGCCAAAGCCCTTGACCCCCTGGAAATAACTCAGAACCCGGTATGTAACTGCAAAGATACCGATCCAGAATATCGAGCCGATGGCGCCGAAAAGGGCGAGTCGGCCCCGTTTCCCGTTTTCTCCTCCGGAGTTGCGAAATGAGAGCAACCGGGGTTTTATCAATGCCAGCACTTTCTTCATCCTACGTTATCCAAACCGCCAACTTTATCGGCGTCGCGGAAATGGGACCATGGCCCCCTCTCACGAGTATTTCTTTCATCTGCTTTTTGAAAATGGACCTCCGGTTCAGGTCAGCGTACTTGGCTAGGCCGCATAAACCATATTCTCGCGCAAAGACGCAGAGGCACAGAGAAAAAACATGATTATTTCCGGCTGCGCCGATTAAAACCGAGCAGCGTTTACAACCTAAAACACTATACGGTCTTTCGCACGATAGTGCGAAGAAATCCTGGTTTTGTTTTTCTCTGCGTCTCTGCGCCTCTGCGCGATGCAGGGTGTTGTCTTTGCGTTCTAACAAGGCAACCGTTTACAGGGCCAACCCAAAGCCTGGCCTTTTGGCCAGAATGCTTTATTCCAGCGCCTGTGTCTGGGTAAGCTCAAGAAAGGCCTGTTCCAGGTTGGCCTGTCCCAGCCGGGCGGCACTTTGCAACTCGGCGATGGTTCCGGTGGCGATCAGCTTGCCGTTGTTGATGATGCCGATCCGATCACAGATCTCTTCTGCCAGAGACAGGGTGTGGGTAGACATGAATACCGTTACACCGGTTTCGGCCAGGCGGCGAAAAAGATTGCGAACCATTTTGATGCCTCTGGGATCCAGCCCCACCATGGGCTCATCCACGATCAGCAGACGGGGGTCGTGCAGCAGGGCGGCGGACATGATGAGCCGCTGCTTCATACCGTGGGAATACGCCTCGATCAGTTCATTGGCCCGGTCCCAGAGTCCGAATAAATTCAACAATTCCTCTGATTTGGTAAGGAAGTCCGCCTGATTGAGTTCGAACAGGTCCGCGGTGAAGCGCAAGAATTCATTGCCGGTCAATTTTTCATAAAGAAACGGCCGGTCGGGAATCAGACCGATTTTGCGTTTCACCCTGACCGGATCTAAGGCAATGTCGGCTCCATCGATGATGACCTGACCGGAGGTGGGGGCCAGCAAGCCACCGATCATGCGGATGGTTGTTGTTTTGCCGGCGCCGTTGGGGCCGATAAAACCAAACAGTTCACCATCCGGAACTTCCAGGTTGAGCGCCTCTACGGCGTGGGTCGTACCATAACGTTTCGTGAGCTCTTTCAGTTTAATCATATTGAATCTCAGTAATTTCCAGGCTTACGTTCCCGATAACCCCCATGAGGTCAAGCTGGCTATCCGGCCCTCCACGGGTGAGCCTGATATGGGTCGCATCGGCGGGAAACTGGTCCATGAGGGCATCGACCGTTATCCACTGATCCAGATAGACAGCATTCCAGGCGTGATAGTAGAAGCGGCCATTGAGATAGACGAGGCCCGCTTCAATAATCGCCGGTACGCCGGATGCCCGGGATAGGGCGGCAAACAGGACCGCATGTTCGTTACAATCGCCCATTTTGTTATTCAATGTCTCCAGCGCATTGGGAACAGAAATGACGGGGCGCTTTTCAATTTCGGTGTAGAGCCAATCCTTGATGCGGATAACCTTGTCCCGCGCGGTGGCGCTTGGCCCGGTCAGATCCTGTGCCAGGGATACGATCCGAGGGTGTTCGGATTGCACAAATGGCGATGGACTAAGAAAATCGCCCGGATCCAGGTCCGGGGAGTGAGTGGACGCCGGGCGATTGTCCCGGGAAACGGACAAGCGGTTTTCCACCAGGCTTTGGCGTTCACCCGCTATATCGGACAGTTGGGGCAGCCCATCAAATTTATAAACGATTTTTTTATTTTTTCTGGATGATCGATTTTGCGACCGGCATCCACGGATACCAGCCGGGTAAGATCGCGGGTGTGTGCGGCGATGTTGCTGAACGCGCGGCTGGCATCGGATTTTTTCAGGGTAATGCCCAGAGGACCGGTCTCCTGTACGATTTCACCGGTAAGGGTGACCCAGGCCGTGTGTTTGGCCCCCATGAAATCGGTTTCCAGCTTGCGGGTGTTGATTTCCTGGCCCAATATCTTGATCTTGTCCAGGCCGGTGAAAGTAACCTTGATCGGACGCTGGCTCATGGATGCCGGGTCGAATATATTGAAGGTACGGGTTTCTCCAATCTTGATATCGACAGCGGAAACAGCATCAAATATGCCGGCCGTCAGGTAGAGGGGGGTCTTCACAGGCAGGCTTGATGGCTGACCATTGACGACCAGCTCAATTTCGTTCGGTTTGACCTTTCCGCTGGCTTTAAAATTGAAGCGGCTTGACTTTAGTTCGAAGTCAAAGGCGGACAAGCTCATATCCTTGGCCAGGACCCCCGTGGTTAGCAGGTTGATGTCCTGCACCATTCCCATGGTGTTGATGCGCATGAAGGTTTTTTCCGAAATTCGGTAGCCGCCATCCTGGGGGAGGACCCGGCGATGAGAATAGCCGATTTTTTCCGATTCTTGAAAAATCTCCAACCAGGTATAGGTGGCGGGTGTTTTCCGGGTGATGGGTAGCAGCGCCGGCCGGTTTTCTTCGAAAAAACCAAGCCGGACCCCCAGCAGGCCAAGGAACAGGACCGTGCAGCAGATACCCGCCACGGTGGTCAGCCTGAGTTTGCGTGTTTCCTGGGCCATGATAGCTTATTCAACCTCGACAAATTGATAACGCACGCGGCCCTGGTTCAAGCGCAGCATCGCCACGGACGGTTCGCTGCCGTAGCGCGGTGACGTGGGGCTGCCGGGATTGAGGAAAAGGACGCCATTGGACCGTATGGCCGCCGACTGGTGGGTGTGGCCACTGACGACGACCTGAATACCGGCTGCCGCCGGATCCAGGTCCAGGGCATTCAAGTTGTGCAACAGGTAGAGATACACACCGCCCAGCTCAACCAGGTCGGTCACCGGCAGCGGATCTGCCCAGCGACCGTAGTCCATGTTGCCGCGCACGGCAATGACCGGGGCCAGTTTTTCCAGTTGTTCCAGCACTTCAGGGGTGTCAAAGTCTCCGGTGTGGAGGATGACGTCCGCACCTTCCAGGGCATCGCGAGCCCTGGCTCCCAGGTTGCCGTGGGTATCGGAGATTAGGCCGATAGCGAGTGCTTTGCGTTTTGTCAGATCAGGAAGCATGGAATGTCTCTGCGGAATCTATTTAGGTACTTGTTTCCCCACTCTTCGTATCGCTATCGAAATCGGTATCGGGATCGCCATCTGATCTTTGAGCCATATTGTCAGGCCATCGATTTCGATCCCGATATCGATTTTTATATTCAGCACAGGAGATGACACCCAATTTCTTTAATACTTGTCCAAACGCACTTAATCAAATCCAGAAATCAGGCTTCAGTAAACATCATACTTAACCAGCCTGCCGTCAAGGCCTCCGTTTTTAATTGGTTTTTTCCAGGCCGGTTTCAGTCCCAGGTGTTTGACCATGTGGTGTTCGCCGAAGTACACATAGGCCGTAGAACCACGGCATTTCTGTTTGAGAAAATCACCGAAAGCACTATAAAGGCCGGCTACTGACGCACGGTTTTCCAGCCGGATGCCATAGGGTGGATTGCAAACGACAAGGTGGCCGGGCAACCCCCGCCCCAGCTGCTGAAAACGATTTTGGCGTAATGTGATGCGGTTGCCGAAAGGCAGGATCCGGCTGTTGGCCCGGGCAGCAGCGACAGCCGTGGCGGACTGATCACTGCCGCTGATCAAACCCGGCGGTAGCGGGGTAATCCGGCGCTCCGTGGCTGTCTTGGTACGTTGCCATAAAAGGGGGTCGTGATCAGGCAGGTTCTCAAATCCAAATCGTTTTCTGAGAAAACCCGCCGGAATTTTACAGTGCCGCATCAGGGCCTCCGTCAGGAGGGTGCCAGACCCGCACATGGGGTCATAGAGCGGGTGCGTCCCATCCCACCGGCTGAAGTGCAAAATGGCCGCCGCCACGGTTTCCTGCATGGGGGCGGCAACGCTCTTTTGGCGGTAACCCCGCTTGTGCAGGGATCCGCCGGATGTGTCGATACTGATGGTTGCCTGCCGCTGGTCCATGTGCACATTGATCCAAACATCCGGGGTGTGTTTATCCACATTGGGACGCTGTTTTCTCATGTTCTGAAAAAAATCCGCCACCCCATCTTTGAGTTTAAGGGCACTGTACCCGGTATGCCGGATCGGGCTTTCTTTTGAGCGGGTGGCATAAATCGCAAAGGTTTGATGGGGCTTGAGAAAATCGGTCCATTGCAATTCGGCGGCCTGCCGGTAAAGGTCGTTTTCAGATTGACAGGGAAAGGCGACCAGCGGCGCCAGAATCCGGCTGACCAGGCGGCTTTCCAAATTGCACCGATACAGGCTGGCCTGATCGGCGCCAAAAGCAACCCCCATCAATTGAGGCGTGGCCGCATCGGCCCCCAGGGCGGTCAATTCGGCCGCCGCGGCATCTTCCAGACCGGGTGCGACCTGGGCAAAATATCGATTTTCTTGCTGGTATAGATAACTCATGCAGTCTCGGAAAAGGTCTGTAGTTCTTCCCACCGGGCATACGCCTGGTCGATATGGGCTTCGATCACCTCCAGGCGCTTTTTGGTTTGCGCAATGACGGTGCCCTCCCGGGTATAGAAATCCGGAGCCAACATCTGCGCGTACAGGTTTTGCTGCTCCGCTTCCAGGTTCTCGATCTTGCCGGGCAGGGTGTCGAGTTCCCGCTGTTCATTGTATCCCAGTTTCTTTTTGCGGGGCCGACCGGTCGCTTTGCGGGGCCCCTTGGTTTTCCGGGCGGCCCGGCGGTCGACCGCCTCCCGCGCAGCTTTGCTTTGCTGGCGCCAGTCATCGTAGCCGCCGGCATATTCACAGATGCGGCCCTCGCCTTCGAATACCAGGGTGCTGGTCACCACATTGTTTAGAAAATCGCGATCGTGGGAAACCAGCAGCAGGGTGCCGGTGTATTCGATGAGGCGTTCTTCCAACAGTTCCAGGGTCTCCGCATCCAGGTCGTTGGTGGGCTCATCCAGTACCAGGACGTTCGCCGGGCGTGCAAACAGCCGGGCCAGCAGCAGGCGGTTCACTTCGCCGCCCGATAGGGTGCGCACCGGGCTGCGGGCCCGGTCCGGGCTGAAAAGAAAATCCTTGAGGTAACCGATTACGTGCCGGCGACGGCCACCGACCGTGAGTATCTCATTGCCGTCCCCGATGTTGTCCTGAACTGTTTTGTCGGGGTCGAGCTGCTCCCGGAGTTGATCGAAATAGGCCAGCTCAACCTTGGTCCCCTGGCGGACGCGACCCTTGCCAGGATCGAGGCGGCCCAGAATAAGCCCCAAAAGGGTTGTTTTGCCACAGCCGTTGGGACCGATAATACCAACCTTGTCCCCGCGTAAAATCGTGGTACTGAAATCGCGTACATACCATTGCCCGCCATAGCGGTATTCCGCACGCTGCACGTCGAAAACGATTTTCCCCGACAAAACGGCATCCGGCACTTTTAAATTCAACTGCCCGATTCTCTCGCGACGCGCGGCCCGTAGTTTGCGGAGTTTTTCAAGAGCCCTGACCCGTCCCTCATTGCGGGTGCGGCGGGCCTTAAGTCCCTGTCTCAGCCAGGCTTCTTCCTTGGCGAGTTTACGGTCGAATTTCTGCTGCTGCTGGACTTCTTCGTCCAGCAATTTTTCGCGCCGCCGCAGAAATTCAGCATAGCCGCAGTTCCAATCTCTGAGTTGGCCGCGGTCCAGTTCGACAATCCGGGTAGCGAGGTTGCGGGTAAAACGGCGGTCATGGGAAACGAATATCAGCGTGGCTGCGGTTTTGGCCAGGATGTTTTCAATGAGCTGGATCGAGGGAATATCCATGTGGTTGGTTGGTTCGTCCAACAGCAGCAGGTCAGGTGAATTCACCAGGGTACGCCCCAGAAGCACCCGTCTTTTCAAGCCCGCTGACAAATGGCCGAACAAGTCCGCGGGTTCCAGGTGAAGGGCAGACAGGATCTTTTCCACCTGGTGCTGGCATTCCCAACCGGCCGTGGATTCCAATTGCTGAACCAGATGTGCGACAGCGCGGGTGCCGGCGGTGGTCCCCTCCGGGTCGGAGCGACTGGTCAAACGACGGTGTTCGATCAGATTGCGACCGGTTTTCCCGGCCCCCTGGGCAACCATTTCGAATACAGTTGCCTGGTCACCGGCCGGGACCGCCTGCGGCAGATATCCCGCTTTGAGCGACCGGCGGCCGGTGATGCTCCCGCTGTCCGGCACGATATCCCCGGCCAGGAGTTTGAGCAGCGTCGATTTGCCGGACCCGTTACGGCCTACCAGGCAGATCCGGTCTCCGGCCTGTATCTGCAAACTGGCGCCCGCCATTAGCGACCGACCCCCGAAGGTGATGTGAATATCTTTGACACTTAGCATGCGTAACTCTGGTTTTTTAGCGTTTCCTTCAACCCCGTCCTGGTTTTTTGGATCCCATCCTGGTTTTTTTCAAAAGAGCCTCTTTCTGGGCTATTTTGCTCCGGGTCGCTTTTTCCACGTACACCTTTTGGCCGGTAAAGGGATCGCGACCGGTATAGTACATTAAAGTGGCGAAGGTGGACGGCGTGGGGGTGAATATCTGGACCTGTTCCGGATTTATTTTCAACCGTCGGCGGACAAACCCGCCCAGTTTGCGCATATCCGCAAGGTTACAGCCGGGATGCGCAGCTATGAAGTAATAGGTCAGGAACTGTCGTTTGTCAGCTCTGGCCGACAGGTGGTCGAAGCGCTGTTTGAATTCAACCAATTGGGCGTTGGCGGGCTTGCCCATGAGCGCCAGGACGTGATCCTCCATGTGCTCCGGAGCGATTTTCAATTGACCGGAAACATGCCGGTCCACCAACTGCTGTAGATAGGGGGCGCCGCCGGCCTTATCGGCCAAAATCAGGTCGTAGCGGATTCCCGAGGCGACAAACACTTTTTTAATGCCGGGTAAAGCAGCCAGTTTTTTAAGCAAGCGTGTCTGTGGGTTATGATCAACCGGCATCTGCGGACAGATTTCGGGAAACAGGCAGCGCTTGTCCTGGCAGCAGCCCTTTTTCAATTTCTTTTTACACTCATAGCCGTACATGTTGGCTGTGGGGCCGCCCACATCGTGGATGATGCCCTTGAAGTCCGGTCGCGCGGATAGATCACGGGCCTCTTTCAGGATGGATGGTGCGCTGCGCCAGCTTACGGTCTGTCCCTGGTGAACGGCAATGGCACAGAAATTACATTCTCCGTGGCACCCCCGGTGAGTCGTTATGGAAAATCGGATCGTATCCAGGGCTCTGACCGACCCCTGACGGGCATAAAAGGGATGCTGATCGTGTTCGAAATCGAGATCATAGAGGGCATCGAACGCGGACTGGGTCAGAACCGGAGCCGGTGGATTCTGGACGAGGTGACGGGTATCCTGGCGTTGATACAGCCCCCGGGCAGTCAGGGGGTCGGTGTTGTTATAAAAATCGATGAACATCCGGGTAAATTGGTCCTTGTCGACCTTTACCGCGTCATGGGCGGGGAGTTCGATATAATCCGGCGGTGCGGTTTTGGAAATGTAACAAATGCCGGGTAGAGCCTCAGCAGACCGTCCGCTTTACAGCCTCCGGGAAATGCCCAGGGCCGCGGTTTCCCCCATGCCGTAGACCAGCAGGTCCGCCCGGGCGTCAAACAGGATCGACCGCCGTACGCTGTTGGACCAGAAATCGTAATGGGATATGCGTCGTAGACTGGCCTCGATGCCGCCCAGGACGATGGGAGCAGTCTCTTTGAAATGTTTGCGAATCAGGTTGGCATAACTGATGACGGCCCGGTCGGGTCGCCGGTTGTTGACGCCGCCGGGTGTAAAGTCATCGGATTTACGTCGTTTTTTGGTGGCCGTATAATTGGCCACGAGGGAGTCCACGCTGCCCCCCGAGACGCCCCACCAGAGCAGCGGTTCACCCAGGCGGGTGATATCTCCGGGGCCCTGCGTAGCGGGTTGGGCGATGACGCCGACCCGGAAGCCATGGGAAACAAGGAATTTTCCGATCAAGGCCGTTCCCATATAGGGACTGTCGATGTAGCTGTCGCCGGATATCAGGATGATATCGAGCTGCTCCCAGCCGCGCTCGCGGCACTCGGCACTGGTTGTGGGCAGAAACATGTCAAATATCTTTTAAAAGTCGGTTGCTGTCGGATTGCTGCAGGGTCTCATCAAAAATCCGCAGGCTTTGTGAAATGGCCTCGAGCTCTGGGGTGGTGGCGATCGGCAGGGTATTGACGCCCGTTTTTTCAAGCGCATCGACCACATAGGTCAGCGTAAAAAAGCCGATGTCGGCCGCCGGCTGGTAAGCAAAATCGTCGGGATTATCCGTAGGGACCCGGGTAAAAACCTGGCTGTCCACCAGAGAATCGAGGATGCTTCTGACCAGGCGAATCGGCATATTCTCGTTGTGTGACAGATCTAACGCCGTCAATGGGGCCCGACCGGCAGCGAAATTTTTTACCACCCGTTGGGCTATCAGCAGGGTCAGGACGCGGCTGTAATGGGGGCTGATATTTGAAAAATCAGGTTCGTGTTCGTAATCGGCGGCATGCTGGCACGCATATGATATTTCGGCCCCGAAAAGTACGATGAACCAGCTGATCTGCAGCCAGACCAGAAACAGGGGCAGGGCGGCAAAGCTGCCGTAAATGGCATTGTACCGGGCTGTCCCCACCTGGAAAGCGATATAGAACCACTGGGCCAACTGGTACATGGTGCCGGCCACAATTCCGGCCGCGAGCCCGGATGTAAACTTAACCCGGGTATTGGGCATGACCATGTATACGAAGGTGAACAGGGCCCAGATGATGCCGTAGGGGATCAGTTTCAAGGCATGGAAAATCAACCAGCTGACGTGTCCCAGAAAAGAGATGCTGTGTATGATTTCAGTCACCTGGGTAGTGATAAAGACCGTTACGCTGCTCGACATAATGATGAGCAGGGGGCCGATGAACAGCAGGGACAGGTAGTCGCTGAATTTACGGATCAGGGTACGGTTCTGATCAACTTTCCATATCCGATTGAAGGCGTCTTCGATGTTCGACAGCACTTTCAGGACCGTCCAGAGCAGGACCACCACGCCGATGCCGGCAATAAGCCCGCCCTGGGTGTTTTCCAGAAAGGATTGGGCAAAGGCAATGACTTTGAGAACCACCTCCCGCTGCGCTTCGAAATCTTGCAGCAGTTTGCGTTCCAGCAGCCTCTCAAATCCGAATCCCTTGGCGACACCGAAGGCCATGGCGGCGGCCGGCACCAGGGACAGCAGCGAATAAAAGGTGAGGGCGGAAGCCCTCAAAAAACAGCCGTCCTTGGCAAACCCGCGTACGGAGAGGATACCAATCCGCAGAACCTTGATAAGCCATACCCGGTAGCGCGGCAGGTCATCGAAACTGGTACGCCAGATGTCCGCATTGACGTAACCGCTGATCTTTTGCGATATTTCCCTTCCGCCCGGCATGGTGTAGCTCCTCGGGTTAGCGGCCGCAGCACTTCTTGTATTTTTTCCCGCTGCCGCAGGGACAGGGGGCATTGCGGCCAATCTTGGGCTCTGCACGTACAAAGGTTGTGGGGCTGGGCGCCTGGCCTTCGAAGAAATACCAGCGCCCGTCCACCTTCTTGAAATCCGCTATCTCATGGTGTTCGCGGTTCTCCCCGTCTTCCGCATACCGGGCGATAAACTCCACGGTACCGACGTCGTCGTTTTCTCCACCGGCGACGGTTTCAATGATTTCCAATCCCTGCCACTGTGCTTCTTCCGACCACTTGCGCATGGAATCAGCATCGTAGGTGTCCTGTTTGGCGGGGTGGGTGGTGGCCAGCAGGTAATCAATCGCGGTTTTGGTATAAGCGGTATACCGTGACCGCATCAAGGCTTCCGCCGTGGGGGCATTCTGCTTTGCATTGATCAAAGGGCCGCAACAGTTTTCATATTTTAGAGCAGCACCGCAGGGGCATGTCGACATCCGTGGATTTCCTCCTCAACCCGGCCGTTAAAGCTTGGTACTTTAAGCTCGATTCCGCACGAAACCATTTGAATTTAATTATATATCCCAACTTTGCAATGATGTCGACAGAGAAATGCAGGCCGCTTGCCGGGTTCTGCAGGGCGCTGCTCGACGTGCATAGTTCACGTCAGCGGGAACCAGCGGTGTCTACTTGAACAATTTTTTCAAACCATCCATAAACGTGCCGGAAGGTGAGCTCTTTTTTTTCCGCGGGGATTTAGGCTTGGTCCGTTTCTTCGGCAGGGGTTTTTATTTTTGCAGGGCAATTGCCACGGCTGTGCCGCACAGGTCTTTATTGCCCGTATTCCCATCGACCAGCAGGGCGGCCAGACCGAACGGTCCGAAGAGCGCAAAACCGCCAAAGGCCTTGCCAAGGGTAATGGCCGCCCGTTTGGCATCTACGGCCAATTCGGGCTTGGCCAGGGTGCCGCCCAGTTTAAAGGGTTTGGCCAGGCTGCCCAGGCTGAGACTGATTTTACCGACCCCCTCGGCCCCGACCCCTTTTTGCGGAATGGGTTCAATGGAGATATCGAGCGCTTCCGTTTTGAGATTGACCTTGCCTTTGCCCATGGCGCGCAAGGCGTGGGTATCTAACACCAGGACCCGGGAGGTGGCTATTCCATCGACGGCGTCGAATCGGGTTACGAAACAGTTGATCTCGGTCAATTCTCCTGATTTTCCGCCGGTATCCAGCAGTTGAAAAAGGCCGGCCCGCAGGTCACCGCCCAGCACCCCCAAGAGCCGGTTGTTAAACCGGCCTTTGCCCATGATCAGGCGCACATGGCCATTGATTCCGGCCATAAATTGCGCCGGGGAACGACCGCTGCCTGAAAAGGCGGCATTGATATCGAATTGCCCTTCCAGGGCATTTGAAATGTCAAGCTCCTTGAGCATCCGGCCGGCGTTCAGGTGGCGCACATCGAGATCCGCGCTCAAAAACCACTTGCGCTTGATTTCCCGCAAAGCGGCACTGGCCCGCAACTGACCGGATCCGACGGTGGCCGTGATCGGTTTGACCGCCAGGCGGCCGTTTTTCAGGGACAGGTTGAGCTTGAGGTTTTGCAGTGCTGATCTGGCAAACAGGCAGCGTTTTATGCGGACACCCACATCGGCATCGGCGCTCCGCATCCAACCCACCGGAAACGGCTTGGAAGAGAAGACCTTGCGCTTGGCTGACGCTGCAGTCGGCTTGGCCGGGCTTATTTTTTTCTTTTTATCCGGCCGCAGGTCGAGACGCTCGGCTGTCACCGTTACGTTAAAATAGGGCTTGCCGCCTTTCAGTTTGGCCAGCACGAAACCCTGCACATCATTGCGTCCGGTATGCAATTTCAGTTTACTGAATTTCAGGGCTTCGTCCAGACTCCCCGAAAGGTGACCCGTGAGACGGACATCCGTTTTGTAGGGGAGGCGGATACCAGCGGTCCCGGCTGTCTTGGCTATGTTCCGGCTGGCGAGTTTGAGGTCCAGATTGATCCCGCGGGCCTTGAATACGTTCCTGATAGTGCCGGACAGGGTCGCTTTGGCGCCCACGGTATTGATCGTAAGGTTCAAGGGCCAGGGTTTTTCAGAATCGAGCAGGCTCCCCAGCGAACCCAGGGTGCCTTTGGCCGACAGGGGTTGCCGGTTATAGCTTGCGGTGAGGTCCAGCCGGGACGAACCACCCGGACTAACGGACTTGAGCTTCAATTGGTTGAGTTTCAACCGGATCGGTCGTCGCGCCAGGCGGCCCTTGTATAACAGGCGGCTGTTTACGATGCGCAGGTCTTTTAGGGCAATCTCCGGCAGAAAGAGGCGATCGTCCGAATCTGCCTGCGGATCCGGGGGGGCCTCGCCCAGGGCGGGCAGGTTCAGGGCACCTTTTTGGTTCACCTCAATGAAAAAATCCGCATCGATCAAAGCAGCTCGGCGTACCTCTAAGGTACCTGAGAATAAAGGCAACAGGGCCAGTTGCATTTCGAAACGCTTGATTTGCAGCATTTCCGGGCGTGCGCCCCACTGCGCATTCTGGAAGGCTACGTTTTCGATGACCAGCGCCGGCGTCAGCCCGATGGAGACTTTGATATCCCCCTCAATGGACAAATTCCGGCCGGTGACGTCTTTCACGGCGGAGATAATACCAGGTTTCAATCGATTGAAGTCATATGAGAGAAGATAGACGTAGATCACGGCCAGACCGACCAGCAGGACTACGGTCAAAAAGAGCGGAATTTTCCATATCAGTTTCATGCCGGAAATTCATTCCTCGCAAAGACATGCAGTTGAAAACTGGTCTGGGTCAACCCGTCGTCGCCAGACGGCAATGCCGGGCAAGAAGGTGCGGCCTCACTATCCCGTATGTCCGTTCACAGGTGGTAGCTTTTGGTTCAGAGCAAGGCTGCCGCTGTATTTGCATCCGCAGGTGTAGTGCTTTACATCGAGGAATGCAAAACAGGGGCAAACGCCGCTCTGGGCCAAAAGATGCCGCCTTCTACCCGTATGTCCGTTCACAGGTGGTAGCTTTTGGTTCAGAGCAAGGCTGCCGCTGTATTTGCATCCGCAGGTGTAGTGCTTTACATCGAGGAATGCAAAACAGGGGCGAACGCCGCTCTGGGCCAAAAGATGCCGCCTTCTGCCCGTATGTCCGTTCACAGGTGGTAGCTTTTGGTTCAGAGCAAGGCTGCCGCTGTATTTGCATCCGCAGGTGTAGTGCTTTACATCGAGGAATGCAAAACAGGGGCAAACGCCGCTCTGGGCCAAAAGATGCCGCCTTCTACCCGTATGTCCGTTCACAGGTGGTAGCTTTTGGTTCAGAGCAAGGCTGCCGCTGTATTTGCATCCGCAGGTGTAGTGCTTTACATCGAGGAATGCAAAACAGGGGCGAACGCCGCTCTGGGCCAAAAGATGCCGCCTGTGGACGGACATCAGGGGATGTTCGGCATAATCCCCCACTTAATGATCCACGAACCCGAATCCGGGTGCCGATCCAGGCAAACAATACCCGCATTCTGGAATTTAAAGACCGGTTTTTCCGGTGTCCCTGTAATCAGGTGGGCGGCCAACCGTTCCATGAAGGGCAGATGCCCCACCACCATGACATTGCTCTTGCTGTCCAGTTGGTCGCCAAAGCGGGAGACATCGTCCAGGGGGTTAATGCCCTCTACCGCCGCCAATCCTTCGACAGGTACGAGTAAGCTGGAAAAAATCTCAGCCGTCTGGCGGGCGCGCTTTTTACCACTGTGCAGGATCTTCGTTACTGGAACTTTGTATCCTGCGGCCACTTCGGCAATCCGGTTTGTATTGGCCGTCCCCAACTCGGACAGGCCCTTTTCAGGATCCTGGTCCTTGGACAGGCATTCGGCGTGCTGTACGAGATAGATGGCCATGGTTCCTCCTTTCCTGTTCAAAGGGGCAGGGCTACGGCTACCGGCGTTGCATTGCACACATTTTTCAGGCAGGTCGGGTCTGCCTGCACCAGGAGCCCCCGTTTGCCGCCATTGATATAGATGGTTTCCAGATCGAAAATCGATGATTCCACGTACACGGGCAGGGTGTTTCTGGTTCCAAAGGGACTGATGCCGCCAACTTTATACCCGGTCAACTTCATAGCCAGACCGGTATCACACGGCGCCACCTGTTTGGACTTGAGTTGCCGGGCCAGCTGCTTGGCCGATACCTGGGCATCCCCATGCATCAGAACCAGCAGGCCGTTTTTATGCGCGTCTTGAAATACCAGCGTTTTGACAACCGCATGCGTGTCTAGTCCCAGGGCCTCAGCGGCCTGCCGGGCCCCGCCTTTATCCGCGTACTTGTACTGGTGAACCGTAAAAGGGATAGTGGCCCGGCGCAGGGTCCGAATACCGGGTGTAACCGGATGGGCCTTTTTAACCATCCAGTTTCTCCCTTACGCTATCGATCTTGTCTGCCATGCTCTGATCCCGATCGATGCGGGTGCCGACCTTCAGGGTGGTGGTGATGCGCGGGGCACCCAGGGCGTGCACGGTTTCGTGACATGCCTTGACCGCCTCAAAGACGGCATCCCATTCACCCTCGATATTGGTTCCATAGGCGTGCAGGCTGTAATCAAGGCCGGCTGTTTTCAGTACCTGCTGGCAGGCGGCTACATATTTTGAAACCGACACCCCGACGCCGATTGGCACCACGCAGAGATCAACGATGACTTTCATAGACACTCCATTTTAGACGTAAAAATAGCCAGGGAGCTCCCACGCCACCCCAGAGGCCAACCAGGCCGTAGCGGATATAACGGAACAATGCCGCCGGCTCCAGGCCGGCAAACAATTCTTTCAGGCCAAGATAAATCAAGGCAAATACGGCAATCCCGGCTGTGAAGCCGGCGCCCTTGCGGCCATAGGTCCGGGCGGTCTCAAACCCAAGGTATCTCTCTTCCAATATAAAGCCGACGCCCAGACCGGCAAGGGCCGCCATGGCGGCAACCGCGGTTTTTTCTTCGGAAAAAAGAAACGCGAGCAAGACCGGCAGGCAAAAGGTCGCTGCCAGCAGACCGGTAAAACCGATGGTGTCCTTCCAGTGTGCAAAATGGGGTTCGCCTTTGATAAAACCATACAACAGGACCGTACCGATCAAGTACCCGCCGGCCAGGTCGATCGGAAAATGAACGCCCAGGTAAACCCGGGAGAGCGGGATTCCCACAATCAGTAATCCGGCCAGACAACGAAAGAAGATGTTGGGATAGCAACAGGCCAGATAGCCCCAGAATACGACGGCACCCTGGGTATGCCCGCTGGGGAAACCACCGCCCGTGGCCGCTACCAGCGATTGAATGTCCGGACTGTATTCAAAAGGGCGCGGTAGGTCCGCCATCGTTTTGGCGACCATGTTGATATATGCGGAAGACAGGAACAGAACGCTCAGCCGGGCGCCGATTTTTTTATTAAGGCACCAGTAGATACAGGGCAGGGACAAGAGGAAGAAGGTCTCATCACCTAAATATGTAAGGGCCTTGAAGAAAGGGTCCATGGCCGGGCTGAACTGCTGCAGCCAGGTGATAAGCATGATGCCGGAATCAAAAAATAGCAAATGTTCCCCGCTCAAGGTTCCGGGTCCGAAGTTATAACCTGCAACCTCTGAACATTAAAGCCCTGCCCTCCGGGCGTGGCCTCAGGCAAAGCCTGGAACCTTACTTGGCAATCAATTTCGCCTGATATTTCGGGCCGGCCGGCTCCGCCCGGGCAACCGGGACGCGATCGATGAAAGCGACGATAACCGGTGATTCACCGGTACTGTTGCGGATATAATAACCGATGTTCTCACAAGTCTGTCGAACTTGCTCCGGATTCATGCCGTCGTATAGGGAAAAATGACTTTCCGTAAGGTCCAGACGGTCTATGGAAATGATCTTGCCGCCATAATCCTCGATCATCGTGGCGGCCAGTCGTTCCCAGGGATTGACCGCGCTGTTCGGTTTTTTTGCTGCCGCCGACTGCTTTGCGGGCGCGGTCTTGGTAATCAGATCACCGGTGGTACCGAGTTGACTAAGCCAGGCGGTTCCACCCCCATAGCGAATTTTGTACCAGGTCGTTTTCAGGGAACCGGAGGCAACGGCCATGGATTCCAGTACTTCTACCAGGCTGCCGGCTTCGACGCGTCCCAGCATCTGGCCGTTATCGGGTTGATCTAAAACCCGGGGGGATGGGTATCCGACTTTGATGTATTGCTTCGCACCGGATTTCGATTTGTTCACGGACCCGGTTTCCTTCAGTCGGGCGCTGTAGTAGTCCACTTTGTTTTTGTAGCGGATATTGCCGGGGGCCAGCTTGAGCAGGCGCCGGTAGCCTTCGAGGTTCGCGGCAATGTTTTCGGCTGGTATACGCCGTATCTTTTTTTCCAGATTGGCGATCAGGGCACTCTTATCTATCTTATGGGTGCCGGCGGTGTCCTCCTCAGGGCTGGTCTTGAAAAGCGGGCTGTATTCGTAGACCAAAAACCCAGCGAGACCTGCAAAGAGAAGAAAGATGAGAAGGGTCAAAAATTTACGGCCGGTACCGGATTTATTGGCTGACATTGGTTCTCCGTTTCTGGTATGGCGTCGGCACCACGGGCGTTGCGAAAGTTGACGTCACCCCGCGCGAATTGCCTTGCTTACACGCTGATCGGCAGGGCAACAGTTGCGCTCGGGGGATGTGGAAGTGTTCAGGTTTCCAAAGATATACACGAAACGGGGCGGAACGACAACCATTTCAGGAGGACACACACGGCTCCCGAAGAAAACTCACCCGGGCTAAACGTTAAAAGGATTGCATTGTCGACGGGGCAGGTTTATACTCGCTATGCAAAATTATCCTGTTGGCTGGAATACAACCGCCTACCTGTAAACTGACGGAATTAGCTGATTTAAGGCTGCCCAACCCAAGGAGGTCGACATGAAAATACTGGTCGGAATCGATGGTTCCAATACTTCTAAAGAGGCCTTGCAACTGGCCATAAAAAACGCCACTGCCTTTGGTGGTGAACTGATGGCGGTGACTTCCATGACTACCGGCACCCCCGAAGAAAATGAAGAGATCAGGGCCGCCGAAACCACGCTTGTGCAAGCCCAGTCTACAGCTGAAGAGGCGGGGGTGACGTGCAGCACCCATCTGCTTATCCGCGGCAACAACGCCGGTGAAGATATCGTCGCGTTTGCCGCTGAAAACAAGGTGGCGCTTATCGTTGTGGGGATCAAAAGACGATCGCGGGTGGGAAAGATCTTAATGGGATCCAGTGCTCAATTCGTGATTCTCAAAGCCCATTGCCCGGTCCTCACTGTTAAATAGTGCCCATCCCCAAACGGCATCTTCTTGCCCGACATAGCCTTTTGGCGAGGATGGGTTGGCCCAGAGCGGCGTTTTCGCTTGTTTGAGCGCGCATTGCCGGTTTTCAAGCCGATAGGTGCAACCTTCAGTGCTATCCTCAAAATAGCGCACTGGCCTGCAGTTTAAAAATCGCTCAAGCCTTGCGCTGAACCAAAACCTACCATTTGTGGGCGGACACTAAATAAGTTCGTTTCCGGGTGGACATCTTTTTTGGGGGCAGGCGATTATCAGACCTGATTTTCTGATGAACGGCCGGCCTTTTTTCTTTGCAGCCAGTCGCGGGTATTGAAAATGATCGAGGCCATGACAGCGGCAAAGAAGAAGACAAACGTAAGGGTATCGACCAGGGCAGCGTTCCAATCCAGGCCCGTCAGCAGATCCAGAAGATATTTTATATAGGAATTTGGCAGATCATGTTCTCCCAGTTTCATTTTGATCTGCCAGTGCCAGTCCACACAAAAGCAGTACCCGAAACCATACCAAAATCCCAACCCGAACCAGGAAAATGCCGTAAGCGACAGGACGATCAGGTTCGCGCGCCGCGTTTTTCTCCACATCCAGCCGAACAGGTTGAAAAATATAATCAGGGTGTGAAACACAAGGAAGAATATGTCGAGGAATTTGTAAAGCGCCATAAGAGTCCCAGGGGTCAAGGGGCCGCGGGTAAAACCATAGGCAGAGCGATCTTATCAATCAACCACTTGAACCCTTAAGTTATTTCAGGGTCAGGGGGTTTGTAATAAATGCCCGTCATCCCGGCGAAAGCCGGGATCCAGTCCAGTTAATTAAAACCACTCTGGATGCTGGATCACGTCCGGCATGACGATGAAAACTCCCCAATTGCTCAGTTATTTAAACTGTGTGTCGGTGCCGGGATCAAGCCGCCGCGCCGGATAAACAGGTTTTCGGATTTTTCATTGTTGACCGGCATGATTACCGATTGACCGAGCAGGCCGCCAAAATGGGCATATTGGCCCGCCGTTTTGCCCGGTACCGGGATAGTGCGGGTGGCAGTGGTTTTTTTGTTGATGACCCCGATGGCCATTTCATCGGCAATGATGCCGGCCAGGGTTTCGGCAGACGTATCGCCGGGAAGGGCAACCATGTCAAGACCCACCGAGCATACGCTGGTGATGGCTTCCAGTTTTTCCAGCGAGAGCAGGCCATCCTCCGCGGCCCGGGAAATGTTGAGGTCCTCACTGACGGGGACGAAGGCACCCGATAGTCCGCCCACATTCGAACTGGCGAAGGCACCGCCTTTTTTAACCGCATCATTGATCAGCGCCAGGGCGGCCGTTGTACCGGGGACACCAATGCCTTTGAGTCCCAGGCTCTGAAAGATCTCACCAACGGAGTCGCCGACGTTGGGGGTCGGAGCCAGGCTCAGATCGACCACGCCGAAGCGGATGTTTAAAATATCGGCCACTTCCCGGCCGATTAGCTCTCCGACCCTGGTGACTTTGTAAGATGTTTTCTTTATGATTTCAGATAAATTCCCCAGGTCCAGCGCCGGGTTGCTCTCCAGGGCGCGGTCAAGGGCCTTTTTCACTACGCCGGGACCGCTGACGCCCACATTGATCACGGTATCCGCTTCGCCCACACCCAGGTAAGCGCCGGCCATGAAGGGGATATCCTGAGGGATATTGGCAAATACGCACAGCTTGGCGCAGGCCAGTCCGTCACTGTCCGCTGTCAGGGCCGCCGCCTCTTTGATAATGCGGCCCATCAGCACGACGGCATCCATGTTGATACCCGCCCGGGTTGAGGCCACATTGATGGAGGCGCAAACCCTTTCCGTTGCAGTCAATGCGCGCGGAATAGCTTCGATCAACGCCCGGTCTCCCGGGGCGATTCCTTTCTGGACCAGCGCCGAAAAGCCGCCGATGAAATCTACCTTCACCGCTGCGGCGGCGTCATTGAGCGTGGCGGCAATGGCGACCATGTCATCCGGCTGAAAAGGCGCTGCGGCCACTGCAATGGGGCCGACACTGATCCGTTTATTAACCACCGGGATGCCGTACTTTTCACCGACCTGATCACAGACGGCCACCAGATCCCGGGCCAGGCCGGTGATCTTGCGGCGAATATTATCCTGAAAACGCTGCGGGTCGTCGCTGGCGCAGTCGAAAAGGTTGATTCCCAACGTAACGGTACGTACATCCAGATTTTCATTTTTAAGCATTTCCAAGGTGGAAAGAATTTCACGTTCGTTCAGCATAATGACTCCGATGAAACAGATGGTGTTAGGTTTTTGTGTTAAGTGTAATGCAAAGGCCGAAATCGAAATCGCTATCGAAATCGGGATCGAAACTGAACCCAAAAGCTGCTTGACTTTTAAAAGCCGATATCGATATCGATCCCGATATCGATTTCGATGTATAGTCTTTCACCTTTAATCCTTGAACCCTATACCTAAATTCTATTCAGCGCTTCGAAAATCTTGCGGTGCTGAATGCTGATTTCCAGCCCGAGGCGCTCAGCTGTGCGGCGCAATTTAGCGTGCAGCTCCTTTTGGATCACGTCGGGCGGCACCGCCACTTCGTAGATCATGATATTGTCACTGGGATTGTCGCCGCCCCGGAAGACGGCCTGCAAGTTGGTTACGTTGACGCCGTAATCGGCTATGACCCGGGTGATGGAGGCGACCAGTCCTTTTTTATCCGGTCCGCGGGTGGTATAGACAAAGGGCTCGCTTTCGCAAAATTCCAGTCGCGGCTGGCTGTGATCCAGCGGTTTGATAAAAACCTCCAGTCCCAAGTCCTTCAGGCCTTCAACGAGGCGTTTGTTCAGGTTCTCATAGTTTTTTTCAACTGGTATGCCGGTGATGAAGATCCCCGAAAACTCCGACTGCAGGATGGTCTGATCCACATTTTCGATGTTGCAGCCTTCTTCAAATAAAAGTCCGGAGACCGCGGCGATGATCCCCGGCCGGTCCTGCCCGAGGACGGAAATGACGACCTTTTTCATTTTTGTGTTTCCTGTATTGTGGGTGGCGGGTAATCTAAAGTGTTTAGTATCAGAACGCGGGTAGCTGTCAACCGGTGATTGGTATGGCGGGCTAAAAAGAATGCTTTTCACGCTTGAACCTTACCACAAGCTTATGTTATTTAAATAATTTGTTCATTAAATGGATACCAGGACCAATGGGATAAGAATGTCGGAGAAGCGCACCATGCTGCAGGTCATACGCGAGAATAAGACCGTCTTTATTCTAATTGCGGTGGGCCTTTTCTTGATCGAACTGGAAATTTTTGCCATTGCCGCGATGCGCAGTGGCCGCGAAGTCCGGTTGCAGGTGCTCAATGACCGGGGTATTTTGATTTACGAAGCTGACGGAACCCAGTTGACGGATTTCAATAAGTATTATTTCGAAAAAACCTTCGGCCCCTTGGAGAATCACCAGACACGCCTGGTTACCAGCGTGGAACCCTTTCCCTTTCGGGCCTGGTTTGCAGCGGCTATCGGCGTTCCCGTGGGGGCCATCCTGCTTTTCGGTTTCGCCGTTCGGGCCTACATGGCGCTGGTTTATCCGGAAGCCGGTCATGGCGGCCTGACGGACCCGGCAAACGCCCCGGACGGATCCGAAACCCGGTTCGAGCGCGTGATTCGCAAGGTGAGCCAGTTCAATATCTTCGTTATCGGCGCGCTCACTTTTCTTACGGCCGTGACCATCTGGATGTTGCCGAACATGCTCCAGAAAATCGGCACCGCCGGAGTGGAAGCAATCATTAAATACAAATAGGTTGTCCTGGGGGGTGTGGTCGTGTTTCTGGCCCTGACCGTCTGGGTAATCTATCTGCGCTATCTGCTGGCCCGCAAAACAATTGAAAGCCAGGTGGAAGTGGACAAATACCGTCTGCAGCTGGAAATGGCTCCCGAAAACCGCCGGGTGGTGCTCTTGCCGCCCGGTAAGACAGTCGCAGCATCTGCGCCCAAGCTGGTAGATCTGGGAGAGGAACCCCAAGCGGAAAGTCGCCTCGACGGAAAAGAGACATGATCATCGCGACCACCCACAGGAATACGGATTTCGACGGTTTGGCCTCGGTTGTGGCCGCCACTATGATATATCCCGATTGTGTTCCCGTGCTGCCAACGCAGGTCAACCCCAACCTCAAACCGTTTTTGTCCATTCACAAAGATTTGTTTCAATTCAAGACACCCGAAGAAATCGATCTGGATTCCGTTTCCAAGCTGGTGGTCGTAGACATCAACCGCTGGGAAAGACTGGGCCGTATCAAGAAGCTGCAGGAGCGGACGGAACTGTCCATAGAGCTTTGGGACCATCACAGTGGGGACGGGAACATTGCCTGCGACTGGTCCTGCCAGGCTGAAACCGGGGCCAACATTACCCTGATGGTCAACCGGCTCAAAAAAGAACACAAGGTGCTGACCCCCATACAGGCCACCTTGTTTCTGGCCGGTTTATACGAGGATACCGGCAATTTGACCTTCCCATCCACCACGGCCGAAGATGCCTATGCCGCCGGCTGGCTCATCGAACGCAAGGCGGATCTGGGCATTCTGTCAACATTTTTAAAGCCTGCCTATGGCGTGAAACAGAAAGACGTCCTGTTCAACATGCTGCAAAATGCCGACCGCCAGCACATCAACGGACACCAGGTGAGCATCAATTGTCAGGAAATTTCCGGACACGTGGAGAGCCTGGCTGTGGTGATGCACATGTACCGGGAGATCCTCAACGTCGATGCGGCTTTCGGGATTTTCAACAACCCGGAACGCAAGCGTTGTATGGTCATCGGCCGCAGTGATTCAGACAGCCTCGACGTCGGACTGGTCATGCGGGGCCTGGGCGGTGGCGGACATCCGGGCGCAGGGTCGGCCATGCTGAAAAAAGCCAGTCCCCGGGTGGTTGCACAAATGATCGTGGAGTTCATCAAGAGCGGGCAGCAGTCATCGGTGATGGTCAGCGACTTGATGTCCTTTCCAGTGGTAACCCTGCCGGCCGATACAACCATGCGCCAAGCAGCGGTCATGCTGCGCGAAAAGGGCTGCACCGGCCTGCCGGTAACGGACGCGGACGGCAGGCTTGTGGGGATGCTGTCCCGCCGCGATTTTAAACGCGTGAAAACCGAATCGCGCCTTGACTCTCCGGTCAAAGCCTTTATGAGCACCAATGTGCTGACCATCGATCCGGGCAAAAGTCCCATGCAGGCGGCCAATATTATGGTCAAGCACGACATTGGGCGCCTGCCGGTGATTGCAGATGAAAAAGTGGTCGGCATCATCACCCGTTCGGACACCATGATGTATTTTTATGACTTGCTTCCGGATTAATCAGGTAGAAGGTTGAAGGCCGAAGACCGCCGGTTGGCGGTTTCCAACGATTACTGACTGGGAAGGGAGACTATGACCCCATCGAATACCGAAATGATCAAGGCGCTCCTGAGTAAAGGTGTCAACATACCCAATCCGGAAAGTGTCGATATCGGCCCCGAGGTGGATCTTGATAGGATTTCAGGTAAGGATGTGATCCTGTCTCCCGGCTGCCGGATTTACGGTGCGCAAACCCTCATTCTCGAGGGTGCTCGCATTGGTTATGAAGCATCGGCTACGGTTGATGATTGTTATGTCGGTCCGGGGGTGGCGTTAAACGGTGGGTTCTTCCAGGGTGCGGTCTTTCTGGAGGGTGCGCGCTGCGGTTCCGGCGCCCATGTCCGGGCCGGGACCATATTTGAAGAAGGCGCCCGGTGCGCGCACACTGTGGGATTGAAGCAGACCATCCTGTTTCCCTGGACGACCCTGGGGAGCCTGATCAGTTTTTGCGACGTCTTTATGGCCGGCGGCACCTCAGCCGCTGATCACAGCGAGGTGGGCAGTTCCTACATCCATTTCAATTACACCCCCAACCAGGACAAGGCCACGGCTTCCCTGCTCGGAGATGTACCCCGGGGCGTCATGCTGAATCAGCCGCCGATTTTCCTCGGTGGGCAGGGCGGCCTGGTGGGGCCCTGCGAACTTACCTTCGGCACCACGGTTTCAGCCGGTTCCATCTGCCGCAAAGATGAGGCCAAACCGGGACGCCTGATCATCGAAGGGGCGGCTCGCTCCGGCCGGGTGCCCTTTGCGGCGGGAATATACCGGGGCGTAAAGCGTATCGTCCACCACAACGTCACCTATATTGCGAACTTGCTGGCCCTGCGGCAGTGGTATCTGCAGGTTCGGTTCCAGTTTATTTCCGATCGTTATCCAGCCTCGCTTGCGGCGGGTCTCGAGTTTGCGCTGGATGCAACCATCAATGAGCGCATCCGGCAGTTTAAAAAATTCTGCCACAAGATGCCCGTCTCCATCGAGTTGCTGTCCGCCAATGCGTCGTCGGAACCAACCTCTGCCCTTGTTGACCAGCAGGGCGAGCTGCATACGCGGTGCGAAGACGTGACCAGGGCCCTTAATGACGGGCGGGCCACGACCGGGGACATTGAACTCCGCGACCGACTTCTGGACACCGTTGCCACCGCCATTCAACAAAAGGACCAAAACTATCTGGATGTGATCAGAGGGCTGGATGATGCCAGCCGTGAAGCGGGAACGCTCTGGTTGCAGTCCATTGTCGACCAGACCGCCAAGTCGGCCCTGGACCATCTATCGCTACTGACATAATTTTGGAATTATTTTTTCCATGACGACACTTTTTGGAACAGATGGCATCAGAGGGGAGGCCAACCGGCCTCCGGTGACCGCACCGATGGCCCTGAACATCGGAAGGGCGGTGGCTGACTATTTTCGCGACCAAATCAAGTGTGACCGGATATTTATAGGCAAGGACACTCGGTTGTCGGGGGATATGCTGGAACAGGCCCTGGCCGCCGGTGTCTGTGCGGGCGGTCTCGACGTGCTGTTGGCCGGCGTGGTGCCGACGCCCACGGTCGCTTATCTTGTCAGCCGCAACGCGAACACTGCCGGCCTGGTTGTCTCCGCTTCCCACAATCCCTGGTACGATAACGGTATCAAGGTGTTCGGCCCCGGGGGGCTCAAACTTTCAACGGCGGCAGAGCAGACCATCGAAGAACGAATCGCGGTTGCCGACCGGCAGCCGGAAGGGGAACAACAGACCGGCCGGGTGTACCCGGTGCCGGCCGCGGTTGATACCTACATCGATTTTCTGTGCAGCACCGTGCCGGACCGAAACCTGCTCGAGGGCCTGTCAATCGTGATCGACTGCGCCCACGGGGCATCCTCGGAAATTGCTCCGACAGTTTTCGAGAAACTGGGGGCTGACCTGACTGTCCTCAACAATTCTCCGGACGGGCGCAATATCAATGCGGACTGCGGCAGCGAACATACGGATGGCCTGATCCAGGTCGTTCGTGATACCCAAGCGGATATCGGCCTGGCCTTCGACGGCGATGCCGACCGGCTCATTGCAGTGGACGAACGGGGGCAGGTTGTCACGGGAGACCAGTTGATAGCCCTGTGCGCGGCGCATTACCAGAAGCAAGCAAAGCTGGAAAACAATTGCGTTGTTACCACGGTCATGAGCAACATTGGATTGAAACAAGTCCTGGCAAAACTGGGTATCGCCCATGCCGAGGCGGGTGTAGGGGATCGGCTGGTCATGGAAAAAATGGTGGCCACCGGTGCGGTGGTCGGCGGGGAAAACTCGGGGCACATGATCTTCAGGGACCATCATACGACCGGCGACGGCATCCTTTCGTCCCTCAAAATTCTCACCGCAATGCGCCAGGAAGCAGCCGGCCTTTCAGATCTGGCGTCCCTCATGGACGTCTTTCCCCAGGAACTCATGGCGGTCGCGGTCAAAGACAAGCCGGACCTGGCATCCCTGGTGAATGTGCAGCAGGCCATCAAGGCAGTTGAATCCAAGCTTGGCGATCAGGGCAGGGTGCTGGTGCGGTATTCCGGCACCCAGCCGGTATGCCGGGTGATGGTGGAAGGGCCTGACCAAAAAATGACGACTGAATACTGCCTCGCGATTTCGACAGCCGTGCAAGATTGTATCGGCGTTTGAATCCAGATATTTGGGTTTTAATTTCTCACATCTCAACTCATCATAAACTCTTAGCTTGCGGATGATTACAACAGTTTGCCTGATGTGGTGCGCTGGATTTTGGGCAAATTGTTTTAATTCGAGTTCAAACCGGCGCCCAAAATCAACCTATATTGGCACTACCTGCGCGTAATAAAATTAGGTGTTGTTTTCAAGGAAAATCAATGTTAATGGATAATAATTATTATTAAGCTTAAATGGACTGCCATGATAAATCAGAAAAACAGATATGAATTCATCATCCAGAAAATGAGGGATAATGGACACAAGATAACGCCTCAACGGATGGCAATCGTAAACATTCTTGCCGTAGGTGAAGGCCATCCCAGTGTTGAAAATATACACGTCCAGTTAAAACAAGACTTTCCAACAATGAGTCTTGCCACGGTCTACAAGAATATTGTATTAATTAAATCTCTCGGTGAAGTTCTTGAATTGGGGTTCCCGGATGGGAGCAACCGATACGATGGAAACAAGCCTTATCCCCATCCACACGTTATTTGCATCAAGTGCAAAAAAATTGTCGATCCGGACCTCGATAGCCTGGATGAAATGAAAAAAGAGGTCGCTTCAGAGACGCAATTTAAAATTCTAAATCATCGCCTGGACTTTTTCGGTATCTGCAGCGCTTGTATGGCGGAAAAAGTTTAATATATTTTTTTGCCATTAATAGATAATTGTTATCATTTAATATTCAATATCACCAACCAATGAGGAGGGGAACATGACGAATGAAAATAGCAAGTGCCCGGTAACGGGTAGAACTGGGAATCCCACCGCCGGCGGCGGCACATCGAACAGGAACTGGTGGCCGAACCAGTTGAACCTTAAAATTCTGCACCAGCACGCTTCCAAATCTAATCCGATGGGAGACGATTTCAACTATGCTGAGGAATTCAAAAAACTTGACTTGGCGGCCTTAAAAGAAGACCTCTACGCGCTGATGACCGACTCGCAGGAGTGGTGGCCGGCCGATTACGGTCACTATGGCGGGCTTTTCATCCGGATGACATGGCACAGCGCAGGCACATACCGCATGGGCGACGGCCGCGGGGGTGGCGGTTCCGGAAACCAGTGGTTGGCACCCCTCAACAGCTGGCCCGACAACGTGAACCTTGACAAGGCCCGCCGACTGCTCTGGCCGATCAAGCAGAAATACGGTAATAAGATCTCCTGGGCAGACCTCCTGATCCTCGCCGGTAACTGCGCACTCGAGTCCATGGGTTTCAAGACCTTCGGCTTCGGCGGCGGGCGAGAAGACATTTGGGAGCCGGAAGAGGATATTTACTGGGGCTCCGAGGACGAGTGGCTTGGCGACAAGCGCTATTCAGGCGATCGAGATCTCGAGAATCCTCTTGCCGCCGTGCAGATGGGCCTGATCTACGTGAACCCGGAAGGCCCGGACGGCAACCCGGATCCGGTCGCCTCCGGCCGTGATGTCCGCGAGACGTTTGCGCGCATGGCCATGAACGACGAAGAGACCGTCGCTCTCGTCGCCGGCGGGCACACCTTCGGCAAGTGTCACGGCGCGGGCGACGCGGAGCATGTCGGTCCCGAACCCGAGGGAGCCCCCATCGAGGAACAGGGCCTCGGCTGGAAGAGCAGCTTCGGCAGCGGCAAAGGTGGCGATACAATCAGCAGCGGCATTGAGGGCGCCTGGAAACCAAACCCGACCAAATGGGACGTGGGCTATCTGAAAGTGCTGTTCAAATACGAGTGGGAGCTGGTCAAGAGCCCGGCCGGCGCGAATCAGTGGCTGGCCAGGGACGTAGATGATGAGGACATGATCGTTGACGCGCACGACCCGTCGAAGAAGCACCGGCCGATGATGACCACGGCAGACCTCTCCCTTCGCTTCGACCCGCTCTATGAGCCGATCGCGCGACGCTACCTGGAGAATCCCGAAGAATTCGCCGACGCGTTTGCCCGGGCGTGGTTCAAACTGACCCACCGCGACATGGGCCCCCGCGCACGCTATCTCGGTCCGGAGGTCCCGGAGGAGGAGCTGATCTGGCAGGACCCGGTGCCCGCGGTCGATGATGAGCTGATCGACGCGCAAGAAATTGCCGACCTCAAGGCAAAGATTCTTGCTTCGGGACTGTCTGTCGCCCAGCTGGTCTCGACCGCCTGGGCGTCGGCGTCCACGTTCCGCGGCTCCGACAAGCGCGGCGGTGCCAACGGGGCGCGCATTCGCCTTGAGCCACAGAATAACTGGGAAGTGAATCAGCCGGACCAACTCAAGACCGTGCTGCAGACTTTAGAGGAAATCCAAACGGCGTTCAACAGCGCGCAGTCCGGCGGAAAAAAGGTATCGCTCGCCGACTTGATTGTCCTGGGCGGAAGCGCCGGTGTCGAGCAGGCGGCGAAAAACGCCGGTCACGAGGTGACCGTTCCCTTCACGCCGGGACGCACGGATGCGTCTGCGGAGCAAACTGACGCGGTGTCATTTTCTGTACTCGAACCGAAGGCCGACGGGTTCCGCAACTACCAGAAGAAAAAATACGCTGTCTCGGCAGAGGAAATGCTGGTTGACCGGGCACAGCTGCTGACGCTAACCGCGCCTGAGATGACGGTTCTCGTAGGCGGTATGCGTGTTTTGAATGCCAACTTCGGACAGTTCCAGCACGGTGTTTTCACCAAACGGCCGGAGACACTCACCAATGACTTCTTTGTAAATCTGCTCGACATGAACACGGAGTGGAAAGCCACCGCGGAAGAAGAAGAGCTGTTCGAGGGCCGTGATCGCGCGACGGGCGAGCTCAAGTGGACCGGTACCCGGGTCGACCTCATCTTCGGTTCGAACTCTCAACTGAGGGCCCTGGCGGAGGTGTACGGATGCGAAGACTCTCAGGAAAAGTTCTTGAACGACTTTATCGACGTGTGGAACAAGGTGATGAATCTGGACCGCTTCGATCTCGATTGATCGCGGGCAGCCGCAGCAAAATGATAAGTTTTACCGACCGGGGTGACCATTCTGGCATCCCGGTCTTTCGTTTTGTCAGGTCCGTCCACTGACCAGGGCCTTCAGGCGCGACTCACGCAGCATTGGGGCAGTAGCCGCATAACTACAGCTATCCTGCCGATCTTTTTTTAATCCTGCTGGCTCGGAACAGGTAGCTCGAGCGGTTGTTTACCACTGACCCTCATGGCCAGACCTTTCAGATCTTCAACGATTAAATAAATCGCCGGCACCAGTGCCAGGGTAATGAAGGTGGCTACCAGGACGCCGAACCCTAAGGAAATGGCCATGGGGATCAGAAAGCGTGCCTGGCGGGAAGTCTCGAAGATCATCGGCGACAGGCCGCCGAAGGTGGTCAGGGTCGTGAGGAGGATCGGCCGGAATCTGAGCGGCGCCGCTTGCAAAATGGCCGCGTAAGCCGGGAGCCCGTTGCGGCGACGCCGGTTGGCCATGTCGATGAGGACCAGCGAGTCGTTGATGACCACCCCGATGAGGGCCAGCACACCGAACATGCTGATCACGCTGAGGGCGTACCCCATGATCATATGGCCCAGCACGGCCCCGACAATGCCGAACGGAATCGCCGCCATAATGATAACCGGCTGAATGTAGCTGTTGAGCGGGACAGCCAGCATGGCGAAGATCACGATGAGCACGACGCCGATCCCCTTGAACAGGCTCTCCAGGCTTTCCCGCCGATCGGCCTGGCGCCCTTCGAAACTGATAGTCAGACCGGGGTACTTGGCTTCCAATTTCGGCAGGATGTCAGCCTTTACGTCGGCCAGGATCTGGCCGGCCCGTTTGCGGGGCCGGACATCGGCGGTGACGGTAATGATGCGGCGCCCCTCGCGACGATTGATGTCGGTGTAGGCCCGACCCGGCTGCATATCGACCGCATCGCGCAGGAGCATCTCGCCGCCGGTCGGCGTTACCAGGACCATTTCCTCCAGTGAAAACCGCGAACCGCGCTCCTCTTTGGGCAGGCGGACCATAACCCGCACTTCGTTCCGGCCGCGCTGCTGCCGCAGGGCTTCGGCCCCGTAGTAGGCGTGGCGCACCTGGCGGGCGATTTCCATGGACCGCAGGCCCAGGCTGCGCGCTTCCGGCCGCACCTGGAAATCGATCTGTTTTTTACCAGGCGCAAACCCGTCATCCACATCCAGAATCCCGGGATAAAAAGAGAGCGCCCGAGCCAGGTCCTGACCGGCGCTTTCCAGGGACGCCATGTCCTGGTGACGCATTTCGATGGCAATGGGCGCTCCTCGTCCGGGTCCGCCGGCGTCGGATTCAAAGCGCAGGGATTCCAGGCCGGGCAGCATGCCCACGCTGCCGCGCCATTTACGGGTGAATTCGGACGTTGAGATGGGCCGTTTGTCCGGTGGGGTCAGGTAAACCCGCACTTCGGTGACATTGCCGAAAATATGGGCGAAGACGCCTTCCACCAGGGCGCCGTCACCATTTTGAACGGCGATGGCCTGGGCCCGTTCCACTAGCACTTTCTGGGTTTGCAGGGTCTTGGTGAAGGGGCTGCCAATGGGCAGCGTGGCGGTTACCTTGGCGTAATCGGACTCCACCTTGGGAAAGAGTTCGAAGCCCAGGCGGCCGCTGCGGATGTAGCCGAGGGCCAGGATCAAGATGGCCACGCCGATGCCGAGGGTTACGTAGCGCCAATTCAGGACCCAGCGCAGGGCGGGGCGGTACCAGCGGTCGATGCTGTGCATGAACAGCAGACTGAAGCGTTGCTGCAGTCCATTGAGCATCCGGCCGAAGGCGGTAAACGGGCGGTGCTCCTCTTTTTGGTGCCCGAGGTGTGCCGGTACGATCAGCAGGCTCTCCACCAGGGAGATGGTGAAGACACAGATCACCACCACGGGAATCTGGCTGAAGATCTTACCCATAAAACCGGGCACAAAAAACATGGGTACAAAGGCGATCATGTTGGTGAGCACGCTGAATGTCACGGGAACTGCTATGTCACGGGCCCCCTCAACAGCAGCCACGATCCAGCGGCTGCCTTTCTGGCGTTGCAGATAGACGTTCTCGCCCACCACAATCGCGTCATCAACGACGATTCCGATGGTTACGATAAAGGCAAACAGAGAGACAATATTGATGCTGATCCCGCCCCACGGCAGAAAAAGCAGGGAGCCTAACAGCGAAATGGGAATTCCCAGGCTGACCCAGAAGGCCAGGCGCAGTTCCAGGAAAAGCGCCAGCAGCAGGAATACCAGGATCAGGCCGAGACCGCCATTGCGCAACATCAGGTTGAGACGCTGGCGGTAGATTTCCGAGCGATCATTGACCTGATCGATGGAGAGGCCGGGGGGCAGGGTGGGCTTGAGACCGGCGACCACCTTCTTGACGACCCGGGAAACCGTGATGGGGGTCTGGTCGCCGATCCGGTAGACCTCGATCAAAACGGCCGGCTGGCCGTTGTAGGTGGCCTGATAATCGGTCTCTTCAAACGCATCGCGGACAACGGCAATTTCATCCAGGTTCACGCGGGTGCCGTCCGGTCCGGCGATAATGGGGATTTGCCCGAATTCGGGTCCATAATCCCGACGTTCCTTCATGCGCACCATGATGTCGCCGCTGGCGGACTTGATGGCCCCGCCGGGCAGCTCCACACTGGCGCGGCGGATGCGTTCGGCGACTTCGGCCAGGGTCAAACCATAGGCACGCAGGGTGTTCTGGGGAATATCCACGCTGATTTCATAGTTGCGGACCGAGGTGAGTTCCGCCTGGGTGATGTCGGGATCCTGTAACAGCCGTTCGCGGACAAACTCACCATACTCGCGCAGCACCCGTTCACTCTGGTTGCCATACAACGCCAGGGAAATGACGTAGCGTTTGCGGGCCAGAATCGTAACCTTGGGCTCTTCAGCTTCGCCGGGCAGGGTGGCGATACGGTCCACCTCCGCCTTGATTTCTTGGGCCAGCCGCTGGATATCCTCCCCCTCGAGCATTTCCACGGTGACCGTGCCGGCCCCTTCGCTGGCCCGGGAGGTGACCTTTTTAATACCTTCAATGCCCTGGACGGCCTCTTCCACGGCCAGCAGGATGCCCCTTTCAACCTCCTGTGGGCTCGCTCCGGGATAGGGAACCGTAATCCGGACCATGTCCAGCTCGAAATCCGGGAACACCTCCTGCTTGATCCGGGTGGCTGCAAACAGACCGCCTAAAAGCAGCACCAGCATCAACAGGTTCGCGCTGACCGGGTGGTGAGCCATCCATTTAATCGGACCGGCGGATTTTCGGGGTCGGGGTGCAGTTTCCATTGTGATCGCAGGGCCGGGTTTTAGCAGGTCCGGCCAGATGTTGACTTAGATATCTGTTGTTTTTCTTCAGTCGTTAAAAACCTGATCCTCAGAACCAGGTAAGGATATTTGGTTTTGCCAAAAAAGCATATTCTCGCGCAGAGGCGCGGAGACGCAGAGAAAACCATTAATATTTTCCCGCTACGCGGGATTAAAACCAATAGGGCCTTTGAACCTGAAGCTTAAAACGGTTTTCGCGCGATAGCGCGATGAAAATCTGTCTTTGCTCTTCTCTGCGGCTCTGCGTCTCTGCGCGATGCCAGGTTTTACTTTTTGGTTTTAACAAAGCCCCTTTGAGAGGCAACCCAAAGCCTGGCCTCAGGGCCAGGCCAGAGATAGTTGGCTATGCCATAAAAGCAATATTCTCGCGCAGAGGCGCAGAGACGCAGAGAAACCCACATATTTTACCGGCTTCGCCGGTTAAAACCAAAAGATCGCTTTCACTGTAAGCATCAACCGGTTTTTCGCACGCTAGTGCGACGAAATTCTGGTTTTACCTTCCCGACTGCGCTGGACTGTTCATTGATCTTAGTCTAAGGAGGACGTCTCTGCGGCTCCGCGTCTCTGCGCGATGCCAGGTATTGCTTTTTGGTTTTAGCAAAGCCCCTTTGAGGGGCAACCCAAAGCCTGGTCCTCCAGATTAGGAGCCTTTACTCGATTTTAATCTTTTTCCATCAGAAATCGGGGCTGTATCGAGGCGCAATTGCATCCCGACCACCGGTGCCGCCACTTCGGACAGGATAATCCGGTCGCCGCTGTTGAGGCCGTTGTAGATCACCACGGTCTCCCGGTCCCGCCAGACAGGGGTGACCGGGAGGATATTCAGGGTGCTATCGGGTTGCAGCAGCCAGACCGTTTCTCCATCCCGTAGGGCTGTCCGCGGCAGAACCACCACTTCGGTGAGTTTCCGACCGGTAATCTCAACCCGGACAAATTCACCGAGTAGCAAGGGCGGTCCGTCCGCAGCGTCGCTTTGCCGGCGCAGCGGATCCCGGACTTCGATCAGCAGACGGGCCATGCGGCTCTCTGTGTCCAGGTCGCCCAGCAGGCGGATAACCCGGCCGGCAATGACATGGTTGCGGGCATAGTGGACCTGGACCGCTGATCCGGAAACGCCTGTTTTACCTGGGATCGTAATCTGGTCCAGGCGGTCGACGGGCACGGAGGCGCGGACCCAATAACTGTCGGTACCCACCAGTTCGGCCAGCGTATCCTGGGGAGAAACCTGGGAGCCGACATTCACATGGCGGGAAATGACCTTGGCGTTGAAGGGTGCGCTGACACGGGCACGCTCCAGATCCAGTTGTGCCTTTTGAACATGCAGGCGGGCACTTTCGACATCGGCCCGGGCCTTTTCCAGGTGCGGTTCCCGCAAGGCCAGGGCCGTGCCGGATGTTTCGGTGAGTTCTTCATTACCGAGCAGCTGCCACTCCCGTCGGGCAACTTCCTGACGGCCCTGCTCGACTTTGAGGGCATACTGACTGTTGACCGCGTCACTTTGCTTCTGGGCCAGTGCCAGACGGTAATCGGCGTCGTCCAGGGCGACCACGGTGGCACCCCTGGCCAGGTAGCCGCCGTCACTGAATTCCGGGTGCACGGAGAGCACCTGGCCGGAAACACGTGCGCGTAGCATAATGCGACGCGCGGGCACCACGGTGCCGGTCGCATTGACCATCACCTGATAATCCGTGTGCTGGGCCGGCAGCACCCGTACGACGGGCACCCATTTGGCAGGCGGCCGTTTCTTGGGTTTTTCAACCGTTTTCATCAGGTAAGCGGCGCCGGCCAGCCCGCCGCCGATAATCACCAGGGCCATACAGATCCGCAAAGCCCGGCTGACCCAGGAAACCCGGACCGGCGTTTCAACTTTCTCAAAATTACTTGCGTTGAAATCATTCATACGTAACTCCGCTTGTGGCTTCCGAAACGCGTTGCGGGTCATTCGCAGGCACCGCTATTTGGGCCGGCAGCGATTCTGCCGGCCACCCGCCGCCCAGGGCACGATGGAGCGCCACCCGCGCTGCCATGCGGTTTTCCTGCCGCAGTATCAGGTTGTTTTCCAGGGATTGCACCGATAATAGCTGTGTCAGAACCGGCAGGTAGTCACTGATGCCGTTGCGATAACGGGACCCGGCTTCTTCCAGCGCCTTCCGCGCGGTTTCAATGATCTGCTGCAGTCCTTCAATATGGGCCTGCTGCTTCTCTTCTCTGACCAGGGCATCTTCCACCTCTTTGACCGCCGTGAGAACCGTATCGCGGTAAGCTGCCAGTTTCTCGTCGGCAACGGCCCGCGTGCGGTCGACCTCTGCCTTGCGGGCGCCACCGTCAATGATCGGGGCGGTCAGGTTGGCAGACAGATTCAGCAGCCAGGTGTCAAAAAAGGCGTCCAGGTCGCTTTCACCGTAACGCCCCCGGGCCGTCAGGTTGAGGGCCGGCAGCCGGTTGGCCCGGGCTTGGGCAATTTGCCAGTCGGCGGCTTCCAGGCGGTGTCCGGCGGCCCGGATATCCGGCCGGGCGGCCAGCAGGTCGGCCGGCAGGCCGATGGGCGGCAGCGGCGGCAGGCTGGGAAACTGCTGGGTGGTCATTTTGAACCGGGTTCCCGCCGGCTTGCCCAACAGGACGGCTAGTTCGTGCATCTGCAGCCGCTCTTTTTCCTCCACCAGCGGTAATTCGGCCTGTACGTTTTCAACCAGCTGTTTCTGCTGATAGACATCCAGGGCGGAAACCATGGCGTTGCGAAACCGCAGCTGGACCAGTTCCAGGATGGTTTCATTGGTTTGCAACTGTCGGAGGAGCAGGTCCTTTTGCATACGGCTGGAAATGATACCCAGCCAGCGAACCGTGATCTCAGCTGCCAGGGTGATGGCCGCGGTGTGCAGATCTTCCCGTGAGGCGGATACATCCAGGGCGGCTGCCTGGCGCTGGGCCTGCAGGCGTCCCCACATATCCACTTCATAGCTGCTGACCAGGCCGAGACTGTAGGCCTCACTGCCGGTTGCGGCCCCCGATCCGCTTTGACTGCGACCGGCGCCGGCACCGGCCTCACCGGTCAAGTCCGGATAGCGCGAGGCGCCGGCTTGCACGGCCAGGGCCCGGGATTGTTCCAGACGGGCCCAGGTTTCCTTTAGCGAGAGGTTGTCCGCCAGTCCGGTTGCGATCAGGCGGTCCAGCTCCGGAGACTTCAGGTTGCGCCACCATTGTTGCTCAGGGGTACGCTCACCGGAATATAAAGAATACTTGGCCGGCAGGTTTTCTGCAGTGGGGATCCGTTTGTCCGGCTGGAAGGGGCTGCACCCGTATACCAAGATAGAACAGAGACAGCCTATCCCTATGAGCGTTTTGACTCGCATCTGGCCAACATATAGAAGCGCCGCTTTGATGTTGAGATTTTCGAATATAAAAGAATACGCCCTTCGCCTGCCGGGCAGGGAAGGGCGTATCGTATCATTTGGTTTAAGGGAAAAGGATCACTCCCGATTTCCCAGAATATGCAGAAGCATGATAAAAAGATTAATAAAATCGAGGTATAAGGTGAGTGCGCCCAGCAAGGCCCCCTTGCGCAGAACCCCGGCGGATACATCGGCCGGCTGAGAGAGCGCCATGCCTTTCAGTTTCTGGGTGTCGTACGCCGTCAGGCCCACAAAAACAATCACACCGATGTAGCTGATGATCATTTGCATCCCCGCGCTCTTGAAGAAGAAGTTCGCAAAGGTGGCAATGATGATGCCGATCAGCCCCATGAACATAAATTGTCCCATCGAGGTCAGATCTTTTTTTGTGAAATAGCCGAACAGGCTGGTGGCCACGAAAGTGGCGGCACAAATGAAAAAGACCGACGTGATGGATGAACGGGTATACATGATAAAAATGGAAGACAGGGTGACACCGTTCAGGATCGAATAGCCGATGAACAGGGCCGTGGCTGTCTGGGCCTTCATTTTCTGAACCCGGGAGGCCAGTGAAAACACCAGCACTAGTTCACCGATCAGACAGCCCCAAAATAGCATTGTGGGCTGCAGGCGGTTACCGACTACGTTAAAAAGAAGTCCCAGTATTTGCGGACTGTTAGCGACATAGAAGGCCGTAAAACCCGTCAAAGCCAGGGCACCGGCCATCCAGTTGTATACGCTGCGGATAAATGAGTTCACCCGTATCTGGGTTTGTGTTCCCGCGTAAGGTACTGACTGCATTGAAACCTCCTGTTTGTCGTGTGTAAGCGTCGTTCCGAATATCTGCGACAATATAACCACTTCAGTGAGTCTTTTCAAGCGATATCGATGAAATAACCCTAAAAAGAAGGTTGCCAGAATACAGGAAAAATATTATTTAAGGCCCATCCGCAATCGGCATCTTTTAGCCCGAGCGTCATTTTCCCGACTTCGCTGCAAGGCTTCGCCGGGCAGTCGCTCTGAATCAAAGCTTTCCACTTGTGGACGGGGGCACTGTTGAAATTGCGTTTTAGAAACGTGAACCCATCTCAAAAATGGATTATCAAGACGGCCGTGAGGCTCAAACCGCAGGAATACTAAATAGTACTTTGAGGACTTGAACCGAGCAACGAACACCGAGTTTGGGCCAAAAGACTTTTTTTGAGATAGGGTCTACCTAACGGAAGCATAGCATCCATGAAACCGCAGCAAATATACGAAGAACTCAAACTTCTTGCTGAAAAGTTGGAGATCGAAGTAAAGGAACAAAATTTTAGAACCACCGGTATCAAGGTGAAAAGCGGGCTGTGTCTGGTTCGGGGCAGGCGGATGTTTGTAATGAACAAGCACAATAACATACGTAAAAAAGTAGCTGTGCTGGCGGAATGCCTGCGCGAGTTCGATCACGACCAGGAATTCGTGGTGCCAGCCATACGCGAATTGCTTTCAAAAGGGTAGCGCCGAAACAGGGCAACTCAATTAAAAAGTTTACATAATATATCTTATCGGACGTTACGGGTGTGGGCAGTTTTCCGGTATATTCCATAAATAGCAGTAACCACAGGGGTTTTTACATACTTGAACCTTTCTTCCCAGAACAGGCAAATCCTCACTGTTTCCCAGTTAACCACCCGTATTAAATCGCTGTTGGAAAAGTCGTTTCCGTTCGTCTGGATCTCGGGAGAGATTTCAAATTTTCGGGTGCCGGCCTCCGGACACTTCTATTTTACGTTGAAAGACAGCCGCGCCCAGATTCAGGCCGTGATGTTCAAGGGGCAAAACCGCCTGTTGAAATTTGAGCCGGAACACGGCAGGCAGGTGCTCGGGTTCGGCCGGATCAGTCTTTACGAGCCGCGAGGCTCGTATCAGATCATCCTGGAGCACCTGGAACCCGAGGGTGTCGGTGCGCTGCAGATTGCGTTCGAACAATTGAAAAACCGGCTGGAAGCGGAAGGCCTCTTCCAGGATTCACACAAGCAGACCCTGCCGACCCTGCCCCGGCAGATTGCCTTGATCACCTCGCCCACCGGTGCCGTCGTCCATGATTTGCTGACGATCCTGAACCGTCGTTACCCAAATGTGCAGGTGGATATCCATCCGGTGAAGGTCCAGGGGGATGCCGCTGAGACCCAAATCGTGGAAGCATTTGATATCGTTGCCGAAAGAGGTCGTGCCGAACTGGTCATCCTGGCCCGCGGCGGCGGCGCCCTGGAAGATTTGCAGGCCTTTAACGCCGAACCGGTGGCCCGGGCGATTTTCGGCTGTCCGCTGCCGGTCATCTCGGCGATCGGGCATGAAACCGACTACACGATCGCAGACTTCGTCGCCGACCTGCGGGCGCCGACCCCGTCGGCCGCCGCCGAACTGGCGGTTCCGGTCAAAGCGGAACTGACCGACCTGATTGCCCAGTACCGGCAGGGGTTGTCCCGTTTGTTGGGCCAGGCCATCGAGCTGCGAACCCGGCGGCTGCAGGACCTGCACAGCCGTTTAAAGGACCCCCGGCGCATCATTCAGGACGCCCGAATAAAGGTGGACGACTATACCGACCGGCTGGCCCGGGTGTTTTCCGCCAGGCTGGAACTGTCGCGTGAAAGACTGGCCCGCCGGCAGGACAACCTGGGTCGCTTCAGCCCCCGGCAGCAACTATCACAATATAAAGAAAAGCTTGAACAATACATTTCTAACCTAAAGTTATATATAGATATAATATATAATGAAAAGGCATCGCTCTATCGCGAGGCAGCCGCCCGGTTAAACACCCTGGACCCGTCGGCAACCCTAAAGCGCGGCTACAGCATTACCCGTATCAGGGAGAATGGAAAGATCGTCATGGATCCTGAACGGGTCGCCGATGGTCAGATGCTGGACATAAACGTGGCCCGGGGAACCCTGAGTGCCCGTGTTGACAAGGAGAAACAGAATGGCCAAGAAAACCTTTGAAAAAGCCATGCAACAGCTGGAGCAGATCGTGGCGGACCTTGAGGCCGGTGATATTCCCCTGGAGAAAGCCCTGCAAAAATTCGAAGAAGGCATGGCCCTGTCAAAATACTGTGCCCAGCGGCTCGACGAAACCGAAAAGAAGGTTTCCCTGCTGCTGGCCGACAATCAGGGGCAGCTGGAAGAGACCGATTTTATTGAGGAGTCATAGCGTCCATGTTCGATCTGCAAGCCTATCTCGAGCACTGCCGTGAATTGGTGAATCGGGATATAGAGCGCCGGTTTCCTGAAAATGAGGCCACGCCGCGTCTATATACAGCCATGGCCTATTCGCTTAAAGCCGGTGGCAAAAGAATACGTCCGGCCCTCTGCCTGGCCGCTTCCGAAGCCGTGGGAATGGTCGATGAGGATGTCGTGGCGGCCGCTACGGCCCTGGAAATGGTCCACACCTATTCGTTGATCCACGATGACCTGCCGGCCATGGACGATGATGCGTTGCGCCGCGGCCTCCCCACCTGCCACGTGGCCTTCGATGAGGCGACGGCTATCCTGACCGGCGATGCCCTGCTTACGCTGGCCTTCGATATTCTGGCCGACACCGCCCTCGCTTCCGACAAGGGCCCCGCAGTCTGGATGCAAGTCATCCGGGGTCTGGCTCTGGCGGCCGGCCCACAGGGGATGATCGAAGGCCAGATGCGGGATATCGCTTCTGAAAACAGGTTTTTATCCAAGGAAGCATTAAAGCGGATGCACGCGCTCAAAACCGGAGCCATGATTGTGGGGGCGGTTGAAACCGGAGCGCTTTTAGGGGGTGGCAATCAAACGCAGGTGAACCACCTGCGCGCCTATGCCGAACACATCGGCCTGGCGTTTCAGGTAATGGATGACATCCTGAACGTCAGCGGCGACCCGGATTTGATGGGTAAAGCCACGGGCACCGATCAGGAACGCAACAAATCCACCTACCCGGCCCTGATGGGCCTGGCACAGTCCCGGGTTTTCGCCGGCGACCTGGTATCGAAAGCCTTGCAGGCGCTTGACAATTTTGATAACAGGTCTGAACCTCTTAGAGCCTTGGCGAACTATATAATTGAGCGCAGAAGATAGGATCCGTATTCCATTGAGCCTGCTTGACAACATAAACAGCCCCGCGGACCTCAAACAGCTTGATCGTTCCCAGCTTCCTCAGATCGCCGAGGAAATACGGAAGGTTATTGTTGAAGTCGTATCCCGGACCGGGGGGCATCTGGCCTCCAGCCTGGGCGCCGTGGAACTGGCCATTGCCATCCACTACGTTTTCGATCTCCCCGAGGACAAACTGATCTGGGATGTGGGGCACCAGGCGTATGCGCACAAGTTGCTCACCGGCCGCCGCGACCAGTTCGACACCCTCCGGCAGCATGGCGGGCTTTCCGGTTTTACCCGCAAGAGTGAAAGTCCCTACGATGCTTTTTCCACCGGCCACAGCAGCACCTCGATTTCCGCCGGCCTGGGAATTGCCTGCGCCAAGAAGATCAAAAATGAATCTTCCAAGGTCATTGCCGTTATCGGGGATGGCTCAATGACGGCCGGCCTGGCTTACGAGGGCCTCAACCAGGCGGGCGATACCCACAAGGACAAGGACATTATCGTCATCCTCAATGACAACGACATGTCCATTTCCCAGAACGTGGGCGCCCTCTCCTCTTTTCTAAGCCGGACGTTTTCCGCCCGTAAACTGCAGGAACTCCGCAAAGACCTGGGTGCCTTTCTGAAATGGCTCCCCAAAATCGGTGATGATGTTTACCAGATCGCCAAGCGCTCGGAAGAATCCTTCAAGACCTTTGTCACCCCCGGCATGCTTTTCGAAGCGTTCAATTTTGAGTATTTTGGCCCCATCGACGGCCATCGCCTGACCCATCTTATTGATATCTTAAGTAATATTAAACATCTCAACGAGCCGGTCCTCCTGCACGTCACCACCAAAAAAGGGAAAGGCTACCGGCCCGCTGAAGAGAACCCGGTCTATTTCCATGGCTGCGGGAGTTTCCATATCGAAACGGGCAACGGAACCTGTGAGTACAACGCAATTCCGTCCTATACCGACGTGTTCGGCAAGACCATGGTTGAACTGGCCGCCCGTGACGAGCGCATCATCGCCGTGACGGCCGCCATGCCCGAAGGGACCGGGCTGTCGGCCTTCGCCAAGCGATATCCCGACCGGTTTTTTGATGTGGGCATCGCCGAGCAGCACGGGGTCACCTTTGCCGCCGGATTGGCCACCGAGGGCCTGAAACCGGTGGTGGCCATCTATTCGACCTTTCTGCAGCGCGGTTTCGACCAGATCATTCACGATGTCTGCCTGGAATCCCTGCCGGTGGTTTTTGCCATCGACCGGGGCGGTCTGGTGGGTGAAGACGGTCCCACCCACCATGGGCTCTTTGACCTGGCCTATCTGCGCAGCCTGCCGAACATGGTGGTGATGGCCCCCCGGGATGAAAATGAGCTGCGCCGCATGCTTTTGACCGCCGTGGAACACACCGGGCCGATTGCGATCCGCTATCCCCGGGGTCGGGGCACCGGCGTCGAGATCGTAGACCCGATCCGGCCCTTTTCAATCGGACGGGCGCAGGTGGTTCGCGAGGGACGCGACGTGCTGCTGCTGGCCATGGGCCGGTGTGTTACTGATTCAATCAACGCCTCGGAAATATTGAAAAAAGATGGGATTGCGGCCACGGTCGTCAACTGCCGTTACGTCAAGCCGCTGGACGAGGACCTGCTGGTCAAGCTGGCCGCAACTCACACCCGCATCATCACGGTGGAGGAAAATGTGCGCCAGGGCGGGTTTGGCAGTGCCGTATTGGAGTGCCTGCACGACGCCGGCTGCACTGGTTTCACCCTGAAACGGATTGGATTGCCGGACGCATTTGTGGAACACGGTTCACCGGATGCCCTCCGCACCAAATACGGTCTGGATGCGGATGGGATTGTCAGGTCCACTTTGGAAATGATGAGTTAAACGCGCTGTCCCACCCAAACAAAAGCAAAACCGTTCATCGCGCAGAGGCGCAAAGACGCAGAGATAAGCAATATCAATATGTTGGCGCCCTTTCGTGCGAAAGACCTGCTAAACATCAGACTTTAAAGACCTTTGGTTTTTTCCGGCGCAGCCGGAAGCTATTCTGGTTTCCTCTGCGCCCCTGCGTCTCTGCGCGAAAAAACTGCTTTGACAACTTAGACGAATAACACTCGCCATGCCCGCAAAAAAAATCAGACTGGACGTTCTCCTGGTGGAAAAAGGCCTGGCGGAAACCCGCCAGCGCGCCCAGGCGCGTATCATGGCCGGCCAGGTGCTGGTGGATGGGAGCCCCAAGGACAAACCGGGTGCGCAGGTCCATCCGGAGGCCGTCGTGGCCATCAAGGGCGAAGAGCTGCCCTACGTCAGCCGGGGAGGTTTGAAACTGGAAGCCGGATTGCGTGCAACCGGTTTGGATATCAACGGATTCAGCTGTCTCGATGTGGGGGCTTCCACGGGCGGATTCACCGACTGCCTGCTGCAGCACGGCGCCGCCCGGGTGTATGCGGTCGACGTGGGCTACGGCCAATTGGCCTGGTCCCTGCGCACGGACCCCCGGGTGACGGTCATCGAGAGAGCCAATATTCGACATCTGCCCCGGGAAGCCCTGGACGCGGCCGTGGATTTGGTTACCATAGACACGGCCTTCATTTCTCTGAAAATCGTGGTCCCGGCCGTGCTGAAATTCATGCAGCCGCAGGCCGCCATCCTGGCCCTGATAAAGCCGCAGTTTGAAGTCGGCAAAGGCCTGGTCGGAAAAGGCGGTGTCGTGCGGGATCCGGCCCAACACGAACAGGTAATCACCGAACTTACCGAATTTTTTAATAATATCAGTTTGATCACAAGAAAGGTGCTCCCCTCCCCCATCCAGGGACCCAAGGGCAACCGTGAATTCATCGCCCACCTTGAATGTTCCTGATTTTTATCTTGATTTTTTCCTTTTTCGCTTGTACAAAAACCCTTTCAAATAAGCGCACCGCAATGGGGGGATCATCAGGACATTCACACCTTAGAGAGGAGTTTAAATGACTGACAATGCTAATAATTTAAGAAACATTGCCCTGGTTGCACACAGCGGGGCCGGCAAGACTTCCATAGCGGAAGCCATGCTGTATATGACTGGCGTCACCAATCGGCACGGCAAGGTCGAAGAGGGCAATACGGTGATGGACTTCGAGCCGGAAGAGCTGAAAAGAACGGCCAGTATCAGCAGCGGCTTTGCCCAGTTTTCCTGGGAAAAACATACGATCAGTCTCATCGACACCCCCGGTGACCAGAATTTCTTTACCGATACCAAGCTCTGCATGCAGGCCGCCGACGGCGCCGTCATCGCCATTGACGCCGTGGACGGGATCAAGGTGCAGACCGAGCAGGCCCTTGAATTTGCCAAAGACTACGACATGCCCTGCATGGTGTTTGTCAACAAGCTCGACAAGGAACGGGCCGATTTTACTAAAAATGTTCAGGAAGCTACGGAACTATTCGATATTAAACCAATTATTGTACAACTTCCCATCGGCAAAGAAGCCGGTTTCAATGGCATTGTCGACCTGATCGCCATGAAGGCCTACACCTACGACGATAGCGGCAAGGCCTCGGCGGTCGATATACCGGCTGACATGCAGGACCAGGTGGAGACCGAAAAGGAAGCCCTGATCGAAAACATCGCCGAAGCCGACGATGCGCTTTTGGAAAGATATCTCGAAGGCGAAGAGATCAGTGACGCTGAATTCCAGGCAGCCCTAAAAACAGGTATCGCTTCCCGAACCTTCGCACCGGTCCTGTGCGGGTCCGCCACGAGCAGTATCGGTATGGACCTGCTGTGTTCTTTCATCGTGAACTGTATGCCCTCACCGGTTGACCGCGGCGCCTGGAAGGCCCTGAATGCCGCAGAAGAAGAGGTTGAGATAGCGCCGGATGCGGATGCCCCGTTTGCCGGGTTTGTTTTCAAGACCATCGCCGACCCCTATGCCGGTCGGTTGTCCCTGTTCCGGGTTGTATCCGGTAGCCTGGGGTCTGATGGCAACATCTATAACGTGACCAAGTCCAGCAAAGAACGTTTCAACCAGTTGCTGACCATCTTCGGCAAAGAGCAGAAACCGGCCGAGGGCGCCTGTCCGGGATCCATCGTGGCGGTTGCCAAGCTGAAAGACACCACCACGGGTGATTCCATCTGTGACGACACCAATAAGGTCAGCTTCCCCTTTGCCGAGCCGCTGCCCGCCCTCATCAGCTTTGCCATGGTATCCAAGGCCTCGGATGACGAGGATAAGATCTGGCAGTCCCTGGGCAAGATCCAGGAAGAGGATCCCTCGCTCCTGCTCGAAAGAAACGCGGAAACCAAGGAAATCCTGATTTCCGGCGCCGGACAGGTGCACATCGAAGCCACCAACGAAAAGCTAAAACGCAAATTCAACGTTGAGGTCATTCTAAACACCCCCAAGATTCCGTACCGCGAGACCATCAAGAAAAAGGTGCGGGTGCAGGGCAAGCACAAGAAACAGTCCGGCGGTCACGGTCAGTTCGGCGATTGCTGGGTCCAGATGGAACCCATGCCGCGCGGCAAAGGCTTTGAATTTGTAGACGCCATCGTGGGCGGGGCCATTCCCAAAACCTATATCCCGGCGGTCGAAAAAGGGATCGTGGAATCGGCTGTCAAGGGCGTTCTGGCCGGCTTTCCCTGTGTTGATTTCAGGGCTACCCTGGATGACGGCTCCTTCCACGCGGTTGATTCTTCTGAAATGGCGTTCAAGATCGCCGGATCCCTGGCCTTCAAGAAAGCGGCCGTCGATGCCAAGCCGGTCCTGCTGGAACCTATCATGAAAGTCACGGTCACCACCCCGGATGAGTATATGGGGGATATCATGGGGGACCTGAACGGTCGTCGCGGCCGCGTGCTGGGCATGGACAGTGCCGGCAAAAACCAGGTCATCAATGCCGAGGTGCCCATGGCCGAAATCCAGACTTATGCACCGGACCTGCGATCCATGACCGGTGGACGCGGGATGTATGCCATGGAATTCGACCACTATGAAGAGGTGCCCGGTCAACTGGCCGAGAAGATCGTAGAAGCGATCAAACAGGAAGATGAATAGCGATTCGGTATCGTAAAGAATCCTGGCCCTGAGGGCCAGGCTTTGGATTGCCCCTTGAAGGGGCGAACACCCTGACAAACATAGTTCTAAAATGACCGGATTCAGGGGATCAGGTCAAAGACTGAAGACTGAAGAAAAACCTTAAAACCAATCTGCCCGTGTGACGCTTGAGTCTAATTGCGCAGTAGTGCTTTTACCTTCAGTCTTCAGCCTTCTACCTTGAAACCTGAGCGCCAGTACAATCTTTTACGGCAGAGCCAAATATCTCTGACCTGGCCCTGAGGACCAGACTTTTAAAATCTGAGTAAAAAACCAAAAGCGGCAGTGGACCGAGCAAACCGGACCCTGCCGCTTTTATTTTGTTATCTGGAAAAGCCGTTAGCTATTAGGTTTTAGGTTTAAAAGCTAAAAACCAGTACTTTCCGAACAGCTAATCGCTAATTGCCAATTGCTGACAGCTAATAGCTTTATGACCCATCCAGCACCTTTCGCACCGTACTCACCAGATCTTCCCCCAGATAGGGCTTGCGCAGGTATCCCCGCGTCTGAGCTTCGATCTGTTCCCGGGTGTTTTCCCCGGGTTCATTGGCCGAGGCGAGGACTACCTTTACCCCGGGATCGATCTGTAGCAACGCCTGCAGGCACTCTTCGCCCCCCATATTCGGCATGATCAAATCGAGCAGGACCATGCCGATCTGGTCTTTTTCCGCGCGGTACGTTTCCAGGGCCTGTGCCCCGTCCTCCGCCGTCAAGACGTTGTAGCCGGCCATTTCTAAACGCCGTTTTGCGAATCGACGAATAAACACCATATCATCCACCAGCAGAATGGTTTCATCGCCGGTTTCAGCGACTTCCGCAATTTTCTTCGCGACCACTTTCTCGGGAAGGGACTTTGCCGGCAGGAAAATCTCGAAGCGGGTCCCTTTCCCCAACACGCTTTTACAGGTGACGAGGCCCTCATGGTCCTGAATAATGCCATACACCATGGCCAGGCCCAGACCGGTACCCTTGTCCGCCCGTTTGGTAGTGAAGAAGGGATCGAAGATCTGGGCAAGGGTTTCTCGGGCCATGCCCTGGCCGTTGTCAGCCACGGTGAGGCATACATAAGCGCCTGGAACCAGGTCGGGCTGCGACTTGCAGAATTCCGTTGTGAGGGTGACACTGGTGGTCTTGATGACCAGCTTGCCGCCTTCGGGCATGGCATCCCGGGCGTTATTGATCAGGTTCATGAGCACCTGGCCGATCTGCCCGCTGTCAGCATCCACCAGGGGCAGCCCCTCTTCAAGGTTCAGGATGACATCGAACTTCCTGGCCATTCCGCTTTTCACGAGGCCATGGATCTGACTGACCTGTTGATTCAGATCGATCCGCTTCTTCTTGCTCTCCTGTTTACGACCCAGGGAGAGCATTTGCTGTACGATTTCGACCCCCCCCTGGGAGGCATCAAAAATTATATTCAATTCCGGATAGCCGGGGTCGTCGTTGCCTTTGCCGATCATGAGGAGTTCGGCCGAGCCCTGGATGGCGGCAATCAGATTCTTGAAGTCATGGGCGATGCCGCTGGCCAGCGTCCCCACAGCTTCCAGTTTCTGGGCTTGCTGGAGCTGATTTTCGAGCTGCTGGCGCTCGTTAATCAATCGGACCGCCCGGAGCATGTACCGCACGCGTTGAACCAGAATGATCCATTCGATCGGCTTGGTGATGAAATCAGTGGCCCCGGCTTCATAGGCCCGGTTGATCGATTCGACATCCTCCAGGGCCGTGACCATGACCACCGGGAGTGAATCACCGCCCGGCAGTTTCCGGATCGCCCGGCAGGTTTCATAGCCATCCATTTCCGGCATCATCACATCCAGCAGCACGATTTCCGGTTTCAGGCGCTTGACCGCCTCCAGGCCTTCGACGCCGTTGACAGCCTCCGACACCGTAAACCCGTCTTTTTCCAGAGATACGCGGGCGACGTCGCGGACAATGACATCATCATCGACAATCAGGACCTGGGGCCTGGTCTCCTTATTAGGGGCCATGCTCTTTCCCTTCTGACCGGTTCTGTTTTTTGCACAGATTGAGCAAGTAAATGAACATGTTGAAGTGACTCGTACTCTATACCGCACCGCAAGTCAAAATCAAGCACGGAATGTAACTTGTCAAGTTTATAGCAAATTTTGTGCCGATTGAATACAGTCAGTTGGGAAAATTATAAGTCGCCTCCCCCCTTCGATTTTCCATGAATGACGTAAACCGTCGACACAGCTATAAATCTGCAAAATCTGCAAACTTTGTTGATTATAGAATTCTGAACCTACCATTGTTGCTGGTTCCAAATCAAGACATGGCCGCAGATGTCAATTTTTTTAGTGGTATCGGGCGATTATTCAGGAAAAAATTGAATTTACCACGTTTTCTTGATACGTCTAACAGTGGCATGTATCTTGCTGCTTATAGTAGAAAGCGTTTTACATGAATCTGTATTCTTTCAACTATACTGGTAATTATTTTTGATGAGAAAATGGTTTAAAACCACCATGCGAACAATGTTTGACCGCCTGGGGGCTGGCGCAGGCGGCACTCCTTCGCCGGAATCGGACGAAGTACCAGACTCCGGTTTGGGACCTGGTTCGCTTTCCGCGGGCATTCATTTCGAGGCCCTCGAACCCCGCCTGCTCCTTTCGGCCAGCGCAGACAGTCCTGCCTCCGGTGCGGTCATCCAGGCTGCTCAGCCGTCGGAGCACGCTGCCCTCGAAATAGAACACGTTCAATTCAGCCAGCAGAACCAGGCGCTTGCAAACGACCTTTCGCATACAACTGAAATTAATGCAGACTCCCGCCCGGCCGCAACAACCACGCTGGAGTCAGTTGACCTCCTGGCAAATGCCGACCATCAGCTGCTGAACCCGATCAGCATTCAGCAGGAACTGGTGGTGGTAGACGGTGGCATCACGAATTATGAACAGCTGGTAACCGACCTCCTCTCTGATCGAGATGATTGCCGCCAGATCGAGGTGGTGGTTCTGGATCCGCTGCAAGACGGCGTGGCGCAGATCACCGATCTGCTGGCTGACCGGCAGGACCTCGATGCAGTTCATTTTGTCACCCATGGATCGGATCAAGGGGTGAAACTGGGTGATACCTGGCTCGATTCGGAAAGTCTGGAGGAATATTCTGGTAATCTTACCGCCTGGAAAACGGCCCTGTCCACTGATGCGGACCTGCTCTTTTACGGCTGCAACCTGGCCGCAGGGGAAACGGGTCAGGCACTGATCCAATCCATCGCAAATTTGACAGGTGCCGACGTGGCCGCTTCCGACGATCTTACCGGTCACGCCGATTCAGGCGGCGACTGGGAGCTTGAGCATGTTGTAGGAACCGTGGAATTACGCATAGCTTTTAACGGCGTCTCCTGGCAGGGGGTTCTGGTTGACTTTACCGTTGATACAACCAACGATACGGTTGACGCCACTCCAGGCGATGGTGTCGCACAGGATGCAGCAGGGGACACCAGCTTGCGAGCGGCCATAATGGAGGCGAATGCCCTTGGCGGCACGAATAAGGTTATCCTTCCAGCTAACACTTATACCCTTTCCATTACGAGTACGAATGAGGATGCCTCGGCTAACGGCGATTTAGATATTGACGGTAATCTAACGATAGAGGGTGCCAGCGCGGCCACTACCAGCATCGACGGAGGTGCTTTGGACCGTGTTATTCAAATCATTAGCGGGACTGTAACAATTTCTGAAGTGACGATTACCAACGGAGATACTAGCGGTAACGGGGGAGGAATTTCGAATGCTGGCAACCTGACGCTGAACGATGTCGAGATCACGGACAGTGCCGGTCTGCTCGGTGGGGGTTTCTACAATGCTGGAACGGGGACAGCAGATTTGGATCGTGTCACGATCAGTGGAAGTACCGCGGACACTGGTGGAGGTGTGTACAACGATGCCGGCACTCTAACCATTACGAATGCGACGATCACTGCCAACACGGGAAGTTCAACCGGGGCCGGCCTCTATATTAAGGGGCATGTGGATATTATCAATTCTACGATCGCACACAACCTGGTTTCTGATGGCCTCAAAGTTAAGAGCGGCGGAAACAGTGCCACACTAATAAACACCATTCTTGCAAACAATGCCGGTGGAAATTTTTCCGGTCCCGGTTTAACGATTGCCGGTGACAGTATAGACACTGATGGTTCGACAGGCCTTACAGCCACGGCACTTGTGGATCTTAAGCTCGACACCACGTTACAGAATAATGGCGGAACAACGAGAACGCTTGCATTGCAGACAGGCAGTGTCGCGATCAATGGAGGAACAGTAACCGGTGCCCCTGCAGCTGACCAGCGTGGTTATACGAGAGACGTTTCGCCGGATGTCGGGGCCTATGAATTTGGCGGCTCTCCGCTGGGCGGATTCTGGCTGACGACCGAAGACAATGTCGCCTCATCCGGAGCTACAAAAGGATTGGATGCCTGGGAGGACGGCGATGTGCTCCAGTTCGGTGATCCCGACCTGACCCTCGAATCGCCGACAACAGATGGAACCATGGCGCTGGCGTTCGACGCCGATCGATTGGCGTCAGACGGTGCAGCCGAGATCGATGCCATTCATTATGTGACGAAAGACATTACCGTCGGCAATACCACAACGATGGACTTGTATGCGGGTGATATCCTTTTTTCGACGGTTCTGGGCGAAGACTTTTCCAGCACAAACACCTTGTCAGGTGTCGAGGACAGCGATTTGGTCGTCTTTAGACCGGACACCCCGGGTGACTACAGCTCCGGCACTTTCTATATGCTTCTCGATGAATCGTTAGATACAGCCGGCTGGCTGGACATGGGCGGTGTTTCTCTTGTCGAAAAAGATACCGATGTAGCAGGCACAACCCTACCGGCAGGATCTTTTATCCTTCTCGAAGGAGCTTTGGCAGCACGGAAAAAGATTCACTTGTACACGCCAGACAAAGTGGGTTCCGTAGATACCGAGGGGACGCTCTCATTGCTTTTCGACGGGGGTGATGCCAGCCTGGCTGCTTTCGATGGCCTGGAACTCATCGAAGAAGCGGTAAATGTCGGCGGAACCGCGCTTTCAGCAGGGCACATTCTGATTTCACATGATGGTATCGCTAGTATCTCTTATCTTAATGTTACTGCAATCGAACCCGGAACATCAGCTGCGACCTCCACTTTATTGCTGGATGGCAATGATGTTGGGCTTACCACATCAAATGAGAATATCTTTTCTCTGACCCTGCTACCGGTTTCTGCCGCGGCCAACAATGCGCCGACGGCCACCGGGGTTCCCACGGACGTGAGTGTCACTGAGGATGTGGCCGGCGACTTTGATCTGTCGGCGGTAACCTTTGCCGACATCGATGGTGATTCTCTGACCGTCACGCTGGACGCGTCGTCTGGCACCTTTGCGGCCGGTGACAGCGGCGGTGTGACCATCGGCGGCACCGGCACCGGCACCCTCACCCTGACCGGCACGGTAGCGGCCATCAACACCTACCTGGACACGGTTTCTAACATCCAGTACACCGGGGCGCTCAATGTCAGTGGCGAAGATGCGGCTACCTATACCCTCAATGCCAATGACGGCACGGTGAATCCGCAGGTTGGCAGTGGTACGATTGATATTACGGCCGTCGATGACCCCATCAACATCAACACCAGCGGCAACACGGTCACCTTCACCGAAGATGCGGGGGCGACCACGGCCCTGTTTGCGGCGGCGATCGATACCATTGAACCGGGTGACACCATCACCCAGCTCTTGCTGAACCTGGCCAACGTCGAGGCCGGTGATACGCTGAGTTTTGGCGGTACCGACATCGACCTGAACAGCAACGGTGCGACCGGGCCGGTGGCGGGATTCACCTACACGGTGAGCAGTGCCGGTCCCAATCCGGTTGTCACCATCACGCATGCCGGTGCGGATGACGCCACCGTCAACGCCCTGCTCAACTCGCTGGTATTCAACAACACCAGCAACAATGATCCGTCCACCACGGCCCGCACCGTGACCTTGACCAGTGTGACCGATTCGGGCAGCGGCACCACGGCCGACGGTACGGTCGCGACGGTCAATGTGGTCAAGGCCGATGATGCCATCAACATCAACACCAGCGGCAACACGGTCACCTTCACCGAAGATGCGGGGGCGACCACGGCCCTGTTTGCGGCGGCGATCGATACCATTGAACCGGGTGACACCATCACCCAGCTCTTGCTGAACCTGGCCAACGTCGAGGCCGGTGATACGCTGAGTTTTGGCGGTACCGACATCGACCTGAACAGCAACGGTGCGACCGGGCCGGTGGCGGGATTCACCTACACGGTGAGCAGTGCCGGTCCCAATCCGGTTGTCACCATCACGCATGCCGGTGCGGATGACGCCACCGTCAACGCCCTGCTCAACTCGCTGGTATTCAACAACACCAGCAACAATGATCCGTCCACCACGGCCCGCACCGTGACCTTGACCAGTGTGACCGATTCGGGCAGCGGCACCACGGCCGACGGTACGGTCGCGACGGTCAATGTTACGCAGACAAATGATGCGCCGGTCAACACCGTACCGGGAGCGCAGACCACCCTGGTCAATACGGCATTGGTGTTTTCCAGCGGGAATGGCAACCAAATTTCCATCAGTGACGTGGACGCCGGAATCGTCGAGGTAGAGTTGACCGCCACGAACGGAACCTTAACGCTGGCCGGCGTCGGCGGTTTGACGTTTACTTCGGGTGGGAACGGGACAGGTAGCATGAAATTTACCGGGACTGTCGCCAACATCAACACGGCAATGGATGGCATGAGTTTTGATCCCACGCCGGCCTACAGCGGAGCGGCCAGCCTGCAGATCGATACGGACGACCTGGGAAATACCGGCGTTGGCGGAACAATGAGCGACAGCGACACAGTGGCAATCACCGTCAATGCAACGAATACCCCGCCGAATGCTACAAACCTTAATGCAGCGGAAACATACACCGAAGATATTCCGCTCGATTTGACGAATATCGTTATTACAGATGCGGATAGCGCCAACGTCACCGCCACATTAACCCTCTCGAATCCGGCTACCGGCACACTGAACACCGATACATCCGGGCTGGTCACCTCCACCTTTGCCGCTGGCGTGTGGTCGGCCTCGGGCGCGATTGCCGATGTGAATACGTTGTTGGCCGGTGTTGCATTCACACCTACGGCCAATTTTAATGGCGGCTTTACCATCGCCACCAGCGTAGATGATGGCATTGCACCGGCCGTAACAGGCAATAAGGTTGTCACCGGCACCCCGGTCAACGATGCGCCGACCTTAACATTGTTCTTAGGCCCGATTGATACGACCATAGAAGATACGCAGGGCGAGATTACATTCGCCGAGCTGGCCGCCCAAGGGGATGAGGCCGACCTGGAAGGTACAGTGGGCGGTTTCGTCGTTACGGCGGTGAATAGCGGCACACTTTTGATTGGGGCCAATCCGGGCAGTGCGACGGCCTGGGCAGCCGGGACCAACGACACGATCGACGGGACCAACAATGCCTACTGGACGCCGGCCGCCGATGCCACGGGCACGTTGAACGCCTTCACAGTGGTTGCTGAAGATAATTCGAATGCTGAATCGACAACCCCGATTCAGGCACAGGTGACGGTGACTGCTGTCAACGATGCGCCGACGGCTTCAAACCTGAACGCTGGGGAAGCCTATGATGAGGGGACACTCCTGAATCTGACCAACATCGTGGTCAGCGATGTGGACAGCGCCAATGTTACGGTTACCCTAACCCTGTCTGATCCGGCTGCCGGAACCCTCAGCACCGGCACCGCCGGGCTGGTCACCTCCACCTTTGCCGTTGGGGTGTGGACGGCTTCGGGAGCCATCGCTGATGTCAATACCTTGCTGGCCGGCACGGCCTTCACCCCGGCGGCCGGCTACACCGCTGACTTTACCATTGCCACCAGTGTGGACGACGGTACGGCGCCGCCGGTGACAGGCGTTAAAAATGTATCCCCGGCTGCCCCTGCAGATCCAACCCCGCCGACACTGCCGGTGGACGACACCGACCCTGACCCCATAACCCCGCCTGATCCGGAACCCGAACCGGCACCGGAAGAACCTCCGCCGACAGAACCCGAAGAAGATGCTTCCCCGGATGCCGATGCCTTGAACGAAGAGGAGTCGGGTGATAACGTAACGGAAATTCCACCGACAGCCGCCGGAGACGTGTCGTCACAGCAAAGGATCGGCGCGAGCACGCTGAGGGGATTTGGGCTGCGGGCCCTCCAAAGTGCAAGCCTCGCATTGGGCGCGGATCTCGAGGTGAATGCGGCCCGCGAAACAGCGCGCGAGGGTCAACCGGCATGGTCGGTAGTCCCGCCCCGGGCTGCATCAATGGCCTTCGGTACGCTATCGACGCAATTGGGCACGCTGACGGTACGTGCTATTGAATTTCTGGAAAGCTCGCTGGACGAGATGAAAAAAGAAACGGAAGAAGGGATCGCCCTCAACCAGGTGGCTGCCAGCTCAGCTATCGCCGTAACAACCGGTTTGTCCGTGGGCTACGTGGCCTGGCTGCTTAGAAGCGGCGTGCTGCTCAGCTCACTGCTGTCTTCCATGCCGGCCTGGCGGGTTCTGGACCCGTTACCTGTGCTGGCCGGTAAACTGGGCTTTGACGAGGAGTCAGACGAAGAATCCCTGGAGAGCATCATCGAGCAGCCTTCGCCACCGTCCACCGATGACACCCCGGAAGAGGCGTCTGCCGCTTCTGAAGTGAAGGAAACGTAATTAATGGGTCGGTTGAATGTCAAATTCCGCGTGGTTATCGGCATGGTCGGCCTGGTGATCAGCCTCGTCTTTCTGGCCCTTTTTCTCGGCGTCATCCCGGACCGGATCGGCGCCGTGCGCGAGGGACGCCGTTCCCTGGCCGAAGCCCTGGCGGTGCACGGCGCGGGCCTGGTGATGCAATCCAGCTATCAGCGCTTGGAAGCCGACCTGGACTTGATCGCTAAAAGAAACCCGGATCTGCTTTCCCTGGCCTTGAGGCGGACGGATGGCCGCAGCATCGTTTCAATCGGTGATCACGAGGGACACTGGCTGCCCATGGAAGCAAACTTCACCCGGGCTAACCAGATCCGGGTGCCCATATCCGACGGCAAACAAAAGTGGGGGCAGCTGGAGCTGCGCTTCAAGCCCCTGCAACACGAGGGACTCAAGGGGGTTCTTCAAATTCCATGGGTCCAGATCGGGCTGTTCCTCGGGCTGGGGTGTTTTGTCGCCTTTTACCTGTATCTGGGCCGCGTGCTGCGTCAGCTGGACCCCTCCCAGGCCATCCCCGGACGAGTGCGGGCCGCCCTTGACACCATGGCTGAGGGGTTGCTGGTCGTTGATCCGAAGGAACAGATCGTGTTCGCCAACAAGTCTTTCGCCGAAATGTTTCAACAATCGCCGGAGAAGTTTATCGGCCACAAGGCCGGCGAACTGCCCTGGATCGACACAGAGGGCAATAAGATAGAAAGAGAAAACCGTCCGTGGATCCAGGCCATGGAACAGGGGCAGCTGCAGACAAACCGCATGCTACGACTGCAGGTTTCGGACGACGAGTGGCGCACGTTCAATGTCAACTGCGCGCCGGTACTGGGCAGTGCTGAAAAATGCGCTGGGGTGCTCATCGGCTTCGACGACGTGACGCTGCTCGAAAAAAAAGAGATCGAACTGCGCAAGTCCAAGGAAGAGGCCGAAACCGCCAACCAGGCCAAGAGCGTGTTTCTGGCCAGCATGAGCCACGAAATCCGCACCCCCATGAATTCCATTCTCGGTTTCACCGAGATCCTCAAACGCGGCTATGCCCACAGCAAGGAAGAGACCCGGCGACACCTCAACACCATTCATTCCAGCGGAAAAAACCTTTTGGCTTTGATCAACGACATCCTGGATCTGTCCAAGGTGGAATCCGGCCACGTCGAGGTGGAAAAGACCTGGGGCGAGCCCCACCGGATTGCCCAGGAGGTCCTGCAGAGCCTGAAAGTCCAGGCGGATGCAAAAGGGCTGTATCTGCGCTTCAATGCGGAGAGTGCCCTGCCGCAAAAAACAGAGACCGATCCGGTCCGCTTCCGGCAAATTGTTTTCAACCTGGTGGGCAACGCCATCAAGTTCACGGAAACGGGGGGCGTGACGGTTGGTCTGCGCTTCGAGGACAACCGCGCCGGACCCCGCCTGATTGTCGACATTAACGACACCGGCATCGGCATCCCGAGTGATAAAATCGAGAGCATATTCGACCCCTTTACCCAGGCGGATACCTCGATCACCCGCCGATTCGGCGGAACGGGCCTCGGCCTGTCCATCAGTCGCAAATTTGCCCGCCTGCTGGGCGGCGATATCCGGGTGTCCAGTCAACCGGGCACGGGCAGCCTTTTCCGGGTTATCGTGGCTACGGGTGACACGACATCGATTCCTTTTCTCCAACCTGAGGAGATGGCGGTGACCCTGGATGAGATCGGTAATGACAAACCGGCCCGGTGGCGGTTTAACAAGGCACGCGTCCTGGTGGTAGAAGACGGTGTTGAAACCCGAGAACTCCTCCGGCTGCTGCTCACCCAGGCAGGCGTTGATATGAACGAGGCGGAGAACGGGCTGGAGGGTCTCAAAAAAGCAACCGCCGAAACCTACGACGTCATCCTGATGGATGTAAACATGCCGGTTATGGACGGCTTTACCGCGGCCGGGAAAATGCGCCAAAACGGGGTGCAGTCATCGATCATCGCCATGACCGCCAACGCCATGAAGGGCTCCGAGCAGGAATGCCTGGATGCCGGATACTCGGGGTACCTCCCAAAGCCCATCGATATCGATCAGTTAATGCAATTGATGGCTGATCTCGTGGGTGGTGAGCAGATCCCGGAAACGGCAGACACATCCCCCGCGTCCCCCGCACAGCAGAAACCCGCCACCCCCAGGAAGAAGAAAGGTGCCCCGGTTCCGCTCGTATCCAAGCTGCCGGGCGATAACGCGGCATTTCAAAAGATCATTGATAAATTTATTTCTCAGCTGCACAACAGGCTGGAGTCTGCCGTGCAGGCCAGACGCCAGGGCGATCTGGTTAAAGTCGCCGCCTTTGCCCACTGGCTCAAAGGGGCCGGCGGTAGCGTGGGCTTTGACGAGTTTACCGCGCCGGCCAAACAGCTCGAAGAGCTGGCCAAGGAAGGGGGCGACGAATACGGCATGGCCCAGGCCTGGAAAAATATTCACCAGTTGGTCGACCGCCTGAAGGTAACCGAAGATGCGCTCAGGGCGTCAGGGTCGGCCGACGGCCGGTCGGGCCCACCGCCTGTATCGACGGGCGCCCTTGCCCCGGCCGAAACCACGGGCAACAAGGTCAAACCGCTGTTTTCCCGTTATACCGAACTACCGGAATATCAACCGACGATTCGGCTTTTCATCGAAACACTCGATATAAACATGTCAAAAATGGAGCAGGCCTTTACGCAGGGCGACTGGCAAGAACTGGTGGCCCTGTCGCACTGGCTGAAAGGGGCTGCTGGTACGGTAGGCTTTGGTGCGTTTACCAAACCGGCCGCGGAACTCGAAAAATCCGCCAAAGCACAACAGGCGGATCAGGCGGGCAGGATGTTGGCTCAGGTGAAGCGGCTGAAGGACGCGGCCCGGCCACCGGATGCAGGCGGGGGACACGACACAGAGACGGCAACTGTCACGTAGTGTTGTGTCCCTGAAATTTTTCATTAAAACCTGGTGTAACGGTAACATGCTTATAATACTTAAAATCCGAATATTGAAACCCGAATCAAAAAAGGTAAATCACAATGAACTAAAGAAACATAAAAAGCCTGTCATTATAAACGTTAAGCGGCTGTTTTTGTCATTGGTCATTAGAATTTCGAATTTGTTTGCGGCGTTCGCCTTGAGAAGCTTGCGGATTTAATTAATCTCCAAAACCAGGATAGAACTGCGCCGGGAGGACGACTCCCCGAAGCTTACTGGAGAGAATGATCTGCTTTTATACTGGAATTGTTAGACAAATGGCCTAAAATATTATAAAAGTCGACTCATGATTGCCAACCTCAAATTAAGCCTGTTTCTGATCGTGGTCAGCGGGCTCCTGGCCGTCAGCCCCACCGTTTCCCATGCACTGGAAGTTCAGGCGGTAACCATGCCCAGCGCGGACATCACCCTTTCCTTCGTCATTTCCGGAAAAATCGCCGAGATTCATGTCAAAGAAGGCGATACTGTGGAAAAAGGTACCCTGCTGGCGGCCCTGGACGATGATCCCGAAAGAATTCAAACAGAGCAATTGAAGGTTCAGGCCGCGGACAAGATCCGCATCCTGTCGGCAAAAGCGGAATTGGCCCAGAAGATGGTGGACCTGGAAAAGTTTGATGCGGCCCGGCAAAAGGGTGCGGTCAGCGAATGGGAAGTCGCGCATATGAAGCTGAGTGTCCGGATGGCGAAGCTTGCGCTTCAGGCGGCGACCATCGAACATGAGCAGTTTCAGCGCCAGTATTCCCAGGCCGTCCAACAACTCGCGCGTATGCGTATCGTGTCCCCGATTCCGGGACGCGTGGAAAAGGTCTTCGCGGAGGTTGGCGAAGGGGTTGAAAAACTCGGACCAGTGGTTGAGTTGGTCGAGACGGATCCACTCTGGCTTGATGTCCCGGTCCCCCTGCCCCAGGCCAGGCATCTGGACAAGGGGCAACAGGCGGTGGTCCTATTTTCGGGAAATCCAACCGGTAAACCGGCTGATGGGCGGATTGTCTACATTTCATCTGTCGCCGACGCAGCCAGCGACACCCTGCGGGTCCGCGTCGAAGTAGGCAATTCTTCCGATCGTCCAGCAGGCGAACGGGTGACCGTCAGCTTTCCGCAAATCGGTAACAGCAAGGTCGCGGACAAATCCCAAAATTGAAAACAATGAGCGAACTGCAGCGAACCGACGGGGCACTTACCCGGATTCTCACGCGGGTTCTCGGCAGTCAGTGCCGGCAGGTGCGGGCGACTGGCGGCGTCATCCTACGATCCGTCGATAAGAAGAACCTGTCCATCCTCGCGACTTTTCCGCCATCCGACACCAATAGCGAGCGTCCCAAATGGATCTCCCCTGCCCTGGACGCCTGCCTGGAGGTCTTGTCCGTTGGTAATGCGGCGATTGTGCCGCCATCTTCGCAACAAGGCTCCGGGGCACCAAGCCGCAGCCATGCCATTATTGCCATTCCGATTAAAAAAAAGAATAGTGTCCGAGCGGTGGCGGCGTTTCTCGTCCCCGAGAAAGACCCCCGGGAACTGGTGGCCCTAAAGGAGCAGCTGAAAAACACCTCCCTTTTACTGGACCATTGCGAGCTTATCCTGACTCTGAATAACCACCGAAAGGTGATTGATCGTCTCTCCCTGGTACTGGACGTCATGGCGGTGTGCAACCAGGCCAGGCACTTCGCAAGCACCGCCGTGGCTTTGTGCAACGCGCTTGCCGATAAATTACGCTGTCACCGCGTCAGTTTAGGCGTACTGGAAGGTCGCTATGTCCGCGTCCACGCCATAAGCCGCACCGAAACGTTCCGCCGGGAGATGAAGTTGACCCAGGACATCGAAGCGGCCATGGAAGAATGCCTGGACCAGGATGTTGAGATCATGTACCCGGCGGAACCGGAGGCTGCTTTTGTCCAGCGCGCCGCCCGCCAGCTTTCCGAACAACACGGCCCAGCCGCTATTCTTACCCTCCCGATCCGACGAAACAGCCAACCAGCTGCGGTGCTTTTACTAGAACGCCCGGTCGACCATCCGTTCGCGGACCTGGATGAAATCGAAGCGGTCCGTTTGACCTGTGATCTCTGTGCGCCGCGACTTATGGAGCTTAGGGCTCACGACCGTTGGTTTGGGGCCCGCCTGGCGGCCGCGACTCGAAAGCGGGTCGGATCGATTCTCGGACCTCGTCACATCGGCCTCAAATTGGGAGCCGGTCTTGTTTTTCTCGCAGCCCTATTTCTGGTGTTTGCAAAAGGGGACTACCGTATCGATGCACCGTTTGTTTTTGAAGCTGCTGTTAAGCAGTCCGTGGTGGCGCCATTTGATTCGTTTATCAAACGGGTTGCGGTGGATCCCGGACAGACGGTCGAAGCTGATCGAACCATCCTGGGTGAATTGGAATCCGCTGATCAACGGCTGCAACTGGCGGCTTTGAAAGCCGAGCAGCTGGGGCACCGGAAACAGCGCGCCGCAGCCATGCGGGACGGAAAGACATCCGCGGCCCAGATGGCTGAGGCGCAGATCGAAAAACTGGCAGCTCAGATCCGCCTGATCGAACGCCATATCGAACAGGCTACCCTGGTGGCGCCGGTCACAGGACGCCTTGTGTCAGAGGATCTCAAACATCGACTCGGTGCTCCGGTGGAAATGGGCGCTGTTCTGTTTGAGTTCGTCCAGACCGAACAGCTGCGCGCGGAACTATTCGTACCGGAGGAGTCGATCCTCCTGGTCAACGTAGGCCAGTCCGGGGAATTAGCCGCTGTCGGCCGTCCCAATCAGAAGATCCGTTTTGTCATAGAACGCATCCATCCCATTGCCGAGGTGGTCGAACAACAAAATTCGTTCAGAGTGCGCGCCGGCCTGCTCAACCGGCCGGACTGGATACGGCCGGGCATGGAGGGGCAGGCCCGCATCGAGGTGGGGAGAAGGCACTATGCTTGGATCTGGACCCACCGGGTAACGGACTGGCTGAGGATGAAGCTCTGGCTCTAACCCGAGCATGCACCGCAAGGCAAAACCCTGCATCGCGCAGAGACGCAGAGCCGCAGAGAAACGCAAAACCAGGATTTGGTCGCACTGTCGTGCGAAAAACATTATTGAACTGCAGGGAATAAAAGCCTTTTGGTTTTAATCCCGCGAAGCGGAAAATATTCATGGTTTTCTCTGCGCCTCTGCGCGAGAATAGTGGTTTCACAGCACAGCCAAATATCTCTTTAATAGCTATCATGGCAAAACGACTGTGGCGAAGTTGAAGACCTTGCTCCCGACGGTCAAATATATAGGGGCGCAATACAAACATCTGGCAGGTAATCGTGACGGAAACACGCCCGACATTCAGCGAATCGTGGTACCGGGTTGCCAACTTGACCCCGCGGCTGCTCCCTGCGGTAAACGTACACCGTCAGCACTTTCGGGGCGCCCTGTGGTACGTTCTGCAAAATCCGGCCAACAACGAATACTTTCGGCTCAACGACGGGGCCTATCATTTTGCAGCGATACTCGATGGGCGTCGAACTGTGAACCAGGTTTGGCGGCTGTCCTTGGAAGCGTTCGGCGACGCCGCACCGACCCAGGGCGAAGTCGTCGATCTTCTGACCCGGCTTTATGCGGCCAACCTGCTCCAGGGCGATGTGGCCCCGGACGCAGAAGCGCTGTTTAAGCGGCGCCAGATTCGAATGTGGCGCGAAGTAAAGGGGTTTTTGCGAAATTTTCTCTTTATCCGGATTCCCCTGTGGGATCCGGATCGATTCCTCGACCGGTGGGTTCCGGTTTTCGGAAAACTCTTCACGGGGTATGGATTCTTCCTGTGGGGCGTCATCATCGTGGCGGGATTGTGGGTGGTCGGCGGCCACACGCAAGATCTTACCCGGCAGGCCGCGGGCGTCCTGAACCCGCATAACCTGCCGTGGTTGTACCTGGCGCTCGTCATACTCAAAACTTTTCACGAAATGGGTCATGCCTTTGCCTGTAAGCATTTCGGAAAACTGACGGGTTCCGGAGGAGAGGTACACCAGATGGGTGTGACCTTGCTTGTCTTCACCCCGCTGCCCTATGTGGAAGCGTCCAGCGCCTGGGCGGTACGCAGTAAATGGCATCGGATCGTCATCGGGGCCAGCGGTATGCTGGTCGAACTGGCCATTGCGGCGGTCGCCGCCATCGTCTGGACCCTTACTGCCGAGGGGACCACATTACATGCCATCACCTACAATGTAATGTTCATCGCCAGCGTTTCCACCGTGGTTTTTAATGGTAACCCGTTTTTGCGCTACGACGCCTATTACATCCTGCTGGATCTTATCGAAATCCCAAACCTCGATTCCCGGTCAAAAGCCTACCTTGCCTTCCTGGCCAAACGCAATCTATGGGGCCTCATAGGTGCCCATGATCCGAGCCATACGCCGGGAGAAAGGATATGGCTCGTGATCTACGCCGTTGCGGCCATGATCGTACGGATAGCCGTATCCGCAGGGATCGTGATCTTCCTGGGAAGCCGGTTCTTTCTGCTCGGCATTGGCGTTGGGATCTTTATGGTGACCACTTGGTTATTGCTTCCCCTGGGGAACCTGCTGCGGTACCTGGTGACCGCTCCCGAACTGTCTCGGGGGAGATCGCGGGCGGTCATGACGACCTTCGCTGCCGGGTTGCTTTTTATAGCAGTCGCGGGCTTTTTTCCGGTGCCGGATCGTTTTCGCATAGAGGGCGTAGTGGAGCCGGTCAGCTACGCTGTCCTCCATATGCGAACTGACGGATTCGTCGAAGATTTTTTAACTTCCGGCCGGCAGACCGGTCCCCAAGGTCCCGTCCTCATTGCGGCCGCATCACCGTTTCTGGCGAGTCGGCGAGACCTGCTCGCGGCCGAACTGCGCCGACTTCAAATTGAACGACAACAGGCCCGATCCCAGGAGCCGGCCGCGGTCCAGATTATCGAAGAGAAGCTGGCCGCGCTCAGAGAGCAAATTGAACGCAACCGGGAAGAGATGGCGGATCTGATACTGCCCGCTCCCATCAGGGGCACATGGGTGGCCCCGGATATCGATCGCGTAAGGGGGCGGTACCTGAAACAGGGGGAGCGTATCGGGACCGTTGCGGATCTGGACAGGGTGCGCATCCGGGCGGTGGCCGGCCAGACAGTCGCCACCCAGATGATCCGTGAAGCCCGCCCGGCCGTCGAAATCCGGGTCAAAGGACAGCCGGACAGATCGCTGCGCGGCCATATCGAGTCCATCATTCCGGCCGGCCAGGAACGACTCCCCTCGGTGGCACTTGGTTTTGCCGGCGGAGGATCGATCCGTACCGCATTGGATGACCCGGAAGGGCGTCAAACGGCCGAACCGTTTTTTGAGATTCTCGTGGCCCCGGAAATACCGGGAAACAAGCGTCTGATGCCGGGCCAGAGTATGGTGCTGCGCATTGATTCCTTCCCGAAGCCGATGTTCGTGCAAGTCTATAAAGCGTTTTTGCAGCTATTTCAAAGGAGGTTCCAGACCTGAGATGAGTTTCGTCCCGAGTACAACCTGGCGCATGCTTTCCCAGGACCCGCCCCTGCTCGACATTTTGCGGGGACTCGACGGTGTGTATCACCGGGCAACGGGCTGCCTGGGGAACGTCTTCCAGGGTCAATCCGTCTTTCTCCGGCGGGCCGAGCATATCGTAGCGCTGGAAAAACGTTTCGCGCACCTGTCGGACAGCGCTCTTCAGGACCTGCTGGTCGGGTTGCGAGACCGGTTTCGCCGCGGGCGGGAGACCATCGCGGACCTGGATCAGGCGTTTGCCATCGTGCGCGAGGTCGCCGACCGGACGCTTGGCCTGCGGCCGTACACCGTCCAAGTGGCCTGTGGCCTGGCCATTGAAGCAGGCTGTATAGCGGAGATGGCCACCGGTGAAGGCAAAACCCTGGCTGCAACCATGCCTGCCATTGTGGCCGGCTGGCGCAACCGGGGGTGCCACGTCATCACAGCCAATGAATACCTGGCCCAGCGGGATGCCGCCTGGATGGCCCCCGTCTATCGGTATTGCGGCGTGACGGTCGGCTGGCTGGAAAATGCCATGTGGCCGGCCGCGCGAAAACGGGCGTATGACGCCGACATCACCTATGGCACCAGCCAGGAGGTTGCGGCGGACTTCCTGCGCGACCGGCTCGCCCTGGGGCGGATTCGCGGACTTTCGGCAGCGCTACTGGAACAAATGACGGGTATCCGCCCCGGTCCGGTCGATCGCCTAGTTCAGCGCGGCCTCGGGTGTGCCATCGGCGACGAGGCGGATTCAGTTCTGATTGACGAAGCGGTGACACCTTTGTTAATTTCGGGCACGGGTCCGAACCCCGATCAAGAGGTTGCCTATGTGGTAGCTGCACGAGTGGCCGCAAAGCTGGTTGCCCAGGTCGATTACCAGGAGGATCGCGGTCACCGGGAGGTGGCCCTGACGTCCGCTGGGAAAGCTCGAATTTCGCAACTGGCCAAAGACTTCGGGAGTTTCTGGGCGGGTGCCAGACGCCGGGAGGAGCTCGTCGTTCAGGCCCTGATGGCCAAAGCCTTCTTTCTGCGCGACACACACTACGTGGTCGACAATCAACAGGTGGTCATCGTCGATGAATTTTCAGGAAGGCTCATGCCCGATCGAACCTGGCGTGCAGGCCTCCATCAGGCGATCGAAGCAAAAGAGGGGCTCGATGTTCAGCTGCCCAGGGAAACCCTGGCCCGGATCAGCTTTCAGCGTTTTTTTGGCCTCTACGCGAAGTTGGCCGGAATGACGGGAACCGCGGCGGAGGTCCGCAACGAACTCTGGCAGATATACCATCTCCCTGTAGCGGTTATTCCACCCCGACATGTATGTAAACGGTCCCTGCGGCCGGACTGTATATTTTTAAATGAAGAAGCAAAATGGAGGGCGGTCATCGCTGAAATCCGCAGCGAGCACGAGATCGGGCGCCCGGTCCTGGTGGGGACACGCAGCGTGGAAGCCAGCGAGTCCCTCAGCCGGCGATTAACCGCTGCAAACCTGGACCATGCGGTTCTCAATGCCGTCCGGCATGACGCCGAGGCGCAGATCATTGCCGGCGCCGGCCGGAGCGGACGCATTACCGTCGCAACGAACATGGCCGGCAGAGGGACCGATATCCGGCTGGGTCAGCATGTTGCTGCGCTGGGGGGATTGCATGTGGTTGCCACGGAGCGCCACGAGGCCCGCCGGATCGACCGGCAATTATTTGGCCGCTGCGCCCGCCAGGGCGATCCCGGCAGCGCCCGGGCTTTTGTGAGCCTGGATGACGAATTGCTGCAACGGTACGCGCCGCCGGTCTGGAAAAAATCGTCGTCCGTTGCTGGAGAAGGCGCCCGGGAAATTACTTCCGTTTTTTCCCGTCGACGGGTCGCACTGGCTCAGCGTCGCGCCGAGCGGGTCGCTTTTCGCCGTCGTAAAGAAGTACTGCACGCAGACCATTGGCTCGACGAACACCTGGGGTTTACGCTCAAAGAAATTTAATTAGAGGCTGTCTCAAAATAGAATTTTGGTTACGGCCCCGTCTTTGCTTTCCAAGCTGCGCCGGACAAGACGCCGGACAGGCAAGGCGGTAACAAGGCCTTTATTGAGATAGTCTAGAGGCCCTATCGAAAGGTTTAACATCATGATTAAACGCTATGTTTCAGGGGTTGCCGCCGTTCTTTTTCTTTTCATTATCGTCTCAGCTGCCGGGGGAGAGACCTACCAGCCGGTCCTGGACAACTTGAAAGGTCAGGAGTGGAAGTATCGCGACACCAAAGGGGAGATCCATCTCGGCAAGGTTGCGACCCTGCGCTATCCCGCCTATTCGGTCGCGGCAAATAAACGCTACCGGACGCTCCTCGAGCAGTTGTCCGAGGCATTGAAAATAACGGCCAGAAAAGATTATAAGATCGTGTTAAGGGGATATACCGACAGCAGTGGATCGCCGTTGGCCAACCAGCGCATCTCCCTGAAACGCGCACAAGCCCTGAAAGATTTGCTGACACAGGATCCCGCCATGGCCCTCCAGGCAGGCAGGATTCAAGTCGAGGGACCCGGCTCGGCTGACCCGGTGGCCTCCAATCAGACTACAGAGGGACGGGAGCGTAATCGCCGGGTTGAAATCCACATTTACGGCAATGTGAGTGAGGCGGTCAGGACGATCGCTACGGCCACACCCGCCACCGTCTCTGAAGCCGTCAAAAAGGAAAGGCCGATTGCCGGCGACGTAACATCGGCCCCATCCGCACGGCCTTTGCCAACCTCAGAGGGTGCACCACCGCCGGGATCAAAGATCGTGCGCCTGTCTCTTTTCGATGCCATCCGCCACGGTCTTGAAGAAAACCAGGAGATTCGGGTTGTCGCCTTTACCCCGCAGCAGGCTCAGGAAGGCCTGGCAGATGCCGAATCGGTTTTCGATCCCGAATTTTTTACCGAGGGGACGTTCCGGCGGGACCCGAATCTGCAATCGAGCGTAACCCGGGTGGTTATGGAAGATGACAGCCTCGTGCAAACGGGAATTCGAAAGCCCCTCGGTACCGGCGGCAGCGTATCCGGTGCACTGGCAGCGAATTATGGGGATTTGATCAACGCCGAATTTGATCGAACGTACCGATACACTTTCGCCCCGACCTTTGAAATCAGGCAGCCCTTGCTAAAAAATATCGGCGGCCGGGAGGAAAAAGCCGCCATCAAGATTGCCAACTATCAAGTCGGCATCTCGAAAGAGGCGTTTCGGCGGAAAGTGATCGACATTGCCACCCGTATCTCCAAATCCTACTGGCAGCTATACCTGCTCCGGGATTATGTGGTCATCGACCGGCAGAATTTCGAAATGGCCGATGAGGTTTTCCGACGGGAAACCGTCCGGGTCATGCAAGGCCTCTCGCAGCAGCTCGATGTCGAGCGGGCCCGCAGCCGGGCCGAAAGCCGGCGGGGAAACCTGATTAAATCCAAAGAGCGCCTCCGGGTGGGTATGGACCAGCTGAAACTCTTGATCAACTGGTCGAACTTAACTATCGACTCGGATGCAACGATTGCGCCCACCGATGAGCCGCATATGGAATATCTGGATGTGAAGGAAGCCGAAGTTATTGAAAAGGCGTTTTTGTATCGTCCGGAACTGTTGCAGGCCAAACAACGCGTGAGCATCCGCAGGGTTGAAGAAGAACTGACTGACCACCTTAAATTGCCGACCCTGGATCTGTTCGGGCGCTATGCCGTCAGCGGATACGGCCGGGAGTTTTCGACCGCAGTTGACAATACGGCCTTCAACGATGAGGATGCCTGGGCCGCCGGATTGAACTTTGAATATCCGATCGGCAACCGATCGAACGCGGCCAAGGCCCGCCGGAAAAAACTCGAGCGCCGTCAGTCGGAAGAACAGGTCGCCCGGTTGAGAAACCAAATCAAGCAGGAGGTCAAGGCGGTGCTCCTCGCGATCGATTACGCCAGAGGTGAAATCAAGTCCACGCAGATAGCGCAAGAATCCGCCCGGAATGTGGTCGAAGGTGAATTCACCCGGTTTGATATCGGCCAGACAACCAACGTGGAACTTTTGCGGGCCCAGGACCTGTACGCCGCCACCAGCCGCAGTTTCACCCGGGCGATTGTGGATTACAATATTGCCCTGGCGGAGCTCAAAAGGGTCCAGGGCGAGCTGCCCCAGGGGTTGTCGATCGAGGAGCTTGAAGGGCAGGCCGGAAATTGACAAACCACCGCGGCTCATCTATAGCTATAACCTATCTCTAAAAAGTCTTTTGGCCAAACTCGGCGTTGGGCGCTCGGTTCAAGTTCTCAAGATACTCGAGTATTCCTCCGGGTTAAACCACGCGGCCGCCTTGATTTTGGACCAAAATCCGTTTTTGAGATAGGTTATAGCCTGTTTCCGCGATCAGTTTATTGAGTGGTAGGTCGATACCGTAAATAGAACCTGACTGCCATCGTACTCGTCTGGACGACCGGTTACCCGGAGTTGCCATGGATAAAAAAAACAGAAAAAGCATGCAACTGGTCGGTGTATTCTTCCTGGGATGCGTGCTGTTCAACTATCCGATCATTACACTTTTCAACATTGACAAATTCGTACTGGGGCTTCCCTTGCTGTACATCTGTCTCTTCGGCAGCTGGGCGGTACTCATTGTCCTTATCCTGCTGATCATGGAAACCGGCCGGAAGCAGGAAAAATCCAATTCCCGATGACCCTTACCGGCATTACAGTTAGCGCAGCCCGCGAGATAATCTATGCTTGAAACCGGCGTCATTCTGCTGCTTTCCCTGATGTACCTGACCCTGCTATTCGCGATAGCAACCTGGGGTGATCAGCGGGCCGACGAAGGGCGCAGCCTGATCAGCAATCCTTACATCTACGCCCTCTCACTGGCGGTGTATTGCACGGCCTGGACCTTTTACGGCAGTGTCGGGATGGCGGTCAGTTCCGGACCGCTGTTTTTGACTACCTACATCGGTCCTACCCTCATGGCGACCCTGGGTTGGCTGGTTATCAAGAAAATCCTGCGCATCAGCCGGATCCACCGGATCACCTCCATTGCCGATTTTATTTCTTCACGGTACGGCAAAAGCCAGGTCCTGGGCGGCATGGTAACCGTCATCGCCGTATTGGGCATCATCCCTTACATTTCCCTGCAGTTGAAGGCGGTTTCCACCGGATACCTGTTGATCCAGCAATATCCGATCATATACGGCCCCACCCATTTTTCGGATATTCCCGTTCTGCAGGACACGGCCTTCTATATTGCCCTTATTCTGGCCGTCTTTGCCATCCTGTTCGGCACCCGTCACCTGGAAACAACCGAGCGTCACGAAGGCATGGTGGCGGCCATTGCCTTCGAATCCATCGTGAAACTGGTGGCCTTTCTGTCGGTGGGGCTTTTTGTGGTGTACGGCCTGAACGACGGGATTGCCGACATTTTTACCCGGGCGCGTAACATGCCCGAACTGCAGCAGGTCTTTTCGTTCGACAACTACACCATGAACTATTCCGACTGGTTTCTCTTTACGTTTCTGTCCATGATGGCAGTCATTTTTCTGCCGCGGCAGTTTCAGGTAACTGTGGTGGAAAACGTCAATGAGGACCATCTCAACAAAGCCATCTGGTTGTTCCCCCTGTACCTGCTGGTGATCAACCTGTTCGTAATACCCATTGCCCTGGCCGGGGTACTCCAGTTTCCGGGGGGCAACTATGAGGCGGACACCTTTGTGCTCTCCTTGCCCATGGCCGGCAATCAGGAGGAACTGGCGCTCTTTGTCTTTATCGGCGGTATGTCCGCTGCAACCGGGATGGTCATCGTGGAAACGGTGGCCCTGTCCACCATGATCTGCAATGACCTGGTCATGCCGATTGTGCTGCGGGTTTCGTTTATCGGTATCGATCATCGGCGCGATCTCTCCCGGCTGCTGCTCTCGATCCGGCGCGGCAGCATCATCGTCGTACTGCTGCTGGGATATGCCTACTTCCGGCTTGTCGGTGAATTCTACGCCCTGGTTTCCCTCGGTATGGTCTCCTTCGCCGCGGTGGCTCAATTTGTACCGGCCATGCTCGGCGGTATTTTCTGGAAGGGAGCGAACCGAACCGGTGCCTTCTACGGTCTCCTGGCCGGTTTTTCTGTCTGGGCTTATACCCTGGTGCTGCCTACCCTGGTTCAGGCCGGTATCCTGGACAAGAGCCTGGTCACCGAGGGACCGTTCGGGATTGGTTTTCTGAAACCATTTGAACTTTTCGGCTTACAGGGCTTCAGCCATGTTCCCCACGCCGTCTTCTGGAGCATGCTGGCGAATATCTCGTTTTACATCGGCGGGTCGCTGTTTGGCCGCGCTTCAACCATCGAGCAGACCCAGGCGGCGCTTTTTGTGGACGTTTTTAAATTCTCGGGGCTGTCATCCGGGTCGGTCATCCCCCGGGGTACCGCTTCATCCCAGGAGTTGAAATCGATGCTGGAGCGTTTTCTCGGCCGGGAGCGGGCCACCAGGGCGACCGAGGAATACCGCCAGTTGAAAGGTGTTGACTGGGAAAGGTCGCCCATTGCCAGCGTCGATATGGTGAGTCACGCCGAGTCCCTGCTCGCCAGGGCCATCGGAACCTCCTCCGCCCACGTGGTCATCGGGACGATCATCACGGAAGAGCCGGTGCGTATCGATAAAGTGATGGAGATGCTGGATGAAACCCGCAAGGTCATCACCTACAGCCGCGAACTGGAACAGGCCACTGCCGATCTGCAGGCAGCCAACGAGCGCCTCGAGGAACTCGACCGGCTCAAGGATGATTTCATTTCCACGGTCACCCACGAACTGCGTACGCCCCTGACTTCGGTGCGTTCCCTAGCGGAGATTTTACATGCCACACCTGCCTTAAGCGACCAGAAACACAGGCAATTCACTGCCACTATCATCAAGGAGAGTGAACGCCTGACCCGCCTGGTCAGTCAGGTGCTGGACGTAGAGAAGATCGTGTCCGGGAAGATGCAGTGGCATCTGGCGCCGGTGAACATCATGCATGTCATCCTGGAGGCGGTTGAATCCACACGACGACTGATCGAGGACAAAAAAATCGAGCTGGCGCTGGATCTGGACGACCAACTGCCCACCATCTACGGCGATCACGACCGCCTCATCCAGGTAATGGTGAATCTCATCTCGAACGCGGTGAAGTTCTGCCCCTCCTCGGATGGTCTCATGGCCATCACCCTGCGCTCGGATAAAAGCAATATCTGCGTGGATGTCAAAGATAACGGCATCGGTATCAGCAAGAAGGACAGGGTTGCTATATTCGATAAATTCCAGCAGGTTAAAAACTTACGGACCGGCCGGCCGGCCGGGTCCGGGCTGGGACTCACGATTACCAAGCACATCGTGGAGTTTCACAAAGGCCGGATCTCGGTAAAGAGCAAACCGGGTAAAGGCGCCACCTTCACGTTCACCTTGCCTAAAAAAGAATCTTTGGAAATACACCAGACACCCTATGGTGTCTAAAAAGGGTTTGAAGGAGTTCAAGGGCCCCTGCGGGTTTAGAAAGAATCTCGAGATAAATGCGCATGCCTCGGAGGGTTTTCCTTCAGTCTTCAGCCTTCGGCCTTTTTACCCTGCATACCCTATTATCATAATAATGACCGCGCCGGCGAGCATGAGAAGGGCCCCGGCGGCGCGGATGGGGATATTTTCCTCTTTGAAGAACAAGCCGCCGAAGAAGACACCGATGAGGATACTCAGGCGTTTGACCGAAATCATATATACGACCTTTGTCAAGGAGACCGCCCAACCATGCAGCACTGCGTGGAAGTACAGCAATAGACCTGCCACGAGGCCCTTTACAGGATTCACGGTGAAAGTCTGCAGGTTCACTTTTCCCAACAGCCACAGGACCATCACCATGGAAATATTCAGTGCGGTAAAAAAGAGTACGGTAAAAAACATGACCGACGAGTGGACGATGGCCACCTTGCCGATCACAACCGCAAACCCGAAAAGAAAGGCGACAATCAACATGAGGATAGAACCCGGTTCCCGGATCAAATGCGCCGACCCCAGGCCGGCCCTGGCTTCCCGGGGGTCCAGGTTGAGGACAAAACTGCCCAGCACCGTCAGCAGAATACCGGCTCCGCCCCACATGTTCGGCAGTTCCCCGAGGAACATATAACCCGGAATCATGGCAAAGATCGGCGTAAAAGCCAGGTACGGCAGCGTCAGGCTGAGGGGCGCAATCTGAATCGCCCGCATGTAGAGGGTAAAACAGATGGCGTTCAGAGGGAGGCTGACCAGAAAACAGAACAGGAAGATTTTATCCAGCGGCGGGATTTCCACCAGGGAAAGCGTTGCCGTGAACAGCGGCAGGCTGAAGAACATGGGGATGACCGCCATCTCATAGGATGAAAGGTGTGCGAAATGTTTTTTGACCCAGGCGTCCTGGGAAGCGACAACCAGAGCCGTTGCGATGGCAAGCGGTATCCAGAGCATTATATTAGCTGTTTAGGCTGAAGACTGAAGGCCGAAGGATAATCTTTCAAGGCTAAAAGCCTACTTCAGTCTAAACGCCTTCAGCCTTCAGACTTATAATCATACATTCAAAAGCTTATCCGTGGTGACACTGACGATGCCCCAGATGGCATCGGCCGGCAGATGGGCATCGATACTGCGGTCGAACAGGATTGATACTTTGGCCGGGAATTCCTCGTCGGCTCCCCACAGGAGGTAGTAGACCGGTATTTTGGGAAACGGCCGTACGCAGACCGCGGCATCGGCCAACTGCAATCGGGAGCCGCCCAGCTGGTCACCGGCTTTGAACAGCAGCTCGGGGCGGCGCCCGAACTTAGCGACAAGCTTGTCGGTTTTTAATTCATGCGGTCCCTGGAAAAACTGGGCGTCTTTCAGATCAAGGGGACCGACCATTTCGTTCCGAAAGGGATGGTCGGCCGCGTTGAGCAGATAGACCAGCAGCATCAATTCCAAAAACGGGTCCGCTGCCCGGCGCCAATGACCGGGGCCGCCTTTCTGGATCTCCTGGGCTGTGACATCCACCCGGATCTCCTCATTGAAAGCCGGCACCAGTAGCCCCCCCTCACCATCCATCATCACCGCTGCGCGGGGGCAGAGTTCCGGCAGTTTCAAATCACGCAATTGCCGCCAGTATTCCGGAGGAACCACGACTCCGTCCCCGTAAGGTGCCCGGGTGGTCTTCTTTTCGTTGCGACGACGGGTCTGCATGTCCACATAGCCTCGGCTGAAGGGGTACTCCCCTTCTCTAAAATTTTCGCAGGGGAACATATCGCAATCGTGCAGGCAATACGCCACTTGATTCAGCACCGCGCAGGCCAAGATGGGACAGGGCGCACCCAGCAGCTTTTCCTGGGCGGCAAGTTTGCGCTGCCCGGCCGGGCTGGTCCCGCTGCCGCAGCTCGAGCAAGTGCCGTCTGTATTCAAGCGACAGACATCGCAGTTGATACCGCAGGCACCGGTAGGCATGGGTTCACCCCCTGATCCGATCAAGCCGGGCGACGGCTTCGATGTGAAAGGTATGCGGAAACATATCCACCGGCTGGACCTCCGCCACCTGGTAAGCATCCTTGAGAAGCGCTATATCGCGCGCCAGAGTGGCCGGGTTGCAGGAGACATAGACGATTCGCGGGGATCCGATGTCGAGTACTTTCTTTACCACGTCCTTGTGCATGCCCGACCGCGGAGGATCGATGATCATCACATCCGGGCGGGCGGCGTGCGCGGGCAACAACTGCCGGATGTCTCCCAGAAGAAAATGACAGTTCTCAATGCCGTTACGCTCGCAATTTTTCCGGGCATCGGCAATGGCACTCTCCACGATCTCCATGCCAACAACGGACCGGGCCCTGGCCGCCAGGCAGATGGCGATGGTCCCGGTACCACAGTAGAGGTCCAGGACTGTCTCGGTCCCGGTCAAGCCGGCATACTGACGGGCGGTTTCGTAGAGCGTATGGGCCCCGCGGGTGTTGGTCTGGAAAAAGCTGTTTGCGGAGATTTCGAACTCATATTTCCCGATGCGGTCTTGCAAGGTCCGGTCGCCGGCCAGGTGAACTTCGTATTCACCGGCCGCCACGCCCGCTTTGCGCGTGGTGACGTTGTTGACCACCGAACTTACGCTGGGAAACGTTTCCCGGAGCATGGCCGCCAGAGGATTCAGGACGTGCCGGTTCTCGGCCGCGGTAACCACGTTGACCATCCAGGTGTTGCGGTCGACCGAGTGCCGCAGCATCAAAAACCGCCAGAAACCCTTGTGGGAACGCAGGCCATAGGCGGGCTGCCCGGAGTTGCGCATATACGCTTTGACAGCATTGCGGATGGCATTGCCCTCTTCCGGGTGGAGATAGCAGGTGTCGATGTCCAGAACCTTATTGAACGTCCCGGGCACGTGCAGGCCCAGTGCAAAGTCCATTTTGATTTCCGGATTGCCCAGCTCTTCCGGCATCAGCCAGCGCCGGTCGGTACAGGAAAATTCCATTTTATTGCGGTATCCGAACACCTTTTCCGAAGGCAGGGTCGGATGAACCGGGACATCCCTCAGCAATGCCAGGTGCGCGAGGGATTCGACCACATGCTGACGCTTGAATTCAAGCTGACGCCGGTAATCCAGAAACTGCCATTTGCAGCCGCCGCAATAGCCGCTGTAGCGGCAGCGCGGCGGGACCCGCAAAGGGGATGGCTCCAGTGGTTCGATGACCCGCGCTTCGGCAAAGGTCTTTTTCTTTTTTACGATCCGAATAAGGGCCCGGTCGCCTGGAACAGCCTGGTCCACAAAAACCGCCATGCCATCGATCTTGACGAGCCCCCGGCCGCCAAACGCGATATCCGCAACCGAAACTTCGAATTCCCGCCCCTTTTTAACAGTCATAATCCCCTCGGGCAATTAAAAAAACAGTTGGAAATAATTGTCATATTTTGTTACCTTAATTAATTGTCTCCCAATAAAACAACGGCTCCCGGCCAAGACGCCGGCACAGTTCAAATATGTCCCGTTGGCCAGCGTCGAGAGCGGACCATATAAACTTTGGGCCGGTTTCCGGCGGGCGATGCCCGGTGTAACACCGATATACCCTTTCAAGCAAGCAAAGAGTCACCAGGTTAAGGAATTTAAAATTTCAACTGATACCGCTGTCACTTTTCGGTCTGGGGGCTATCTTCTTAACAGTACCCTGCACCTGCCGGACGTACCCCGGCCGGCCGTCGTGATCGGGTCACACGGACTGTTCGGAACCGCAGCGTCCGCCAAGCAAACAGCCCTGGCCGCCGCCTGTTTGGGGGCCGGGATCGGCTACCTGCGTTTCGATCACCGGGGCTGCGGAGGCAGTGAAGGTGATTTCGAAAAGGTGACCACCCTGGAGGGCCGGGTGCAGGACCTGCTTGCAGCCGCGGCCATGATCCGCAGACGGTCGGATACGGGCGACCGGTTTGGATACTTCGGTAGCAGTTTGGGGGGTGCTGTCTGCATCCGGGCCTGCGGGAAGAAACCGCCGGACGCAATGGTTCTGTGCGCTGCACCGGTCCGCAGCGGTGATATCGATCCGGACCGCGCCGCCGCAACAAACGGTTCAGCGGGGCCGGCCTTGCGACCGGCGGGCCTGACATTCGATGTGGCCGTGGAAGCGGCCGCCCTTCAGGAAATTCTGATTTTCCACGGGGATGCGGATGAGGTGGTTCCCTACCGACACGCCGGTGAGATTTACGACGCTGCGGCCGGTCCCAAAGAAATGATCACCCTGCCCGGCGGCGATCATCGGATGACGCTTGCTGAACACCAGCAACTGTTTGTGACCGAAACGATCCGGTGGTTCCAGGACCGTCTTGCGGCCACCGATGGATCTTGACTATTACTTTTCGGTAGCAATTATTTAGAAGCTATCTCAAAAAAAGGATTTTTGGTCAAAATCAAGGCGGCCGCGAAGTGCCCCGCGTTGCGGGACTTCCCGCTTGGTCTATTTCCTCGATGGTGGGTCGCAACCCGGAGGAATACTGGGGAGTATTTCGAGGACTTGAACCGAGCGCCCAACGCCGAGTTTGAGCTAAAAGACTTTTTTAAGATGGCTTACAGACGTTGTTGAACGAAATATGACGAACAAGGAGTTCGCATGGCTGAAAAACCCCAGTTCACCGTTCTGCGAAGGTCCTTCATCCTATCGGTTGTCAGGCGCCTGGTCGCCCTGATCGTTGTCGCCGGGCTGGTATACGGCTTGGTTGCGGGGGTCTACGCCACCCGCACGATATTCAAAGTAAAGATGAACTACGCCGTGGTGCTGGAAAAATTCGGGGGCATCCGGGAAGCCGTAACCGAAGTTGGGTGGCATGCGCGCTGGCCTTTTTTCACCAAGATCGAACAGAAAGTCACGCTGATGAACCAGCGGCTTTTTCTTGGCGGGCAACTCGAACCCATGCGGATCATATCCCAGGAAAACGTAGCCCTGTGGACATCGGCAGTGCTGACGTACCGTATCCGGGACCTGCATACCTGGGCCATTGAAAACCTGGACCCGTTGAGCATCCTCCAGGGGGACTATGACGGCATCGTCAAGGATATTCTCCAGGCCCAGGAGGTTGATCGGCTGGTCAGCGACCGCGAATCCATCAAGGAGGAAATCTTCAGCGCGCTCAAATCCCGTCCGATCAATGAAGGCGGTCCTACGCTGGAAAAGAAATACGGGATCGAGGTGGTCAGTTTCGTGCTCAAGGAGACCCGCTTTGGCGATAAGCTGGTGGAGGCCACCGAAGAGAAAAAACGCCGCGAACTGATTGCTGAAGCAGAAAATTATGCCGCCGACCAGGAAGCCAGCCGTATCCGCAAACTCTACGCGGCCTACATGGAAAGCATTCAACAACTCCAAAAAGCGCTCGGTCGGCCGGACCATTCCACGGACCAGGCCCTGTTGGAATTTCTGGTGCAGCAGAAATGGGCCAGTGCCTATGAAAAAAACCAGGCCGGCCAGAATACGGTCGTCCTCCAGAACACCGGGGCGACGCCCAATCTCACCCTGCCCTCACCTTCTGACATGGCACCTGCTGCGGGGAGGAAATAATGGCCCAGCGACTCACCAAAGAGATCAAGTACATTCGTCTTCCCGAGCAACGGATCAGGGAGATCGAGGAACTGGTGAGATCGTGGCCCTATGAAACCAAGGCCTTTATGCGGGCCCGGCTGAACCAGTATCGCCCCCGTTTCACCTCCCTGCAAAACTTGCTTGACGGCCTGCGTGCGATTTTCCTGAAGCCCAAGGAACGCAAATTTGTCATCCTTAAAGATCCCAGTATCCTCACGGATTGGCAAAGGCGGTTCGAACTCTCCGGCCAGACCAACCCGCAGGAAGCCTGGCGCAAGATTCTGGAAAAAGAGGTGAGCGCTGGTGATTATGAATACCTGCTATATTTGCTGGAAAAAGAGCTCGGTGATATCCATGTGCCCGATGAATTGAAAAAATTGTTCGACAAGATCTACCGGGCCCATATCCGTAAGGAGTATATCAGCGATCCGGAAGTGCCGAAAGCGCCCCTGCTGCTCTTCATCGGCCCCAGTGGCAGCGGCAAGACAGCCACTGTTACCGAGACCGTCGAAAAGGTGATCTTCATCAACGAGGTTCAGCCGGAGGTGGACCTGCAGCAGAAAAAAGAAGAACTGCTGGCAGGCGAACCGATCTGGAAAACCCTTGAAATGGTCGATCCGGACCTCGTCTTGGAAATAAACCGGCTAAAGAAATTGCGGTTTTATAAGCGTTTGTCAAAAATTCCCGTGGTCAACTCGCTCTTTAAAAAGGTCATCAGCACCAACCTGTCCGACCTGGAAGAACAGAGCCTGCCGGTCGATTACGCCGTGGTGACGCCCAATGACTACCAGACCGCGCTGGCCGGTGAACCGGGCAACTATTTCAAAAAGGCATTGGGTGATGGTAAAAATACAACGATTCGGCATGTGGAGGAGGCGCACAGTGCCTTCGGCAAAGCGTCCGGCCGGGAATCCGGTGTGGAAAGACAGCAAAGAACCCTGATCGATACCTCCAACATCGTGATCGATGAAATCATCAATGGCCGTCGGGATTGCCTGCTGATCGCAACCAGTGACCAACCTGAACGGTTCGATTCCGCCATTTACCGGCGTTTTGTGGAAAAGGGTAAAATCATCGACATCTCCGATTTCTGGATGAACGCCGACAACCTTGATGAGGTCGTGCGTTTAGAGCTGCTGCGCAGCAACATCCATGTCGGTACCGATAAAGACGCATATTGCATCGTTGAGGAGACCTGTCTCGATCCGGGGGAGACGCGGGTTGCCGTCGAAAAACTCTACACGATTTTCAAGGAGCGCAGCTTGAAGGTCATCCCCTCTTACGTGCGCAAACTGATCAATTCCATTGTCCAGATCCAAGGCGATTTCAAACCGGAATACCTGGACGATGCTTTCCTGGTGCGCCAAGCGTTCGAACTGGTGGCCCAGAATTCCTATGGCGATCTGTATAAAAAAGTGGTGGATAAGATGGACCGGGACGTCAAGTGGCAGGATTATGTGGGCAGCGTCAAGGATGTCTTTTCAGAGATGAGCAACAACTGCCTGTATTACGGTGTCAGCGAAGAAAAAGGGGTGGTGCTCAACGGTCCCCCCGGCGGTGGCAAAACCTTTCTCGTCCGGGCCTGGCTCAGTGAAAACAGCGACATTCATGATATCTCCACCAGCCCCAGCGCCCTGCAGGGCCCGGTCAATCCGGTTGAAGGCGCCGTTGACAATCTGGAAAAAGTATACGACATCGCCAAGATGATCGCCCCCACGGTGATCTTCTTTGACGAAGGTGATTCCCTGGCGCCCAAGCGCAGCCAGACCGGCGGCTCACCCACCGATCGGTTGACCAACAAGTTTCTAAACCTCATCGACGGCGAGATCCCGCTCAACCAGGTCTTTACTGTCCTGACCACCAACCGGCTGGACATCCTCGACCCGGCGTTGATACGCTCCAAGAGACTGAAAGTTATGGAGATTTCAGGGCACATGGGTCGTAATGACATCAAAGATATTGTTCGGCAGGCGGTTGCGGACATTCCCTTGGCCCCCGATTTGGACGTGGACACCATTGTGGAATCAGCCAAAGAAATCTGTAATACCCCGGCGGATTATACCGCCTTTGTTGAAAAAGCGCTGAGTTTGCGCAACACGGAATTCGAGGTGCTCACCCGCTTTCGGACGCAGGTGAGCAAGCGACTCGAAGTCCGGGAAAACTTTTTCAAGTTCAATTTCAAAACCCTTGTTGGTATTCTCGAGGCCATCCAGGCGCCCAAAGCCCTGATCAGCGGTATCAAGAAAAATCCGGCCAGTGTGGCCGAACGGTATGACGAAATTATAGACCAGACCGCCCGGGTTGACTCCATCGAGAACTACCCGGTGGTACTCTCTCACCTGAAGTCGGCGGTACGGGAGATTTCCGGCAGCCCGGTACGCAAAGGCAAAGTCCAGCTGGATAAATTCCTGGAAGCGGAGCTCAGCCAGGAACCCCAGGTGGGCTTCATTATCGGGGTGGGTGCCAATGACATGTCGGGGGTGCTGCTGCCCATCGCCACCAGCTTGACCTACAAGCTGGGAGAAGACCGCGTCCTCGTGACCGGGGCTGTGTCCAGTTCCGGTTCCGCCACGGCCCAGATGGATATGGCGGTCAAGATGACCCAGCAATCCGCCCAGGAAGCACTCACCATGGTGAAAAACTACCTGCAGGGCCTCTATCCAAAGGTGAGCATGCCCAAGTTGCTGGGAGCATACCTCAGCCAGTACACGATCCACCACCAGCTGCTCTCGGCCTCTTATAATGTCGGCGGCCCTTCGGCCGGCTACGCGTTGGCCATTAATACCCTGTCGTCCATTTTGCAGCTTCCGGTTTGGCACGATTTTGGAATCACCGGTGCACCCTGGACCAAAGGCGTCAAAAAGGACGAGGTCGGCGGATCGGTCATTATCGGCGGACACCGCAAAAAAACCGAACAGGTACTGCTGCACCTGCGCCGGATGTTCATGCCGCTGCAAAATTACTATGATTTGGAAAAAGAATTCGTCTACGGTTTCTGGGGCAGGGATAAGGACATCCTGGGGGTTACCCACTTTGGAGACCTGGTGCCGGAGATCATCTGGCTGGACCCGGAGTGCGAAGCTGTCCAGAATGATCTGATCAAAACCCGGCTGGAATACAAGCGGAACAAATATATGAGCAGCAAGACCGATCCGGAAATGAAACAGCACATCCTCAACCGCAAGGAAACGCTACGGGAGGTGGTTGAAACTGAGATCGTAAAACGTCTGCGGTCCGTACACACCTATCTGAAGAATCCCAGCCGCGACCAGCTTCTATCGGTGTCCGAGATCTTCGCCAAAGAGGACCATGGCCGGTTTTACGAAGTTCGGATGGCCTTTGAAAAGATAAAAGAAAAAATTCGTGCCCCGGAATAGACGGCCGCGAGCCGGTAAGGACAGCGTCACAACCCCTTCGTCCCCTGCCCAACGCATGCCAGTCCCCCCGAGTGTTTTAGCAGCAATCTCCGATAACAATTAATGGCGCCGACAGGTTTTGTATAAAAACGCCTGCACAGCCTTCCGGTATCCGGGGCGGGTACTGCTGTCACTGTGTCCGGCTCCGGGGGCGATGAACAGGGTGGCCTGTTCGGGCACGAAACTCTGGTGTAGTTCGCGGGCGAAATGGACGGGAAAACGGCTGTCATTTTCTCCATGGATAATCAGAACCGGAGCCCGGACACCCGGGGCCAGGCGAGCCGGGCTCAGGCGGTCCAGGGCGCCCCGGTAGTAAAGGTTCATCCAGAACAGGATCATGGGCCCCAGCAGACTGCCGACAACCCGGTTGAACCATCGGTAGAGGCTCAACAGGGCCGGCCGGGTGTAGGCATATCCGGCTTCCAGGAAAAGCAATTGAATGTGTTCCGGTTTACGCCAGGCGGTGATAATAGCGGCGCCGGCACCGGCGGAATGTCCGTAAAGAATAATTTCTTCCCCAATCCACTCCATAACGGCTTCGATATCTTCGGCAAACCGGAGGGCTGTCATCACGCGCCGCGGGCTTGAATTGCCGTGGTCGCGTGCGCTGTGCAAAACCGTGGTATACCCCATGTCGCCGAACATGCGGGCCCGGTTGACCATCCGGTCCCGGTTACGGCCCCAGCCGTGTGCCAGCAATACGATGCCGCGACTCTTGCCGGGCGGTTCGATGCGCCACACCTCGAGTTTTCCGCCGTCAACGGCTGGTATGAATGTGTCCTCGATAGACCCCCAGTCCGGCGGATCGCTGACCGGATGTCGCGGAAACGCTTGTACCACGAAGGAAAGCACGAAGGTTAAAACCAGATAGAACGCGACCAGGCCTGATAAAACCCAAAAGATCAGCATGTCTTGAGGAGCTCTTTGCGCAGTTTGTTCATGGCCACAGCGGCAAACAGTAGTTTGTTCTGTTCCCGGTTCCGCACGGGGAAATGATACGTGAACCCCTGCGAGGTCTCCGGCGTGGCCAGGCCCACACATAACGTACCGACCGGCTTTTCCGCGGTGCCGCCACCAGGGCCGGCAATCCCGCTGGTGGCGATGACATAGTCCGAGCCCGACACCTCCCGGGCGCCCAGGGCCATATGGCGGGCGGTTTCCGCGTGCACGGCCCCATGTTTATGCAAAATGGCGGCGGGCACATTTAAAATCTGTTCCTTGGCGGCATTGGCGTAGGTGACCCCGGAGAATAAAAAGTAGTCAGAACTGCCGGGTACGTCGGTCAATTGACTGGCGATGAGACCGCCCGTGCAGCTTTCAGCTACCGCGACAGTGGCGTTTTTCGATACCAGCATATTCCCCAGGGACTCGGCCAGGGATTGACCGTCAGTTGAAAAGACGGTGTCTCCCAGACAGGTACACACCTGTTCCTGGGCAGCCGCAATCTGGCGGTCCAATTCGTGCGGATCGGCACTGCGGCCGTATAATTTAACCTGGATGAAAGGAAACGAAGCGCGCAGTCCCAAACGGAGTAGGGGAAACTGATCGGGAATGGCAGCGATTTTCTCGTCTACAACCGATTCGGGCAAACCGAACGTGCAGATGGTTTTCACGGTGGTTGTCAAATGCTGTTCGCCTCTGATCTGGACAACTGCCGGCAGAACGCTGTCTGCCAACATGCGCCGCATTTCATGGGGCACCCCGGGCATGAAATAGAAGACACACCGGTCGATTTTTAGCTGAAACCCAGGTGCGGTTCCCACCGGGTTGACAATACTGACAGCGGTTTCCGGCAGATAGGCCTGCTTGCGGTTTTGCGGGCTCATGGGCAGTTTCCGCGCTGTGAAGAAAGCGGACACTGTCTCCAGGGCGGCTGGGTCAAGCTGAAGTTCAACCCCCTTTGCCTCTGCCGCCGCCTGGCTGGTGATATCGTCCATGGTCGGACCCAAACCACCGGTAACAAGGGCGATATCGGCCCGGGCGGCAGTTTCCAGCAGCAGGCTCCGCATCTGGTCCAGGTCATCGCCCACACACACATGCCTGGACACCTCAACCCCTATTTCTTCAATTTTATCAGAAATATAGGCGCTATTTCGATCTACCAGCGCGCCGGTCCTGATTTCATCTCCGGTTGCAATGATGTCTGCGATCATGAGGCCATCCTTACCCTTGTTTGCAAGTCCTTGCTTGTTTTCCGGTCATACAACTGTCACAGTCATAAAACAACTTTTTTTCCTGAAAAATCAATATAGTCGCCCGATTTTGATTTGGCAGACAGGTTGACAATCGGTATTTGCTTTTATACTTTAGCGGGTATGGAATACTTATAGAAGCTATCGCAAAAAAGTCTTCTTGTCGGGCGAAGCTCGTAGGGCGAAGACTGATTGGCCCAATCTTCAGCCTTCGCCGAAGCTGTAGCTGGCAGAGCGTAGACGGAACCTTGACCAAAATCCCTTTTGACCTAGCTTCTATTAACCTCGTTTATGGAAGGAAATCGTCATGCGGACCAAACAATGCCTAAAAGCAGCGGCGGCGGCCGCGGTTATCCTCTCCCTTTTCATGTTCAGCGGATGTGCATCCACCAAGGTCGATCGCATCGACGTAGATGAGACCGTTGATCTTTCCGGCCAGTGGAACGACACGGATTCCCGCCTCGTTTCCGAAGAGATGATCAAAGATGTCATGAGCCGCAGCTGGCTTGATAGATACAAGCGCGCCAACAGCGGACACACACCGGCCGTGATTGTCGGCTCCGTTCGCAATCGCAGCGACGAGCATATCAATACCCGCACCTTCGTCAAGGATCTGGAGCGGGCCCTGGTCAATTCCGGCGAGATCGACTTCGTGGCCAGCAGTGGTGAACGTGGAGAACTCCGTGAAGAACGGGTGGACCAGGCCGCGCATGCTTCGGAGGAAACCGCGAAAGAGGAAGGACAGGAAATCGGCGCGGATTTCATGCTGCAGGGCTCAATCAATACGATCACCGACCGGATCGAAGGCAAACAGGTGAAATATTACCAGGTCAATCTTGAGCTGGTGCAGATCGAGAATCATAAAAAGGTCTGGCTTGGGGAGAAGAAAATCAAGAAATTCGTAAAAAAAAGCCGGTTCGGATTCTAGTCCAATCATGCCCCGCCTGATCCCGGCCAACCTGGTCCTGCTTACCTGGGGCCTTCTGTTGCTCAGCGGCTGTGCCCACCGACTGGATTACAACCGCTTGTACGCGCAGCTGCAAAATGGTGAGTGCCGGGCGGCAACCCTCCATATCGAAAGCAGCCGCGACAACTACGGCAGCAATGCCCAATTGCTCTACCTGCTGGATGCGGCCATGGTACACCTCCAGTGTGGAAATTTCGAAGCTGCCCAGAAAAATTTTCACGCTGCCGAGCGCCTGGCGGAATCACTGTGGACGGAGAGTCTCAGCCGGCAGACTGCCTCACTGGTAACCAATGAGTATCTTCTGAAATATCCAGGAGAGGATTACGAGCGCGCCCTGATCAATATGATGTCGGCCCTCGGCTATCTGCAGAGTGAAGCGTTTGATGATGCCCTGGTCGAGATCCGGCGGCTCGATTCGCTGCTCTCGCTCTTCAATGAAAAATATGAAAAAAAGAACGTTTACAAAGAAGATGCGTTCGGCCGCTACCTCAGCGGCATTCTCCACGAAGCCGACAATGCCCTCGATGATGCCTTTATCGACTATCGCAAGGCGTTGATCACCTATCGCGATTACGAAAACTATTACGGTACCCCGGCGCCGGCAGCTTTGATCGAAGATCTGTATCGGGTTGCGGCGGCCGTGGATCGAATGGAAGACGTAGAACGCCTGCTGCCCGGGGACAGCCGGCAGCGACGGCAGGCACCTTCCCCCAACCGCGACATGGGTAAAATCGTTTTCCTGCAGCTCAGCGGGCGCGCGCCGGCCAAAACGCAGGGACAGGTGGTGGTGCCTACGTCCGGCGGTCCCGTGTCGATCGCCTACCCGCGGCTGCTGCTCCTGCCACCGGCCTGCAGCGAACATCGGGTGACCCTCACCTCACCGGACGTAGTGATCGTTGCCACCCTGGATCTGGTGGAAGATATCGGCCGGATCGCGCTTAAGAACCTGGAGGACAAAAAGGGGCGGATCATGGCCAAGACCATTGCCCGGGCGGTGGCCAAGCAGGTGATCATCGAAGGGCTGGCCAACAGCAGTGACCAAGAGGCCGCCATGGCCGTGCGGACGGCCCTGAATATCGCCAACTTGTTTCTGGAACAAGCCGACACCCGGTCATGGCGGACGCTGCCCGGACAGATTTACATGGACCGCCTGTTCATTCCGCCCGGAGAATACACGGTTCAAAGTGCCGCGTGCGGCGGTAGCCCCCACAAATTGCAAAATATTCTGGTGAAGGCCGGAAAAACGCATTATATTGTACATGATGACCGCTTTTTAAAACCGGTCGCGATCGAATGAGGTAGTCCATGCGAACAACATTCGCCCCTATACTGGTATTGCTGCTGTTTGTAATCAACGGTTGTGCTTCAGGCGGGAAAGAGGCTCCGGCTTTGGAAGCAGACCTTTTTCCGGAGTCCCGGTTTCTCACCGCTGAAGGCACGGGTGAAACGGAACTGGAAGCCCGGCGCGAGGCCCTGGCGGCTCTTTCCGGTATCTTCGAATCCAAAGTACATGCCGAAACCACCTCCCGGGCCCGCTCCGCCATCGGCACCGGCGGAGACGAGGTGTTTGAAAAGCAGGTTGAATCAAGGGTGGCGGTTGTTTCCACGGTGCAGCTCACCGGGGCCAAAATAGGCCGGGTCTGGCGGTTGGAAACCGGCGCCGCACCCTATCACGCCCTGGCCGTTTTGGATCGCAACCAGGCCGGGCGGAAGTGGGCGGCCGAGCTGGCTACCGTCCAGGCCCTGGTAGCCGCCGAACTGAAAACTTTGGAACAGACATCCGGACGGGTGCAGCGCCTGGCGGCCCTCAACAAAGTCCTGGCCGGTCTGCTCCGTGAGCAGGCCCTGGAGAGCCGCCTGCGCGTATTGAACTACCCTGCCCGGGCGATGCTTGACGCGGATATGGATAAAATCGCCACGGAACTGATTCAATTGCGTTCCGAGGTCAGGCTTTTCATCGAGCTTTACGGCGACGGGCATGCATCAGCGACAGCCCGCATTGCCGACAAACTCACGACGAACGGGTTCCTGCTCAGCGCTGAGCGGCATAGCGCCGACGCGGTGATTACCGGGAGCATCAAAACCCGGCCCCTGGAACTCAATAACCCCCGGGCCAAGTTTGTCAGGGCCACGGCAACGGTCAAGGTAATCGAAACCGATACCGGAGCGACCCTGGCCAATGTGATTGCCGATGTACGCAAAGCCCATGTGGATCCCAACGAAGCCCAGCGCAACGCGATACGGCAGGTTGCGGACACCCTGGCCGAACGACTGACGGCCGCCATTGGTTTCAGTGCGCCGGCAGGCATGCAGTAAGTGCTGGAACAGCCTGTGGAAAAGAACTTCCACCGGCATTCCAACAAACAAAATTACGGTACGCTCAGCACAACCTATCCGGGCGACAGTGAAAAAAGGAGGTCCTTATGCTAAAACGCTTATCCCTGTTGCTGCTGGCCCTGGCGGTCGGAGGACTGCTGGTGGCCGGCTGCGGCAAAAAAGTCAAAAAAATCGACAACGAGGCCCTCGAAGCGGAATTCAAACACGCCCCGGCCTGGGTACTGGGCAATTATGAAGAGGGCAGCATCTCTGCTGTGGGTTCGGCCGTCATCGGGAAATCCGGTATGCAGTTTGCCAAAACAGAGGTCCTGGCCCTGGGACGCAATGAGCTGGCCCGGCAGACCTCCATTAAAGTAAAGGCGCTGGTCAACAATTTCGTACAGCAGACTGGACTGGGCGACGAGCAGCTGGTGGACCGCTTTTCCAAACAGATGACCAAACAGATCACCAATGTCACCCTGTCCGGTTCCAGACAGAAAGATATGTGGATCTCGCCCAGCAAGGAGTTGTACATCCTGGTGGTCATGGATCCGGCGGCCGCCAAAGACACGGTTAGAAAAGAACTGACCACCTCTTATAAAAATGATCAGGCCCGCTGGCAGGAATTCAAAGCCAAGAACGGCGAGGCGGAGCTGGATCGCGAAATAGAGAAAACGTTTGGAAGGTGATCAGACTGAAGGCTGAAGACTGAAGGGTCCTGCTAATAGTCTTCAGTCTTCAGCCTAAAACCCTCAAGTGCCCCATACCCCCGGAATACCCGTGTCGCAGTATTCACATTTGCCATTTACGATGTGAAACGCGGCAATGCGGTATCCCCGCCTGCGGATGATGACTTCACGACACTGATGACAACGGGTGTTGTTGCCCGGGTGACCCGGTACGTTGCCCAGGTAGACATACCGAATGCCTGCCTGGAGGGCAATTTCCCGAAACTCCTCCAGGGTGGAAACCGGCGTCGGCGCCAGCCGGTCGAGCTTGTATTGCGGAAAAAAACGGGAGAAATGCAGTGGATAGTCTGTCCCGAGGTTTTCCAGAATCCAGCCGCACATGCGTTTGACCATATCCGGATCATCCACATAGCCCGGCACCACCAGGTTCGTCATTTCGAAGTGCACCCCGTGGGCATGCAGTGTTTTGAATGTCGCGAGCACCGGTTCCAGTCGGGCGCCGTTGAGGCGGCGATACAGGGCATCGCTGAAGGACTTTAAATTGATATTGGCCCCGTCAATGACCCGGCAGAGATCCTCCAGGGGCTTCTGGTTAATATAACCCGCCGATATTAAGACATTTTTAAGGCCTGCCGTTTTCGCGGCCCGCGCGCTGTCCAAGGTGTATTCGTAGAAAGTGACTGGTTCGGAGTAGGTATACGCCACCGAGACACAATCCATTTTCAGGGCGGTCCGGGACACATCCTCCGGGAACAGGTCGGCATGGCGCGCCTCGTGGGGCTTTTTCTGGGAGATTTCCCAATTCTGGCAATTCAGGCAGCGCAGGTTGCAGCCGGTCGTGGCAATGGAAAAACTGCGGGTGCCCGGCATAAAATGGTAGAGCGGTTTTTTTTCGATTGGATCCACGTGCACAGCACATGGATTGCCGTAAACAAGGCTGTACAGGGTGCCGTCAATATTCACCCGGGAACGGCAGATGCTCCGATCTCCCGGTGCCAGGATACAGGTGTGGGGACAAATACCGCAAATGGTCTGTTCGTCGGCCGCTTTCTGGTAGTGGTAGGCCTCCCGCGACCATTTCCAAAGTTTGGCGGGCGCATCGGACTTGAAGACGTGCCCCCGTATGTCCTGCCCTGCCCCGGCTTCGGCAACCAGGGGCCGGGCCGCCTGAAACGGCAATTGAGCGCACAATGCCGCAGCGCTGCAGTACATAAATTGTCGTCGGGATAGCTTCATGGGTGAATTGCTTTCGCAATTGGCTATTGGCTGTTAGCTATTAGCCTTTTAAGAGCAAGCCTTGGCCTAAATTTCAACTCCTACACCAAGTGTATCTATCTTTAGAACGAAGGTGTCGGTTTTAGCTTACACCTAACAGCTAACGGCTAATAGCTTATTATTTTGCAATTGGCTATTGGCTGTTAGCATTTAGCTATTAGCCTTTTATGAGCAAGCCTTGGCCTAAATTTCAACTCCTACACCAAGTGTATCTATCTTTAGACCGAAGGTGTCAATTATTTAAGCGAACACCTAACAGCTAATAGCTAATCGCTTCGTACGGGCCTAAGCCCGACGACCATCAAACTGGACACCTTCACACCGATCAATACCAAGAGCGTTCCGGCCAGACCCAGGTAGGGAATCAACAGCACACTGACCAGCAGGGCGCCACAGGCCGCTCCGATAAGATCCGCAGAAAACGCATAGGCGACCCGGCTCTGATCCTCTCCTCCGGTTTTGAGGGCCAGGGGGAACTGGCAGCCGCATAGGATTGAGACGCAGAATCCAAAAAGCAGCAGGGAACCACTGGACGGCTGGGCGTTTTCCGGCAGTATCATGGCAGCCAGGAGGAGACAAAGTGTGATCAGCAGGCCGTCGGTCCACTTGAGCGCCCGAGCCGCCTGCCGCCTGAGTTTATGGCCCAGCAAAGCCCCGGGCAGCAACCCGGCCAGAAAGATGGTCACGATCAGGCTGACCTGGGAATAAATGTAACCAAAAAAGATCTGAAAGGCAAAAATAACCATGATCTCGGTGCCCATGGTCATGAATCCGGTGCTGAACAGTAGATATTCTTCCTGCGACATCCGGAAGGCGTAACCGGCCAGCAGGACGCCCAGGATCAGGTATAACCAGTGGGGGGAGGTGGCAAATTTAGCAAACCAGCGGTCAAACGCCAGGCGCATGAGATATGGATCGGTATCCCGGTTCAGCGGAATGTCGGTTAAAATATGTTGGGAGAGGTCCGTGATGCGCTCGGCGGAAATATTGCCGTAAAAATAGCCGGCCACGTAATCGGTCTGAATACCCTTTTGTTCCAACCGGCCGGGGATATCCACGTCCAGGGGATCGTCACTGCAGATGAAAAAGATCCTGCTCCCCTGCAGCAACAAGACATGGGCAAACTGCATGCGCACCGTGCGATGCAGTGAAGAGACGAAACGCTGCCGGGTTTCGCTGAGGTAGTTGGCATAGCCCTCGACGGAAAAGCTCAAGATTCCCGCCGCTTTTAAACGTTTTTTTACCAGACGGTAGAAAGCAGCGGTATAATAACGATTGGCCTGAAACGTTTCCGGATCGGAAATATTGACGATCACGACATCATAGCGTTTAGCGGTGCCGGCCAGGTAGGCGCGTCCATCCTGGCGGATTAAATTTAACCCTTTGATATTTTTTAACAATTTAAATCGTAAGTGGGCATCTGTAATGACAGGGTTGAGTTCCACGTAGTCTACGACCAGGGGTTGATATTTCTCCAGTTCCTTGAACATGCCGCCGCCGGCCGAAATGATCAGGACTTCGGCCGGAGACCGGGTCTGGGACATGGGATAGTGTATGGCTGCCTCGGCGGCGGCCACATCCAGGCTGCTACTCAGCGGGGCACCGTCATGGAAAATGGTCACTTGCTCCCGGTCTTGAACCGCGGTCACCCGGCCGAAGCGCGATTCCTGGTACCAGGCCAGCTGGCCTTTGGTTGGTTGGAGGGACGGTATTTCCCACCATAGTCCGGCCGCCAGGCCCAGCGCTGCGGCGATGGCCGCAAAGCCTGCAGTCAGCGCGGCCTTTTCGCCTTGCCGGCCAACACTGTAGGCAGCCAGCACGAGGATCCCGGAGGCGGCTGCCATGGCCTGCAGGGGCGTGCACAGGAAAATCAAGACAAAAGCAAACAGGGCCCCACCGGCACAATCCCCGATATTGTCGAACATGTAGACCTTCGTGCCTGCGTAGCCTGGATCACCGGATCTTAAAACAGCAAGGGTATAGGGCAGTATGAAACCGACCAGGACACCATAGGGCCCCAGGGTCACAAAGACGAATGCAAAGGTCTGATAAAAACCGGTGGAGACCCCCGGGGTAAAAATGACATCCCGGCCCAGCCGGATGGCCAGAAGCGTCGCCATCGGCAGAACCGCCGTGAACAGGGAGAGCCAAGCCAGCCGGCCGATAGCGGCTGGCAAGAAACGCTTGTCGATCAGGGTGGAGAGCAAACTGCCCAGGCCACCGAGCAGCAGCCAGGCAAAGAAGATCAGGGCAATCACGTATTCGTTGCCCTGAAACCGAGTCAGATACTCGCGGATGATCAGAAGTTGGGAAACAACCGAAGATATGCCCGTGGCCACAACCAGGGCGGCCAGGTGTTTTTCAGGGTTCCTCTTCAAAGCTGATTACCTGATAGGTTTGGACATCCAGGGTTTCGGCCTGCCAGGTACGGGCCGGCAGGCCGGCTTTCAGGCAGAGGCGACTGAGAAAATCGTCCGGCCGGGGCAGTTGTTTCCATACCTGCGGCAAAAAAGTCGCCCGTTTGAGCCCCTTGCTGATGATGACGCCGTCCACGTTGGGCCGCAATTTCTAGACGAGGTCGTCCCCACCGTTGTATTCCAGAGGGAGCGGATCGGTCAGGACACCGATCTCGATATGTACCTGGTCCAGTTCCGTTTCCGTGAGAGGGCTGAAACGCGGGTCGTGAAAAGCAGCGCTGATGGCGTTCTGCCGCACGCCGTCGCGTAAATTAACCGTGGAACTCATGTTGCCGATGCAGCCCCGCAGCTGACCGTTGAGGGTGAGGGTCACGAACGTACCGCTTTTTGTATCGAAGCAGCTGTCCCCCAGTTTTTCCTCCAGGGCCGCAGAAGCTTCCGGATCAATCTCCCGGCCAAGTTTTTCGGTAATTGTTCGGCGCGCGTGATCCAGAAGAAGGCCTCTTTGTTCCGGGCGGTAACAATTTTCCATCGGGATTTCCCCCCTGATGTGACTGGTTTCATAAAAAGCCACGGCCGCGTAGCCCACCACCCGGGCCCTGTCGCCGGCCGTATCGCCGCTGTTGGTATAATTGAGCAGGCTCGGCTGCCATGCCTTCATCCGGGCCAAGTGCAGGATAACCGCTATGGGCGCCTTACCGCAGGCACTGTTCTGCCGCCGCATCAGTTTCTCAGGTTCCAGGTTTTTTATCAACTCCAGGGTAGCGTTATCCCAGGTCACCGCCTGCTGGTACGGCAGGTAATGGGAAAGATCGGAGCTGGCCACAAGCAGCGCTTTCTTGCTGATAAGCGGATCCAGGGCAGCCGCAATCCGTTCGGGTGCCGCGGCACCGATCACAATGGGAATCAAATGGAAGGCGCCCAAACTATATTGCAGGAAAGGGAGTACAACCTCCACACTGTGTTCGCTGCGATCACTAAACGGACTGTATTCAAAAAGTTGCGAGGCTTGCCTGAGGCGAGCAGCGTCCGGGTGCAGCGGCAGACGTCCCAGGGGCGTATCGTAGGCCTTTACGGCACTGATGGCGGCAGCTGGCAGCCCGACCCGATGGTCCGGCCCCATGACAATCACCTTCGAAAACTCCCGACCGGTCAGGTGCCGGATGGCATGGGCGGCGGTATATCCGGAGTAGATATATCCGGCATGCGGTATGATCAGCGCCCGCAGCCGTCCCTCGACGTTCCCGTGTGAATTGGTTTTTGCGGCCGCCACGGCCAGTTCGGCGATGCTTTTATTCAGGCCGGAGCGCTGGGCCGGATAAAACAGGCCGGCGTATACCGGATCGCGGACCTGCGATGCCGCAAGGGGGGCCGCCCCGACGGTTCCCAGGATCAACAGCGTCAGAATCCCGAATTTCTTGAAGCCTTTAGCTATCATATTAGGTCTAATATACGGTAATAACAGGTAGTTGTCAAAGATGAAAAAGGATTGGTCTAATATGGATAGTGTGCTATCAATATAAATTCATGTTCCCAAGCACTTTACACCCTGAAGAATGAAAATGAGGCGGCCATGCTGATTTCGTTGAGAACCGGTTTCTGTGTTTCCAGAGCATTCGTTATTCTTTTCCTGGCGGCAAGCCTGCTCGTCTTGCCCGCCCCTGTAAACAGCGATGAAGAGAGCGCTTTCACCGCTTTTATCCAGAAATTCGCAACCGGGCGGATCGATTGGGACCGGGGGATCATTTACGGCACCGGCCGGGCTTATCTGGACCAGAACGCCCACTCCATCCCCATGGCCATGCGGGCTGCCCAGCTTATCGCCGCCAGCAATATTCTAAAACTGGCCGCTGGCGTCAACCTCGATGATCGGCGCAAACTGGGCCAACTCGGAAGCGGCAACTTCGTGATTCGCTTGAAAGCGTATCTAAGGTTCGTTGAGCATGATACGCGGCTCATTGAGGATGCGCCCCGCCCCTATTATGAGGTTACCCGTAAAACTCATCTGACCGGAATCTCCGGCCTCAATCTGCAGATATTGAAACAGATACGATCCGACCCCAGCGGTTTTACATTTCCACACCAACCGGGGGAACCGATCATTGAAGAGGAGGATGCGCCCTGGCTGGTCATAGATGCCCGGAGTTTACCCGGACAGGTTAAAGTCCAGCCGGCGCTCTTTCCAAAAATCACCGCCAGCACCGGTGAGCGCGTGTATGAACTCGGCACGATCAACCCGACGGCCCTGGAAGAGAGACCAATGGTCAGTTATGTTGAATCAGTGGCTGACATCCAGCACCTGCAGTCCCTTGGTCTCCCGGCTGCCAGCTTGACGCATCTGGCTGAACTGCTGCTGGGAGCTGCTCCGGCAGTGGCCGAAGATGGTAAACCCCGGAAAAAAAGACGCCGTTTCATAGTGAAGAAAGCCGCCGGCCTGGAAGGTCTTTCAAAAACCAACCTGGTAATTTCTCAAAATGACGCCTTGGCCCTGCAGGCCGAAGATTCGGCCAGCCGGATTCTGAAAAACTGCCGGGTCATCGTCATTGTGTCCAGCCCGGTGGGGGGCGTCGAGGGCCGGGCGCCCTTTTACCTGTCAGCTCGCTAAAACCACTTTGGAACAGGGAGCCCCTGGCCGACGATCAGCCTCCAACGCCAGGCCCTATTTTAAATGAAACGTCTTTTTCTCCTGCAGCTGCTATTGACGATCTGTTGCGTGTGCCTGGTGACGGCCGCTATCGGGGCCGCGTACCATCAGGGATTTCTGCAACGGGCCGACAATTTTCTGTATGACCTGCATTTTAAATGGCGGGGTGCCCAGTCTCCGTCCGGTCAAATCACCCTGGTGTTAATGGACCAGCAAAGCGCCGTCGCGCTCAAACGTCGGCAGGGCAGCTGGTCCCGCCGGCACCTGGCACAGGCCATTGATAACTTGCGCCGGGCCGGGGCCGCGGTCATCGGTATCGACCTGATTTTCTCATCCCCCTCCCCGGATCCGCAGGATGACATCATGCTGGCCAAGGCCATTGAATCCAGTGGTAACGTTGTCCTGGCACGGATATCGTCCTCCCACGGTAAAGAGATCACCGCCTTGAATCGCTTTCAAGACGCCATGGTCGGCGATGGTTTCATCGATGTGCCCCTGGATGTGGATAACATCCTCAGGAAAGTGCGCTTTTTCAACGCCCGACGCCTGCCAGACGGTGGCCTGGAGTTGATTCCCTCTTTTTCACTGGAGCTGGCCCGCGTTTTCTATGATATTGAATTCTTACCGGATTTTTCCGGCAAGGAGTTCTTCAAGCTAGGGTCCGTCCGCGACAGAACCCTGACCCTGCCCTACCCGGAACTGTTGATCAATTTTGGCGGTAACTATACTGCCTTTCCCGCGGTTTCTTTTGCGGATGCCGTCCACAATCGCTTCGACCCCGCGACCGTCAAGGAGAAAATGGTCCTGATCGGCAGCAGCCTGGTTTTCGAAAAGGACTTCTTCAGTACCCCCTACTCGCGGTTCACCCGGCCGCCGGAAAGCCTCCAGGCCAAATTCGGTCAGGTGGAAACAGGTATTCTTGGTGACAAGGATCTGGGAATATCCTGTCACGCCTGGGCAGCTGAAACTATTTTGAGCCGGGCGTTCATCAACAAGCGCCCGCGCCGGGAAGTGCTGGCCTGGACCATGATGGCCGGCTTGGCCGGAGCGGTGTTCTATCTTCCGGTGACCGGCATTATCGGCTCCACCCTGATCCTGCTGGCCGGCCTGTCGGCGACAGTCGGTATCAACTACCATCTTTTTCTGAACAGCCTTACCTGGATGGATATCGCCCCCTTGCTGGTGGTCTGGAGCCTCCAGTTCGTGATGGGGGCAACCCTTCAAAAGAGTGTCCAGAGGAAAAAATCCTTAATGATAACCGATTTGTTTGGCAAGTACCTGGCCCCCGATGTGGTCAAGGAACTGCTCAATAGCGAACAGTCCGATCGATTGGAAGGTCGCCATTGTGATATAACCGTCCTCTTTTCGGATCTACGCGGCTTCACTTCCCTATCCGAAAAATTGGGACCCACCCGGACCGGGTCCCTGCTAAACGCCTATTTCGATGTCATGATCCCCCTGGTATTCAAACGGCAGGGGACCCTGGACAAGCTCATCGGTGATGCTATCATGGCTTTTTTCGGGGCGCCTTTGGATATCGAAGACCATCCCAATGCCGCGGCGCACTGTGCCCTGGCCATGCTGGCTGCCATCGAGGCTCTGCGGCAACAGGACATACCGGGCGCCTCCGAGCTGGACCTCGGTATCGGCTTGAACACGGGGCGGGCCATTGTGGGGAATCTCGGGTCCCAGCAATTCCGGGACTATACCGTTATCGGGGATACTGTCAATCTGTCTTCGCGACTGGAATCATTGAATAAAGTTTATGGTACCCACATCATCGTAAGCGAGCACACGGCCGACAGGATCCGCGCAGCGTTTCAACTGCGCAAGCTGGATACTGTCCAGGTAATCGGGAAAGATACACCCGTGGCAATATATGAATTGATGACCCCCCTGGAAGAGGCCGACAACACCTTGATAGACCTGACCGCCCTTTACGAGTCCGGCCTGCGGCACTATGCCCGCCGAAACTGGTCACGCGCCTTAACGGATCTCCGCGATGCCCTGGTCCTCTGCCCCGACGATCACCCCAGCCAATTATTGGTTCGCAGAATAGAAACATTTATGAAATCCCCTCCTCCGGAAGGCTGGCAGGCTGTGACCGTGTACGATTACAAATGAACAGTTGAACTCCGACGCATGTTTTTCTATATAGAACCTCTAAGGTAACGGAGGGAGGCGAAGATGAAATCCAATCAACTCAGACTCGGTGTGTTACTGCTTCTCCTGGCAGGAGCAACCCTGCTGGCCGGCTGTGCACCGCAGCCGGGAACAGTCACTCTGGAAAATTATGAAAAATTAAAATTCGGAATGTCATTTGAGGCTGTCGTCGAAATCCTCGGCCAGCCCCAACAGGTAAAGCCCTTTATGGGCGTCCAGCAGTGCACCTGGATCAGCGGCGAGCGCCACATTCACGCCAAATTCATGTTCAATCGGGCCGTGTATTATTCCAGTAAGGGCCTGCCGCAGAAGCCGCCACACCCAACCCGTAAATCCGCCAGCGGCTGAAGGACCGGTGCATGGACAACCCGCCCGAGAAACAGGACACGAACGCCAGCACACCGAAGAGGTTTTCAAAGCCCTCTTTTCGATCTCAAATGCGGTCAATACTACTGTTGAACTGAAGAAAGTGTAGGCGAAGGTCCTGGGCGCTGCAACTTAGAACAAGGATGGCGTAAAACTGAAAAAGGGCCTGCAGAAATGATGTTTCTGCAGGCCCTTTCTTGTTGTTTGGAGGCGGCAACCAGATTCGAACTGGTGAATAACGGCTTTGCAGGCCGCTGCCTTACCACTTGGCTATGCCGCCGGTGGATCTCCGCGAAAGGGGTGCTGGCTAATTTCCGCGGCCCCAAAAAAAATGGAGCGGGAAACGGGATTTGAACCCGCGACTTCGACCTTGGCAAGGTCGCACTCTACCACTGAGTTATTCCCGCTCAGAAGTTGTTGTGTATAGAGTCTTATCCTAATAATGTCAATAGAAAAAACTATGAGACAAACAGTTTTCGAAACCGGATAAAGTAATCCGCTCCGGACCATACCGTCATGATCAGCGCCACCCAGATATACACGCTGCCGATGGCGTGCAGGTCGACGCCGAACCAGGTGTAATGCCCCAGCAACGGGATGATTGCGGCAATCTGGAATCCGGTCTTGTATTTACCCAGGCTCGAAGCGCCGACGTCAATTTTGTTTTCGATCATGAAGTTGCGCAATCCGGTAACGGCCAACTCCCGTCCGATGATGATGCACACTACCCAGGCCGGAGCCCAGCCGTAAGAGGCGAGCATAATCAGGGCTGAGGAAACCAGAACCTTGTCGGCCAGCGGGTCCATGATCTTGCCGAAACTCGATTCCAAACCGCGCTGGCGGGCCAGAAAGCCATCAAAGAAATCCGTAATAGCCGCCGCCGCAAACAATATGGCGGCTATCAGGGTAAAGAGCCGATTGGGGAACAGCATGAGAATCACGATGACCGGCACGGCAGCTACCCGGTACATGGTCAGGGCGTTGGGGTGGGCCGCAATTTCTTTGAGTTTTTTGCCTTTAAACATTCAGCACCTGCTGTTTCAGGTGTGTTGACAGATTATGCCTGCGCTTTATTCCAGTCATCCAGGAACGCCTTGAGTCCTTTGTCGGTCAGCGGATGGGACGCAAATTTAGCCAGCACGCTGTACGGTATGGTGGCGATGTCGGCACCCATCATCGCGGATTCGAGAACATGCAGCGGATTGCGGACGCTGGCCACGATGATTTCGGTCTCGTAGGCATAGTTGGCATACATATCGACAATCTGTTCGATGAGCTGCAGACCATCCTGGGAGAGATCATCCAGCCGACCCAGAAAGGGGCTGACGTATGTGGCCCCGGCTTTGGCGGCCATCAGGGCCTGCAGCGGAGAGAATACCAGGGTCACATTGGTTTTTATTCCCTCTTTGGTCAGCTGGCAAGTGGCCTTGATGCCGTCGACCGTCATGGGGATTTTAACCACGATGTTTTTATGCAGGGCGGCCAGGTGGCGGGCCTCCTTCAGCATGCCTTCAGTATCGGTGCTGATCACCTCGGCACTGATGGGACCATCCACGATCGCGCAGATTTCCTTGATGACTTCTTCAAATTCACGGCCTTCCCTGGCAATCAGGGATGGATTGGTGGTCACACCGTCGACCATACCCATGCTGTGCGCGTCCTTGATTTCATCTATGTTGGCGGTATCCAGAAAAAATTTCATCGCGTCGCTCTCCTTAAAAGTTGTGGGGCTGATATGATAAAGTGGTTACACGGTTTTTTAAACGTCCGCCAGGTAAGCATCCCGGCATTTCGCGGAACAAAAATAAAACGTCCGGCCATTTTGGACCGCCTGGACGGCATCCCTTTTCGAGATATAGGTCTGACAATTGAGATCCTGGACCATGAGATCGTCGATTTGGTCCGCCTCCCCCCTGCCGCCCGGCACGCGTGTCGAGGAGCCGTTCCCCAAGATGCGTTTGATAGATTTCAAGGCAAAATAGCCGATCAGCAGGAATATGATAAGTTTTAGCATGGCAGCGGTTCGATATCCTGATCGGGGTCGTCGATAGCCTCCAGCAGGGCGTTTACCGGCATCTTCAGCGTTGGATGTACGGCAGTGGGATCTATATCACAGATCGGACCTAGCACAAAGCGCCTTTTATGCATGCGCGGATGCGGAATCTCCAGGGTTGCGGTCCGCAACACGAGGTCGCCGAAAAATATGATATCGAGATCCAGAATCCGGGGCCCGAACCGAACGGTCTTCCGGTCGCGCCCACTGTCCCGCTCGATTTGCTTTAACCGCTGCAGCAGATCGTCCGGGGCCAGATCTGTGGCAATGCGAATCGCCGTGTTTACGAACCAGTCCTGATCGGTATAGTCCACCGGCGCAGTCTTGTAAAAGCGGGCCCGACCGGTCACTTCGATATCCGGCATGCGGTCCAGGTCGGCGATCCCTCGCAGGCAGTTTTGCCGTTTGTCACCCAGATTCGATCCGACGGCGATGATGACGCTGTTCAAAGTGCTCTGCCCCATTTATCCAACTCTATAATACCTGGTCCTCTGGGCCAAGCCTGTCCCGTTCCACGTGGGTCAGAAATAGTCGGCTGTGCCGTAAAGGCATTATTCTCGCGCAGAGGCGCAGAGGAAACCACGCATATTATCCCGCTACGCGGGATTGAAACCCAAAGGGCCTTGAAGTGGTTTTTCGCACGATAGTGCGACCAAATCCTGGTTTTGATTTTCTCTGCGCCTTTGCGTCTCTGCGCGATGCATGGTTTTGCTTTTGTGTTTTGATGGTAAAGCCCCTTTTAGGGGCGTCCCAAAGCCTGGCCCGCGGGGCCAGGATGCTTTACTAATACTGCCAGGCATCCGGTGTGAGCGCAGCCGTGTAGATTATTCGGGCATCGCCCTCCATGAAGACCTGCCGGCAGTTGTCCCCGTCAAGTTCATAGTGGATTGTCAACCGTTTGTTGCTCCGGGTCAGCATGTCGATGGGCGCCGGCGTGCCGTTTTCCAGGGCGTAGACCAGGGCGCCGGCCACGGCCCCGGTGCCGCAGGCCAGGGTTTCATCTTCAACCCCCCGTTCGTATGTCCGAATACCGAGCCGACTGCTATCCTCGACGGCAATGAAATTGACGTTCGTGCCGGCCGGTGCAAATTCAGGATGCTGCCTGATCGCACGGCCGAGATCGACGACCGGCGCAGTCGCCAGGTCGTCCGTGCGGATGACGGCATGGGGAACGCCGGTGTTGATGAAACTCACCTCTACCGCGTGACCGCCGGCATTTAAGACAAATGGCGGGCGGTAGCCGAAAGGTGGGGTCATGCCAATTCTTACCCGGTCGCCGCTCACGCTGGCCTGGATGGGACCCGCATCGGTGCCGAACACCATCTCCGTTCCGGCGATGTCGTTCAGGTATGCATAGCGAGCGGCACAACGGGCGCCGTTGCCGCACATTTCCGCCCGGCTCCCGTCCGAGTTGTAAAACCGCCACTTAAAATCCAGATCCTCAGCTGCTTCGATCAGGATCATGCCATCAGCGCCGGCTGACATTTTACGCCGGCACACCTGCACGATGAATTGGTCCAGGCCGATGTCGCCCAGGATATTCTCGCGGTTGTCGATGAGGATAAAATCATTGCCGCTGCCGCTCATTTTGTAAAAGGGTATCGTCTGCATGTTCAATACTCGAATATGATGGTTTGGGAATCCGGTCCGGTCAGCCCGCCGGCGGACGTGGCCATCATTTTAAACCCATAATGAAACCCCGGCTCCAGGGTGAGCGTCAGCGACCCTTTTCCCGGGTCCTCCGCTGGAAGGGACCGCAGCACTGTAAACAGTAGTGGGCATCCGTCGCAGGGTTTTTCAGCCAGGGGGGACCGGGTACGGTACAGGGTAAAACTCTCCGGCGGAGAACTGTCGGCGGCCATTGTCCATTCAAGGGTAAGCTGGCCGTTCTCAAAATGGTGATTAATACTTGCGATGACGGGCGGCTTGGCATCCGGCGCAACCGGCGGAGCCTTGACGCCGCAAGCGGCGAAGACCAGCAGCAGTCCCAGGGCCACCACCAGCTGCATAAGGTGATGGGCGTATGACTTTTTGGGCCGTTGAGATGGTTGCATAGCGTGAACGCGCCTTTAAAAACTGGGCAGAGTTTGCTTGTCGGATTGCAGTTCCGCAGCGGCCGCCTCAATGGCTGCGGCCACACTTGTCCCGGCCGTGCCGCCATAGGAGGTTCGCCGGTTCACCACGTTTTCCGGCTGCAGCAACTCGAATACATCCGCTTTGATGCCGGGTGAGAATTTGTGCAACTCCTCCAAGGTGAGGTCGTGCAATTCCCGGCCGTTTTCGATCGCGTAGGCCACGGCCTGGCCGACGTGGCTGTGCGCCTCCCGGAACGGGACGCCCAGGCTGACCAGGTAATCCGCCAGATCGGTGGCATTTAAGAAACCGGTGTTGGCTGCCGAGCGCATGCGGTCTTTCTGCACGGTAATTTCAGGCAGCATCCGGGTGACGATATCCACGCAGGCTGCCAGGGTGTCCACCGCATCGAACAAGGGTTCCTTATCCTCCTGCAGGTCGCGGTTGTAGGTCATGGGCAAAGACTTCACCGTGGTCAGCATGGAGACCAGGCCGCCGATCACCCGGCCGGTCTTACCCCGCACCAGCTCCGGAATATCCGGATTTTTCTTCTGGGGCATGATGCTGCTGCCGGTTGAAAAGGCGTCGGACAGCTCAATAAAGCCAAACTCCGATGTGGACCAGAGGATCAGTTCCTCGGACAACCGGCTGAAATGGAGCATGCAGATACCGGCATCCGCCAGAAACTCCAGGATAAAATCCCGATCGGCCACCGTATCCATACTGTTGCTGCTGACCAGCGGGAAATTGAGCAACTCCGCCACGTAATGCCTGTCGATTGGGTAGGTGGTCCCGGCCAGGGCAGCTGTCCCCAGGGGCATCACGTTGATCCGGGTCAGGCAATCCGCCAGGCGCCGGGCATCCCGGGTGAACATTTCATAATAAGCCATCAGATGATGGCTGAAAAGCACCGGTTGAGCCCTTTGCATGTGGGTGTAGCCGGGCATGATCGTATCTACATGTTCCCGGGCAAGCAGGATGAACTGTTCACGCAACCGGGCCAGACTCCGGATAAGGTCGGCGGTTTCCTTGCGCAGGTACATGCGTACGTCCAGGGCCACCTGGTCGTTCCGACTCCGGGCAGTATGCAGCTTCTGGGCGACCTTGCCCACTTCCTGGAACAGGCGGGCTTCGATATGCATGTGAATATCTTCAAGGCTGTCATCGTAAGCCAGCGCCCCGCTTTCAATTTCACCCTTGATAAGCTCCAGTCCGCGCACCAATTCGGCCGCCTCGTCCGCGGTGATCACGCCGCATTTGGCAAGCATTTGGCTATGCGCGACACTGCCGGCGATATCGTACGCGTACAACCGCTTATCTATCTGGATGGATGAAGTGAATTTTTCAACACGACTGCTGGTCTTTTCAGAAAACCGACCATCCCACAATTTTTCTGACATGGTGCTATCCTTTGTCGATCCCAAATTGAATTTCGGGTCAAGTTTGACTCGTTCCCGGGTATCGCCAAAATTAAAATCGGGATCGAAATCGCTATCGAAATCGGTATCGAAAGAACGTTCTACAGATTCTTTTCGATTCCGATCCCGAACCCGATTTCGATTTCGATTGAATCATTATCTGTTCCGACCCTTATTTATTCAAAAGACTGTTCAAGCGCAGCCGCAGGGCGTTCAGTCGGATGAACCCTTCGGCGTCTTTCTGGCTGTATACTTCGTCTTCTTCAAAGGTCGCGTGGGCTTCACTGTAAAGCGATTTGTCGGATCTGCGGCCCTGCACGACACAATTGCCTTTAAAGAGGGAAAGGCGCACATCACCGCATACATTCCGTTGGCTGGCATCGATCATGGCCTGGACCATTTCCCGCTCCGGTGAGAACCAGAAGCCGTTGTAGATCATGGAAGCGTATTCCGGTACCAGGGAATCACGCAAGTGCATCACCTCGCGGTCCAGGGTGAGGGATTCCATGGCCAGGTGGGCCTGCCGCAGGAGCGTACCGCCCGGCGTTTCATAGACCCCCCGGGATTTCATACCGACGTAGCGGTTTTCCACGATATCAATGCGCCCTATTCCGTGGCGGCCACCCAACCGATTCAGCTCGGTCAACATGTCGGCCGGCCCCAGTTTACTACCGTTCAGGGCCACCGGATTTCCCTCGACAAAAGAGATTTCGATCTCTTCCGGGGTGTTCGCGGCGGCCCGCAAGGAGGCCGTCATGGTATACATGTCTTCCGGCGGGGCGTGCCAGGGATCTTCCAGGACGCCGCCCTCAAAACTGATGTGCAGCAGATTGCGGTCGGTGCTGTATGGCTTGGCGTGCGACGTCGGAACGGCAATACCATGTTTCTCGGCGAAGTCCATGAGAATGCTACGGGAATTGAGATCCCATTCGCGCCAGGGCGCTACAATCTTGATGGACGGGTCGATGGCCAGGTATCCTAGTTCAAAGCGGACCTGGTCGTTGCCCTTGCCGGTTGCCCCGTGGCTGACGGCATCGGCGCCTTCGATAGCCGCGATTTCCATCTGCCGCTTGGCGATCAGCGGCCGGGCCAGGGACGTCCCCAGCAAGTATTGTCCCTCATAGATGACATTGGCACGAAATGCCGGATAGACAAAATCGCGCACGAATTCTTCCCTGAGGTCATCGATATATACTTTGGAGGCGCCCGTCTTCAGTGCGTTGGGTTCAATCTGGTCGAGCTCTTCGCCCTGGCCAATATCCGCCGAAAAGGTGATGACGTCGCATTGGTATGTTTCGATCAACCACTTGAGAATTACCGAGGTGTCCAAACCGCCGGAGTAAGCCAAAACTACTTTTTCAATTTTCTTTCCCACTGCTCAACTCTCCTAACCAGTGTCCCTCGGTAAATGGCATCTTGGCTGCCGTTTATGATGGTCACTATACTGTATGAATTTAAACCCGTACTTAGCGGCTATCTCCAAAATGTCTTTTGGCCCAATCCTATTTTTGAGATAGCCTCTATTATAGTGTCTGCAAGATTTGGTCAAGGCACTCGATGAGTGCGTCAATTTCCGCCGGGGTAACGATCAACGGTGGTGCAAACCGCAGGATGTTTTCCTGGATACAGTTGATCAGAAACCCGCGCTCCAGGCAGGCGGTGACGATCTTGCTGCCGGGCCGGTCCAGTTTCACACCGCACAGCAGTCCGATGCCGCGGACGTCCTCGATGCAGGTATGGCGCTCCTGGAGCCAGGCAAGTCGTTTTTTGAAGTAATCGCCGTTGGCGGCACATTGGGCGATGATGCCCTCTTCGGTCAGTATGCGGACCGTCTCCAGGGCCGCCGCCGAAATTACCGGTGTGCCGCCGAAGGTGGAGGCATGGGCGCCTGGACTGAACGCCGGGGCGACCCTCTCGGAAGCCAGCATGGCACCCATGGGAAATCCGTTGGCCAGGGCCTTTGCCAGGGTCATGACGTCGGGCGCTACCTTGAAGTGTTCATGGGCAAACAATTTGCCGGTCCGTCCCATGCCCGTCTGGACTTCGTCAAAAATCAGCAGCAGGTCATGCCGGTCACAGAAATCACGCACTGCGTCCAGATATCCTTCCGCCGGGCAGACCACCCCGCCCTCCCCTTGCACCGGTTCCAGCATGACGCCGCATGTTTCCGGGGTCAGCGCGTTTTCCAGGGCCGCCATGTCATTGAAGGGCACAAAATCGAACCCGCTGAGGACCGGGTCGAAACCCTGCTTGATCTTATCCTGGCCCGTGGCGGACAAGGCTGCCATGGTACGGCCGTGAAAGGACTGCCGCATGGAGATAATACGAAATTTCTCAGGCTGTTTACGGTCGCTGAAATATTTCCGGGTGATCTTGATGGCTGCTTCGTTGGCCTCGGCCCCGCTGTTGCAAAAGAAGGCCCGCGCGGCAAAACAGCGTTCCACCAGAGCCCGGGCCAGCTCCGCCTGTGGACGGGTATAGTAAAGATTGGATACATGGCACAGGGTGCCGGCCTGGTCGCTGACCGCCTGGGCAACCCGCGGATGGGCGTGGCCGAGATTACAGACCGCGATACCGGCGATAAAGTCGGTATACTGCCGGCCTTCCTCGTCCCAAACATTGCAGCCGCTGCCTTTGGCGAGCACAATCGGGAACCGGGCATAGGTCCCGGCGATATAGGTATCTGCCAGTTTTTTCGTCTCGATAGTCATTTCACGATTTCCGTTCCGATACCTTTATCCGTAAAAAGTTCCAGAAGCAGCGCATGCCGGTGGGTGCCGTTGATGATCGGCACTTTTTCCACGCCGGCTTCCAACGCTTTCAGTCCGTATTCAATTTTGGGGATCATCCCCCCGGTGATTTCCTGTGCCTCGATCATGCGGCGGATGTCAGCGGTATTTACGGATGAAATGAGTCTACCGTTACCATCGAGCACACCGTCCACATCCGTCATGAGAATCAGTCGACCGGCGGAAAGGGCCATCGCAATCCGGCTGGCGACCAGGTCGGCATTGATATTGAAAGTTTCGCCGCTTGGGCCGGTACCTACCGGGGCAATCACCGGGATAAATCCCTGTCGGATCAGGGTGTCGATGATTTCAGGATTCACATCCGTAACGTCGCCCACCAGTCCCGGATCGATGATTTCGGGAGGATCCGTCTCATTCTCCTGGTGTATAATCTGCAGTTTCTTGGCCTGAATCAGGCCGCCATCCTTGCCGGACAGACCGGCGGCTTTACCTCCCTGGGCATTGATCTGGGCGACGATGGCCTTGTTTACCTTACCGCCGAGCACCATTTCCACCACATCCATGGTCTGGGCATCCGTCATGCGCATGCCGCGTACAAAGCGCGATTCGATCCCCATCTGATCCAGAACGGAATTGATTTGCGGACCGCCACCATGGACGATCACCGGATTCAGGCCAATGAACTTCATCAGGACAATGTCACGGGCAAAATCGGCTTTTAACTGTTCGTCCACCATGGCGTGCCCGCCGTATTTAATCACCATGATCATCCCGGAGAAGCGCCGGATGTAGGGCAGGGCTTCGATCAGAATCTCAGCGACGTTGGGTACGGGGGTATTAGCGGTCATATCTCATCCCAATTGATCAGTTGTAGATTTCATCGAAATCGGTATCGCTATCAGGATCGAAATCGGATTTGCTTTTCTTGGTAGAACCTTCTTTTCGATACCGATCCCGAACTCGATTTCGATAAGGCTTGAACCTTTAAACCACCAGCGTTGCAATTTACAAGATATAGCGACTCAGGTCTTCATTCTCCATGATATCCTTCAGTTTCCGGTTGACATACGCCACATCGATTTCCATCTGCTCGGTTTCCATGTCCGGGGCATCGAACAGGATGTCCTCAAGCAGTTTTTCCATGAGGGTATGCAGTCGGCGGGCCCCTATATTCTCCGTGCTGTTGTTGACTTCTTCGGCAATACGGGAAATTTCACGGATGGTGCCGTCGGTAAAAACGACCTCCAAACCCTCGGTGCGCAGCAGGGCCAGGTACTGGAGGAGAAGTGCATTTTTAGGTTCCGTCAGGATTCGGTAGAATTCCGCTTTCCCCAGGGAACTCAACTCGACCCGGATAGGGAAGCGCCCCTGCAGCTCCGGAATCAGGTCTGCCGGTTTGATCGTATGGAACGCACCGGCGGCGATGAAAAGGATGTGGTCCGTGCGCACCGGTCCGTATTTGGTGGTGACCGTACTGCCTTCCACCAGTGGCAAGAGGTCTCTTTGCACCCCTTCCCGGCTGACATCCGGTCCGGTGCCGCCGTGCTTGCCGGCAATCTTGTCGATTTCATCCAGGAAGATGATGCCGTCCTGTTCAACCTTTTCAACGGCCAGTTTTACCACCCGGTCCATATCCACCAGGCCCTGGGCCTCTTCCTGGGCCAGCAGGTCCATGGCTTCCGGGACCTTTATTTTGCGCCGCTTGGTCGACTTTGGCATCAAACCGCCAAGCATGTCCTTGAAATTAATACCCATTTCTTCCATGCCCATGTTGGAAAACACCTCAACCATGGGTACGGATTTATCCGACACCTCCAGATCCACCGTCCGCTGATCCATTTTGCCGGAACGGAGCAGCTTGCGCAGTTTCTCGCGGGTTGCGGACCCGTCCGGGGTGCTTTCCGGTGCCGGATCAAACGGCCGGTCTACGGCCGGAGTGCTGGTCAAAGCCGTTGTCGGCTCGCTGGGAGGCAACAGGAGGTCCAGCATTCTTTCTTCGGCGTTCTCGCGGGCCTTCACCTGGACGGATTCCTGTTCCCGCACTTTCAGGTTGTTCACCGTGAGTTCGATCAGATCCCTGACCATCGACTCTACGTCGCGGCCCACATAACCCACTTCGGTAAACTTGGAGGCCTCCACCTTTATCAGCGGAGAGTCGGTCAGATTTGCCAGCCGCCGGGCAATTTCAGTTTTGCCGACCCCGGTGGGGCCGATGAGAATGATATTTTTAGGTGCGATCTCATCCCGCAGGTCTTCCGGCACCTGTTGACGCCGCCAGCGATTGCGCAGGGCAATGGCAACCGAGCGCTTGGCATTGTGCTGGCCAACAATGTATTTGTCTAATTCCTCAACAATTTCGGATGGCTTCAGGTTACTCATAACAACTATTCATTTTTCCGTATTTAAAAACAGGTCCTCAGGTACAGTTGCGATATTTGGCTGTTCCATAAAAAACAAGATTCTCTGCGCCTCCGCGCGACGCTTGGTTTTTCCATGGTAATATGGCAAAGCAGCCCTTTTTTAGGGCATTCCAAATTCTGGCCCTCTGAGGCTGTTACGCAATTAATAAAAAGGATCAAATGGCCGCCGTCATGCCGGACCCGATCCGGCATCCAGCAATCTATTTGCCTGAAAAACAATTGGATTCCGGATCAAGTCCGGAATGACAAAAAGGCCGAATGCCCGGTTTTTAGAACTGCGACACAGCCTCTCAGCGCCAGGGTATTTACAAACCGTTCTGGTTCCAAGGGTTTCGGTTCCAGGCATCGCCCGAGGCTGAGCCTGGTGGGCAAGGTTCAGAGGTTAAAAAGTTTCTAACCCAGAACCGGGAACCTTGAACGGGGAACCTATAAAGCTTCTACATTTCCTCCACCGTGATGCTGTCATTGGTGTACACACAGGTGGCGCTGGCTATTGCCATGGCGGCATCCACAATCTCCCGAGCCGCCAAGTCCGTGTGGCGCGACAGGGCCAGGGCCGCCGATTGGGCGGCCACGCCGCCGGATCCAATGGCGATGATGTCCTGGTCCGGCTCGATGACATCACCATTGCCCGATATGAGAAAGATGCTGGTGTCGTCCGCAGCAATCATGATGGCCTCCAGGCGCCGCAGATACTTGTCGGTGCGCCATTCCCGGGCCAGTTCGACCGCACTGCGCATGAGTTTTCCGTTGTAGCGTTCCAGTTTCTTTTCCAGTTTTTCGGACAGGGTCAGGGCGTCTGCGGTTGCTCCGGCAAACCCGGTGATAATACTGTCATTGTAAATACGGCGCACTTTACGGGCGTGGTGCTTGATGACCGTGTTGTTCAAGGTTACCTGACCATCACCCGCGACTGCCAGTTGACCGTTCAACCGGACGGCCAATATTGTCGTTCCGTGAAACTGCATGCGCATTCCTTCATATCAGGGAATTCGTCTTGACACGCTGAAACCATCCGCACTCATACTCCTATTTCAACAAACATGAAACCTTAAAACGACGCGGTTGATCACTTTTCCAGCCTTCCCCGTTATTTTCGCGGATGGGCCTTATCGTAGGTTTCGAGGAGCCGATCGATACTCACGTGGGTGTATTTCTGGGTGGTTGCCAGGCTCTGGTGGCCCAGCAGCTCCTGGATAGCCCGTAGATCCGCCCCCGCATCCAGCATATGGGTGGCAAAAGTGTGCCGCAGCCCATGGGGTGAAATGGGCGTGGCCAGGCCGCATTCCCGGGCGATTTTCTCCAGGATGCGGGCCACCGAACGCGTGGTCAGTCTCCCGCCGTTTTTATTTAAAAACAGCGCCCCGCCCGCTTCGGCTGCCTGGCGTTGCTCTTGTTTCAATTTCCGTCGGTAATCATCTATGGCCCCTAAAGCTTTGCGGCCGATGGGAACCAGGCGTTCGCGATCGCCTTTGCCGGTAACCCGGATAATGGCGGTGGATCGGTCGATATCCGCTACATCAAGGTTGGTCAGTTCGGACACCCGGATGCCGCAGGAGTAAAGGGTTTCGAACATGGCCCGGTTGCGGGCCTTGAGCAAGGTATTCGCTTCGATTGAATCCAGCAGTCGGAACATATCATCGATCGGCAGGTAGGTGGGAATCTTTTTCTCCTGTTTTGGCGTGGTCACCGATGCAGCCGGGTTTTGATCGACAACACCCTGTTTGATCAGGAACTTGAAAAACGTGCGCAGGGCAGACAGTTTTCGGGCGATCGTCACTTTTTTGTTGCGTTTGTGTAGAATGCCGAGCCAATACCGTACCTGAATTCCGGTGACTGTATTCGGGGCCGGCAGGCCGGTCGCTGATTCGTCCTGCGCCCCGGCCGGCCAGTTGTCTTGCAGAATCGTAAAAAACTCTAAAATATCGTGGTGATAGGAGCGGCAGGTTCTATCGGAATACCCCTTTTCCGCCGTCAGCGCGTCAACAAACAGATCAATCAGGTTTTCAGTTGTCTGCTGCTGCATGCCATTGCTCCGCGCCGGATATCATCCCTTTCAGGCGGCCTGCCTGGTCTTCTTTTTCAGTCTTGAAATTTTGCGTCTGTATATGGCTGCCATTTTTTTGTCGTCGGCGCTGACAGCCTGGGCCTGCTTTTTTCGCAGTGCTTTGATGGCCTTTTTCAATGATTTGACGGACCGATCCGTTTTCTTGGGCTTTGCCTTGGATTTGGTCTTGGGTTCGTCTTTGGGGGTATCCGTGATGCCGCGGGCTTTCTTGATAGCTTCCAACAAATCAGCCTTGATCATCCCATGGGCCCCGGTAATATCGGGTATCTCCTTGGCAACTTCACGCAACTCTTTGACGGTCATTTTATCCAGAGGTTTGTCTGTGCTGTCTGTACTCATACGCCTGTTCCTCCTTCAAGTTTTTCGTAAAGAAAAGACGGGGCCGCCGGCCACCGCCAAGCCATTGCGAAGTGTTGGTTCACTGCATCCTGATTTTCCATATGGGAAGTACTAAAATAGACTGTTTTCAAGGGGTTGTCAATAGTTGATCGGGCTGCGGCAGATCAATATTCGATGCCCATGCGGCCCATGAGCAGTTTCATGTCTTCCCAGACATCCCGCTTGCGCTCGGGGTTTCTCAAAAGAAAGGCCGGGTGATAGGTCGGCAGCAGGGGTATGCCCAGGTAATCGTGCAATCGTCCCCGCAGGCGCGATATCGGGGTGTCCGTGTCCAGCAGGGTACGGGCCGCAAAACTGCCCAGGGCACAGATGTACTCCGGTTGGATGGATTTTAACTGGCGTTTCAGAAAAGGTACGCACGCGCCTATCTCGTCGGGCTGGGGGTTACGGTTGCCAGGGGGACGGCATTTGATGATGTTGCAGATGTAGACGTCCTCGCGTGTCATTTTCATGGCCTGGATGATCTTGGTCAACAACTGGCCGGCCGCGCCTACAAAGGCCAGGCCCTGGCGGTCTTCCTCGGCACCGGGCCCTTCCCCTACGAACACGAGGCGGGCCTGCTCCGCGCCCTGACCGAAGACGATGGTTGTACGGCTGTTGCAGAGTTTACAGCGGCGGCAATCACCCAGGTCAGCCCGGATATCCGGCAGGGTCTCCCGGTCGGGGTCGGCCTGAGGGGGTGCCGGACGGCCCCAGCGGTTTATGGTTTCCAGGGATGCCGGTGCGCTGTCAAATCCGCTGCAACCGGCCTGCGCCATCTGTTTCAGCGAACGTATGGTTTCATCCACGAGATCAGCAGGGTGCGAACGGCGGGGCGGGTTGTCATCTGGGGTGGATGGATTCATGGGTTAACGGGCAGGTAGCTGCCGGATATGGTCAAGGATGACGTGGGCCAGTTGCGCCTTCTCCATGAGGGGCAAGGTCGCGTGGGTGCCGTCTTTGAAAAACAAGGTCACCTGATTGGTATCGGCCTGGAACCCGGCCTCTGCTTGCGTGACCAGGTTTCCGACGATCATGTCCAGGTTCTTTTCTTTCAGTTTTCCCGTGGCATAAATTTCCAGGTGTTCCGTCTCGGCGGCGAAACCGATCAGCAACTGTTGTTTTTTGGCGTGGCCGGCCTCTTTCAGGATGTCCGGGTTGCGGGCCAGGCAGATCGTATCAGCCGCTTTGTCCTTTTTTACCTTCTGGTCACAACACGTATCCGGCCTGAAATCGGACACCGCCGCACTCTTGATCAGGATATCAAGGTCGGCAAAACGTTCCATCACCGCGGTATACATCTCCTGGGCGGTCTTGACCCGGACCAGTTCGACCCCGGGCGGATCTGCCAGTACGGTGGGTCCGGATACCAGGGTGACGTCCGCGCCGCGGTCAGCGGCGGCCGTGGCCAATGCAAATCCCATCTTGCCGCTGCTCGGGTTGCCGATGTAGCGGACCGGATCGAGTGGTTCGTGGGTCGGGCCGGCCGTCACCAGCACCTTCTGAGAGGCCAGGTCCTTCGGGGTGAGACCGGCAGTGACCAATGCCAGAATTTCATGCGGTTCCGGAAGGCGGCCAGGGCCCACGGTGCCGCAAGCCAGTGAACCGGAACCAGGTTCCAGGATGGCATACCCGTCCTGCTCCAGTCGGTCAAGGTTTCTCTGGACCGCCCGGTTCTCATACATGTGGGTGTTCATGGAGGGACAGATGAACCTGGGGGCTGTCACCGCCAGCAGGAAGGTGCTCAGGGCGTCATCGGCGATACCGTTGGCCAGCTTACCGACCATGTTGGCCGTGGCCGGTGCGATGACGACCGCATCGGCCGTTTCCGCCCATTCGATATGCTTGATAGCTGCCCCGTCATCGGCCGTTTCTGCATCGAAAAGATCGCTGCAGACGCTGGTGCCTGACAGGGCTGCCAAGGTGGCCTCGCCGATAAATTTTAGTGCGCTTTTACTCGTCATTACACGCACTTTAGCGCCTTTCTTAATGAAAAGCCTCAACAGCTCCGCACTCTTGTACGCCGCGATGCCGCCGCATACCCCGAGTACGATATTTTTATCGGCGAGTATGTCTTTCATCTAATCTATTTAGTATCTGCCGTTCATAGCCTCGGAACGAACGTTTACCGTTTGAGTCTGCTCACAAATGGTAGCTTTTGGTTCTGGGCAGAAAACGCCGTTTGTGGGCTGATCCAGTTTATTTCATAAGACCCGTATCCGACTCAGTCATGGTCGGTGCAACCCAGATTTCAACACTGGTTGTGAAATCGCCGTCGGTAATGTTGATGACACACCAGCGGTTTTCCTTCTGGAACATCAAAATGGTGCGGGGCGATTTAAATGAGCTCACCTTTTTCCAGGCATCCTTGGCCATGTTGTTTTCAAAAAAAGCGATCAGGGAGCTGCCTTCAACCCGGCCTTTCAAAGAGAGTACACCGGCAGAAAGACCCGGCGTTTGAAACACAAAAGAGGTTTTTTTGTTGATCTTCAGCTCACTCGGAACCAGCACGTCCCCAAAATCGTAGTAAAGCGGTACCGGACCTTCATCTTTTTTAGTAGCAGCGGATGAAGACGGCTCACTCTTTTTGGTCTGCATTCCGGTGCAGCCGGAAACGACCAGTAAAAAAGCGAGCCCCATGGCCGCAAGCATCATCAGAGTAAGGTTTCTACGGGTCTGTTTCATCGGTATACCTCCTGGATCGGTTTATGCCCTGATTGTTTAGAGTTGACTTTAACAGCGGTCATCTGCCTTGCCGGTTACAGATTATTACACCCTATTCCGGCAGGTTGTCAATCGTTATAAGCATCTGCACGGATTATGATTTTTCCGGAACCGCCGCTTTGTGAAGCGTCGCCGTTCCGTCAATTTGAAATGCCGGAGCCGCTGCTTTTACCAGCAGGCAGTCTCCTTTCTGAACGGTCATTTTGGCTGAGTCATCGGCACGGCTAACCGTAGCCCGACCGGCCGTGCAAAGTAACAGCTGGACGGCGTCGCGCTGACCATTGACATGTGGTTGCGCCGGTGTGGTGGAGATGACGGAAAGTTCAAATTCATCCGCTTTCGTCTGAAAAACGTGCTCGGTAGCGCTTACGGCTTCCGGGGCGAGGACATCAAGCGTGGTCGTTTCGAAATTCAATACCCGCATCAGTTCCGGAACATCCACGTGCTTGGGGGTCAGGCCGCCGCGCAGAACATTGTCCGAATTGGCCATCAGTTCGATGCCCACACCTTCCAGGTAGGCATGCAGCTGCCCGGCCGGCAGGTACATGGCCTGACCAGGGGCCAGGCACACCAGGTTCAATATGGCGGGAGATAATACACCGATATCATAAGGATATACATTTTGCAGGGCCCTGACCCAACGGCCGACTTCTTCCGGGTTCGGTTGGGCCTCCAGGGTATTCAGGGCTTCATCGATGACCCGCCGGCAGGTGTTTGCATCCAGCGACAGCAACGCGTTGAAAAGCGCACGCAGGTCAGGCGCCGCATTCATCGGGAGTGTCTGCGCAACCAATTCGTGGAGTGTCCGGGGGCACAGCGCATTCAACTGCCGGGCCATGTCCCCGCTATCCCGGAAACCGTTCATGGCCCAAAAATCGGTCAGGGCACAGATGCACTCCGGCTTGTGGTTGGCATCCCGATAATTGCGTTCCGGCGCCTTGATATCGATACCGGCATCGTTTTCCCGGGCAAAGCCTTCCCGGGCCTGCTGGAGATTGGGATGCGCCTGTATGGACAGCGGCTTGGACGCGGCCAGCACCTTGAAAAGAAACGGCAGCCGACCCTCGAAACGTTTTGCTGTTTCAAGGCCCAGCACGCCCGGCGGATCGGCCGCGATAAACCGGTCCAGAGTGATGGCTCCGTCCGGCAGAAGAACCTCGGAAGGGGCCTTGGGATGGGCCCCCATCCAGAGTTCCGCCTGGGTTGTGTCGGAAGGCGATGGGTCGCCGATGAGGTCGGCGATAGCCGTTTTTGATCCCCAGGCGTATTCTTGAACTGGATTTTTAAGCGTGTAGATTCCGTCCATGTAATGTTTCCTTTGAACTGGCCGAATGAGGGAATGAATTTTATTTTTAAATAATTCCGGCTTATTAATCAACCGGCTTTTTTTTTCCGTGCGAAAGTCTTTACTAAATCTATAGCGGCTGTTATACAGTCCCTAACAAATATTTAACATAGCTCTAACATACCGTATAACCATTTGTTATTTTTGTAAATTTTGCAATATAACACGGGGCCTATCTCAACAAACACCATAAAGCCAAACCACCATACCAGATTGCCAATTCCGCAGGAGTCATGATTTGAGCATTTCAGGCGTACTTATACAGACACTGGGGGGCCTGGGGTTGTTTATCCTCGGCATGAAAATGATGACCGACGGCCTGCAGATGACGGCCGGCGACCGGATTCGCAGAATCCTCGGTGCCGTTTCTGCCAATCGCTTTGTGGGCTGCGGCACCGGGGCCATGGCAACCGCCATCGTCCAATCCTCATCAGCCACAACGGTCATGCTGATCAGTTTCGTGGGGGCCGGCATGATGACCCTCCAGCAGGCTGTTGGCGTTATCCTGGGCGCCAACGTAGGGACGACCGTAACTGCCCAGATGATTGCGTTTAAACTCACCAAGGCAGCTTTGCCGGCCATTGCCATCGGCGTCTCCTTGAAATTTTTTTCTAAAAGACCCAGCCGCCGCTATCTGGGTGATGTCATTCTTGGATTCGGACTGCTTTTCTACGGCATGACCGTCATGAAACTCGGGCTCAGTCCCATCAAGGGCGATCCGGCCTTTATTGACTTTTTCACCCGCTTCGATCCTTCTACGATCGGGGGCCTTTTGCTGTGTGTGGCGACCGGTGCCATTCTGACCATCATGGTGCAATCCTCATCCGCAACCGTCGGCCTTACCATGACCCTCGCCATGCAGGGCCTGCTCTCTTTTCCGGCTGCCATGGCCCTGGTGCTGGGCGAAAACATCGGTACGACCATTACGGCCGAACTGGCCACCATCGGGGCCACCAACATCAACGCCCATCGGGCAGCCAGGGCGCATACCATGTTCAATGTGCTCGGGGTCTGTCTGATGCTCATCATCTTTCCCCACTTCGTCAAAATGATCGAATTCATCACCATGGCCATGGGATCCGGTCCTGTGGACCTGGTAGAAAATGGGGAAGTGGTCAATATCTCGCGTTTTATAGCCAACGGGCATACGACCTTCAATGTTGTTAATGCCCTGTTTTTCCTATGCGTTCTGCCCTGGCTGATCAAGGTGGCCATCTGGCTGTCACCCAAGGAAGAAGAGGAAGATCTCGATTTATTTCGAATGCCCTCATTTGACGACCGGTTCATCGACAACCCCATTGCCGCAATTACTCAGGTAAAAAGCGAAATTGTCCGCATGGCGGATATCGCCTTGATTACCCTGAAAAACACCCTGGCGTCCATGCAGGCCCGAGATGCAAAAAAATTAAGCAAATGGAGGCGTTACGAGGACCATCTCGATGCCATGCAAAAGGAGATCGTGAGGCACCTGACACGTATTTACCAGAGCGACGTCAGCGAAGCCGAAGCCAAGGAGCTCTCCAGCATGATCCGCATGACCAACAATATCGAGCGGGTCGGGGATGCCGTTGAAAACTTGGCGGAAATGACGGAAGACATCATAGACAAAGATATCCAATTTTCCAAGGATGCCCTCAAGGACATCCAGGTCATCTCCAACCAGGCCGTGGCGTTTCTCATGCTGGTGCAGGACGGCATGCAGAACCTCCAACCCAATTTCATGTCTGATGCCCAGACCATCGAGGACAACATCGATTTCATGCGGGATGAAATGCGCACGCATCACATCTACCGCCTCAGAGAAGGTGTCTGCAGCAATGAGCCCGGCTTGATATTCAGTGATATTCTGTCTAATTTCGAGAAGATAGGCGATTACTGCTATAATATTGCCCAGGGTGTGGCCGGAATAAAATAGGGCCCTTCAAACAGGCATCTTTTGGCCCTGGACGGCGTTCTCACGGTTTTATTATCCTCAACATAGGAAAACCTATGCCTCCGGTATTAAAGTCGCTCGGGCCTTGACCAGGAACAAAATCTACCTGTTTGAAGCCCCTATGCTTTAATGGAAACCAATCCCAATTAAAATTAAGCCAGCAATCTTTTACCCCTAAACATACCCACCTGAGTATTTTTCATTTAAATACTGATTAAAAGCGTTCTTCGATTTACGATTGCATTTGCCGGGATTCCCAGCTAATCTTTTTTGGTATGAAAATCGCCTACATGCACTTTCATTTGAAGACCGGCGGGGTCACTACGGTGATCCGCCAGCAGGTGGAAGCCCTGCAGGGAACCTGCGAAACGCTGGTTCTGGCCGGGGGGTTGCCGGAAGGCGATTTCCCCTGCCCGGTCATCGTCGTCCCCGGTATCGGGTATGACACGGACAGCGACCAACCGTCGACGCCGGTCGCGACGGCCCAGGCCGTTTTCCAGGCCATAAAAGGCCACTGGCCGGGGGGCTGCGATGTGCTGCATGTCCATAATCCCACCCTGGCAAAGAACAAAAACTATCTAAAAATACTTAAGATATTAAAAGAAAAGGGCATACGGCTCTTTCTGCAGATTCACGATTTCGCCGAGGATGGACGACCCGGGGTCTATTTCCATGAAAATTACCCGGCCGACTGTCACTATGGCGTCATCAACTCGCGCGACTACGCTATCCTGATAAAAGCCGGTCTTACCGCAACGGGTCTGCATCTGGTCAGCAACATGGTAACCCCCCTGCCCGTTTCCCCCGGTCCGCAAAAATCAGGTAGCCATATCCTCTATCCCATCCGGGCCATTCGGCGTAAAAACATCGGTGAAGCAATCCTGCTCTCCATTTTTTTCCCGGGCAACAAGCCGCTGCTCCTAACCCAGCCGCCCAACAGCCCGGCTGACTTTCCGGCCTACGAGAGTTGGAAACAGTTCGTCACGCGCCAGGGCCTCAATATCGAATTTGAAGCAGGACAACGCGAATCTTTCGTGACCCTGGTGCAAGACGCAGAATTACTGCTGACGACCTCCATCTCCGAAGGGTTTGGCTTTTCTTTTATGGAACCCTGGACCGCCGGCAAACGACTCTGGGGGCGCGATTTGCCCGGCATCACAGACGATTTTAAAACATCGGGAATAAAACTGAACCATCTGTATACCCGGCTGCGAGTCCCCGTAAAATGGACGCAGGCTGGCGACTTTCGCAAAAGCTGGATAGTGGCTGTCCGCAGCAGCACACAGGCTTTTCAGCTCGAAATAAGGGAACGGGATATCCTGGCTGGATTCGAACGGATGACCGCCGACGGGACCTTGGATTTTGGCCTTTTGAATGAAAGACACCAGCAGGCGGTTGTGGCAACAGCTATCGAATCGACCGCCAACAAGGCGATGCTTGTCGACCTTAATCCTTTTCTGGCAGATTGCGGTCGTTCGGCCTTTACAGACGAACAGACTGAAAATAACCGCGAACGGGTCCTGGAGCACTATTCCCAGACTGCTTACAGACGTCTGCTGGAGAAACGCTACACCCAGATCAGCACCACGGATCCAGTCCAGGCCATTCACAAGGACCTGCTGCTGGAAAAATTCTTTAACTTAAACAATTTCAGTTTATTGAAGTGGGGATTGCATGATTCCTGACCACCTGACGGCCTGGTTCCAGCCACTGGAACCGATTGCCACAAAGTTGTCACCACGACTACCGTCGCGGTTGCAAATAGACGCGATCTTGTTTGACGTGTACGGCACCCTTTTTATCAGCGGTTCCGGTGATATCAGCCTGACAAGGTCTATCGGCAGCCCCGCAGAAAATCTATCCGCTTTGCTGGAGAAATACGGCATCGCCATTGGCGGGGACGCGCTGCGCGAGCAGTTGTTTGCAGCCATTGAAAAAGCCCATGGGCACAGCCGGGATAAAGGCATCGCCTACCCGGAAGTGCAGATCGACAGCATCTGGCAGGTCATTACCGGTATTCAGGACTATCAGACCATAAGGGATTTTGCGATCGAGTATGAATTGCTGGTGAATCCGGTCGGCCCCATGCCCCACCTGGCGGAGTTGCTGGCCGCCTGCCGCAGGGCACATCTTGCCATGGGCATCATCTCCAATGCCCAGTTTTTTACCCCGCTCCTGTTCGATTGGTTCTTAGATAATTCTCCGGAAAATTTAGGATTCTCTGAGGATTTGTTATTCTACTCGTGGCGTTGGGGCTGTGCCAAGCCATCGGAAATTCTGTTTCAAGCGGCGGCCCGCCGCCTCGCCGACCGGGGCATCGACCGGCAACGGGTGCTTTTCATCGGCAATGACATGCGCAACGACATGCTGCCGGCCCGGGACACCGGATTTCGAACCGCGCTTTTTGCCGGCGATCAGCGCTCGCTGCGTTTGCGCCGGGATGATCAGCGTTGTGCTGATCTGGCACCCGACCTGATCGTTACAGACTTGATTCAGCTTGCAGAGTTAATCGATATCCTTTAGAGCTATTACCAAAAATATGTTCCGATTGGTCTATCATGTCATTCTGAGGAGTGAAACGACGAAGAATCCCTTTCGATGAAAGGTGGCCCTGGAATGCGGGGGGCTCTTCGCTACGCTCAGAGTGACAAAGTTACGGAAAGTATTTATGGCAATCGGTGTAAAGCATCCTGGCCCGGAGGGCCAGGCTTTAGGACGCCCCTAAAAGGGGCTTTACTATCAAAACACAAAGGCAAAACCGTGCATCGCGCAGAGACGCAAAGGCGCAGAGAAGATCAAAACCAGGATATAGTCGCACTATCGTGCGAAGAACCACTTCAAGGCCCTTTCGGTTTTAATCCCGCGTAGCGGGATAATATGCGTGGTTTCCCAGCTGAGCTGGACTGTTCATTTAATTCTTGACTGAAGGAAGACGTCTCTGCGCCTCTGTGCGAGGATAATGCCTTTACGGCACAGCCGACTATCTCAGACCTGGCCCTGAGGGCCAGGTTTTAAGGCGCTGAATAAATCAGAGTTTCAGCATACAACGGAGGTACAGAACATGAAAAAATACATGCCAGTGTTCGTCATCCTGCTGGTTTTTGTCTTTGCGGTCGGCCCGGCCAACATCTACGCAGGCGCCTTTGATGATGCCGCTAAAAAAGCGGACCAGGGCGCGGATGTCGCCGGTCAGAAAGTAGATGAGTCCACCAAGGCGGCCCAGGAGGCAACCGCTACGGCCGGCGAAAATGTGAAAAGCTCCACCAAATCCGGGGCTGGTAAGGTGGGCGGCTTTTTCAACAAAACCTCTAAAACCGTTGAAGGCTGGATGAAAAACCTCGAGAAAAAGGTCAAGAAATAGAGCGAGTGTTAATCCCGGATACTGCCGCGGCTTCTTGAAACTAGACATTCCGAATTTCGTACTTTGAATTTAGAGTTTAATAAATCCCCAAATGCCGGAAAAACCCCCTATATTTTGAAAGCCTCACATTTGGGGCACATTCAATCGACGGGATCGAACTATCTTAAAATTATTACCAGTCTACCGGCACCCGGACCGTCTGCCCGGCTTTATTTCTGAATACCAGGAAGCGGTGTTTCCGGCCATATAGATACAAATCCCGGGTGATCTCCACGTCTTTTTTACAGTAGTCCACTATTTCCCGAATTTTGCCTTCCCGCCACCACCGCAGGGCCTGAAGACCATCCGCGCTTTTGGGGGTTCCCAGCGTTTCCTTGGCCAGGTGGTCCAGGGACAGACGAAACCCCAGGCGGGTTTGAACTGCTTCCAGCAGATCCAGGGTCGGCCAGGCTCCGAAATCAATATCCGCATATCCGCTGAGTACCCGGTAATCGAAGCGTTTGATATTGAACCCGATCACCAGATCCAGGGCCTGCAGGTGGGAAATAAAAGCATCAACCTGATCTTCAAGATATTCATGAAAAACCTTGTCTTTCGAGTCATATAGAACGACACAACTTACACGCATCAAGTCCGCGCGGTGCCAGCCGCCCACCTCCTGGGCCGACCGCTGGGTTTCTATATCAAACACACCGAAACGGATGTCGGGCATCTGGTTGCTTTGGGTTTGCACCGGTTCGACAATCGGTCCCCGCGGTAATTTCCGTTCTACCTTCCTGGCAGTTGCCGCATAACGCTTGCGGCGCTTGTGGCGCCTGAGCTGGCGGAGCCGTTTTTTGCCGCTGGTTCGACCGATGGGGGGCTGGTCTGGCCGCACCGGCTGCGGGCGGTCATGCGGCTGTGCAACGACTTCCCCGGCAGTCGATCTGGAGGTGCCGGTCGATTCAATTTTTCGCGTGGTTTTAGCGGTGGAGAGTCGGCTGATGCGCCGCAAAATAAAATTGGCGGCGGTTTTATCGATCGGCCGGTTGCCGGAACCGCACTTGGGCGAGTGCACGCAGGCCGGACATCCGGTGTCACAGGGGCAGCTGGTTACAGCCTCCAGGGTCCGGGCGAACAACTGGTCAATCTGCCGGTAAGCCTGCAGGCTCAACCCGGCCCCGCCGGCAATACCGTCATAAATAAAGATGGCGGCCTGCCCGACCTGAGGATGGTAGGGGGTCGATATCCCGCCCAGGTCATTGCGATCCGCCATAACCAGCAGGGGTAGAATCCCGATAGCCGCATGCTCAACGGCATGGATGCCACCCATAAAATGGAGGTGCGCCTTCTCCACATCATCCTGAATCTCCAGAGGGACATCGAACCACACGCCCTGGGTTTCGAACACGTGGGGCGGCAGGTCCAGCGGAATAATATTCATTTTCCGGCGGCCCCGAATCTGCCACTTCTCGTATCCAGTCACCTGTTCCGTGATGCGCAGGATGCCGTGGGAGACCCGGAGGCGCCCCACCTGGCCCTCATCAATAACCTTTATAATTTCAGTCTCTTTTGTGGTTCTTACCTTTGTATAGTAATCCACGCGAGCCGGCGCCACCCGCACCACCCGCTCCTCCAGGTCGAGATCGTTTACCAGCAGGGTTTCCCCGCGATGCAGGTAAATAGCCCCGGGATGGGTTTCCCGAAAGACCCGCAGGCCGTCTATGTCGCCCCGGTGTTGCCCGGTATGGCGATCCACGATGGTATAGCGCGATCCACCGCCGCGCAGGTCGACCTCCCGGTGCGGCATTTTGCGGGTAGCGTATATGCGGTCGCCTTCCGCGCTTTTCAGCAGCCGGGCTTGATCCAGCAGGCGGGCCACCCCTTTTTTCACGGCCCGGTTGCCAAGGTAGGGTTCGGTTGTCTCCAGGGGGAATTCAGCGGCCGCACAGGCAAGGTGCCTGACCAGGATATCCGGATTGTCCGGATTGACCACGGCCGCCTCCGGTCCTTTGTTTAGGAACACTTCAGGATTGCGCATGAAATACTGGTCCAGCGCATCTTCACCGGCCACCACGACCAGGGCCGACGGCTGCCCGCCGCGCCCCACCCGGCCGCCGCGCTGCCAGGTAGCGACAATGGAGCCGGGATACCCCACCAGAATACAGAGATCCAGGTCACCAATATCGATGCCGAGCTCAAGCGCCGACGTTGTGATCACGGCCAGGAGATCACCGGTGGCCAGTTTGCGTTCGATCTCCCGGCGTTCTTCCGGCAGCAACCCGGCCCGGTAAGCACTGATTTTGTCCCGGAATTCCCCGCTGCGTTCTCCCACCCACATGGCCAGCAACTCGGTCAATTTCCGCGACTGGGTGTACACAATGGTGCGCAGGCCTCTTTGCAAGGCCGCTTTCAGCAACTGGATCGTGGCCTGCACCGGACCATCGTGGGGATTGAGCATGACCACGTGGCGGCTGCCCCGGGGTGCACCGCTGCGGATGACGGCCTCGGCCTCCAAACCAGTCAGCTGGTGCACCAGTTCAACCGGGTTCGCCACGGTCGCCGAGCAGCAGATATAGATCGGGCGGGAGCCGTAAAAACTGCAGATGCGCTGCAAGCGGCGGAAGACCTGAGCCAGGTGTGAGCCGAGCAACCCCCGGTAGGTGTGCACTTCATCGATGACGACGAAATCCAGATTTTCAAACAGCTGCCGCCATTGCTGGTGGTACGGCAACAGGGCCAGGTGGACCATCTCCGGATTGGTGAGCAGGATATGGGGCGGGTTATTGCGGATCTTTTTTCTAAACCAGGCTGTCGTATCCCCGTCGTATATACCGGAGGCCAGTTGGCCGTCCGGCAAATGCCCGGCAAGGGATTCAAACGCCCTCTGCTGGTCCTGGGCCAGCGCTTTCAGGGGGGACAGGTAGAGGGTCCGGCTGTTCGGGTTGGTAAGGACCCGTTCCACGATTGGAAGCGTATAGACCAGGCTCTTGCCGCTGGCCGTCGGTATCGCCATGACCACGTGCCGCCCCTTGCGGATCAAGTCGATGGCCCGGGCCTGATGTGCGAAAAGTTGCGGTATGGAAAGGGCCTTCAGCAATTGTTCGATGGACTCCGGCCAGCCCAGATCAGGATTGCCGGTCACTGCGGCCCGGGCGCCCTTTTCGTGGTGGCAGACGACCTGGTCGCCAAATTGCCGCGACTTTTTAAGGGCCTCGACATATTCGGCCACATTCGGGGAGCGTTCCGGATCTTTTTTCGTGGGTTTCATTCGTAATTTACTTGATTTAATGGTTTTATGACATATTATAGGGCTGTCTTTACCATTCACCGCCAACATGCTAATACAACGAAATACCCGTTATTACAATCGCGGGAACTATAACTTGGTAGTTCTGCCGTAGAGAATTAGATCGTTTTTCAGGAAAACTCCATGATGATCGACCAGATCGTGATCCTTCTCGTCCTGCTGATGCTTTCCGGTTTTTTTTCGTCAGCAGAAACCGCCCTGTTCTCCATCAGCAAAACCAAAGCCCGGCATATTGCCAAGAAAAAAGACGGCACCAGTGCGCTTATCGAAAAAATGAAAGCCGATCCCCACCGCCTGTTGTCCACCATCCTGATCGGCAACAACGTGGTGAATGTGGGGGCCTCGGCCCTGGCCACCTCAATCGCCATCGGCCTGTTTCCCAACTACGCGGTCGGCGTCGCCACCGGTGTGATGACATTCCTGATCCTGGTTTTCGGCGAGGTATTTCCCAAGTCCGTGGCCACCCGCAACAACGTCCTCATCGCCCGCCTGACGATTTACCCGATCTACTGGCTCTCGATCCTGTTTCATCCGGTGATCATTTTCATGAATTTCATTCCGCGCCTCACCGGTCGGATCAAGAAGACCCCGGCGGCCACGGAAGAGGAATTGATGACCTTTGTGGAAGTGGTCGAAGAAGAAGGCGGCATTGAAGAAGAGGAAAGGGAGTTTATCAGCGCCATATTTGAGTTCGACGACACCAATGCCTCCGAGATCATGACCCCCCGGGCAGACATGTTTGTCGTTGAAGCCGCAGAGGCATTGAATCTGGGAAAGACTATCAACTCCGGGTTTACCCGCATACCGGTAACGGATGGCGAGCTTGACAATATCATCGGTATCATCAACATCAAGGATCTGTTCCTGCACCAGGTCAAATCAGCTGAGAAGCTGGACATCCGGGAAATTATGACGCCGCCCTATTTCGTGCCGGAGAACAAGAAGCTGGATAAACTCTTTCAGCAGTTCAAGAAAAGACGCCAGCACATGGCCATCATCGTGGATGAGCATGGGGGCGTTTCCGGCCTGATCACCCTGGAAGACACGCTCGAAGAACTCGTGGGTGAGATCAGTGATGAGACCGATAAGATCGAGCCCTTGATCATCCGCGACGGGACCCATGCGTGGCGGGTCCTGGGAAAAACCGAGATCGATGATGTCAATGAACGCATTCCAATCGGCATCCCGGATGTGCGGGACTATGACACCTTCTCAGGCTACGTCTTGCACAATATCGGCCGCATTCCCAAGGAAAAAGAGAGTTTCAGCCTCGACGGTTTCACCATCACCGTGTCTCAGAAGGACGGCAACCGTATCCGCGAATACCACGTGAAAAAAGACCAGGCGGGCTCATGAAAACACGCGGCACCGCTCCTTGTAGAATACGGCTGCTGAACGTTTTGCTTTTATGCGCGCTCCTGCTGGCACTGGCAGTTCCCCTGCGAGCTTCTGAAACGGTGGTCCGGGTCGGCGATTTTTCGAAACTGGCGCCCGGCGACCCCCTCCCTGCTTTATGGAAGCCCCTGACCTTCAAGAAAATTGAAAAGCACACCCGCTACCGGTTGGTGGCCGACAGCGGCCAGACCGTATTAACCGCCCAGAGCCGGGAGTCCGCCTCGGGCCTGGTTCGCAAGTTCTCCATAGATCTAAACAAGTTTCCCTATATCAACTGGCGCTGGAAAGTGGCCCGTATCAACCCGAAAGGCGACGTATCCCGTAAGGATGGGGATGATTACCCGGCCAGGATTTACATAACCTTTGCCTATGATCCGGACCAGGTTGGTTTTCTGGAACGGGCCAAGTTTGAGACCGCCCGCCTTGTTTATGGCAAAACACCGCCGATGGCGGTTCTCAACTATATCTGGGCCAATCGCGCGCCACCGGGTTTATTTGTCCCCAATGCCTATACAGAACGGGCGATCATGGTTGCCGTGCAATCCGGTCCTGGCGGGGCCGGGCGCTGGGTAACAGAAAAGCGCAATGTCTATGCGGATTATAAAAAAGCGTTCGGAAAAACGCCGACGGCCATCACCGGCGTGGCTATCATGACCGACACGGACAATACCGGGGAAACCGCCGAGGCCTGGTATGGGGATATATTTTTCTCGACGGAGTGATTTGCAATTCTTGACTCTTTTTGCTCTTAATCCGCTCAGGAAACGCGCTTTGATGTGCAGAGCAAGATGAAGAGCACGTATAGCGGTTAGCCTATTTCTTCACCCGCTCCACATACTCACCGGTACGGGTGTCTATTTTGAGTATCTCGCCTTCTTCTATAAAGGGCGGCACCTGGAGTTGATAGCCGGTCTCCAGGGTAGCCGGCTTTGAATCGCCGGAGGCCGTATCGCCCTTGATCCAGGGTTCGGCCTTGACCACTTTAAGTTCCATAAATATCGGCAGGGTGACACCGATGGGTCGCCCATCAAATAAGAGCACATCGCACTCTGTATTTTCCTTGAGCAGGTCCTTGGTATCACCCAACTGATCGGCGGTCATGAATTCCTGCTCATAGTTGCTCGAGTTCATGAAGCAGTAGGCTTCGCCATCGAAGTACAGGTACTCCATTTTTACTCCTTCCAGGTCGGCCTTATTCATCTTCTCGCCCGATCGGTACGTCTTGTCGAACTGAGCCCCGGTCAACATATTCTTCAGACGGCATTTATACAGTGCCTGCCCCTTGCCGGGCTTTACAAAATCGAACTGGACAACCACATAGGGTTCGCCGTCAATCTCTATCTTTAGCCCTTTTTTGAGGTCGCTGCTCTCATACATGAATCAGATTCTCCTTTTTTCCGCCTGATATAGCGCTTGCGGTCTTGTTTCCTGATTACCCGGCAACTTGCCAGGCCCGGCGGGCCTGTTCCACGAATTGGCCGACCCGCTGCAAATCCTTTTTAAAGCGCACCGGCTTACCGTTCGCTGCGATGGCATTTGTAAGGGTGCAGCTATCAACGCCGGCCGATCCGACCGCTAAAATGCCGGCATATACATTTTCCGGCGATAGCCCCCCGGCAAGTATCACGGGAATGCGACTTTGCTGTACAAGCTGCGCGGCCATAGGCCAGTCGCAGGTTTCACCGGTAATCCCCACAAACCCGGTTACCGGCTGCGGTTCGCTGGCGACCAGCAGGGTATCAGTCAGGAACAGATCGCTGACCGGCTCGAACAGATCGGCCAGTTCCAGGGTCGGAACCTGACGCTCACGGCCGGTTGGTGCGATGGGTATGGAGCGCATGATCCGAACCGCCGGAAACCGGGTACGAATCCCCTTCTGCAGCTCTACCAAAGCCATACAGCCGTTGGCTGCATGCTCGTCACTGGTGAGATGTTCACACAGGTGCACGATGTCGGGCCGGTAGTGGTCGATCACCTTGTACACCAGATCCGGTTTGCTGAAAAGCGGAATTAGACTGCTCAACGCCCCCAGTTCTCGAACGACCCTTCTTGTATCAGATATCTCGGCGACTTTCCAATTTTCCGGCGTGACCAGAACCGTGCCGACGTGATCGACGCCCAACCCAATGACGGCCTTGGCTTCCGCCGGGGTTTGAATTTCATATATCTGGGTGATCATGGGTGTCATGCGGAGATGCCGAACAAGGGGTAACGCCGCGATTATATTGCAATGGTGTCGTATTTCCCCGGTATTTATAAGTTGACTTTTTGCCCGGTCTCTACCATATTCGGGTTGATTTCGCAAACCGTTTGCTTTATTTTCACAACCGTTTCGATCGGTTAACGATATTTTGGGGATGTTGCCGGAGCCACACACCATTCACCATTGCCGAGGGGTGTACATGATTCTGATTATCGATTTCGGTTCGCAGTTCAATCAGTTGATCGCGAGAAGGGTCCGCGAGTGCAAGGTCTATTGCCAAATCGTTCCGCCCACCATCAAATTGGCAGAAATTCGTAAACTCAACCCGGAGGGCATCATCCTATCCGGCGGACCGGCCAGCATCTATGAGAAAAAGAGCCCCAAGGTCCACAAAGGTATTTTCAAACTGGGCATACCCATCCTCGGCATTTGCTACGGGATGCAGTTCATGGTGGCCGCCCTGGGCGGCAAGGTCCAGAAATCCAGAAAGCGGGAGTACGGGTTTGCTGAATTAAAAGTGAAATCCGCCGGCCAACTGTTCAAAACCGTAGGTCGCAGGACCCAGTGCTGGATGAGCCATGGAGATTCCATCACCAAGCCGCCGGCCGGCTTCAAAATTACCGGCTACACCGCCAACACGCCTATCGCCGCGGCCATGGACCTGAAAAACAAGTTCTACGGACTCCAGTTTCACCCGGAGGTGGAGCATACTCCCAAAGGCAAAGACATGCTCCGCAGCTTTCTGTTTGATGTATGCAAGTGCTCAAAATCATGGACAATGAAGTCTTTTTCCCAGGAGTGCATCACTGAAATCCAAGCGCAGGTCGGACGCAAAAAGGTGATTCTGGGGCTCAGCGGCGGGGTGGATTCCTCCGTGGCGGCCGTCTTGATCCACAAGGCCATTGGCAGGCACCTGACCTGTATCTTCGTGGACAATGGTCTGCTGCGCAAAGATGAGGCCCTGCAGCTTAAAAAGACCCTAAAAGAGAACCTGAACATCAATATCCGGTTTGTCAGCGCCAAACGCAAGTTTCTCTCGGCTTTGGCCGGTGTCACCGATCCGGAAAAGAAACGCAAAATCATCGGCAAAATATTCATGGATGTGTTCGAGGCCGAGGCCCGCAAGATCAAGGGCGCTGAATTCCTGGCCCAGGGCACCTTGTATCCGGATGTCATCGAATCCCAATCCGCTTTCGGGGGCCCCACTGCCGTGATCAAGTCGCATCACAATGTCGGCGGACTGCCCCGGAAAATGAAACTGAAACTGGTGGAACCGCTGAAATACCTGTTCAAGGACGAGGTGCGGCAACTGGGCAAAGCATTGGGCTTGAGTGACCAGATGGTCTGGCGGCAGCCCTTCCCCGGTCCCGGGCTGACCATCCGCATTATCGGATCCGTGCAAAGCCGGCGCCTGGCCATACTCCGGGAAGTCGATGCCATTCTCCTGGAAGAAATCCGATCCGCCGGTTACTACCGCAGGCTCTGGCAATCCTTTGCCGTGCTGCTGCCGCTTAAGAGTGTTGGTATCATGGGGGACCATCGCACCTACGAGAATATCGTGGCTGTCAGGGCCGTCACCAGCAAGGACGCCATGACAGCCGATTGGGCCAAGCTGCCGCACAAATTGCTGGGCCGGATCTCCAACCGGATCATCAACGAAGTAAAAGGGGTGAACCGGGTCGTATACGATATCAGTTCGAAGCCGCCGAGCACCATAGAGTGGGAGTAACTGCCTGTTATGCCGAAAAAAAAACAGTCTCAGTTCAAGATGGGCATGGACAACGGGGGCACGGATTCCCTGTACGCCGAAGAGCGCAACGATCTCAAGCTGGAAAAGCTAACTCAGAAGGTCACCATTATCTCGATCCTGATCCCGGTACTGATCGGGGTCATCCTGGTCATTTCCTACCTGGACATCAAATCCCGGGTGACCACGGTCCAGGATACCGGTGAACCCGGGGTCCAGAGCCTGTCCCAGAACCTGGAGTCGCGCTTTTCCTCCCTGTCCGTAAAATTTGCCCAACTGGAAGCATCGTTTAACCGAGAGATCAGCAAAGCCGCCAAGACCCAGCAGAAACTCCAAAAAAAGCTGATAGAAGCGGAAAAGTCCATCCGCTGGCTCAACAAGATTAAAGCTGGCAAAAAGACGTTTGAACAAAAAAACGCGGACCTGGAAACCGGTTTGGAGGCCATTAGAGCCGACCTGCAGATCCTCGATTCCAACTTAAGCTCCCTGGACCAATCGGTGAAAAATGAGCTGATCGACCTGGTGGCTCTGGTGGAAAAGTCCAGCACGGCCATGCTGGCGCTGCAGGCCCAGGTGGCTGAAAAGATGGATCGGGCGGAAACTGAAAAAGCCATCGACGCCCAAAAACAGGATCTGGTGGCCAGCATCGAGAAGCTGGGTTTGCGGCTGGAAAAACAGATTGTCCTGAACCGCCAAAAGATTGCGGCAGTTAAAGAGAAAGTGTCCGGCCGGAAGGCAACCGGGGCGGCAAAGCCAGCCAAGCAGAAGACCCCCACTGCCAAATCGGCCCCCAAACCAAAAACAACTCCCCAACCGGCTGAAAAAACGGAAAAGCCCACGCCCCCGGCTCCCCAACCGGGTGAAATAGTGGAACAGGACCTCTAGACCTTACATTGGTGGGTTTGCTTCTCTACGAGGTTCCAGTTAAGGCATTTTGACATAGAAAGTACCATAATTCTAAATCGAAATCGGGATCGTTATCGGGATCGGATTTTCGGGTTTCGTCCTTTTCTCTCCCGGGCTGTCAATTGCCACTAGGGTAACAAACACAACGACCGATTTCGATTTCGATCCCGATAGCGATTTCGATAAAACCAATCAGTCTACGACCCCAGTGGTTGGAAATAGCTGGACCTTGGTATGTTCTGGTGGCAATTAAACCGCTCCAATAGATAACTTGAGTTTGATTGAGAACCACATTGGTGTATTTAATTTATGGATGGTATTCAGGTGGAGTCACCTGACAGGTACTGTTTTATCAATACACGATATTCGGATTTCGAGTTTACAATTCTACCCTGCCCGCATCAGTCTCTCTATCCTGGGAATGTCTTCAGGCAGATCGACCTCGGGAGAATCATACGGTGTCACCACAACTTTGATGCGGTAGCCATGCTCCAATACCCGGAGCTGTTCCAGCTTTTCCACTGCTTCAAGGGTGCCCTCTGCCAGGTTTCTGTATATTTCCAGAAACAGGCATGTATACGCGTAAAACCCGAGGTGTTTAAACGTATCGTGCCGGGTCTCCGGGTCGCGGGCCAGGGGAATGGCTGCCCGTGAAAAATACAGGGCATATCCCTGATTGTCGAAAGTGACTTTGACGTCCTTGGGGTCGGTGATTTCGCGGTTTCTTACGATTTTATATGCCAGCGTGCTCATGTCCAGCTTCGGCTCCTCGTAAAAAGGCGCCACAAGCTGATCCAGACAGCGCGGGTCCATGAGGGGTTGATCGCCCTGGACATTGATGACGATATCATCGGAATTCAGACCGATGATCTGGGCAGCCTCGGCAATCCGGTCGGTGCCGGATCGGTTTTGGTCCGAAGTCATGACCGCCCGCCCCCCGAACGCCTCAACTGCTGCGACGATGCGCTGATCATCGGTGGCAACCAGCACCGCATCCACGCGGGATGCCGCAAGCGATCGTTCGTACACATGCTGTATCATCGGTTTTCCGTGGATGGGATGCAACGGTTTGCCTTCAAAACGGGTACTGCCGTAGCGGGACGGAATAACGACAACGGTTTGCATGGTGTGTCCTTTCTCGTTTTGATGAACCTATTGACCGGGACCCTCTGGCCGGGCTATGAACAGATGAGTTGCCGTCAGCGCCATCCGCGGTTCGCGACCGCGGTAAAATCGGGCTGAACCCCGCTGCCAAGGAAACTGCCAAACATGAACATGGATACCCTTATAGAACTGCTCCAGAGCGTGTCCAACGGTGAGATAGACGTTGATAAGGCCGCCCACCGTTTGAAACACCTTGCCTACGAAGACATTGACTTTGCCCATATAGATCATCACCGCAGCCTTCGCAAGGGCTTTCCCGAGGTAATTTTCGGCGAGGGAAAAACAGCTGAACAGATCCAGGGCATCCTTGAGCGGATGATCGTCCATGAAAATACAGTGCTGGTGACACGGGTGGACCCGGAAAAGGCGGAGGCGATCTGCCAGACGCAGCCGGATGCCGTCTACCACCCTGACGCCCGGATTATCCTCTGTGAAAAGCAACCGACGGAGATAACCGGCAAAGGGACGATCCTGATTGTTTCCGCCGGCACCTCCGATATTCCCATAGCCCGGGAAGCCATGCTGACCGCCAAGGCCATGGGCAACCGGGTACAGACGGTCTTTGACATCGGGGTTGCCGGGATTCACCGCCTGATGGGGCACCGTGAACTGATCACGGACGCAACCGTCCTGATCGTGGTGGCCGGCATGGAAGGTGCCCTGCCGAGTGTCGTGGCCGGCATGACGGCCAGCCCGGTGATCGCCGTGCCCACCAGTATCGGTTACGGTGTCAGTTTGGGAGGGCTCACCGCGCTCTTCGGAATGCTCAGCTCCTGCAGTTCCAATGTGGCCGTGGTGAATATTGACAACGGATTCGGGGCCGGCTACATGGCTTCGGCAATAAACCACACTTGAAGGGTTGGAGGGGCCAAGGGTTCAAGCAAGGCCCCTACACCGGCCAAACCAAAGAAACAAACGCAAACATTTAATATAACATCGTTATTATTAAATATATAAACGTTCCTGTTTAACTTAAATCACGCCTATATTGAGCTAAAACCCTATAGTAGAAAGGGGCCTATCGCCACTCTAGCGTATGAATGAAATGCATTTGACCTTCCCCTGGGCCCCTTGAACCCTGTCTATTTTCTTTTATCCCATCCCCCCAGCAGATGCATGTGCAGATGAAAAATTACCTGGCCGCCGCCCCTTTCCACATTGAACAGCAGCTTGTATCCGGACTCGTTGACACCGGCCTGCCGGGCCATCTGCCGGGCGACATCGGTGATCTCCGCCACGATGTCACGGTCCGCAGCAGTCAGGTCGTTAATGCTGCGGATATGTTTTTTAGGTACAATGAGCCAGTGAACGGGTGCATGCGGGTTGATATCCTTGAAGACAACCAAAGTGTCATTTTCGAATTCAAACTCGGTGTCCATCTTTCCGGCGGCAATCTTGCAGAACAGGCAATCCTTATCCATGCAGCGCTCCTTTCTATTTGATTTTTATCGATTTCAAAGACTCTTATATACAATTTTCAGGTGTTTAGCAATAAAACCCTTGCTTATCAAAAGATGCTCATCTATAGAGTGTGACCAGCTGGTCATACAATGGAGGCGCTGCTTTCTGCGGTTGTCTTCGGATGGGAAAACCATATGCGGAACCACACAAAAGAGACAACCCCTGCAGCCGAAAACGGGCGGTTGCCGGCCAATTATCCGCGGGTTGCCGATGCGACCCTGCAGGTGGTGCGCGAAAAAGTTCTCGCCGGTGAGCGGCTCAATCAGGCCGACGGATTGTCGCTTTTTAAAACCCCGGACCTCGTAGGCCTTGGTCAATTGGCTGATTATGTAAGAAAAAAACGCCATCAGGATAAAGCGTACTACATTTACAATCAGCACCTCAACTATACCAATGTTTGCCGGAATAGGTGCCGTTTTTGTGCTTTTGCCCGGGATGAGCACCAGGATGGCAGTTTTGCCCTTTCCCTGGAACAGATCGAAGCAAACCTGCTCGAACGGATAGACGAGCCCATCAAGGAACTGCATATCGTGGGGGGCCTGAATCCCGATCTGGATTTTGCCTACTTTATCGAGCTGCTCCGACTGGTGAAAAAAATCCGGCCCGCGGCCACCATCAAGGCTTTCACACCCGTGGAAATCGACTACCTGCACAGGATTACCGGGTATTCCATTCAAGAAGTAATTGCGCAACTGAAGGCGGCCGGACTGGCGATGATGCCCGGGGGCGGCGCCGAAGTGATGAGTGACCGCATCCAGGCCGCCCTCTTCCCGGAGAAGATCGGTGCCGCCCGGTGGCTGGAGATCATGGAAGCCGTGCACCAGGCCGGCATTTCATCCAACGCTACCGTGCTTTACGGTCATATTGAAACGGCCGCCGAGAAGGTCGACCACCTGCTGCAAATTCGTGAACTCCAGGACCGCACCGGCGGTTTTTCGGCCTTTATCCCCCTGGCGTTTCACTCGCAAAATACGCAACTGGCTGATCTGCCCGCTACCACGGCCTTTGATGATCTGAAAACCATCGCCGCCGCCCGCTTGCTGCTGGACAATTTTGACCACATCAAGGCCTATTGGGTCATGATTGGAGAATCCCTGGCTCAGGTAGCCCTCTCTTTCGGGGCCGACGATCTGGATGGCACCATCATTGAAGAGAAAATCACCCACATGGCCGGGGCCCGCAGTGCCAAAGGACTCAGCCGGCCGGCCATGCGGTCCCTGATCCGGGCGGCCGGGTTCCGACCAGTGGAGAGAGACAGTTTCTACAACCCCATAACCGCTAATTGCTAACGATGACCTCTCAACTGATAGAACTGACCCATAAAATTGAAGCAACCCGGAGAATTGACGGAGAAGAGGCGTTGTTCCTCCTCGAACAGGCTGACCTGCTGCACCTGGGCGCGTTGGCTGATGCCCGGCGCAGGCAACGCCATCCGGATGCCCGGGTGACCTATGTTGTGGACCGGAATATCAACTATACCAATATCTGCGTCTCGGGCTGCCGGTTTTGTGCGTTTTACCGCCAGCCGTCCCATACGGAGGCGTTTATCCTTTCCGAATCAGAACTACGCGACAAAATTGAAGAAACCATTGCCCTGGGCGGGACCCAGATTTTGCTCCAGGGCGGCATGCATCCCGACCTCGATCTGGATTATTATGTAAACCTGCTGACGTTCATCAAGGATAACTTCCCCGTCCATATTCATGGATTTTCTCCACCGGAGATCAGCTTTCTGGCGGAAAAGACGGGTAAATCACTCACCGAAATCCTGCAAACTTTGATTGCCGCCGGACTTGACTCCATCCCCGGCGGCGGGGCCGAAATCCTGGTGGACGACATCCGCACGCAAATTTCGCCCGGCAAGTGTCTGACCGACCGCTGGCTGGAGGTGATGCGGGCGGGTCATCAACTGGGTCTGCGCACATCGGCCACCATGATGTTTGGACATATCGAGGAACGCCGCCATATTGTCGAACACCTGTTGCGGATCCGGGAGTTGCAAGATGAGACCGGGGGCTTTACCGCGTTTATCCCCTGGACCTTTCAACCGGACAACACCTGTATAGACCTGGAGAAGGCCACGGCAGCTGAATACTTGCGGGTATTGGCATTATCACGTCTTGTTCTTGATAATATTGATAATATACAGGCATCCTGGGTCACCCAGGGGGCCAAAATCGCCCAGGTGGCCCTGGCCTTCGGAGCCAACGATCTGGGCAGCACCATGATCGAGGAAAATGTGGTCGCCGCCGCCGGGGTACGCTTTCGGCTGCCGCTGGCCGAAATGAAACGCCTGATCGAAACGGCCGGCTATGAGGCCTGCCAGCGGGACTGCCACTACAACCTGATCCCCGCGGAAAAGTAAAAATGGCCAGCACCTCCACTGGATACGATACGGGCCTCCACCGGGCCGGTTGGATCATGCAGGATCCACGGACGATTATTGCCAACGGCTATGTACGGGTCGTATCCGGTCAAATCCGAGAAATCGGCCAATGGCGTCAGAAAGCGCCCCCGACCGGTCAAGAAGCGGTTTTTGACCATGGTCCGGGCGTCCTGATGCCCGCCCTGGTCAACGCCCATACCCATTTGGAATTGAGCGGCTTCAAGGGACGGTTAGACTGTGACCAGGGATTCGGTTCCTGGGTTCAGACGCTGCTCCAATTGCGTGCCAAGAGCACCGTGTCCGATCTCGCCGCCGCCGCTGAACGGGGCCTGCAGGAGATCGTGTCAACGGGAACCGGAACCGTGTGTGAAATTTCGAGTTTGGGCCTCACGGACCAGCTTCTGCGCGGGTCCGGTCTGTCCGGTCTATGGGCACGAGAAATCCTCGGCAACCTGCAGAACACACCGGAGGCTACCCTGCCGAACTGGCCCGGGCATGTAAAACCGGCATTGGCCGGTCACGCGCCGCATTCGACCGACCCGGCGTTGCTGGCCGAACTCAAACAGGTAGATGAAACGTACCAACGCCCCTTTTCCATACACCTTTCCGAATCCGACGCGGAGATGGAGTTCATCAACAGCGGCGGCGGTGCTTGGGCAGGTTTTCTCACGGAACGGGGCATTGACTTTTCAAACTGGGGACTGCCGGCCCGCAGCCCGGTTGCGTATCTGGAAAAGTTGGGGGTATTGAACGAACGCACCCTGGCTGTGCACGTGCTGCTGGCCGATGATCGGGATCTGGATGTTCTGCAACGGCGCCGCGTCCCGGTCTGTGTCTGTCCCCGCAGCAACCAGGCCCTGCACAGCCGCCTGCCGGACATCCCGGCCATGCTGGCGCGCCGGATGTCGGTATGTATAGGGACTGACAGCCTGGCCAGTACCCCCAGTCTGGATCTATTCGACGAGATGGCGTTCATCGCCCGGCAGTACCCGTCTCTTGATCCCGCCCGGATCCTGGCGATGGCAACCGCCAACGGGGCGGCTGCCCTGATGCAGCCGGCCTGCGGAAAGATTGAACGGGGATTCTCCGCCCGGATGATCTATGTGCCGGCTACCGGGAGCACCCCCCAAAAACTTATGGAAATGATCGTCAATCGGGATTTTAGCCAACCGTGCCAGCCTCTTTTCGCGGGTGCTGAAACGCAAACAGGTGAACAAGATGCAGGACAAGCCACTCAAACGGGATGAACCGGTTCGAATCGGTCGCATCAGTTATATGAATGTCGCTCCGATCTACTATGGACTGGACCGGCAGGCCGACACCCGGTGTTACCGGATCGTGGCCGCACCGCCGGCCACTCTCAATCGGAAAATGGCCACGGGCGAGCTTGATATCAGCCCGGTTTCCACAGCCGCTTATGCCGCTCACCAGGACGACTGGCTGATCCTGCCGAATTTGAGCATATCGTGTGACGGCCCGGTTATGAGTGTGGTTTTAGCCAGCCAATACAGCATCCGGGACCTGGAAGGCAAGTCGGTCGTGATCAGCGATGAATCAGCCTCGGCGGCAGCCCTGGTGCGCCTCATCTTCCGCGAACACAACGTGCAGCCGACCATCAGCTGCCGTCCCCTGGATGGGGATAAGGCCGTCGCGGATGCCGATGCCGTGCTGGTGATTGGAGATGCCGCCCTGAACGGGAAGTGGCAGAAAACCTACCGTTATGTGTGGGATCTGTGCGGCGCCTGGAAAAGCGCCACCGGACTACCGTTCGTCTTTGCTCTTTGGGCCGTCCGCAGGGATTATGCCCGCCTGCATGCTGATCGGGTAGCGCGTACGCTCCAGATTTTGAATCAATCCAGGCGAAAAGGATGCGCAAACCTGCCGGCTATCACGGCCACCTTGAAAAAACGCTGCGATTTGAAGATTGATATACTAGAAAGATATTTCAAAGGGTTGCAGTATGACCTGGATTCGGTGAAACTCAGGGGTCTGGAAGCATTCTATGCCAAGTTGTATCGCTACGGCCTCATTGCCGCACCGGTTGTTACCCGTTTCATTGAAGCCGGTGGCCTTGGCGCGACCGGTGGCGACTCCGGAGAGTCGGCCCGCCCGCCTGTATCCCTGGAAATCAATTAGTGCCCATCCATAAATGGCATCTTTTGGCCCAGAGCGGCGTTTTCGCTATTTTGAATCCCTCGGGATAGCCCGCTATGCTTGCGGTTTCAAAATCACTCAAGCCTTGCTCTGAACCAAAATCTACCATTTCTGGATGGACACCAATAAGCACCCCCTCCGGTGGCAAGCAATCATGCCAAGCACCGGCGTTACCCGGCCAAACGACTTTCGAATACGGCCCTATTTGTTGCCAGCATCCGCCCGGCCATGAGATCGTCCATGGCCCGGGTGTAGTCTGCCAAACGAACACCGGGAACCAGCTCACTTTTTGCAATCACCGCCAACAGGGCGATGTTCTGCATCCGGGCGTCCGGCAGTTCCGGGTCGTACACCGGGATGGCCTTGATGTCCCGCGCTTGCGCCGTCGCTTGTAACATCTCCACGCTGACTTCCGGATCCCGGCCTAACCGAACGTCAAGGGGCTGCCAGACAGCATTGTAGTAAATCAAGGTGCCGCGATCCTTCAGGGCAATATTCATGGCACGCAAGGCTTCGTGCCTTTCGAGGGCCACCACCAGATCCGCACGCCTTTCCGCTATCAGCGGGGCGTGGGCGTCCCGACCCATTCTGATCTGCGATTTGACGATGCCGCCCCGTTGGGCCAGTCCATGGGTGTCGACCCCCTTTACCGGCAGACCGGCGTGATCACCTGCCCGGAGAATGATTTCGCTCAACAGGCCGATACCCTGTCCGCCCACACCGGCAAGGTAAATATTGAATGCGTCCATGTAGTTTTTATCCCCGCGGTTCGATTGGTTTCGGTGATGTGATCGCCTTGGCCGGGCAGGTCTGCAGGCAGGACCCGTCCCCGATGCAGAGGTCATGATTGATGGTAACCCGCCCTTCACTGTCCCGGGTAAAAGTGGGACAGGCAAAGACCTCCACACACTCGTGGACCCGCTGGCAGGTATCCTGGTCCACGGCTACAGCCCGCTGCTGATAGGCCGGCTTTTTCTTCTGCTGCCGCATGAATTTGAGCATACAGGGATGGCGGGCGATGACCACACTGAAACCGCCGTCGTTCACCGCTGTTTCAACCAGTTCTTGCAGGCGGGCTTGCTGGTAAGTGTCAATTTCATATATATTGGGCACCCCCAGGCCTTCCAGCACCTGTCGCAGGGGGATTTTTTCAACGGTCTCATTAAAGTTCCGACCGGATGCGGCGTGATCCTGATGCCCGGTCATGGCGGTCGTCCCGTTTTCCATCAGCAGCATGGTGATGTTGTGGTTGTTGAAGAGGGCGTTGATGATTCCGGGCAGGCCGGCATGAAAAAAGGTGGAATCTCCCATGAATACGACGACTTTGCGGGAATCGTTAAACAGGGACAGCCCGGAACCCATCCCCGTGGAGGCCCCCATGCACATAAGCAGTTCACCCATTTCGTACGGTTCCTGGAACCCCAGGGTATGACAGCCAATGTCGGCCACGGTGATATCTGTCGCTGCCAGGGCCTGCTTGATGGCATGGAACGCGCTGCGATGTCCGCACCCCGGACACATCTGGGCCGGCCGCAAGGGTGCCGGTGGGGGTTCTTGGGTCCGTCCCATGCGCTCCGGCACCAAGTCAGTCCAGGTATCCTGTAGCAACGTGTATACCTTATCGGGTGTATATTCATCGAGCCAGTCGTCGAGGGCAACCTTGCCGGTAATTTTGACCGGAATGCCCTCATCGAAGGCCAGCGCTTTTATCTCATTTTCAAGGGTGTTGTCCAGCTCTTCCAATATCCTGATTTCTTTGTGATTATACAAAAATTTCCGAATCATGGCGCGCGCGGCCGGGTACACCATCCCCAACTTCAATATATCCGGTTTCGCGGTGGCCGCGTTCAGTACGTCCAGCAGGGACAGAAACGGCAGCCCGGAGGTGATGATACCCCGGTCACGGTTGCCGTGATCCACCACCCGGTTGACACCGGCTGACACACCCCACTGCTCAGCCTTGTCCAGGTTCATCAGGGCCCTGGTTTTCATGGGAAACACCAGTGCGGCAATGGGGATATAGGGGCCGTTTTTCCTGTCAAACCGGGGCGTGTTGTCCGGCTGAATCGGGTCACGGGCAGGAAATGCGATTTTTTCCTTGGCGTGGCAGATATGGGTGGTCATTCTCAGGATAACGGGCATGTTCAACCGGCGGGACAATTCCGCGGCTTTCAGATAAAAGGCATAGGCCTCGGCCGGTGAAGCCGGTTCCAGCATAGGCGTGTAGCTCATGCGGGCCAAATGCCGGTTGTCCTGTTCGTTCTGGGAAGAGTTGGCGCCGGGATCGTCGCCCAGGATTACCACCAGCCCGCCGATAATGTTCATCAGACTTAATTGGACAAAGGTGTCCGCGGCAACATTCAATCCCACGCTCTTAAAAAAGACGGTGGCCAGGTGGCCGTTGACCGCGGCACCATAGGCCACTTCCGTGGCCACCTTCTCGTTGGTGGAAAACTCGAAATAAAAAGGCCGCCGGTCTTCGGGAATAGACCCGATGGCCGTCGCAATTTCAGGCGTGGGCGAGCCCGGGTAGGAAGTTACAACCCGGGTGCCGGCTTCGACCATGGCCCGTACCAGGGCGGTATTGCCCATCATGATCTCTTCAAACGGCTCCTCCCTGAGAAGCATCTCGCCCATATCTTTCATGTGCAGTCCTTTTGCAGTATGGCGTCACACAGTTGCTCCAACGGTGTCAGTTTTTAGCTGGAGGGCCTACGAGAAGGTTTGCGGACGCAGATGGTGACGGTCCTCCTGGATTCAGGTCAGCTCCATATAAATTAAGACCTAATTGCACCGATTCAACAGTTCCCTATGGGGCTGGACGCCGGTCTGGTTTCATCTGGACCCGATACTTTTTCACATATCCGATCGGCTTGTAGCTGTGCTTGGCCCGCCGCAGGCCTTCATTGCCCAGATCCTGCTCACGATTGATGGTGTCATACTGTTCGGGCAGGATGGAGGCAAAGGCCTGGTTGACAAACTGCCAGACGCCCTTGTAACCACTGACGGCCTTTTCAAAATGGATGATAAAGCTCGTACCGCGGGCATTTTCTTCACCCAGCGAATAGGCCACCGGGCGATCCTCAACATAGTAGATGCCGCCGCACAGCTGCAATTCTTCGGCATGCACCAGGGCTTCCCGGGCGGCCGGGTAATCACCCGGGTCCTCACGCCCCTGCACCCATTCCTCCAGGATCTGCAAGGCGGCCGGGGGGTGGCTTTCCAGGAGGGGCTCGCCGGTATAGGTGTAGTTTTTCAAGAACGCCTTGATCAGGTTACGCTTTTTATGGAGTTTGCGCCCGGTCAGTTCCGCCAGGGCTTGACGTGAGTATAAATAGTCAAAATTATCCCTGTCCTCGGCGGTTGTGAAGCCCCGGGCGGCCATCTTTTCAGCCAGGACGGCGGGCACGCATTTCAACACACCGAAACTGCCGAAAAGTTGCGCCAGGAGCGCATCTTCCGGCAGGCCGAAAGGCAGCATGAAAAATGGGCTGTCCTGATCCCGGCCGGTAAACAGGAGCAACTCCCCGGGGAGCCGGGAAACCCGGTAATGATGGTCCTGCCGAAAAAGATACAGGTTAGCGAAGGTAAATTCGGACACACCGTCGGGCAGTTGCTGAAAACGCGGATGAAGTTCAGGTCGCAGATCAAGGCTCAATTCGACAGACTCGGGATAGACGGGAATCGGCATCAGGACATCTCCAGGGTTAACAGCGATTTATTTGGGCAACATGCTGTCCGGCATCAACACGGCCACCACTTGCCCCCGGGCGCATACCTGCCCTTGTGCGGTGACCTCGGCCGCTACGACGATTTTGCGCGGTTTGATCTCTTTTACGCTGCCACGGACTTCCAACGGGCCGTCAATGGGAGTGGGACGCAGGAAATCAACATGCAGGGAAGCCGTGACAAACCGCAATGGCGGAGAGGTTCCCATGGCCCGGCCCGCTGCGCGGTAAGCAGCTGCGGACGCCGTACCGGTTCCGTGGCAGTCGATAATCGAAGCCAGCAAGCCCCCGTAAACAAAACCGGGAACGGCAGTATGATATGCCTGGGGTGTGATGACGGCAACGCTCTCGTCGCCATCCCAGTAGCTTTTTAGTTGCAGGCCGTGTTCATTGAGACGTCCGCAACCATAACAATGGCTCAGCCCATCTGCATATGTATCTTGAAATGCTTGTTCGCTCATAAAGGGTCCTTTGACAGTTCATCTCCGGGATCAATGAATAGACAAATTCTCATGCAGTTGTAGCATGCGAACCGGTTGAGTCAATAATTCCATGGATGAAAAATTATGGGGGGTATGGTATAAGGCGTTATACCCTATCTGTAATTCAAAGACATCAACGCGATGCGGCAGCGGAGTACGGAATTGGCCTGGAAGCACACCCCGGATACAAATGATCACGACCTGCCCCTTTATAACAGCAGAATCCTGAAACTGTATATCGACTACCTCGAGAAAAAGCATCCCCTGGCCGACATAGAGGCGATCCTGGCCTTTGCGCGCGTTAGAAGATATGAGCTCGATGATCTCGGCCACTGGTTCAGTCAACGCCAGGTTGATCGCTTCCAGGAAAGCGTTGAACAGCAGGTGGCTGACCGTGATGTTGCCCGTAAAGCCGGCCGACATGCAGCCCTGTCGCAAACCGGCGGCCCCGCTCGTCAGTATGTCCTCAGCCTGGTGAATCCGACCACGGCCTACCTTTTGATGCCCCGCTTGTACCGCCTCTGGAGCAAAGGGGCCACGGTTGCGGCCCGCCGCCTGGGACGCAATCAGGTAGAGATCAAAACGCGGCCGGCTCCCGGGGTAGCGGAAAAATACTATCAATGTGCCAACCGGACCGGCACCTTGGAGGCGCTGGCGGCCCTGTTTACCGGCAAACTAGCGCATATTCAACATGACGAATGTTTTCACCGGGGCGGAGCCTGCTGCCGGTATGTCGTTTCCTGGATCCCCACCCCGGCCATGACCTGGAAACTCCTGCAGAACTTGATTCTGCCGGTCGGTGTCCTCGCAACGGCAATCGGATTTTACGCGCTGCCTTTCTACCAGGGGTTGCAGCTATTAACCCTTTCAGCAGCGGCCTGGCTGGCCGTTGGGTACTATACCGAAAAAATCAAGCGGGCAGACCTTGCCCGGCGCATCGATATCCAGGGCAATGCCGCCCAGGACCTGCTGGCGGAAATAGACGCCCACACCAACGATGCCTTGATCACCAAAGAAATCGGACAGGCCGCCACCGGGGTAACTGATGTCGATGAATTGTTGGCAGCCGTGGTCGGCATTCTCGAACAACATCTGAATTACGATCGCGGCATATTGATGCTGGCCGATGAAGAACAGGATCACCTGGAATTTCGGGCCGGGTTTGGACACAGTCGGGAAGATGAAGGTTACCTGGCCGGGCATCCTTTCGCCCTCAAGGGGGCCGGCCCTGAAGAATTTGCGGTAAAGGTGTTCAAGGAAAAACAGGCCTTTCTCACCAATAACCTGGCCGAAGTGAAAGCCCGGTTTCCGGAACATGCCCTGGCAGCCGCCGAGAAGCTGGGCGTCAACTCTTTTATATGTCTGCCGCTGATCTACAAGGATAAGGCCATTGGTATCCTTGCCGTGGAAAGCATTCACCAGCGGCGCCCCTACCGGACCCGGGACCTCAATTTCCTGCTGGGCATCACTTCCCAGATTGCAGCCAGCATCACCAATGTACGCACTCTGAAAAAACTGGCCGAAAATGAACTGCAATACCACACCTTGTTCGATACGGCCATCAGCAGCCTGTATGTCTTCGGTGATAACGGAAAATTGATCGATATCAATGCGTCGACCAAGGCCATGCATGGTTACACCCTGGCCGAAATGCAGACCCTTTCCAGCCGCGATCTCATCCATGCGGATTCCCTGGAAGATTTTGACTCCTTTTTTGACACCGTATCATCTGGTCGAACCTTCATTGGGGCGGGTAAATGTCTGCATAAGAACGGTTCCGTCATCGAAGTCGAATTTCACGGCCGCGCCTTTACCATCGGCGGTCAGCACCGGTTTTTGTTGAGTATCCGGGACATCACCGCCCGCAAAAAAGCTGAACGTGAAAAACAGGAAGTCCAGGAGAAACTCGCGCGGGCCAAAAAGATGGAAGCTCTCGGATTGTTGGCCGGCGGGGTGGCCCATGATCTGAACAACATCCTCTCGGGCCTGGTCAGCTATCCCGAACTGCTGTTGATGGACCTGCCGGAAGACAGCCCCTTGAGAAAGCCCATCGAAATCATCCTCTCATCGGGTGAACGGGCGGCGGCCGTCGTCGCTGACCTGGTGACCATCGCCCGCGGGGCGGCCAGCAGCCGGGAGGTCGTCAACATCAACTCCCTGGTCGAGGAATACCTGGTCTCCCCGGAGTATGCGACCTTGAAAACGATTTACCCACGCGTCCACCTGTATGCCCGGCTGGCTCCCGACCTGCCGAACACCAGCTGTTCGACGATCCACCTGAAAAAAGCCCTGACGAACCTGGTCATCAACGCTGCCGAAGCCATGGAAGACAGCGGTGAAATATGCATCGCCACCTCCAATCGCTACCTGGACAAGCCGTTGAAAGGATACGACGATATTCTTGTCGGTAAATGTGCGGTATTATCGGTTTCCGATCAGGGCGACGGTATAACCCCGGAGGAGATCGAACGCATTTTTGAACCTTTTTACTCGCGTAAGATTCTCGGCCGCGGCGGCACCGGTCTGGGCCTTACCATCGTTTGGAATACCTTGCAGGATCACCAGGGCTACATCGACGTGATCAGCAGTTCCGGGGGAACAAAATTTCATCTTTATTTCCCCGTTACCCGCAAACCTGTAGCGACGGGTCCCATCCCGCGCCGTCCAGTGGCGGACTACCGGGGCAATGGGGAAACGATCCTGGTGGTGGATGACGAGGAAAACCAGCGACTGATTGCCGGTGAACTTTTGAAAAAGCTTGGTTACACCGTAACCACCCGGCCGGATGGCGAGTCGGCCCTGCTGTATCTGCAAGCGCGCCAGGTGGATTTGCTGGTACTGGATATGATTATGGAGCCCGGCATGAATGGCCGGGAAACTTACGCCGCCGCACTTGAGATTCATCCCGGCCAGAAAGCCATCATTGCCAGTGGGTACTCGGAAACCGAGGAAGTGAAAGCCGCCCTACGACTGGGAGCCGGCCAGTTCATTAAAAAACCCTATACCCTGGAAACGATCGGGATGGCTGTTAAACAGGCTCTGGCTGCTGGTTAGCTGCCCAAGGCAATGACCGGCCTCCCTCCCCGGCTCCGGGGTCATTAGAAGGCAGGCAACCCGGTCAACAGTTCGCCGGTCCTTAAATAGTGGTTCATCGCCTTTTCCCAGGCCTGCATCGTGGTCGTGTAATTCTCGGCTGTAAAAGCCTCCAGAGCCTTATCTCCCGCCTCGCTCAGCGCTGTCTGGCTGTAGGTAATGGTGGCCTGGGACGCCTCTTCTGAGACCGCTGCCAGCACGATGTTTAGTTTTACAAAGGTTTTTCCCGGCGTGTGTTTGATCATTTCGACCAACCCATTGGCAAAGTCATATTCGGTCACATACCACGCTGCCTGCGCTTCACCATCCTCTGTGATGAATACACAGTCCCTTTCGACGACGCCCGACTCGGAATAGACCACCACCGGATTCCAGCCTTCGCACCACAGGGCTTCTTTTACCGGACAATACAGCGGAAAAATCTCTGCGGGCGTGCCCGCGAGGGTCTGGGTATAGGTAAGGGTAGCTCGCCGGGGTTTGACAATTTTCATATCTCTCTCCTTTGCTATGGTCATAAAACGGCGACAGTATGAACTGTGAAGCCGGTGTCGGGTCAAGACGGTTTTCTGCACCGGTTGGCAATTCAGAAAATAGTGGTTCAGGACCCCGCTGATCCCAATGTTTTTAGCAGGAACGTTAAAAGCGAAACTCCGAGGGCGATAATCGACATTGTCGTGGCCAGGCGGTACTTTTTATTTTCATCTTCCAGGGACGCCAGTACTGAGGCCAGCAGTGGAAAATGGAGGCAATGGTGATCCCCGCCCACTCTGAGGGCAAAAACCTCTACCCGCATTTTCGACTTCTCTTTGCCGGGCCTCTGGTCATCAACGGTGTATCCATAACGCTTGTTCAGGTGGTAATAGAGGCGCCCAAAGAGAATATCCGGTTCCATGGAGAGTTGCGCCGCCATTTTATCAAGATCGATGGGCATCCATATTTTGGAGGACCGGCGGTCCGGATCTTCTTCGTCGTAGGCGGCATATTGTTCGTAATAGCGGGCGTAGATGGCCTTTAAGATTGTCCGGTCGGTCGGTGGTTTTAGCATCTGACCTCCTGTTGACTCACGTGCGCTCACCGTTTTTAGGCGGGCGCAGGTAATCGGCTGTTATGGATTGGATATACTGCCAGTGCGTCTTACGCGCCGGCCGGGTCCTGTGAATCAAACAGCACTGTTCGCAAAGCAGTTCTTCCCGGAACCAGAATGCCTGGGCGGATTCGACCGCCAGTCCGCACCGTGAGCAGCAGCGCATTTCTACAACCATTGATCATCCTTTCCACAACCGTGGCAGTTGGCGTCTCACAGGCCGATGGTATTTTTGGGCAGCCGCCGCATTTCAGGGGCGACGAGGCTGCCCACATACAGGTAATCCCGCGTTTCCGCTGCCCCCGTCGTCTTGGGATACACTCCGGACGGATCCTGCAGGTCCAACAGGACCTGCCCCTGTTGGTCGAGAGCAATGATATGCCCGTAAGGAACCGCTTTGGGCCGTAAAAAGGCAGGCAGGCGTTGTATCATTTTCCGGACAAAGGGCTTGTCGGCCAGGTTGTCCAACAGGTCGTTCCGGGGTGCGATCAGTGCTACCCAATAGCGGCCGGCCATCCCGGTGGATAGGTTGTCCGGGAAACCAGGCAATGCTTCGACAAACGGTTCAGACTGACCCTGCCGCGGGCCGGTGAGCCAATAACGCAGCACCCGGTAACTGCCCGTCTCGGTGACCAGCACGGACGCCTGATCGTGGGCCACGGCGACACCATTGGCAAAATTCAGACCGGCCAGCAGGGTCCGAGCCCGTCCGTCGGCTGGATCGTACACCAACAGCCGCCCGTGTCCGCCGTGTTCCATAAGGTCCAACAGACTGGCTGCGTAGGTGCCCCCGCATTCCCGCGCACCATACTTGGTCGAAGCATCCGAAAAATAGATCAAACCGTTGGCGGCCACGTCAACATCATCTGCATATTTAATCGGAACGCCATCTGCCACGTTTGCCAGTTCCGTCACCTTGCCGTCGGTAGCAACCATCAGCAAACCCCGATAGGCATCGGCCACAACCAACCTGCCCCGGGCGTCAAAATCTATACCCAGAGGGCGGCCACCGGTATTGGCCCAGATTTCGGGATTGGAACCGTCGGCCCGCAGCCGTACGATGTGTCCCCCATGGGTCGCGGCATAAATCCGCCCCGTGCGGTCCAGGGCAATGTCTTCCGGACCATGGTGGTTGCCGATGGAAAGCGCCTGCAACCCGCTCAAGCGGGTGTTCTGTTCAAAGGCACCTGTATAGCCTGGATTGGACGGCGCCTGCCAGGCCACCGGCTCGATGGGTACCGGCCAAACCAGAAGATAAAGCGCGCCCAGGCAAATCAGGCCGGCACCGGCGAGAGCCGCATGTCTCAGCATAGAGAGCTTCTCCTGATTCATTGAGAGGATTTCAACCTGAAATAGTTGTTGATTAGGATTGCCTGTTTAAAAGACCACAGGCAATTGGTTTGACAATAGCACTAGCGGGCGACGAGTTCAACCAACTGCGCCGGTTCTTCCAACAAGTGGGTTGGGTTGTGGGCAACCAATTCCTGGCGGCTACCGTAACCCCACAACACACCGGCTGAGTCCAGCCCGTTGTGGTGGGCAGCCACAAGGTCCACATCCCGATCTCCGATCATTACCGAATTCTCAGGCAGGACGCCGGATTCACGCAACGCCTGCAATTGTTGCCATTTCCGAATTCCCACATCACCGCCGTCAACAAACTCAAAATAATCCCGGATGCGATGCAGTTGGAGGATGGCCTCGGCGAAATCAACTCGTTTGGACGTACACACCGCCAGACGAATGCCTTTCCGGGTGAGCAATTCCAGGACCGCCGCAATCCCCGGGTACAGGGTGTTGGCCGCGTATCCCCGGCGTGCGTAGTCTTCTCGGTATTTTGAAATCAGGGCCGCTAACCGGTCGGCATCCTCAAGGCCGGTAATCTGGCGAAACGCATCATCGAGCGGGGGGCCGATAAACACCTCCACGGCATCCGGAGACAAAGCCGGATACCCACCCGCTGCCAGGGCATAATTCGTTGCCTGCACGATCCCTTTTTTGGGATCACTTAGCGTGCCATCCAGGTTAAAAATCAATAATTCATACGGCATACGGCATTCCGCCCATGGTCTGGTCAATTCAGCTGAGTCTTCATCTATCGATATGCTATAAACCGATATTCGAGAAAAAGTCCATATATTAAAGAATTTAGGCGCACGTCCGGATATCAGCTAAAAAATCTATTGGCGCAAAAAGTGACCATTGGTCACTTAGTAACCAGCGGTCACGTGGAGGAGAATGATGGGTATCGCCGAAAGACGTGTCAAGGATAAGGAGCGCAGGCGCCAGGCCATCTTGAAGGCGGCCAAAGGCCTCTTTTTCAAGCAGGGCTTTGCGGCTACGACCATGACCCAGATTGCGGCCGCGGCGGAACTGGGTAAAGGGACCTTGTACCTGTATTTTCAAAACAAGGAAGAGCTCTATATTTCCCTCCTGGTAGAAGGTATGCAGCTGTTAAACGATATCTTCGAGCGTACCGTGGCAGGCTTGAACGGCTGGGAAGAAAAATTCACCGCCCTGGGATGGGCCTACTATCAATATTCACTGGACTACAGCGAGTTTTTTCAAATCAGCTTTCAATTTCAACACGGTGAACTGACCGCCAGCATTTCGGACGACCTGTATGATCACTGTTTCAAGAGGGGCTCAAGAGCCTCGGTACGCTGGCAGGTATTTTAGAGGAAGGCATGGCCGCCGGTGACATTGAAACACGCGATCCCATGGAGTTGACGGTCGTCTTGTGGGGCTCCCTGACGGGCCTCATCTTGCTGCATATGGCCAAAGATCATCGCAAATTCATGCCGGTTCCCCTTAAAACACTGGTTGCCGACCTGCTGGAATTGAATCTAAACGCATTAAAGCAAAGCGGGTCGGCGCTATGAATCAGAAACAGCGGCAGCGCATCGAAACTCTTTTTGCCGCCATGGCCCGGCAGTTCTACCGCCACCGCTGCAAAACCCTGCTGACGACTTTCCTTTTAATCGGTACGCTGGCGGCCTTTATTCCCCGGACGGAGATCGACACCTCCGCCCCGGCCCTCTTGCGCGATAACGATCCGGCGCGGATTGCCTACAATGATTTTAGAAACCAGTTCGACGAAAATGACCTGATCGTGATCGCCATCACCCCGCCCTTGGTTTTCCAGATTGGCTTTTTAAAGCGTTTGCGTTCATTCCACCATGACCTGGAACAGGAAGTCCCGTATATCAAACGCATCACCAGCCTGATCAATGTGCGCGATACATATGGCCGCGACGATGAACTCGTTGTCGGTGAACTCATGGAAACCTGGCCCCGGACGCCTGAAGATGTTGCCCATATAAAACAGCGTGCTTTGCGCAACCCTTTCTATACCAACAGCCTGCTGTCCGCTGACGGTCGGGTCACGACGATCATACTCGAAACAGAAGCCACGCTCAGCGAAACAGGTGACGTGGACCTGCTGGCGGGCTTTGATGATCACAGCCGGCCGGCAGCGGCCGACCGCGGAGGACCGGCACCCGACAAGATTGCGCCGCGCTATTTCAGTGAAAAGGAAAATCGCGAGGTGGTCACGGCCATCGAACAGGTCATGCAGCGCTACCAGCACCCGAACTTCCGCCTTTCCTCTGCCGGCGAACCCATCGTGATGGATGTATACAACCGGGCCATGGAACGCGACATCGTGATGGTCATCGCCCTTTCCCTGTTGACGATCGCCGTGTTTCTGGCCCTGCTCTTTCGCCGGGTGTCAGGGGTGCTGCTGCCCGAGATGGTCATTATATCCGGGCTGCTCACCACGGCCGGCCTGCTGGCGCTTTTCAAGGTCTCCATCAAGCTCACCACCATTGTCCTGCCGGGGTTTCTGCTGGCAGTGAGTGTCGGCTATGCCGTTCATATCCTGTCTATTTTCTATGTCCGGTACCAAAACGGCCAGAACAAGGAGGATGCCATTGCCTATGCCGTGGGCCATTCAGGACTGGCCGTCGTCCTCACCGCAGTAACAACGGCCGCCAGTCTGTTCTCTTTTGCATTTGCCGAGTTGACCGCCATTGCCGATCTGGGTTTTTTCGGCGCGACCGGGGTATTGCTTGCCATGGTGTACACCTTTATCATGCTGCCGGCCAGTATCGCCCTGATTCCGATCCGCCGGAAAGCCACCGATCGGGAAGCCAAGAAGGCGGTCGTTATGGACCGGATCCTGTTATCGTTTTCCAATGTGGCCACCCGGCATCCACGCAAAATTGTGTCCGGGACCCTGCTCCTTTTTGCGATTGCGATCTATTACACCTGCCAGGTGTCCTACTCGCACAATGTCCTCAACTGGATTGCCGACCATGAGCCGGTCAAGCGGGATGTGCCTTATATCGACCGGCAGTTGAAAGGCACCGTGATACTGGAAATTCTGCTGGACACCAGAGAGGACAATGGGGTCCAGGACCCGGAATTCTTAGATGGCCTGGAAAAACTCACCCGGGAGCTGCAGCAGTACGCCACGGCCCATCTCTACGTCGGCAAGGTGTTTTCGATCAACGATATCATCAAGGAAACCCACCGATCCCTGCACGCCAACGATCCCGGATTTTACCGTCTGCCCGCCGACCGCGGCACCATTGCCCAGGAACTGCTGTTGTTTGAAAACAGCGGTTCTGAAGACCTGGAACGCCTGGTCGACCGCAACTATCGCCTGGTGCGGGTGAGCGTGAAGGTCCCCTGGAGTGACGCCATGCATTTACGGGAACTGGTGGCTTTCGTACAATCAAAGGCCCACACCGACCTGCCCGGTGTCAAAACAGTGACCGTTACCGGCATTCCGGCCATCTTGTCCCGTTCCATCCCGGCCTCTTTACACAGCATGGCCAAGAGCTATCTAATCGCCTTCGTGGTCATCACTTTTTTGATGATCTATCACGTGGGCAACGTCAAGATCGGCCTGCTCAGCATGATTTCCAACCTGCTACCGATCTTCATGACCATTGGTCTGATGGGCTTTTTCGAGATCAAGATCGACATGAGTACGATCATGATCGGCAGCATTGCCATCGGTATAGTCGTCGATGACACCCTGCATTTCATGTACAATTTTCGCAAGTACTACGAAGACAGCGGCGATGCGGCCTTCGCCATTCGTAAAACCATGCTGGGCACCGGCCGGGCCCTGCTGCTCACCTCGCTGATTCTCAGCTCGGGGTTTTTCATATTGATGACCGCTTCTCTTTCGCTGTTGATCGTTTTCGGCTTTCTCACCGGGCTGACCATCATCTTTGCCCTGCTGGCCGATTTCTTCGTCAACCCGGCGTTGATGGTCCTGGTGACCGGCCAGGCAACCGGTGTAGCGCAGCCGTCCGGAGAAGACGTACGCGCCCTGCCACAACCAGGTGCTAACAGGAGTGTTTTATGAGACACCTTCGTCAAACCAGAATGTTCAATACGCTGCTCGGTATGCTGGTATGCGGCCTGCCGGGCCTGTTTGTCTGCAATCCGGCCACCGTCCGGGCTGAAGATCCCGAAGCGCGGGCCATCATGGAAAAAGTGGATGATCGTGATGACGGCGACAACCGTGCGGCCGACATGCAGATGCTGTTGATCGATAAAAAAGGCCGTCAACGCCTGCGCCAGATTCGGACTTTCAGCAAGGACAAAGGCGCCGATGTCCTGTCGTTGATGTTCTTTCTGCATCCGGCGGATGTGAAAGATACCGCCTTTTTAACCTATGACTACGATGATTCCACGAAAGATGACGACCAGTGGCTCTATCTGCCGGCCCTCCAGAAGACCAAACGCATCGCCACCAGCGACAAGAGCGGCAGTTTCATGGGCTCCGACCTGAATTATGCGGATATGACCACGCTGGACCTCGAGGATTACGATTTCAGTTTCTACGCCAAGGGTCGGGAAAAAATGGTCAATGGTCACAAGACATGGGTCATCTGGGCGCTCCCACGCTCTGCCAAGGTGGTCAAGGAGACCGGGTACGATAAAGCCCTGCTCTTCGTCCGCCAGGACAATCACTTCGTGGTGCGGATTCTAGCATGGGTTTCCGGCGGCCGGCAGCTCAAACACTTCGATGTTAAAAAACTGGACAAAATCGACGGCATCTGGGTGTCCACGGAGCTGCATGTAACCCGGAAAAAAGGCAAGCAGGTGGTTCACAAGACCATCCTGACCCTTGACAATGTGAAATTCAACCAGGCGCTGGACGAAGCAATGTTCAGTATCCGGAAAATGGAAAAGGGGTTGTAGATCCGCTGTGCGCCTTAAAGCCTTCATGATTGCCCTGTTGTTGGCGGCCGGTCTCCTGCCGTCATATCAAACGGCCCTGGCCGGGTCCCGCCGGGAAGTCCCGGTTGAAGAGCTGCTGGAAGGTTTCAAAGAGGAAACACCGGCTGCGGATACCGAAACGGTAACGGACCTTTTGGAAGGTTTTGACGATGAAGTTCCCGTTGATACGGCCCCGGCAATGGATCCGGGAAAATCACGCTTTGATTTTGACGGGTATCTGCAATTGTGGTCGACCGTCAATTACGCCCACGCAGCGCCCCCGCCCGGCCGGACCGACTGGCGGGGTCTATCCAGTCTGCGGACAGAGGTTTTCGCGGAACTGAACGCGCGTCTCACCGATAATTGGCGGGCCTTGATCAGCGGAGCCGGATTTATCGACCTGGCGTATACCCTGAACGGGCGTGATCAATACACCGAGCAGGTACTAAATGCCTATGAAAAGGAACTGGAGCTGCGCGAAGCCTTTGTCCAGGGGAGTCTGACTAAAAACCTGGACCTCAAAGCCGGCCGCCAGATCGCCGTCTGGGGAACATCGGATTACATCCGGATTAACGATGTCCTCAATCCGCTGGATTTGCGTGAGCCGGGCCTTACCGACCTGGAGGACCTGCGCCTGCCGGTCACCATGACCCGGGCCGATTACTATGTCGGTAGCTGGAGTGTGACCGGCATCGCGGTCCACGAAATCCGTTTCAACAAGCAGCCGGTCTATGGCCACGATTTCTATCCCTACCCAGCGCCCCTGCCGCCCGAAGCCATCCCCACCACCAGTTGGGACAATACGGAGTGGGCCCTGGCGGTCGCCGGCGTCTTCAGCCAATGGGACATCGCCTTTTATCACGCCAAGCTCTACAATGATCAACCCCACACGGTCCTCACCACGCCGGTTCCGATCCCGCGGGTCAGCCTGCAGCACGCCCCGATCACCATGTATGGTTCGGCCGCACAGGTCGCACGCGGCAACTGGCTTTTCAAGGCCGAAGTGGCCTACTTTGACGACCTGCAGTTCTTCAATGCTCCCGACGAGAGCTTTCGCCGTCTGGACGCTCTGGCCGGACTGGAGTATACCGGATTTCGCGAAACGATCATCAGCCTGGATATGGCCAACCGGCATCTCGACGACTGGACACCTGCCCTGGCCGCCGCCCCCGATTTCGCAATCGAGGATGACTTTCAGTCCGTCCTCGGCCTGTCCAAAGACTTTCTCGATGACACCCTGGAAATAGCCGTTCTCGCGGCTACCTTCGGCACCACCGGTCAAAATGGGTCTTACCAACGGTACACCGCTGATTACGATATAAATGACGATATGGCGCTGCTGGTCGGCCTGATCGACTACCAGTCGGGGGACAAGGAAGAGTTGAAACAGATCGGAGACAACGACCGCATCTATTTTAGATTGCGATACAGTTTTTAGCGCTCATTGCAACCAAATATAATGGCCGTCCGGACAGGCAAGCTTTAAGCAGAAGGATAGTAAGCAAACAGGGTTTTCTTCAGCCTGACAGTCTTCAGTCTTGCAACCTGATTTATTGTATCGGCATCCCACCCAGGCAGTTTTTCCCCGGCGCGTACCCTTTTTTGAACGCCTGCCAGTGGCTGGAAATGCGGAATCTGTTCTTACGGGACATTTTACGGGCATTGCGGCAGTCCGGCCGGTGAAAGCGGCGGGAACGTTTGTTCCCGAGGACCTGCCCGCCGGTGCGCCCCAACTGCATCCAGATGCCTTGCGAGGCGTTCATGGCCTTGATCTGAGCGGCCCGAAAATCGGCGGCGTAACGCAAGTTCGGGGATTTATAAAGATAATAGGCCCTTCCCGCGGCCAGTATGGCCCGGTTGAGCATGACCCCGCCTTCCGTGTGCACATACGCCAACAGGCGCCCGTAGTGGTCGGTTTTCTGCCGGTCAAATTCAAGACGCACGCGCTGCGCCCCAATTAAAGATGCGTTGTAGCGGGCAGCCTCCGCGCCAAAGGGTTCACCCGGCTTGTCGTGGTGGGCCACTTCAGGCGCATTTATGCCGATATAGCGTACAAAACGGTCATTGGCGAGCAGCAGGGTGTCGCCGTCGATAACCGCCTTGACACGCTGCCACTCGGCGGCGTGCAGAGCTGCCGGGATAAGGAGCGCAGTCAGGAAGACAGTGGCGACAGATAGTCGGGTAACAAGATAGTTTTTCAAGGTGGATTTGTCTATTATTGCTTCTTGATGTGGGGCATTTCCATAGAGTGGTCGTCGTTCTATATGATACCCAAATTATAATGGTTACAGACAGTTATGCCGGACTTGATCCGACCGCTGGAAATCACCATCGGAACCGTCTATATTCCGGCCTTGGCCGGAATGACGGGGGTGGATAGTGGGCGTCAGAAAAAGCTTTCCGGTCTACTCAACTGGTGATTCTGCAAGCGCTATCCTTCCAGACTGCACACCCGGATCGCGGCCTGGTCCAGCATGGCCGGCAGACCGCCCTTTTCTTCCGGAACAAACCCGAGGGTTTGCGACCAGACCTGATCATCTTCCATGCAGTAGTAGGCCAGGACATCGGGTGCCAACGTCTTGATCCGATCCGCGACTTTCTTGTAGAGCGCTATCCGCAATGGTTTGAAATAACGCATTTTTCCATCCAGACCCGTTACAAGCTCCCCATAGGGTATGGTGGAGTCCGCAAACCGACGGGCGATGATCGTTTTCAAGGCGGGCATAAAGCGAAAAGAGCCCAGGCTGATCCAGACCACGTTGTCCGGGGATACGTGGTTGAAAATCTGCTCCACAACCCGGCAATAGGCCTCTTCACAACCCGGGTAAATAACCATTGGATCGAAATGGAATGCCAGCGGATACCCCAACGCTTCCATCTGCGCAGCGGTTTCCAGCCGGGCTTGCAGCGCGGCAGTGCCCTTTTCCTGACTCCTGATGATCGCGGGTGTATTCACGGACCAGGCCAGGATTGTTTTTCGGTTGTGCGTCAACCGCTTCAGATTGCCGACGGCCGCAGTTTTGGTCTTCAATTCCAGGACGCTGTGCGCCTGGCCCGCAAATTCCGTCACAAGCCGGGCGGCATGATCGGTCCAATATTCCCATATGAGACTGTCGGTAAACTCGCCGGTCCCGATACGGGAGATTTGCCGGGTGCTGAAATGATCGCGCAGTTCCTGAAGAAGGTCGGCCTGGTTTAAAAAAAATTGCAGCACCGGCGGATGAAAATAGGACTGCAAAATGCAATAGGAACAGTCCATAGTACAGAAGGTCCCGATGTGCAGGATCATGTAGTCGCAACAGGTGTAGGTTTTGGTACCCGGACACTTTTTCAGGAAGGCGCCCCGATTACGGGTCAAAAAGAGGACCTGCTTGGCCGCCTGGATCGGATCGGCGGCCGCCGATACCGCCTGGTAGACCACTGTGGGATCGTCGACAACCGTTGCCTGTAATCCCAGTTTGGACGCAAATCTAGGCACATCCGGGTGGGCTTGGACCGCGGCATCCACATATAGGGTCGCTATGGACATGCTCGTTTGTATCAGGTCCGACCAAGGAACTCAAACTCCAGTTTGGTTTGAATCGTTTGGATCCGCTTGAAAATCTCCTTGAGCATCGTCTGCTCGATGCGGGAAAGCTTGTTGGGGGTCACATAGTTGTCCGGGGCTTTGTTTTCATCAACAATGGCGGTGATCTGACGCACAAACCGCAGTTGCAACAAAAAGCGATACGCCTGCTCCAGGTCGTGAAATTCACTCCAACTGAGCGACTTGGCCTGGTATATCTGCTGCAGTCTTTCCAGGGTATTTGTTTCGTCAATTTTGTTTTTTAAAGCATAAATCCGGGCCAGATCGACAACAGGCTGCATCGCGGCCTTGATATCAAAGGCGTCTTTATGTTCGCCTTTGGATTCAACCACAAAGTTGCGAAAGAAACCAAGGGGGGGTCTGAAATAGAGGGAATTTTCCGCCAGATGCCTGAAAAAACCTGGCCAGCCGCCAAGTGCGCCGAAAAGGAATTTGCGCAGTTCATCGATCAGCTCCCCCTCCCCATAGCCGCTCCTGAAATCGAAGAAGATACTGGCATTTAGGAGGGCTTCCGCTTGGGGGGAATGAATCCACCCCTTGAATTTTTTCTTCCATTCGGAAATCGAGAGGCACCACTCGGGGTTCTGGGCCATGATTCCGCCTTTGCAGTACGCGTATCCGGCCCGGTCAAGATGACCGCAGATTTTTTCTCCCAATTTCAAAAAATAGTCTCGGGTGGCCGGTAGGTTTTCAGCGGTGACGTCCTCGAAAATTATGGCATTGTCCTGGTCTGTTTTAAGCGTTTGCTCTTTGCGGCCTTCACTGCCCAGAATCATGAAGACAAATTTGACCGGCGGCGGGTCGCATTCGTTCAGGGTAAACGCAACCACCTTCTTTAAAATGGCGTCAGACAGAGTCGTGATCAGTCGGGTCACGTTGTCAGCTTTGGCCCCCGAGTTGATCAGCCCCTGGATCATGCGGGGCAGCTTGGCATGCTTGTCGATGATCGCGTCAATTGTTTGGGCTTCATTGATCTCACGGATCAGGATCAGGGGAGATTGCCCCTGGAGCTGCAGCAGGTCCTGGTTGGTGAGAATCCCAACGACATTCTCAGGGGTGTCGGCAACTGCCAGGTGTTTGATGCCTTTTTGCATCATGACCATGAGCGCTTCGAAAACGGTCGCCCCGGATGCGACCACCGCCAGGGGGGTAGACATGATCTCTGCAACCGGTCTGCCGGTATCGTGTCCGGTCGCAATCACCCTGGATCGCAGATCGTTGTCGGTAATAATCCCCTTTACGCCGCCGGTAAGGCCCTCGATAAAAATGGAACTGCACCGATTGTCACTCATCTTCACGGCCGCTTCTTGAATAGTTGTATCCTCACTGCACGTAATGATGTTCTGGGTGTATAAACCGGATATGCCCAAATTGAAAACCCGCAGGTCCTCTTCCTTGGGACGCAGGCTCTTAGCTACGGTCTCTGCGTAAGAGCGATCCAGCATGCGCTTGCCAAATGTATCTGTAAAATACTCGGAAAATGTATCGTGGGAATCACACAATTCGCGAAATTTCGCCTGGGGCAGGATGTAAAAGCTGGTATCTTCGGTCGTCCGCAAGGTGCGCACGGCGACACCGTTGTTCAACAGCATGGAGATACCGCCAAAAAGATCACCTTCGGAGAGCACTGCTTTGAGTATCTGCTTGCCCTTCTCCTCGAAAAAGCGTTCGGCGGCGCCCTCTTGCAGAATATAGAGGTAGTCGACTGTGGATCGATCCTGGATAAAAATGACTGTGTCCGCCGAATACTTTACCAGGGCTATTTCGGCGGCTACAGATTCCAGGGCCTCCTCCGGCAAAAATGAGAAAGGTATGGTGCCTGTCAGTGTATTCAGGGCCTGGCCGGCGGTAAGGATAGAAGCGTAGGCTTCATTCACCATGCGTTCGCTGAAATTGTCCACAAAATACTGGCGAAATTGTTTGTGGCGTTCACATACGTCCAAAAAATCCTCTTTGGGGAGCACCACCAACTTACAATCCGTCTGGGCCTGGGACGTCCGGGCGGAAATCCCGCCATTCATCAGAATGGAGATCCCGCCGAATATGTCGCCGGGCTCCAGAGTTGCACTGAGAATCTTCTCGCCCTTGTTGTCAAAGTAAAGCTCCAGCAGACCTTTTGCAATAACATAAACATGCTCAATCCGGGAGCGGCCCTGGGTGCTCAGAATCGTACCGGCACGCAGGGTATCCAGCCTGGCCCGGCGGCTGAGGCTGGCAATCTGGGTTTCGGGTAATTGGGAAAAAAGCGCATTTTTCCCCAGGATCAGTTCGGCTTCAATATTTGAGGCGGGCATAGTACGATTTCCTTGAAGCGTTGATGGCTTCCCCCAGGGTCTGGATACCCATGGCTTTTAGCAGGGGAATCATTTTTATGAATAGTTCGGCCGTGGCCACAGCATCTCCCACGGCCGTGTGCCGACCGGTAATTTCAATCCCCAGGCGCTCCGCAATCTTCTCCATGGAGTGATCTTTATGGCTCGGGTGGACCACGGTGGATAAAAGCATGGTATCGAGCATTGCGTTTTCAAAGACAACCCCGGTCTGGACCTGCTTCATCTCCAGCATGGCCATATCAAAGGCAATGTTGTGGCCCACCAAGATCGTATCTTGGGCAAACCGGTGGAAATCTGGCAGCACCCTGGTAATCCGGGGCTGGCCAACCAGCATTCCGGGCTGAATACCGTGCACCTTTACCGATTCCCAGGGCACGTCTCTTTGCGGATCCACAAGCTGATCAAACCGGTCTGCCTGCAAAATCCGCTGATTGACGATGCGGATGGCGCCAATAGAGATGATTTCATCTCCTCCTCGCGGGTCCAGGCCGGTCGTCTCGGTGTCAAATACGGTATAGACCAGCTCTTCAAGGGCCCGCTTGTCAGTGGACTTGCCCTTGTTGGTGCTACCGAATAGATCAAAATCATAAAACTCCGGCCGCCCTGCAGAAATGGTCGGAATATTCGCAGCCGTGCCTTGCTTCCGGGGGCTGATGGTGGGCAGGACCAGTCGGAGCATGTGCTTACCGGCATCGTCATCGGCCGGATTCAAGATTAGATCCGCGCTGTGTTTCTCCAGCACCTCTCCTATCTTGACCGGCAAGGATTCACCGCCGAAGCTAACCGATTCGTCCCGCCACTGATAAATATATTCTCGGTCCAGCGGGGCCCCCCGCCAGCTGATTTCCAGGTGGGCGAGTTTACCGATACCGCCAATGTCCGCTTCAAACCGGTCGCAGCCGGTCGTATTTTGCATCTGTTCCAGGATAAAAAGCACCGCCGCAATCAACGGAAAGCTGTCGCCGCGGAACCACCTGGGTTTCTCAGGCGGTCGGAATGTCAAATCGAGTCCCAGTACATTTGCCGCACGACTCTGGACGGCGTGGATGATATCATACATGCGCATGGGAATCAGGGACCATTGCCCCCTGACACGATCGGGAAATTCCCGGTCGGTCACGTTTAACAGCTCGCTCAAGGAGTGTGCTTCGGCATGGATGATGTCGATAAATCGATCTCTTTGCCGGGCATCCATCTGCTTAAATTCTATGACGGCCTCCACGGCGGACTTTATACTTGCCAGGGATGCCCGGGTGCCGATGGTGAGCTGGCTTAACAGGAAGTTAATCTTATTCTCGGTTTCAACCCTCCGGGTCATGTCTGCGACGATGAACATAAATCCGTTGAGCTCTCTGACTTGATCCAGAATCGGCACCACTTCCACCCGCAACATTTTTTCCTGCCGACCGCTCACCATAAAACTGGTGGACGGATTATCATCCGTCGTATCGAGCCGCTCCACCACGACGCCCATGGCGTGGGTCACAATCGGCTTGTCGATGATATCGAATATGAATCTTCCCAGACCAATATATCGGTTGCCATTCCCATTGGTATCCGTATGGTCAAAACGCTTTTCATCCTGCTTGAAATAGTCCTGTGCGGTCTGGTTGAACAGGATAATCTGACCGTCCGTATCGCAAATAAAAATACCGTGAGGCAGTTGCGAAATTACCGCCGCCAGAACCTTGTTTTCACCTTCCGAATCAACCAGCGCTTCGCGGACCCGGGCCTCCATTTCCCGCTTGAGCTTCTGAAAATTCTCGGCGCCTTCGTTAATCACCTCGGCCAGCTTGCGGACGTCGGCCTGGCCATCTATCTTTATCCGGTGGGAGGGGTTGGCCGAAATGATAATCCGGGTTTCATCCTTTATCTTTCTAAAGGGCAGGATAAAATTTTGAAGCAATCCGTCCAGGGCCAATCCACTGACAACCATGAAAAGAAAAGCAATGCCGATAATATAATTTACATTCTGGCTGACAAGCTCCAGGATTAACGTTTTTTGATTCGGCTGCAGACCGCTCCAGATATGCCAGCTAGTGAATGTCAGGGCGGCAATGGCGGCGGTAATGGAAAGAAAGACAAAGAACCAGAAGTTGTTGCGGAAAGAAATCATGCGTCGCCAAGCAATTCCTTGATGTGCCGTATGATTTCATCGTTTGAAAAGGGTTTGGTGATATAGGCATCCGCCCCGAGGATCATGCCTTTGCCGATGTCGATGCTCCGGCCTTTGGCGGTCAGGAAGATCACCTTGATGTCGCGCCACTCGGAATTGAGTTTGATGATTTCGCACACTTCATAGCCGTCAATCCCCGGCAGCATGATATCCAGCAGAACGAGGGCCGGTTTATCCTTGGCGATGATTTCGATCGACTCTTCGCCGCTTTGGGCAACCAGCACTTCGTAGCCGTGCTGTTCGATCAAAAACTCGAGGGGAACGACTATGTTGGGTTCGTCATCGACGATCAGTATTTTGGCAGCCATGTTGGATCTCGTCTTTAAGTACCCCTGGTTGCGATCAACTGTTATTGACATGCTGCGGTTGAAACCAATAAGCCGGATCAGGAATCCAGTGTATACCGGCCAAAGCCGTCACCCTTGTCAACCGGACGTATTCGAATTGGTTTGCATTCCTGGTCCTATAGGGTATAAACTGTACTCATTAGTTAACCAATCAAGCGTCAGGCCCTGGTATGAATGACGAAACCTCATCATCCAAGAAGTGGTGGCACCTATTGCTTTTTATCGGCGGTACGGTACTCTCCGTCGGGGCGCTGCTCTATCTGGCGGTACTATATTTTCCAAGTCCCTCCACGGCCAACACCTCCCGCGAAGATATGATCCTGAGGCGCTATTTCAAAATTCCAAACTGGCAAACGTTGGGCTATCGGCCGATCTATGACCCCGAGACGCGCACGATCACTTTGAACCAGGACCAGTCATACGATATAGATGGCCTGCGGATCACCTATCAGGGACTGGACGGTAAAAAGGTGGTCAAACTCGATGTACGCGTGCTGGCTTTTGACCCTGAGACCCCGTTTCACTACCAACTCCCCATCGCGGCGGCTCGCGAGGAATTCCTACTTGCCGGCCGCAGATTCAAGTTGATCTCCGCCGGACGCAACCGCTTTGAATTCCAACACCTGTTTGCTTCAGTTGCCAAATAACCGGCAGGCTCGCAAGCGAAAACGTTAAGTGGCGCCTACTCCAAAGGCGGCAAACATCACCACGATTAAAACCCCCTGGAAAAAGGTAGCGGCCAGCCAGCTGGTGATGCATAAAAGCACAACCCGGTTCGTACTCTGGACCTGCAGCGCTTGTTTCACGCCCACGACCGCCACCATTATCGACCAGATCGCGGTCCCCCAAAAAAGCCCCAGGGAAATAGGTAGAAACAGGCCCGCAATCCTTAGAATTCCGGGTACACAGGCGAACGCCATCACCCGCATGACAGCTTTACGATCGACCTGATGTCCCGGCACGCGCAGGAAGCGGGACCCCGCGTAAAAGACGGTAAATGCCCAGACATACCAGGCAATCAATGCGGTTATCGTACAGATATTGACCGCCGTGGCTCCCGCCCGGCTAAAGGTGCCGAAGCCTGTGGCTATCGCAAAGAAGCCGACCACCCACACCGCCGGCCCATGGCTTTTGGGTTCCGCAACCACCGCGGCAAAAAAAGCAGGATCAAGCTTGGCGGCTCTGACCATGGAGCCCATTAGGTTGCGCATACATTTCCTTTAATCACCGCCTGCTGTCATCCGGATTCCACCTGTTTTTTTAAAGCCTCCAGATGCTTGCGAATCCCTTTGTCAGTGTTGGGCTCATTGGAAAACAGGCGCTTGATGAACGTCGGCGGATTGTCGAGTTTGGGATTCAGTTCCAGGGCTTTTTCGTAGTCGGCGATGGCTTTGCGCGGTTTTTTCAGGTGGGCATAGGCGATGCCTCGATTCACATAGGCGTTGGCCAGGGTCGGATCAATCTCCAGCGCCTGGTGATAGTCCGGTAAGGATTCTTCCCAGAGGCCCATGGTATTGAGCGCATTGGCCCTTCCCAGGTAACCGGTCGCCTGGTCGGGATCGAGCTCGATGGCCTTTTCGAAACTTTCCAGGGCCGGCTGGGGTTTACCGCGGTTTAAATTGGCTATGCCGTCCATGATAGCGTCCTCATAATCAGACATGGTGATGCCGCATCCTGCAAGGCCGCCGACGAAAATAACAGTGAGCACTAATCGCAATATTTTCATGCCGGTACTATATTCGTTTTTCTTTGAAAAATAAATAAAAAAGAGAGGGGAACAGGTGCTCCCCTCTCGGGTTATGTGGTTGATAATAAGGAGCAGGCTCACCGTCCCTGCAACCAGGGGCGGTGAGCCTGGCCGGTTGGCCAATTACTCGTCGTAAATGTCGTGTTTGAGAACGTCAAATTCTCCCTTGATGTTGGTGGACATCTCACACTTGTAGGCCAAAAACCACATCAGGCCGATGCCGAGAATCCACCACATGATCTGCCAGATCCAGATCGACGGCATACCGAACAGCCAGGTGCTGGTGTTCAGCGGGTCGCCGAAAAGGGTGTTGCCGATAACGCAGGCCGGACCAATGGCGAACATGAACCATATCAAGGTAGCGACCCAGGCAATCGGGATAAGGCCCCTTTTCTCCGGCGGCAGGGAAGCATGCTCCCTGAGGAAGTCATGATAACTTTGACGCCGGGCCTTCTCTTTTTCATCCGGCTGGGTGACCGCGCTGATTATGGTAGCCAAGCCCAAGTTGAAGATAATGCCCCATCCAGCACAGTGCAGCGTCAGCGGATAGGCGCCCCAGGGCAGTCCCAGCTTGAACTTAAAGGTCAGCGTGACGGCGATGATGCCCGCCGCCAACCCGGCCACGATGCCCTGGCGGGTAAACCATGGCACGTAACATACCGCCATCAGGGCCGGATACATCATGAAGCCGTAGGAGACCGCCAGACCACCGAGCATAACGATGGCGCCCGGTACGATAGAGGCGAAGACCAGGGCGGACAGGCCGATGAAAAGCACCGCATACCGGCCGTAAATGATCTGCTGGTAACCCGTCATGTTGGGCATGAAGTATCTTTTCAGGATGTCACGAGTCAGCATGCCGGAACAGGTGGAGATGTAAGCGGCTCCCGTGGACTGCATGGCAGCCAGGGCGCAAATGGCCAGAATGCCGACCAGGAACGGGGAGGCGTCTTTCATCAGATGAATGAAAAAGGGCACCAAATTGCCCTGCTTACCGCCCACCAGGTCTGCCAGTGGCAATATGGTGGCGGAGGCTCCTTCGGGCCGCAGCAGTGCCAGTACCCATCCGCCCATACCCTGCATGGCGGTGAAGACGAAAAGGGCAAAGCCGATTCCCAGGGTGGAGGCCCAAACCTGCTGCAACGGGAACGGTCTGGGATCTTTGTTGGCGAAAGCCCACATGGAGAAGGCCGGGGAAGCGTGAATGCCCATCAAGGCAAACATGTAGGTAAGGATCATCACGCCAGTCCAGGCGCCGCCCACGGCTTTTCCGCCGGAGGAGACCATCTGCATGACGCCCGGTACCGCAACAAGGTGGCTGTAGCCGTCCGGCGTAATTTTGAAGATCGACTTCTTATTGGCCAGAAAGACCTTCATCGCCTCCGGATCAGCCCATTTGGGTATCTCCGTGCCTCCTGAGTGGATGCAGGCGACTATGTCACCAAATTTATCCATCAGAGCGCCGAAACCGCCGGCATAGGTCATGGAGATGATGCCGATGGTAATGATGCCGCCCCAGAGCAGGACGCACTGGACCGTATCAACGTAGGCCACCGAGCGTAGGCCGCCCAGCCCCACGTAAAGCATCACGACCGCTGCCAGCAACCACATGCCGACATTAACGGAGAACAGGCCGTCGGTGAGAATGTTGAAAAGAATGCCCGAGGCTCTCAGCTGGATTCCCAGGTAGGGAATACTGAAGAAGATGGCGACGATAACGGTCAGAATTCGCATCGTTTCAGAATTGAAATAATCCTTGAACATCTCGCCCGGGGTCACGTAGCCGTACCGTTTACCCATCAACCATTGTCTTTTCAAAAAGAAAACGCCGGTGATGGGGATGGTAAGGACATAAAATGATGCATACCCATACGGTAGACCGTCCCGCCAGATCAGGGCCGGGTGACCGACAAACGTCCAGCCGCTGAAGGAGGTAGCTGTGGCCGCCAGGACGAAGACCCAGAGGCTTAGTTTTCTACCGGCGACGAAATACTCGGTACCCGACTTGGCAGCTAAGTATCCCTTTATCCCGATGGTAATGCAGTATGCCCAGTAGCAAAGGACAAAAAAGAATAGCCAGTACACATGCGAGCCCATATACTCACTCCTTTCTTAAAAGATTAACGTTTGAAGAACGACACCCGCGAGGTAAGTATCCGCTGGTGACAGCACTTCCCTTTTGTTTGCGATCATTCAAAATGGTGGTTGCAATAGGGTCTTTTCGGTTGTGCAGACACACACTCGGAAGGGGTCGCAGCAGGTTGTGGTGCTTCCCGCTCTTATTTCCCCTGTTGCCATACTTGCCGCCACGCATTTCATTCCTCCTGTACCTGTTGATTATTACGTTGACCGGCTGTTCGGAAACCGATGTTTTGCTGCCCGGGTTCCGGGCTCACCACCACCTCCTTTCAGCTGAAAGTTCCCGGTGAATTTCCGAACACCGGAAGGTTAATGGTTATGCGGCCGGTGCCGGCCCGTAGCCGGCACCTATTCAGCTATTCAGCCATTTTTTTAATTATTTCTACTACTTCTGGATTTGCCAGTGTCATAACGTCACCGACATCCCCTTTGTTGGAAATCGCCCCGAGTATCCGGCGCATAATCTTGCCGGACCTGGTCTTGGGCATATCGGGTACAATCCAGACTTTGTTCGGTTTGGCGATGGGGCCGATTTCCTCGCAAAGGGCCGCGGAAATCTTGGCGGCCAGTTCATCGGAGGCATCGTATCCGGGTTTGAGGGATACGTACATATCCGGAACCACGCCCTTGATATCATCGGAAACCGGCACAACCGCTGCTTCGGCCACCTCCACACACACCAGCGCCGCGGATTCCAGTTCCTTGGTCCCCAGTCTGTGACCGGACACGTTGATGACGTCGTCAATGCGTCCCAGGACCCGGAAGTACCCGTCTTCAGCCTGTACCGCGGCGTCACCCGTCATATAGGGCCAGTCCCGCCAATCCTTGCTGTTGATATCCTTGCAGTAGCGGCCAAAGTAGGTCTCCACGAAGCGGTCCCTGTCGCCCCAGATGGTCTGGAACATGCCCGGCCAGGGATTCTGGATGCAGATATTGCCGGCAATACCGGCGCCCTCCTCCAGAGTCTTGCCGTCATCGTCGAAGATGATGGGGTGAATTCCCGGCATACCCGGACCGGCACTGCCCGGTTTCATCGGCTTGATGGCCGGCAGTGTACTGCAGAGGAATCCGCCGGTTTCCGTCTGCCAGTAGGTATCAACGATGATGGCTTCGCCCTTGCCGACCTCTTTGTAGTACCATTTCCAAACTTCCGGCTCGATGGGCTCGCCCACCGTCGTCATGTGTTTGAAATGGTAGTTGTATTTGGCCGGTTCGTCCGGACCGACTTTGCGCAGGGCGCGGATGGCGGTGGGCGCGGTGTGGAAGATGTTGACATCCAGATCCTGGGCGATCCGCCAGGAGCGGCCGGCATCCGGATAGGTCGGAATGCCTTCGTAAATCACCGTTGAGGCGCCCAGCGCAAGGGGCCCGTAAACGATATAGGAGTGGCCCGTGATCCAGCCGATATCAGCCATACACCAGTAGGCGTCCGTGGGATGGATGTCCTGGACGAACTTGGAGGTGCCGGCCGCGTAAGCAAGGTAGCCACCGGTACCGTGCTGGCAGCCCTTGGGCTTGCCGGTGGTGCCGCTGGTGTACATGAGGAACAGCGGATCTTCCGCATTCATCTTTTCCGGTTCAACCCGGGCGCCGTAGTAATCTTTAAGCACGTCGTTTACAAAGTAATCCCGGCCCTCGACCATCGGTGTGGGCGTTGAGTTTTTGCCGGGATAGCGCTGCCAGACGAGCACTTTGTCGACGACCTGGCCTTCTTCCTTGGCCATGTCAACGGCAATGTCCGCTTTTTGCTTGTGATCCAGCAGGTTGCCGCCGCGGTAATAGGCGTCGGCGGTAATCAGGACCCGCGATCCGGAGTCGATGATCCGATCAGCCGCAGCCTTGCCGCTGAAGCCGCCGAAGACCTGGGAATGGATAACACCGAGACGCGCGCAGGCCAGCATGGTCACCGGCAGATCCGGGGTCATGGGCAGGTGCAGCGTGACCCGGTCACCGCGTTTCAGGCCGGCAAAGTCTTTCAGCAGAGCCGCCATCTCATTTACCCGCACGTACAGTTCCTGGAACGTCACATGCTCGTACCCTTCTTCGATAAGTTCGGAAACGAAATGGATGGCTGTTTTATTCTTGAACTCGGCCAGATGCCGGTCCACACAGTTGTAACTGGCATTGAGCTGCCCACCCTTGAACCACTTATAGCAGGGTGCATCGCTGGTATCCAGGATCTCGTCCCAGTACTTGTACCAGGTCAGTATATCCGCATACTCCTTAAAGCAGTTGGGAAAATTGTCCAGAGAGAAGCGGTCGTAGATTTCAGGGTCGGTCATGTTTGCTTGCGCAATAAACTGCGGGGAAGGATAGACCAGATCCTCCTCCTTCCAGTGTACAGCTATTTGGGCTTCCGATGTCTCCACTACTTCTTTTTCTGCCATAAATACCCCCTTTTAATGTAAATTAGGAAACCTGTCTCCTGGTCCCCTGCAATGTGTGGTCTAATGATGTAAACAGCCTCCCCCCTTTCAAACATGGATTCTTGAATTAGTAATTGGCGGTATCCGAACGTGCGCGACGGCCACATACTGCCCGTTTTGGAATTGGATTGAACAATTATTGTTTATATAATGATTTTTGCATGTTACATCTGATTTTGATGGGTTGGACGAAATTCGGAGTCTGGCTGGACAAAGTGTAATTCTGGTGGTCAGGGGCTTCATTCGAGGAAGTACGGCCATTCTTGCAGCTAACTCCTGTCGGTGCATCCATTAATATACTGAACGGCGTTTATTACTTACATTCCATTACATTCTTTAGCGGCCATTTGTCAAGTGTTTTTAGTTCACTATTTTATTAATGTATAGTTTTTGTTGATTTTCACATATTGCGAATATCGACGTTATTTCCTTGTTCGTTATTAAAACAACTCAAGGTTTGATGAAGAGATGGCATACCAAGGGTAGGAATGGGTATGTTGGACCCGGGTGGTAGGCACTATACTAATTATATAGAGGCTCAATGCTAATCCAGGATTTTCCTCAACGCATCACTGGTCAGCAGTCGTTCTATGGTTTTTTTTTGTTCATCGAGCTGTTCACGGCTGCGGAATTTCAAGATCAGGCTGTAATCCGGCCCCTCGAATCCCGCCGGCGGGACAAGTTTCATATTCCCAGGCAGGCCAAGCTCCCCTACCCGACGGTTAAATCGCTCTTCCGTTGCAGTCAGGACGGGGTACCGGCGGAATTTCAGGGTTTTCCTGATAAGGGCGGTTTTATGCGGACGCTGAAGGTCGGGGTCATTCCGGATTTGCATCACATCGTCCCCGGTGATTACCTTCCGCAGGGACACCCCCTCACGCAGCGCCGATTCCTGGGCATGGTCCAATATTTCCCGTTGCACATTCAAACCGGCGCGGATCTCACTGAAAAGTTCAAAAACCGTTTCAGCATCTTCAGCTTCCATTTGTTGCAGTCGCTTTGCCATAGGCAGGGAGAGCGTTTCAGCGATGACTCCCGCTTGAAAGCGCTGCGGCAGGCTGGTCAGGGACCGGAGTCTGGTTACATCGGCGGTGGCCAGCGGCAGACCCGCTTTGCCGGCCGCCTCCGCAATAGCCGCTTCATCGTCCAGATCGGCTGACAACAGGTTGATCGCCCGGGAAATCTCAACCGGGTTCAAGTTCCGCCCAAAGGCGTTATCGGCAATGGCGATCTGAGCGCAGCGGACGGACGGCGTGTCGGCGGCGAGCAACCTGGCGTCCACCTGTTCCCAACCCAGCTTCAGACAGGCTCTGATTCTTCTAAAGCCGCAGATGATGCGGTACGGCTTGTTTGTGATCTTCAGGAGAATCGGCGGATTGATTAGGCCGGACGTGGCGATGGACACCACCAGAGAGTCTGCGTCCCCCCTGGTGGTAATCCGATACGTTTCATCATCCGCGGTTATCTTGTCGAGTCGTACTGTTCCGGCTTTATATGTCATATTCCTTGCCGGTTAACTGGGTAAGCGCTTCCTTGTATTTTTGCATGGAGTTGATGATGACTTCTTCGGGCAGGTTGGGACCGGGAGCGGTCTTGTCCCAGTCAAGCGTAAGCAGGTAATCCCGCAGGTACTGCTTATCATAGCTCTTCTGGGCACCACCGGGCTGGTAATCAGCCTGGGACCAGAAGCGGGATGAATCCGGGGTCAGAACCTCATCGATCAGAATCAATTCATCGTCCACGAGCCCGAATTCAAATTTCGTGTCGGCGATGATAATGCCCTTTTCCAGGGCCAGAGCCGCCCCTTTTTCATAGATCGCCAGACTCAGGTCACGAACTTTCTCAGCCAGCGGGCGTCCTAATTCCCCCACGGCGCCCTCGAAATCGATATTTTCATCGTGTTCACCGATTTCCGCCTTGGTAGACGGGGTAAACAGGGTTTGGGGGAGACGATCAGATTCCTGCAGCCCGGCCGGCAGTTCGATGCCGCAAACCTTTCCGGTATTCTGGTAGTCCTTCCAGCCGGAACCGGATATATAGCCACGTACCACACATTCAACCGGCAGCGGCTGGGCTTTCTTGACCAGCATGCTTCTACCTTCCAGCTGCGCGGCATAGGGCCGGCAGGCTGCCGGATAATCGGCGACATTGCTTGAGATAATGTGGTTGGCGATCAGGGATTCCATGATTTCGAACCAGAAAAGGGAGATCTGGGTCAGTACCTTGCCCTTGCCGGGCATGGGGTTGGGCAGGACCACGTCAAAAGCCGAAACCCGGTCCGAGGCAACCATCAGCAGGGCATCCCCGAGATCGTAGATATCACGAACCTTGCCCCTGTTCTTTAAATTCAAATTCTCAAATTCAGTTTCTTTTACGGCGTTTTGCATTCCTTTTATCCCTTTCTATGTCCGGTTTTTTTGTGGTTGGGTTGACGCAATCACTGTGACAGCAGGGGATGACACAACGGCAACGAAGCTTGGGCCCGGTCATGACCTGAAGCGCCGCAATTGTAAGTGCTGGGCCTGCTGGTTATGATTCAAAGGCCTGGATAAACGTACGCAGCCTGGGAAGATCGATTTCATCTACTTCTAAAAATTCAATACCGGTCTCGACCATGCCCGGCTCGGTTTCCTTGCCGAAGACCGTTTTGCCATTCAGCTCCAAAAGATCATCTTCCAGCCCGATACTGACAATCAACTCGTCACCGGTAGGGATGTGATACTTGGTTTCGAGCAGGATGCCCGATTCAGATACGTTCAGCGTCCGTCCCATCCCCTGATACACGACCTGCCCTTCCTCGGTAACGGTGATGTGAGAAAGGTTGAGTGAGTCGATCCTGATATGTCTTCTTTTTTCTGCAGAAGTCATCACACCTCTCCATTTAGGCTGCTACAGCCGGGGTTATGGGTTTAAAGAAGCCGGTTCGAAAATCTGCTTGGGACCAATCCGCCCGCGGTCATTACGAATCAACGTTGAGCCAGCTTCTAATTGCTCTTTTTGGCGCTGCAAGCCGTTTGCGCCGATGCCGCCGTACAGATCGCGGTGCTTTCCAGGATGTTCTTGACGGTTATCGGCAGTTTGTCATATTCGGCCTGCATCACGGCCAGGTCCACCGGATCGGCTTTCAGGTCGGCCGATGCGTAGACCGCGGCCGAGTTGGGTTCATTGCCCAGATCCAGAAAGGGTACCTTGCCGAAAAAGTCGCCCTTCTGCAGGTGGGCCAGCAATACCTGACCCGTCTTGGTTTTACGGACAACAACAGCCTCTCCCTGGACTATCTTGAGCAGACGGTCTTCATTATCGCCCTGGTTGATGACCGGCTTTTTATCCTTGAGAACTTCCGGCAGCCTGTCCTTGCCCTGCTTCATATCAACCACGCTGTCCGTGATGCTTTTGAGACGGTTGTCCAGGCTGAAGATAAATGACTTGAACTCGCGTGAAATGCGGCCAAAATCCGTGGAAAGCTTGCGGGAATCGAGCACGCCGACCTGTACTTTACCGCTGGCCTTGATACTGGCGTTGCGCGCTACCGAACTGTTCAGAAACGATTGGATGCTGCCGATGAAGGTTCCGTCGCCGATCGTAATTATCGGTACCGGCCCATTGGGTGTTTCGCGGATTACCTCTACGGCGCCTTCGAGTACCACCCAGATCCAATCACCATGCTTTCCCTGGCTTACCAACTCGTGACCATCCTGGTAGGCCTCCTCGTCCACGACATACATGTAATCTACGAAGGGCCCTTTCAGAATGGTCTGACCGTCGCGGACCGCCGTATCGGTTTTTGCCTTCTTGGTTCCGAGGCGTTCAATTTCACCATCGTCCAGCTGCCGCAGACCATCCAGGATGATCTCCATGCGCCCTTGCTTGATCTTTTTCTCTTCGGGACACTTTTCAGTCCGGAATTCAAAATGCCCCTCCACCCAGCCGAACAGGGCGTAGAGCGCGTCAATCCCGGTATCACTGCCGGCGAAGGCATCGATGGGATTCCCGTCAACAAAGAAAACCACCCCTGTGTCGGCGGTATGCGGACTGTAAATCCGCAGGACGCCGCTGTCGCCGTTCTCTCCAAGCAGCTGCATGACATCCGCAAGGCTCAAAAACTCCAGGTCGCCTGATAGCTCGGCTGTGTTCTGCATACGCTTCTTGTCCTGCCCAGTTCATTTCACGCTGGAGATACTTCAAGGTAGCCGACAAGGCTGCTTTCAGTGTTTGGCCGACGCCATCGCCAGCCAGGGCGCTGGCTTCGAACGAAGGCGCTTTCAGCTGCCGGTTGAGATCGTGCTCCATCTGCTTGATCGGCATGATCGGGATGCCTTCCTTTTCCAGGTCACGCTTGTTGTACTGCATGATCAGGGGGATTTTGAAGACGTTCAAACCGTAGTCTTTGAGGTTCTGCTGCAGGTCTTTTAAAGACAGCATGTTCTTCTCGCGGCGCACCTTCATCGAATCGGCCACGAATACGACCCCATCCACGCCCTTGAGCACCAGCTTGCGGGTCGAGGCGTACTTTACCTGTCCCGGAACGGTATACAGCTGCACCCTTACATCGCAGCCTTTGATCTTGCCCAGCCCCATGGGGAGGAAATCAAAAAAGAGGGTTCGATCGCCCTCCGTGTTTATGGAAACCATTTCACTTTCGGCGTGTTTCCGGTAAGCTTTCCCAATTGATTCAATGTTGGTTGTTTTCCCGCAGCGGCCCGGACCGTAGTAGACCAACTTGCATTCAATTTCACGTTTGCGCGCATTGAATACTGCCATATAATTTACCTGCCTTGTACTCCTGTCAATTGCTGATTTACGAACTACTCACCTTGATATCAACGCTGAAGTCGCCCTTGCGGGGTCCCACTTTAATGCCCGTTTTCGCGTTGACAACCCCGGTCCCCTGAAAAATCGCAATGGGTGAGTAAAACTGCATATCATTCAGCTGGTCGCCCGGGTTGAGGTTGTCAATCAAGTCCTTGTCCCGGGCGTTGAGCAGAACGCTGATGACGTTGCCGGTCTGGAAACTCACATCCAGTTCAATGACTTCGCCCTTCATGGGGCCGGCCTCGAAAGAGATCCCCACCGAATTGATATCCAGGATCTCCTCCTCTTCCTGGGGTTCTTCTTCGGCCGGTTCCACTTCGGCTTCTTCCAGTTCAAGTTCCAGCTCGGCTTCCTCTTCCTGGACCGCCGCGGTGGCCATCTTTGGAACCTTTACATCCAGGCCCTTCTTGTCAATGATGTTTTGGAAGAACATGCCCAGTTTCTTCAACTGATCCTTGCTCAGAATACCGCTGTCCAGCCACTCCTGGAATTGAGCGACACCGTCTTCGATCTTTTCACCGGCAATGTGGCATCGAATAATATTCTTGGCCGCTGCCAGCCGGACGGACTCCTTGGATAGCAGGGCTTTAAAATCCTCAATGGCTTTCGCGTACTGACCGAATTTCGTCAGGGTAATGGCCTCTTCCAGGGCCACGGCGTCCGCATCGTCGGTTTTGGCGTATGAGAACAGTTTTTTGATCAAGGCCTGGGATTCCGCGCCGATCTCGGGATTGTCCGGAGCCGCTTCCACTTTTTCGATCTCGCCCTGGAGCCCCTTGAGTTTGGCGGCAATGCCCGCTAACAATTTCTCCTTGTTCTTCAGCTTCTCTATGGATTTTATAAGCTTAGCCGCTTTTTGGTAGCTCTCTTTCGACTCATTCAGCAGACCCTGTCCCCGGTACAACTCCGCTTCTTTCAGGAAGGTCTTAATCTTTGCTCCTATGTCCATCTTCACTCCCCGTCATCTGACGACTTTACTGAACGATCTTTAAGCGGTTCCCCATGCGGCCATCGTTGCAACAGCCCGCCGTAGACGCCTGGCGGCCTGTTCGCCGTTTCCAGGCACCAAGATTCGCATTAACTTACCCTATTTCCTACCAAAATGTCAATAATTGGTCTCCATATAAATATATTGACAATAAACAGCAGTGTGCTATCCAGTTTTCAAGTCAGACCGGATGCAGGCTACAAGCTGTCTCAAAAAAGTCTTATAGCCCCATCGCGGCGTAAGGCACGCAAATCAAATCCGCGCAGTACAAGGCTGTATTCCTCCGGCTTGCACTCCTGTTTACGGATTTGATCAGGCAGGCAGGACCTGCTGAACAGTTAAGCCGGCGGTCGCGGATGCCCGCGCCAGGCGCCTTAACGCTGCCGGGGTGCAAAACCGCTTTCAAAGACGGCTTATAATTAACCCGATTCAATTTTTCAAGGAGAGTGAACATGGACAAAAAAGTAACGGTTATCGGTGCTGGGAATGTAGGTGCCACCGCAGCACAACGCCTTTGTGAGAAGGAACTCTGCGATGTGGTCCTGATTGACATCGTCGAAGGTGTCCCCCAGGGCAAAGCACTGGATCTGACTGAGGCGGCGCCCATTGAAAAACACGATTCGCACCTGACCGGTTCGAACGGTTACGAAGCTTCCGCCGATTCAGACATCGTCATCATCACGGCCGGTATTCCCAGGAAACCGGGCATGAGCCGGGATGATCTGATCAGCACCAATGCCGGTATCATGAAAAGTGTGGTGGAGCAGGTCGCCAAGCATTCGCCGGATGCGGTTTTGATCATCGTCAGCAATCCCCTGGACGCTATGTGCCACGTGGCCTATGAGGCCAGCGGTTTTCCGAAGAATCGGGTGATCGGCATGGCCGGCGTTCTCGATTCAGCCCGTTTTCGGGCTTTTATCGCCATGGAACTGGACGTCAGCGTCGAAAACACGCATGCATTCGTTCTGGGCGGGCACGGCGACACCATGGTGCCCCTGCCCCGCTACTCCACCGTGGCCGGCATCCCGATTACCGAATTGATGCCGCCCGACCGCATCGATGCCCTGGTGGACCGCACCGCCAATGGCGGCGCCGAAATCGTAGGTCTGCTGAAAACCGGGAGCGCCTTTTACGCCCCTGCCTCGGCAGCGGTGGAAATGGCTGAATCGATCCTGAAAGACAAAAAGAAAGTACTGCCCTGCGCCGTCTACCTGGAAGGCGAATATGGTTTTAATGAACTGTTTATCGGCGTTCCCGTAAAACTGGGCACCGGCGGGGTCGAGCAGATCATCGAAATCAACCTGACAGATGATGAACAGGCCGCGCTGGCCAAATCCGCCGCGGCCGTGCAGGAGTTGAAAGACATTCTGAAGTCTCTTTAGCAACCACCTGTTTGGCGAATAAAAAATAAAGGCGCTGGGCCTTCAGGAGCCCAGCGCCTTTTTTATTTCTCTGGCCAGCTGCAGATGGAGCCCCGGCAGGGCCCCAATCTCCTCTATTGACGCGCGCTGTATGCCGCCCAGGCTGCCGAAACGGGTAAGCAATGCTTTCTTGCGGCGTTCGCCAACCCCCTTGATGTTGTCCAGGGCGGAATGGACGGCCGTCTGACGGTGCCGTCGGCGATAAAAACCGATGGCGAAACGATGGGCTTCATCCCGTATCTGCTGCAGAAACAGCAGCAAATCCTCCTGATGTCCGAAATTGATGGGATTGACCCGGCCGGGCTTGTAAATCTTGTCCCGGGTTTCTCCCCGGGTTTCATCTTTTTTGGCGATCGAAATCAGTTCGATGCGGTCAGCCAGAGCCATCTCGCGCAATATGGCCCGGCCGATATTCAATTGGCCCTTGCCGCCGTCCAGCATAAGCAATTCCGGCAAAGGGGCCTCTTTTTTATCGGGATCATAACGGCGGCGCAGGACTTCCGCCATGCTCTGATAGTCGTCCGGCCCGGTCACCGTCTTGATTTTATATTTCCGATAGGCCGATTTCTCCGGGTTGCCGTTTCGAAAAACCACCATGGCCGCCACCGGCGACTGTCCCAGCAGGTTGGAATTGTCGAAACACTCGATCCTGGTCGGCAAGCGCGTCAGCCCCAGCCTTTTTTGCAGGCGTTCCAGCAAGCGCTGCTTCTCATCCAGGCCGGCGTGCAGATCCCTGAGTCGGGCAATGGCATTTTCGGCCGCCATTTGGACCAGCCGCACCTTTTCTCCGCGCTGCGGGGCCCGGATGTACACGCGCCGCCCGCGCAGCCCGGTAAGTTTTTCGGCGAGAACGTTAGAATCATCCGGCATCTGCGATACGAGGATCTCTCCGGGGATATCGGGCATATCATCATAGCGCCGGCTGATAAACGCCCCAATGATCTCGTTTTCGTCGGCCAGAGTCTGCTCGGCAATGAAATGCCGCGATCCGAGCAGGTAGCCGTTTCGCACGGTCAACTGGGTTACCACCGTCAGGGTTTCGTCACCGGCCACGGCCAGAATGTCGCGATCACGGAAATCGTTTGTCACCACCACCTGCTTTTCCACCAGTTTCTCCAGGGCGTACCTGCGGTCACGCAAAACAGTGGCCTTCTCGTAGTCCTGAATGGCGGCCGCAGCCTGCGTTTCCTTTTTTACTTCGTTGATCAACTGGGGGGTGCGCCCTTTGAGCAGCATCGTCACCTGATCTACGATCCGGGCGTACGTCTTGGCATCCACCGCCAAGCAGCAGGGCGCCAGGCAGATACCCATCTGGTAGTTCAGGCAGGGGCGGGTCCGGCGGTTGAAGGTGCTGTTCTTGCATTTGCGCAGTTTAAAGTTTTTATTGATAAATTTTAAAGTTTGCTTCACCGCGTAGGCTGAAGAAAATGGGCCGAAATAGCGCGCGCCGTCTTTGGCGGGTTTCCGGACCACCGTCAGGTTCGGATAAGGATGGTTGAGATCGAGCTTCAACGAGGGATAGCGTTTGTCATCCTTGAGGATGACGTTATAGCGGGGATGGTGTTTTCGAATCAGGGTCGCCTCGAGGATCAGGGCTTCCTGTTCACTGGCGGTGCGGATGGTCTCGAAAGTGTCAATCTTGCCCACCAGGACCCCGGTCTTGATGTCCATCTGGCGCTTGGGCTTGAAATAGGAACGCAGGCGCTTTTTAAGGTTGACCGCCTTGCCGATGTAAATCACCGTTCCGGCTGCATCTTTCATCAAATAGCACCCCGGTCCGTGGCCGACTGTATTAAGTTTTTCCTTGAGCGCCGTTTGCATGGTTTTATTTACTGTATTTTCGGAAAATTCAGATAGTCACGAGAAAATAGGGGTATCAGGTTATTTACGGTGCGTTTGAAATACCCTTGTCCCCGCAATCATCGAATCCAGAGAGCCTGCATTTCGATTAGAAAAGCATAATGGCCGACAAATCCTTGATCCGATCGCGCAATTCGGCCGCTCGTTCGAACTCCAGGTCCCGGGCGGCCGCCTGCATCTCTTCTTCCAGGGCCTTGATGTGGGCTTCCAGTTCAGCACCGCCCTGTTCGAAGGCCGCCGTATCCTCAGCGACCTGGCCGGGGTCGGCGACATCTTCGAACCGATACAGGTTATCCAGGGCTGTGGCGACGCCTTTGACGATACTCTCCGGGATAATGCCGTGGCGTTCGTTGTGGGCGGCCTGGATTTCGCGGCGCCGATTGGTTTCATCGATGGTTTGCTGCATGGATCGGGTGACCGTTTCCGCGTAGAGGATCACTTTGCCGGCCACATTGCGGGAGGCCCGGCCGCAGGTCTGGATCAGTGAGCGGGTGGACCTCAAAAAGCCCTCCTTGTCCGCATCCATAACCGCCACCAGGGACACCTCCGGTATATCCAGACCTTCCCGCAGCAGGTTGATGCCAATGAGCACATCGAATTCACCTGCGCGCAGATCTCTTATGATATCCATGCGTTCCAGTGTAACGATATCGGAATGCAGGTAGCGAACCTGGATCCCGAGTTCATCGTAGTAATCGGTCAAGTCTTCCGCCATGCGCTTGGTCAAGGTCGTGACCAGCACCCGCTGTTTACGCTCCAGCCGTTTGCGTATTTCCGCGTAAAGGTCATCCACCTGGTTTTCTGCACTGCGCACGTCGATCTGCGGATCGAGCAGGCCGGTGGGACGGGCGATCTGTTCGGCAATTGCTCCGGAGGCTTTCTCAAGTTCGTAGTCAGCCGGCGTGGCGGAGACATAAATGATCTGGTTGACCCGTTCCTGGAATTCCGCGAACATCAGGGGGCGGTTGTCCAAGGCAGACGGCAGCCTGAAGCCAAACCGCACCAGGGTTTCCTTGCGGGAGCGGTCGCCCTTGTACATGGCCCGAATCTGCGGGACGGCAATGTGGCTCTCATCGATGCAGAGCAGATAGTCATTCGGGAAATAGTCCAGCAGGGTCGGCGGCGGCTCGCCCGGCTTGCGTCCGGTGAGGTGGCGTGAGTAGTTCTCGATGCCGTTGCAGTAGCCGATCTCCTGGATCATCTCAAGGTCGAAATTGGTTCGCTCTTCAATCCGCTGCACCTCAATCAGCTGGTTTTGCGCATGGAAATAAGCCCGGCGCTCTTTGAGTTCGACCTTGATCGTTTCCGTAGCCCGTTTCAAGGTCGTATCCCGGGTGACATAGTGGCTGGCCGGATAGATAACCGCCCGATCCAGCCTTCTTTTCACCGTGGCCCGCAGGGGATCTATTTCCGTAATGCGCTCAACCTGATCGCCGAAGAAGTCGATCCGGATGGCCAATTCCTCTTCGTAGGAGGGGAGAATTTCGACCCGGTCCCCGCGTACCCGGAAAACCCCCCTGTGAAAATCGGTGTCATTCCGCTCATACTGGATGTTCACCAGCTTGCGCAGCAGCTTGTCCCGTTCGATCTCCATGTCGGTGTCAATTTCAACCCGCATGTCCAGGTAATCCTCGGGTGCCCCCAGACCAAAGATACAAGAAACGCTGGCCACCACGATCACATCCCGCCGCGAAAGGACGGACCGGGTGGCGGAATGCCGCATCTTGTCGATCATTTCATTGATGGAGGAGTCTTTCTGGATGTAAGTGTCGGTCGTGGGAATATAGGCTTCCGGTTGGTAATAGTCGTAATAGCTGACAAAATATTCAACCGCATTGTCAGGAAATAACGCTTTGAATTCATTATAAAGCTGCGCTGCCAGGGTCTTATTGGGCGCCAACACCAGGGTCGGCCGCTGCACCTGGGCAATCACATTCGCCATGGTAAAGGTCTTGCCCGAGCCGGTCACCCCCAGCAGCACCTGGTGGCGGTTGCCGGCTTCAATGTAGCTGCTCAGGGTATCGATTGCACCGGGCTGGTCTCCCTGGGGGGAAAAGTCGGTATTGAGTGTGAACATGGTTTACCTGAATATTCTACGAGTTCGCGGCATTCATTTACAAGGCATTCGGAGGCGCAGTTGTACGCATGCTACCACAAGCCTCCGATAACGCTGTAAATGGATGTCTCGGGCTCGCCCGGAGGGTAATTATCTTGTACAGCCCTGCTTATCGGCACCGCGGAAAAGCGTTACTTTCAATTAAACCTGATGTAGTTTGTGTTGATACCGGTGCGGTGATCAGCGAGCACATTCCCTGCAGCTTGCTTTGGGTAGCTATAAATATATGTACAAAACTATAATTGTAAAAAACCGTATAAAATATTCAGGCTACACCTTTTCAATCAGCACCGTACTCAGCGCCCCGATGCCCTCTTCCCGGCCGAACATTCCCAGACCTTCGGTGGTGGTGGCCTTGATGCTGACCTGCCCGGGTTCAATGCGCAGTGTGCGGGCCAGGTTTTGCTGCATCTGGCTTCGGTAGGGTGCTATTTTGGGCGCCTGGGCGATGACGACCGCATCGATATTGCCGATCGCATACCCTGCATCAGCCAGCAGTGTGCCTGTTTCCGCCAGCAGCACCAGGCTGTCGATGTCCCGATAAGCCGGGTCGGAATCGGGAAAATGCTGCCCGATATCGCCCAGGGCCGCAGCCCCCAGCAACGCATCGCAAACGGCGTGAACCAGAACGTCAGCGTCGGAGTGGCCGGCCAGCCCCCGGTCGAAGGGGATGGTGACCCCCCCCAATACCAGGGGTCTGCCCGCTACCAGTTTGTGGACATCCAGCCCCTGCCCGCTTCTGAATTTCATGTCTGCTCCTGATCGAAAATTACCTGTCAAAATGACGGTAAAAAAGATATCATAAATGTTTGTGGCTGTACATCGCCATTCTAGCCGATAAACCTTGACAGGTTTCCTGGTAGTAGCTATGGCATGAGGCCGCGTGGGTGCGGCGGCGGCAGCAAACTCAGCTTCGTCACCCGTAGGGCGCAAAGACCCAGGCAAGACCCGGTTCTGCAACGATACCAGGAGCATCGATGGATATAAAAACGGCTTTAAGTCAAGGACTGAACTCCAGGCAGAAAGCGTTGACCGAGTTTCAGGCCAAACAGCTGCTGCGGCAGTACGCCATTCCGGTTGTATCCGAAGCTGTGGCGGCTGATGCGGATGAGGCGGTTCGCCTGGCGGATGAAACCGGATATCCGGTGGTCCTAAAGGGTATGGGCGCCAATCTGCTGCACAAGACCGAACGGGGCCTGGTTCATCTCAACCTGGCGGACAATGAGCGTGTCCGCCGCGCAGCCGAACACGTTGTCGCGACGGCCGGTCCGGACCTGGAAGGCTTGTTGATCCAGCCGCAACTGGAAAGCCGCCGGGAATTCGTGGCCGGACTTTTTCGAGACCCTCAATTCGGGCCGGTTGTCATGTTCGGTATCGGGGGAATCCTGACCGAAGCCTTGTCGGATGTGTCCTTTCGCCTGGCGCCGGTCACCCGGGCCGATATCCGGGACATGCTGGCGGAAATCAAGGCCGGGGCCCTGCTGGGAAACTTTCGTGGCGATGCCGCTGTCCGGGCCGGACAACTGGAAGAGATTCTCATCGCCCTTGGGCAACTGGGCCTGGATTTTCCCGAAATTGCCGAAATCGATATCAATCCCCTGCTCGCCGCCCGCGATGGATCCCTGACCGCCGTGGATGCGTTGATCGTCCCCGGCCAACCGCAGGCCGTTTCCCAGGAAACACTTGCCGTGGACCCCGGCGCCATCGGTTCTCTCTTTTACCCCAAGAGCATCGCTTTCGTGGGTGCCTCCGGCCAGCTGGGTAAATGGGGGCATATGCTGATGTCCAACACCATCAGCGGCGGTTACGACGGTGACATCTACCTGGTCAATCCCAAGGGCGGTACCATCGCCGGACGGCCGGTATACAGCAGTATCGACGCCATCCCCGGCCCTGTCGACCTGGCCGTTGTGACCATCCCGGCCGCGCTGGTACCCGGTCTGATACCGCAGATGGCGGCTAAGCAGATAAAAAACATGCTGCTGATCACCTCCGGTTTCGGCGAAACCGGACCGAAAGGCAAGCAACTTGAAAAGGATCTGGTGCAAGCCGCCCGTAAAGCCGGCATTCTGATTTTAGGCCCGAATACAATGGGCATCTGCAACCCCCACAACCAGCTCTACTGCACGGGCAGTCCGGTCCACCCCCTGGCTGGTTCCACCGCCATGGTGGCCCAATCCGGCAACATGGGGACGCAGCTTTTAGCCTTTGCCGAGGCGCAAGGTATCGGCATCCGTGCGTTTTCCGGATCCGGCAACGAAGCCATGATAACGATCGAAGACTACATGGAAGGGTTCGAAATAGACGATCTGACCCGTACCGTGATGCTCTACATAGAAAGCGTCAAAGACGGACGCCGGTTTTACGAAAGCGCCTGCCGCGTCGGTCGCAAAAAACCGATCGTCCTGTTGAAAGGGGGCCAGACCGGTGCCGGCAATCGGGCCGCCGCCAGTCATACCGGTGCGATGAGTTCGGACACGCGGGTATTCAATGCCGTTTGCCGCCAGGCCGGCATTGTCAAAGTCGACCGGTCCATGGATCTTTTAGATCTCTCCGCAGCCTTTGCGTCGGTCCCCCTGCCCAGGGGCAACCGGGCGGCAATCATGACCCTGGGCGGCGGCTGGGGCGTGATTACCGCCGACCTGTGCGCCAACTACGACCTGGAGGTGCCCGCCCTGCCCGATGCAATTCTGGCGATTCTGGACGGCATTCTGCCGCCTTACTGGAGCCGGGCGAACCCCGTGGATATAGTGGGCGAGAACGATCCGGCCATTCCCATAACCACTTTGGAAGAACTGCTCAAATGGGATGGGTGTGATGCCGTGATCAACCTGGGCATCATGGGACGCCGCATCTTTGTCGAACGCATGTCGGCCTCGGTGCGCAAGGCCGATGAGAATTTTGCGCAGGATATCCTGGACCTGGCCAATCAAATGTTGGTCGATTTCGAAAAACAATACATTGCACACGTAATCAACCTGATGCACAAATACGAAAAACCTGTTTTCGGCGTCAGCCTGTTGACCGATCAGGAAGACCAGACTGTTTACCGGGTGGGGGAAGACGAATACAAAGGCCTGTTCTACGAAACACCGGAACGGGCCGTTAAAGCCTTTGCCCGCATGTATGAGTATCAGCGGTTTTTGAACCGCTGAAATTTTAAACCCGCCTGTCCTACCGGGACAGGCGCTGATGAACGGACCCATGGAAACCTTGACCAAAAAAAACCCTTCAAACACCGGTTCGATTTTGAGATCGGGTATTTGATTAAAAGTCCCTGCCGGGGCTGCGATGACAGACCTTTTTTCCCGAAATGCATCAAAACGTGCCGGATTCTGGATGATATCCACACCGTGATGGCCGAGAGTGTATCCTGTTCCCGGAGTTCGTAATTCGGTTACAGCGAATCCCGAATAGCCAGCAAGGGATATCATATACTCAACTAAGGCAATGCCGCGCACGACAGTGCGCCCTTTGTGTGGTTTTGTATTTTCTCTGCGCCTCAGCGTCTCTGCGCGATGCATGGGTTCTGTTCATATGAAACCCCAAAAGACCTCTCCGCGCGCAGAGACGCTAAGACGCAGAGAAAACCATATATTGCTCCGGCTTTGCCGGTTAAAACCCAAAACCCTCTAAGTCGGGTTGCGCGCATAGCGTGCAAACTTGATGCGCTAAAGACCGGGTTGCAGCAAAACCTAAAATCTCAGCTATCTCTTTGAATCGGTAAAACCTCTCCGGGTCCTCCACCTGAGGTGGAGGGTTTAGATCAAAACTAAGGGGGGAATCACATGGCGTATTCTCAACATTGGGAAGCTCTGGAAGCCCGGGCCCAAGATTTCGAGACCCCGGAAAAGCACCTCAAGCAGCTCATCGCGCAGCCGGAACGCCTGGCTGCCTTTTCCCTGACCGCGGCCGGCCTGTTCTATGATTTCTCTCGCCAGCGGGTCGATGGGCAGACCCTGTCACGGCTGCATGCCCTGGCGGAAGAAGCCGGCGCCGGTGACCGCTTCCGCGCCATGCTGCAAGGGGCCACCGTCAACCAGTCGGAAAACCGGGCCGCGCTACACACCGCCTGCCGGGATCTCTCCCCGGAACCTATCCTGGTAGCGGGCACCGATATCAAACCCGCCCTGCACGCTGTGCACCGACAGGTGGCCAGCTTTGCCGATGATATCCACGCCGGCCGCCTGACCGGCACCACGGGCCACCCCTTCCGACATGTGGTCGTCATCGGTATCGGCGGGAGCTATCTGGGTACCCAGTTTATCGCCCACGCACTGCGCCATCGCGCCGACAAAGGCATCCAGCTTCATTTTCTCTCCAATGTTGACTCCCACAATTTTGGCGAGATCGTGACGGCGATCGACCCGGAAACGACACTCTGGGTTGTGATATCTAAAAGTTATACGACGGCAGAAACCCTTGCGAACACGCGCCAGGCCTACGCCTTTATGGGAAGCCACGGCCTGGAACCGGCCCGACACGTCGTCACGGTTACCAGTAAAGGCAGCCCGGGAGACGACCCGGACAATCCTGTCCTGGCAACCTTTCACATGTTCGACTTTATCGGCGGCCGCTACAGCGTGACGTCCGCAGTAGGCGGGGTGCCCCTGAGTCTTTACCTCGGGTATGACCGCTTTGCAGAACTCTTGGAAGGGGCTGCCGCCATGGACCGCCACGCCGGTGATGCACCTGCCGGGCAGAACCTGCCCCTGACGGCGGCGCTGCTGGATGTGTGGAATACGACATTCCTGGCCTATCCGGCTATGGCCATCGTACCCTACGCGGCGCCCCTGGACAAACTGGCCGCCCACATTCAGCAGCTCAGCATGGAAAGCAACGGGAAATCCGCCACCGGGGACGGAAAGCCGCATACAGGCGGCAGCGGCGGATTCATCTTCGGGGAGCCGGGCACCAACGCCCAGCACTCGTTTTTCCAGATGGCCCACCAGGGACGGCCCCTCCCCATTGAGTTCATCGGCGTCCTGAACAGCGCCTATCCCCAGGTACAATCGACATCAAAAGGGGTCACCAACCATCAGGAACTCTGGGCCAACCTGATCGCCCAGGCCGATGCCCTGGCGGTCGGGAAAACCGCTGCCGATCCGGCCCGGTCGTTCACCGGCAACCGGCCTACGTCGACCATTGTCATGGCCGACCTGGCGCCGCGCAACCTCGGGGCCCTGCTCGCATTCTATGAAGCGCGAACCGTCTATGCCGCTTTTCTCTGGGGGATCAACCCTTTCGACCAGTTCGGGGTGGAACTCGGCAAAAAAACCGCCCATGGCTTGCGCGCGGCCATGGCCGCCCAAAATGCAGGCGATACCGAATACGCTGAAGATCTGGAGCCCATCCAAGCGTTCTATCTCGACATGCTCTCTAAGGGCGAAATTCCCGGGTAGTTTTTTCAACCGGACGGTGGCACGTACGTGCCGGGCAGGTCCTTGTTGACACGTGGCCGCCAGGTCTCTATAATCCATTAAAATCAATCAAATAAGGTGTCGATTGAAAGGCGGGCCACCAGACACATGACTTCTACCCCATCAGGCGATCCGGATTTTCTAGCTGGACTGGAAGGCTTAGAATCCGTTGACCGCTACAAGATTTCCGGCAAACTCGGCCAGGGCGGCAATGCCATCGTTTATCTGGGGATCGACCCCTACATCGGTCGCAAGGTGGCCCTGAAAATATCCCAACCCAATTCAGACAACAAACGCCAGAAATTTTTCGTCGAAGCCCAATCGGCCGGACGCCTGAATCACCCCAATATCGTATCCATCTATGATGCGGGCACCTACGACTCCTATTGCTATATCACCATGGAGCATATCAAGGAGGACACCCTTGAAAAGCATTGCCACCCGGACACGCTGCTGCCCATGCAGCGCTCGGTTGAAATCATTTTTGCCATCTGCCAGGCCCTGGATTACGCCCACAACCAGAAAGTCATCCATCGCGATATCAAGCCTTCCAACATCATGCTCGACGAAAACGGGTCACCCAAGCTGACCGACTTCGGGGTTGCCCAGATCACTGAACACACCTCGGAAACCGGCCTGTGGGGCACGCCGAGTTACATGTCGCCCGAGGCGATGAAGGAAGAGGCCCTGGGCAGTTACAGTGATATTTTCTCCCTGGGCTGCGTCCTGTATGAACTGCTGAGTGGACGTCAGGCTTTCTCGGGAGAAAACAATTTTACCATCATGTACAAAATCACCAACTCGGACCCCACCCCCCTGAGCGAACTGCGCCCGGATCTGCCGCCCATTCTGGAAGAAATTGTCAACAAGGCCATTGCCAAGGATTTCACCGAACGTTACCAATCCTGCCTCGATTTGGCCTACGACCTCCGGGTGGCCCTGCGTGGGCTCACTGACAACGTGGTCACCGGAAAGGCCAAGGATGTCCTGGACCTGGTGCACAACGTGCCTTTTTTCCACAACTTTTCAAGGGAGCAACTCAGCGAGCTCGTGAACGACAGTACGTTGATCAAAGTTCACAAGGGCAAGACCATTGTGGCCGAAGGTGATATTGACGATGCTTTTTTCGTGATTCTCAGCGGCACCGCCCTGATCCGGAAGGGCAACACGAATATCGCCACCATCGGTGGCGGTGAATGCTTCGGGGAAATGGCCTGTATCGCCGGTCAGGCCAGGGTTGCGGCGGTCCTGGCGGAGACGGACTGCGTTCTCATGAAGATCAATGCGACCCTCATTGACCGGTCCTCCGAGTCCATTCAACTGCTATTTTTCAAGAATTTCGCTACCACGCTGGTGAAGCGGCTCTCCCCCAAAGGGTAGAAGCCGTCTCAAGCACGCCTTTTGGCTCAATCTCGGTCCACCCTGAAATGTGCAAACGGAACTTTGAGCAGAATCTGTTCCTTGATCCGGTTTCTGATGGCTTTATGCTTTTCCGCAACCAAAACCCAACCTTCAGGGCCATGGCTGAGATAATTGCCGACGCCGCAAAAACAATATTCTCGCGCAGAGACGCAGAGGCGCAGGGAAATCACAAAATCTCCGGCTTCGCCGGTTAAAACCAAACGACGTTTGTTGCCATAAGTTTGAAACGTTTTTTCGCACGCAAGTGCGACGAAATTCTGGTTTGCTCTTCTCTGCGCCTCTGCGTCTCTGCGCGATGCAGGTTTTGACTTTGTGTTTTGGCAAGAACGCCCATTTAGGGGCATTCCAAAGCATGCCTTCAGGGTCGGAATTCTTTACTTGGAGATATCAGCGTGATTTAGACTTGAAAAAGCATCAAAGCACCTGGCCGGCGAGGATCTCGTTGTTGGCAAGGCCATAGTTGAGGACCTGCGCGCCGTTGATAAACACGTGCTCGATCCCGGAGGGCCGGCGGTCGGTATACTGGCGGGTATTGTTGTCGCGGATGACAGCATAGTCAAAGACGGTGATATCGGCAGCGTATCCCGCCTTTAAGTAGCCTCGGCTCTTTATCCCAAAGCGGTCGGCCGCTGCGCCGGTCATGCGACGGACACATTCCTCCATGGTTATCAACCGCAAATCGCGGGCGTACTGCAGAAAGAGGGGGAAATTGCCGAAAGCCCCTGGATTCTAAACGCCGGCCGGCGCCGGTGTGGCATCGCTCATGAACAGGGCCGCCGGGTCCTGCATCAGCATCTGCACATTTTCCAGGCTGCTGTAGCGGTGGTTCAACACACGCGCCCGGCCCCGGCTCAACCGGGCCATATCAATGAAATTCTCAAAGGTGTCCAATCCGCGCGCCTGGGCGATCTCTTCAAGGAACATGCCGTTGAATTGATTCAGGTCCGGGTGGCGGGCATCGGTGATCTGGATGTCTTGAAAACCGAATCCCAGGAGTGACTTGATCAGCATGATCTCCATGCGCAGACGCATCAGGCTGGTGGTATCGGTGTAGGTCTCAGGAACGCCGGCCAGGAACCATTTGGGAAAGAAGACATTGATCACGGAAGTGCCGCAGTGATAGGCATAGGTGTCATATTGAATGTCCAGTCCTTCCCGACGGGCGGCGGTAATCAAATCCAGGGCCTCGCTACAGGTTTCCCAGGTCCGCTCGCCAACGAATATCAGGTGCGAAAGCTGCAGGCGGACACCGGTGTCCCGGGCCAGCTGAATCATCTCCTCGAGAGCCAGCAGGTTGTGGGGACGCCCGTATATTTTCAAGGGGTAGGTACCCGACAGGGCTGAATAGGCTTTCATGTGGACGGTCAGGATCCCGTCTCTTTTTTCACCAGCCGGGCGATTTCCTTAAGCTCTGGATCTGTGGTAAAAACACCGGGTTCGTATTGAAGTCCCAGGGAAATGCCATAGGCCCCCTGTTCCAGGGCCTGTTCCAGAAGATATAGCAGGGACCGCATTTCCTCCGGCTGCATCGGTGTCGGATCAAAACCACGGATTGAAGCCCGGGTAGTTCCATGGCCGGTCAGGTTGACGAGATTATGGCTCATGCCCTGACTGCGTATGTGGTCGAAATAAGATGCCGTTTCGTCCCAATGCAGGTTGTACAAACCCTCCGTGTATAGGGCGATCAGCTCACGATGGGGCGTCTTTTTCTGGAAGCCGGCAACCCCGAAGCCGCAGTTGCCCCCCACCAGGGTCGTGACTCCCTGCTCGGTAAACGGGATTTTCATGTCCATGCGCCCCGGCATGGGCAGGACCCAGTCCATGTGCGTGTGGCAATCGATGAAACCGGGAGCGATGACCTTACCGCTGCAATTGACCGAGGTCCCTTGAAAACTGATGCTGCCGGGTGTGACCGCCTCGATCTTATCACCGCTTATCAACACATCGCCGTAGTAGGCTGGTTGACCGGTCCCATCAGCGATCAACCCGTTTTTGAACAGCACCCGCTCGGGACGGGGGGCCACCCAGAAACGCGGGCTGCGGGGCCGGGTCTCCCAGCTTTGCGGCGCGATTTGGGCGATGTTGCGTTTGGCAATCGGCTGTTTGGGCTTTCCGGTGCAGCCCAGCACCGGTGCCAGGGCTGCGGCGGCCGCTATCTTGGCGGTCGACCCGAGAAACGCCCGCCGGGCAGGATCGTGTTTGGTCTTGGAATCGGGCTTCATGGAAACCTGTACACCGAAGCGCCCCAGGTCAGGCCGGCACCGAGACCCAAAAATAGGGCCACATCACCGGATTTGCCGAGCAGCCCTGCTTCTATGGCTTCATCCAGGGCCAGGGGGATGGTCGCCGCCGTGGTATTGCCATATTTTTGAATGTTGTTGAACACCTTTTCCTGGGGCAGCTCCATGGTCTTGGCATAAAACTGGTTGATGCGCAAATTGGCCTGGTGCGGGATGAAAAGGGTTACCTCATCCAAAGCAACACCGGCTTTTTGAAGCACCTTCACTGTTACTTCGGGCAGCCGGCGGACAGCCAGTTTGAATATGGCTTTGCCGTCCATTGTTGGATAATAGCGCCCGGCCGCGAACATCTCTTCCGTAATTCTCGGATTCTCGCGGGAGGCCGGCACTTCCACCATCAGACTCTCGGCAAAGGCCCCGTCGGCATGCAGCTGGTGGGCCAGGACGCCGACCTCACTGTCGGTCTCCAAACCGGTAATGCAGGCCGCGGCTGCTCCGTCGCCAAAAATGACGGCCACATCCCGGCCGCGGGTGGAAATATCCAAGCCCGTGCTGTGGACTTCCCCGCCTACAAACAGGATTTTTTCGGCTAATCCGCTGCGGATATAGGCATCCGCCACTTCCAGGCCGTATAAAAAGCCGGTGCACTGCTGCCGGATATCCAGGGCCGGTGTGTCGGCCAGACCCAGCTTGTGCTGCAGCAGGCAACCGGAACCGGGAAAGTTCAAGTCAGGACTGAGCGTGGCAAAAATAATCAGGTCTACATCCTCGGCCTACCACCCGGCCCTTTCAAGCGCGATCTTGGAGGCCTCCAGGCCCAGGTCCGAAGCGCCGACCCCGCCCTCTTCCGGAATCCAATAGCGCTGTTTGATCCCGGTCCGCTGTTCGATCCACTCATCGGAAGTGTCCATCCACTGGGTCATATCATCATTGGTCACGACCCGGGGAGGCAGATACTTACCGGTGGACCTGATCACGGTTCTTCGCATAGATACTCTCCTTGAAAAAGGTTCAGGGTTCTGGGTTCCAGTCTGCGCTCTGCGAGCTACGACCGGCAAGCAGAGGTTCAGAGGTTTTAAAGTTCAAGTCGAAACAGGGAACGCTCACTCTGAACCCCTTGAAATTGCATATATACGCCTTGATACACAAATTTTCAAGCCAAGTCTGTATCGTCTAAGGTTCAAAGGTTTACGAGATCAGGGTTATAGGCTCTTGGGTTAGCGCGTTTAAAGTAGCTGTCAATGAAAAACGACGCTATATATACCTGCCATCCTGAGGAGTGCAACGACGAAGAATCCCTCGGGATGGAATATCACCTGGACCTGATGTGAACGCATCGCTCCGCTCAGGGTGACAATGTGTTATTTCTTTTTTAATTTTGGTTTCACTTTGCGAGTAGCAACCGCTTCCAGTGGATTCGCGGGCCAGTAGTGTTTCGGGTAGCGGCCTTGCAGTTCTTTCTTTACCTGCCCGTATGTTTCCCGCCAGAAACCGGATAGATCCCGGGTCACCTGCACCGGGCGGCCGGCTGGTGAAAGCAGGTGAACCAGAACTTTGTGACGTCCCTCCAAAACCGTCGGCGTGTCCTGTAGACCGAACATTTCCTGCAGGCGCACCGCCAGAACCGGTCCGTCGCCGGCAGTGTAGTCCAGGCGGATCCGGGAGCCGCTGGGCACCACGGCAGCCTCCGGGGCCAACCGATCCAGTTTGCGGCGTTGTTGCCAGTCGAGCAAGGTTCCCAGGATGTTTTGCATGTCCAGTTTTTTCAAGGGGGCGAGACTGCGATAACCGCTCAGGTGAGGCCCCAGCCAGTTTTCGAGATCCGCCATGAGGGCCGTCGGATGCATGTCCGGCCACACCCCACGATCGGGGTCGTGATCGTGGATGAATTGGACCCGATCCATCCAGTTACGCACCTTTCCGTCCAGGGGAAGACAGTCTATTCCAGCTTCACGTATCCCTTTTAAAAGAGCATTACATACGTCTGTTTTATCAGGTTTTTTCAATTCTTTTTCATCCAAGACCATCTGGCCGATCCGGTGTTGTTCACGACAGACCACCCGTTTCAGGCGACTGTCCCACTGAATGGATTCTCGCGAGTCGATCCTGTCCGCCAGCGCTTCCTCGAGGCCCTCTCGTTCCACCGGCGCTGCCAGAAAGATTCTGGCGTTGTCCGGCCGCCCATCAGTCCTGGCAGCTACAATAAAAGGCGTACCACACAGGGGATCCGACTCCGGCAAGCAGGCGCCGCGTCCACCGGCAAGCAGATAGCGGTCCCGACTGCCCGGCCGTAATTTCCCGATTCGGTCCGGATAGGCCAGAGCCAGGATCTTTCCAGCGTCATTTATATGGGTGGTGCCTCCCCTACCAGGGGTAGCTAATTGCAGCCAGCGCTGCGCCAATTGCCGGGTCCTGGTCAGCGCACGGCGATCAAGATCTTCTGGCCGGCGTCCGTCAGATTGATGCCGGGAGGCCTGCAGCAGTTCGAGCCTGACACGGATATCCACGTCTCGCCCGAGCTCGGTGCGGGCGAGAATATCCCGGCCCGACAGCAGGGCGGCCACCTGCGCCGCAGTGTCGGCCCGGCCCGGGGCGACGCTTTTCAGGATCATGTGTCCCAGGCGGGGGTGAATGCCAAGGGCATTGATGCTGCGGCCGTGCCGGGTCACCCCGCCCTGCGCATCCACGGCCCCAATGCTGCGTAAAAATTTCCGCGCCTCCCCGAGGGCCGCCGGAGGGGGGGGATCCAGCCAGTCCATGGCGTTGATATCCGGATTCCCCCAGCAGGCCAGTTCAAGGGTCAGGGAGGATAAATCCGTGTTGAGAATTTCCGGTTTTGTGTAGGGCACCAGGGAATGCTGGTCGTGCTCCGTCCAGAGCCGAAAGCAGACACCCGATCCGGTACGTCCGGCGCGACCGCGCCTTTGATCGGCCGAAGCCTTTGAAACTCTTACGGTTTCAAGTGAAGTCATCAGGCTGCCGGGCTGAAAGCGGGGTATTCGCATCTGCCCGGCATCCACGATGATGCGGATGCCTTCAATGGTAAGACTGGTTTCGGCAATGGATGTGGCCAGGACCACTTTACGCTTGTCAGGGGCACAGGGGCGAATGGCGCGATCCTGCTGTTTTCCGGACAGATCGCCGAAGAGCGGTGTGATTTCCACCTCGGGTTGCAGGCGCTTGGCGAGCAAAGCCGCCACGCGCCGAATCTCACCCGCCCCGGGCAGGAACACCAGCACGCTGCCTGATTGCCGGGCCAGAATGCGCTCTATTTCGGTCGCAATGAAGACCGCTTTCAGGGGTCGAATCGATTTGGAAAGATAATGGGTTGCCACGGGATACTGCTTGCCGCGGCAGGTTATGATCGAGGCACCGCCCAGGAGCCTGGCCACCGGTTCGCCCGCCAGCGTAGCCGACATGACCAGGATTCTCAAATCAGGCCGCAGTTCCGCCTGCACCTCCCGGCAGAGGGCCAGACCGAGATCGGAGTGTATGCTCCTTTCATGGAACTCGTCGAAAATAACCAGCCCGGTATCGGTGATTTCCGGGTCCTGCTGGAGTTTGCGGGTGAGAACGGCCTCGGTGACGACCTCTAACTGTGTTTGCGGACCCACCCGGTTATCAAAACGGATCCGGTACCCGACCTGCTGTCCGACGTCCTGATGCAGGGCGCCGGCCATTCTGCGGGCCGCAGCCCGGGTGGCCAGCCGCCGGGGCTGCAACAGGATGATCTTGCGCTTTTGCAGCCACGTTTCACGCAACAACGCAAGGGGCACGACAGTGGTTTTGCCGGCTCCCGGTGGAGCCTGGAGGACGACGTTTTGCCCCCTACTCAGGGCTTCTTTCAGTTCCGGCAGTATAGATGCTACGGGCAGGGTCATGACGAATAATAGGCGGCGTTTTCCTGAATATACCCCTCGGTGAGATCGCATCCGAAAGCAGTGGCCCGCCCGGATCCCAGGCCCAGTTCAGCCTCGATCACCACTTGTTCCCCGCCGAGAAGCACACGAACGGCATCCTCATCGAAGTCCACCCGGGCCAGGTTCTGGTACACCAGCGTAGCGTTGATCCGGATGGTAATCCGCGCCGGGTCGACATCGCAATCTACGCACTTGCCGATGGCCATCAGGACCCGGCCGATATTCGGATCGGCCCCGTAGGCCATGGTTTTCACGAGTGGTGAATTAACCAGGGATTTGGCCATCTGGATGGCCTGCTTTTCGTCTGAAGCCCCTTTCACCTTTGATATCAGAAGTTTAGTGGCGCCTTCGGCATCTCGGGCCAGGAGTTTGGCCATTTCTGTACAGGCATGCGTAAGGGCTTTTTGAAAGTGTTTAAGATCCACCGGTCCGGCCAGGCCGTTGGCCATGATGACGCACGTATCCGATGTGCTCGTATCGGTATCGACCGAAAGCATATTAAAGGAGACGGCCACCGCCTGCCGCAGAGCATGGTCGAGCACCGGGGCGGCGATTTCAGCATCGGTGAAGATGTATACCAGCATGGTCGCCATATTGGGCTCAATCATACCGGCCCCTTTCCCCACTATCGTCAGCACGGCGTCGCCGATATCCAGTGAGAGGGCTTTGGGGTAGGTGTCGGTGGTCATGATGCCTTCCGTCGCGGCCAGGGGGTCCTTAGAGAGCTGGCTGGAGATACCCTGCAATCCGGCCTCGATCTTTTCGATCTCCAGTTGCCGGGCGATCACCCCGGTTGAACTCATAAGCACCTGTTCAGCCGGTATATCGAATTCAGCGGCAACCGCGGCCGCCATGCGAGCAGCATTGTCCAGTCCGGTCTGCCCGGTCCCGACGTTGCTGATCTTGCTGTTGGCCACAATGGCACGGAGGACACCCTTTTTGATGATGTTGCGCCCCAGGATGACCGGCGCGCCTGGGAATTTATTGCGCGTAAAGACCGCCGCCGCGCTGGCCGGTGTCTCGGAATAGAATACAGCCAGATCCTTGCCGTCTGCTTTGAGTCCGCAATTTGTCCCCGCACAGGAAAATCCAGGGGGCATGATAGCTTTTTTATGCAGTTCCATGCGACTTCCTTCAACCAGAATCAATTTTATGATCGCTCAATGGAAATATATATCCCGGAATATAACGCATCTTTGGGAAATACTAAAGTGATACGCATTGCCTCAGGGCAACTTTTATGGTAGCAGCAACCAACATGTTTTCAGGCCTAAACGAAATTTTATTGATTGCGGCCATTGTCCTGGCCGTCATTTTCCTGCCCCGCATCAACAAGACGCGGATCGCCGCACCCGCCCGGATCCGCGGGCAAGCTGCACTCGGTTTTATGCTTTCCGGACGGCAGAGGCTTGCCATTCTGGCCCCTATCATCTGGTTGGCTTTCTGGGCGGTTTGTTATGAGCCCTGGGGCGCGGAATGGAAACTGTTTGCCTACATCGGCGCCGGCCCAATACTGGTCTCCTGGGGCCCCTGGTGGTCCCTGAAGGGCCGCCGCATTCGTTAGCTCAGGGGGGCTCAATAAAGGCCCGTCATCCCGGCGAAAGCCAGGATCCAGTCCATGCAAAGGAAACGTCCCTGGATGCCGGATACGTCATCCCGGACTTGATCCGGGACCGGCATGACGACAAAAACTCCCCGGCTACCCAGCTGGTTTCCTAACTGATCGCTTTTAATCGTTTTAGTTGGACGTATCGCCTGTCGCTTCCACCAGACCCAAAGCCTCCAGTTTTTCGGAGGTTGGCCCCCCCCTGCTCCCGGCTCCAACCGACTATCTGGTAAAACTCATCCAGCATGGCCGGCAGATCGACGCGTTTGCCCTTGAGCGGCCCAGCCTGCAGGGGCGTCGTGCCGATGGCCCGGCCATGTATCTGGATTCCGTCGGGGACAATGCCTTCGCGCATGTTGAAAGCTTTGCGCAGGTTCAGAATCCGCTCGCCGGTTTGCAGGTATTGATCCGCACTCAGGCCCCACCCGGTAACGGCGTTCATGTACTCCACCACCGGCAAATGGCTGGTGATGGCTCCGAACAGGCACATGCCGCCGCAGTTCAGCAGTTGCATGTAGTAGGTTCCGGCCGCAAAACGGCGCACATCCTTGCTTGCACGGCTGCGACCGGCCTTGACCATGGCGGCGGCTGCCGGAAATCTTTTTTCCAGCCCGAAGAGGGAGGCGTAAAGATAACATGACACCGTGTGGCGTCCGGGTGTCGGCTCACACTCATAAGCAATGGCAAATCCGGGATCCAGGCGGGGATCGTGCATGGGAAGTTCCTGGCCGCCGGCATGCACCGCGTATATTTCACTGCCCTTGCCGATCTTTTCCGCAGCGCGTTTGACACCATCCGCCAGGATATCACCGAGACCTTCGCGGTGAATCATCATTTCCACCAGCTGAACGACTGCATCGGTCTGGCCCCACCCCAACTGCAATCCGCCGGTATCAGACTCGTCCAGGATACCGTTTTCGAAGCATTCCGTTGCGAATGCGACGGTTGCCCCGGTGGAGATGGTATCGATGGCTGCCCGGTTGCACATTTCATTGATTTCCACAATAGCGTCAAAATCATCCTGCAGCAGCATCCCGCCAAAGGAACCGATGGTCTCGTACTCGGGTTTATGCCCTTTTTCGCCTTTGTACTTGCCTTTCTTGATATCGATGATACCGCCGCAACCCAACGGACACGCCTGGCACGAATAACGCTTCTTCTGATATTTGATCACATTGTCATCGGACCCCTTGGAGGAACTCTCGATCGGAAACTCCTTGTAGCCGACGCCCTCCCAGTTCTTGATGGGCATGTCGCCAACCATGGCCGAATAGGTCGTCAGGCCGGATGTGCCGTATTTCCTGAAAATTTCTTTAATGAGTGACGGCTGCGAGGGAACGGAGATGCCGGTACGGGCGATGATTCGGCTGAGGAAGTTCATCAAATACATTGTCACGCGGTCGATAATACTGGACTTGTTGTAGTCCGCAATAAAAGCACTGTTGATGGCCCTAAGCCCCTCGGGGTCGGCCACTTTCACTTTTGTTTTGCCCCTGAGCGCGAGTGCCTTGAGATTCTTGCTGCCCATGACCGCGCCGAGCCCCGAACGGGCGGCAATCCGGGCCCCGTCGGTGGCAATACCGGAAATCAGAGATTGTTTTTCTCCGCTCAAGCCTATGGAAGCGATCTGGATATTGCGATCGCCCAGTTCGGCCTGAATCGCCTGTTCGGTTTCCAGGATATCCTTACCCCACAGGTCTTCAGCCGGGCGGATATCGACTTCCCCCTCAGTTATGACCACCCAGACCGGCTTTTCAGCCGCCCCGGTAAAAAAGATGGCATCATATCCGGAACGTTTGATGGCCCGGGAAAAATAGCCGCCGGCGTTGGCATCACCCCACCCACCGGTCAACGGTGATTTGCCGACGACCATGAAGCGGCCGGAAAAAAACGCTTTGGTACCGGACAGCAGGCCGGAGCAAAACCCCAGGTGGCTCTCCGGGGCGAGCGCCTCCACCCCGGCCGGTTGGCGTTCCATGATGACGGCCGCACCCAGGCCATAGCCTGACAGGTACTTCTTATAAAAATCTTCACCCGGCTCGACCATTTCCGTCTGGCCGGTACTTAAATCGATGATGCAGTATTTTCCCGTTACGCCATTCAGCATGTTTTCCCCTTCAATTTAGTTTCTTTTAGTATCATCGCATTTTTATCGGAATCGGGATCGGGATCGAAATCGGCAATTCAATGAACTCAGGGTCAAGGCGTTTTCCTATTTAATGCCCGTCATCCCGGCGAAAGCCGGGATCCAGTTAAGTTGAAAGAAACACCTCTGGATGCCGGATCAAGTGCGGCATGACGATAATAACGCCTCGATTGCTCAATGAACTGTCTTACTTTTCGATTACGATTTCGATAGCGATAGCGATTTTTATGTTTTCAATCACAAAGCGCAAGAACTGTATTCACCAGTTTCTCTATGCCCACAGCCACATCCTTGATGCCCGGCCCCAGCATATAAGCCGGCGTGGTGACGATCTTGTTTTTAGCGTCCACGTGGACCTGGTCGACAGCGCAATCAATATGGACCCCACCCATCTGGCCGATAGCAGCCGCCGTTCCCGTATCGTTGCCAATGGTCACTTCCGGTGCTTTTGCCGCCACCGCTCTCACCAAAGTGGCCGGTGCGATACAGAGCGCTCCAACCGGCTTTTCGGCGTCCAGCATCTCCTCGATCACACGCTGCACTTCGGGATGCACCGTGGCTTCCGGCCCTTTCACAGCGAAATCACTGAGGTTTTTGGCCGCACCAAATCCTCCGGGAATGATCAGGGCATCCATCTGGGACGCACTCACCGCGGCTATATTCTGGATATCGCCCCGGGCGATGCGGGCCGATTCAACCAGTACGTTGCGCTTTTCATCGCTCTCCTCGGACTGGCTGTAGTGATTCATGACGTGCAATTGCTCCATATCCGGGGCCATGCAGGTGATCTGCGCACCGGCCCGGTCCAGGGCCAGCAGCGTCAGGACGGATTCATGGATTTCGGCACCGTCATATACACCGCAGCCGGATAATAGTACCCCCACCTTTTTGGACATGTTGCACCTCCCTGGAAAAGAATTGATTCAACCCCGGATTGTTTGTCGGTACTTAAATGCTATCGAAATCGGTATCGGATTCGGGATCGAAACTACTGCTATTTTCCGATTGCGATCCCGATAGCGATTTCGATCCCGATTCGACCAATTCAAGTTCGCTATCTGAATGCTCATATATCCAGGACATGTTTATCGAGCACAAAACAGGTAAAGGTGCCCTGGAAAACCAAGTCATCCCCCCGGGTGACATCCGCCGCCACGATGTGTTTTTTGCCTTTCACCTCTATCGTCCGGGCGGAGGCCACTACGGTGTCGCCTACTTTTACCGGCTTCAAGAAGCGGGTCTCGGCGCCGCCCAAGACGACATAAGGGCCATTGACGGCAATCATGGCCGCGTGGTCGGCCAGGCCGAAAATGAAACCGCCATGCACCAGGCCGGGTTCGTCAACAGTCATATCGGCGCTGGTTTCCATGGTCACGCTGCTGTTGCCGTCAGCGGTCTGATCCGGAATGCCGCACAATCGTTGGTCGATCTTCGTGTGGGTCTTGATCTCCATAGCCACCTCGCTGAAAATAAAGGTGATAAGGTTTAAGGCTAAAGACTGAAGGTAAAACCTACCATAACGGGTCTCAAGATTCTCTTCAGCCTTCAGTCGTCAACCTGAAAACCTGAATCCGGCTACGTTATGGCGAATTACATTGATCCAAGCCTTTTTAAAAAGATAATCCAGAGCAGGTTCTATCCGCCAGGATTCATTTCACTCCCCAGAAGGTCATTACCAGATTATTCGATGATTATCAAATTGTCTTATCAGTCGGTTCACAAACCAAATTAGGCTTGACAAACTACCGGGATCTCTGAAATTTCTCAATAGAGTCGCACACCAACCACACAGCCGGAAAAGGTCAGATGAATTCAGCGCAATCCAAGTGTCTGCAGCTACCCGAAGCGGTAGCCAAATTTGTAACGAACGGGGCCCACTTGTCCATCGGCGGATTTACCACCAACCGCAACCCCATGGCCGCGGTCTATGAAATCGTCCGTCAGCGTAAAAAGAATCTGCACCTGTATGCCCATTCCAACGGCCACGGCGCGGATGAACTGATCGGCGGCGGGTGCCTGACCCGTCTGGAAATTGCCTACGGCGGCAGCGGACGCTTTGCGCCGACCTGCATCCGTTTCCGCAAAGCGATCGAAAACGGTTCCCTGCAGGTGGAGGACTACTCCAATTATCAGATGACCCTGCGCTTCACGGCCGGTGCCATGGGGGTGCCCTTCCTGCCCACGCGCAGCGGATTGGGTTCCGATATCGTCAACCGCCGGGGCTTCAATCCGGACGTGCGGCAGGAGGATACGCGCCTACCGGATGAAAAGCTCATCGTCATGGACAACCCTTTCGGAGATTGGACCGACACGCGTAAGCTGGTCCTTGTACCGGCAATCAATCCGGATGTGACCATCATCCATGTCCAAAAAGCCGATCCAACCGGTTTGGCCCGCATCCAGGGCCTGTCCTTTGCCGATGTGGAGCAGGCCAAGGCCGCCCGGCACCTCATCGTTACCTGTGAAGAACTGCTGGACCCCGGTATGCTCAAAGAGCAGCCAGACAACAACCAGATACCACCGTTTTGCGTGGATGCCGTCGTTCATGTGCCCCACGGCGCCTACCCGACGGCCTGTTACGGCTACTATGATTACGACCCGGTGTATCTAAATCAATATAAAGAAGCCGCCCCGGATGATGAACGTCATCAGGCCTATCTGGAAGAGTTTGTTTTCGGTACCCGGACCCATGCGGAATTCATAGAAAAGATTGACCCGGAACAATTGCAAGCTATCGAAGCCGATAAACGCACGGGTTATGCGGTAGGATTGGATAGAAGGTGAGGAACCAGCTCCATATTTAAACGTAATGAATCGTGAACATGTAAAGACCGTTTAGATTGAAATCAGTTTTCGACTTTCAAGCCAATTCGGGATCGCTATCGGGATCGTAATCGGCTCTGAAGAGGTCCAACAAACCCGATTACGATAGCGATTTCGATCGCGATACCGATGTTGGAGGAGTTCATGAGCGACTACACCCTGCGCGAAATGATGGCCGTTGCGGCGGCACGAGAGATAAAAGACGGCGATATCGTGTTCTGCGGTACGGGCATCTCCATGCTGGCCGCCATGGCCGCCAAATATATCAGCGCCCCCAACAGCACGATCTTTTTCGAGACCGGCGCTATCGATTCGAAATTGGAGGAAGTACCCCTGGCGGTGGGTGATCCCCGCGTGATGTACCACACGGCTGTAAATGGCAGCCTGGCGGATTCCTTTGCCACCATGCAGAACAGATTCACCGGTCGCCGGGTGGTCGGCATCATGGGTGCGGCGCAGATCGATCCTCACGGGAACCTGAATTCCACGGTCATAGGTGATTACTCGGCACCCCAAGTCCGCTTTTCCGGCAGCGGGGGCGCCTGCGACGTGGCCTCTTTTGTCCAGCGCACCATCATTTTCATGCAGCATGAAAAACGTAAATTCGTGCGCAAACTCGATTATCTCACCAGCCCGGGCTGGATGGATGGCCCCAATGGCCGTGATGAGGAAGGCCTGCCGCCGGGCGGTCCTGAATCCGTGATCACCAACCTGGGCATCATGCGGTTCGATCATACCTCTCGCCGCATGTTCCTGGACGGTTTTTACCCCGGTGTCACCCCCCGGCAGATTCTGGGAAATATGGACTTTGGCGTGGAAACTGACCATGCCCGCCCGGTAAAGCCGCCCACCCACGAGGAGCTGGAAATCCTGCGCAAGCGCTGTGATCCCCAGCGATTGATACTGGGCGCCTAACTACCCGGAGCCAAATCGGTAACCAACATGCCCATCCCGTAAAGTTTCTTCCGTATCCTCGCCACCAGGCCCTGTCCTCTTTACGCAATGGCCGCCAAGGATCCCACCGGTTGAGTTGAGAGTGCCTAAATTCGTGTTTATAGTGGTTAATCACCCGCTACATCAAGGGAGACGTGCTGTAACGGCTTGCAAGTGAATGGAATCCTTGCCCCCGGGTGAGGAATTTATTCTCAATCATATCAAGTTCTGCCAGCTACCGATCAGGTGGCTATATAGGAGAAAACCCATGAACCGCATAGTCAGCGTTTTTTTAATATCTATATTTATACTTTCTGCGCCGGCAGCCTGGGCCCAGGGACCATCGCGCCTCAATCATATCCTGGCAAACGGCGTTTTACGGGTAGGGACCACGGGAGACTGGAACCCCATGACGGTGCGCGATCCCGCCACCAACACCTACAAGGGATTTGACATCGAAATGGTCACCGCCCTGGCCGCTGATCTGGGTGTCCGGCTGAAGTTTGTCCCCACGGACTGGAAGACGCTGGTCAATGGGATCGTGGCCGATAAATACGATGTCAGTACCAGCGCATCCATCACCCCCGCACGGATCAAGACCGTTGGCTTTACCAAAACCTACTACCAGGTCGGTTCGGTCCCCATAACATTGAAATCCAATGCCGGCCGTTTCAAGAACTGGGAGGATATCAATCGCCGGGATGTTACCGTTGCGGTTACCCTGGGGACGTCATTCGAGCAGCAGGTAAAGGCTTTCTTTCCGGATGCCCGCATCCGCAGCGTAGAGTCCCCGGCCCGTGATTTTCAGGAAGTCCTCTCGCGCCGGGCCGATATTTCCATTACCAGTAATCTGGAGGCGGCCACCCTGATCAGGACGCATTCCCAGCTGGCGATGGTCCCCGTTGAGCGTCCGCGCAAGCCTGCTGACCTGGCGCTTATTGTCGCCCAGGGCGACCAGGTGTGGCTGAATTATCTGAACCACTGGATTACCATCAAAACCAACCGAGGTTTTTTCGAGAAACTCCAGGAAAAATGGATGCCCACTAAATAGACGCATCGATACGGGTGGGGCGGCGCTCTGCCACGTGTTCTGTATATTCCATGGCAAAGGGACGGTTTATGAGCAGATTCCAATGGATATGTCCGATACTGAATCGCTATACCGGCCGGTTCTCTGCCGGGATGGGGCTGCTGTCACTTGTTTTACTCACCGGTTGCAGTAACACAGACTAGCAGTGGGGATGGTACGAAGTGTTGCCGTTCACACCCGGCGGTGCCAGCAACCTTAAATTTCTGCTCGGCGGTGTCGGTCTCACCCTGGCTCTGTCCACGGCAGCCCTGTCAGGATCCATCATCATCGGCCTGCTGGTGGCCCTGCCGGGCCTATCCAGCCGGCCCTGGCTGCGCCTGATGAACAGAAGCTACGTTGAGCTGTTTCGGGCGATTCCCGTGCTGGTAATGATCCTGTGGGTGTACTACGGTCTACCCATTGTAGCCGGGGTGTCCCTGGGGCCCTTTGCCGCCGGCATCCTGGCTTTGACCTTGTGCGACAGTGCCTTCGAAGCGGAGATTTTCAGGGGAGGCATCCAGTCCATTGAACGTGGCCAGCTCGAGGCCGCCGACGCGATCGGTCTGACCTACCTTCAAAAAATGCGCCTGGTGGTCCTTCCCCAGGCTATTCGGCGCATTCTGCCGCCGCTGGGCAATCAATTTGTCTACATGCTGAAGATGTCTTCGCTGGTCTCGGTGGTGGGGCTTCAGGAGTTGACGCGCCGGGCCAACGAGCTCACCGTCACGGTGTACCGGCCGCTGGAGATTTATTCGGTTCTGGTAGCCGAATATCTCGTTCTGATTCTGGTGGTGTCCTGGGGTGTGCGCCATCTTGAACGACGGATGGCAACTTGAGCATTCACGGGGCAGCTTACCGTTGCCGAGGATAGACACCGGGCGGGGTATCGCGTTTGGGGATTATCCCGTGGGATGACTATCCCGATCCTCACCGGCAGCGGGTGTCACCAGTTTTTGCATCACTATAATCCCTGCAAATAAAGCCGCCCCAACCGTATCGGCCCAATAGGCCGGCCAGAAGAGAGCAGCGGCCGCAAGCCAAAGCACAATGGTTTCAACCCAGGTGGTTTTGCGGAACAGGTAACGCTCGATGGCCGCGGCGAAGGCCACCAGCCCCATGGTGGTAATCAGCATGGTCAGGCCCACTTGCCAGTGCAGCATTGCGTAACCCTTGCCCATGCCCAGCAGTGGCCGGTAGGCCATGATAATAGGAATGATGTAAAGTCCCTTGGCCAGTTTCCAGGAGGTGAACGCGGTCTGCATGGGGTTGGCCCCGGCAACGCCGGCCCCGGCAAAGCTGGCCAGGCTTACCGGCGGGGTGACATTGGCATCCTGGGAGTACCAGAAGACGATCATGTGGGATACCAGCAGGGGAACCCCCATGTCCAACAGGGCCGGGCCGGCCAGGGTGGCCAGGACGATATAGCTGGCCGTGACCGGCAGCCCCATGCCCAGCACCAGCGAGGCCGCCCCGATCAGGAGGATGGCCAGGGCCTTGATGCCGAAACTCAATTCCAGCACCAGGCTGGAAAATTTCAGCCCCATCCCGGTCAGGGTTACCATGCCCACGATAATGCCGGCGGCCGCGCAGGCTACCGAGACCATCACCGCGTTTTTGGCCCCCTGCTCCAGGGCCTGGACAATCAGGCGGGATTCGCTGGATACGAAACTTACGGCGGTCGCGCGCCCGCTTCCCTGCACCGCCCATTTGACGGCGTTGGCCGCCAGGCTGGCAACCAGGGTGCTGACCACGGCCACGAAACCGGCCATCATGGGGGAATAATTGGACACCAGCACGTAGATCAAGATGGCCACCGGAATAATGAAGTGCAGGCCTTCCCGGATGACCCGGCCGATCCTGGGCAGGTTTTCCTTGGGCTGGCCCAGCAGGCCGTGTTTGCGGGCTTCGAAGTGGACGAAGAACAGAACCGTGACGTAGTACATGATGGCCGGTACCAGGGCCACCTTGATGATGGTCAGATAGCTGGTATTGGTGAACTCGGCCATGAGAAAGGCGCCGGCGCCCATGATCGGCGGCATCAGCTGCCCCCCCGTGGAAGCGGCGGCCTCGATGGCCCCGGCCACATGCGGGCGGTAACCCACTTTCTTCATCATGGGGATGGTGAAGGAGCCGGTGGCCACGACATTGCCCACGGCCGAACCGGAAACCGAGCCCATGAACCCGGATGCGACCACCGACGTCTTGGCCGGCCCACCGGAAAAACGACCGGTCAGGGCGTAGGCCAGATCGATAAAGAAACTGCCGCCGCCGGTGACTTCCAGGAAGGCACCGAACAGGACAAAAACGAACACGAAGGTGGATGCCACCCCGATAGGCAACCCAAAAATCCCTTCAGTGGTCAGCCACAGCGTCGTGGCAATGCGTTCTATGCTGTATCCCTTGTGGATGATCAACTCGGGCACATAGGGCCCATACATCGCGTACAGCATGCCTGTGATGCAGATCCCGGTCATAATGTAACCAATCACACGCCGGCAAGCCTCCAAAACCAGCAGGGTACCGACGATACTGACTACCAAATCCTGGGGCAGCCAGTCACCTTGACGCTCGAAGATATCCGTTAAATTCAGGCCAATATAGGCCGTGCAGTAGACCGCGGCGGCAATCAGCAACCAGTCCAGAACCACCCAGAAATTGATCCGGTCCTTGCGAATCTTCTTAAAGGCCGGTCGCAGCAGAAACGTCAGGGTCAGGATGGCCCCCAGGTGAATCGAACGCTGAATGAGAGCGGTCAGGGCCGTAATCCCGGCCGTATAAAGCTGATAGAGGCTCAGGCTGACCGCCACGACCATGACCACCTTGGCAGTGACGACCGCGAGTTGGGTGGGCTGTTCTTTCGCGGTGGGACTATTTGCGGCACGAGTTTCTGCCATTTACAAACCTTTACCTGACGAGTTGCTTTGAGTTAACCTTGCTATAGTTCTTATTTTTACGCTTAATCCCTTTTTAAAACCAGATTAAGATGATGATGGGTAAGCTTCGGAACGCCAAGCGTTCATTGATTCGCAGGCCGCGCAGCGACCGGGGTTGCAGCGTGTGGCCACAGCTGGCGCCAGGCTTTGTGCAACCGGCTGATAGGCCGGGCGGTGAATTGCACGGCCACATGCGGCGCCCGGGCAGATAGATTGGTCCGGGTCCCGCGCCAGATAATCGTGTGGTCCACGCCCGGACTGCCGATCCGCAATACAAAATCACCGGTGGGCATGTGCATGTCGGTAATCACTTCATAGGGTCCCCGTTTGACCATGCGCCCTACGCCCGGCATGCGCCCCATGCCGGCGCCGAATTTTGCGTAGCGCTCCTCTTCGATGTAAATCCGGCCGGCCGCGTCCAGACTGTGCTCTTCCCAGATCGGCGCGTTCTCAACCGAATGGTAATAGTGCAGCGTAAAGCGTTCCCCGGCCTCAAGCGGCAGGACCAGCAACGGGGCGCCGCCCTTGACAGGCGCCACCCGCAGTTCCAATCCGCCGGGCGACCACGCCAGCATGATGAAAACAGCAAAGACCAGACCGACGGAAAGGCCGAGGGCAGTACGCGTCGGTCCGGTCATCATTTCCTCCCGTCAACTAAGGCATCAATTTCGCGGGAACGTCAATACCCTTTTCCTTCAGGTACTTGATGGTTCCCGGATGCAACGGGATCGGGCAATATTTTACCGCATTTTCCGGCGTGGTGTAAGCGGCTGACGGATGAATCTTCATCAGGTAGTCGTTGTTTTCGTACAGCGCCTTCACCAGGTTATATACCAGGTCCGTATCCAGGGAAGCCTGGCAGATCATGACATTCCAGACGCCGATAGTCGGGACCGGCTTGGCTACCCCCTTGTAAACCCCTCCGGCCAGGTCGACGCTGGAATAGGTGGCATTGGCCGCCAGGATCTTCTTGGTCTGCTCCGGGGTAAAGCCGAGGATATTGATATCGTGCGTTGTTGCCAGGTCAAGGATGGAACTGGTCCCCGGTCCCACTGACCAGGTCCCGACCTCGATATTGCCGTCCCGCAGAGCGTTGGCACTCTCGGTAAACGAGAGCCGGCTGTCCTTGTAGTCGCCCTTGGCAATGCCCAAAGCTGCCAGGACCGCTTCGGCCATGAAGTTGGTACCACTGCCCGGACTCCCCGTACTGATGCTCTTGCCTTTGACCTGCTCGAAATTCGTGATGCCGCTCTTTTTGAGGGTAACCACCTGTAACAGGTTCGGGTACATGATGGCCATACCCAGGATCTTATGCTTTTTGCCCTTGAATTTGGAAAGGCCCTGGAAACCGGCCACAGCCACGTCCCCCATGACCTCGCCGATAACCGTTTCACCCTTGTGGGCCAGTTTGACGTTCTCCACACTGGCGCCGGTAACTTCCGCCACAGCCTTGACGCCGGGCACATTCTTAGACCAGATCTCGGCGACACCGCCGCCGTAGGGGTAATAGATACCACCCGTCCCGCCGGTACCGATGCTGACAAACGTCGTTTTGGCAGCAACCGGACTGGCCAGACACACGATCAGACAAAGGGCTATAAAGATGCTTGCACGTTTCATATACAGTACCTCCCTGTATTGTATAAACCTGAAAGGATTACTTTCGATAACGTATTTACTTGCTCATGGTCCGGACATTCAAGACAATGGATTTGGCTTCTTTGGTCATGTTCTTGACCGGATAGGTAAAACTCTTCGTCTCACCGGGTTTGACCAGACCTTTCTTGGTTTTCCGGGGTATGAGCCCCCCGACAGCTTTGCCGTTGTCCAGGAAGATGTTGACTTTATAACGCTGCGGCTCGCTGCTGACATTCTTCAGCGCCACCTTGAAATGCAGGGTGTCGCTGCCCTCCCATTTCTTGAAAACGCAGGAAAACTCTTCCAACGAGGCTTCAGCGGCGATGTTCTTCTCCAGTTTCCCTTCCGCTACACAGGAGAAGACTTCACCCGGTTTATGCTGCGGCCCAAGGCATCCGGCCAGGGTCACAGCGGCTATTACCAGTAACACCCATAACCATTTTGACATCCTGCTTGCGTTCTGCATGTTCAAACCTCCTTGTTATGGTCCTGGAAAAAATAGAGGCTAACTCAAAAATGTCTTTTGGCCCAATCTCAGCATTGGGCGTTCGGTTCCAGTCCTCAAAATACTTGAGTATTCCTCCGGGTGGAACCTCACGGCCGCCTTGACCTTGAACCAAAATCCAATTTTTGAGATAGCCCCTTGTTAAATTAGTATACATTTGCGTTGGTTGCCTGAGAATTGATGTCGGTACCAGCGTGCTGACGGGTGGCGGTCTCTTGGGGGACCACATTCAGCCGCCTGTTATGATTTAAAAATGAACCTGCTTGAGGATACAAAAAAAGACCATAGACTATCTGTTTTGTCAAGGTCGAAGCGCGGGGTCGGTCGGCTGGCTGCGCAGGCTCTCAGACCCACCCTTTCTGTAGGCATGCGAGCGATGCCAGGAGACGCTCCCTGGAAAAAACCTCCAGGCAAACCGTGCCCGTATAATCGTTCAAGAGTGCTCGCAAGGCTGACCACGTCCGCGGCGGCAGTTTGTCGAGACTGTGATGATCCTTTCCATCGGCGACCCCATGTAAATGCACCAGCGACGTCCGATCTTTAAACAACTTAAAAGCGGTCGCTATATCGACTCCCCCGATCAGCAGGTGTCCGATGTCCAGGCAGACTTCGAGCCGGTTTGCTTCAATCACCGGCAAGGCCAGCTCCAACGGGTAGGCCGGTATGTTTTCAACGGTCAGACTTTTGCCTGAAAAACCGTTTTTAGTTATGATATCTATGGTTTCGGAGATCCTATCCAGCCATGCCGCCACAGTCGGGCCGGCGGAACGGCCTGCGATCCCGGTCAGGTGCAGGGTGTGGGTTGTCGGTGACAGCGGCGCGGTCAAGTCCAATACCTTTACGATGGTGTCCGCAGCCTGCTGCCGGATTTTCCGATCCGGATGCCCGGGATGAATATCGATGGGCAGGTGGACATTCCAGTTAAAGTCGAGATCGGCAGCCAGGTCTGCGAGCGTATGGATGGTCGCCGGGGTGGGAAAGGTGTCCGCCCGGCTGCTTTCGAACAGCAGTAATTCGAGTTCATCGAAGGATCTTCCCAGGGCCCTGGCATTGGCGACCCAGTCAGCCGGATAGATAAAGCTGGTGGTCCCAAGCTTAAAGGGAACCTTGGGTCTTTGAAATGTTATTTCTTTGAAGTTCAAAGTACAATATCGCTTAGCGTCCAGATACTTTGTGATTTTGTCATTCCGGCGAAGGCCGGAATCCAGGATTTTACAGCCTTCTGGATGCCGGATCAAGCCCGGCATGACGTTTCGAAGGGATACGCTTCAATCCAGTACACATCACATTAGCTGAATTATCAAATACAGGATTTGTACTGCCGCCATCCACAGCAGGCTCGCAATCACCATCAAACGGCAGGCCCGGGGAATATCGTCGGTTGCGACGGCCCGGTATTCTTTACCGAGATACGGCTTTTCAATTCGCGCGCCATGATAGGTGCCGGGACCACCAAGCCTGACTTCGAGGGCACCGGCAAAGGCCGCTTCAGCATACCCGGCGTTGGGGCTGGTGTGTTTCCGACCGTCACGGAACCCTATCTTCAGGGCCGCCAGGCCTTTTTGGCGGGCCAATTGCGCCGCTGCAGCGATAAACAAGACCGACAACCGGGCCGGCACATAATTGGCCGCGTCGTCGATCCGGGCCGCGGCCCGGCCGAATTCCCGGTAGGTTTCGTTTTTGTAGCCCACCATGGAATCCAGGGTGTTGGTCATTTTGAAAGCCAGGGCCAGCGGTACCCCTCCCAACAGCGTAAAAAACAGCGGCGACAGCACCCCGTCGACGAGGTTCTCAGCGACGGTCTCAACTGCCGCCCGGGCAACCTCGGGTTCATCCAGTGCCGCCGTTTCCCGGCCTACAATCAGGGCCACGGCCGCCCGGCCCCCGTTGAGACCCTCTTGACGCAAGGCCGTGTAGACACCCAGGGCCGCTTTTTCCAAAGACCGGATGCTGATGCAAAAGAAAAGGAGGCTAACTTCCAGGGCTATCCCGGCAATCGGATGCAGCGCACCGGCCACGAAAATCACCACCCAGGCGATTATAAACGTGCCGGTGATCAGACTCAGGGCAAACAGGGTACCTGCCCGGCCCACACGGGGGGTCAGTCGTCTGAACCGGGGTTCGAAATACCCGATGGCGCGGCCCATCCAGCGGACCGGGTGAGGCCAGCCTTCCGGGTCTCCCAACAGCAGATCCAGGATAAAGGCTGCCCCGATAATGTAGCCCATGCTCTCCATCAGGCTTTTTCCAGTAGCTCGGTCAGAAGCACGCAAAAGCGCTTGTTTGCGGCGCTGTTTTTCAGGGATATGCGGACATGGCGCTCGGTCAGACCTTTGAAATTGGAGCAGTCGCGAACCAGGATCAGGTTGCGGGCCAGCCCCGCATGCACCTTGGCCGCGGTGTGCGGACTTTTCAGTCGGGCCAGCATAAAGGATGTGCAACTGGGATACCACTGAATGGATGGATGGTGTGCGAACCGTTGCAGGACAAGTTCCCGTTCACGGGCCAGGAAGACTTGCGTCTCCTGAATGAAATCGTCAGCAGTGGATGGATTCTGGAGAATGTACACCACCGCCTCGCAGGCCAGGCTATTGACACTCCAGGGCATGGCGAAACGCTGCAGCCTGGCAATGACGTGCGCGTGAGCCACGGCAAAGCCGATGCGCAGACCGGGGATCTTGAAGATCTTCGACATGGAGGTCAGGCGGACCACGTTGGGCCGGTTCGCATATACGTCCCGGCTTTGCTCAGGTGCTTGGGCAAACGGCAGATAGGATTCATCCACAATAAAGGTCGTTTCCGGATTGGATGCAAAGAGTTCGGCCAGGGATGTGGCCGGCAGCAGCACCCCGGTGGGATTGTTCGGGTTGCAGATGAAGACCGTGTCGTACTGCCCGGCCAGGGAGGCGAGCTGGTCGAGATCCACGGCGAAGTGACGCTCCTCTTCCGCCAGTAAATAATCCGGGAGGATCCCCTGCTGCCGACAGGCGCTGGCATAATCGGCATAAGTGGGCCCGACGATCAGCGCCTTGCGTGTTTCAAGGGCGCGCGGCAACGCATACAGCAGCTGGGTCGAACCGTTGCCGGGGGCGACATTTTCAGGCGTCACGCCGCAGTGCTCGGCGAACAAGGCGGATATGGCCGCGGCATCAGCCTCCGGCAATGATTCAATGGCCGCCACTTTTGTAAGCAGGTGGTCTTGCAGGCCGGGCAGCGCGCCAAACGGATTTACATTGCTGCTCATGTCGGCAATGGCCTCCGGCGTGCAGCCCTGTTCCCGGGCCAGTGCATAGATGTTCCCGCCATGTCCTTTGATCATGCCGTCACCCGGTTGCGACCGCAACAAACAGGGCCGCCTCCAGCACTTCCGTCATGGTGCCCATCATATCACCGGTTATACACCCCATCCGCTTTCCAAAGAAGCCGACCAGAACGATGGTCAGGATGATAAATGTCAACAACAGGCCGATGCCCCTGCGTCCGGCAATCAGGGTCAGTATGAGCAGCGGCAAAAGCCACCTGAAATCGATCCACTGCAACGATTCGCTGAACAGGTCATGGCCGGTACCGCCATCCGGCCGGCCGTAGGGCAGGTATTTAATCCCAAAAAGCATTCCGGAGCGCGCCCAGGCCGGCACCAGAACCAGAAACAGGAAGCGGTTCTCGGTCAAGCCGCTGAGGCCGGCCCATTTAAGGGCCAGGCAGCAGACGACCGCCACCAGGCCCATGGCGCCGATACGGCTGTCTTTCATGATCTCCAGGGCCCGCTCGCGGGTATGGTGGCCCAGCAGGCCGTCGGCCGTATCACCCAGACCATCGAGATGCAGGGCGCCGGTTAAAACCGCCAACAGAATGACATCCAGCACGGCTGCTATCTGCGCTGACCAGGCCAGACAGACCAGCGCATCAAAGAGAGCAAGCATCAAGCCCAGCAATAATCCTGTCAATGGAAAATAGGCGATCATTTCCCGTGGTCTATAACGGGGTTTGCCGGCCGGCAAAATTGTTATAAACTGAATTGCGGCGGCAAAGTTCTCTTTGAAATCTCGACTTTTAATTTTTACTTTCCTTTGATCGTAACTGGAATACCAGCCACCATCCAGACAACCCGATCGGCGGCAGCCGCGATCTTCTGGTTGACCCAACCCGCTTCGTCCCGGTAGCGGCGGGCCAATTCATTGTCCGGCACGATGCCGGTGCCCACTTCATTGGACACGAGAATCACCGGACAGCGGGCGCTCTTCAGGCTCTGCACCAAAGCCCGGCAGGCAGCATCCACTGCCGGTGCCTTATCGGAAGACAGCAGCAGGTTGGAAGTCCAAAGCGTCAGGCAATCAACCAGGATAACGCTGTAATCCCCACTGGGGTCCGCAATGGCCGCGGCGATTTCGACCGGTTCTTCCAGTGTCTCCCACTGATCGCCGCGTTGTTGCCGGTGCAGACGGACACGTGCCTGCATCTCCTCATCATGGGGCTCACAGGTCGCCAGGTAGAGTTTTTTACCTTGAATCTCCTCTCCCAGGACCTGGGCGTGCCCACTTTTCCCACTGCGACAACCACCGATGACGAATGTGATTTGGCTCACGTTCCCGCTCCTGTTATCAGTTCTATCAATTTGGCTATATCGATGTGTGTTCGAAAATGTTCGGCCAGCTTGGTGTATTCCTGCTGCCTGGCCGGCAGCCCGCAGTCATGGCCGACATCCAAAGCACCCAGGCCGATGGTGTTCAGCCAGCGCCTGGTTATACCCGCCGAATCGAAGAGGCCGTGCATATAGGTACCCATATAGCGGCCGTTGTCGGCTATACAGCCATCCCGGCCCTCGGCCGGAACGCCGTTCTTGGCAGTGATCTCGAAAAGCGCCTGCCCGCCCAAACGGATCGTTTCGCCCATGTGGATCTCATAACCGCCGCCGGTCTCACCCTCCCAGGAAAATCCGGTCAGGGTGGTCGTTTTAGGCGCCTTGAGCTCCGTCTCGACCGGCAGCAGGTTTAATCCGGGGGTTTCGCCGGGCTGTCCTTCAAGACCGCCAGGGTCCTTTACGGATTTTCCCATCATCTGGTAACCGCCGCAGACGCCCAGGATGTGTCCGCCCCGATTTCCATAGGTGCTGATTTTAGCGGACCACCCGGTGTTGTGCAGCCAGTCCAGGTCGAACCGGGTATTTTTCGAGCCGGGCAGGACCACCGCGGCAAAATCGTCCAGATCAACCGGATCTTCGATAAAACAAAGCTGCAGCCCGTCCACCGCCCGGAGGGCATCGAAGTCGGTAAAATTGGAAATGTGCGGAATCCGGACGATAGCGATGGCCGCTTCGTCCGCATTTAACGGCCGGTTGGGGCGCGGTTTTTCAATGACCACGGAATCTTCCGCCTCGATGCGGATATGCTGGTACCAGGGCAGGACCCCGAACACCGGTTTGCCCGTCTTTTGCTCGATCCAATCAACCCCGTCCTTGAATAGAGCGATGTCTCCTCTAAAACGGTTGATGATAAACCCGGCGATATAGGTCTGCAGGTGATCGGGCAGACAGGCCAGGGTGCCGACGATTTGGGCAAACACGCCGCCCTTGTGGATGTCGGCCACCAGAATAACCGGTGCCGCCGCGTATTGGGCCATGCGCATGTTGACGATGTCGTGCGCCATCAGATTGACTTCGGCGCAGGAGCCGGCCCCCTCGATCACCACGAGTTCATGGGCGGCGCGCAGCCGGTCCAGGGATTGGCAGGCCGCCGCAAACAGGGCCTCCTTGCCCTGGTGGTATTCACTGGCGGTGCTGTTTTTGTAGACCTCTCCAAGGAGTACAACCTGGGCGCCGATGTCGCTGGTAGGTTTGAGCAGGATGGGATTCATGTCGACCCCGGGTGCCAGGCCGGCGGCTTCCGCCTGGACGATCTGGGCCCGGCCCATCTCCAATCCTTCCGGCGTTACCCCGGAGTTGTTCGACATGTTCTGGGCCTTGTAAGGCGCAACGTCGGTACCCGCTTCCCGGAAAACCGTGCAGAGAGCCGTTGCCACCACGCTTTTACCGACATCCGACCCGGTCCCGAAAACCGCCAGGCATGGTGCCGGTGCGCTCGTTTTACTTTTCAATTCCAATCCTGGCTGCCACTCCCTGTTGGTAGTAATGTTTGACGGCCTGCATCTCCGTCACCAGGTCCGCCCGGGCAATCACCCGGGGATCGGCCCCCCGCCCGGTGATGACCAGTTCAACGGCGTCCGGCCGGGCCGCGATCAATCCCAGCAGCGTTTCCACGGGAAAGAGGCCGCAGGCCGCCGCCGTATTGCCCTCCTCCGCAATGACCACATCATGACGGCCTTCGGCAAACACCTGTTTCAGTTTGGCGATACCATCAGCGCCGGCTTGGATATCGGCATCAGAGGGTCGCCCCTTGATAAAGCGGCCCAGACCGAACTGCTCGATGGTGATCAGGTCGTCAAAGCGTCTGAGCGCCTTGATTTCACTGTAGTCGCCGGATTTGATGAACTGGGCGATATAGACCCGGAGGCCGGCCCCGGCCGCCCGCAGGCTCAATCCCAGGCTGGCGGTTGTTTTGCCTTTCCCGTCACCTGTATAGACCTGGACATATCCTTGCATGGTCACCCTCCTCGTGTCACAGCGCAACGCAGTGGATATTAGGCCGGGGCGTCTGCAACTGTCAACGCTAAGAAGCTATCCTAAAAATGCCTTTTGGCCCAATCTCTACGCTGGGCGCCCGGTTTCGGTACGGCGTGCCGGTTTTCAAGCCTGCGGGCGCAACCTTTAGCGCAATCCTCGAAATACTTGCGTACGCCTCCGGTTGCGACCCGAAATCGGGGAATAAAACAGCGGGAAGTCCCGCAACGCGGGGGAACCTCGCGTCCGCTGCACCTTGAACCAAAATTCTATTCTCAAGATTGCTCTTAGTATCCTTCATATACTGCAAAAACGGGATCCAGTCCCCGACCGTTCGGATGGTGCCGGGTCCGGTAGATCAATTGATCCGGACCGAACCTGAAATCCGGCCGCCGGCCGGCCCCCTGCGCATGATATTGTGTGCGGTACAGGCAGCCATCCGTCTGCATTTCGTAGTCGGGTTGCGGCGACCACCCCTGCGGGTGATTGACGGTCCGATATACTTTTCCGTCCGTCATTACGTAAACCGGCTGCGTACCATTTTCGCCTTGCTCTACTGCGACTGCATAAATCTGAATCATGCTTACCTCCCTGTGACTTGGGTTGGAATCCTGTCCCTGGGGACAATCGTGCAACCGGATCTCCGCGGTCACGGTGGCAGGTGCAGCTGCGGGCAACAAGGGGTTGCCGGCCCGCCTGGCAGGAGACAGAGCCAGGGGGCCGGCCAGAGAGAACCATCTCTCTTTTACGAAGTGCGGCTGCCGCTGCCGGTATCAGCGGCACAAAAAACAAAAGCCCTTCAAACCGTATTCGGTTTGAAGGGCTGCACCCAGTTTTCTTGGCCCTTGCTTTTACCCTGTCCACCGTTCGCCGCGGGGATCAGGTCCATGTCCTCGGTCTGCCTTGTTCGGCAGTCCGGGGTCTTGATCACCAAGGCAGGTCTTCTGACTCCCCTTTCCTACCGGCAGCCTTCCCATAACAGTGGTCTGTTACAGTGGCATCGCGGCCGGTAAGATTCCTGCCCCTTTTGCAGGCAGGTCAGGTTACAGCGGCGGGACCGTTCCCGATTCTCACGGGATTCCCTATTAAGCTCGGCGGCACCTTGATGCCGTGTTTAGTAGCGGCATTGAGCCGGTTTGTCAATGTCCGTTTCCGGTAAACATCAGGCAATCCGGTTCGGCTGGGTGTCCGTGTCATTGCAACTCTGCTCGATATCACAGCCCGTACAGGAACTCCCACAGCCGCACGCAGCGGAACCGTCTGGTCTGAAGTTTCGATACAGACTGCGCAGGAAAAAAAAGACCGCCAGTCCAACTATCAAGGCAACAATCAGATTCTCCATGGTCGTTCTCCTTAAAATCCCAATCCGCGGCCAACCTGGAAGGCGATGGCAGCCAGCATAAAGGCCAGGACCGTATTGAAAACCATTGAAAAGACGCCCCATTTCCACGATCCCGCCTCCCGGGCAATGCAAACCACCGATACAAAGCATGGGGCATAGAAGATCGTAAAAATGATCAAGGCAAACGCCACGGCCGGACTCCATCCCGGAGCGGCCGCCAACCGGCCGGCCAGGCTGCCGGTCTCCTCCGGATCTACTTCACCAAGGGAATAGGCGGTACCCAGGGTGGATACCACCACCTCCTTGGCGGCAAACCCGCCCACCAAGGCAATATTGGTGCGCCAGTCGAATCCAGCCAGCCTGCTGATCGGTTCCAACACCCCGCCAATCCGTCCGGCCACCGAATTTCGCAGACCCGCTTCGGCCTCCTCACCATCGACAGCCAAAAGTGCATCCCTGACTTCAATGGCGGCCGGTGACAGCGCGACGCTCTCTTCCATATGTTGCAGCTCGGCCTGCACGGCCGGCGATGCGCTGTTCAGAATGTCGCTTCGTTGGTTCGTGTACCTGGCCCGCTGGTCGTCCGACAGCCCGGGGAAGGTCATCATGGCCCAGAGAATAACGGAAACCGTCAGGATGACGGTGCCGGCTTTTTTAATGTACTGCCAGGTGCGTTCCCAGGTATGAATGGTCAACCCCTTAAACGTGGGCAATCGGTAGGGCGGCAGTTCCATCACAAAGGGCGTTGACTCGCCCCTGATCGCGGTCGAGCGCAGCAGGCGGGCCACCAGCAGGGCTCCGGTCCAGGCGATCAAGGTAATGATGAACATCATCAGCGCTTCGTTTTTAGGAAAAAAAGCAGCGACGAGCAGCGCGAATACCGGTAATTTGGCACCGCAGTTCATAAACGGGACGGTAAGCAGCGTGGCCAATCTTTCCCGGGGTGATTTCAACGTCCGGGTGGCCATGACACCGGGTACTGCGCAGCCACCGGCAATGCCGCCGGAAACGATAAATGCCATAACGGAGCTGCCGTGCAGACCGAAGACCCGGAAGACCCGGTCCAGCATAAAAGCCACCCGGGCCAGATAGCCGGAATCTTCGAGAATCGAGATACCCAGGAACATAAACATGATCAAGGGTACAAACCCCATGACGCCGCCCACGCCGTCTATCATTCCGGAAATGACCAGTGACTTCAGCAAGCCTTCCGGTAACAGTCCATCGGCGGTTTCACCCAGCCAGCCGAAGAGGCCCTCAACCCACCCAACCGGAATCCCACTGTAGGTAAAGGTAAAATGGTAAAGCGTTAGGAGAACACCCACCATAATGAGCGGTCCGAAAAAGCGATTGGTCACAACTTTGTCGATCCGATCGCTCATAAACAGGCGATCCAGGTTGGGTCTTTCGGTCAGGACACCTTTTTTCATCACCGACCTGATATAGCCGTAACGGTAGTCGGCGATCACCGCCTCGGCATTCACCCCAAGGGTGCTCTGTAAATGGGCCTCCACCCGGCGGGCGATCTTGGCCAAACTTTCAGATACGGCCGGCGCCTTTCGCGATCCAAGGGCCGTGATCTTTTCATCGTTTTCAAGGTATTTCATGGCCAGCCAGCGCCGGGGGTAGCGTTCATCTTCAAGCGGGCTGTCTTGTAGGATTGTTTCCATCTCATCCAGGGCCCGGTCGATGTCTTCGCCATAGGATATATAGAGCGGGCCCGAATAGGCATTTTTTTCTATCCCAGCGGCCACGGCCTCCATCAGGGCCTGTTTTCCCTCACCACGCCGGGCCACGGTCGGTATCACCGGTACGCCCATCAATTCAGCGAGCCGCCCAGTGTCAATCCCGATACCCCGGTTCTCGGCAACATCCATCATATTGAGGGAGATGCAGACCGGCACCCCCATCTCCATGAACTGGAGGGTCAGGTAGAGATTACGCTCCAGGTTGGAAGCATCCACAATGTTGACCACCATGTTGGGCTTTTCGTTCAAGATATAGTCGCGGGCCACCACCTCTTCCAGGGAGTAGGCTGTCAGGGAATAGGTTCCCGGCAGATCGACCACGTGAAATTTGTTATTCTTGTTGATGTACGTGCCCTCTTTCTTTTCAACGGTGACCCCGGGATAGTTCCCGATGTGCTGCCGGGCGCCGGTAAGCGCATTGAAAAGGGTGGTTTTACCCGAGTTTGGGTTGCCCGCCAGGGCAATGGTCGCTTCCATGTTAATCGTCTACCTCCACTTCGATGTAATCTGCTTCTCTGTTGCGCAAGGTCAGGGTATACCCGGAAAGCCTGAGAGCAACCGGATCATACAGGGGGGCGCGACCCTGTATCTTGATTTGAGTACCGGAAACAATCCCCATATCCCGAATCCGGCGCCCCAGTTCGCCAGCGGCCCTGACTGCGGAGATGGTACCGGACTGGTTCTTTTTCATCTGCCTGAGATTGAGCTGTGCCAAATTGCAGCCTCCTTGTGCTAACCAGGTGTTAACTTTTTCATTCAGTTGAAAGTTAGGTATACCTTACTTATTTAGTTGTCAACCTGTTTTTAAGTTTTTATTGGCTTAGTCATATTTGACTTATCTTATTAGCCCTGTTATGTTCTCCGGAACTAAGGGGGATACATGAAAAAAGGCAGGTTACTTTCGGAGAGCCTGGAAGATTATCTTGAGACAATTCTGGAACTTGAAAGTGATCAGAAAGTCGCGCGCGCCAAAGATATCGCTGACCGCATGGGCGTCCAGCGTGGATCGGTAACCGGGGCATTGAAGGCACTAGTTGAGAAAAAACTGATCAACTATGAGCCCTACAGTTTCATTACTCTGACCCCAGCCGGCAAGAAAATCGCCCGTGAAATCAACCGCCGTCACGGCATCCTGCAGGATTTTCTGGTCCGCGCACTGGGGGTCGATCTAACCCAGGCTGAAGAAACCGCCTGCCGCATGGAACACGCCATCGACAAAGAATCCATCGACAAACTGGTCCAGTTCATCGAGTTTATCGATCAGTGCCCGCGCACCGGTGGGGATTGGGTCAGTGCTTTTGAGCAGTTCTGTGACACTGAAAACCGGCATGCCCAGGATTGTCTGGCCTGCATCGAAACCTGCAGTGAACGCTATCTCTCCGCAAAAGGATCACCATAACCCGAATATCTCACGCGTTCGAGGTGTTCATTGGCAAGGCTTCAGGGGCGCAGCTGTACAGGTACTACCGCAAGCCCCTGATAACGCGGCCAGTGGATAATTCAGGCTCGCCCGCGGGGTGAAAATTTTTCTGCGGCCCTGGAAACCGGCGCAGGTTACACCAGGCCACCTGAATACCTTGCCGTACATAGACCTTATCCCTTGAATATTTTTATAAAATCTGGTGTGCAGAAAAAATTCATGAATACTCGGGTTATCCGCGATAGAGTCGCAGACTATTGGACACAACCGAGACACTGCTTAAGGACATGGCCAGGGCAGCGAAAATGGGATGGAGGCTGCGCAGAAAATCCGGTGCGGCCTCGAGGGGATACAGGGCTCCGGCGGCGACCGGAATCAGGATGATGTTATAGAAGAAGGCCCAGAACAGATTTTGACGAATGGTGCGCATGGTGGCCCGACTCAAGGCGATGGCTTTGGGAACCCCTGTGAGACTGCCGCCGGATAGAATGACACCGGCAGTTTCGATGGCCACATCGGTCCCGCTCCCGATGGCAATGCCCACATCTGCCTGGGCCAGGGCCGGGGCATCGTTGATCCCATCACCCACCATGGACACCCGGCGCCCCTCCTGCTGTAGAGCCTTCACCCGGGCGGACTTCTCTTCGGGCCGGACTTCCGCCATCACGTGTTCAATGCCCACCTGATTCCCGATAGCCCGGGCGGTTCTTTCATTGTCACCGGTAATCATCATCACTTTGAGCCCCTGGCCCTGCAACTGCTGCACCGCCTCCCGTGAATCCGACTTGACTGTATCGGCAACGGCGATGACGCCAACGGCCTGGTTATTGCTCGCAACGACCATGGCGGTCTTGCCGGCCGCCTGGAAAGTATCGATGGCGGCCTGGACTTTTTCGAGATCCACTTCCAAAACCGGAAACCAGCCCGGTTTGCCGACATGCACCCGCCGGCCGGCCACCATCCCTTCAACACCAAAGCCGCTGTGGGCCTTGAACGCTTCGACTGATTGCTTGCTGAAAGCTCTTTGTGCGGCCTCCTTGACAATCGCTTTTCCAAGGGGGTGTTCCGATCCGCTTTCGACTGCAGCGGCCGCGGCAAGCAGTTCATCGACGCCGCCGTCATAAGCGACGGCCGGTTCAATATCGGTGACAATCGGTTTTCCCGCGGTGATGGTGCCGGTTTTATCCAGGACCACATCCTGCAAGTGCGAAGCGGTTTCCAGGGAGGAACTGTTCTTGAACAGGATCCCTTTTTCCGCGCCCTTCCCTGTTCCGGCCATGATCGCCGTGGGCGTGGCCAATCCCAGCGCACAGGGACAGGCGATCACCAGGACCGCCACCAGACGCAGCATGGCCGGCACGAACTCACCGCCGACCGCCCACCATATCGTAAAGGTGACAAACGCAATGACGATGACAACCGGCACAAATACCGCGGCGACCCGGTCGGCCAGAGCCTGGATGGGCGCCTTGCTGCCCTGCGCTTCCTGCACCAATTTGATAATCTGGGCCAGGGCCGTCTCGCGCCCCACCTTTTGCGCTTCGATCTGCAACAAACCGTCATTGTTAACGGTGCCGCCCACCACCGGGTCGCCCGGTTGTTTGTCAACCGGGATTGATTCACCCGTGAGCATGGATTCATCGACAGACGACTCGCCGGAAACCACGGCGCCGTCCACGGGCACGCTCTGCCCGGGCCGAACCAGCAACTGGTCACCCACCTGCACCTGTTCCAGGGGCACTTCGGTTTCTTGGCCGTCAACCAGCACAACCGCCGTCTTGGGACTTAGGTCCATCAATTTGCGGATGGCGGCCCCGGTGCGGCCCTTGGTACGCGATTCGAGCATTTTTCCGAGTTTGATCAGGGTGATGATCACCGCCGATGTTTCAAAATAGACGTGGTGCCCGGAATCGGGGAAAAACAGAAGGACCAGCGAATAGAAATAGGCCACCGATGAGCCCATGGCTACCAGGACATCCATCTTGGCGGTCATATTCTTCAAACTCTTCCAGGCGCCGGTATAAAAATCCCGCCCCGTGTAAAACTGCACGGGCGTGGCCAGTGCCCAGAACAGCCAATTCACCCAGGGAGCGTGACTCCAGGCGCCGGTGAGACCGAAATCACGGGCCATGCTCAGGATGAAAAGCGGCAGGGTAAACGCAACGCCAATGATGAATTTCCGGGTCTGCTGTTTGATCTCGGCTGCCCGGGCCCGGGTCTCGGCATCTTCCATGTCCCCGCTGCCTTCCGGCAAAATGGCTTCGAAGCCGATCTTGTGAATGGCAGCCCCTATCTGATCCAGGGATGTCTCAGAAGGCAAAAACTCCACCTGTACCCGCTCGCTGGCAAAGTTGACCGCTGCATCCACCACCCCGGGGGTTTTCTTCTTCAGGGTGCGCTCGATGTTCATGGCGCAATTGGCGCAGGTCATACCGGTGACTGGGAATTCAGCGGTAAAGGTTTGCGCTTCGAAACCCGCTTTATGAATGGCCCCTACAATGTCCGGAACAGAGACCGCCGTGTCATCAAAGGTTACCCCGGCCTGTTCAGATGCGAAATTGACCGCGGCCTCCCTGATGCCCGGCAGCTTTTTCAGGGTCCGCTCGATATTCATGGCACAGTTGGCGCAGGTCATGCCGGAGACGGGTATGGTGATGTTTTTGTCCATTGTCTTCGTATGAGCGCAACAGCCCCCTCCCTATAATCCCGCCCTCCAGGGGATGGATACTACCCTGCACCCCTTGAGGGGGTGGTCGGGTGGGGGCGCTGCAGCATGTAAACGATTACTCGCGAGCTTGATTCCAGTGGTTGTAAATGTTTATCAAAGGGCGAATACCTCTCCAGAAGAATGTCTTTGCCGCTAGGCGGCTGGATAATTGATCTCCGTCAGAATGCTTCTGATTTTATCTTCCGTTGCAGGCGCGTCCCATTTTATGATCACATCCTTGGCCCCGGCATCAGCTTCGACGGCAACCACGCCTTCTACTTCGCCTAGTTCCGTTTTAATGGAATTGGTGCAGTGTCCGCAGGAAATATTGTTAATCGTGAAAGTTTTCTGTTCCATGCGTTGTCTCCTTTTTGTTCCAATTTTCAATACTTAAGTGTTAAAGTAAGCCAGAATCAACAATATGCAAGGTGACACGATGTAGTATAGACTTTGATGGTGCTTGACTTGTATGCATGCATCGTTGAGAATACCACTTTATTGCAACCAGAAGGTTAAATGAACGGGAGGCGCGATTGGTAAATATAATTGAAAACCGTATCGAAAACGTTCGCAAATCGCTGGCTGAAGCCGACCTCGATACCCTGATGGTCCTGGTAGCGGAAAACCGTTTCTACTTGAGCGGGTATACCGGGGAAGACAGCCAGTTCGATGAAACTGCGGGCGCCTTATTTATTACCCGCGATGATCTAATCCTGGCCACGGATCCCCGTTTTGACACCCAGGCCGCCCAGGAGGCACCTCTGTTTGATATTGTCTGCTATAAAAAAGGGCTGGCCCAGGAACTGCCCGCGATCGTCAAACGTCTCGGGTCGCGTAAACTGGGCTTTGAAAGCGTCCGTCTTTCGTGCCTGCAGTACAATAAGATGCGGGAAGCTCTGGTAGAAGCCGAACTGGAAACCACCCTGGTGCCGGTTGAAGACATTGTCGAAAATCTGCGTGTGATCAAGACGGAAGACGAGATCGAGGCCACCCGCAGGTCGCTGGCCATCGCCGAAGACGCCTTTGAAGCCGTCCTGGCCAAACTCGAACCCGGCATGACGGAATCTGAAGGTGCCTGGCAGCTTGAAATCGCCGTGCGTGAGAAAGGCGGTTCCGGCCTGAGTTTTCCAACAATCTGCGCTGCCGGCCGCAACAGTGCCCTGCCCCATGCCATTCCCGGTCAAACGGTTTTTCGGGAGGGCGACCCGCTTCTTTTCGACTGGGGGGTATTTGCCGGGCATTACTGCTCGGACACCACCCGCACGGTGTTGTTGGGCGAACCGGACGACCAGTTCAAGAAAGTATACACAACGGTAAGGGAAGCCCAGAAACGGGCCATAGCCGTCATCAGGGACGGCGCCAGTTCGAAAACCGTGGATGCAGCCGCCCGTGAATACATAGACGGTACTGAGTTCGAGGGAAAATTTGCCCATGGTCTCGGGCACGGTACGGGCCTGGCTGTACACGAAGCTCCCCGCCTGAATACCCTGCGGGACGAAGCGCTGCAGGCGGGTATGATCGTCACCGTGGAGCCCGGGATATACCTGCCTGAGTGGGGCGGTATCCGCCTGGAAAACCAGGTCGTGGTCCGCGCGGATGGCGCTGAAGTGCTGAATCGGTTGGGCTTTATGGAATTTTAAAGATCATGGTCCCGTGCCTGCTGCCCTTATTGATAAGTATTGCATCGGGTTCGGGATCGTTTTTTAAATCACTGTTTTATTTCCGATTACGATAGCGATTTCGATACCAATAGCGATTATATAGTGGTTCAATGCATCTACCTGCAATTAGAGGTATCCCATGCATCAGTTGGACTTTCTGGCAGACGAGTACCTCAACTATCTCCTTGTTGAAAAGGGACTTGGGAAAAAAACCCTGGAGGCTTACAGCCGCGACCTGATTCGCTATTTTGAGTTCCTTCACAAAGAGTCCCTAGAGAGCGTTGGGGAACACGATACCGCCTATATCCTCAAACACCTGATCGATATGAAAGCGGACGGGCTCAGCGCCCGGTCCCGGGCCCGCCACCTGGTGACCATTCGTGGGTTTTACCGGTTTCTGGTCCAGGAAAAGGTGCTCCGGTCGGACCCCTCCCGTACAATCGATCTTCCCAAGAGCGGTCTGAAGCTTCCGGAAGTGCTCGGCACTGACGAAATTGAGCGACTCCTGGCCACACCCGGTACCGATACGCCGCGCGGCCTGCGCAACACCGCCATGCTGGAACTATTGTATGCCTCGGGCCTCCGGGTTTCGGAACTGACCCACCTGAAGCTTCTGGACATCAATTTGGAGGCGGGCTTTGTGAGGGTCTTTGGCAAGGGGTCCAAAGAACGCATCGTGCCCATGGGTTCGGGGGCCATAAATGCCCTGCAGGCCTATTTGAAATCCGGCCGTCCAAAACTACTGAAAACGGGTCAAACCAGCGCCTACCTTTTCGTCGCACGAGCCGGCAAACCCATGACCCGCCAGGGATTCTGGAAACTGTTGCGCAAGTGTGCGCTGGAAGCCAAACTCACAAGTAAGATTTCGCCCCACACGCTGCGGCACAGCTTTGCCAGCCATCTGCTCGAAGGGGGGGCCGACCTCCGGGCAGTGCAGGTAATGCTGGGGCACGTCGACATTACCACGACCCAGATTTATACCCATGTCGCCATGGAAAGGCTCCGGGAAATCCACACCCGCTATCATCCCCGCGGCTGATAGGGTAACGTTGAGACCGACAACTATTGTTAACGTTTACGTAACATTGCGTCGATCCACGACTAGGTGCCCATAGTTGACAGCTCTTCAAAATTGGACTATCTAACGCGATTCAAAACTTAACCGGGATTCATTCCGGTTCCAGGAGCACAAGACCTTGGATCATAGTGAAAATGTGAAACAACCACTCGGCCGCTGGCTGGGTTCGCCGGCTTCCCTGACCACCACCTCTGAAGATATGCAGCACTATCTTCTGCGATTAGACCAGCCCTTGTTCGTGGTGGCCAAACCCGATGGAGCAATAGCCGCCACTACCAGCGGACGGGCCGACCTGGGTGCAGGCGGACCGGACGATACCGCTGCCCTGCCCATGATCGGTTATACGCCGCCCCTCAGGCCGGAAGACCTTGGGGATGAGGGCTTCAAGCGGCAATACGGATTGAAATACGCCTATATTGCCGGTGCTATGGCCAATGGGATTACTTCGGTGGAGATGGTGGCCGCGGCGGGTCGCGCCGGGCTGCTGGGATTTTTCGGCTCGGCCGGCCTGGACCTCACAACGGTTGAGAGCGCCCTTGACCGCCTGCAATCCATGCCGGGTCACATTCCCTTCGGCTCCAATTTGATCCACAGCCCCAACGAACCTGATCTTGAGCAGGGCATCGTGGATCTGTATCTGCGCAAAGGCATCTCCCTGGTCAGTGCTTCGGCCTACCTGCGCATGACGCTGCCCATTGTCCAGTACCGTGTAACGGGCATCCATCGCGACACCGCTGGCCGCATCGTCTGTCCCAATCGGATCTTTGCCAAAGTTTCCCGCGTTGAAGTGGCGGAGAAGTTTTTCTCGCCGCCGCCGGCCAAGCTTCTCGGCCAATTGGTATCCCAGGGCAAAATTCCCGCCACGGAGGCTGACCTGGCCGCCCACATTCCCATGGCCGAAGTCATGACCGCCGAAGCCGATTCCGGCGGTCACACCGACAACCGCCCGGCCCTGGCCTTGTTCCCTACGATAGTGGCCCTTAAAAACCGCCTGGCCGCCAAATACGGTTATGACCAACCGCTGTTCGCCGGCCTGGGCGGCGGCATCGCCACGCCGGAATCCACGGCAGCGGCCTTTGCCATGGGGGCGGCGTATGTCCTAACCGGCAGTATCAATCAGGCCTGCGTGGAAGCCGGCACCTCCGAAGTTGTACGCCAAATGCTCTGTGAAGCCGGCCAGGCCGATGTGGTCATGGCTCCGGCCGCGGATATGTTTGAAATGGGCGTTAAGGTCCAGGTCCTTAAAAGGGGCACCATGTTTGCCGTCCGAGCGGCCAAACTGTACGATTATTATCGGTCCTACAACAGCTATGCGGAAATCCCGGAAAACCAGCGCACCGTGCTCGAGCGGGATTTCTTCAGGGGCAGTTTCGACCAGGAATGGCAGCAGACCCGCGCCTTTTTCGAACAACGGGACCCATCCCAGATCGAGCGGGCCGCAAGAGACCCGCGTCACAAAATGGCCCTGGTGTTTCGCAGCTACCTGGGCCGGTCATCCAAATGGTCGGTGACCGGTCAGGCCGACCGCCAGCTGGATTTCCAGATCTGGTGCGGTCCGGCTATGGGCGCTTTCAACGAGTGGGTCAAAGGATCTTTCCTCGCAGAAAAAGAAAACCGCGAGACGGCCACCGTCGCACTCAATCTGCTTTACGGCGCCTGTGTCGTCACGCGGGCCGCCTCCCTGCGCAACCAGGGCATCTCATTGCCGCCTGGGACTGAATCGTTTAGTCCCCAGCCGCTTGAAAATCTGAAGGGAATGTAAACTATATGGTATGAGGTTTGCCTTGCCCCTGGGCCCCTCGGACCCTTGAACCCTAAATCAACAAGGATTTTCGCCATGCCTTTCAACATCATCGTCACCGTCAAGCAGGTGCCGGATACGAAGAATATCACCGGACAGGCCATGAAAGAGGACGGCACCGTAAACCGGGCCGCCCTGCCGGCCATCTTCAATCCCGAGGATCTCAATGCCCTGGAAGAGGCGCTGACCATCAAGGAAGCCCATGGCGGGCATGTTACCGTATTGACCATGGGACCACCTGCCGCCGAAACCGTACTGAAAGAGTGCCTGTTTCGCGGCGCGGATGAGGCCGTCTTGCTGTCGGACCGCAAATTCGCCGGCGCCGACACCCTGGCCACCTCCTACGCTCTTTCCTGCGCCATTCGTCGGATCGGTTCATACGACCTCATTATGTGCGGCCGTCAAGCCATCGACGGAGATACGGCCCAGGTAGGCCCCCAGATTGCTGAAAAGCTGGATATCAACCAGGCTACCTGCGCCACCGAGATCACGGAGCTAAGCGCGGAAAACGTTACGGCGGTGCGGTCGCTGGAAAGCGGGCGCGAGACCGTCCAGGCCGCCCTGCCGGTGCTCCTGACGATTTCGTCGGAGGCCAACGAACCGCGCTCTTTTTCCGCCAAACGCGTCATGGCCCTAAAGTCCCTGGAATGCCTGCACTGCCAGGCGGAGCTGGAAAGAGGTCCGGCCGACGAGGCGGTCTGCGCCCTGCCCTCGCATATCCGCCGCTGGGATATCGAAATCATCGGCGCGGATCCCGAGCGCTGCGGCCTCTCCGGTTCCCCGACCAAAGTCAAAAAGGTGGAAAATGTGGTCTTGAAAGCGACCGACATGAAGAAGGTCCATGACACGCCGGAGGATATCGCCTGCCTGGTGAAAGAGTTGATTGATGATAATATTTTAGGGTAACAGGGTGAAGGCCCTTGGCTGAAGTAAAAACCAGCACGCTCAATATAAATCAGGTGCCGGCAAAATAGAACACTTCAGCCCTCAGTCTAACCTACCGAATTCGCTTTCATGGAGATTGGATGATATGCGTTCAACGAAGAATGTCCTGGTTTACATAGAACAGAGCGACAACAAGATCGCAGATGTCAGTCTCGAGCTCATCTGTAAAGCCACCGAACTTGCCCGGGACACGGGTGGCGAGGTCCAGGCCATCGCTATAGGTCAGGGGCTAGCGGCCGAACTGGAGCGTCCCGGACATTACGGCTGCGATACGCTTTACTACATCGAAGACGAGCGCCTGGGACATTTCACATCGGTGCCCTATGCCAAACTGGTGGCTGGGCAAATTGAAAAATTGGCCCCCCAGATCGTGCTTTTCGGGGCGACAACCCAAGGGCGGGATATCGCCCCCCGGGTTGCATCGACCCTGCGTTGCGGATTGACGGCCGATTGCACTGATCTTCAAATCGGCAGTCATAAGTATAAAAAGAAAGTCTACGAAAAAACCCTGTTGCAGATACGACCGGCCTTCGGGGGCAATATCGTGGCGACGATCGTTTCGCCGGAAAGCTCACCCAGCATGGCCACGGTTCGTGAGGGAGTCATGAAAATGAGTCCGCCCGACCCTGACCGCAAAGCCCGGATCGTTAAAGAAGAATGTGAACTTGGCGCACAAGATTTTCCGACCAAGGTCATCGATGTCGTCCGCACCATCAAATCGGTCGATCTCAAATCGGCACGCATTATCGTATCCGCCGGCATGGGCGCGGCCACGCCTGAGGGTATCGCGCTGGTAAAAGAACTGGCGGCCACCATCGGGGCCGAAGTCGGGGCTTCCCGACCGGTGGTGGACAGCGGCCTGATGCCGGGCGATCATCAGGTCGGCCAGACCGGTACCACGGTAAGGCCGAACCTGTATATAGCCTGCGGGATCTCCGGACAGATTCAACACCGGGCCGGCATGAGTGAGTCCATGCGCATCATTGCCATCAACAGTGATCCCGATGCGCCTATCTTCGACATCGCCCATTACGGAATCGTGGGGGATGTCTTGAATGTCATCCCGGAAATGATCAAAGCGTATAGAACCGGGGGATCCGGATCGTAGCCTGGGCCAGTCCCTGCATTGGAGAGCAATCTGGGATTGAAATGACAAATAAAACCAATGCATCGCGCAGAGACGCCGAGACGCTGAGAAAATCTAAAAACCAGAATATGGGCGCACGGTCGTGCGCAAAGTCATCAAAACATGGGACTGAATGGAGTTAGGTTACCGGCGGAGCCGGAGAAATGTAGTTTTCACTGCGTCTCTGCGTCTCTGCGCGATGAAAGGGTTTTCTTGGATTTGAACTGACTAAAAAACGCACTCATCTGAAAATGAGATTGCGTGTGATATAACGGAGGAATACGTGGAGAATTTTTATCGCGACAATCCGGACATCCGATTTCACCTGGAACACATGGATCTCAACCGGGTAGTGGAACTGCGCGAAGACGGTTTTGCCGGCCAGAATCAATTTGCGGAAGCCCCGCGTGACCAGGCGGATGCCCTGGACAACTACGCGCGCATCCTGGATATCACCGGTGAAATTGCCGGTGGGATCATCAAACCGCGCGCCGCGGAAGTGGACCGTTGCGGGGCCACATTTACAGACGGCGAGGTTTGCCTGGCCCCGGGTACGGTGGAATCCCTGGATCGTTTGCAGAAAGCCGATCTGATGGGTTTTACGCTGCCCCGGGAATTCGGCGGCTTGAATGTACCCAAAACCGTATATTCCATGGCCATCGAGATCATATCCCGGGCGGACGCCTCCTTGATGAACCTGTTCGGACTCCAGGAAATCGCCGATACAATCTGCAAGTTCGGCTCTGCGGAACAAAAGGAGCAATACCTGCCCCGCTTTGCTTCGGGTGAAATCTCCGGCGCCATGGCCTTGACCGAGCCGGATGCCGGCTCGGACCTGCAGACCGTGATGCTGAAAGCCCGTCAGGATGAGGACGGCAACTGGTATCTGAACGGCGTCAAGCGGTTTATCACCAACGGCTGCGCGGATGTATCCCTGGTAATGGCGCGCTCCGAGGAGGGTACGGCCGGCGGCCGGGGCCTTTCTCTTTTTATCTACGAACGCGATAAACACCTGACCATACGCCGGATCGAGCACAAGCTCGGGATTCACGGGTCACCTACTTGCGAGCTCCAGTTCAATGATGCCCCCGCCCAGCTGCTGGGAAGAAGAAAATTCGGACTGGTGAAATACACCCTGTCGTTGATGAACGGCGCACGCGCCGGCGTGGCGGCCCAGGCTGTCGGGATTGCCGAGGCCGCCTACCGGGAAGCGGATAAATACGCCCGCGACCGTGTCCAGTTCGGCAAATCGATACGCCAATTTTCCGCCATCTTCGAAATGCTGACCCAGATGAAAAGCAATATCGAAGCGGCGCGCTCGTTGCTTTATGAGACGTCTAAAATCGTGGACATTAAAGAAGGTCTCGAAGAACTCAGCGAAAGCGATCCGGAGGAAGCCAAGGAGAACAAGGACGAACTCAAACGTTACAACCGACTGGCGGCCCTGCTAACCCCGATCGTCAAAGCCTATGCCAGTGAGTTGGCCAACGAGGTGGCCTACAAAGCGATCCAGATTCACGGGGGCGTGGGCTATACCTGCGAATTTGAGGTGGAACGCCTCTATCGCGATGCCCGGATCACCAATATCTACGAGGGCACCACCCAGCTTCAGGTTGTGGCAGCAATTGGCGGGGTTCTGGGAGGCGTGGCCAGCGACTGGCTGGATTTGTGTGCGGTGGAGAACGATTTATCAGCAGTGGCTGATCTCTATGCATTCGCTGTGGAAAGTCGTCAAAAACTGGAAGAGGCCGTCGCGCACATCAGAAATCGGAAGGATAGGGCCTACCAGGAATTTCATGCGGCCCGGGTTGTCGCACTCGCTACCGACACCATCTTGAGCTACCTGGTTTGCCGGGATGCTATTTTGGAAGACCGCAAGCGCAAAATCGCCCGGGTTTTTCTGCTCGAAGCACTGCAGCGCGTGGATACGAATTTAAAGTATATCCTGTCGGATGAAGATACGGTGTTAACCTGCCACCAGGACATCATTGGCTAGACAGGCCTTGGGGCTGAAGGGACAGCTTGCATCCTGCAGTCTTCAGCCTCATCACCTAAGTCTCTACCAACCCCGGAAAATACTCCCCTTGCGGATCCAGGATTTTCCGAAACTGTTCCAGCAGAGCCGTTAAACAGAGGATCTTTTCGCTGCCGGTCTCAATGGATTGAGTCTGGGTTTGCCTGGAAGGGCTGATCGGCTGGTCCACATAAACTGATTTAACCACCGGGTAGCCTTCGTATTCATAATCAATACGGCCCAGGTGCCCCCTGGCGAACAGGGTTAGGCCTTGATCGGAAGAAGTCAAAATGTGCACCGCATAGCTTTTGACATGTGCGTCGAGACCTTTTCTGGGTTTGCGATTGCCGCGGGGATCGAAATGAAACCCCCTGGTCTTCATCCATTCCCGGGATTCAGAGAGTATCCAGCGGGCCTGGGGGATGGAAAACCCGAGATTCGCCACGAGATGTCCGCCGACGAACACAACAAAGGCATGCTCCACATAATATTGACGCGCATACCCGGCCTGTTGGCCGGCCAAGGGGTCCGGGGGTAGAAATTCCCGAGACCAGCGTTTCCAGCGAGCCAAATTGATACTGAGCTTATCTGCCAACTCCCTGTTATTATAAAATTTTACCATATAGCCTTCTTGCTAACTTGATATACTAATATAACAACTCTATTTTTTTTTGTCAATGCTTGCAAATATCCGGAATTAGATATATGTTTATACCCTTATGAGTGAAAAAATAGGGAGGTCTGCGTCTGCGCGGCACTCCTGGATGTGGTTTCAAACAGGATCCATTAACTGTATCAAATAGATAAGCAGCCATCCAGGCTGCCTTGAGGATAATCGTGGGCAAAACAAACAACGATCAAGATCAACCCCCTGTGCCGATCGCCATTGTCGGGATGGCCGGCATGTTCGCCAAATCTGCGGATCTAAAAGAGTACTGGCGCCTGTTGTCCCGGGCCGAAGATGGGATCAGCGAAGTACCGGCCACCCACTGGTCCGCTGAAGACTTTTTCAATGAAAACCCCAAAACACCTGATCATGTTTACTGCAAACGGGGTGGTTTCCTACCCGGGATCTCCTTTGATCCGGCCGAATTCGGCATTCCGCCCTCTTCCCTGGAAGCAACGGATACGTCGCAACTGCTGGGACTGGTTGCCGCCAAGCTGGCCCTGAAAGATGCCGGGTATGACGACACCCGCCCGTTTGACCGGGATCGGGCCAGCGTTATCATCGGTGTAACCGGAACCCAGGAGCTGGTAATCCCCCTGGGCGCTCGCTTGGGACACCCGCTGTGGCGCAAAGCCCTCGATGCCGAAGGGGTGGATACGCAAACCGCCGACGCCGTCATCGCGCGCATTGCCGACGGCTATGTCCCCTGGCAGGAAAACTCCTTTCCCGGCCTGCTGGGCAACGTGGTGGCCGGACGCATCTGCAACCGCCTGGATTTCGGCGGAACCAACTGCGTGGTGGACGCGGCCTGCGCCAGTTCGATGAGCGCCATCAATCTGGCGATTCTGGAACTTGAGGCCGGACGCAGCGACATGGTCATTTCCGGCGGCATTGATACCCTGAACGATATTTTCATGCACATGTGCTTTGCCAAGACCCAGATCCTTTCGCCTACGGGAGATGCCAAACCCTTCTCCAGCGAGGCCGATGGGACGGTGCTGGGTGAAGGCATCGGATTGCTGGTGCTCAAGCGCCTGGAAGATGCCGAAAGGGATAAGGACAGGATTTACGCCGTTATCAAGGCGCTGCGCTCTTCCAGCGACGGCAAATCGCAAAGCATCTACGCACCGCGCCCGGAAGGTCAGGAAAAAGCGCTGCGCCGGGCCTACCAGGCCGCTCAGGTGGACCCGGCCACCGTCGGACTGGTCGAAGCCCATGGTACCGGCACCCGCGTAGGCGACGCGGTTGAATTTACCGCCCTCAAAAACACCTACAACGGGAGAGATTCGATCCCGGGAGCCTGTGCCATCGGATCGGTCAAATCCAACATCGGCCATACCAAGGCAGCCGCCGGGGCGGCCGGTCTGATCAAAGCCACGCTGGCCGTGCATCACAAAGTGTTGCTGCCGACCATCAAGGCGGATGAACCCGACCCCAAGCTCGATATTGCCAACAGCCCTTTTTATCTCAGTACAGTCACCCGGCCGTGGCTGTTGAACAATGGTCATCCGCGCCGGGCCGCGGTCAGCGCCTTTGGGTTTGGCGGCAGCAATTTTCACATGGTGCTTGAAGAACACGAATCCCGGAAAACGGGTGTGGCCTGGGATGGATCCATCCAGATTGCCGCTTTTTCGGGCCTGGACATCAACGCCCTGAAAACCCGGTTGGAAGCCTTCGCCCAGGCAACCGGCTCAGATACCAAACCCGACGACTATGCCCGGTTGTGTTTTGACACCCGGTTTGAATTCGACGTTGCCGCACCCTGTCGCCTCCTGATCGCTATCGAACGGGATACCGACCGGCAGGCGCTCCTGGCGGATGCTTTACAGGCCCTTGATGATAATCGCGACAAGGCCCAGTGGCAATCCGGAGACATCTACTTCAGCAGCGCACCGAAAAAAGGCAAGCTGGCATTCCTGTTTCCCGGTCAGGGCAGCCAGTATGTGAATATGGCCCGCGATCTGGCCTGTTGTTTTCCCGAGGCCCACGCGGCCTTCGAAACCGCCAATCATATTCACATCGACGGCACCCCGCTGGGTGAGCTGATCTTTCCACGGCCGGCTGCCGATCGCACGGAAACCGCCCAGCAGGAAGAGAACCTGCGCCGGACCGATGCGGCCCAGCCGGCCATTGGGGCCGCCAGCCTCGGCATGCTGAAAATACTGGAACGTTTCAACGTAGCACCCGATACAGCAGCCGGTCACAGCTATGGTGAACTGGCCGCCCTCTATGCCGCCGGGCGGCTGGACGAAGAGACCTTCTTCAGCCTGTCGGCCGACCGTGGTCGTTTCATGGCGGCCGCCGGTGACAACGACAGCGGGGAAAGCGGAACCATGCTGGCCGTGAAAGCCCCTTTGGAAGAAATTGACGCGCTTTTGGCTACCCTCGAGACCGACGTGATCCTGGCCAACCGCAACAGTCCGTCCCAGGGTGTCCTGTCCGGTTCTTCCAAAGGGATTAAAATTGCCCAGAAAGCCTGCCGGGAAATGAAATTCCGGGCCATTGAACTGCCCGTGGCAGCCGCGTTTCACAGTCATCTGGTTGAACACGCGCGCCAGCCGTTTGAAAAGTCTCTGTCTGCGGCAACCTTTGCCCCCGCCGTGATCCCGGTCTTTGCGAACACTACCGGGGAGGCCTATCCCGAGAGTGAAGATAAAGCCCGGGCTACCCTGGGTGCCCAACTGGTCAGTCCGGTCCATTTCAAGGAAGAAGTGGAGAACCTTTACGCCGCCGGTGTCCGCACATTCCTCGAGGTCGGCCCCAAACCGGTGCTCTCCGGACTGGTGCGTCAAATCCTGAAAGGCAAAGAACACATCGCCGTGGCAGTGGACCAGAGCGGGGGCAAAGCCTTCGGTCTCAAGGATCTGGCCAAGGCCCTCTGCCGCCTGGCCGCGGCCGGGTACCCGGTCGACCTGCCCAAATGGGAACCTATGGACCCGGCGGATCGTAAACCGGTCATGGATGTACCCCTCTCCGGTGCCAACTTCAGAAACCCATCATCCGAAACCGAAACCGGGCCCCAGAGCAAAGCAGAGAATCAAATCCGGAGCAAAGCATCGGCAGAAAACCCGACCATACCTGCAAAGCCGGCCGGCCCGGTGGCCGCACCTTCTCAACCGGCAGCGACCGCACCAACCCGGCCCGTGAAACAAACAACAACTGAAAGTGTCATGCAAGATCAATCTTCTCAAAATCCGCAACAGATCAACATTGCCTTGAAAACCGTCCAGGAGGGCTTGCAAACCCTGCAGTCCCTGCAGATGAAGACCGCTGAAACCCACCAGAAATTCCTGGAGACCCAAGCCCAGGCCAGCAAGGCCCTGCAGCAGATGATGCGGGCCACCAGCCACCTGACGGGCTTTGGCGACCATGCGGATATCCCGGTACCGGAATTTCAGGTCTCGGCCGAACCCGGTGTCAAAACCACTGCAGCCAGCTTCAATACCGTCCCCCATCCCGAACCGCATCCAGCCACGGCTTCCCCCGCGGCACCCGCCCAAGCGCCCCCAGCGCCTGCTGGACCGGCGCATACACCTCAAAACTCGGCAGACCAACCGATCGGTGGCGCTCACGCCGCCGAAGACAAGGTATCCACAACCCTGCTGGACGTTGTGAGCCGCCTGACCGGTTATCCGACCGAAATGCTGAACATGGATATGGATATCGAGGCGGACCTGGGGATCGACAGCATTAAACGGGTGGAAATCCTCTCCACCCTGGAAGAGGAAATGCCCGGTCTGCCTTCAGTCGGACCGGAAATGATGGGCAGCCTGAAAACCCTGGGGCAAATTGTAGCCTACCTTACCGAAGCGGCGCCGGCCAGTGCCCCTCCAAAGGCGGCTGAGCCGGTCGCAGATGTGATTTCGTCGACTGCCGCCGCAACCCGGAACGACGTCCTGGGCACCCTCCTGTCGGTGGTCAGCGAACTGACCGGGTATCCGGCTGAAATGTTGCAGCCGGAAATGGATATCGAGGCGGACCTGGGGATCGACAGCATCAAGCGTGTTGAAATTCTATCCACCCTCGAGGAAAAAATGCCCGGCCTGCCGTCGGTCGGACCGGAAATGATGGGCAGCCTGAAAACCCTGGGCCAGATCGCCGATTACCTGGCCGCCGATGCCAGACCCGGCCACACCCCGGCCGCCGCCCCACCTGCAGGGCGCCCTGCCGCTCAGGAAACAGTTGACCAGGCTCGATCCATCCAGGAAGTCCTGATTGCAACCGTCAGTGAATTGACCGGCTACCCGCAGGAGATGCTCAACCCCGAAATGGATATCGAGGCGGACCTGGGCATTGACAGTATCAAACGGGTGGAAATTCTCTCCACCATGGAAGAAAAAATGCCCGGACTGCCCCAGATCGGCCCGGAGATGATGGGCGATCTCAGAACATTGGGCCATATCGTGGCTTTTCTAAACGGGACCGTGCAGTCCGGTCAGCAGGCGGTTCCAGAAGTGACCGCAGCCGGCGCGGCGGCCGCCATGCCTCAAAAAGGTTCATCACCAAGCAAAGGTTCCGGGAAACTGCCGCCCAGGCGGATCATTGTACCTGCCCAAACACCTGCGGACAGACGTCCGCGCATTACCCTGCCGGCCGATACACAGGTATGGATCACCACTGAAAACCCCGGCCTCGCAGCTGCCCTGGAACGGCAGTTCAATTCTCAGAATGTTGCCACACAACTGATCGGAACAGACACAAGAGACCGCATCATTGCCGGCGAAAAAGACATTGCGGATTGCGGCGGTTTGATTCTTACCGCCGGTGGAACCGATTTCGACGCTGATGTAAACGCCGTTTCCGAGCTTCTGGAGGCCGACTTCCTGCTGGCCAAAGCGGTGTCAGCGGACCTGACCGCTGCCCGGGAAGGGAGGACAACCTTTCTTGCCACCGTTACCGACCTGGATGGTGCCTTCGGATTTCTCCGGGACAGGATCAACAACCCGGCCACCGGTGGTCTGGCCGCCCTGGCGAAGACAGCCGGCATCGAGTGGCCGCAGGTCCATTGCACGGCTTTTGACCTGGATCCGGCCTGGCATGACTACGACGCAGCGGCCGCAGCGATAATAGCCGAATTGTTAACCCCTGATCCGACTCGACCGCGCGAAATCGGTCTGGCTGAACAGGCGCGCTACACCCTGACTGTTGAGACGGTCGATCCTGCTATAGGCAAACTGGATCTTTCCAGCAAGGATGTGGCGATTCTCACCGGCGGGGCCCGCGGAGTGACGGCCGCCGCAGCCATCGCCCTGGCGGAACAGACCGGTTGCACCACCATTCTGATTGGCCGCTCCACGCCGATGCTGTCCGAACCGCACTGGATCACAGACTTGACAGAAGAAGCGGCCATGAAAAAAGCCATTCTCGAATACCATTTCCAGGGCAAAGCCAGCCCCCGGGAAATCGAATCGGAATACAAGGCCATCGCCGCCGGACGGTCAATCAATGATACCCTCCGGGCTATTGAACAGGCCGGTCACAGCGCCGCCTACTTCGCAGCGGATGTCCGCGATGCAAAGCAGATGCGGGAACTGGTCAAATCCATTCGCACCGACTTTGGCCCGATCCGGGCCGTCATCCATGGCGCCGGGGTGCTTGAAGATCGGCTGATCTCCGACAAAACAGCCGACCAGTTCCAAAAGGTATACAGTACCAAGGTGGCCGGCCTGGCTTCCCTGCTGGCCGCGACCGCGGATGATGATCTTAAATACCTGGTGCTCTTTTCGTCGGTCAGTGCCCGGTGCGGCAACCAGGGACAGGTCGATTACGCCATGGCCAATGAGGTCCTCAACAAACTGGCGCGGGCTTATGCAACCGAGCACGGCAACTGCCGAGTAGCCGCCATCAACTGGGGCCCCTGGGATGGCGGTATGGTTTCTCCGGCGTTGAAAAGAGAATTCCAAAAAGCCGGTGTCGAGCTCATTTCTATCCGGGGGGGCGTCCAGCGCATGCTGCAGGAGATGGCCGCAGACGCCGGCACGCCGGTGGAAACGGTTATGGGGGCCGTCTTTGAGCCAACTGCCGGAGGCGACCTTTCCCCGGAAGACGACCTGAATCTGCTGGTCAAACACCAGGTGGACACCGCCGGTTACCCGGTGCTGGCCTCCCATATCCTGGCCGGACGGCCGGTGGTGCCTTTTGCCCTGATGGCTGAATGGCTCGGGCACGGCGCACTGCACGACAATCCCGGCCTGTTTCTACACGGTCTCGACGACATGCGCCTGTTAAACGGAATCAAGCTGGATGAAGAAAAGAAAACCATCCGCCTGCTGGCCGGTAAGGCTGTCAAAGCCAATGATGCATTTGCGGTAAACGTCCAGATCAGGAACGGCCGGCACCCGGACGGTTCCGAATTCATTCACTCCAGTGCCCGGGCGATCCTCACTGATCGGGAAATCCCCCCGCCGCGGTTGAACGGTGAGATGGATATTGCGGCCAAGCCGTACCCGCGCGATCTGAAAGAGGTCTATGAGAAAATACTCTTTCATGGTGACGGCCTGCGGGGTATTACCCGGATTGCCGGGTTTTCCGAGCAAGGTATGATCGCCGAGGTCGCTACCGCGCCCAGTCCCCTGAAATGGATTACGCAGCCTTTGCGCAGCCGCTGGATTGCGGATCCCCTGGTACTTGATTCCGCTTTCCAACTGGCTATCATCTGGTGCTATGAAACCCAGGGCGTGGTCTCGCTGCCCAGTTATGCCGCCTCCTACCGGCAATACCGCAACCGGTTTCCGGAAGGCGGTATTCGGGCCATTTTAAAGGTCCACCAGGTGACGCCCCATAAAATGACCGGTGATTTTACCTTTATCGATCAGGATGACGAAATCATTGCTAAATTGGAAGGCTATGAAGCCATTATGGACGCTGGACTGCAGAAGGCGTTTATAAATTAGAAACTATCTCATAAAGCGTTTTTTGGCCAATCTCGGCGTTGGGCGCTAAATTGGCGAGTAAATCGCCCCCGTAAGGAATAGTGCTAATTGTAGGGCGGACCAAATCCTAGAAATACTGCAAGTATTTACCACGATAGGCATTGGCTTCGCTGGCACCTCCGGTTCGAATATAGCACCCGCCGCACCTTGAACCAAAACCCGCATTCTGAGATAGCTTCAATTTCAATTTTAACAGCAGCGTCCGTTGATAGCGCACTCTTATCAACGGACACCCGTATTCCTCCTGGTCACCCCCTTTGTATCGCCTTCTAATGTTTGCCCACGATCCTCCCGAAATCGCCTGTTATATTGACTTTCACCGGCAAAGGCAGTAAAAAGTTTCTCATTCTGATGGTTGCATTTCGCATTCAACCATCAATGCGAGCATCCGTACTAACACCCGTTTAGTCTGTTTACGGCCTCATCCAGCGCACTCCCGGTCGGATGCAGAAAGACGATAAACTTCCGACCGGCTGTTGACCGGTAACAGCCCTGAAGGTGAGTCTGCATTTTGAACCAGTCCAGAGACCAAATAGAACGACTGCTGCTTGAAAACAGCCCCGATGTTCTCTGGGCCACGGATCGGTATCTCAAATTTACCTATATCAGTCCGGGTGTCCGTCAGCTTACCGGACACAATCCCGCAGACCTCATTGGGCGGCCCATTTACGACCTGGTTACATCCACCTCGGCCCGTTTAATCAACGACGCCTTTAAAAAAGTCCGCGCCAACCGGAAACCCGAAACCGTCGACAAGCGGCACCTGGAGCTTGAATTTGTTCACAAAAACAACACCCGGGTCTGGGGCGAAACCACGATCGCCAAACTTACCCGCCAGTCCGGAATACCGGCTGGATTTTCAGGTATTATCAGGGACATCGACAAGTGGAAACGCACTGAATCAAAGCTGACCCGCCACCGCAATGATCTGGAACAATTTGTCCAGGAAAGCACGGAGAGCATTTGGGTCATCAACGCTCAGCTCCAGCGCGAAATTGAGGGCCACAAAAAACTGGAAGTCGAACTTGAGGCCAAAAAAACACTCTACCGCAACCTTTATAACAATTCGCTCGTCGGCCTGGTACGAACCCGCATTGCAGATGGAAAAGTACTCAATGCCAACAAGAGCACGGCCGATATACTGGGGTTTGAAAACGTACAAAGTCTGCTCGCCAAGGGGAAATTTTCGGATTTGCACACACCGGAACGCCGCACTGAGCTACTCCGGCAGTTGGAAGCCTATGGAGATGTCTCTGATTTCGAATCTCGCATTACCCTGGCCGATGGAACCCGACGGGTCATCTCGCTTTCAGCCAGACTTTTCAAAGAACAGGATTTCATCGAAGGCGTCATTGTAGACGTAACCCACCAGAAGCGTGTCGAAAAAGCCTTAAAAGAGTCCATGGAGGCCGCCGAGGCCGCCAATGTGGCTAAAAGTGAATTTCTGGCCAACATGAGCCACGAAATCAGGACGCCTATGAACGGCATCATCGGCATGTGCGATCTTGTCATGGAAACCGACCTTAGCGCGAAGCAAAAGGAATATCTTGAAATTATTCACTCTTCCGGCAAATCTCTGCTGGAATTGATCAATGACATCCTGGATCTTTCTAAAATTGAAGCCGGGAAATTGGAACTGGAAAATATCCCCTTCTCGCTGCGCCAGGTCGTGGAAGAGGTCTCCGATGTTTTCCTGAATAAAATTACAGCCAAGAATCTGGAGCTGACCATCGATGTTCCGGTTGACATCCCGGAACTGCTAATCGCCGACCCGCTGCGCATCCGGCAGGTGCTCATCAACCTGCTCTCCAATGCCATAAAATTCACCGAAAAAGGGAGCATCTGTATTTCGGTCAGCAAGGAGTCCGTGGGGCAGGATGCGGTCAAGCTGACCTTCCAGGTGCGTGACACCGGTATCGGCATACCCAATGATATTAAGGAAAACCTGTTTGATGCTTTTACCCAGGCGGATGGTACAGTCACTCGCAAGTATGGTGGATCCGGCCTGGGACTGGCCATCTGCAAGCGGATCGTCAATATGATGTCGGGTGACATCTGGGTGGAAAGCGAAGTCGGGACGGGCAGCAGCTTCTATTTCACGGCTTCCTTTCAAGTTGACCGCTCCCAGACCGGGAAAAAGCGCCCGCTGCCCTCTGAACTACGTGGCCTCACGGTACTGCTAATCGAGGATAACCCGTATACGCTCAAGGCCATTACCCAGTATCTCGACGGGTTCGAATTCAAGGTGACACCATTCCAGGGCGCGGAAGAGGCGTTGAACTCGCTGAACAAGGCCGCCCAAAATATCCCTTGCGACCTGATCATATCCGACATTGACCTGCCCGGTCTGGATGGGCTCCAGGCGTTTGAGGCCTTCAAATCGATAGCCGGCGTCAACTTGCCGCCGGTGCTCTTCACCCACAGCCCGCTCATGCCCACGCAACGCAAAGAAAAGGCCAGGGAATTGGGTATCCAGCACTTCATTTCCAAACCCATAAAGCAGTCTCCGCTGCTCAACATCATCATGGAAATCTTCGGCTGCGAGCCGCTGCAGGACACCGCGGCAACCGTCGATGCGGAGTACATCGATGATTTTGTGGATGTTTCGGTCCTGCTGGTCGAAGATAATCCGATCAACCAGCGCGTGGCCACCGAAATGCTGGCCCGGGCCGGGATACGGGTGGATTCGGCCGACAACGGCCTGTCCGCCATCTCCTCCATTAAAAAGAACTGTTATGACGCCGTTCTGATGGATGTGCAGATGCCGGAAATGGATGGGTTGGAGGTCACCCGAATTGTGCGCAGCGAACTGAATATGCAGGATTTGCCCATCATCGCGCTCACTGCCCATAACATGACCGGAGACCGGGACCGGTGCCTCGATGCCGGCATGAATGATTATCTGCCTAAACCGATCGACCGCCTGGCTCTTTTCCAGACGCTGAAAAAGAACATTGAATCCAAGGGCGGCCAGTTCGACTGCATGCCGGGCGCCTTCACCCCTGCTGATCCCCAGATTCCCGCCTTCGCCTTAAGTGTCCCCGGCCTGGATGTGGTTGATGGGCTGACGCGCCTGGGGGGCGACTGGGATCTGTACGTGGACGTTCTCAAGGAATACTGCGACCATTACCGGGATTTTTTAACCGAGGTAAAAAAACTGCTGGCAGATAAGGATTTTGCCACTGCCCGCCGGCGGGCGCATGCCCTGAAAGGGGCGGCCGCAAACGTATCCGCCGACAACCTGAGTGCTGCGGCTCTGCAACTGGAAAATGCCTGTGCCGACGAAAAGGTGCGCAAGGCGAACCGCCTGATACCCAAGATCGAAGATTGCCTCACCGAGGTCTTTGCAGCCTACGATCTGATTGCAGCGGACCTGGCGGATACCCGGAACTGAAATTAGTTTAAGCTGGTAGGATGGTGCCGCAAAAACGAAATCCGAAACAAATTAGAAATTCGAATGACGAAATGACCAAAACAAAGGCATTGCTGCCATTTTCGTAAGACCGTATGACCGCTATTGATACCGTTTCAATCTTATATGGTTTTGTTTGTATTTTTCAGTCATTGTGATTTGCTTCATTTTGTTTCGAATTTCGGATTTGAATATGGCCAACGCATGTATATATGCTTAATTGCTAATTGCCGCCAAATATAGTTTAGAAGGAATTCCTGATTACAGTTTTCGGTACACCTTATCCCGGGCGCGCGCCGCTGATACCAGGACATCCACATTCACATCGATATAATCGATGATTTTCGCCCTGCTCTTGCCCGGGGCCGGCCGCAGCACCCTGCCGATATATTGCAACACCCGGCCGCTGAAACGCACCGGCGTGGCCAGAAAAAGGGTCGTCAGGTTCGGGCAATCAAAGCCCTCCCCGATCAGTTGTCCGGTGGCTACCAGGATCTTGATATGCCCCTGATTCAGGCGGGTGATGATGTCTTTGCGTTCCTGGTCGGACCGATCACCCGTGAGGAATTCGCAGGGGGCGTCGTTGCGATATCTGATCAGGGACCACAGGGCCTCACAGTGTTTCTTACGGTCGGACAGGACCAGCGTGGTACCTGGGCTGGTAAGGGCTTCCCGGGCGACATCATCCGCAATCAACCGGTTGCGTTCGTCATCGGCCGTCAATTCCGACAGCATCCGGCTGTAGTCGTTCACCGGGTCGAAGTAAGGGGTGAAAGTGGTTTCCCGCAAATGGACGTCGGCGGTCAAAACATCACCGCTGTCCACCAATTGCCGGCTTTCGATTTCGTGGTGCACATCACCCAGGTGCCAGAAAATCAGCTTCGACAGCTTGTCCCGGCGATAAGGGGTGGCGGACAGCCCCAGCATGTAGCGGCTGTCGAAATGGGTCACTGCTTCCGTAAAGGTCCGGCTGGGACAGCGGTGGCATTCATCCACGATGATAAACCCGATCTGTTTGGCAATATCGGCGGCAATCTTGTACAGCGACTGGACCAGGGCCACGGTGACAGCGTCCCCGACCCTCTTTTTACCGCCACCGATCAGGCCGATCTCTTTTTCGGGTATCTTTAAAAACGTCTCTATCCGGCTCATCCACTGGTAGGCCAGGTCCCGTGTGTGCACCACGATGAGGGCCGGTTGCCGCCTCTGGGCCAGCATAAACAAGCCCATGACGGTTTTCCCGCTGCCGGTCGGCGCACTCAGGGTTCCGAAATCCTTTGCCAGCATGGTGTGGACGGCCGTGTCTTGAAATGGTTTGAGTGTGCCGGAAAAGTTAAAGGCAACTTTGGGCAGTGTTCGCCGCTGGTCATCCAGCGTATACTGAAGGCCGCTTTTTCGGCAGAAGAGAATCAACTGCCGGAGATAGCCGCGCGGAACCCGCAACCCGCATTTGGGCAGCTTGCGATAGTAACGCAGGGTTCGCGGGGTTCCCCGGTTCCAGCGTCCCATGCGCGCGTTTTCCAGGTACTTGGGGTTTGGAATAGTTAACTTCTCGATGAGCACATCCCGGATATCTTCGCGCAAACCCCGCAGCGAAAGGTTGTTTTTCAGTGTGATTTGAATCGGGGGCATCATAGGCGCGTGTCTGAGAGGATAGGTTAATGAGCACAGCCGGCGTTGCCATGTCCGGCACAGATATCACCCTATGGTTGCATAAAAAACATGACAAGAAGGGTTACCAAGCTGACGATAAAGGCAATGACGGCGAAAAGCCCGATACTTCCAGGATGTAACAGACGGTGTTTCTAAAGGATCGGGCTATTTTTGTCATATTTTTAACCCTTCGGGAAAACCGGAGGGCGTCAGATCCGGCGTTGTCAAGGGTTCGCGGTAGCGCACTACAGCTTCACCCTTTCCGCCTTGGCTCTGAAGCCCTCCGGTTTTTGCATCGTTAGGGATCATTGTCTAAAAACGTCACCAGTTGACCATCCGTAAAAAGCTTCAAATTTTCCCCGACGGTACCCGGAGCGGCTTGCAGTACCTGGATGCCCCGCTTGCGCAACTGGTGCAGGGCCCTGGGCCCGATATCGCCGACAATTACCGCGTCCACGGTGATGCCGCTTAAAGCGGCCAGGGGCTGACATTGGCCGTGGATATGATCCCGATCGGCATTCTGGACAGAAGTAGCGGCGTAGGTGTCACTGTCAATGATGACGAACAGCGGAGCAGATCCAAAATGATTGAAAACCGGGCTGCGCATGCCCTGGTCGGACTCTACGGGAAAGGCGATTTGCATGGGTTCTCCTGCTTTTAGAGGCGGATGGTTTTCATTGATTTGTCTTGGTCCGTTAAACAGGCCGATACTAAACGGCCCGTTGAAGATAGTCAATGACAGACCAGACAAAATGCCCGCAGGGACCCGGTTGACCCGATCAGCGCTCGCCAGCCCTGCAGCGTGCTGCAGGGCTGGCGAGCGAATCAAAATAAGGATAATTCCTTACGGGGGACGATCCCCCGCAGCTTCCTGCGGGGAGCGTTCAATGCTGCGTTCGAGGGGGTTTTGAGTCTTGCGTAATGCATTAAAAATAGTGTATGTTTTTATGTTTAAAGTTAAAAAGGTTCAGGGTTCGAAGGTTCCCGGTGCACAGTTTAAAACCGGCTTACAGCTATCAGCGTTGAACCGCGTTTTGTGAAACTTGAACCTTGGGTTGTTTGAACCCTGAACCCCTGAACCGGGAATGTTGAACCTGTTTTTTGCCAATGAAAGCATTTAGATGAGCACACCCAACCCCATAGCAGTTGTCGGCCTGGGCGGCGTCTTCCCCGGCGCTGCCAACGTAGGCCGCTTCTGGGAAAATATCATTAATGGGGTCGACAATTGCGATACTGTCCGGGCCGACCGGTGGATCGCACCGGCGGACCGCATGGTTGCCACCCAACATCTACCCGATACGGCCCTGGGCAACCGGGCCTGCCTGATTAAAGACTTTGAATTCGACGCAGACGGCTGGCCGTTCGATCCCGATCTACTGCGTGCACTCGACCCGCTCTATCATCTCGTTTTGCAGGCCGGCAAAGAGGCTGTCCTTGACAGCGGTCTGCCGGAAGCGGATCATGGGCAGACCGGCCTGATCCTGGCGGCCATTGCCCTGCCCACCGATGCTTCTTCCGCGTTTACCCGCGAAACGTTTGGCCGCATGTTCGAACGACGCCTGCTGGGTGAAGCAATGCCAACCGAGCGGCCGGCTCTTTCACCAGCAGCGTGCCGGGCAGCCGCGGTCACCAGCCGGCCGGCCACCCTGCTGGCGCAGGCCTTTGGTTTCGGAGCGGGCGCTTACACCCTGGACGCGGCCTGTGCATCCTCGCTTTATGCCATCAAACTGGCCTGTGACGAACTGGCCGCCAAGCGGGCCGACATTATGCTGGCCGGCGGCGTTTCCCGGCCGGAATGCCTCTATACCCAGGTCGGGTTCAGCCAATTGCGGGCGTTGTCACCCTCGGGCCGGTGCGCACCTTTCGATGCATCCGCCGACGGCCTGGTGGTGGGCGAAGGCGCGGGCATCCTGGTCCTCAAGCGTCTGGAAGATGCTGTGGCCCAGGCAGACACCATTTACGCCGTTATCCGGGGAATTGGTCTCTCCAATGATATGCGCGGCAACCTGTTGGCGCCTGATACCGAAGGACAACTGCGGGCCATGCGTGCAGCCTACGCCGCGGCCGACTGGGCACCGGCCGATATCGACCTGATCGAATGTCATGGTGCCGGTACTCCGGTGGGAGACGCCACCGAAGTCAACAGCCTGATCAACCTGTGGCAGGCTGAAAAATGGGTTCCGGGCCAGTGTGCCATCGGCTCCATCAAATCCATGACCGGCCACCTGCTGACCGCCGCGGGCGCCGCCGGATCCATCAAAACCCTGCTTGCGCTGTACAACCGGATCTTGCCGCCTTCTCTCAATTTCACACAGCCATCCGTCACCAGTCCGCTGCCGGACAGCCCGTTTCGGGTAGCGGTTAAACCGGAATCCTGGCCGGCCGCGGCTGACTCACGTGCCCCGCGCGCCGCGGTCAGCGCCTTTGGGTTTGGCGGTATCAACGCCCACATGCTTTTAGAGGCGTGGGACCCCGCTAAAGCTGCTTCACGTAAATCTGCCGATGACCCGCGGCCGGCCGGCATCTCGCCTGCAACGGATGAAAAGAACGCACCGATTGCCGTGGTGGGCATGGACGCGCACTTTGGCCGGGCCGAATCGCTTGCCCAGTTCACCCAACTGCTGCAGGACGGGCAATGCATCACGGGCGCACGGCCCGGACAGCGCTGGTGGGGCGCTGATGACCTGTTCCGTGAACAGACCGGTCTCACAGATCTGCAGGGCGCCTTTCTGGAAAAGCTGGCTATCCAACCCGGCGAGTTCCGCATCCCCCCGGCTGAAATCCCCGATATCCTCATTCAGCATCTGCTCATGCTCAAAGTGGCCCGGGGTGCTTTGCTGGATGCCGGCTTGCCTTTGCACCGGGAACGACCCGACATGGGGGGGATCATCGGCATCGAATTCGACTGGGAGGCCACCCAGTTTCACCTGCGCTGGAACCTGGTCAACCAGATCGTCCAGTGGCAGCATCGGCTGGGCCTGCAGGCCCTGACGCCGGAGGATACCGAAAAGTGGCTGACCGACCTGAAAACGGCCCTGGGCCCGCCGCTGACCGCCTCGCGCACCCTGGGTGCCCTGGGCGGCATCGTTGCCAGCCGGGTCGCACGGGAATTCCGGTTTGGCGGTCCCAGCTTTGTGGTTTCCCAGGAGGCTGCCTCCGGCACCCGCGCCCTGGAAATCGCGATGCGCTCCCTGCAGAAGAATGAAACCCGGGCCATGCTGGTGGGTGCGGTTGACTTGCCCGGCGACCTGCGCTGCGTCCTGGCAACCGGAAAACTCGGCGCTTTATCGAATGCGCCCGGGGTGCGGCCTTTTGACGCCACTTCAACGGGCACCTTGCCCGGTGAAGGCGCAGCTGCCCTCATTCTCAAACGCCTGGATACCGCTTTAGACGACCGGGACGGCATTTACGCCGTAATCACCGGAATAGGGTCCGCCGGCGGCACAACTGCCGCAGCCGCGAATACTTATGCGCGTGCGTTTAAAAGAGCCCTGCGGGAAGCCGGCCGGGAAACGGCCGACGTCACCTGCATCGAAACCCACGGCAGCGGTTGCCCCCGGGAAGATGCAGCGGAATCCGAAGCCCTGCGGGCGCTCTATGCAGACCTGCCCATTAAAAAAGGCAGCATTGCCATCGGGGCGCTCAAACAGAATATCGGGCATGCCGGTGCAGCCGCGGGGTTGGCTGCGGTGGTAAAAGCCGGCGGTTGCCTGTCCAACGGGAAAATCTGGCCGTTCCATCCGGACGGTCCGCCGGCTGAAAACCGACTGAACGCCGCCCCGTTTTACTTCCCGCGGCAAACCGAAACGGAACCGGCATCTGCCGTTGATCAGCCCCGCTGCACCGTGGCGGCAACGCTAACGGGTGACGGCGAGAGTCTGCACGTGGTTCTCGAAGCACCCCCGGCCCAGGCCCGGCGTCCGGAGGCACCCATCCGCAAAGCGGCTGATGAACACCAACCCCTCGTGGTGATGGCAATCGGCGGGACGCCGCCCACGCCGCCCTCGCCGCCGGGGTCCACCCGGAATGAAAGCGAGAAACCACCGCGGGAAAGTAAAACCACCAGCGGTATCGCTGAGGATTCAATCGCTGCAGGTTCTCTACCGGATTCACCCTCTGCCGGACAAACGCTGGAGAGTTTTTCCAGAGACATCCTGCAGGCCATCAATCAGAACATCGAAGCCACTACCCGGGCCCACAATGAATACCTGGCCCTTTCGAAACAGATCACGAAAGACTATGCCGCTGCATTTTCCCTGCAGAGCCGCCTGCTTGAATCCCTGGCCGCATCCGGTGACCTCCCGGCACACAATGACATTGCCGAATCCCGGGTGGAAATGGCGGACGAGCACGCCCCACAGGATCTGCCCGCCCAACCGGTGCAGCCGGTAGCGTACGATCGGGAGATGTGCCTGGAATTTGCCATCGGGTCGGTGGCCAAAATGCTGGGGCCGGCATACGCGGTGGTCGATACGTACAAGGCCCGGGTCCGTCTTCCGGATGAACCGCTGATGTTGGTTGACCGGATCCTGGAGGTGGAAGGTGAAAGACTGTCCCTGGGGTCGGGCCGGGTGGTCACCGAACACGATGTCCTCCCCGCTGCCTGGTACCTGGACGGACAGCGGGCACCGGTCTGCATCTCCGTCGAGGCCGGTCAGGCTGACCTTTTTCTCAGCGGCTACCTGGGAATCGATCACGTCGTGAAGGGAACCCGCAACTACCGCCTGCTGGATGCCCAGGTGACTTTTCACCGCGGGCTGCCCCGGGCCGGCGATACGATTCGCTACGATATTCACATCGACAAGTTCATTCGCCAGCAGGAAACCTACATGTTCTTTTTCAACTTCAAGGGCTATATCGGCGATGAATTGTTGATTACCATGACCGCTGGCTGCGCCGGTTTTTTCACACCCGAGGAAGTCAAAAACTCCGGCGGAATCATCCTGACCGAAGAGGAACAACAGCCGCAAGAAGGTCGGCTGCCCACTGATTGGGCGCCGCCGGTAACCATGCGTGCAGCCAGCTACAGCGATGACCAGGTTGAGGCCCTGCGCCGGGGGGACCTGGCCGCCTGTTTCGGAGAACGGTTTGCAGGCAAACCCCTGTCCCCCTCCCTGTATCTGCCCGGAGGCCGGATGCACCTCATCGACCGCATCCTGGAACTCGACCCACAAGGCGGCCGCTATGGCATCGGCCGGGTGGTGGCCCAGGCCGACATCAGCCCGGATGACTGGTTCCTGACCTGCCACTTCATGGATGACATGGTGATGCCGGGGACCCTGATGTATGAGTGCTGCGCCCATACCCTGCGGGTCTTTTTACTGCGGATGGGCTGGATCAGTGCCGCGTCCGACACCTGCTGGGAACCGGTGCAGGGGGTCGGCAGTGTGCTCAGATGCCGTGGACCGGTCACCCCCGACACCCGGCATGTGACCTATGCCGTGGAAGTGAAGGAGATCGGCTACGGGCCGGAACCCTATGTCATTGCCGATGCCCACATGCATGCCGACGGTGAATACGTCGTTATGTTCCGCGACATGTCGATGCAGCTTTCCGGCGTTACCCGGGCTGATATCGCGGCTACCTGGGGGGCAACACCCGAAACGTCGGTCGAAGCCGCGGCCCTCTATGACCGGTCAAAAATTCTGGCATTTGCCGAAGGCAACCCTTCCGAAGCTTTCGGCGAACCCTACCGGATTTTTGACGGTGAACGCAAGATTGCCCGCCTGCCCCGCCCGCCCTATTTTTTCATGGACCGGGTAACCAAAACCGAACCGCCCCCGTGGCAGCTCCGACCGGGCGGCTGGATCGAAGCGCAGTACGATCTACCGGCTGACGAATGGTTTTTTCAGGCCGACCGCAGCGGCCGCCTACCCTACTGCGTGCTGCTGGAAATCGCCCTGCAACCCTGCGGATGGCTGGCCGCCTACATGGGTAGTGCCCTGCGCAGCGACCAGGATTTGAAATTTCGCAACCTGGGCGGCAAGGCTGTCTTGTACAGGAACCTGCATCCTGAAGATATAACCCTGACCATGCGTTCCCGCTTGACCAAGGCCTCGGAAGCCGGGGATATGATTATCGAGCATTTCGATTTCCAGGTGCTGGCCGGGGCTGAAATGATTTACGAAGGTACCACCTATTTTGGTTTTTTCTCCAAACAGGCCCTGGCCAACCAGGTCGGGATTCGCGGTGCGGAAGCCCTGGTCTATACACCGGTAACTTCAGAGACAAACTCCGGACCGGTTTTTGAGTTCCCAGCCCCCCGGCCCACGACTCCAGATGATACCGCCCTCGATGCGGATACGGGCCTGGCCTTGCCGGCCACCGCTCTGTGCATGCTCGACCGGATTGAACTGTACGAAGCGGAAGGCGGAAAAGCCGGTTTGGGATTTGTGCAGGGAACCAAAGTGGTCAATCCGGAGGAGTGGTTTTTCCAGGCCCACTTCTACCAGGACCCGGTGATTCCGGGTTCCCTGGGGTTGGAATCGTTTCTGCAGCTGCTGAAGTTCGCCGCCCGGGAGAGGTGGCCGCATCTGATTAAATCCCATCGGTTCGAGATGGTTGCCGAAGATCCCCACGAATGGAGTTACCGCGGCCAGGTCGTTCCCGCCAACAAACTGGTAACGGTGGAAGCCGAGGTAACCCAGGTTGACAATGAACCGGCGCCCGCGTTATATGCCGATGGTTTCCTGAAGGTGGATGGGATCTATATTTACCAGATGAAGCACTTTGGGTTAAGATTAGTGCGGTTATAATTTTTATCTCCCAAGATGATGGGGCCCAATGTATCGTCAGTCCGGCGAAGGCTGGGCACAGAGTGAAGCATAGCGCTAACCAGGTTGCAGATCAAACGAAGTAATTATGAACAAACAGCCTGCAGTGTATATGATGGCGAGCAAACAAAACGGAACCCTCTATATCGGTGTCACTTCCAATCTGGTTAAAAGGGTATGGGAACATAGGAATAATAAGATAGAAGGTTTTACCAAGCGATATAAAGTTCATCTGCTTGTTTGGTATGAGTTGCATGAAAATATGGAGTCGGCAATAAGGCGAGAGAAACAGTTGAAAAATTGGAAGAGACAATGGAAATTAGAACTGATCGAAGTTGAAAATTTAGATTGGAACGATTTATATCCATCCATTGTTTAAATATATCTTGCCAAAGTAGCTCCGTCATGCCGGACTCGATCCGGCATCCAGTCAAATCTTCAGAAGAACCACTGGATAGCGCTACGCTTCACTGCGTGCCCGGATCAAGTCCGGAATGACGAACATAGTAGACCGAACATACAGGTTTAAGGGATTTATGAACTACTCAGATGTATACATAGAATCCATAGGCTACGAACTGGCCCCCAACGTGGTGGACTCCAGCGATCTCGAGGCCCGTCTGGCGCCAGTGTACGAAAAGCTCCACTTCCAGCCCGGGCAGCTCGAAGCATTGACCGGCATCCGGGAACGGCGCTACTGGGATCCTGGTTTCCGCATGAGCACCGGCGCAATCGCGGCCGGCCGAAAGGCCCTCAGCCGCACGGCGCTATCCCCGGATTCCATCGGCATGCTGATCTATGCCGGCGTCTGCCGGGACAACCTCGAGCCGGCGACGGCCTGTGCCGTGGCCAACGCCCTGCAGATAGGCCCCGATGCCCTTGTATACGACGTATCCAACGCTTGTCTGGGCGTGGTCAACGGCATGATTCAGATCGCCAATGCCATCGAAACCGGCCAGGTATCGGCGGGGATGGTGGTCTCTTGTGAATCGGCCCGGCAGATCGTCGATACAACCATCGAACGCCTGCTGGCATCGGCCGACATGGAGATGTTTAAACTGACCATAGCCACGCTCACCGGCGGGTCGGGTGCTGTTGCGGTCATTTTGACGTCTAAAGAACTATCCACCGGCAATCACCGCCTGGTAGGCGGCGTGGCCCGCAATGCCACCGTCCACCATGAACTCTGCACCTGGGGACCGGATACGGGCATCCCCGCCAGTGCCCCCCTGATCATGGAAACCGATTCGGTCGGCGTACTGAAGTACGGGGTGACCCTTGGTGTTGAAACCTATCGGGACTTCCGGGAAAACCTCGGCCTGCCGGAACCGGACAAGATTATTTGCCACCAGGTAGGTTCAGCCCATCAGAAAACGGTCCTCGCGGCCATCGGCATCCCGGTTGAAAAAGACTTCACGACTTTTCAGTATCTCGGCAACATCGGCACGGTTTCCTTGCCCCTGACCGCCGCCATCGCGGATGAACGCGGTTTTCTGGAACCGGGTGACCTGGTCGGCCTCTTTGGCATCGGCAGTGGGCTGAATTGTTTGTTGATGGCCGTACAGTGGTAAAAAGATAAAATCGAAAACCAATTCTCACGGGGAGACGCAGAGGCGCAGAGAAAAGCAAAAACAAGATTTTGGCGCATTAACGTGCGGAAACCTTTTCAAACTTATAGTGATAGTGCCCTATGGGGTTTTACCGGCAAAGCCGGATAAATTTGTGGTTTTCTCTGCGCCTCTGCGTCGCTGCGCGAGAATAATGATTTCTTGGCGTCTTCTTTCACGCAAAAAAATGGTTCATGAAAAAGAATCCACCATTCGACATAACTCCCTTTCGGGAACTGTACCCGTTCAAATCGAACTATCTTGATATCGACGGATTGCAATACCACTATCTGGACGAAGGCAGCGGCCCGCCTGTGCTCATGCTGCACGGCAACCCGACCTGGTCGTTTTACTACCGTTCTCTGGTAAAAGGTCTGTCACCATCCATGCGCTGCATCGTGCCGGACCACATGGGCTGCGGACTTTCCGCTCGCCCGGGAACAAAGGACTATGGTTTTCATCTGGAAGACCGCGTCAACGATTTGCAGCGCTTGATGGATCACCTGGCCCTAACTGAAAAGATCTCTCTGGTCGTCCATGACTGGGGCGGTATGATCGGCATGGCCTGGGCCCTGCGCAACCTGGAAAACATTCGCCGGGTTGTCATTTTGAATACGGCCGGTTTCTTTCCGCCAACCGCCAAAGGTTTGCCGCTCAGGCTCTGGCTGATACGCCACCTGCGGTTTTTTGCCGTCCCGGCGGTGCTTTTCGGCAACGTTTTCGCCCGAGCCGCCCTGTCCATGGCACCGCGCAAACGCCTGTTACCGGATGTGAAGGCAGCCCTGGTAGCCCCCTACAATTCGACGCATAACCGGCTGGCCACCTTGAAATTCGTGCAGGACATCCCGGTGCATCCCCATGATCCCAGTTATGCCATAGTCAAATCAGTGGATGAAAACCTGCACCAGCTGCGTTCCGTACCCATGATGCTCTGCTGGGGAAAACATGATTTTGTTTTCGACCTCGATTACTACAAAGAGTGGCGCAGAAGATTCCCCGAGGCACCGACACATCTGCTGGAAGAGGCGGGGCATTATCTTTTGGAGGATGAACCGGAAAAGGCGTTGGCATTGGTTCAAGAATTTTTTCAAAACACATAGCTAAGTAGCCAGCGTCAACAAGATACCTGACAAAGGCTTGAAATCCGAATTTCGATATTCTAATTTCGAATTTAGTTATTAGCGGTTGTATAATACTAATTGTCCAACAGACCAATATAGGGAATCATCATCCATGGAAATAACGGATCCCTTAGAAAGCGTCACACCTGTCAACGTTTCATCGTATTTGCGTGAAATGGCGGCCCGGCAGCCCTATAAACGGGCCGTGGTCGCACCGGTGGGCCGCGACAAAGTCGACCGGGTCACCTACACCCAGTTGAACTTTCAGCAACTGGATCAGGAATCAGACCGCATCGCCCGTGGGTTGGACGATGCCGGCATCAAGCGCGGTGTCCGCACCATCCTGATGGTCAAGCCGTGCCTGGAATTCTTCGTGCTCACCTTTGCCATGTTCAAGGTGGGCGCCGTACCGGTGGTGGTCGACCCCGGGATGGGTATCAAACGCATGTTGAGCTGCTTCCAGGAGTGCAGCCCGAAAGCGTTTATCGGCATTCCCCTGGCCCACGTGGTCCGCACCCTCTACCCCAAGTTCTTTAAATCGGTGAATACCTGGGTAACTGTTGGACGCCGCTGGTTCTGGGGCGGCCTCACGTTTGATCAGCTCCGCGGTGATGCCTGGCAGCCCTATGAAACGGCCGCAACTACTCGTGATGAAGTTGCCGCCATTCTTTTCACGACCGGCAGCACCGGTCCTGCCAAGGGCGCAGTTTACACCCACGGTAATTTTTATTCCCAGATACGTTACATCCAGGCTCATTTCGAGATTGCCCCGGATGAAATCGACCTGCCGACTTTTCCACTGTTCGCCCTTTTCGATCCGGCTCTGGGTATGACGGCCATCATTCCGGACATGGATCCCACCAAGCCAGCCCTGGTCGATCCGGAAAAGATCATCGAACCGATCAAGAACCATGGGGTGACCAATATGTTCGCCTCCCCGGCCCTGCTCAACCGGGTAGGCGGTTACGGCAAAGCCAACGGAGTGAAACTCCCTTCGTTGCGCAGAGTTGTGTCTGCCGGAGCCCCTGTGGCCCCGGCCAACATCGAACAGTTCAGCACCATGCTGGGGGAGCATGCCCAGATCCACACGCCTTACGGAGCCACCGAAGCAGTACCGATCATCTCCATTGCCAGCCGGGAAATCCTTTCCGAAACGCGGGCACGCAGTGAAAGCGGCTTCGGCACCTGTGTCGGTTATCCGCTCGATAATCTCGACATCGAGATTATCGGCATCAACGACGATCCTATTGAGAAGTGGAAGGACACACTCATGGTTCCGGATGGAGAAATTGGGGAAATCGTGGTGAAAGGTGAGCATGTCACCCGTGGCTACTTCAAAAACCCCAAAGCCGATGCCTTGGCGAAGATGGCGGATGACATAAATGGTGGGTTCTGGCACCGCATGGGTGATCTGGGGTGGCGGGACAGCAAGGGGCGCATCTGGTTCTGCGGCCGCAAGAATCACCGGGTGGAGACCGTAGACGGTCCGCTTTACTCTGTTCCTTGCGAAGCCATCTTCAACAACCATCCGGAAGTCTTTCGCAGTGCCCTGGTGGGTACCGGCAATTTCCCCGACCAGGAACCGGTCATGTGCATCGAATTGCAACCGGAGCTGTCAAACCCGGATAAAAAACGCATTGAAAGCGAACTGCTCGACTTAGCCGAAAGCACCGAACTTACGAAAGAAATCAAAATCATTCTTTTCCACAAAGCCTTCCCGGTTGATATCCGGCACAATTCAAAGATATTCCGGGAGAAACTTAAAATCTGGGCTGAAAAGAAACTGGGAACCAACTGATTGGGAAATAGTGTCAAGGAAACAAGGAAATCAAAACCAATGCATCGCGCGGAGCCGCAGAGCCGCAGAGAAGGTCAAAAAAACAGTTTTGGGCCCGCTCCGCGGGTAAATCTTTAACAGCATTTAAACCAGCGACATTATGAGCTCAGTCATTTGATTTTGGTTTCCGGCGAAGCCGTAACCATTTTGGTTCTCTCTGCGCCTCTGCGACTCTGCGCGAGATAATTGTATTAGGGTTTTGACTTTCTCTGAATGAAAACCCAACACCTCGATAAAAAGCATATGAAAAAACCATTGAAAGCACTGGTAACTGGCGGCGGGGGTTTTTTGGGCGGCGCCATAGTAAGGAAACTCCTTGAAAGGGGCGATACTGTCCGAAGCTTTTCCCGGGGGGACTACCCGGCGTTGGCCAAACTGGGCGTCGAGCAGATCAGGGGCAATCTCAGTGATCCGGACGCCATTGAAAAAGCCTGCTCCGGGGTTGATCTCGTGTTTCACGCGGCGGCCAAAGCCGGGGTTTGGGGTAAATACGCAGACTACTACCAGACCAATACAGTCGGCACTGAAAACGTTATCCGGGCCTGCCTGACCACAGGCATTGACACCCTGGTCTATACAAGTTCTCCGAGCGTGATTTTTGATGGCACAGACATGGCCGGCGTGGATGAATCCGTCCCCTACCCGGATCACTATCACGCCTTCTATCCCCAGACCAAAGCCATGGCGGAACGACGCGTCCTAAAAGCAGCTGCCAAAGGGCTGAATACAGTCAGCCTGCGCCCACATCTCATCTGGGGCCCCGGTGATCTGCATTTTGCTCCGCGGATCCTGGCCCGGGCCAAAAAGTTGCGGATCGTCGGCGACAGCACCAACATGGTCGATACCATTTACATCGACAATGCCGCCGACGCCCACCTGCTGGCCGCTGACCGGCTACGTGAATCAAATGAAATTTCCGGCCGGGTCTATTTTATCAGCCAGGACGACCCAATCAACCTGTGGGAGATGATCAACGCTATCTTGCATGCCGGCGGCAAGCCGCCGGTCACCCGCAGCATATCCCAGAAAACCGCCCGACGCGCCGGGGCCTTTCTGGAATTTGTCTACCGGACCTTAAAACTGCCCGGTGAACCTAGAATGACCAAGTTCCTGGCCGCAGAACTGGGTACATCCCACTGGTTCGATATCAGCGCAGCTAAAAGGGATTTCGGCTACAAACCGGAAGTTTCGACCGAAGAGGGGCTAATAAGACTGACGCGGTGGCTTTCTGAGGAATTCGCGCTATAGATTACAGATAAGAATCTATCCTCGCGCCAGGATGAAAACCAAATGTAAAACTATGCATCGCACGGAGGCGCAGAGTCACAGAGAACACCATAATTAGTGCCGGCTTCGCCGGTTAAAACCATAAGATCCTTTCGATTTTCCGCACGCAGTGCGGCCCAATTCTTGGCTTTGATCTTCTCTGCGTCTCCGCGCCTCCGCGCGATGGGTTTGTTTTGGTTTATAGGGTTGCTCTGGCTGAACCTCCTTGCGATGTTGGCTTTAATAGCAATGATGGACACACTAAATCTTAAACTGGAGATAATAAGTGGACTTAACTGACTTGCAGTCACTCGAAAAATGGATTGAACTGGAGAAAGATATCCACGCTTACTCCGGCCTGGATGCCAGCGTCTTCAACACCGACGGCATTCGCATCACCGGCCACAAGAAATGGGCCAATGAGCTTTGCCCGGTCATCAAGGCCAATCCCAAGGGTCAGACCTTCATCTGCTCGGCCGCCCACCAGAACATCGCCGCTCAAGCACAAAAAACAAAAAAACCGGTCATCGACGAATGCGATGCCGGTATGGTAAAAATCGTCGTTCCGGTTTTTCTAAAGGATCAATTCATAGGCGCTGTCGGCGGCTGCGGGCTGTTGCTGGGCGGCGACGGTGAGATTGAAACCTTTCTTCTGGGTAAAACCCTTGAAATGGAAGAATGTGATCTGGAAAAGCTTGCGAAGAAAGTCGGCTCGCTAACTGAGCAGCAAGCCGAAGAAATCTGTACCCTTATTTCAGGCCGGTGGGATAAAATCGTTTCTAATTCACTATAGACGACTTATACCAAGCCACCGTTTCAGCGATACCATCCTTGGTTAAATAAGGCGGTACCCAATCCAACTGCGATCTTATTTTACTGCTATCGACACTCAAAGAGCCCAACAATCTTTGCACCACCTGGCCTTTGCCACACATTGTACCGACGAGTTTTAAAAAAAACGGCGGACAGGCCAGCAGGCGTGCCTTGCGGCCCATGGCCCCGGCAATGGATCGGATCAAACCGGGGGTGGAAAAATCCTCTCCATCACTCACCATGAAATTCTGGCCGGCAGCCTGTTCATGCTGCAGACAGACCTGCAAAGCATCCACCAGGTTTCCGATAAAAATCATACTGCGACTATTACGCACACTGGCCAGGGGAAGCGGAACACCCCCGTCCACCAGCTGCATGAGTTTCAGAAAATTAGCCCGGACGTATGGCCCATACACCAGCGGCAGTCTGAGGATAACCGTCTCGATCCCGGTCTCCCTGCCGATCGCTTGCACTGTCTGCTCAGCTTCCAACTTGCTGACACCATAGGGGTCCGTCGGTTCCGGCCGTGTGTCTTCACTATAGGCATCCACCCCGCCCTCGCCGATAGCCTTAACCGAGCTTAAAAAAACGAACCGGCGCACCCCGGCTGCCGTTGCAGCCCGCAGGAGCTTCTCTGTCACGGTCACGTTTGCCTGCCGGTAACTTTCCAATGCCGCGGCACCCGCTGCGCCCATCACATGTACCCGGGCCGCCAAATGGATAACCGCATCTACGCCCGCCAACAGTTCCGGCCACTTCTCATAGTATTCGAGATCGCCGGTTTCATGCAGATTCAAGCCAAGAGTTGAAACATGATCGGCTTCCAGGCTCCTGATCGTTCCTGTCACCCGGAAACCTTTGTTTACCAGTGATCGACAGAGAGGCTTCCTATGAACCCGTTGGCACCAGTAATCAATATATGGGGTGTTGTGGTCATGCAAATAGGTGTGGTTGTTTTTCCAAAAAGTAAGAAGTGGTTTCAAAATCTTCCATCGGGCTCAAGGTCAAGGCGGCCGCGAGGATTCAACCGGAGGAATACTAAGGTATTTCGAGGATTGTATCCTCGCGCCTAACACCGAGATTGGGTTCGATGGGAGGTTTTGAAACCACTTCTATTTATGCCATACCGTTCGATTGACATACTCCACATAACTTATGATGATGCGAAGTACTTTTTGGGACACATTGTTCGTGTCGTAGTCTGCTACGAGCTTGAAGGGGCGTTTGCTTTGAGCGGCATGGGCTTTGACCACCTCGATGGAAGCGATGACGTTGTCCGCTTTGAGACCGCTCATGATGACGGTGCCTTCGTCCATGCCTTCCGGACGCTCGTGGGCTTGGCGAATGGTAATCGCCGGGAAATTCAGGATCGAAGATTCCTCGGTGATGGTGCCGCTGTCGGAGATGACACAGGCGGCGGTCTGCTGCAGCTTTACGTAATCGTGAAATCCTAAAGGCTTTAAAAACCGGATGAGCTGGTTTTTGTTTTCGTATCCGGTTTTCTCCAGCCGGGCACGCGTGCGCGGATGGGTCGATACAATCACCGGTTGCTGATACTTGGCAGTAATCGCTTGCAGCGCGTCGAGCAGATGTTGAAAGTTCTCAGCACTGTCCACATTCTCCTCGCGGTGAACGCTGACCAGATAATACTGCCCTGGATTGATGTCCAGGCGGCCATGTACATCCGAAACCTCAATTTGGTCTTGATAAGCGGTCAGGACCTCCTGCATGGGAGACCCGGTTTTGATGACCGTTTCCGGCCGCAGGCCCTCGGCCAGTAAATACCGCCGGGCGTGCTCCGTATAGGTCATGTTGATGTCGCTGATGTGGTCGACGATTTTACGATTAATTTCCTCCGGAACGCGCTGATCAAAGCAGCGGTTGCCCGCCTCCATATGAAAAACGGGCACCTTTCTCCTTTTCGCAGATATGGCCGCCAGACAGCTATTGGTATCACCCAGGAGAAGAAAGGCATCCGGCGCCTCCTTCTCGAGGAGGCTGTCCACTTTGGCGATAACGGCCCCAATGGTTTCGGCCGGATTCTCCCCGGCGGCCTCCAGGAAATAGTCCGGCTTCCGGATCTCCAAGTCCTGGAAAAAGACTTCGTTCAATTCGAAATCGAAGTTTTGTCCGGTGTGCACCAGGATATGTCGGGTATGCTTGTCGAGTTCCTGGATAACCCGGGAAAGCTTGATAATCTCCGGCCGGGTACCGACAACCGTCATTACCTTCAAAGCCATTTCAATAACCTTTGTTAAATTGTTACAAGTGGCTTGATTCTAACGTAACAGTTCATGTCCATCTGTCTGCTCAACATCTTCTATCAATAAATGATGTTCCTGCAGAAGTCGCTGTGTATCTTCAAGGCTCAGGATTCTATCGGCGGAGCTGAATTCCTTCTCAAGCGCACCCCGCTCCTTTTCATCGAACCCGTCCAACTCGGGCAGCATTGGTCGAATGGCGTAGTAGGTTCCCCGTTCGTCGCACTGGTTTGCTTCTTCGTCGGAAATCATGATTTCGTGCATTTTTTCACCGGGACGGATGCCGGTAACCTCTATATCGATTTTTCTATCCCCGATCAACGCTTTGGCAATGTTCTCCACTGTCGCCGAAGGCGCATTGGGCACATACGTCTCCCCTTTGCGGGCCTCTTTAATCGCTGCGAAGACGGTATCAACAGCCTGGTCCAGGCTTATTAAAAACCGGGTCATTTCCGGCACCGTTACGGTCACGGGGCCATTGTTTCTGATCTGATCGTGAAACAAGGGAATGACAGAACCGCGCGATGCCAGCACATTGCCGTAACGAACCGCAACAAAGCGCGTGTTGGTACTCATAACATTCGCTGAGATGAAAATCCTCTCCTGGATGGCCTTGGTCATTCCCATCACGTTGACCGGCTTACAGGCTTTATCCGTACTGACCGCAACAGCGGTCTCGACCTGGTAACCATTCTCGGCAATGGCGCGGACAAGGTTTACTGCACCCTCACAATTGGTCATAATTGCCTGTTCCGGAAAGTATTCACATGTCGGCACCTGTTTAAGGGCAGCGGCATTAACCACAATGTCGACATTCTTAACTGCCGTGGAAACATCTGAATAGCTTCGCACGTCGCCAATCCGAAATTCCAACACATTCATAAAATTACGATAGATAACTTCATCGGTGGCGACCAACTTGTGCAGGTAGGACATCCGCATATCGTGCTGTTTGGCTTCATCGCGGGAAAGAACAATTACTTTTCGCGGGGTGCCCTGTTCGCCGGAAAAAATCCTCCTGATTAGGGTCCGACCCATGGATCCGGTTCCACCTGTAACCAGAATGGTCTTGTCTTTGAAGATCATAAGCGCTCTCTTTTAATTTGTTCCCCGAGTTCTCTTATCATATCCTCCCACGCTGGGGGCGCGTAGTGGAACAGTTGCTTGAATGAATTCGCGTTTAAACTGCGGTTACATTCAAAATCAATATCCGGCACAATCTCAATCTTCAACTTCAGTTCCTCTTTGAGCATGGTGAGAAGATCGAACTTGGTAATTGGCTCTGCAGCGACATGCAACAGACCAGGTAGTTCCAGTTCTGACATTAGAATCTTTTCGATAACGCGGCTAAGCTCAAGGGTGGTAAAACCTGAGAAAACGGCCTTTTGGTATCCGTTCACGGCGCCCCTTTGCGCGAGAAACCATTCTATTAGACCATGCCTGTCCTTCAACTCAAGGCCTATCATCGACGTCCGGATCGTAACGCAATGCCTACCCCCTACCTCACCGAGCAGCTTGGTGCGACCGTACAAATCCCCAGCATCGCCCTGTTCCTGTTCGCTGTAGTTACCTTTTTGGCCGTTAAACACGCAATCCGTACTAAGGTGGACTAACTTACGCTGCTGTTCTGCACACAGACGCGCCAAACGATGAGGGAATAATGCGTTCACCTCTATGTTGAGGATCGGATCACGGGCAGCGGCTCCTTTGTTGGTAATACCAGTGCAGTTGACAATCGCATCCGGTCCATAGGGCCCGATGACCGACGCAACCCGGTCAAAATCACGCACGTCCACCTTGGGAAAAGCATTGTCGGAGTCATAATGGGTGTAATTGCTATAAGTGCCCAAGTCTTTGCGCAGGGTTGCTTTTGTCTCGTGCCGGTCTATCAGGTAATCAAAGAGCCGATGTCCCAGCATTCCGGTACCGCCCAGAACCAAGAGCTTCACCCGGCCACCTCCTTCACAGTCTCTGCCATGATTGTTTCCAGACGGTCGAGAAGCATTTCGCGTTCAATATTCGCCTGGAAATATTTAAGTCCTTTGGCCCCCATTTGAGATCGTTGGTCAGCCGGCATCTCATAGAGCTTTTTGATAGCCTGGGCCAATTCGGCAGAGTCTTCAGCCGGTGCCGCCACCCCCCCACCGGAGATAGTTACTACTCTGGCCCCCTCACCGTCAAGGCCGGCGATAACGGGCCGACCACAGGCCATGTAGGATTGCAGCTTGGAGGGGATGGTAAGTTCGAAAATCGGATCTTTGCGAAGGGTTACCAGTAGGGCGTCAGCCAGGGCAAAAAAACGGGGCATTGTTTCCATGGGATGGCGACCCAGCAAATGGAAAGTATCTTCCAGGCCACGCCTATCCACCTGGGTTTTCAACCAGTCAAAGCGGCGTCCGTCCCCTATAATTACAAAATGAGTATCTTTGTAGGCCCTTAGTTCCTTAGCGGCCTCCAAAATGGTCTCGAAATCCTGGACCGCCCCGATATTACCGGCAAACATGACCACAAACCCATCCGGTACCATAGCGCGTTCAGCTGCATCCTTACGCAATTTAACAGGGTGGTAAAGAGGCTCAGCGCTATTGGGATAGTATGTAATCTTCTCAGGAGGAACATCCAGCGCCAATACGGGCTCTTTAAATGCTTCCGACTGTATCAAAATCCGGTCACAATGCCGATATAACATCCGCACGAAAGCGCTCACGCCGGATAGAATGCGCTTTGATGATATCGCACCAGTCGCTGTAAGACTTTCCGGCCATAAATCCTGTACCCAAAATAAAATTGGAGTGCCATGAATCTTCTTGAGCACCATGGCCGGAAGTCCAACGGTGATCGGTGATGGTCCAAACACAAAGATTGCATCAAACTTTCGCCGGCAGAGCAAAGGCCCTATCAAAGATGCTGATATGGCAAATGAGAGGTAATTGAGTGCCAGTTGCCATCCACGCCCGCGGAAACGGGGTATCGGCGGCACACGTCGAACCGGAATGTGCTTATAGGAGTCTGTTTTCGGATTTAGTGCTCCGTACCCTGAAAATAAGCGCCCGCCCGGATAGTTGGGTTTACCAGTAAGCACCTCAACGATATGGCCCCGTTCTGCAAGTCCGGCCGCCAGATCATTTATCCGGAAATTTTCCGGCCAGAAATACTGGGTTACAATCAGAATGCGCATGAATACAAGGTCGCCAAGACGGAATTCTCACAAGTTTTAGATTTCGCTAATATCAGGGTCTCCTGGAGCTCGGCATATGCACTGAAGTCATTGTAGGCCGTTTGTTCTTTAATCGTTTCCATTTTGCAATTTGTTGAAGCCTCGTTTTTATCTGCACTTGTCGAAAATTACCAAGACTTAATTCAAGTGGTAATGGTCTTTAATGAGAGCGTCTTTTTCTGCTCTGTTCGGATAATTTATCAAGACGGCTTTGTACACACCTTTGAATACGAATAAACTTCCGGCAGCAGCCCCTAACACGCCAAATTTATTAAAAAGCTGCCCTATATCTTGATGTGACCCGGCCCCGCCGAGCACCGTAAATTGTATGCAGACTGAATTTCGAATTTTTTCAACCAATTTTAAATCGTAGCCCGTCATAAGTCCGTCACTATCAATGGAATTGACGACGATTTCGCCAGCGCCGTATTTTTCAAACTGAAGGGCCATTTCGAGCAGTCCTTTACCCGTTTTTTTCTTACCATTGTGCGTCCAGACTTCGTATTTTTTTCCAAACAGGCTTTTTTTAACATCTAAGACACCAACCACACTTTGATTGCCAAGGCGGCTGGCGATACTTTTAATCAACCTGGAGTCATTTATAGCGGCAGAACTGACGGCAACTTTTTCAACGCCCAATCCGATAATATGTTGAGCCTGATCAACAGTTTTTATCCCCCCCCCATAGCATAGTGGCATTCTACATTCGGCCGCCAAATTTTCAATCATCCTATAATCGGGGTCCCTGTTGTCCTTGGATGCATCAATATCGAGTACAATTAACTCATCTACTTCCTTTTCATTAAAGATCCGGACAGCATTAATAGGATCTCCGACGTACTTCGGTTGCTTGAAGTTAACGGTTTTAACGAGGCCTTTATTATGAACCAGCAAACAGGGAATAATTCGGGGGTATAACATTTTTATAGTCTTGCAAAATTTTCTAAAAGTTGCACACCCCACTGATGACTCTTTTCGGGGTGAAATTGGACGCCATAAATATTCTCATAATTTATAGCGCATGCAAACTTGCCGTTATAATCAGTCACCGCAATAACGTCTGTATCACTGTGCGCCTGAAAAAAGTAAGAATGTAGAAAATAGAAACGCGTATCTTGATCAAGTTTTTGCAGCAGAAAATTTGAATTCAACGCTTTGATGTTGTTCCAGCCCATATGCGGCAATCGCATGGAATCATTTGAAGAAGAGAAGTTGAATTTTTTAACTTTTCCAGCAATCCATCCAAGCCCGGGGAGCGAACCCTCTTCGCTCGAGTCAGCTAGCATTTGCATCCCGACACAAATGCCCAAAACCGGTATTTTTTGATTCTGCACCATATCATCCAGCAGCGGGTGTAAACCCGATTGGTCTAGCAGCCGCATTGCCGTGTCAAAAGCTCCGACTCCCGGTAAAATCAACTTGCTGGCGCGTTGCAGGTCTTCCTCACGGCTGGCAATCACTGCTGCAATATCCAATTTTTTATAAACTTCTGCAAAGGCTTTGACATTGCCCAAGCCGTAACTGATGATTGCAATCATCTTATGACCCTTTTTTCCAACCCTAGCAGCCGCATCACCCTTGTTCCCATGGTTATCAATCCCATTTTATTTTTATAATCGCGGTAGGTTTTGTTCTCACCATCGAATAGCGCCTGAAAATCGTCAACAGTCAAGTCCAGCTTTTTGGCGACATACTCGAAATCTTGCTTCATGGTGTGTTCATCCAGTTCAGGGGTCTTTATCCGATCCAAGGCTTCTGCGCGTGTCATCTGCTTAGTCAGTATCAAACTGGAAAGATGCGCTTTACGCCTCTCAAAACCAAATTTACGCGGAAGCCAGTAGCACTCCACGAACCGTGTGAAACGCGACTCATGGTGCTTCTGGGCATAGGCTTGCCAGCCAAAGCGTTCAGTCAACTCTTTAATCGCGTTTTCTTTGATATAAGGCAGATGATTTAGCGGCCGTATAACCTTAATGCCTTTAATATATCTATAATATAGTTTATATTTGAAAATATCTGCAGTTGGAAATGTCCTCAAACGCCCCTTCCCAAAACGACTGTGAATGTCTTTCACAAATCGCATATCCGTTGGATAGTACGCTCCCCACTCATGGGGTTCGCGGACGCATTCCGTCGAAAAGTTTGCCCCCGTCAGGGTATATTTAAATCCATTTTCTGCGGCGAAATTATAAAGCGCTGAAAAAAAAGCCAGGTCCTGGGGGGTATCAATGTTGGCTACCTGGGCCTTGAAAAAGGAAAGTTGCAAATCTTGCATCTCTGTCCAGTCAACAACTTCAGTATATAGATCAAGATCAAGTCCGTCTACCAGCCTTTGAATATTATTGACCGAAACCTGTGAGTTCCAACCGGCATCAACATGAAACAAAAGAGGATTCAGGCCCAACTTTTCCTTAGCCATATAAGCAACGAAAGAACTGTCTACTCCGCCGCTGATACCAATTACACAATCGTGGTCACGACCTTTAGCTGCCGCTTTGATTTCGGCAACTACTTTGTTCAATTCGTGCTCACCCTGCTCATCAGGATGCCAGTTCGGCAGAATGTTTTCATAAAAATTACAGCAATAGTCGCACCACCCGCGCTCATCGAAGGTAATATCGGGGTCGGTGGTATCCATGATGCAATTTGAACAGATTTGATATTCAGGTTGACTCATCCAGGCTTCTCCAATTCAGGTTGGATCTGTCTAACACCAGTAACTAATTTTGGCTTTTCCCTAATTGCTTCAAAAAGAGCTCCCGGTTCGATGCGACTACCCCAGGATCCAGTAAAAAATCCCCGATCTTTGACTTAATATCGGCGCGGATCTTGGAGCGCTCCTCGCGGGTTAAGGTTGCATGTCTTTCAATGGTATCCACAAAAGAATCCATTTGGCTCAAATCAAAGTCCCAGCCAAACCCATTTTCCTCAAGGTTGCGCCAGGGGGTATCTGTACTCAGAAGAACAGGTGTGCCTGCCGTCAAGCATTCGGCAATAACATGGCCGTACGCTTCACCTCCGGTAGGAAATAAGAAAAGGTTGTAATGGCTGAAAATGTGTACCACTAAGTTCGCTTCGACACGCCCAAAGTAATTCACTCTCACATTCGTCGGCAACTGCTCGATAAGCTTCCGGCATTCATTCCAGTAGGGGACATTTTCAGCAGGTCCGTAAATATCAAAAACCACGTTCGTCTTTAACCGGCGTAACACTTTCAAGGCATAATCCAGGTTTTTCTCGCGAGAAATCCGCGATAAAAATATTATCTTCAGGCCTTGATCACCCGGTGGTGGTTTGAGTTGCGCGTCCGGCGGAACAGCGGGTACGTTCTTAATAGGAAAATCGCCTGTAATATGTATTGTCTCAGGCTTCGTGTTCATCTCCTTTATAATTTCCGCTTCCTCGATTTTACTGGATGCACGCCAGGTTACATCGTCATACAAGCCGAAGAGCCTGGCCAGTTTGATGAACACGTATTTCTTGGGATATTTCTGGCTTAGGGACGCCCAGGCGAATTCGCCCCAGGGCGATACAATCGCGGGTTTAAAGGAGAAACCCCTGCGAACTTTTCTGTTAAACAGGGCCTTGACCGTCAGTGGCTCGAAAAAGCTGTTCAGGAACAATACGTCGTGGGGCGTTTTGGAAACCAACTTAAATAATTCACTCACTGTCACCGCTTGCGGCGGCAGATAGTAAACTTTGGCATTACCGACCGTTTGCCATTGGTCATACTGAATGTTGGGGTACGGCTTATCGTCCCCCAAATCGCGGTCCCTGGTAACAATCCTGAATTCAAACTCATCGCAGAGGTGGTCGACCGTGTTTATGGTGACCCGCTGAATGCCGCCGGATTTATATCCGGGCAAATAGTTGCCGATAAAGGTTAGAATTATAGGCTTGCGCGAAGAGGTCATGTCAACAGCAGATATCTTTAAATCATCGTAGGGATCAAAAGCGAATTTATTTCAAAACCGCATTTATAAACACCCCTGCCGGCGCTGCCTGCTTACAAGGCATTTACCTACAGGGATCGAAAAGTTGCTGTAGAGTACTCCGAATATTTAGTGGAAATTGGAATCCGGTAGCTAAAAGTTTGTTTGAAGAATACTTTACATCGCCCAAATTGCCGGTCTGCCGGATTAGCTTACGTAAAAGGTATGGTGCTATTATGGGCAGGTGGGTGGGCTTACGAAAAGGTTTGTCCTCATTTTTATGCGATAATTGTTTATGCAATTCATATAGCTCAACAAATGATGTCGCAATCTCATTGCCTGATGAAACAAAAAAGCACTCAGGGGAGTCGAGCGATTTATCGATAAAATGAGTTGCAGCCGCCGCGACGTTATCCGCATGAATGATATGCGCACATTCCCCACCAGCTACAAACATTTTGAGCCGGCTGTGCAGCGTGACTTCTTTTAAAATAGTCAATTCGCCGAGTTGCAACTCGTCGACTATATTAGTGGGGCGCAGGATAAGGACCCGACAGCCTGGCCCACCTTTTGAAACCACTCTTTCAGCTTCCCATTTACTACGCTCGTATTCATTCTGAGGGTTGCAGTCTGAGGATTCATCAATCCATTTGTCCATTGATTTACCGACTACCCCGGCACTGCTTATATGGCAGAGATATTGTATTTTATGTTTACCGGCCAAATGCGCCAAGCGCTCGGTGCCGGAAACATTGACAGCATACATTTTGCTGGTATCATGCAACTCGGCAGCACAATGAAAAAGAAGTTGGGCATTGGTTAGAAAAGAATCCAGCACATGTTCATTTGCCAAATCGCCGACAAATATTTTCACTTCGGGTTCGGCGTGCTGCTTGGTGCGGCTCAATGCTCTTACATGATACCCTAACTCACATAGCCGTTTAACAATTCGCCTACCAACCATTCCGGTAGATCCAGTAACACAAGCAATCTTTTTAAGAGAGGACATGTGCTGGGTGTGGGTAATTTACGGTAGCCAGACAAGTATAAAGCCAATTCAGGATTGGCTCCAGGCAAATAAAGACCTGAACTTGCCTTAATAGAAGGATTATACGTGCTATGAGCGTGCTCCCAGATGGACTCTTTAACAAATCTACCAAAACTCAAATTTGCGTACTGTTTGCAGTTAAGTAGTTAGATCAGTTCAACGCGTTTACATCACTGTGGTTTAAAGCGCCGTAATAGTTCTTCTGAGTTACGCGACGATGCAGGCTTATCAGAACACCAAAAAAGCCCCAGGCTATGCCGATATTTAAACCATTATACATAATCCCGACGAGAACCCAAGCCATCAAGCTAGCTGTGAGCGCCCAAATGATAGTTTTATTGATGTTCGTCGCCAATAGCTCTTTTAACATCTTCAATAACAAAATAGAGACAAGTACAATCCAGATAAGCCCTAATACGCCTGTTGCGAATATTACATCCACTATAAAAAAAAACATGGGCATTGTCCTTAAAACTTTTTCCGAAAGGGGCGGTCTTTAGTTGAGAAAATGATTCCCGCAGCAGGTTGATTCTTGCTGTGTCTGACTGATTTGTCACCTCGATAATGTAGGAATAATCGTTCTGGTTATTTGAATAGTAAGGATCCGCTATTTCTTTTATGACCGGGGTACTCAACCAACGATAATAATAATATTTAAGAATATGCGGGTTGATTGCGGCCACAATCATGATGGCAAGCAGATAAACTAAAAAACCATTGGGGATATATTTTATAAACGATTTGCGTTCGGAATACAGATTAAAAATAAAATAAACCGTAAAGGCGATCAAAATTGCACCCGGCCCGGATCTGTTCCGGCTGTAAATAAGCAGTGTTAGAAAAAACAAAACCGTTATGAAGGTAATGATTCGAAAAGCCGGATGAAACCCTTTTCCTTCGGATAAGACCAATAGGAAGGTTAAAATGACTGCTAAATAGAGACCCATTACCGAACGATGACGAAATTGACCATACGGGTAAAAAGTTGATAAATCTCCATGAAGCACTGGCGAATCATTCACACGCGCAATATTCATAATTCCCATCCCATCCACCAAAGATAGAATAGCGCGTAGCAGCAACCCCAGGGCCATTAAATACCCGACAATATATACTTGCTTTTCCGTCCAGCGTATAGAGGCCACCGCACCGGCAAATAGTATGTATATAAAAATTGATCCAAGTTTGCGATATGACCAGATTGATGAAGAGGCCGTACCGTATTCGAAAAGGGTTAGGATCGTGATATAGACAATTAATATGAGCCAGGCCTTTAAAATAGGCTGCTGCCAGCCAACCTTAAATACGCCTTTCATTCGCAACACAATAACGCCTATCAACAAGATAGAGGTTATGCCGACGGTCGACACACCATGCGAAAATCTGACAAATGCACCGAGGGTCACTAAAAAACAGTAGCCGTAAAAAAGAAAAAAGGCCTTATCTGCAATCCTTCCCCACGTAGATGTAATTGAGTCAGATAATTTTGTTTGCATACACGTTGGCCTTAGTTATTCATTTTCGCAACAACATGAACATTTAGCGGCTCAGCGAGCCCCATTAGTTTTCATGCTTTCTCAGACCTTTACTATCGATCTGATAAAAATATCAAACCAAGCCCTTATACTTGCCATAATAGATTTTAACCTGATGCGCTTATCTGGAGGGCGAATTGAGAGTTTAAATTGACTCAGCGCTTGACATGGCAAACCCATCTGCTGGTAAATCCGACCAATACTGTAACGCAGCAAGAGCAATGCCCGCAGTTTGTTATCCGCATTCAGAAAACGGATGTGTTTTTCAAAAAGGCAGGTAATCCTATCGATCTGCCGATGGGAGGCTTCCGTCATATTACCGCCGCCATCCCAATATGTACCTAAGGTTGCGGGAATATATTGAAAGTTTTCCGTTTTTCTCGCAATCTTAAGCCAGAGATCCGTATCTTCGGCCCCAATCAGGCCTCTCTCTTCTGAAATATACCCCACTTGCTCAATAAAAGAGCGGTGCACCGTGATACTGGAATTGTACAATGGTGTTTTATATAACAGCAAATCACGGAAAACCGGCCGGCGTAGTTGACGACCGCGTAACTTACGCCGTTTGAGTCTCCCCAGGCTTTCGCCATAATCCAGATTCAAATCATGGAAACAAAGATCAGCCGTTTGCATGGCCCGGAACGCATGGGCCAACTTTTTAGGATACCACCTGTCATCCGAATCTAGAAAGGCAATTAAATTTCCACGGGCGCTGCGAATGGCTTTATTCCGAGATGCAGCAATAACCCCATGATTGTGAAAGTTGATCAATTTTAGCCGCGGATCCTGAAAACTCTCCACCACTTCGATGGTATTGTCTTCGGAATAGTTGTTAACAATGACCATCTCCCAGTTCTTGAATGTCTGGGCAAGCACAGATTGGATGCAGCCTTTTAATTTAGCGGCATGGTTATAGGTCGGCGTGATGACAGACACCACGGGTTGGCGCTCTTCAGGTTGCATGCGGCTCCGCGGTTGCCTGTTGGCAGAGCCTCAGGGTATCATCGATTTCCGATTCGAAGCTGCCTTTAATTTTAAAACCGGTTTTTTTCAGCTTGTCAATTGAATATTCCAACTCGGCTGGTTCTTCAGCAGCTTCGGGTTCGGGCCGGTGAATTGAAGGTCGCAGGTTGAAAAGATGTTCATATCTTCGGGCTATCATCTCGGCCATTTCGATTACTCGCAATGCATGCTCTCCACCCAAGTTGAATAGACCGTCGGCACACAGGTCCTCCGGTAAATATAAAAAATGTCTGACAGCCGCACAGATATCAGCCATGGCAATAAAATTCCGCATCTGCAGGCCTGATGTGTGCAGCTGAATTTTGCCGGTCTCTACTGCTTGGCGACACAGATCATTAACCAGCAGTTTCCAGCGGTCAATATCCATCGACAATGGCGCTCCGAACCCATTGGACAACCTCAGCACAATACCGGTCAGGTCACTCATTGCCTGGGCGGCCAGCACGCCCTCTTCTGCAATCCGGTGCGAGATCGCATATGGATGCACCGGACTGACTGGGGTACACTCATCATACCGGCCTACTAGAGGAGATGCATAGATATGTGCGGTGGAAAAATTGATGAAACGCTGAACCCCTGCCTTCTCGGCCGCCCGCAGCAGCCGCAAGGCCCCCCCACCATTGACATCCAGAGCCAGAAGCGGTTCATGGAACGCATCGATTTCGTTCATTGCAGCCAGGTGGATGACGGCATCAACATCCCGGCAGGCTGCATCGACCGAAGCTTGCTCCAAAAGGTCCAGGGAAACAATTTCTCCGCGGTGCAGCCACTCAGGCGTTGGTCGGTTGCCGTTTCGGGTACCCAGAAGAATAGCCAGATCAGTGGACGCGGCCAGGTCATGGGCAATCCTCCCGCCCAAATATCCAAAGCTGCCAGTGATCAGCACCCTATTCACTCGACACCTCCTGCGGCCAGATATAAGGGATCCTGCCATCGTCGACTTCGCGTCTATCCACTTCAGCAGGATCGTGCGGCAAGGTTGCACAATTGGCCAGCAGGGTCACGCCGGGTGCCAGCCCCTGGAACCCATTCCAGACCAGTGGGGGTATCGTTATCAGTTTATAGGCCGCTTCCCCGGTAATAATTTCTTGAACCGTGCCCCGGGTGGTCGAATCAGGCCGTTCGTCATAAAGGACCAAACGTACGCTCCCCAGCGGAACTGCAAGATTCAGGGTCATTTTTCGGTGAAGTTTCCAAGCCTTCACGGCACCAAGATTTACCGTAGAAAAATAAATTTCCCCAAAGCCTATAAAATGTTTCGCGTCACAGCGCAACATGTGCATGACCTGACCGCGATCGTCTTTTGTCTTGTGCAGATCGGTAATGATAACGCCTTGGATCACTTTGTTTCTCCGTCACCACCGTCGGCCCAGGCGATATTACGAGCCCGGGCTAACTCAATGTAGCGTTGAATCTGGCCCAGTGCGAAAGCGGCCATGTCATCAGGTGCGGTGTAGAATTGTCGATACCAGCCAATGGTCATTTCCAGTGTCTCATCGAATGTCATCGCAGCCCTCCAGGAAAGATGTTGTTGGGCTTTTTCACATGAGAGTTTAAGCAGCGTGCTTTCTTTCTTCTGGCCCGAGCTTGCCGGGTCGGTCTCCACCGTCCCTCCGGCCAATGTTGACGCGCCTGTTCGATAAGGGTCCCCACCGATTTATTGAGATTGGCATCGGGGCCGAAATTATACGCCTCACCATGGTAGCGCCCCGAGGCCATCAAGTCGGCACCAATGCATAAATAACCACTCAATGGTTCCAGGACGTGCTGCCAGGGACGCGTGGCCTGCGGATTGCGTACCAGCAGGGGCTTGCCTACGGACCAGGCCCGGACACAATCCGGCACGATCCGATCGGCCGCCCAATCCCCACCGCCGATAACGTTGCCGGCCCGTGTGGTTGCAATGGCGGGGACGGGCTTGTCAGGGACCGGTTTGATTATCGAGCGGCAATATGACCGGGTAACAAGTTCGGCACAAGCTTTGGAGGCGCTGTAAGGATCATCGCCCCCGAGCGGATCATTTTCTCGATACCCCCAGAGCCACTCGACGTTCTGGTAGCATTTATCACTGGTGATGATGACGGCAGCCCGGACATGTTCCGAATCTCTGAGACATTCAAGGACATTGACGGTGCCGCCGATATTGGTATCGAAGGTCAGCCGGGGGGATTCGTATGATTGACGCACTATCGGCTGGGCCGCAAGGTGAAACACCACTTCAGGGTGAAAATCTTGGAATACTTCGCGGAGATGGTTAAAATCACGAACATCTCCTTTATGATCCGCGATTCCATCTTTCAGCTTTAATACCTCAAAATTGCAGGGATCGGAGGGCAAGTAGGCCGAGTAGCCGGCAACTTCGGCCCCCAGGGCTTTCAACCAGAGGGCCAGCCAGGACCCTTTAAACCCGGTGTGCCCGGTTATGAGAACCCGTTTGTTTTTATAAGTATGTGCGAATAAGTTCGCCTGCATACCGCTATTCCCCCTATGTCAATTATTTGCGGCTACCAGACCTTCCACGGCGCTCGCTGTTCCGCCCACATGGCTTCAAGGGCCTTTTTATCCCGCAAAGTATCCATGCACATCCAGAAACCTTTATGTTTGTAGGCCATCAATTGGCCATCTCGGGCCAGGTTTTCCAAAGGTTCTCTTTCCAAAACTGTGGCATCGTCTGTCAGGTAGTCAAAAATCCCCGGTTCAAACACGAAAAACCCGCCTGAAATCCATCCTTCCGAGGCCTGCGGTTTTTCTGCAAATTCCGTTACCTGGGCATCTTCAATCCGCATGGCGCCAAAACGGGACGGTGGATGGACCGCCGTAACTGTTGCCAGCTTCCCATGCTGCCGATGAAACTTGATCAAATCGGCAACATGAAGATCGGTAACTCCATCCCCATATGTCAACATAAAGGTGCCCTGTGGTTGCAGTAATTCCTTTAATCGCAGAAGGCGTCCGCCTGTCATACTCTTCTGCCCGGTTTCCATCATCTGTACAACCCAATCTTCGGCATCGTTTTGCTGATAATCCATTTTCCCGGTCGCGACATGTGCGATCAGATCACTGGTCATCAAGTGATAGTTGGCAAAAAAGGCTTTGATCACTTTCGATTTATAACCTAGGGCCAGCACAAAATTGCTTTTCCCGAAATGGGCATAGATTTTCATGATATGCCAGAGAATCGGTTTATGGCCGATTTCTACCATGGGTTTGGGTTTTAAGTGGGTTTCCTCGCTCAGACGGGTTCCTAAACCGCCACAAAGTATTACCGTTTGCATTCTCTCTCCTAAATTTTGTTAATTTCTACTTTTGTGCCGGCGCCATTTGACGCGCTGGTTTGTATGTAGGTGGGTTATTGCAGTAATGCCTTCCAACGAGGCAAATCCGGGGTGGTATCCCAATAGGCTTTTAGGAACTCCTTGCGGCCGTCCATGTCCGGTGGTGACCCGGCATGCATGGCTTGTTCAATTTTCTCCTTTAAATCCTGCGATGTGGTAACTTACTGGTAGTACTCATGATAATCCACGAGTGGATTCATCAAAAGAGCATCCGGTACCAGGGGTATAAAAACATCGCAGCCATATGCCAAGGCTTCCAGGGCTACGGTACTCGTCGGCACCAACACGGCCCGGGCGACTCGCAATGCATCGGCAATATTCCCATCCCGAATCTGATACCCGCATTTTTCCGGATCAATACCGCGCGTTTTAAAAATCTCACCAAATGGACACCGGGGATGCCCCTTGAACCAGATCTCAAACCCGCCGATCTGCGGAAACGCCCGCGATACCATATTTACCAGCGTCGTCGTTTCGTCACGGTTTATTGAGCCGGCTACCAGCAAGACATTGCTTTTGTGTTTTAGATCGGCACCTTTTGCTAGCAGTTGGCCGATGTATAGATAGCGAAGGGCTTCAGCTCGCCTTATGTTGGGATACGCACTATTTTCAAGAAGCTTAGGTGTCAGGGATCCGGAAATTGCCAGGAATGTCGGCAAGGGCATGGTCGGCACAGCGGCAATCGATTTCAATTCACTGGGATCGTATGAAAAGTGATAAAAATGGGAGGATATCGCGGCGTGCTGAACCCCAATTACCGTTACGTCCGGCTGAATCCGCTGGCAGGCGGCAATCAACGCCTTTTCCCAGGCATGCATCTCCGCCGGGTAGACCACTTCGTCAATATCGGTGAGTTCCTGCAGCGCTTCTTTAAAAGTCCATCCGAACAAGAGCCCTTCCATGGCCCCTACTCCGCAAAGCGAATCATGCCAAAGTGGCTTGATAATCGGCAAGCTCTCCCGGTGTCCTGGCGTTTGAGCCAAGATCATCCGCATCTGATGATACCACTGCAGACTGTAAAGGATTTGCCGCCCCCATTGCCGAAGAACTTTACAAACTAATCCGAACTTGAAAAACTCGTGGATAAAATATACCTCTTCACCCAGATCGGATACTGCATCAATCCGCCGCAAAGATGCGGCCAACTGCTCTCCGGGTTGACTGACTTCGAGCAGAAGCCAGCAAATCGATTTATGCCAATCGATAAATTTATCTTGCAGGCCGCCGAAATAATTATTTCGGTAACTTCCCACTTGAAGAGCAGCTCCATCAATCGAAGGCGAATAGCAAACAAACAGTGAAGCCAAACGATGGTCTCGGCAAATTGTCCGGCGCCGAAAATAGCGCTTAATCTGTATACATGTCCGTCCAAACAGGGTCAGCGTCACCAGGCCACGCAAAATGGCCACTATAAAGGGCGGGCGGGCTAATGCCCGCCTCAGGAGGCCGCTTAAAGTCTCAGGGCGCAAGTTCTTCAGGAAAGACACATTCAAACCATTGTAGTGGGCCAAATTTTTCAGAGCTTTGCGCAGGCGATAGTTTTTGAGCTGAATGACCAGGCGCTGGTAGGGCTTGTCAAGAGCAACTCGGCGTATGGCATTGAATTGGGCCAGCTCAAGGAAGGCCGGCGTTTTGAAGGTGTTTTTTTCAGAAAGGATACCGAACCACCAGGCACTTGTACCCAGGTCTGGTATTTCCAGTTGCTCACGGAGGGTCCGGTCACCGGTCGTACCCATTCCGATGCGGCAAGACCAATGCGCGATATCATCCCGAACCCGTTCTGACTCTGCCTTGATCATTAGGGCCGCATCCAAAAATCTGATATGGTCGGCCCCCATATTGATCAGATCCCGGCGAATTCTGTCGTTAACGGTTTGGTCGCCGCTGACGGAGAGTACCTCAACCTCCGCTCCGGTAACCGGCAATTTGTCTTGCCTATCGGGCCATTGGTCACAGACCAGCAGAAGGTGAGATTTTCTTTCAGCTGGAATATTCATGCCGCAGCTTATCGGATTGCATAAGTTCACGCACCGTATCCAGATCCTCAGGAGTATCCACGGATATATGCGCATCCTGAATATGCACTGCTTTTATCTTCTCGCCGTGCTCCAGGATGCGCAGATACTCATTGTGTTCCAGCTCCTCCAGCGGCGTGGGCTTCCATTCACTGTACTGCAACAAAAAAGGCGTTCGAAAGGCTACAATGAAGCACATTTTCAACATCGACTTGATATTGCTGCGGGCATCACTGGGCAGATCGGTCCGGGAACAGTATAGAACATAGTCGTTCAGATCGAGCACGGCCTTGATATCCGCCGGACTATTTTTCTTGCTGTATTCGGTAACACCGATCGCTACCGGTGCCATTGGGTCTTTGATCAGTCCATTCACGACGGCATCGATATGCGCGGGCATCACCAACGGTTCATCCCCCTGAATATTCACAATGAGGTCGGAGGAAACCTTCTGAACCGCCTCCGCGATGCGGTCAGATCCGGTCTGGTGATGTGTTCCGGTCATGATAACGGGGATTTCATGCTGTCCGGCAACAGTTCTTATACGCTCACTGTCGGTTGCCAGGTAGACTTCATCGAGTGTGGTCGCCATCTGCGCACGCTTGCAGGTGTGCACAATCATCGGAAGGCCAACGATGTCTGCCAGAGCTTTTTCCGGCAAACGGCTGGATTGCAGCCGGGCGGGGATCATACCAACAGTCCTCATAGTTCAACCCTCCTTTCCAGACCGCACCTGGTGAAACGTCTCCACGGCATCTCGCATTGCATTGTGAAAAACCGTACAGTCCGGAAGGTAGGTAATAAACTGCATACCAATATCCATCATCCATTGCATATCGTCACGGGTCCGGGCAACGAATCCACCAGCGGCAACGCCGGCATCCCGAATCGTACGAATACAGCGTTCCATCTCCCGGCGTATCTCGGGATGATTCACCTGTCCCGGCATCCCCAACGCTTGGGAGAGATCATAGGCCCCGATATAAATCAGGTCGAGGTGCTCGGTCGCCAAAACCTCCTCCAGGGAGGCGATCCCCTGCTTTCCTTCCAGAATGACACCGGTAACTGTTCTTTGATTCTGAACTTCGGAATGCCGGGTAATATCGCCCCCGGAATAACCGCCGGCACGAGTGAAAGGTGAGAACCCCCGACCACCGTCGGGATAATATTTGGTGTAACTAATTACCCTGGCGGCATCCGCGGCGCTTTCCACATGGGCCGTCAGGACGCCATCGGCACCGGCATCAAGTGATTTTAAAATCTGTTCTTCACTGATTTGCCCCAGGCGGGTAATAGCGCTCACCGATTCCGCCTGGGCGGCCCGGATCATGCGTTCGGCCGTATCGAAAGTGAAAGGACCGTGTTCCAGATCTACCATAACGAAATCGAAACCGGCCGAAGCAGTTACATTCATCATATAATCCGATGGTACCACACACCACGGCCCAAACAGGACTTCACCTGCCTGCAGCCTTTCTCTGATTAGTTGCGGCATGTCCTTCTCCTCCCTTTACATAATCAGTCCGAGGCGCTGATTGCGATGCCGGAGATATCACGGGCAACGTAAGGTGTTAATGCGTGCAGTTCATCCTCGGGTGTTAATCCGCTGGCTACGCCGATGGAAGCCAGGCAGCCGGCCTGGATGCCGGCCATGACATCGGATTTCGAATCGCCTACCATGATTGTGGTCTGCACTCTCATTTTCATACGGTTACAAATGGCATGTACCACTTCGGGATGGGGCTTGGGGTTGCTAACCTGATCGGCCCCCACTATGCACTCTATAACACCGCCGAGGCCAAGATGGTCCATGGCAAGGATTGCGTGTTCGGTCCGATCGGTTGTGGCCACAGCCAGCTTGGTCCCGTACTGCTTGAGAGCGGTCGCCATCTCAAATAGTCCCGGAAGGGGCTTGATCATTTCATTCAGTCGTTTCATCGACAGCCGATCTACTTCGGCAAAGACCTCCACGAACAAAGCGGTGTGGTCGCTATGGCCATTTTTTATGAGGTAGTCAACCCCGGCCTGTTGGACAATCTCCCGTTTTTTCAGACCGACCGGGCCCTCCGGCTTAATCTTCATAGCATCAACTCGGACGCCCATGCTGTCCATCAGACCGTTGCGGTCATCGCGGTCCAGATTCAGCTGTTCGGCGATCAGGTCGGCCCGCAGTTGAACCATGCGCGACCAGTAGTGATGGACATCGATGAGGGTTCCGTCTTTGTCAAAAATTGCCAGGGCAACCCCATCCAGGAAACGGTTGCCAATTTGGATTCGGGCTGCCAATCAAACCTCCTGGAGCGGGTCGAGGGTTGCATCAACCAGGCGGCGGCCTTTTTGAACGGCAGCAGAGAGGACTGTTAGGTCGTTGTCGAAATCGGCTGCTTCTATTTCCACACGAACCAGGTTGCGAGCAAACGTCCCGATTGAGACTCCATGGGCCGGGATACCGCACAAACGAGCCAGTTCGCCGGTTTGGCCGTTCGTACCCCCTGAGAGCAGAATCGTCACATCAAGGCCGCTTTTTTGGATAATATCTGCAATGGCGATGGCCTGCAGGGTTGTATTGAAGTTGTCCGATCCGCCGGACATGGGTGCGCCATCGGCCTGGATGATCAATCTTTCCCCGGTCAATTCCCGGGCAGCCGCAATACGGCTAAGCAGGTGGTTATTGGAAAGGTGGGAACGATCCAGACACATGCTGATGAAATTGTCTGGTAAAATACGATTCAAGATGCGCCAGTCCCGCAGCACTTTTTCGTCATCGGCAATGATGGCATGCAGTTCGAAATTTTCAGCGCCAGCTTCAAGGCAGGCAGGTAAAACACGGTCGAAATCAACTTTACGCGTATAGTATTCAACCGCATTGTACTCGCAGACGGTTTCACACTTCCCGCAACCAATACAGCGTCGGTCGATCACTCGGTAGGGATCCGATCCGACAGCCTGCTGTTCGCAATGTTCAAAGCAGTCACCGCAGGCCGTGCAATTGTCTTCAAGGATACGGGCCTTGCGTACGTGGGGATCTCCTTTCAACCCCACGCTGACGGTGATGAACGGTTCGGTTTCCAGTTGGATGTTCAGGCTCGGTGCGAGTTCAAATGCGCGCTGAATGCCCCGCCGGCTGGCCTGGACCACCTCGACATTGGCAGAGACATCGATGCCAAGAGCGCCTGCCAGGGTGTAGACCTGGCTCAGGCGGTAGACCTCATCGGGGTCCTCGTTTCCCGCACCGCACACGACTTTGAAAAATCGGCGGTTTTGAAAACAACTGCGCTGTTGTGTATATCGATCCATAGTGCCTTCCATTCTAACGGATTGAAAAAATTCGTTTACAGGTAGTTTTCAATGCCCTTGTAAAAGCTTGCGTGTCCGGTGGGTGTCAGAATGTGGATACCTTCCCCCCCCTGTTTTTGAATATACCGATCTATCTTCTGCAAAAAGGTGTCATTCCAGCGATGGCGTTCTACATTCAGCTCGTGTTCTTGCGGGTCGAATTTCTCATCGTAGAAAAGAGCCGTGCCCGCATTGGCGTGATTCAGATAACCATCCATACCGGCCACAAAGACGCGGTTGGCCCCCATGACCACCGCGATCCCGATGAGCAGAACTGAAATGGTGCGGCAGTTGCACATGATCATCCCGTCCTGAATATCAAAATCAGCGTCCAGCACGTTACGAAAAACCAGCGGCTCCCAAGATCGCTGCACGTAGTCATCGATCATGTCCGGTGGAATATTGATGCCAATCAACAACTCAGAATCCGGGGCAGTCGTACCGGCATATGCAGCAAACCGTTTTTTATTGTTAAAGGCGTGATAGTCCGGTTTAAAAAGCCCATTGAGAAAATTGGCTCCCAGTACAACTGGATCGTATTTAGCAATAAATTTTTCAATCTCCGGCTTCTTTTCTTTCAGACTGGGCCCATTTGCCAACACTAGAAATTCACGCTTGCGATGTCGGTCGGCGTAAGGTACCGGTGGCGCGGCTACGCAGGTTTCATCAGGATTGGTGTCGGACGCCGGACAGAAAGGGGTTTCGTTCAACCGACCGAGAATTCCCTGGCGAATGAAATTTTCTATAATTTCGGAATCATAGCCGATTGCGTCCGTGTGTTTAATATTTCCAAGAGCTTTCCAGATATCTTCCATACTGTATTCTTTGCGCCGCAGCAGGTCTTTGGCATAGCTGGGGTGGATATTAAAGATACCCGAGATCATATACGGCAGCTGGTACCCCCAGGGGTGCTCCTGTTTGAGGTCGAGAAAGAATCGTTCGATACAGTTCAAGATTGGAATGACGTTATACCGTGTGGCGCCCTGTTCGCTGAGATATGACAGCATGATTTCGGTGGGCAAATTCCCAGCACCCCGGCCAATGCCGTAGATGGTGGTATCAACTATATCGACCCCCACCCGGATGGCTTCCAGCGAATTGGCGAACGCCATCTGAATATTATTATGGGGGTGGAAGCCAACCCGGGGTCCCCCTAATTCGACGTAGGGGCCGAAGAGATCTTCCATATGAAAAGGAAAAATCGAACCATAGCTGTCGGCCAAATAGATATAATCCAGTGCTGAATCGCGCACCGCGTTCAGCAGCTCTTTCTTCTCTTGGGTCGTATACGTATTGTAGCCCATGCACTGCAGGGAAGCCAGATAGCCGCATTTTTTAATTTCCGCCATCATGTCGAGGGCCGCAAATACTTTGTTTTTGTGAACCGCAACCCTTACAAGGTCTACGCAGGAATCGCCGGCAGGACCAAAATCTTGTAGTTCGATGCTGTTAAAGTCCGCCATGACCGAAACACGGGCACCGTGTATATTGGCAAGCGTGTCTTGCAGCACTTCTTCGGTGGTCAGGCGCCAGATGCCCTGGCTCTCTGGTCTAAAGAAAGCGGCCGCATTGCGAAAACCCAATTCGACAAAATCGACCCCACCCTTGGAAAGGGCGCGATACACTTCGCGCACCAGATCGCGGCTGAATTGCCAGTTGTTGACGTATCCGCCGTCACGAATGGTGCAGTCGAGTATTTCTAAAGCCATACGATTTCCTTTTGTGGATTGTTTACGATGAAGCTGTAGCTGGTGCTCCCGCGGTTTCCTGCGCGGCGGTTTGTTGTTGAGCAATTTTTTGGAAATGGGCCGAGTTGGCCATCAAATGGGTATAGGTGCCCTGGTCCACCACCCGGCCCTCGTCCATTACGTGGATGATATCGGCATGCTCGATAGTTCTCAAGCGATGGGCCACGATCACGATGGTCAAATTGCCGCCCATAGATTTAATGTCCCGGGTAAGTTCAGCTTCAGTAAAACCGTCCAAAGATGATGTTGCCTCATCAAGGATTAGAATGTCCGGGCGACGGTAGAGCGCCCTGGCTATTCCGATCCGCTGGCGCTGCCCCCCGGATATTTTAACCCCTTTTTCACCGATGCGGGTCTGCAGCCCTTCCGGCAGGGCGGCGACAAAATCACCCAAGTGGGCCAGTTCGATAGCCTGATGCAACCAGGTTTCATCAACCTCACCGGCTTCGATCCCAAAGGCGACGTTGGCGGCCAGACTGTCGTCACTCAAGAAGATCTGTTGCGGAACATATCCGATCTGGCGGCGGTAGGCCGCGATATTTTCGCTGGTTATCCGAACGCCGTTGAAAACAAGCGCCCCGCTGGAAGGAACCAGCAGTCCCACGATGATGTCTATCAGGGTGCTTTTGCCAGCTCCGGTCAAACCAACGAGAGCTACCGTTTTCTTAGCGGGGATCACGAAATCCAGATCCTCAAAAATCGGTTTGGGGGCACTCTGAAACTGAAACGTGACATCCTTTAACACAATGGTCCCCGTTCTCGCCGAAACCGGCATGCTTGCGCTCCCTATCAAAGCCTGATCTGCAATGTTTCCGGCTGGTACGGTCTGCTCGGCATCATCGTGCAATATTCGGAAAATGATATCGAGGCTGTTATGATAGTAGCTGATTGAGTTGATTCCGGCATATATTTTGGCCGATGACGGCAATACCCGGACAGCAGCAACACCGAAGGCCGCAATCACCGGAAAGATCTCCGCCCGGCCGGTCTGATTCTGGAAACTCAACGCCAGGCTGACAAGGATTCCGACGAATAGCAGGCACTCCATGAGATACCGGGGTGCGGATGCGGTTACCGTATATTTCACAATGCTGCTGGTATATTTCCAGATGCCGTCTGCAAACCTCTCCAGAAAGAGCTTTTTGACGTTGTAGATCTTAATCTCCTTGACACCGTTTAAGGCTTCAATCCCCGATTTGAAAAACTCACCATGTGATTGTTCTCTTTGTATTGAGTAACGTTTAAGGCTGTTTTTTTGTAGGAGATAGACCAGGCTAAATATAGATGCGAAAGCTGCCACTATAATCAGCGTAACTTTGGGGTAGGCCAGGAGCAGAAGCGTCAGTATACCCAGGATAATGATTGTTTCCGAGCAGATGACCAATATGGGCAGCAGCAGACCACTGCGAAACTGGGCCGCCTCAGAGGTAATATTTTTAAACAGAACGGCCGAGTTGTTTTCCAGATGAAACGTATAGGGCCGCTGCAGATATGAGCGCAAAACGGTCGTGGTGATCCGATTATACACCTTGCGCGCAAAATCTTCATTCATGAATATCATGAATACCGCGTACAGCGATTTTAAAACAAACAGGGCAATGGCCACTATCACCAGAAGTCTGAAAATCGTATTGATATCCGTGATGCCGGACAGGTCACAGAACTGGCGATAGAGATCGGTGGATGCCAGTCGCTCCGGCTCGACAAACAGGGTAGTGAGCGGGATGACCACGCCAACACTGAACACTTCTGAAATTGACAGAAGAATGGAACCGATCAGCAGAATACCTATCTTGCGCTTTTCTGCCGTAGTGAGGACATATTTAAATTTGGAGAACATGTTCATTTTAGGAGATAGTCATCTTCGAGACTGTCGTGCTTGTGGCTTCCGGCTTAACAACACCGATCGTGTGCGGTTGGATTGACTTGGGGCGGCTATAATCTTTTAAGCAATTTGGCAGGATTTCCGGCCACCACCGTGCCGGCGGCCACATCTCTGGTGACCACCGATCCGGCGCCGACCACGGCATTGCGGCCAATGGTCACACCAGCCAAGACCGTGACATTGGCGCCGATCCAGGCACCGGAACAGATACGCACCTCTTCAGCCGGATAATAGCCTTGCTTTTTAACGGGCAGGTCGGTGCGGTCATAACGATGGTTAACCGCATACAGGTGTACATTGGAACCGATGGCAACATCATCTTCGATAATGATATTGCCGTTGACCTGGGGGTCGGCCGACAGTACGGAACCCGGGTGAATGGTAACATTACGGCCGATGGAAATTTTAGAGCAGGAGTGTGCGAAGGCAAACGGACGAAAATCGGATTTTTTACCAAAGTGCTTGAACTTGCGTCTGCAGATCCAGCGGTTTAGCGTTGGGTAGTATAAAAACAGATGGGTCAGGGGAATGTCCGGGCCCAGACGGTCACACTTCCAGTACCATATCAATCGTTTCAGCATAGTGTCATTTAGTAGTTGGCGAGAATTAGTTCGGCTGTTTTCATCTGGGTTTCAATCCAGGCATCGACCGTCGCACCGGCGTAGTGGGGGGTAATGATCAGATTGTCGTGTTCGCGGGCATACTGCACCAGGGGGATGTCAGTGAGTGAATCCGGGAATCCAGCCTGGTACTCATCAGCCAGAACGTCCAGGGCGGCTCCGCCGAGGTGACCCGACTCCAGTGCCGCTAACAAGGCCGCTTCGTCTACAATGGCCCCCCGGGCGGTATTGATCAGATAGCTGCCCGGCCGCATTGCCTGAAAAAAACGCGCATCGATCATCTTCTCCGTTTCAGCGGTGTGGTGTGCATGAATTGAGACAATATCAACTGCGGAGGCCAGCTCCGTAGGCGATTCGCATCGCTGATACTGCTTTGCGGCGGTGTTCGGGCTGTAGTAGTAAATACTATCTACGAGCGCTTCCCCGGCCGCGGCAACCAGGCGGCCTAAGCGCCCCAGACCCACGATGCCTAACCTCAATTTCGATAGCATCTGCGGCGTTTGTCGGCCGAATTTGCGGCCCTCCCACTGTCCCGCACAAACAGCCTGGTGGGCCCAGGGCAGTTTTCTGGTGATTGCAATGATCAGCCCCCAGGTCAATTCCGCGGTAGGCGTGATGGTATTCATAAATTCGGTTTCCGTCCCCAGATGAATAACTCGAATTTGTTTTGTACGACAATAATCCTCATCGATGTGCGGCACGCTCAGTGTGGAACTTGCGATCAGCTTCAGCTGTGGGCATTTGTCAATTTTAGCCTGATCGAAAGGATATCCAAGCGGGGCCAGGCATATTTCAACAGATTGCAAAACCGCATCAGTATCATCGTCCGGGGATGGCAGCTTCACCACGGCAAAATGTTCATCCAAAAATTCCATTACTGCCGGCTGGAAGCGGAGAATGTCGTAGTACAGCAAGGTTGGTTTGGTCATGGGAATCAGTCTATCTCCACCACTTTGTTCTTGATCATCAACTCGGCCGGGGCGATATCATCCGGCCCATCCAAGTCATAGGCTGTGTCCAGTGGTATTACGATGGGAATACTGGGTCGAGCGAACAAGTTGCGCTCGCTAACCAGGGCTTCGGTGCGGGTTACGATCAGGTTGCCGTAGGTGTAGAAGACCGGTTTGGTCTGTTTGCTATAGCCGACCTCCCGTTCTTTTTGAAAAACAAATGCGATGTCCTTGCCGCCATCGAACATCTGGCGCTGGTTATGGGCGTGGAATTGGTGCGGTACCTTGATTACGGTCTGGGAGCTCTTGGCCTGCGGATTTTCGATGAGTGCGTTGACAGCGTGATCGATCTGGCCGCTGGTCAGAAATATTGAAGTGGGCTGCAGCAGAACCAGTATTTCGGCTATGGCCCCCTCTTGGGCAGCCAGTGTTTCCGCCACATGAATCATGACATCGAGTGATGGCGCCAGATCACCGCTGAGATGGTCCGGTCGCATCAGCACTTCAGCGCCATAATCCCGCGCGGTCTGGGCGATACGATCATGGTCGGTTGAGCAGAAGATCCGCTCAACCGTGGCGGACTTGCGGGCGGCGCCGATATTGTAAGCAAGCAGCGGCTTACCGCTTACCGGGACGATATTCTTCAGGGGAATGCTTTTGGAACCACCCCGGGCGGTCAGAATTCCCCAAGCTTTGTTCTTTAAGATCTTCATACAATTCCTCTTTTTCTCAATTCAACGAGGGCCAACTCCAACACCCGTCTTTCAGTTCCTATCCAGGCATCCTGGGTAGCACCCCCCATTTTTGGCGTCAGGACAAGGTTGTCATGTTCCCGGGCATATGCGACCAGGGGATGATGGGCAAGGTCTACCCGAAATCCGGGCAGATGCTCTTTGGCCAGCATGTCCAGGCCGGCTCCGGCAAGATGCCCCGATTGCAGATTCTCCAGAAGTGCGCTTTCATTTACAATACCGCCCCGGGCCGTGTTGATGATAAAACCTCCGGGCGGCATTTCAGATATGAAGCGGGTATCCACCATGTTTTCGGTTTCTGTGTTCAGGTGGACATGCACGCTGATGATATCGCTTTTACGGGCCAACTCCAGCAGGGTATCACAACGGATATAGCGGTCATCTGATTGGTAGGGATCAAAGTAACGGACCGGCATCTGGAAAGCTTGTCCATACGCGGCCATTAAGCGCCCCAACCGCCCCAGGCCGATAATGCCGAGGTTCATCGCCGAGAGCATGCGTGGTGTCCGGATACCGAATTGCTTCCCATTCCAGGCGCCTGCTTTAACCGTTTCGAAGGCAGCGGGTATATACCGGGTCACAGCCAACAAGAGTCCCCAGGCAAGTTCTGCCGTCGGCGTGATCGTACTCAAGTAGGCCTGTTGATCTTTCAGTGAGCAGATGTGAATCCCTTTTTCCCGGACATAGTCGGTATCAATATGCAAAATCCCAGTTGTCGGGGTAATCAACACCTGCAGGGAACTGAAAGGCGCCAACATCTCGCGGTCAAATGCATATCCCATGGGAGCGCAGGCAGCGGCGATATCACCCACCGCCCGGGGATCAATCGCAGATGGATCCGACAGCGTTATCAGTTCGAACTGTTCCGCCATGAAGATCAGATTCGCCGGTTGAAAGCCTTGGCTTTCGAAATAAAGGAGTCGTGGTTTTGTGGTTGTCATGCGTTTGTTCTATTTATTGAATATTTGTGTAAATCGGTACCAGCACCTCACGTGGCCGGCCAGGGAATCTTCGAGTTGCCTCCGGCGCATGTTTTCAATATCTGTCCCGCCACAGTTCGGGCATTGTTTTTCATGGCATAGGCAGATTTCAGCGCACCGCCGACAAATCCGAACCATGCCCCGGCTGCCCTGTGCCTGCGGGGCATCGTTGATTAATGCCAAACGGAGGCGGCGCTCCCGCTCAATCCATTTTTTATAATCCAGCGCCATATTCGATCGTACGGCGAGCCCCCTATTGAAAAAGAAGCTAGCTTTCTTTGCACGGACAATTTCTCTCAGGTCACCTTGTGTCGGAGGTGCCATTGCCCGGTTTTATGCTCCCACAGGTGCGGTGGACGGGCCGCGTCGATCAATTCCCAAAAGTACTCTTCCGTGATGTCCAGATATTGGAGAATTTCCTTAAAATATTTCTGGGGGAACTCGCCGTCAAAACGGTTCACCAGCGCCACGCCCTCCTCGCGGGTGATGTGGTGGTTGCGAATATCCTTGGCGGCATCGTACGTCGCCCGCCCAATCCCGAATTTAATATAGGTGGTGTAGTAGTGAAACCCGTCGATGCGGTCATCCAGGCTTGAAAACTTCGTGTAGGTACCTTCGGTGCGTTCGGGATTGGCTTTAAATTCTGCGTTTTCAGCTGCATAGTAGTAAGCCTCCTGGGGCGTCCATTTTAGATAATAGCCCAGGTAGTGCACCTGGATTCCGGAATCCGCCATCTTCTCTCGATCCGGCGGCAGGTAGACTTCCAAGTCGTTCAGCGTCAAGCCATGCCCATCCAGATATTCGCGGACCGAAGTGCCGCCCAGGTAGGTCTCGTCGATCTGGTCGGCGGCATAATATTTTTCCTTGCGCAGGGGTGACACGTTATCAGCGATGGGGTTGCCGTACTCAGCCTCGTTTTCACCGTAAAATACCAGTTTGATGCCGTGTTGCATGGCCAGTTTAGGTGCCAGGTATTTCTGCCCGAGAATAAACGGCTGAAAGGGATGGAGCAGGTTGATAAACGCATGCCGGGTCAGCAATCGGTGCACCCGGCCGTTGGGCCAGAAGGAAATATTGTCGAAACCGGCCACATCCAGCCAGTTTTTAAAGTTCAGCCAGCCGATGTCCGTATAAATGTGGGGCGGCCAGGTACAGGTCAACGGGTGCATCCCATATTTATATTTCAAAATGTGGGCGGCCAGGACACTATCCTTGCCCCCGCTGCCCGGCACCAGGATGTCATACTGACCATCATCGCGCCGATATTGGTCCAGCAGCTCTACTAATTGCGCTTCCCGGCCTTCCCAGTCAACTTCACGATCCTTGATTTCCGCATAACGGCAGGCATCGCAGACGCCCTCTTCGTCAAACATCAGGCCGGTATGCCGATGGGCTTTATTATGCTTCGATTCGACCGATGAAGTGGGCCGCTGGTTGGACATCACGCATTTGCTGCAAAACTGGACTTCTCTGGGAAGACCGTATTTGGTTTTCTGTGGTTCCGGCATTAGGTGTTCCTCTGGTCTTTCATTCATTTTCTATGATGGTCTCTTTAAAGGCCTTGTAAATTTTTATCCCCTCCGGGCCGCTGCGTTCGGGATGAAATTGACAGCCGCAGATAAGCCTGTATTGAAAACTTGCACAGAAGGCGATGGTCCCATACCGGGTCATTGAAGTGACGATGCCGGTATCTTGCGGTTCGACATAAAATGAGTGCACAAAATACATGAACGCTCCCGATCGGGTCGCCCGCAGGGGTGTGCTTTGAAGGCGTTCACTTGTATCAGGGTTGATTTCAAGGGTGTTCCACCCGATGTGCGGCACTTTTAACAGGCGGCCATCCGTTCCCCGGAAGCTTTCGAAGCCGATCACTTCGCCGGGGACCAGCCCCAGGCCGCGGTGCCGGCCGAATTCGGCACTGCTTTCCATCAACAACTGCATACCCAGGCAGATGCCCAGCACCGGCTTGGTTTCAGCCACAGTGACCAGGGCCTCCGCCAGTCTGAGATTCGTGAGCGTTTTCATTGCCTGCCCAAATGCCCCGACACCAGGCAGGATAACTGCATCGGCACGCTTTAGTAGGGTTGGATCAGACGTGATGGTGCAGTCCATGCCAACCGATTTACACGCATTGGCTACACTGAACAAATTGCCCATTCGGTAGTCTGCTATGGCCACATGGGGAGTAAGCGAAGATGTCATGCCGGGCTGTCCTCCGTGTAGCGACAATTAATCCCCCTTTGGACCAATTCCTGCTTGATGCAGGGCAGCGAGGTGCATTGCACTTTTGAAAATTGAAAGCCGCCTTTTTTCAGGTATTCGATGTTGCCTTCCCCGGAGAAATCTTCCCGGGCCTGCGGCTGCTTGATAAAATCATAGTGCAAAGTTGAAGCGATGCTGACGGCGTCGGCACAACCATTTGAAACCACATCCTGGAGGTGGGCAACCCGGCCGGCACCGCCACAGGCAATGACCGGGATGGACACCTGATCGGCAATGCGCTGCATAAGTGCCAGATCGAAGCCCTTGCCGGTGCCTTCCTGGTCAATTGAGGTCACCATGATTTCGCCGGCCCCTAAAGCCGTGACCCGCTGGGCCCACTCGATTGCATCCACACCGGTTTTTTCGCGACCATTGTCCGTGTAGGCTTCATAGCGGCCGCCCTCTTTTCGGATAGCCTCGATGGATATCAGGATCGTCGAAGAACCAAACTCCCGGGAGGCAGCCGTAATCAGTTCAGGGTCATTTATAGCGGCGGTGTTGAGGGACACTTTGTCGGCCCCGGCTTTCAGCACGGCCCGAATATCTTCGAGTGTGCGCAGTCCGCCGCCCACCGTCAAAGGGACAAAAATCTCCTGCGAGGTACGCTGGATGATATCGTTCAGGCTATTACGACCGTAGAGGCTGGCCACCACATCAATGTAGATCAATTCGTCGGCGCCCTGTTCATAATAGTAGCGGGCCGCGGCCTCAGGTTTACCGAGTACGCGCAGCCCCTCGAGGTGGATCCCTTTCACAAGGTTGGGGCCTTTGATATCAAGCCGGGGAATGATTCTTACGGGTACATTGTTCATAAGCACTGTTTTAATTGATTCTACAGGTAGAGACCTGCAGGACGGGTAATCAGAGGCAGCTACTGCTGTCGAAATCCCCTGAAATTCGGATCCTGATCAAGGTATAGTTTTTTAGCCCCCGCTACAGAAGCTTGCGTCATTTGATGATAATAGTCCTCGATCAGGCGGGCATTGGCATCCAGCAGACAGGCGTGAAAGTCCTGGTCGGACAGATCGGTAAAATTTACTGCCAGCAGGTCTGAATTGGTATGCTTGTTTTCATAGAAGTCTTCACAACCCTTCAGCAACCCCTTTTCAATAGCCTGGTAGTAAAGCGGTGAGCCCGGATACGGCGTCACCGGGCGAATGGTGCGCATCTGGGAAAGATCGCGATACTTCAGGAGAAATTCGACCCCCTTTTCCAGGGTGCGGCGGTTATCCCCAATATTGCCGAAAATAATGTTCAGACCCGGACTGATGCCGGCGGTCAGGGTCGCTTCCACGCCTTTGATCACCTGCTCCGTCGTCAGGGACTTGCGCATGTTTTCCAGGACCTGATCGTCGAAAGCCTCTATCCCGTAATTGATGAACACGCGTCCGGCGCGCTTCATCAGGTCCAGCACCTCGGGGTCGGCGTTGTTCAGACGTCCATTGCAATCCCAGATGATATCCAGGTCGGCCGCCAGCATGGCCTCGCACAGGGACACCGTGCGTTTGACCGATGACATCAGCAGTTCATCGGAAAAGATCACATAGGAGATCCGGTAGTCGCGCTTTAAAAGCCGAATCTCTTCAATAATGCTTTCATTGCTGCGCGGGCGGTAGCCTTTATCCATACGGTAGCAGAAATTGCAGCGGTAGGTGCAGCCGCGACCGGACAGAACCGGCATAACGAAATCCGTCTTGCGCACGTGCGGCGGCCTTAGGAGACGATAATACTCAATCGGAAACAGGTGAAACGCCGGCAAGGGCAGAGAATCAATATCTTTAATGGTCCGCCGCCGTTCATTGACACGTACCTCATCGCCGTCTCGATAGGCGATACCCTTGACCTCCGCCAGTCGCGCCGGATCGCCCAGAGCGTCGATGAGTTCTAAAATGGTCTCCTCCCCTTCACCAAGGACAGCAGCATCCGCACCGGTTTTGCGTAAGAAATATTCCGGCTCTGGTGAGGGACCATGCCCGCCGATAAGAAAATGTGGCCGACGACGAGCCTGATTGATGGCGGCCGAAATCTGCAGCAGTTTGCGGTATTGGAAATAGCCGGCAATCACGCCCACCCCGACAACATCGAAGACCTCATTATCCAGATAGGCCGTCAAATGCTCCTCGGGGTAATGGTGCAGATCCTGGCTGTATACCTCAACGGTGTGGCCCTGCCGTAGCAAGGCGGCGGCAATATAACCCAGGCCCTGGGGGAACCAGTGGATATAGGATTCATTGTCGTAAACAATCAGCAGTATCTTCAAGCGAGTTTCCTTTTTGTTTCAGGCTGTATGCCGGTACGGTTAAGACCGCTACCGATCACTTCAATGACAGGTAGTTGTGGTACCGGGCGTCCTTGTGGTCATGGTACAAATGTTTGTCGCGGTAGGCGCTCACGAGATCATAGACCGTGTCGGCAATGGAGTATTCGGCTGTGAAGCCCAGGGTGTTTTTTACTTTTTCGAAACTGACCCGGTAATTGCGTTTATCTACATTTTCAGTCTGCACTTCCATTTCAATATCCGGCAATTCCGTTTTCAGGGCTTTGCCGATATCGATCAACTGGTAGTTCTCACGGGAATCGCCCAGGTTAAAAATCTGGTTCTTCACCAGATGGGCTTCGGACCTCAGAACGGTTAAAATCCCCTGGCAGATGTCGGGTACGCTGATAAAGGGACGCCACTGCTGCCCGCCGAATATCGTGATACGGCCCTCAGCCACCGCCCGGATGGTCAGCAGGTTTACCACCAGATCAAATCGCTGGCGGAAAGATTGGCCGTGAACAGTCGCCAGCCTCAGGATCGTCGGGCAAAAAAGATCATAGCCGTTCGATAGGATCGCTTTTTCGGATTCAATCTTGCAGCGCGCATACAGAGACACCGGGTTGCAGGCAGACTGCTCATCCACGATGGCATCATTATGACCGTAGACACTGCAACTGGAGGCGAAAACGAACCGTTTAACCCGGGATTTCATGCACTCTTCGATAATCATCTGGGTGGCGGCGTAATTGGTTTCAATGGTAAAGGCCTCATTTATGGCACAGGCTGGATCTCCAACAATTTCAACAAGATGAACGACGGCGTCCACATCCTTGAGGACTTCTTTTACCACCTGTTCATCCCGACAGTCCCCTCGGACAAACTCAAACTGGCCACTGTCAACACCGGATAACTCGACTTTTCCGTAGAGCAGCAGATCCAATACCCGCACCCGGTAGCCCATGCGTACCAGTTTGGAAACCAGAACCGATCCGATGTAGCCCATCCCCCCGATGACCAGGACCCGCTGCGGTGATAGAATACGGTCATCCATCGGTTCCGCCGTCGAACTCAGGGTACAGAGCTGATCGAGGATATCGGGCAAGTAAATATAGTCCACCACACGGTTGTCGGTATCCACGATGGGTACCAGTAGTTTGTCGGACTGGACCAGAAGCTGGGGGCGTTGCTCTGTGGACACGGTCGCGGAAATCACAAAGGGAGACGTTTTCATAATCGTCTTGACCGAAGACTCCAGGTCCAGCTTGGCGAGCAAGGCCCGGCGGATATCCGAGTCCATTACGATACCCAATAGCTCGTCGCCTTCATCGCAGACAAAAATGCCGCGCACGCCGTTTTTATTGATCGCTTCCAGAGCAGCCGGAATGGCCGTGTCGGGGGTGATGATAAGGTTGTGAATATCGATTTTTGGCATGATAAACTCTTTATTGAATGTGAGGATCAACCCAAACCATTTTAAGGCCGAGGTTTAATTATATAATCTTATTCCGATGCCTTGCAGGTTGCCAACAGAACCACGCCATCTGCCACGCGACTGATTAGCCGATGTTCATAGGCAAGACGCCCGCGCCCCTCGAAAAATTCGTCGAAGCCTTTCAGGCCATCAATCCGTTCCGACCCGTAGCGCTGTTCATGCGGGAAATACTGGTGAATACCAAGCACGCCGTTATCCTGCAGCCCCCGCTCGATCTTATTAAAAGCGCCGTCCAGATCTTCCAGGAGATACCAGAGGATTTCCGCCATTACGATCAGATCGAATTTACCCAAAAACCCCAGGTCATCGGTCAGAATATTGCCGCAGACAAATTCAATATGCGGATAGCGGGCCCGGGCCTGTTCCACAGCCTTCGGGGCAATGTCGCAGCCGACGATCTCGGTTGGATTCTGCCGGTGCATGAGTTCGGTCATACCCCCGAGACCGCAACCCAGATCCAGAGTTCGCCTGAATTGCCGTTCGTGAAACAATAGATCGCAAAATAAGCGGTTGTGCAGCGAATCGCGATGCGCGAAACACCCCCAGGGGTCATCCAGATCACGGTACATCTGCTCAAATTCGCCCCGAAAGGCGGCGCTTTCCGGATCCAGCCAATACTCGGTGCAGGATTTATACTTCGTGTCGCGCTTTTCGCCGGTCATATCGCCCTCAGGGCCGGCCCAGATGCTGCCGGAGCATGTCTACCGCATCCCGCTGGGCAGAAAAAGGTACCGGGTTCTGGTCGAAGGCGGCCTGCAGATTGTGAATGTCCGGCAGGATCGTCTCCAGCCTCTCCGGTGTAACGCCCCACTGGGAAAGATCCCGGGGGACATTCAGCTGCCGGCACAGATCCGTCAGCAGGTCGGCAAACACTTCATTTTTTCGTTGCCGATCCGTTTCACCATCATTGGCCACCAGATCGTATAGCTCGGCATATTCCTGATAGCCGGCCGCCACGTTATACTTGACCACGGCCGAAATGAAAATACCGCCGCAGATGCCGTGCGGAATCTTGAAATGGACTCCCAGCGGGTAAGACAACGCCCCGGCGATGCCGGAGCCAGAGTTGAACAGGGCCGCCGCCGCCAGGTAGGCCCCCAGCAGGATTTCCTGACGCATTTCCACATTGTCCGGTTCCTCTACCAGGCAGGGAAGCGCGCGGTAAAGGGTTAAGAAAGCCTGGCTGCTGAACACCCGGATCAGGCGATTGGCATTCTTGCACATGTAGCTCTCCAGGGAGTGGGCCACTGCATCCAGACCGGCCGACAGGGCTACCGAAGGCGGACAACTCAATGTCCATTCGGCATCCAGGAACGCATGGGTGGCGTGCATGTGCAGTCCATTGATACCCAGCTTTTTCTTTTGCGCTTTATCGGTGAAGACGGCATTGATCGTGACCTCACTGCCAGTTCCCGCGGTGGTGGGAATGGCGATCGTGGGAACCCCGGGTGTCTTCACCAGGTCAAATCCGCGATAGTCGATACTCCGACCGGGATTGGTCAACAGCACCGCCACGGCCTTGGCAATATCGAGACAACTGCCGCCGCCGATTCCAATCACGGCATCTACCTTGTTCAAGGCTCGCGCCGCGGCTGTCACCGCATCCAGATAGTCATAATCCGGCTCTTCGGTTCCGCGCAGGGTTTCCACATGGACCGTGCGACTGTTGGCTTTGATCAACTCCAGAATCTCGGCGTAATAAGCAGAGGATTCAGCGCAACCATTATCCACCAGCACAAGGCAGCAGGCGTAGCCATTGGCTTTGAGCAGGTCGCCCAGTCCGCGGGTTTTACCGAGCCCGTAATGCAGCCGGGTGGCCAGTTGAAAGAAAAAATCCGTTTTCATTTTACTTCCTTGTCATTGTTAAATTCTAAACGATAATCACCATTGGCCAACTGATAGTCCCCGACTTGACCGATGTCGCGCCAGTATTCACGAATCGGAAATGCAGCCGGCCGCTCGTCGTGTGCCAGCAGCCGATCAAAGAGATGCGTCATGTCAAAACGCCCTTCTCCCGGTATCAGCTCCAGGGTTTGTGGTTCCAGGACGTAAATACCGGCATTGATGAAAAATATCTGAGTGGGTTTTTCTTCCAGTTTCACCAGCCGGTAGCGGTCGATTTCAGCGACCCCGAAGGGTACTTCCACGTTGTATTCCCGAACGCACATGGTTGCCTGGCACCGACATTCTTTATGAAATTCGAGAAGGTTGTTGAAATTGATCTTCGTCAATAAGTCACCATTCATGACGATGAGCGGATCGGCCGGTATCCCTGGCAGGAGCCGGAGGGCACCGGCGGTACCCAGCGTTTCCTTTTCCCGCAGGTATTCTATCCGGACATCCCACTGGCGGCCGTCTCCGAAATGGTTCTCGATCATCTGGCGTTTATAGTTCACCGAAATAAAAAACCGTCTGAAGCCATGGTCAATGAAGCTTTTAATAATTGTTTCCAGGATAGCCTGTCCGCCGACCTTCAAAAGTGGCTTGGGGCAGTCATCAGTGAGCGGACGCAGGCGGGTGCCCAGGCCGCCGGCCATCAACACCACCCAGTTGTCCTTCGGCTGGACCTGCAGTAGATCCATCAGCACCCTGAGACCGACCACGACGCCGTCCGAGTCGATTAACGGAATTTGCTTCAGATCCTTCCGTCGCATGGTGTCCAACAGCTTTTCCCGGTCATCGTAGATGCTAGCCGTCGTAGGTGGGGTGAACATCGCCCTATCGACCGAGTCCTCCAGCGACACCTTGCTCAAAATAGCCCGCCGGATATCGCCGTCGGTGATCGTGCCCAGCAACCGCCCCATGTCATCCACCACCAGGGCAATCTGCAGGGCGCCGCTGTCCAGTACTTCCATAGCTTCCAACAGCGTCGCATCCGCGTTAATCAAGGTTTTTTTCCAATCTTTCATCATGTCGATTAAGCTCCGGAACCCGGCACGGCGTCGTGAAACCGCTTGTTGACGAGCATGTCCAACCTACAGGTTTTCAGTATCTGTTTGATAGAGCCCGCCGTATCGGACTTTTCATAGGGATTCTCCGATCCCACCAGCTGTCTCTTGAATTGTGGATCCAGGGCTTTCGCTATGGCCCGTTTTAGGCCGTTCAGTTCGCAGGCGGTATCCACCACATTCGCACAGCGGACCCGGCCGTCCTGCCGACTGCCGATATTGACGGTCGGGAGTTTAAATACAGGCGTCTCAATGATGCCGCTGGATGAATTGCCGATCGCGGCGACGGCATATTGCAGGGCGCTGAGGTAACGCTGGGCACCCAGGGACATATGAAAACACCCAGGTTGTTTTTTGGATAGCAGGTGTTCATCGATAGCCTGATTGATCGCGCGGCCGCCCGGGTCGGCATTGGCGCCGGTGAAGACCCAGAAAATGTTTTGAAATTTTGTAAGGACTGTCAACAAGCACTGGATTTGCTCTACAGGATGTTGTTTTTCCAGGGTGGCCGGATGGTAAGTGACCAGTCCATAAGGCATCCCGCCGGGCACGCCGAGAGCGTCTCTTACCGCCTCCTCCGACATAAGGTCCCGCTGCTTGATATTGGCAACGCCCAGCGCTCCGGCATTGATCACGCGCGCCGGATCCTCCCCCATCTGGATAACCCGCCGCCGATAGACTTCGGTGCTGGTGAAATGCAGATGGCTCATTTTGGTAACCGCATGCCGGATGCTGTCATCGACCGCCCCCCGGGTAACTTCACCGCCGTGGATATGGGCCAACGGGACTTTGAACATGACAGCAGCGGAAATGACCGCCAGCAATTCAAAACGGTCGCCCAGCAACACCAGGACATCCGGGGTGAGTTCGGCCAGTGCGTCGGCAAAGCCGCTGGTGGCTGTCCCGATCGCCCTTCCAATTGCAGTTGGCGTATCATCCAAAACCGGCATGGGCACCATTTTGTCGATCACAAAACCATCATTCTCAATTTCGCTGCGTGTCAGACCATGTTCGGGTGAAAGATGGGTCCCGGTGGCGATAATCTGCAATTGCAGGTCACTGTCACTTTTTATCGCCCGCATGAGGCCGGCCAGCAAGCCGTACTCGGCCCGGGTCGCAGTTACGACACAGGTTTTACGTTTCGAGGTCAAGAATATCCTGCAAGTCCTGGACTGTAAGCGGCTCATCGTACCCATATTTACGGTTTGCCGTCCGTCCCAACACGCGGTCCCAAAGCATCGGGCTCACACCGGTTCCCGGCCGTTTAATCGCCAGGTTCTCTATAGTGAAGTGTTCCCCCGGGTTGATGGGGCAGGCCGCTACGATGCTCTTACGGGCCACGGGGCGATTCTCACGTTCACTGTCCGTCATCCGTTTGGTCTGGGTACCGAGGGCTTTCTCCGTTCGCCGTATCGAAAGGACCATTTCGGTCAGCTCTGAGGGAACGAGGGACGCCTTGTGGTCCGGGCCGGGCAAATCACGATCCAAAGTAAAATGTTTTTCGATCACCCGCGCACCCATTGCCACCGCCGCAACCGGCACAGTGATGCCCATGGTATGGTCGGAATACCCTACCTGCACGTTGAAAGTGCGGGCAATGGTCTCCATTGCACGTAAATTGACATCCTCCCAAGGTGTCGGATAAGCGGTTGTGCAATGTAAAACCGTAATACGGTTTATGGGCGTTCCGGCAGCGATCAGGACCTCCAGGGCGGCACCGATTTCTTCCAAAGTCGCCATGCCCGTGGAAAGCAATATTTCTTTGCCGAAGGCGCCGATCTTGCGCAGATACGGCAGGTTTTCGATCTCCCCGGACGGAATTTTGTAAAGGACCGGATCCAGTTCCCTGAGCAGGTCGAGGCTTGTTAGATCAAACGCCGTGCTGAGAAAACAAATCCCTGCCCCTTCACAGGCGCTTTTCAAGTCCCTGAATTGATCAGCGCTGAATTCCAGGGCTCGCAGCATCTCCAGTTGGCTTTCAGCCGGATCCGTCACCGACTGCTGATAGCCTGCCTTGGGTGCTGCCGGGGATGCCAGTTCGGTTGCCTTGAATGTTTGGAATTTGATGGCATCGGCCCCGGCCTGCCGGGCAACCTGGATCATCTCCAGGGCACGTTCAAGGCTGCCGTTATGATTCACCCCGGCCTCTGCAATAATTAGGGTGGAATTTCGCTTGGAATCACTGGGCATGGCAGAAGTGTTCATATTGTTTCAGTCGACATCGGTCATGAAACGTTGTCCAGCCGGGAGAACCCGGCCACTGCCGATGGTAATGTTTTCGCGTAGTACGCTGCCGCTGCCCACGAAGGTTTCATCACCAACCTTAACCCCGCCGTTGACGATTGCCCCGGTGGCGATATGGCAATGATCACCGACCACGCTGTCATGTTCGACCAGGGCCTTGTTGTTGATAATACAGTTGCAGCCAACCACAGCTCCGGCGTTTACCAAAGCCTGGTGCATGACCACGCTACCCTCTCCGATTTGCGCGTGGCGGGATACGTGGGCCAGTGGGGAAATAATTATGGGCAGTTCAGCGCCCAGTTGTTTGGCTTTCTGATAAAGTGCGATGCGACGCTCCGGTGATGGTATCTGGCCCAGGGTTATCAGGATTTGACAGCGTTTGCTGACCAGGGCTTTCAGGTCATCGTCCGTGCCAATAATCGCATGTCCCAGTACCGACCGGCCGACTTTGGCGGCCGTGTCCAGAATCCCGACGATCCGGTAGCCGGCCTGCATCTCGATAACATCGATGCAGGCTTTACAATGGCCGCCGCCACCAATCAGGATCAGGTCAGGTTTCATAGTCGGGCACTGCTGGGGATGTTGACAACCCGCTCGAACAACCAGCGGGTATGGGTTAAATCATCACACCGGGCGTTGCGGTACATGGGCATATCCACCGGAAGGCCCCAGAGCGGTCGGGTCATAACCCCCTGGTCGTTGGACGCCTGCAGGAACGCGTCCCGCTGCTCCCGGTTCGCCAGGATGATTGCGTTAAGCCAAAAATTTGAACGGCAACCGTCGGGTTCGTCCATAAAATCTGCACCGGCGACAGCCATTTCATCGCGATAATCGGCCGCCAGATTCCGCTTGGCGGCAAGGATGTCGTCCAGATTTTCCATTTGGGCACAACCCAAAGCGGCATTGATATTCGGCATCCGATAATTATAGCCCACCTGGTCGTGGGAATAGTCCCAGCGATGGGGCACCTTGGCGGTAGTGGTTATATGCTTAGCCCGGTGCCCCAGTTCTTCGGAATCGGTGAGCACCATCCCGCCTCCGCCGGTGGTGATGGCCTTGTTGCCATTGAAACTCACAATGCCCAAACGTCCCAATGTGCCGGTGTGCCGGGCTCCATACCAACTACCGATTGACTCGGCCGCGTCTTCCACCACGGGTACACCGAAATGATCGCATACCGCCAGTATCTCGCCCAGGTCAGCTGGATGTCCGAAGACATGCACCGGTACGCAAGCGGCAATGCGCTGTCCGGTGCGCCGATCACGGCAGGTCCCGTCATTCTGGACTTCGCACTGCGACTCCAGGAACTTTAGCAGTGCACGAGGGCTGAGAGCCGGCTGCTTTTTCTCGACATCCAAGAAAACCGGGGCCGCACCGCAGTAACTGATAGCGTTAGCAGTGGCGATAAAGGTCAGCGCCTGCGTGATCACGGCTTCTCCGGGAGTCACCCCGGCCAGCATAAGCGCTGTGTGTAAAGCCGCAGTTCCGTTCACGGTGGCCACTGCGAAATGCGCCCCGGTATAGCCGACAAAGACCTCTTCGAGGCGGTCCACATATTTACCGACGGAGGAAACAAATATGGAATCAATGCATTCTCCCAGATACTCTTTCTCACGTCCGCCGAATACAGGTTCGTGGAGCGGAATGAATTCCTGGTCCGGAAATTGGCCGCGAATGATGTCGATTATGGACTGGTTGGCGCTCATGCCGGTCTCTGGTGGGGGATATTGTAATACTTCTGCTCTTCCGGGTCGGCAATGATCCCCTGGGTTATCACTTCTTTAATCTCGGCAATGCCCTGGGGCACGGTTTTCGATATATTGAAACCAAGGACGTTCTTGGCTTTCTCAAAAGAAACCCGATAATCCCGGGGGTCATCCTCCTTGTAAACGTATTCAATCTGTGCCGTCGGAATCTGGCGCAACAACTCGGTCGCGATCATTTTCTTGGTGTAATTCTCGGCGGTGTCACCGATATTGAACACATCATGGGCCACCTTTTCAGGCGGCGCTTCCAATACCGCCTGGATCGCCCGCGAAAAATCACCGACATGGCAGTAAGGCCGCCAGAACTGCTCACCGAATATTTCCAGAACCCGGCCCGACGCCAAGTCCTTGGTGAACTCATTGACCGTCAGATCAAAACGCATACGCGGCGACAGGCCGTAAACCGTGGAGAACCTAAGGGCCGTGGGAGCGAACGTTTCTTGACGGGGGATGGAATCCAGGAGGTAATGCTCAAATTCGACTTTCAACTCGGCGTACAAGGATACCGGTGCCAAGGGTGAATCTTCGTCCAGATACAGGTCTGGATCGGACATTTTGCCATAATTGCTGCACGTGGAGGCAAAGATAAAACGGGGAATGCCAGCTGCCTGACAGCTATCGATCAGGTGCAAAGAAGCGTCCAGGTTGACCCGGCGGGCAAGTTCAGGCTCACGCCCGCAGGCGGGATCGCCGACAATGGCCGCCAGATGCACGACCGCATGATAGTCCGCCTGCTGCAACACCCTGTCCACAGCAGGATAGTCGGTGATATCTATTTTGTGGAAGGCAAAACCCGGATGCGTCCAAATATCCAACAGGGAATCACCGCCGAATTTGAGGATATCCACGCAATCAACCTGAAAACCCGTGTTCAAAAGGGTCCGTAAGAGGCCGGACCCCACATAGCCGGCGCCGCCGGTCACCAAAACTCTCTTCAAATCACATCCTCCGCGTTAAATATTTAAGCCTACAATTATACATTGAGCCAGGCCCGCAGCCGGGGAATCGGCAGGGCTCTGGACAGTATCTCCCGCAGTCGCGGTTTGATCTTTGGGGGTATCCATACCTTCAACGGATAGGTAACCAACAGGCGGACACAGGTGAAAAACAGTTTATGCTTGACGGCATAATAAAATTGCACTTTGAAGGTTATCTGCTTGCCCCACAGGCGCCATTGCCGGTCGGGTACCCGGGTCAGATTGATCAAGGGTTCGCCCCCAATCCGGGCAACCGTTTCCAGATAGTGTTCGACATCGGGAATGAGGTTGTTTTCTTGGACGTATTCCCAGATAGGGGCTTCCGGCAATGGAATCAGGTAGTTCAGCGAGAAGTGCCGGATACCGGCCTGCTGCAAAAACGCGGTCGTTTCCGCAATGGTGTGTTCGTTCTCGCCGGGTGACCCGATAACGATCTGGACGGTGCTGTAAATGCCCGCGGCCCGCGTCAACAGGGTTGCCCGCAGGTTCTGGGCCGGTGTCACGTTCTTGCGATATTCTTTTAGTATTTTGGGGGAGCCGGATTCCTGTCCGAAAAGCAAGTCGACACAACCGCTGCGATACATTTTGCGCAACATTGTGGTTGAAAGCCGATCCGCCCGCGCACTGGTGATATAGGCGATATCCTGGTCACGCGCGATCAGGGTGTCGCAAAGCGCCAGCACCCATTTTTCATTGCCGTTGAATAGCTCATCGCGAAAAGATATGCCCTTTACCCCGAACTTCTCTTTAAGATAATCGATATGCCGAATAATGTAGTCGACGCTGTGTTTGCGATAGCCACGCTGCTGGCGATAGCAGAAAGAACATTTATTGGTACATCCCCGGGAGGAGACGATGGGTAAAAATGCCGGCACATCTTCCAGGCGGCGGGCAATATCGGCATACAGCCCCTAATCTTCCATATCGGCCCGGTAGGCGGCCAGAAAATTGTCACTCGCAAGCAGGTAATCCTCAATATCGATCAAGTGGTAAGGAGGAATCGGAATATCATCGAGATGTTTCACCTGGGGGCCCGGAGCATTGCGCTGAACGCCGGTGGGGCCCAGGCAGGAGATGCCCAACACCGTTTGCCAGGGGCGACCGGACCTGATCCGTTCGATGACCTCCGGCAGGGTCAATTCGATTTCGCCATGGAAGACGGCATCCACGGCCGTCCGGGTCAGCAGCAGGTCGAAGGCGGATGAAAGGGCTCCGCCGGCAATCTGGAAAATGTCCGGGTAATGGGTTTTGATGCGCCGCGACAGCTTTTTGGTCCACATGTATGAAGTGGCAATCCCACCGAAACCGATCAGCTGCGGCTTGAAATCCTGTATCTCGCGTTGGAGCTCCGCCCAGCCGTAAGGATCATCCGTCGGTATTTTCTTCAGGTAGATATCGTATATGCGCACCTCGATGTTCATTTGTTCAAGCACACCGGCTACGTACAGCAGGCCGATGGGGATATCGTTCTCTCCTCCGGCCCAGCGAGAGGGCACGTGAATTAAAATAGCCCTGTCGATCATGTGGGCTGTCCTCCGGATTCAGACGCTGTATTGCGATAACGCGTGTCGGTCTTGGAAGGCACAGCCCCGGGTTGCATCCGATAAACCGAAGTGTTACCGCGGTCGTCATTCGTGGCTACCCCGATCCATTCAAGCTGATCGAATTCCAGGGTGTCGGTATCGAATACAAAACTCCATTGCAGGTCATCCTGGCGATCCAGGTTTTCATGCAGGTAACGCCGGTCCCGGGTTGCAAAACAGAAATACGGCTGCGGTCCCCAAATGGCTTTATCCGCCTTAATCACCAGACGACTGCCTTCCCAAAGGAAATCCAGCCGGGCCGGTTGTTCTACCGATAACCCTTCCGTTTTTCGAATGGCATCCACGGCATCGGTATGCACCAGCTGCACCGTCGGGAAGCGCTGCTGAATGTCCCGCACAGCGGTCATGTACCAATCGGTGGCCGGTCGCATTTCACGCTCATCGTGATTGGTAATGGCCAGGATGGTGTCCCGACCGGAATCGGTCCGCTGGAAGGCCTTTTCAATCTCGGCGGTGGTAATCGGCCGGACCCGGGATTCGAGGTTCAGGGCCCGAGCCACGTAGCGTTTCATCGCGCCCTTTTTCTGGTAATCGTAGAAATCGGGATGATAGGTTTCCCATTGATCCGTAGCCCGTCGCCAGTCGCCGTAGCGGCCATCGGCAATGTCTCGCTGCATTTTTTCCGTCCGGCTCTGGGCCATTCCCTGGTTGCCGTAGTCAAACGGAATCCACATCTCCAAGAACAGGTTGATATCCGGACGCTCCGTGTGGGAACCGGGACGGAAGGCCGCCGGAAAGTCGAGATGGTCGATGAGGCGGCGGCTGAGCACCTGCAGATGCTCATCGGTAAAACTGAAATTGTTGGAGGTCTTATGGGCCTCGTAACAAAAGGATACGGGATGAAAATGCCAGTAGATGCGATCGCGGTCGCACCTGTGTTCACGCAGTTTATCGACGTAATGTTCATACACGCCGTGATATCCCAGGGCGCGTCGCCGGGGATTTGTACGAAACCCGACATGGTCGAGTACAAACCAGTTGAAGAGATACCCCTGCCCCAGATCATCGCGGTACTGTTGGCGCCAGTCCGGACTCAGGATTTCATCCAGCATGCGGTCCACTTCGTCCCAGGTACGGTTGTAATTCAAGCGCAGATCGGAGACAAAATCCATCACAGCGGCCTTCAAAGACGCTGGCACCCCGATACCTTTCTTCAAATCCGGCAGCAGTTCAGATTCAACTGGCAAGTCCAGGCCGAAGGTATTGTTGACCCGCTTGATGGTCGCCTGCGGGGATTCATACAGGGGGCCTTCGGTATCCACACAATGAACCAGGTAGAGTGTTTTGGTGGTCATGTTTTTTTATCAATCCTTACAGATTTAACGTCTACCGGTCTCCTGTTTCAAAGCATCGGCAATGATCTGCCAGGATGGTTTTGCCGGTACCCCTGCGGCCCGGATGAAACGCTGCTCGTAATGGTTATACTTGGCCTAATCCACTACCAGCTCCTGATCCCAGTCAATGCGATACGGCCGGCTGAGGTTATAGGGTTTTTTACCCATGGCGTTTGCAAAATTTTCAATCCAGGCGCCATTTATGGTTTTCTTTAATGGATCGGTCGTGACAAACAGGGCCGGTATTGCAAACAAAACCGCAAACGCCAGTGAAGTCGATGCATGTGTAATGACAAATTGCCCTTTCCGAACCAATTCAGCTGTTTTCCCCCGTTCGATTCGGCGCCCATCGAAGTAATCCGGTCCGTTCTCATAATTGGAACGCGGATGCGCGGCAATGACGACCTCGAGTCCTAAATCCCGCTCTATCATCGCGAAGAGTTTACATAAGACTGGAAAATAATCATCTGGATGTGTCAAGGGGGGAATACCCAGATGGTGCCGGTCCGGGTGAAAAGGCAGATATTCATCGAGGAACACGCAAATACCCGGCTCCTCGTTTGCCAGGCGTGTCTGTTCACCATCCAGTTTTAGAAACAGGTCATGATCCAGGCTTGGTATTTGTACATAGCGACCATTATTGGGTGTCTGTCCTTTGGAGGTGAGCTGATCCGGTTGTTCACTGCCGCTGTACATCAAAATCCAAGCCGGTTCAATCCGCAACCATTTAAGAGGAATCTCATGCAACAACCGGTTTGCCAATGTTTCGAAGCACATAGTGCGGAGCCGGTCTTTCAACCGTGACCGGATTTTAACTCCCTTTGCATCAGGGACCGTCCGCCCGGTTTTCAAGCCATATCTTATATGTCGGCGAGACACCTCCCTGAAAATCGCTAAGGTCTGAAGTTCCAGCGGTATCATGGCGATAATAAAAGTGTCCCTGTCAAGGCTCCTTAACGCGGCTATGACGTCTGCTTTACTTTTTTGAAGCCGGAGGCCATTGAAATCGACCGGGTCCGGCACGACCGTGTTTTTAAACGCCTGCGGACGCAGACAGGGCGTAAGATCCCAAACTGCAACGCGAAAACCGTTTTCGTGCAAAATGTCCAAACCGAACCGCTCATAGTCTCTTTGCGAGAACGGTGACTGGACCAAGAATAAAATGGTGTTGATGGGCATTGTTTATGCGGATGCTCCCGGCCGGCCAGCCGGCCTGGGTGAAAAACGGTCCCCCGCTCCAAGGCCGTATTCCCGGATGCAGGTCTCCAGGCCGAGTGGTCGTCCGTTCCCGGTACGAACCGCCAGGATGTCGATCAAGGCGTCTTCCACAGCAACTACCAACTGCTGTCCATCCGCCTTCACGATCTGGCCGGCCGGCGTGTCCTGGTTATCTTTCAGGAATCTGATTTTATCGATGCTGAACTGCCGGCCGGCGAAATCCGCCAGTGGATATTGTAAAGGATTTGGGAAAGGTCCAAAATTCAAACCGCGAACAAAATTATCAAATTGTCGATACGGCCATTTGAAATCCAAGTACCCGTCATTGGGTATCTGGTCGTGCCGATAGAAAAGGCGCCTGTCCGGGTCTTGGGGCGTACGACTAAGGCTGCCTTGCATCATCTGGCCCAGCACGGTATCAAATAAGCGCACACCTTCGGTGATACATTGCATGATTAATTGAATCGCGGTTGTATCCGGACCGATGGGAAAGAACTTCTGGACAATAATGTCACCGGTATCCACCCCTTCATCGATAAAATGCCAGGTGACGCCGTGCTCGGTCTCGCCATTAACGATCGCCCAGGTACAGGCATTCAAACCGCCATAGCGAGGCAAGGGGGCGTTGTGAAAATTTATCACGCCGGACCGGGGCAAGCGAATCAATCCTTTTTTAATGATCTGGTGGTTGTTGATACTCACCAGATAATCTGGATCAATGGACTGGATGTGGTCCCGGGCCGCAGCTCCGTTGATGTCGGCGGAATCAAAGTTGGCAATGCCTTCACGCTGGTAGTAGCCTTTTAAACTGGCGCCGATGGCATCGTGGGCGGTATCGTTGATAACACTGAAATGGTACCTTGCTGTCGGGTGCTGCTGGTTAAAAGCCTGTAACCGTCCAATGCAGCCTTTCACCGACTTGCCGTTACCAATAATGATAATCGTTCTTTCCGGCATGACTAAGCCACCATTCTAGAACTATAAAAAATAATCCGGGTTGGTTTGGAGAGTATCTAAGATTGCCTGGTATACAACGTTCAGATCGATACAGCTGACCTCACCGTAGTCCGTACGGCTGGTTTTCAGGTTCGCCTTTACCTGATCCAGGTCGGCGATCCGGTTGTAATAGCATTTCAGATCTCGGGAACGGGCATAAAGGTTAATCTCAATCTGTTCCCGCTTGCCAGCCGGTCCAATCTCACCGGCAAACTGTTTCCAGGATCGATAAGGCACGTTGCAGGCCACTTCACCGGCATGTACAATGGACGCATAGTAAAAACCGCTACCCAAAAGTAGGAGCTTGGCATCATGGTGCAGCACCGCACGCCAGGGGGAATGCTCACCATAACAGTACCGGTTTGGAAAGCCGCAAATATCTGCGGCCCGGGGGCCGGTGCCGCATACGGACTCAAAAGGGTTGTCACTCCTGACCGCATCGGGCGGTTGCCGAATTGCCTCCGGCAGGCTTCCCAGGTCAAGCTGCACCGGCGTATCGACCGGATCAAATCCGCCATCGAGAAACGCCTGAATATTGGCTGCCGGAGCTAACAGGGTCCCCTGAGGTCCAACCAGACTCTGTAGTTCGGCAAGGATACCGGTCACCCCATCCACAACTGTTCCCATACGCTGCAGGGCAGCGTGTACCAGCAGGGTATCACCCGGGCCGACCCCGAGATCGACCAGCATAGCCCGAAACGTTTCGCGTGTGATTTCCGCTGGGGTGGCGCCTTTATCCGCCTCAGGGGTCACTGCAATACGGTCATAGAGGCCAGCAATTGAGGTAAAGATTTCATCTTCGACGTCGCTTAAATCAATGGCAATGGAGAAGGTGGCATAGAATTGCTCCAGCAAGTCCAGCAATTCGAGTGAATCGAGTACGCCGCTGTCAATCAAATCGAGATCGTCAGCCACTTCTTCCAGGTCGGCATATCCATTCTCGACGAATTTATTCTCGAATGTCTGGAACACCCACGATTTGAATTCAGCCAGGGTCGGACTACTCATGCTCTCTCCTCATGCGCTCCAGCTCTTTCTTATTAATCTTGCCGTTCTGATTCAGCGGCATCTCATCGACCAGATGAAACTCTTTGGGCTGCATATAGTCGGGCAACACCTCCCGGCAGTGCGCCGACAGAGCGGCTATGTCTATTTCAATCGCGGCAACATATGCGACTAAGAACTTGGGCGCCTCCGGTGTTGGGCTGTAGCCGATCACAGCCACGTGCTGGCAATTGGTGAAATCACGCAAGGTGTTCTCCACCTCACTGAGCTCAACCCGGTACCCCATAATCTGGACCTGGTCATCAACCCGCCCGACGAAGATGAGGTTCCCGCGACCATTGATTTTACCCAGGTCGCCTGTTCGATACCAGTAATTGGCATTGTCATCCATGCGCGTATCGAGCGCGACGTATTTATCGGCTGTCAGCTCCGGCGACCGCCAGTAGCCGGGGGTTACCTGCGGCCCGGCGATGCAGATTTCGCCGACCTCGCCTTGGGATACGATCTGCCGGGTGTCATCTGCCAATGTGACTTGCAGACCGGGCAGCGGCAGACCGATGGGAACGATGCCGTGCACGCATTCGTCATCTGCGCCGTCCTGCCAGCGGTAGTAGGTACTGAACACGGTAACTTCGGTGGGACCGTAAAAGTTATCCACGACCGAGTTGGGAACCGCGGCCTGCCAGGCATTGATGGTTTCCTGTAAAAACGGCTCGCCACAAAAAACGGAAGCGCGGATTGTGGGATACGCACCGGGTTTCAATTGTCCCAAGCGGCCCATGAATACGGCCACGGAGGGTACCGAACACCAGATGGTGATGGCATGCTTCTGGATCAGCTTGCCCGGGGCCATACAGAGCTTTTTCGGCACGCAGACAAGGGCGGCGCCGACTTCCCAGGCTGCCCACAAAGGATACACCGATAGATCGAAGGTCAAATCAGGCAGGAAGATCACCCGGTCGGTATGATCCATCTGATAAAGCGCAACCATGGCATCAATGAAATGGTTCACATTTCGATGGGTAACCCCAATGCCCTTAGGTTCGCCGGTGCTGCCGGAAGTAAACAGCAGGTAGGCCATCTGGTCGGCCAGGATAGGCGGTTCTATCGGCGTCCCCGACCAGGCTTCAACCGGACCGGTAACCCGGGATCGCACCCGTGCTGAAAGAATTTGTTCTTTATTTTCGGCAGCACAGACGACCAAGTGGTGGTCGCCATCTAATTCCGCCAGGATCGCATTCAAACGCGCCACATATTCCGGGGTGGTTACGATAACCGCCAAGCCGGCGGACCGAATGACCTTAGACAGGCGCCGGTCCGGGAAGTCCGGATTCAGAGGCACATAACCTGCACCACTATACAAAGCCGCCAGGACGCCGGCAAACAATGGGGCCGAACGGTCGGCACAGACCCCGATCAGCGCCTGTGGCTGCGGTTGACTCTTTTCTATTCCGGCAGCGATATTGGCCACCTGCGCCATCAACTCCCGATACGTGTAGGTATCCCCCCCAACATGCAGCGCTGGATTTTCCGGAAACTGTACAACGCTTTTCAGGAAGCCGGATATGAGAGATCGGTATGGGGCGGTCAGGATGGTCGCGGGCATCCTTGTCTCCTTTCAGCCTGCAGCGCCAGCATCTCTGCTCCGGCAACGGCCTAAAATGGCGGCTGCCTTGTCCAGGTCAAATTCATCATCGATGTCAATGCCGCGCGTCGGCGGCATGACGTACATTTCAGTGGTCGAAGTCGTGATGAATCGCTGTTCGGCCACCAGGGTCCGGGTGGCGTTGATATAGATGGCACCGTTGATAAAAAAATAGTTTTGGGCGTACGCCTGACGACAGGCCGTGCCCGGCGCCGCGGCCTGCAGCCAATCCCAACCGGCTTCACCGCTGACAACGCACTCGCAGGGGTGCTCGGTCATGGGGTGCACGCTCATCAGGCTTGTGGTGCCGCGCTCAAGGTACAGCTCAACCGCGGCATCGATATCGGCCGCCGTACGTAAGGGCGACGTCGGCTGCAGCAGGACGATGTTCTCCGGCACTACCTGCCTTTCCCGCTTCAGCCACTGGATGATATCTACAACCGCAGCCACCATGGGGGTGGTATCACCAGCCAGGGCAGCCGGCCGCTTGTACGGGACCGATAGTCCCAGGCCCCGGGCACAGGCGATGATGTCATCGTCATCACTGGACAATAGAACGTCATCCAGTTCCTTGGCGGCCAGAGCCGCCTCGATGGTGTATTGGATCAAGGGCTTGCCTGCCAGCGGATGCAGATTTTTACCGGGTATCCCTTTGGAGCCGCCCCGGGCGGGTATGACGGCCAGCATTTTCATCCAATCAGTTCATCCGCGATTTTGTGCAGATTTTCTGCCCAGGTCTCGATGGTATCCGGAGTCATATTGACCATGACCGGCAGGGCGATGGCACGCTCCAGAATATCCGCCGAAGCCTGCCATTGGGTTTCAAAGCTGTCCGCATAAAAGTCATACTCACTGTACATATGCTGCCAGTGACGGGCAAAATGCCAGCGCAAGGCATCGGGCAGGTTTTTTGTACCCATCTGGTAATCGGCCATACGCCGGGCAAAGGCCTCTGTTACTTCGCGCGATGCCAGATAAAAAATCACGGCATCGCCGATCTCGCCTTCTTCATCGGCCAGGGGCCGGAACTCCACGGGCAGGTCCCGCAGCAACCCTTTGAGCCGTTGCTTGTTCTCACGCTGCCGACGGTTGATATCGTCCAGTTTGCCGAGCTGCACCAACCCGATGGCACCCTGCAGTTCCATCATGCGGTAGTTGAACCCGGTTATTAGGGCCCCTTCGGCGCCGCGGCCGACGGTGGTGCTGTATTCGTGCCCGTGGTCATGGTAAGCCCGGGCACGCAAATAGAAATCTTCCCGACTGGTTACCACCATACCACCCTCGCCGGTGGTCATGGTCTTGCCACCGTCAAAACTGAACGTGCCGACAGCGCCCAGGGTCCCCAGTTTTTTTCCATGGTAAGTTCCGCCGCAGCATTGGGCGTTATCTTCCAGGACTGGAATCTGATGGCGATCAGCGATCTGTATAATCGCCTCCATTTCAGCCGGCGCACCCATCATGTGGACAACGATGATGGCAGCTGTTTGCGGCGTAATGGCCGCTTCGATTGCGCCGGGATCGATGTTGAGCGTCTTATTAATATTGACGATCACCGGCCGGGCCCCGACTTCAAGAACTGACTCCACGGTGGCGACAAACGTAAACGCCGTGGTAATGACTTCGTCACCCGGTTTGACCCCCAGGGCCTTTAACCCGACCTTGAGGGCAGTCGACCCGGAGCTGACCGCTTGTGCATGGGGCACACCCATACGTGCGGCAAAGGCCTGCTCAAATTCCCGGACCCGGTAGATATCGGCACGCATCGCATCAAAGCCATGCGCAAACAGAATTCCGCCGTTGGCGTCAAAAAGATCGTTGATGGCCATTCTTTCTTCTTCCCCGAACACTTCGAACCCTGGCATGGTGCAGCTCCTTTATGGGTAACCTATTGGTGTATTTCTTGTTGTACGGCAGCTGTCAGCCGCCGGTTGCCGGTTTATCGCCGGCCAATCTCAGTTGTCGCGGATCGGGTCCTTGAACCCTTTTTCATCCAGCTGGATGTCCTTTTTCCACTTGGACGTGCACAGAATTTTAGCCGTATCACAGCGATCCCGATATTTGCGGGCGATGTCATACACTTCGGTCATCAGGCCCTTATCGAGTGTGATCGGATCCAGTCCCAGGGACAGGAGTTTACTGTTGGCCAGGCGCAGCGGGTTTTCGGCATCCTCGTTGCGCGGATTGGGATAGTAGCGGATGTCAGCCTGGGCAATCTCGGCGACTTTTTCAGCCAGGAACTTGACCGAATGGGTTTCCGTGGCCTGGTTGAAGATCTTGACCTTTTCACCAAAAGCGGGCGGGTTCTCCACCGCCAGCTTGATGCAGTTCACGGTGTCCCGGATGTGAATAAATGCCCGGTTCTGACCGCCGGTGCCGTGAACCGTCAGGGGATGCCCGATGGCGGCCTGCATCAGGAAACGGTTGAGCACCGTGCCGTAATCACCGTCATAGTCAAACCGGTTGATCAAGCGCTCATCCAGCAGGGTTTCCGGCGTATTGGTGCCCCAGACAATCCCCTGGTGCAGGTCGGTTATGCGCACCTGGTCATTTTTATTGTAGTAGTAGAAGAACAGTGAATCCTGGGTCTTGGTCATGTGATAAATGCTGCCGGGGCTGGCCGGGTAGAGAATTTCCAGCTCTTTTTCAACGCCGTCCACGTCGACTTTTATCTGCAGATAACCCTCCGGAATTTTCATCTGATGGGATCCATAGCCGTACACCCCGGTGGAGCCCAGGTGGATCAGGTGGACGTCGAGACCGGATTCAACGATGGCACAGAGGATATTGTTGGTGGCATTGAGGTTGTTGTTCACCGTGTAGCGTTTATGACCGGCCGATTTCATTGAGTACGGTGCTGCACGCTGCTCGGCAAAATGGATCACCGTCATCGGCTCCACGGTTTTCAGCAGGTCTTCCAGGGCCTGGTAATCCTGAGCCACATCCAGGTTGACAAAATCAATGGTTTTACCGGTCAGCTCCCGCCAGGCAGCCAGTCGAATCGAAATGGGACTGATCGGCGTCAGAGATTGACACTCCAGTTCGACATCGATCTTTCGCCGGGACAGGTTGTCCACGATCGTAACATCGTAGCCGGCCTGGGACAAACCGAGACTGGTGGGCCAACCGCAAAATCCGTCTCCGCCTAGAACTATAATTTTCCCTAGCATCATCCTTCTCCGTTGTATCTGGTTGTTTTATAACAACCGTTAATTGATGTGCCGGCCGGTAATGGTCTGCACCCAGGCGGCCATGCGCTCTGCCTGCTGATCCTTAGCGACATCGGGTATGATGGCATAACTCCCCACCAGATGCAGACAGCGGAAGACCATCTCCTGCCGGTCAATTTCGTTGGCAATCAGTAACAGGTAGACAACCGAACGGGTCGTCGAGGTGATGCGCAGGTTGCCGACTTCACTGCGGGCCAGGGCCACCAGTTCCGCATATTTCTGATCGACAGACAACAGCAGTGAACTCAACTCCAGGTCATCCGGAAGGATGTTGATGCCGTCCCGGCGATAATCACCCGCTGCCATCTCAGATCCCTTCCATGCATTGGTGAACAGATTCATCCCCAATTCAGCCCCTTTCTCGGCCTCATCCAGGCAGCGACCGGCACACTAGAGGACATCTTCGAGGGTGGCGCCGGGTGAGGTCAGGATGATATTCAAAAACGGCACGATCCCGTGGGATAAGATGCTGGAGATCCGCTCGGAGTACTTTTCCATCTTCCTGGCCTTCATCGGCGACAATTCGCGCAGGATGTTGGCCGAAAAGTTTTCGATTCCCAGGATCAGTTTCGTGAAGCCGCTCTCTTTCAGCAGCGGCAGCAGATCGGCCGGTATCTGATCGATGCGGCCCTGGCAGAAATATTTGATATGGGCCAGTTCCGGCCGTTTCATAATTTCACGGCACAAATCCATGATGTACTCATTTGGCGTAAAAATCTCGTCGTCCTGAAAAAAGAATGTCCGCACGTCGGGAAAGGTCGCCACCAACTGGGAAATGAGTTTGGCCACCCGGGCCGGCTCGATGGTGGTTACCCGGGGCTGTTTACCACCGCAGGCTGCCTTGTAAAAATTGGCCGAAGAGCAGAAATTACATTTAAAAGCACATCTGTTTTTCAAGTAAAGGCGAATGACCCGTGTTTCGACAGCTTTGAAATCAGCACCGATTTTGGTCTCATTCTTTTCCCAGTATGCAGGAAACGGAATCTGATCATACTCCAGATCCAGGGTCACCCGCCGGAACTGATCGACCGATAGCGCTTCGGCCGGGGTCATATCGAGAATGCGGCCGTCCCGGGCATTGACGATGCCGGGATAGGGTCCGTGCTCCGCATGCTGAGCCATGTGCAGCAGGGGATACTCCCCTTCCCCCAGCACCACGGCATCCGCATGCGCCTGGTCGATGATGTATTCATAGTTAAACGTGGCCTCGTAACCGCCGAAGACGATTTTCTGCCCTTTGCGCCGTTTGATGCCGCGGGCGTGTTCGATGGAGCGGTCCACTGAAGTCCCCAGAACCGAGTAACCGATGATGTCGAAATCTTCCGAGTCCGGGATCGGCTCGATGGCCGGGTCCACCACCCGGGTTTCGATTCCCTGGCGGCGTAAAAAGCTGCCCATCCGGTGAATACCCAGCGGCGGGGCAAAATACATTTTGTCGGTCACTTCAATGGGACCGATGAGTAAAACTTTCATATCGTTACCTTAATAGTAAAATTTGGAGCAGTTCAATATGGTTTGGCGCAAAGTTGGACGGTTGTGGCGGTGCTGATTTCACACGCGACCCAGCTTGCGCAACAGCCAGGCGACCGGCCAGGAATAGCGGGCCTGCTTGGGTTCGACCATGGACGGATCCTTCTCGACCGGAAACGTCATATCGGCTGGAATCGGCCCGCAGGAAACACGCATGTATTGCGGCAAGGCCTGATCAAACCTGTCCGAAGACAACAGCTCCGCAAATTTCAACCGGATCAACTCTGTCGGCTGTAGCGGTTCCCGCACGGCATCTATATAAAAAAGATGGTCCGGCGCCTGCTGGTCCCAGTCGCGAACGACGTACAACCGCTGATAGTTGGCGATGGGGGGATCATTCTTCTCCCCGTTGACAACGGCCAGCAGACGTTTGAATTGCTGATCTTCATAGAAATCAAGATAGTAGGCACAGCGGGTTTCTTCGTTGAAAGCCAGTTTAAGCAGGCCTGTCATTTCGTACCAGCGCAGGTAGCGGTATTTGGCGTTGTGATCGCGGGCATTGTCACGAAATAAATAGGATCGGCTGTCCCGAAAACAGTCCTGCTGGCGGACTTCCCGGATGATGGAACGTGCCTTGTACCAATCATTCCAGTACTCAAAATAGCTCTTGGTGTTGGCCCCCACCAGGGCAGCCACCAGAATCAAAATAAGCACCCCGGTACGACGGGCCGGCAAGCGGCAGATCCGGCCGACCAGTTTAAGGCCGTAGAAAAGAATAAAGGCCACACCCAAGGGTGTCAGCTGTGAAAACCGACTGGCCCAGTCCGTTTCGGTAGGTAACTTGCCGACGTAATAGTAAGGGAACAGGGCCGCGGCCAGAAAAAACCAGCCACCGCAAAACAACAGCAGATCCGCTCGGTGCTGATAGTCTAATTCGGCCAGACGGCCTCGCAGCAGGAATACAAGCACCGCAGCGATAAGCACAATAAAAACAGGGTACCACATGCCCGGCGGGGTAAACACATATTGCAGCACCTGCAGCAGACTGCCGTCCAGAGTATAGACAATCTCGGCCAGGTATCCGAGCATCTTGGAAAAGGAATCAAACCGGTTGACGTTGTAGTTGGCGTAAAGCCCGTGCGGAGCAAATACGGTTTTCTGCAGTCCCCAAAACAGGAGCGGCAAGCAGATAAAATCCAGATACCGCACCGCGGTTTTGGCCGCCCCTCCGATCGTCCCCATGGATTGTCGGGAACGGTAGATAATGTAAAGCAGCGGCAAACCGTAGAGCACCAGGAAAGAATTGATCCAGAAGGACCACCAGAAAGCGATCAAGGCCAGCAGGCGCAGGGCGATGTGCCGCCGGTCCATGTAGTAGGACAGCAACCAGAATCCGCAGAAAAAGGCCGCATAGCAGGACGCCGAATAGGAGCGGATCATCGCTACCCGGCCCGTGTCAACCGGGTAGACCATGAATACAGCGACCAGCAGCCAGCGCTCCGGCGCCGGTATGGCGCGGATCGACCGGAGCACTCCCCAAAAGCATAGGCCGGCGGCCAGATAGGCGCTGAAAGTGACCAGCCTGGGAAAAACCTGTCCGCCCCCGGAAAGCACAGTGTTGAGAAAATACCCCATCAACGGTCGGCCGGTTTCCCAAAGATAGGCCACTGTCAGGGGTGCATCACCGTGTATGATGGTCCAGCTGTCCAGAAAAATGCCGGTTGTCACCAGCAGCGGCAGGTGGGCTGCGCAATAAAGTCCAATAATAAGGGAAAATTCCCTTTTACTGTCCCACGACATGCCGGTCCTTTCCATTGTTGGCATGCTCGTACTGGTGCGTGAGCATTCCGACAAAAACAAAGAGCAGGTTGAGGCCCAGGATAACCAGGGAAACGGATACAGCCGCCACTGGAGTGGCCCCAAAAAGAGAAAAGATGTAGACCAGAGCGGCGTCCCGCGTGCCGATGCCGGCAATGGAGATGGGAATCATCACCGCCAGGGCGGCGATGGCGGCGGCCACGACAACCTGGATATCCAGCAGGGGAATGGCCAGGGCGCGGGCAATGACGATGTAGGTCAGATAATAGGCCAGCCAGGCCGCCAGGGAGACCCCGATATATTTGCAGGCGTCCAGAATGGTGAATAGGTGGGCGTCGGCAGCCAGATATTCGATCTTAGTGGCGATCTTATGAATGCGACCAAGGTGTAGAGCCCGTCCAACCAGTCGTAGCAGCATGGTGCGGTAGACCCAGGCGAGGAAGCCGACCAGCAGCACCGCGGCCTGCACAAGCAGAAGCTGAGCAAAGGGGATCGTACCGCTGCCCTGGGTGAGAATATAGGTTTGGAAGAGAATCATGTTGACGATCACGAACCCGATCAACTCCCAGAATCGATCCATGAACATGATAAAGAGGTTGCGGGCTAAATCCAGGCCGTCATATTTGGAAAAATAGAGGGCTTTGGCTGTTTCGCCGATTCTTCCAGGGGTCAGTACACCCCAGAAAATGCCGATAAACTGGTATTTCAGCGTGCTGCGAAAGCGTGGTTCCCGGCTGTATTTCCGAATGATCAGAAACCAGCGCAAGGTACGCAGGCTAATGCTGGCCAGGCAGCAGACCAACAGGACGAGTATGACGGTAGCGTCTATGTCCAGGAGTCTTTTGAGGCTTTTTGATATGTCGAAAGACATGTAAATCCAGGCCCCCAATCCAAGCCCGACCAGGCGGATCAAAACGCCGGTCAATTTGCGCGACATCGACTGCGGCTCAGGCGAAACAGGCGTTATTGTGACAGTTTTCATGGGCTATATCAGATTCTCTTTTTTGAAGACTTTGTATAACTGACCAATGAGGTACACATTGCGCGAAATCTTATATAAGTATGATTTTTTGGGCGGTGTGTACGTTTCAATTGGAATGGAATATTCAGAAATGGTCAAATTTGCGAAATTGGTCCTGAAAACCAGTTCGGTTTCGAAAATACCACCATCGAGCTTACACTGTTCGACCAGAGGACCCAGGGTCGGGAGGTGCAGATATTTGACCCCATGTGTATCCGTAAACGGCGATTTGAACAGAATCCGCAAAGTGGTATTGAGGCCGGCGGTCAAAAAGCGCCGGATTAGTGGCCGGGTATCTTTTTTAAGACGCGGGTTGCGGCTACCCAGAATCAATACCGCCTGTTTCGGATTCGCCAGGCATTGCTCCAGAAAATCAAAGGGATAACAGTCTATCTGAAACACAAAGACATCGTCATGGGTAGCCTGCCGGACACCGTGCACGAAAGCATCGCCGTAATCCGCCCGTGGCAGTTGGTAGATCTGAATTTGAGGATTAACCCGGCGGGCCTCTTCCAGATTGGCCAACGTACCATCCGTACTGCCGTTCTCGATGAAAAGCAGCTCGTAATCGAGATCTGCATACCTGGCCAAACCATTTACCAGCCCAGCCACCCCCCCCAGCCACCGCTGCTTCCTCGTTGAAAATAGGCACTACGATTGAAATCCGGCGTTTCGGCATATTATTCCCCTGTCACAGGTGCAGCACTGTCTGCTTTTTTAATACCCACGACTGCATACTGACCGCCGAGCGGCAACCAGCGCAGGTATCTTTCCAATCCCCGTAGCCATCCAAGGCGGGGTGGAAAAAACAGGATATAGTCTTTTTTCAAAGGCTGAAAGTTGGCTTCTGTCATCAGATCCGCCATGACCCGGGCCGTCAGCAGTTCGGCATTCACATCGAAAGGTGAGCGGGCAACCATCCAGCGGGTCAAAGGGTTGTAGGGATTGTGTTCGAAGACAACAAACTGGCCGCCGTCTTTCAGTAATCGGAATATTTCCGACGTCACCGGGGCTCGTTTGTCCACGGGAATATGATGATACACGCAGCTGGCCGTAATCAGGTCAAAGCTCGCCGATGCAAAGGGCAGCCGGCCTTCTCCTGTGACATGCAGAACGGGTGCCTCCGTCTCACTCCAGCGGCCGGCGGCTTCGGCCAGCATGCCCGCGGACATATCGCAGCCTTCCAGTTGGCCGCTAAATCCATACTGGTCCAAAAACCACAGGAACTCCCCGGTGCCGCATCCGAAATCTAACAGATGCGGCCCCCCATCCGTGCGGCCTTTCAGCTTGGCCTGCCGTTTGAGATGGTCCATTAGATAAAGGGCCTTCACCTGGATGAAGCTGCTGGCCGATTTTCCCAGCAGGCGTTTCAGGGGCCGGTCGACACCGGTGGTATAATCTTCGGCAAACCGGTCAAACTCAGATGTCTTGGTTGATTGTTCCCGTTGCATTGAATCCATTCGCAAAATTGCGCCCTGGGTGATATCCGCTGGTCAATTCCACATGCCAGCGGATTCAAAGAAATCGTCGCCTACCCGATTGGTCGTCAGGTATTATTTTACAGTTTCATCCAAGGCCCTATGACCGTTTTGTGAGGATGCGGCCCGGGTCAGGTAGTCGGTCAGAAAGCGCCCTACCCGCCGGTCAGCCTGTTGATCATCGAAATGGTTATAGCGTGCCCGCCAAAGTGAAAAGTCGCCTATCCGTCTATCCCCACCATGGGCCGCGACGATGGCATCTTCGAGCTCATCGAGAGAGGTGAAGACGACTTTCTGATCCGGATCCCGGTACAACGGATGGTGCCGCAGGCCGGCGCAGTCCCAATGTACGGTTGGAAGATAGTGAATCCCCCCTATAATGCCGGCCGAATTGATCGCAAAGCTGACCACCAGGTCGGCTGCGGCCGCTGCCGTGGCGGGTGACACAGTGGTGTCCAGAAAATGGAGCCTCTGCCGGGTGATCAAATCTTCAAATAACGGCTCCAGATCGCGTCTGTCTTCCAGGGCGCAGATCGAAGCAACCGTCCACCCACGGCTTTTCACGACCGCCCCCCAGCTTGGGTTGCGCTGCAGCAGGGTCAGCAAGCGTTCATAGAAGTCCACCAGCGCCTTTTCCGGGTTCTGGGTCCGGGGGCCGACACCAGAGTCGAAGACTGCCAGAAGATAATCGAATCCGGCGGGCTGTTTGGCCAACGGTGGCGGCACACTCTTGTCTTTATTGATCCAGAGTCCCGAAGGCAGGATGTACCGGCAGGTATTGCCCTGTTTTTGAAAAAACTGGTAGTGAAACGCGCCCCACACGAAAAATACCTGCTGCGGGTACAATTGATCGGCCATGGGCACCCAGGGGTAATTGGACCAGTGAAATCCGACCATAATGCCGCCGACGGCCTCCAGGGCCCGGGCCTGGGCGGTCTGTTTCCAGGAGCTTTCGCAGTGTTGGACCAGGATCTTAACTCGGAAAGAGCTATGGATCGATGTGTAGAGTCGCAGCAGAGCGGTATATTCAAGGTTGAAAAAGTAAATAAAGAGCGGTTGCCTGAATTTCAATTTCAAGGCCGCCCGGAAAATCGCTGTCAGATCACGCACGTCTATTCTGGCCAGGTGCCAGATCTTCTGGGCGTCGACATACCGAAATCCCTTTTCCAGGCAAAGGGCCCTGGATTCAGGTGTTAAAGGAGAATCCTCCCGGTCGAAATAGGACACCAGGTCATAGGCTGTTTTATCGATCTCTTCGTGCCAGAAAGACAGGGAAATGAAACTGTTGTCCGATTTGTGATACTCGACCCAGATAGATGGGTGGCCCGCCCGGGTGTTGCTTTCAGCCCGCCGGCCCGTGAACTGGCATTTCAGGGTCAGCAGCACGTAGCCAATCGGATTGATAATCATCTTCAAATGGCTCTGAAAATTCAACGACTGCATTACCCGGTAGCCTTGCTTCCGGTAGTAGTCAACTATCAAACGGTTTGCCGGTGTCCGGTCGAGATAGAGAAAGTGGGTGCTATCCGGATCCTTTTCGCGGATCGCCGCGACCATGGTCGTAAAAATGACCCGCTCAAAAAGTTGCCCGGATATCATATAGGTTCGCAGCATCTGCCGGAACCATTTCGGCGCTTCAGCCAGATAACGCTGTGCGAAGACCTTAAAGCAATCCAGCAGGATGCGGTCCACATCATAGCGCAAGGCGGACCCATCCGTTTTCTGCTTACTGATCGTCAAGGCCTGCGGAGCAAGCCTTAACCGGGGAAGCATCAGAGAGATAAAGCGTGCCAGTGATTGGGCCCCGGGATGACAGCGGGAGGCTTCGTATCTTATTTCGCAGCCGCTCCGGATGAACCTGAACGTCAAATAGATAAGTCCAAAAACCGTCAGGGACTCGGCCCACACAATGTTATGCGAAGGTTTCACGTATGTGTTTATCTGGTATATTGCGGCCTTAAGGCTCCGCAGGTGATTAGTCGTCGGCCGGCATCAACTGGGTCCATTCAATCAGCGTATCCGCTGCAATATCGCTGCGGGCCCGCATGCCGATCACCTTGATTAATGACTCCGGTGACAGCCCGGTACCAGGTCTTTTGAGGGCAAGATCGTCAGCTGTGATGATGGCTCCCTGGGGAATGAAACGCTCGGCAACCAGGCTCTTGCGCGCAACCCGGCGGACGTTCTCCTCCGACGGCATGCAGCGTTTAATGCCGTCTCCCAGAGCATGCGGTAGTTTGCGCAATTTGGCCACCATGTCGATAAATTCGTTGGGTTCAAGGGATGCCCGGTGATCGCCGCCCTCCATTTCCCGGCTCAGGGTAATGTGTTTCTCGATCACGACAGCCCCCAACCCCGCGGCAACCAGGGGTAATTCAATGCCCTGGCTGTGATCCGAAAACCCGACCGGCAAATCGAAAGCCACTCGCAGGGTCTGAATGGCTCTCAGGTTGGCATCCTCCCACTTGGCCGGGTAATCGGATAAGCAGTGCAGCAGGGTCACCAGGGCCCGATTTTCGGTTCCAATATCGTCCAGGGCTCGCCGGACATCTTTCAGATCTGACATGCCGGTGGACAGCAGGATCGGTTTTCCAAATGCAGCCACGGTTTCCAGCAAGGGACCATTGGTGATTTCACCGGAGGCAATTTTAAAAAAGGGCATCCCCAACTGGTTGAGATATTCAGCACTTTCGCGGTCAAACGGGGTGGAGCAGAACATCAACTGGTGTTCCTCAGCATAGGCTTTGAGCATCTCGTGATCGGCTTCGCTCAGTCGCAGACGGCAGAGCCGGTCATACTGGGATTCTTCTGCCCCGGTGGCCCTTATCTGGTAATCTGCTTTGGGTGCGGTTTGAACCAGCAATCTTTTGGGATCGAACGTCTGAAACTTCACGGCATCGGCACCGGCCCGGGATGCACAACGAATCAGTTCCCGGGCGTTCTCGAGACTCCCGTTGTGATTACAGCCGACTTCCGCGATGACAAAGATATGCTGGTCGTTAAATTCCAAGCAGGAAACCTTTATGTCTGCATGTCCCTGGTAATGCCGATGATCCGGGCCGGCACGCCGGCGACCTTCTGATAGTCGGCCACATCGGAGGTAACCACGGCTCCGGCGCCGATGGCGGCGTGGCGGCCGATCTTAATCGTGGGAATGACAACCGCACCGGCACACACTGTGGTGCCCTGTCCGATCTTGACGTATCCAGCCAGGGTCGCGCGCGGGGCGATATTGACAAAATCTGCAACTGTACAGTCGTGCTCGATGATGGTACCGGCATGTATCATGCAGTGGCTGCCGACCGTCGCAAACGGCTGCACGACGGCATTTGCATTTACAATCAACCCATGCCCAAGCGTGGCTGACGAAGCAATAATCGCCGCCGGGTGAATCGCGCTGGCATAGCTGGGATGGTACGATTGCAGATCCCCGGTGAATTCCTCTTTTTTGTGGTTACTGCTGGTGGCCAGCAGGATTTCCGGTTGATCACCATCCCGATAGACCTTGTCTAATTCATCCAGGGAGCCGATGATTCGCTCCATGAGAGCCGGTACCCGGCAGTCTTCACCCGGTAAGGTCAGTATCCCCAGCACGTCTCTCCCGAGGAGCTGGAAGGTTTCGAGCGCATACTTGGATTGCGCCCCGGTACCGATAATAAGGATTTTTTTTGCCGTCATTGTTGTCCCTAATATAGAGCCAGCAAGGTTTCCACCACGCGATCGATATCCGCCTGCGTCAACGCCGGATGGTTGGGTAGGCCGATCATGTTCCCGGCAATCGCTTCCACATTGGGCAACTGAAGCTTGTCGTAATCCTGCGAGGTATAATCTGGAATGCAGGTGTAAGGACAGCCACCCGGATACGGGCTGCGGTCGCGGATGAGCTTCTGTTTGTACAATGGTTCGTTATACCGATGACGGACTTCGACATCCCGTTCCCGCAAACGGGAAACAACCTCCCGTGCTTTTCCGTTGATGATGCGCAGCGGGCACCAGAAAAAGGTATGGCGCACGTTTTCAGCCAATCTCGGAACAGTGAACCAGTCGCGCGGCGCGGCTTCCAGCCGTTCCAGGATCTGCAAAGAAATCTCAATCCGCCGGCGGTTCATCTGCTCAAGCTTGCGCAGTTGCACATTGCCGATGGCCGCGGCCATTTCGTTCATGCGGTAGTTATAGCCGAGATAGTGATGATCGTCCCGGTTGACCATGCCGTGACTGCGGATTTTTTTAATCAGATCGATCCAGTCGTTGTTATCGGAGGTTACCAGCCCGCCCTCACCTGTCGTCATGTGCTTGGTCGCGAAGAACGAAAAGGCCCCCAGGTGCCCGATGCTCCCGACCCGCCGGCCGGCGAACTCGGTGCCGTGGGCCTGGGCGCAGTCTTCGATCACTTTCAAGTCGTGCTTTTCGGCCAGCTGCATGATGGCATCCATATCGGCTGCGTTCCCGTAAAGATGCACCGGGATGATTGCCCTGGTTCGCGCGGTTATCCGTTTCTCGATGTCTGCCGGGGAGATGCAATAGTTGTCCGGATCGATGTCGGCAAATACGGGAATCGCATTTTGGTGAAATACCGAGGTGACCGTACTCATGAAGGTCAGGGCCGGCACAATGACTTCATCGCCTGGGCCGATCCCCAGGGCGGCCATAGCCAGGTGCAAGGCGGCCGTACCGCTGTTGGTGGCGGCCGCCGCAGAAACCCCGATATAGTCTGCAAATGATTCTTCGAATTGGGCGACATTCTTTCCGGAAACAAAATTCCCCGAAAGGATCACCTCCCGCACGGCAGCAATCTCCTCTTCACCCGTAATGGGCACCGCAACTTTGATCATCGGACTATCCTCTGCATAACGATTCGTTCTTGCTTATAGTTTCGATTTCATTCCGGCTACTTGCGTTACCAAATATCCCTTCTTCCGGCCGCGGTATGCTTGCCCTTCCCGACCTCTGTGCTCTGATCTCTGACCTCTGGGTTGTGCATTCCATCCACCTTCATCCTTCGATCTATTGCCCTGTCTGTCTTCTGACATCCGACTTTCGACCACCTGCATTTAGGGCCTTCCGCCTTATAGCTTATACCTTAAATCCTATACCTTATACCTTCTATCTATACCGACATAAACCGGTCTTTATACTGCTCAATCGTTTCACGGTAAGGTTTAAGCGCCTCCAGCATGCGATAAGCGCCCTCGGCAATGTTCAACTTGGGATTGGGCAGCAGCGTTTGGAAATTGGCCACGGCCATCTCCATCTTGTGCTCTTCGCTCTCTACCCGCGGGTTTTCGATGTGCTTGGTTTCCGCGGCGATATCCAGCTTCCGGGCTCCGCTCACGATCGCCTCGGCGATATCCACGATGCTGATGATCTCGGTGGTTTGGTTATACACCTTGAACTCGCCGGAAAGCGGCAGCCGAACGGCGTTCACGCAGGACTGCACGCAGTCTTCCAGGGAGATCTGCGGCTTGCGCTGCTCACCCTTGCCGTAGATGGTGATCGGATAGCCGGTCAGCACCATGGCGCAGAACCGGTTGATGACGACCCCGAAATAGAAATCGAAATCAAAACGCGTGGCCAGCCGGGGATCCAACTGGGTCTCATGGGTCTCGGTGCCGTAGACAATTGAGGTGCGCAGGTCGGTAATCGAGAGCTTCCACTGGCGGTTGGCCAGCCAGAGATTGTTGACGTCGTTGGATTTGCTCATGTGATACCAGGAACCGGCCATGCCGGGGAATGGAATGACATCTTCCTGGCCCTTGTTGACAGCTGTTACAAACCCTTCGGGGATTTCGAACTCGGGTGCGCCGTAGACACCGGTCGTGGTCGTCTCTATGAAATGGCAGTCCTTTTCCAGGCCACGATCTTTGATCGCCCAGAGCAGGTTGCGGGTGGACTGGTTGTTGTTGAACTGGGTATAGTTTGCGCGCTCGCCGTTGATCTGGGCATATGGTGCCGACGGTTGGGCCGCCACGCGCAGGACCACCTCAAACCGATAGACATCGAAGAGCTGGTTGACAAAATCACGGTCGGCCAGATCCCCCTCGATAAAGCTGATATTCGTGAACCCGTGCTCACGGGCCGCCGCCAGTCTGACCGGCATTGTCTCTATGGGAATGGCCGTTACAGATCCAGACTCCTCCACCCACTTGCGCCGGCCCAAGTTGTCCACGCCGATAATCCGGGCTTCCGGTAGTTCCTGGGCCAGTTTGAGTGCCGTGGGCCAGCCCACGTAACCGTCAATTCCGGTCAATAGAATGTTCATGTCGCCTCCTTAAAGCTATATTCAAAACTAATAAGTGATTTTTTTACGTAGTAATTTATCGTCAAGCGGGATTTCCCGCAGAACTTTCACGATCCGTTCGGCAGCGTGCCCATCCCCGTAGGGTGAACGGCAGGCCTGGTATTGCTCTTTGAAACCGGCATCGTTGAGCGCTTTTTCAATGGCGCCGATGATGGCCGCCTTGTCATGCTCCACTTCCAGGGTGTTGCCGGCCCGGAGGCGGTCTTCCTGGCGTATCCCGATATTGATGAACGGGAGCTTAAATGAAGCGGTTTCCATCACGCCTGCACTGGAGTTCCCCAGAAAACAGTCCGCTATGTTCAACAAGCCCCAGAAATCCTGGAAGGGAATGTTGCGATGGGCCTGGAGGTAGCTTTTGGGAGCATATTCATTCAAGACCGCAACGATCTGCTCATAGCCCGGGTCGGAACACGGATAGATCGCCACGGTCTGGTACCCGAGTTGATCGATGGCCTCCATCGTCTGGCGAATTTGATGCTCGGCCTGGTCTACCTGCCAGGTCACGGAGTGCTGGAGCAGGACCAGAATCGGTTCATCGGGATCCAGATCGAATTTGCGGGCGGTTTCAGCAGCGGAAGTAAAGCGTCCCTGCCGAACAAGATCGAGAACCGGCGAACCCACATTGTGCACCCGCCAGGGTTCTTCGCCCATGTTGATGATGCGCCGGGCACTTTGTTCATTGGAAGCCAGGTGGAGGTTCGCCATTTTGGTGATGGCGTGGCGCACCGGTTCATCCACACCACCCTGCGTGACGTCCCCGCCGAAAATATGCACGATCGGGATATTGAGTTCCATGGCGGCAATCACCCAGCCCAGCACCTCCCCGCGATCTCCCAGGGCAAAAACCAGATCCGGTCGGATCTCATCCAGTAGCTGGGCAAACCCCATTATACCGACCCCGATAGACTTGGCCCGGGCAATCTTCGAGTCGGACGTAAACATCGTATCGATCCGATAGACCCGGTCCGCCCACTGCTCCACCTCGCTGACGGTATTGCCGAAATTCCCGGACAGATGCATATCCGCGGCGACGATTGAATGGGTCAGATCGTCATGCGCGCGCATGGCTTCAAAAATGGGAATGAGATGGGTAAACCCCCCTCTTTTTCCGGTGAGAAAAGCAATATGACGAGGTTCCATATTTATTCCGATTCGGTCGCTTGCCTGCCAGCCTGAGTTAATATCATTCGGCCAGCAGGGTAATTTTGGTACGTGAAATGCCCAGTCCCATAATGGCTTTCATGGCATCCCAGGTGGCGTCCACGTTAGTGATGATGATCCTGTCAAACGAGATGCCTTTCAGGGCCTCTATTGGAAGCACCTTCTGTTGCATAAACGGCTTTGGGCTGTCCTGGTTGTCGACTACAGCCACCAGACGGATATCTGTTTCCTGCAGGGAAAGATAGGCGATTTCAGCCAGTTCACCGCTGCCGAAAAATACCACCTTACGGATTTTCTGTTTATTGTACTGTTTAAACAGATCCGTAAGTTTTGAACGCGAATTTTTATAGTACTGGAAAGAAAGCTGAATATATTCGTAGGTGAGACGGGTTTTTCCAGCCGTGCCCTTGGGCGTAAGGATATACCGGACCCGGTTCTTCGGGATAGTGGTAATCTTGAAATAGCCCTTTTTAGCCAGCCGCTTGATAAAGGAATTGACCAGGCCCAGGGAGATACCCAGGCGAGTCGCCAGGTCCCGCTGACTGGGTGCCTGGTCGCCCTCAATTTCTTCAAGCAGCTGTAAAGTGCGTAGCTCTTGTTGATCCATATTTGGTGATTTAACTCAGTTATGCCAATAATTGTAATGGATACAAGGAGGGAATTAACTGCGGGATGTCGGGGAATAGAAGTCAGACGTCTGATGTCTGATGTCAGTATAATTGTTTCCGGCTTCAGTCCTCAGATCTCTGACATCTTGCTTTCCTGTCTTCAGGTCTCGGGCCGCTGGCCCGAGACAGCTCCGCCCGGTGATTTACAGAACGTTAACACCATAAGCGTACTGAATCATTTGATTTTTTAGTCACAACCACTTTTCAAGCGTTCAAAATCTGAACGTTCATCAATTGAACGCCTTCTTTCGTTAATTGTCAATCACTTAATACAATATTATCAATGTTTCTTTGTTGTTAGGGAAAGGCCGGAGATCAGAAATCTGAGGTCGGAGATCAGTTTTAAAATCCCAGAGCAGATAACAAAACCCTGTGGAAATACTCTTGCTATTTTGTGCACCATTTCTACAACATTCGCCCTGGCAATCTTATGGCTTTTTACCTGGGTTTAGAAACCCAATTGCGTGTTTTTTACTTGGTGCTGGTGGGTCTATTAATGTCTTTATTTCTTTGAGTATATCCATCAAAATTTCGTCATGATCACTTACTCGATTTTCCAACTGTTCGACTTTGCGTGCTAATTTTTCATTCGTCAGCGCCAGTTCGCGCAAACGAACAAAGGCTCGGATGATGAAAACACTCATCTTATTTGCTTGAATCGAGTTCAGGACATTAGCAGCCTGCAAGGCACCATGTTCCTTGAATACCAAAGGTGGTTTCCGGCGCCCACCCCAGCCGGAACTTGATGTCGCAATTTGCGACTTCAAGTATGAGAATTCTTCTTTAGTCAATTCGAACATAAAATCATCAGGAAATTTATCGAGATTCCTCCGTACCTGCTCGTTAAGCCGCCTGGTCTCTACACCACAAAGCTGTGCCAAGTCCGAATCTAATATTACCTTTTCACCGCGGACAACTTGATGTCAGGTGTCAGGTGTCGGGAGTCTGGTGTCGGGGTTCTGGAATCGGGTATCCGAAAGTCGTAAAATCCCTGAGAGCTATTTCTCTATTCTCAATAGAAATGGGTTTGGCCTTTTCATCATTGTTCCGAGCATTGCTCCGACATGTTTGCATCTATCGTTCATCGTCTTGAAAGTTTCTTCATTCAAGTATCCACAATCTTTAGCAAATGCCAACCATGTTTTCGTCTCTCCGATTTCAGCATCTGAATCGGTTAGTTTACTGATGAAATGCGCTTCATGCCGCCGTTTTGCCCATGCCTCTCGCAGATTGGCGCAAACTGAGCGTGATGATCTTCTGATTTGGTCGGTCAGTGAATACTTTTCTTCAGCCGGCCACGCCTTGCTAACATTGAAAATATCCATCGCAAGTGAATACGAGGCCTTATAAACTCTTAGATCCTTCACCGTCTTAGATGGCAACTTGGAATTGTTCATGTACATATGTCCTTAGTTTCTCTTGTTTCAGACGCCCGGCTCCGGACTCCAGACTCCAAATTTCTGACCCCCGACCCCGGACTCCCGACTCCAATAACATTTCGATACCGAAAAAACCCCGGCCGGCGCAAACCAACCGGGGCTTTTAGATTAATCCTCGACGGTTATCAAACCTCGATTCTCCTCCACCGTCTTCGACCCAATCCCAGGCACATTCACCAGTTCATCGGCCGACTTGAACGGCCCGTTGGTCTCCCGGAAAGCCACTATTTTTTCGGCATATTTGGGCCCGATCCGTTTGAGCTGGGTAAGCTCTTCCACAGTTGCATCGTTGATATTGACTTTGAGAGCATTCCCTGCAACGGCAACTCCGGTCATGATAAAAACCAAAACGAATACAGCGACCATTAAACGTCCAATACTCCTGAAACTCCTCATTCCTACCTCCTTTGGTGCTCGCACGGCGAGCGTGTTAAGTTGTTGGTTTCAAGTGCCAAGTAATGTCAAGACCATTACCATGCACTGTAACCAAGGTGATTTTACCCGCGTTCTGCGCGAGCATTCCATCACCCTTTTTCAAGAGGCATGCCAGGAGATTGAAACGAGTCCAGTATGGGCTGTTAAATTTAACTCAGCCTTTTAAATACCCGTTATTAATATATTTTCAGGGTTCACAAAACCAGAGGATTATACACGAGAAGGTAAAGCATAAAACTGATCTGAATTAGATTGCACAATTCTCAAGTGACCTTTGCACCCTTTTCTATGCAATTGCGATATTTTCGACAGTTGCACTTTAAAATCTAATCGTCTAAATAAGCGGCTGCAAATAGCGAATCGAAATATGAAGAATGTATAGAAGAGAGAGTACGATAATAAGGCCCGGATCGAAATCCGACTCCAGACTCCTGCCCCCTGACTCCTGTTCCTACTTCAGTCTTCAGCCTTCTACCTAAACACCTAAACATGGAGTAAAACGAAATGAACGACTCCGTCGTCGTAAACGCCAACATCACCCTTACAGCCGCAGCTCTCCAGAACATCGTGGCCAACGCCAAAGCTAACGCGCCCCGCAACGAAAAGGGCTATTACCAGGTCGATACTGCCGACAAGGTCAGTGAGATGATTACAAAATTTTTATTCGATAAGAATTTTGAAGCGTTTGCCGCCGATCCTGATAACTACACTGACGGATAGGCGTCACTGGATAGTCTGAAGTATAGTTCTGGAAGGTTGACAAAGCCTATTGGGCATCATATATTGATGTCATATTAATATCATTTTTAGATATCACCCCTAAAAGGGAGGCGCAAATGAAAGCGGTGACGATACGCGGTGTCGAGCCTGAGATGGCTGAAAAACTGAAAGCAACTGCAGCCAGCGAAGGCAAGAGTGTCAATCAGCTGATCCTCGAAATCATTAAGAAGGACCTCGGCCTGCAGAAAGTGAAAACGTTCACGCGAACGTATGATGATCTGGATGACTTATTCGGTCGCTGGGATGAAACCGATTTCAAAAAAATTAGCGGTAAAATCGTCGATGAACGCAGGACGGACCAGGAGCTCTGGACATGAACAACGTCCTGATCGACACCAACATTTATTCACTATCCATGAAAGGTGATCCCAAAGTAACTGGTGCCTTGCGCAAAATAGATCGCATTGGTTTTTCAACTATCAGTATCGGGGAACTTTTTTCAGGATTCAAAGGCGGGCACCGGGAACCCCAGAACCGTGAAGAACTGAACATATTCCTCGACTCCCCGAGAGTCGTTCTCCATCCCATCGACGAAGGAACCGCTAAATTCTACGCTGCCATTTTGCATAACCTGCGAAAAGCCGGCACCCCCATCCCGACTAACGACATATGGATTGCGGCCGTTGCTTTCCAGCACGGGTATCAGATCTTTTCAAATGATCGCCATTTCAGCCTGGTTAGCGGCATGATTCATTTCACGTCCACTGGTTAAGTCGCAGTAGCTGGGAGTGGGTTTTTCGCTAGGACCACTTGCCTGTCTATTGAAATGAAATTATTATGACCATAATAATTTCATCCCTGGGAGCCGTCATATGAAAGATCTGGATAAAATCTTACCGGTAACGCATGTAGAGCGGCATTTTCTGGATACACTAAAATCTATTGAAGAGGATAATCCAACTTTGGCTGTTACCCGAAATGGAGAGGCTGTCGTTATTATCATGACTCCAGATCGCTATGAATCCCTTTTGGAAACTATTGAAATCCTAAGCAATAAAGAAATCATGACAACACTTGATTCCTCCGCAAGGGATTTCAAGGCCGGCAAAGTCTACGCACACGAGGAAGTTTGGGACTGATTTGAAATTCACTCTTACATATTCCAGAACAACCAGGGACCAGATCCGCTCCCTTCATCCCATGCTTTAATCCCGCATCAGGGAGAAAGTCGAATTACTGAGTCACAATCCGTATACCGGGAAATATCTTCAAAGAGAGCTTTCAACATATTGTTGTTTAAGGGTTAAGAGATACAGGGTTATCTATAAGATTGATGAGGTTAACCGAAGAATCGAGATCCATTTTATTGGACCCCGCAAAGATATCTACGAACTATTCAGAGAAAAATTGACAAATAGTAACAGCTGGCCTGACAGTGTAAAAGAATCGACAGACATCTGGGAGGATATCCCCGATGCCTCAGATTTGCGGATAGATCAGGGAACTGACATAGACAGGGAGCAATTGTAAATTGATTACAAACAGAAAATGAATCTCTTGATAATTCCACGATATTGAGCTATCAAACCACACCGAACAAAACGTCAATAAAATCAACTGTAAAAGTCAAAGACCTCCCGGACAGTCAGCCCTCTCGGGTCAGTGATTATTAGGCGGCCTCCTTTGACAATTCTTCTCGACGTTTTTTACCAAGCTCAAATGTCTCGATTGGCCGCCGGCCCTGA